>Ga0183097_10136_pt1 | contig 247648 bp, 232 predicted proteins | sample BioMet8_FD_128883 | JGI IMG/M metagenome (GOLD analysis project Ga0183097, IMG submission 128883) | Microbial communities from bioreactor (seeded with sewage sludge) at Lawrence Berkeley National Lab, California, USA - Biofuel... | ecosystem: Engineered > Bioreactor > Anaerobic > Unclassified ... | reverse complement strand
AACAGTGGCGCATCGGCCGGCATGGCTATCGGTCTCCGGCTCAGGTCAGGGAACAGCAGAAGGCCGAGGTCACCAAGGCCGCCTGACTTTCGCGCCCAAACTGTCCAAGAAACCCTAGACCGCTACACTCCTCATGATGCAATGGTAAAAACAATAAAATATTGGCGATTGAATTAGCATCATCAGTCCAAGTACACCAGCAACACCGGAACATTTTGCGCATGGCCTTTCCATTCATGGCGTTGTCATCCCTGCATATCCTTGAGCTTACGCGTGGTCAGGCTCATAGCCGGGAGCAGAAACAAGGCGCCGCCGATGGCGAGAAACAAAAGAGAGGCGCGGACCGAAAAAATACGCCCTTTGTTGTAATCCTTGACAATTGTTTCAACGTATTGTCCCTCAATGTTTTTGGCCTTCAAGAATGATCGGACATCGTCATCCACTACGAAGGACATGCTGTCGACCAGGCGGGAGAGGTCGTGCACCGACGGGGGAAACGACCTGTTTTTCAGGACTTCCGTTCTCGTGAATGTTGACAGCCCGACCACGAGCACAAGCCCCGCCAGGGCCAACCCTATGGCCTGGCCGACGTTGCGCGCCGCCCCCTGGGCGCCCGAGGATTGGCCGGCCAGTTGTTTATCGGCAAGGGCGTCTTCGATGGCCGTGGTGACGGCGCAGGGCGATTCCGCCGAGACCATGCCGGTGCCTACACCCATGAAAAAGGATCCGACATACAGCCAGAATGAATAGCCGTCCGGACCGATTGCCATGACAATGAGGATGGTGGAGACGACGCTCAGTATGATGCCTGCGACGCTGATGCCTCTGAGGGAACAGTTTTGACCGAATTTCGGGGTGAGCAGTGAGCCCCCGATCGAGCCCACCGCGACGACGGCAAAGACAACGCCCGAAATGACCGCGTCAAACTTGAGAACGATTTGCAGATAGAGCACCAGGACAAAAGCGGCGCCCATGGCGAGGTAAAAATAGAAGCCCGTCATGAAAAGGCCCGCCCGGATGCCGGGGTTCGTCAAAAGTGCGCAGCGCAAAATGACCGAATCTTTTCCGTATCGTTGCTCTCGAGTGCGTTCGCGCCGCATAAACAGAAACAACACGGCAAAACCTGCCAGCACGAACAACAAACAGGGAGAAATTTTGTAAAAAGAGAACGGCGCGTGGGAAGTGGCAAAAAACAAGCCCCAGATGCTGGCCTTGGCCAAGGCCAGCAAGAGTGTCGTCAGGCCGATAAAAAGCAGCAAGAATCCTCCGAAATCAAACTTGGCAGGACTGCGGGAAACGTTGTCGTGCGGTGCAAAAAAATAGAAGCCGAGAAGGCAAAGGAGAAAGAGCGCCGCCAGAAAAAGGAACCCGGCTTGCCAGTTCAGATACATAACGACAATTCCGCTGCCGATCGGCGCCAATGCGGCACTCAGCGCCATGGCCGCGCTGAGGAGGGCGAAAGACGTCGCCATCTTTTCGCGGCTGAAATTATCGGTGATGTACCCGAGAACTGCCGGGACGCACAGCCCGGCACCGATGCCGATCAATGTGCGGGCGACATAGTTGAAAACGGTGATGTTCGTGCTGAAGCTCGCAAGCAACTCGGCCAAAACCGTAATGGCCAGTCCGACAACCAGGAGTTTTCGCCAGCCGAACGCGCCACCAAGAATGCCTGCGGCGACCATGATCGGAGCGCTGATCAGTGGATAGATGAGGTTGGCGATTTGCAAATCAGCTACATTCGCATGAAGGCTTTGGGCTATGGCGGACATGGCGTTTGTAAGCAAGGTATTGTCCGCGACGAGTCCGATCTGCGTCAAGGCCAGAAGGGCCATGAGCACACCCCAGCATCCTTTTGGTTCCCCTTCTCTCTGCTTAGTCATTATCCTTACCTCATTTGGATATGTTGTAATTATCGTTGCACACGTTTCATCGGCTTTAACCGGATATTGAGTGCGATTTCTTAGGACCGTATCAATACCGTCGAGAGCAGTATCCTTCCATTTTCTCCGGCGGTAGATTCCCACGCCTCGTTTCCTCGGCGACGGTCCAAAGACTCACCGTGAACTCTCCCCAAAAGGACTTCCCGCTTTTGGGGCTCGGTCCAGCGCTGTCCCGGAACACGGGGCAGAACATGGCCGAGGGATAGGTCGCAACGTCACCTGCCCCAGGATCATGCTCCTTGCCGTCATTCGCCCAGGTCCCTTTCCGTGCGCATCTTTTCTTATTTTTCGATTTTCCTTTTACACTGAAATTCTTGGAAATCCGCTTCGCAAAGCAGCGTCAAAGAAAATGACGTCCCGCGCACTCGTCTGTTTTTTATGTTACGAAAATATGTATTTACAAATAGTTATAATACTAACCATCCATAAAGAGTGACGTTCTTTGAGATAGTGAAGTTACTCTTTCAGAATTGATATGGAAAAGATCTGCTGCCGATTGACGGAATATCGTCAGTTTGTGACACGGACCAGGATAACGCCTTGCCCGCCGTGTGCGAAGATCGGATGGGGTGGTGGCAAGAAAAAAAGCCAGCACTCCCCAAAACAGGATAACGCTCCGGATAACCAAGAAAACCTGATTGGCTTTATCTTTAAAATAAACTTGTTACCTCTTCAATGCGGTTGGAGTTGCCCCCGCCAAGTCAACTTCCAACATGGTCCGTTACAATCCGAAAGACCAACTTTTTCAGCATGAAGCCAGGCTAGCGATAGTCCGGCTTCGTCTTTTTGGGGCCACAAACGTAACCAGGGCATTCCCTCCGCCGACATCGTCAATGAATCTGAATCGAGTAATCGTTTCATCTCCTTCTCCTCAGCCCCGGCCCCCCTACCGGGGCTTTTTTTATGCCCCTGAAAAACACCGCCATGGACATGACGGCCAGAAGCCGATTGCCGAGAACGTGGCTCCCGAGAGGAGGCGCCCCCGACCGGAACGGTGGGGAAATCTCGGACACAGCGATGGAGTGGACCGGGGTGGAAAGGGGAAAGGCGAAGCGAGATGACCGACACACCCGCCAGGATCACAACGGGCCTCTTGCGCGGTACGTGGAGCAATGGTGCGCTCCGGCAGCAGTGCGTTCGTCGAGGGAGATGGGCGCTTGGCCCGAGAACTGGAGCCCACGGCCGGAATTGAACCGGCGACCTCTTCCTTACCAAGGAAGTGCTCTACCGACTGAGCTACGTGGGCACCCAACCCGGGGCTCGCTTTTGGCGCACCCGCCACCAGTCGGGGCGGATTTTCCCAAAGCAGGCCGTCCGGGCAAAAGCGGCGAGAGCGGTTATTGATTATACCGGCCCGGCTTGTCAAAGGTTTTACAGGCAAACGCCTCAAAATTTCTTGCCTCCGCCCGGTGCGTTCCCGACCCCTTCCTCCCGGAAAGGCCAGACGCCCCAGGCGCATGAACCGATAGCCAAACGGTTTTTACATACCGAATTCCCCACAACACGCCCCCGAATGACGGGAATCTCCTCTCGGTAACGAACAGCGACAACCGTACAGCCTGCATATTGAGGCGGCCGTTTGTCGCAAATTTGCACGAGCATCGTTTTATACATCCAAACTGTTAAAAAAATAGTGCTCATTGACCTTATGAGACTATTCGCCACAGCACGATGCATGGCCTTCACAGCACCCGCGCACGCACGGCAATGAATCTCTCCTTTTTTCAGCTTGTCCATCAAATCCACTACGTCATCGGACATATCCGTGGTTGCCACAATCCATAATATTTGACATGTTGGGCTATCACGCCCCCCCTGCGGGGGGTCAGGGACAGACGACGGCCGCCCAATATCCGTACTACCGTTTCCTGGTCGAAGTCGTGTTTCAAAACAGGACTTGAACTGGGATGCAAGACGGATTTCACACAAAAGTATGCGTCTTTGCTTGTACGGGAGGATGCTGGTTCCGATTTCAGTAAGAACTCAGAAAAGAAATTCGACAACACACAAGGAGAAGGACTTCCATGGAAAAAATGTTGTTGAAACATATGACGGGTTCAAAATCCGGCCAGACCGACCGTTTCGATTTGCCCCTGGACCATGAAGTTATTTTCGGGCGTGATCCTTCAGCCCAAATCATTTTCGATCCCAACAAAGATGATCTCGTCAGCCGGCTCCATGCCCGGCTCTCCCAGGACCCGGCCGACAAAACGAGTTTCACGATAACGGACCTCAACAGCCGTAACGGTACCCACGTCAACGGCATGCGCATCACCGGGCCGGCCAAGCTCAATCCGGGCGATGTGATCGAACTGGGCACCGGTGGCCCGAAGATCGAGTTCGACCTCGATCCCCGGCCGGCCAGCGCCCCGCCGGCCACCCGCCTGTTTTCCGCTCCCGAGGACAACCCCGCCACCCGCGAGGCACCGGTCCTGACGCGCGAGACCCCGACCATGCCCCTGGCACCCGAGGCAGCGCCGGGCACATCCGGCGGAATACCACCCTTCTCAAGCGCGACTACCGGGCAAACCGGAACCAACACCATCGGCCGGGCCACGGTGGAGCGGATGATCAGCCAGACCAAAACCACCAACAAGAAACTCGTCATCGGCATTTCCGCTGCCGTTGTCGGGCTGGTGGTGCTGCTGTTCGGAGGTCTCCACTATTACCAAAAGCGCGAGGCCCGCTTCGCCGAGGAGAAGCGTCTGGCGGACGAGGCGCGCAATCAGCAGGAACGCGAGCGCATCGCCACGCAGGTGTCCCAAAACGCCGCCGCAAGCCAAAAAAACCAATCCATGGCCCTGGCCGGCGTGGATATCGCGGAAAAATTCGTTCCATCCACGGTCTTCATCGAGGTGAGCTGGAAGCTCATCGACACGCGGACCGGCAAGCAGGTCTACCACGCGGTCAAGAACCGGGCCGGGGTCCGGGATTTGCTCGATCTGCACGAGCCGGAACTTGCCATGATTTCCAGGCGATTCCGGGACGAGTTGCCCGTGTACATCAAAAAGGGCGACGTCATTGAGCCCGTGCTCATCGTGGCGGACGGGACCGGCCCGTCCCGTCCCATCGGCGGCCGGCACAGCGGCAGCGGCTTCGTGGTGACGCCCAATGGGTTCATTTTGACCAACCGCCATGTGGCCGCGCCCTGGGAAGACGACTTCTTTGGTGGTCCCCCGCCGTTGCCAGGCTTCATGCAGGTCTGCGAGGACGACCGATGCCTGCAATCCCATGTGGAAATCCTCGCGAACAACGAGGCCAATAAGCAGTACATCCAAAAACTCGCCATGTGGGTTCCTGCCAATACACTCACCATCGGTGGCAAGGACGTGGAAGGCAAGAAACTAGAAGGGCGGTTCGACTACCTTGATGTGACGTTTCCCAAAACCACCAACCCGTGGAAGGCCACCCTGGAAAAGGTGTCCGCCAATGCCGACGTGGCCCTGATCAAGATCCAGACGCCCCAATCGGTCCCGTCGGTCAACATGTGCGAAGGCGAATGCCTGAAAGTGGGGGAAATGGTCACGGTGCTGGGCTTCCCGGAAGTGTCCGCCGACGTCTATGCCGAAAATCCTTCCTACACGCCGTTGCACCGCCAGGGCTCCATCCGCATCATCCCCGATCCGACCGTGACCCGGGGCAACGTGCAGAAGATCATCAAGGGCGAGGCCGAAACCATGGCCTCGGCCGTGAAATACATCAGCCCCTTCGGCGACGTGTTCCAGCTCGCCATCAACACCACCGGCGCGGGCAACAGCGGCGGTCCGGTCTTCAACGACAAGGGCGAGGTGGTCGGGATCTTCACCTACCGGAAGCGCGGCCAAGACAACACCACCTTCGTTTCCATGGCCGTACCCATCAAATTCGGCCTGGACCTGATGGGGAGCCAGCGCATTCTCAAATGAGCGCCGAAACGGGAATCGTGAAGGTCAGGAATCGGACATGACCGTACGGCCTGGACAGATCATCGGTGAGTACCGCCTTGTCTCCTTTATCGGAGCCGGCGGCATGGGGGATGTCTACCGGGCCGAACACCTGCGCCTTGGCCGACCCGCCGTCATCAAGATGCTCAAGCATCTGGACGCCGGCGGGGCGGCCTGGCAACGCTTCTTCAACGAAGCCCGCATCCAGGCCAAGCTCAATCACCCCAACATCGCGGTCCTGTATGCCTATTACGACAGCGGTATGCCCCCCTGCATCATCATGGAGTACGTCGACGGCCTGACCCTCGACCAGATGCTCCAACAGCACGGCCGGCTGGCGCCCGAAACCACCGTGGAATACGCCGTCACCATCGCAGAAACGGTGCATTACATCCATTCGCGCGGCATCATCCACCGCGATCTCAAACCCAACAACATCAAGATCAACAGCCGCAACGAGGTCAAACTCCTGGATTTCGGCATCTCCAAGGCCGCCTTCAGCCAGGACCTGACCGCGGCCGGCAACTGCATCGGCACGGACCGCTATCTCGCGCCGGAACAATTGCAGGGGCATCCCGCCGGCGTCGCCTCCGACATCTGGGCACTGGGGGCCCTGTTTTACGAAATGCTCACCGGGAGAAAGGCCTTCGAGGGCGGGACCTGGGGAGAACTCTACACGGCCATCAGCAGCGCCACCTACATACCGCCCACGACCTTTGTGCCGGAACTCTCCCCGGACCTGGAACGCATCATCGCCACCTGCCTCAAAAAACAACCGGCGCAGCGCTATCCGACCGCCGCGGCCCTGGCCAACGATCTGCGGATCGCGGCCTTCCCGAGGGGTTCTGTCCCCTCCGGAGCGACGCGGCGGCACTGGTCGCTTCCCGGTTGGTCCGGCCGGGGGAAATGGCCCTATTGGGCGGCCGGCGTCCTGCTTGCGCTCGGACTTGGTGGCGGTGCGTTTTTCGTTTTGCAGGACGATACGGCGGAGATCCAGCCCCGGAAGTCCTCGCCGGTCCCCCTGCATCTGGCGACGCCGCCACCGGAAACGATACCGCAGACCGGCCTTCGCACGGTGCGCATCAACGTCTATGGCAATCCGGCCAGGGTGTATCTCGGGACCAGTAAGGACCCCCAAGGGAACCCGCATCCCACGCCCTACCAGACCGCCTATCCCCGGGGAACACACCTGTATTTCATCCTGCAACGCCCGGGTTACAAGAACTGTGTCGGGGACTTCACGGTCCAGGACTCAACGGAAGCCAACAACTACACGTATCAACTGTGTAAAACGACGGAGCCCTGTCCACCATCCGGATGCAAGTAGCCGGGGTTGCAAGGCTGAGACGACCCGAATCCATCCCTGGAACAGGCTGGATCGTTTTCTGTCCAAGCAACGGACGGGCCATGCATGCCGTATGAAACAAACTGGTAAAGCGAGCATCGTACGCCTTATGCTGCAAACATTCTTTCAGGCCCTGCGCGATGTTGTGCGATCCATGACCAGGCGCACGCCCCAAACAGGCCCGGGCAAACGGACGGCGCCCGCGATGGTCGCTCCCCTGGCCGCCGGATACGGTTTGGAGACCGGCCAGTTCTCCGATCCGGGCTGTGTGCGCAAACGCAACGAGGATTCCATTGCCCTGCTGCGCCCGGCGCCGGGGCTGACAAGCGAGGAAAGCCTGCTCGCCATCGTGGCGGACGGCATGGGCGGCCACCAGGCCGGTGACCGGGCCAGCCAGCTCGCCGTGGACTGCATCCGGCAAAGCTTTGCCGCCTCCAGCGCGTCCCCGGACACAAGCCTGGCCGCAGCCTTCCAGGCGGCCAACCTGGCCATCCTCAACGAGGCTTCCCACGACGCCGCCCTGACCGGCATGGGCACCACGGCCACCGCCCTGGTCCTGGTCGACGGCCGGGCCTGGCTGGCCCATGTCGGGGACAGCCGCCTGTACCGCCTGCGCCGGGGCCAATTGGAACAGCTCTCCGAGGACCACACCCTGATCATGGCCATGCTCAAGGACGGGCTCATTACGCCGCAGCAGGCCAAGGATCACCCGAACCGCCATGTGCTGAACCGGGCCATGGGCACCCGTCCCCACCTCGACGTGCTGCTGGCCCCGGTGGACCTGGCCCCGGATGACATCTTCCTGCTGTGCTCCGACGGTCTGCATGACCTGATCGCGCCCGAGGAGATCCGGGACTGCCTGCTGACGCGCCCACCCCAGGCCTCCTGCGCCTTTCTGGTCGCCCTGGCCCGGAGCCGGGGCGGCTATGACAACATCTCCGTCATCGTCGTCCATTGCGGTAAACCCGACGCCCTGCCGTCCCATTTTCCAACCACCCGCGACGTCCCGAAGTACTGCCATGACTGAACAGATGATCGGCAACTACAAGATTCTGGAAAAGATCGGTTCCGGAGGCATGGGTGATGTCTTCCGGGGACTCGATGTCATGCTCGAACGGGAAGTGGCCATCAAGTCGCTGCGCCCGGAACTGAGCCAACGCGAAGACCTGATCGCGCGTTTCCGCTCCGAGGCCGTGGCCATGGGCCGGCTCAGCCACCCCAACATCGCCACGGTCTACAACTTCCTGTTTCAGGACGGACAGTATTTCCTGGTCATGGAATTCGTGCGCGGCCAGACTCTGGCCGCGCTCCTCGAACAACGCGGACCCATGCCCTACACCGAGGCCCTGCCCTTGCTGTGCGGCGTGCTCGACGGCCTGGAACACGCCCACCGATTCGGCATCGTGCACCGCGACATCAAGCCGGCCAATATCATGATCACCCCGTCCGGGCTCAAGCTCATGGATTTCGGTATTGCCCGCATCCTGCAACAGGCCCGGCAAACCCGGTCCGGCCACATGGTCGGCACCCTGGAATACATGTCGCCGGAACACATCCAGGGCCTCGACACCGATGCCCGGACCGACATCTATTCCGTGGGCATCGTGGCCTACGAGCTGCTGACCGGCAATCTGCCCTTCCGAAAAGACACCGACTACGAAATGATCAAGGCCCAGGTGGAGGAACGCCCCCAGCCGCTGCGCAGTTTTTCGGCCGACATCCCGGGAAACGTGGAGCAGGCCGTGGCCAAGGCCTTGGAAAAAAACGCCGCAGACCGCTACCAGAGCGCGGCCGCCTTTGCCGACGCCCTGACGGCCTGCCTGGGTGACGACGCCGCCACCGCCCGACAGCGTTCCCCCGAGACCTGGCTTGGAGCGCAACCGGCATCCGGGACCGGCCCGGACCTGCCGCCCCCCGTCCCAGGCGCCAAAACCGGCATCCCGAGCTGGCTGCTGTGGGTCCTCGGTGCGACGGCCTGCCTGCTGGCCCTGGTCGGCGGGTTGCTGTTTTTCCTCTCCTCCCAGGAAACGCCACCCAGCGTCCCCAAAACGACCGCCCGCACGGACGCGCCGACGCCCCCGAAGTCCGCCACCGACGCCATGACCCTGGACCAGGTGCAACGCGCGGCCGCCAACAACGACGGCCCGGCCCAACTGGCCCTGGGCACCCGCTATGCCTCCGGGCGCGGCCTGCCCCAAGACCAGGCCAAAGCCCTGGAATGGTACCGCAAAGCCGCGGACAAGGGTCTGCCCGAGGCCTTCCTGCTGGTCGGCAACGCCTTTCTACTCGGCCAAGGCACCAAAGAGGATCTGGCCCAGGCCGAAGGCTGGCTGACCAAAGCCGCCCAGGCCAAGGTGCCCGGTGCCGCCGAACAGCTCGGTATCTGCTACGACAAGCAGGGAAAATACGACCAGGCCCTCGAATGGCTTTTGAAAAGCGACGCCGAGGGCGACAGGAAAGCGGCTCTGTATATCGGCTATGTCTATGTGAAAAAGGATGACTATCAAAAGGCCATCCCCTGGCTGCAAAAATCGGCGGACGCCGGTGATGCCTCCGCGCAATTCTCACTCGGAATGATCTATTATAACGGCATGGCCGGAAGTAAGGATTACACCAAGGCGGCAAAGTATTTTCAGGAAGCGGCAAACCAGAACCATGCCGATGCCCAGTACGTGCTCGGCACCATGTATCATTACGGCATGGGTATCCCTGTCGATTTGCGCCAGGCGCTTGCGTGGGTCAAGCGCGCCAAGGCCAACGGATATGAAAAGGCGGATAAGGAGTTGCAACTTTTGCAGTAGGATTGTGGAGCATTCGACGCGAGGAGGGGCTATGGATTTACTTCGAAGTGGCAGCTTATGGGGAAAGGCGTGCCGCCTGGGAATTGTGGGCAGTATCATGGCCGGCCTGTTGCTGACGGGCTGCGCCAGCCAGTACGGGCGGCAATCCACGGTGGTGCAATACTATCCGGACTGTTACGCGCCCATTGCCAAGTTACGCGAGGAAGAAAAACAGTTTTTTAAAAACGTGGCCACCGGAGCCGTGGTCGGGGCCTTGGCCGGAGCGGCCATCGGAGCGGCCCTGGGTGATTGGCGCGGGGCCCTGGTCGGGGCCGGGGCCGGCCTGGTGGTCGGCGCCGGTGTCGCCGCCGCTTTGACCAAGTACAAACAAGTCCAGGACGACCGCCAACGCCGGTCCTATCTGTCCCGGGACATGGCCGCCGAAGCCGCTACCCTCGACCGGGTCGGGCTCAGTGCGGCCCTGGCTTCCAAATGCTATCGACAGCGGTTCGACCAACTCATGACGGATTACAGCGCCGGCGCCATGTCCCGGGAAGAATTCCAGGCCCGGGCCTTGGAGATCATTTCCGGCCTCAACGAAATCGCCACCATCACCAAATCGTTTAACGGCGAAGCGAACCTGCGCCTGCGGCAATACCAGGATATGCTCGTCAGCGAAGCCCAGCGGGACCACATGGACCTCCCGCCCATGCAGGCCATTCCCATGGACCAACCGGTGCCGCAACAGCCGCCCGTGAGCCCGAAACACAAGGTGTCGACCAAGTCGCACACCAAGAAAAAGAAGAAGGCGCAGCCGGAAGAAGAGGTCGGCGCCAAGCCCGAAAGCGGTGAAATCCTGTTGACCCAGCCCCGGGCCGAGATGGCCAAGGTGGACAGCCGGCCCTCCACGCCGGCAACCGCGACCGCCACAGGTCCCGATGTCAGCACCATGCCCGGTGTCATCTCGACGCGGGATGCGTCCGGTGCAACGGGTGTGAGCACGGCCGTGGGCCCCGATCCGGCCACCATGCCCGGCGTCATCGCCCGGCGCGACAACTACAAGGCCAAGGCCGACGTCCTCGTCAACGTGCAAAAGGAGACGAATGCCTCCATGGAAGCGTGCATCGCCAAGGCGGAAGCTGCGGGCGTGTCGATTCCGAAATCCCTCAAGCCCAAGCCCGAGGCCACCTCGTAACCAGGCCCTTCGTCCGGGTTCCGGCGACGCCGTCGCCGGAACCCGGTTTCAGGGCCTCTCCGCCAACACCCCGACGCATCATGAAAAAATACGTCCTCCCCACCCTCGTTCTCCTGGCGGCAGCCGGAGCCCTCGCGCTTTACCTGCGCCCGACCGGAACGGACTACCAGGGCGACGGCTATGCGTTGCAGGCGCCGCGCGACTGGAAAATTCTCCAGATCGCGCCCGTCGATGTCGCGTTCGTGCTCGCGGACGGTCCGGAAAAACGCGCTTTTCGCCCTACGATCACCCTGGTCGTTTCGCCAAGCAACGAGACCATCTCCGCCACCAGCGAAACCGTCAAAAACATCCTCGCCGGCCTTGACCAGCCGGGAAACGCCTTTGTCTTGCGCGACAAACAGGACACGACCCTCAACGGATTGCGCTGCACCACGCTGACCTACACCCTGACCGCCAACGGCAACCGGCTCGCTGGCACCCTTACCCTGGTATCGGCCGGAAAAACCTATATTTTTTCCTATACGACCCTGGAAAACGAGCACCAACGCTCGCTGCCCGACTTCCAGGCCCTGCTCGCGAGCTTTCACCCGACGTCCTGACCGTCCGTCGCGCTCCGCCGTTTCGCGATTCCAGCGCAGGGGCCAGGCGTACGGCCCGTCCCGGCCGCGCCCACAATCCTGTGAGATTCCAACGGGTGGCGTTCTTTGATCGCCGCTGTCTCCTTCCCAATCCCTGCCCGTCCGAACGCCGCACGATCTCTCGCCGCATCCGGCGGGCACGCGGGTTGTCTCGCCGCGTCTTTTGGGATAGCAACGGGGGCGTCAGAGCGGGCCAGGTTCGCCAGCAGGCCCCGCCGGATAACCCCAATGATCGTCGTCACCCGCATCGAGGACATTCACGACGCCCTAACCGGCTCTTGCCTCACGATCGGCAATTTCGACGGCGTGCATATGGGCCACACCAAGCTGCTCCAGCGCGTGTGCGACCGCGCGAGCGCCGCGTCCCTGCTCTCCGTGGCCCTGACCTTCGATCCCCACCCGCGCCAGGTCCTAAGCGGCCAGGCCGCTCCGCCAGCCATCACCCTGGTCGAACACAAGCTCGAATGCTTCGAGGCCAACGGCATCCAGATCGCCGTGGTGCTGCCGTTTACCCGGGAACTGGCCGCGCTCGAACCCGAAACCTTCGTGCGCGAGACCCTGGTGGAAGGCCTGTGCCTCAAACACCTTGTCATCGGCTACGACTACGCCTTCGGCAAGGGGCGCAAGGGCAATTTCGAACTGCTCTCGGCCCTGGGCCAGCAGTACGGGTTTTCCGTGGAACGTCTCGATCCGGTCATCATCAACGGCGCCGTGGTCTCCTCCACCCGCATCCGGGACATGGTCCAGGCCGGCAAGGTCTGGGACGTGCGCCCCCTGCTCGGCCGCTTCCACCAGGTGCGCGGCAAGGTGGCCCACGGCTTCAAGCGCGGCCGCAAGCTCGGTTTTCCCACCGCCAACGTGGCCGTGCGCGACGAACTGGTCCCCCTGTCCGGTGTCTATGCCGTCTGGGTGGAAACCGGCGGCGTCATGCGCCCCGGCGTGGCCAATATCGGCAGGAACCCCACTTTCGGCGAGTTCGAAATGACCGTGGAGGCCCATATCCTTGATTTCAAGGGCAAGCTCTACGACCAGCCCATCCGGGTACATTTCGTCCAGCGCATCCGATCCGAGAAAAAGTTTTCCGGTCCGGAGGAACTCATCACCCGCATCCGGGAGGATATCGGCCTGGCTCGCATGATCCTGGCCTCTCCCGATGCCCGCCCCTGATACCCGCCATGCACCAGGAACACCTTGCCAGCCGAGGCCCCGTCGCCACCGTGTTGCGACGCCCCCGCATCCTGTGGCGCCGCATGTTGCGCCGCTATACCCGGGGAGGTCTGGCGCGCTGGCTGGCCATCGGCGTGGTGGCGGGCTTGCTGTCCGGTTTGCTGGCCGTGCTGTTCTATCTTGGCCTTGAAAGTCTCAAGCATCTGCTCCAGGTGCGCCTGGCCGGGATATCCCTGCCCACCCCGGCCGGCGAATCCCTGTTCCACGGCCCGACCGGCCCGTTCCGTCCCTGGCTCATCCCGGTCTTCCTGGGTCTGGTCGGCCTGGTCACCGGCTACCTGATCACCAAATTCATTCCGGACTCCCTGGCCGGCGTCACCGATGGCACCGACGCCACTATCAAGGCCTTTCACCGCAGCGCCGGGCTCATCCGGCCCCTGACCCCCCTGCTCAAGGGCGCGACCGCCATCCTGACCATCGCCGCCGGGGGCAGCGCCGGCCAGGAAGGTCCCATTTCCCAACTCGGGGCCGGCGTGGGCTCCCTGCTCGCCCAAAAACTGCACCTGACCGCCCGGGAACGGCGCATTCTGCTTCTGGCCGGCGCGGCCGGAGGACTGGGCGCCATTTTCCGCGCGCCCCTGGGCGGCGCCATCACCGCCGTGGAAGTCATCTATTCCGAGGATTTCGAAGCCGAGGCCCTGCTTCCCTCCATCGTATCCTCGGTGGTGGCCTATACGCTGTTCACCTTCTTTTTCGGCACCGAGGCCATCATCCAGACCCCTGACTACGGATTCCAGAACGTCTGGGAACTGCCCTTTTACCTGGCCCTGGCCGTGGTCGTGGCCCTGGCTGCCCGGCTGTTCATCCACACGTTTTTCTTTTTCAAGCGCACGATCTTCGCCACCATCCAGGCCCGTTACGGCGTCATTGCCAGCATGGTCGTGGGCGGCCTGGCCATGGGCAGTTTAGGGGTCGCCTTTCCCCAGCTCATCGGCGGCGGCTACGGCTGGATCGAGCAGGCGGTCAACGGCCATCTCGGGCTGCTGTTTTTGTTCGGCCTGTTCCTCGGCAAGATTCTGGCCACCTCCCTCACCATCGGCTCGGGCTTAAGCGGCGGCATGTTCGCCCCGGCCCTTTTCATCGGCGGTACGGCCGGGGCCATGGTCGGCCAGGCCGGCCACCTGCTGCGCCCGGACATCGTCACCCAGCCCGGGGGCTACACCATGGTCGGCATGGCGGCCTTTTTCGCCGGCGTGGCCCACGCGCCGGTGGGGCCCCTCATCATGACTTGCGAGATCACCCAAGGCTATGGGTTGCTCGCGCCGCTCATGCTGTGTTCGGCCGTGGCCCTGGTGCTGTGCGACAAGGTCCATCTGTACGAAAACCAGGTGGACAACAAGTTCGCCTCGCCGGCCCACGTCTCCGACGCCACCAACAATATTCTCGAAGGCGTGCCGGTCTCGGCGGCCTTCACCCCGGGCCGGGTGGTCACCCTGGAAGAAGGCGTCACCCTGCGCGGCCTGGCCGACATCATTTCCGGCACCAACGCCCTGGTCTTCCCGGTGAAAAACCCCGAGGGCAAGCTGACCGGCCTTCTGTCCCTCCAGGACGCCCGGTGCGTGCTGTTCGAGGACTGCCTGGGCGATCTGGTGGTGGTGCGCGAACTCATGCGCCCGGCGGTCACGGTCAATCCGGACATGTCCCTGTACGACGCCATGATGCGCTTCATCGAGACCGATCTCAGCCAGTTGCCGGTGGTGGAGCACGACTCCCCGGACACGGTCCTCGGCCTGCTCAACCGCCAGCACGTGTTCAAGGCCTACACCCAGACCCTGCGGGCCCTCACCAAGGAGCAGTGACCGCTCGCGGCGTCCGCTGCCCGGCCCCTGGTGGTCAGCGACCTCCGGGGAAAATCGGACGGCCAGACGGCGCGTCGCCCTTGCCCCCGGCGCGCCGACCGCCTATGCACAACCATGTCGCCCAAAACGCCTGCCCGGGAGCGGTCCATGCGTATCCGAACAAAATTGCTTTTTTTCCTGCTCATTGTCGTTTTGACGCCGCTGTGTTCCCTGGGCTGGTACGCCTGGCGCCAAACCGACCATCTGGGCCGGCAACTGGCCAATAGCGCCGCCACCGCCCTCGAAGCCAATGCCTCCAAGGAACTCGTCCAGACCGCCGAGATGCTGGAGGAGACCTGCGCCAACAACCTCAATATGCTGGAGACGGCCCTATCCCTGATGTCCGAGGAGGCGGGCCGGCTGTTGCGCCGCCCGGTCCCAGTCCCCAACAGCCCGATTCTGTTCGATAAGGATTTCGATGCCGGCGCGGTTCCGGCCGACCGGATGACGCCGCCGCCGGGCACGGATGTCCCCTGCACCTACGACCACCTCGTCTTCCACCTGCCGCCCGGATTGTTGCGGACCGAGGCGCGGCCGGAAACCTCCGCCCTGTCCGGGCTGTTGCCGATCTTCAAGACCCTGTTCGCCCGGCACAAGGACCTCATGCAGTTCGGCTACGTCGGCCTGGCCTCGGGCCTGCACTGCGCCTATCCCGGCCACGGCGGCTATCCGGACGATTTCGATCCCCGCACGCGTCCCTGGTACAAAAGCGCCCTGGCCGAGCACGGCATCACCTGGAGCGTCATGGTCGATGCCGTGACCAAACAGGTGACCGCCACCATGGCCATGCCCATCCGCGAGGACGGCGGTCCTGTCCTTGGCGTGGCCGGCCTGGACATTCCCATGGGGGCGCTGTTTTTGGACAGCGATCTGTCCCAGGCCTGGGGAGACCGCATGCGCGCCATGGTGGTGTCCCTGACCCCGCCCCCGCCGTCCGAGGCCACGGAACTCGTGGTGGTGGCCAGCCGTGACTATGCCCAGGAGACCCAGGATTGGACCGCCCCGGTCCGGCTCGCGCACCTCACAAGCCCGGATCAGGCCGCCATCAAGGCCGTGATCTCGGATCTGGCCGTGCACCACGCCGGGGTGCGCCGGCTGCCCGTGGACGGCCAGGACAGCCTGCTCGCCTATGCGCCCATCGAGGGCAAGGACATGGCCGTGGTCCTGCTCGTGCCCCGGGAAGTGGTGGTGGCCGGCACGGCCCGGGCCGAAAAAACCGTGCTTGCGGCCGTGGACCGGCTATTGACCCAGATGGGCTGGTTTGTCGGCGCGGCGGTGCTGGTGGTGGGCATCCTGGTCTTTCCGACCTCCCGGGTGGTGACGCGTCCGGTACGCGCCCTGGCCGACACGGCCGCGAGCCTGGCCTCGGGCGATTTGGAGGCCCGGGCGCACGTGCGGGGCCGCGACGAACTGGCCGATCTGGCCCGATCGTTCAACGACATGGCGCCGCAACTTCTGGAGCGGCTCAAGCTCAAGGGTGACATGGCCCTGGCCATGGAAGTGCAGCAGCATTTGCTGCCGCGCCGTCCGCCGAGCATCGAAGGCCTGGATGTGGCGGCCCTGAGTCTCTACTGCGACGAAACCGGCGGGGATTACTTCGATTTTCTGGAGTTCGACCAGAACGACGCTCTGTATGCCGATATCGTGGTGGGTGATGTGACCGGGCATGGGGTGTCGGCGGCCCTTTTCATGGCCACGGGCCGGGCCTTGCTGCGCGGCCGGGCCGTGGGCAGCCCCGGGCCGGGCGCCCTGCTCACCGAGGTCAACCGGCTGCTGTGCCAGGACACCGAGCTTTCGGGCCGGTTCATCACGCTGTTTTTCCTGCGTCTGGACCAGGCGGCCCGCGAGATCATCTGGACCCGGGCAGGCCATGATCCGGGCCTGCTCTTCGACCCGGCCAGCGACGACTTCGAGAATTTGATGGGCCCGGGCATTCCCCTGGGCGTCACCCCGGACTGGACCTATGCCGAGAACCGGCGGCCGTGGTTGCGCGAAGGCCAGATCCTGGTGCTCTATACCGACGGCATCCACGAGGCCCGCAATCATGCCGACGTCATGTACGGCCGGGAGCGCATCATGCAGGTCATGCGGGAAAACGCCGCCGCGCCGGCCTCGACCGTGATCAACGCCCTGGTGGCGGACCTCAAGGCCTTCAAGGACGGCCTGCCCCTGGAGGACGACGTGACCCTGGTGGTGATCAAGGCCACGGCCTGATCCATCGCCTTGCGCGCCCGTTTTCACGGCGTCCGGCGCCTTGCCGCGCGGTTGCCGCGGCAGGCCGGCTAGGGCTTGACCGCGGACAGGCTGATCTGGCGGATGATGGCGCCGACCCGGGTTTGGCTTTCCTCGAAAGCCTGTTTCTTGGCGGCGCTTCCCGTACTCACGTATTCGGCCAGCGCCAGTATGGCATCGCGTTGGGCCTCGTAAAAGCCCACGAGCAGGGTCAGATCCTTTTTTTCTTCCTCGGAAAGCTGGGCCATGAGCCGACCGGAAAAGGTCGACAGCACGAGATCCGTGTAGCGCCGGATGACGACGAGGGAGGCCAGGGCCTTGTCCCGGGTGAGGAGCTTGCGGTCGTAGCGGGCCAGGATGCCGCCCAGGCTTTCGTGCCCGACCACCAGGCCCTGACCGGCCAGCATGCCGATGGTCTGCAGGAACACGTCCCTGGTCGGGTCTTTCTGGGCCCGGGCCGGAGCCGCGCTGCCGCAAGCCAGCCCCACCACCAGGCAAATCACCCCAACCCATTGTCGCCGCATCGCATCCTCCGTCCGTTTGCCGCCTTATACCCGGCCCCCGCCCAAAGGCAAAGCGGTTGGGGAACGTGGCGGTGCAAGGACGGGACAGGAAAAGTCGGGAGGATGCGGAGAACGGGGAGGATGAGGATGGGGGATGGGGAAAATGGGGGGGAGAAGCCTCCGGCGGCCAAAGGGCGCTGCCCTTTGGAATCCCTCCTCCAGAAGACGTACCGAGAGGACTGGCGGCCGCGCGCGATCCGGTGAGCCGTACCGTGGCCAAGGAATTATACCGCCCCGGGGTCGGAACGCGGCGTAAACCCGATTCCTGGCCACAACCGCCCTCTCCGGCTGGTCCACATCGACGAAGGTGTGGCAGCGAACATATTGCTATTATTAATAAAAAGAAAAGCGGCAAGTGCTGGGTGCAAAATCCTGTACGGCTTTTGGCCGTCCTGCGGGGACAATCAAAGGTTTTGTACCCGCCAGGCCCCCTTTGGGGGCGAGAAAAGAAACGGCGAGGCGAGCTTATGGCCATTACCCTTTGATATTCAATGACTTTTAAGAAAAAATTGGAACTTGGCACGCTCCTCGCATTAAGCGAATCATCCTTCCTCCAAAAAGCAACATCTTTCGAAGCGCGGTTCCGGGATGGCTACCCGGAACCGCGCTTCACTTTTTGGCGTCCGGCGCGGGGCGGGGCGGGCGGATGGGGGAAAGCCTCCGGCGGCCAACGGGCGAGGCCCGTTGGAATCCCTCCTCCAAAAGACGCACCGAACGGACCTCGACCACGTCCAATCTGGGCGCCCCACAGCGGCCAAGGATTTGTACCGCCCAGCGTCCGGAACGCGGTGCAAGCCCGCTCCACGACCGCGTTCTTCGCCACACGGGGACTTCTTTTCGCTATCGCGACTCCGAAAATAGGCTTAAATAATTGATAAAAATTTGTTCAAGTCAGGCAGGGTGCAAAATCCTGTACGGCTTATGGCCGTCCTGCGGGGACGATCAAAGGATTTGTACCCGCCAGGCCCCCTTCGGGCGCGAAAAAGAGGAGAGCGCAGAGCGCTCCAGGTCATTACATCTTGATATTCCATGACTTTTTAGAAAATTTAGGAGGTTGGCACGCTCCTCGCAATAAGCGAATCATCCTTCCTCCAAAAAGCAACATTTTTCGAAGCGCGGTTCCGGGATGGCTACCCGGAACCGCGCTTCACTTTTTGGCGTCCGGCGCGGGGCGGGGCGGGGCGGGCGGATGGGGGAGAAGCCTCCGGCGGCCAAAGGGCGCTGCCCTTTGGAATCCCTCCTCCAGGAGACGCACCGAAAGGACTGGCGACCGCGCCCAATCCGGCGCGCCCCACAGCGGCCAAGGATTTGTACCGCCCAGCGTCCGGAACGCGGTACAAGCCCGGTCCACAGCCGCGACCATCATCCCACGACCACTTCTTTTCACTGCCGTACTCACATGAATACGTTAAAATAATTGATAAAAATTTATTCAAGCCAGACGGGGTGCAAAATCCTGTACGGCTTTTGGCCGTCCTGCGGGGACAATCAAAGGTTTTGTACCCGCCAAGCCCCCTTTAGGGGTGAAAAAAGAAAATGGGAAGAGCGCTCAAGGCCATTACACCTTGATATTCTATGACTTTTTATATTTTTTTGGAGTTTGGCACGCTCCTCGCAATAAGCGAATCATCCTTCCTCCAAAAGCAACATTTTTCGAAGCGCGGTTCCGGGATGGCTACCCGGAACCGCGCTTCACTTTTTGGCGTCCGGCCTGTGCCGGTTCCGGTGACGGCCGGTCGGTCAATGGCTGGGAACGGCCTGCCCCACCTTTTCGATCCGTTCCACGAGCGCGGCATAGGCCGGGTCCGAATCCGGGATGACCGGCTGCACGGCCAAGTCGCGGCAGGCCTGTTCGTAGGTCGCGCCCATATGTTCTGCGTCCTGGCGCGGCCGCTGCCGGGCAAACCCATAATACCGGTCCGGGATCAGGGGCGAGGTCAGGCTGCCGGCCAGCCCGAACAGATCCAGGCACAACGGATCGCGCCCCTCGATGAGCAGGCTTTGCAGCGGGTCCGGGGTGAGCATATAGCCGAGAACATGGCAATCAGCCGTGTAATAGGTAATGTGCAAAAAGGTACTCCAGCGCAATATGCCACCTGTGAGCGTGAGGCCGATGGAATCGTACCACATTTTCCCATTAAATCGAAGGCATGAATTTTCCATCGTATCAATGAATACAACACAACGCTGCACATAATTATAGTGCGACTGTTTTATATAGATATCATAGACGCCATTCAGACGACTAAAAAGCCGATTAACATAGGAAACTTCATTATTCGATGCAACAGCATAATGATATATCGGATCAATTATATTATTATATTCTGTAATACTAGAATGGATGATATACTTGTTTTTAAGAATTTCGCAGGAAAATTCCGGCGAATATTCCTCCATTTCGACTTCCGAAAAAAGGCGCGGCGAGACATTAAAAAAAGAAGCATAGTCGTTGAGCCTGTCCACTGGAATCCCGGTATGGATATCCTCCAAAATCGTATTGGTACTGCGTGGCAGATCACACTCCTGCCAACGGCTGTTGTGACAGACATGATTGGGCTGGACCCCGTTTTTTCCCCAGCACAAACCCGCCAGTTGCAATGCGGCGTGCAGCTTGGCCCCGCTTCCTGGCAGACGCACCTTTTTCGGTCTTCCTCTCTCCATGGCAAGTGCCTCGCTGATTGGCTGATTGTTTTTTTCTGGTATTTCCTTGGTGTCAAAAAAAACAAGCAAAATCCACTGGAAAAAAATACCGATTTCAAGGGATGTTCTCCGACAACCAGAGGACAGGCGGTTGTCAGCGCCACCCTGGACAAAAAAACGACCGTACGTCGGGAACAGCCCTGCCCAGCCCTGGACACGGTTGCGCGCCTGGCGCGAAGGGGGGCTCTTGTCATGGGAAACATTAAAATCGGCATCCGGCTCATTGTCGGATTTATCCTTCTCGCCTGTATCGCTTTGGGAATCGGTCTGTTCGGCGTCTATGCCGTGGACCGGCAACAGGAAAACAGTCGCACCATCGGTAGCCGGGCGCTCCCCTACGCCATCAATCTCGGCCTCATCGGCTCCGAACTCAATGTCATAAGCTCGGCCCAGCGGACCTTACTCGCGCGCGACCTGCCGGCTGATGTCCTCAACCGGCAGCGCTCCAGCATCGGCAAGGCCCGGGATATCTACCATGCCGCCTTCGCGGCCATTGAGCGGCTGCCGTTGTCGCCCCAGGAACAGCAGGAAGTCCAAGCCCTCCGCGAGGCCGTGGACAAATGGCGGGAACGCAACGAAGCTTTTTTCCGCTGCCTCGACCAGGGTGATATCGCGGGCATGCAGGAAATCACCCTCAATTCCGGCTGGAAGGCCCGCAAGGCCGTCCAGGAGCACATCGATGCGGTTATTGAGCGCAACGCCAAGGCTTCCCAGGCTCTGGTCACCACCTCCGAAGCGGCAGCCCGTCATCTCAAGATCATTATTGTGGTGGGCGTGACCGCGGGTTTTGTGCTCTCTATTCTGCTCGGTCTGCTCCTGACCCGCAGCATCACCCGCCCCTTGGCCGACTGTCTGGATTTCGCCGGTGCCGTGGCCAAGGGCGACCTGGGACGGGAACTGGGCGTGCGGCGCGGCGATGAGACCGGCGTCCTGGCCGACAGCCTGCGCCGTATGGTGGAAACCCTGCGGCAGACCATCGAGGAGGCCCGTCGCAAAGGGCAGGAGGCCGAACAGGAGGCCCTGGCCGCACAGCAGGCCAAGACCGAGGCCGAACAGGCCAAGCAGGCCGCCCTGGATGCCCGCCGGGACGGCATGCTCCAGGCGGCCGGTCGCATCGAGGGCGTGGTCGAAGGGATGACCTCGGCCTCGGAAGAGCTGTCGGCCCAGGTCGAACAGTCGAGCCAAGGCGCGGAATTGCAGTCCCAACGGGTGGGCGAGACCGCCACTTCCATGGAACAGATGAACGCCACTGTTTTCGAAGTGGCCAAAAACGCCTCCCAAGCCACCGACACCGCCGATCAGGCCCGGGTCAAGGCCCAGGAAGGCGCGGAGGTTGTGTCCCGGGCCGTGCAAAGTATCGACAAGGCCCGTAACCACGCCCTGGAACTCAAGGAAGACATGGGTGGACTCGGCCAGCAGGCGGAAAACATCGGGCAGGTGCTCAACGTCATTTCGGATATCGCCGACCAGACCAACCTGCTCGCCTTGAACGCCGCCATCGAAGCGGCCCGGGCCGGCGAGGCCGGACGCGGGTTTGCCGTGGTGGCCGACGAGGTCAGAAAACTCGCCGAAAAGACCATGACCGCCACCAAGGAGGTGGGGACGTCCATCCGCGGCATCCAGGACGGCGCCCACAAAAACATCGCCAGCGTCGAACTGGCCGTGCGGCAAATCGAGGAAGCGACCAGCCTGGCCGACCAATCCGGCAATGCCCTGCAAGCCATTGTCACGCTGGTTGACCAGACCACCGACCAGGTGCGCTCCATCGCCACCGCCTCGGAGGAGCAATCAGCCGCCAGCGAGGAAATCAACCGGGCCATCAAGGACATCAACCAGATTTCCCTGGAGACGGCCGACGCCATGCACCAGTCGGCCCAGGCCGTGGGCGAACTGGCCAGGCAAAGCCAGGAACTCAAGACGATCCTCACGGAAATGCACGACGACAGCACCCGCCAGCTGACGGCCTAAGCCGGGAGTGGGGCGCAGCAGACGCCTCCGGCGGCCAAAGGGCTTCGCCCTTTGGAATCCCAAAAGAAAAGGGCGCGCAGGACACAACAGTCCGACGCGCCCTTTCTGTAGGGAATAGCTACTTTTACAGTAAAGACAATATCTTGGGACGTGGCACCAGAACAAGGCCGCCCCGCTCAACTTTTCTGGGTTTCCAAAGGGCGGGGGCCCTTTGGCCGCCGGAGGCTTCTTCCCTGCCCCTCCCCGGCCCTTAGGCGGATTTGTCCTTGTGGCTGGCGCGCAGCACCACCTTGACCGGGGCCATGCTGATGTTGAACAGCTTGCGCAAGCCGTTTTCCAGGTATTTGACGTAGGACGCCCGCACCCGGTCCACATCGCTGACAAAAAAGACAAAGGTCGGGGGCGCGTCGCTGGCCTGGGTCAGGTAGTAGAACTTGGCCCGCCGGCTGTTGACGAGGGGCGGCTGATGCTTGTCGAGCACCGTGCGCATGGCCCGGTTCAGTTCGCCCGTGCCCACCCGGATCTGGCATTCCTTCCAGAGGCCCTCGGCCAGGGGCAGGACCTTGCCCACGCCCTTGTTCTTCATGGCCGACAGGTAGAGCACCGGCACATGGGGGCAGATGCGCAGTTCCGCCTCAATGTCCTTGCGCAGGGCCACCATTTCGCCCTGGCCGATCAGGTCGGTCTTGTTGACCGCAACCAGAAACGGCGTGCGCTCCTTGTCCAGGTAGGCGATGAGCCGCTTGTCCTGGACGCCCACGCCACCGGTGGCGTCGATGACCACCACGGCCACGTTGGCGCGCTTGGCGCTGCCCAGGGCCTTGGCCACGCTGTAGCGCTCCAGCCCGTCGGTGATGCGGGTGCGCTTGCGCACGCCGGCCGTGTCCACGAACACGTAGCGCTTGCCGCCGCGCTCCACGACGATGTCCACGGCATCACGGGTGGTGCCGGCCACTTCGCTGACGATCAGGCGCTGTTCGCCGAGCAGGGCATTGACCAGGGACGACTTGCCGGCATTGGGCCGGCCGAGCACGGCCAGGCGCAAGCCGGTTTCAAGGGGTGCCGGCTCCTCGGACTCGGACGTCTCGGGCAGCATCCGGGCCAGGGTCTCTTCCAGCTCGTTCTGGCCGTGGCCATGGGCGGCGGAAAGCGGCAGGAGCGGAAAGCCCCAGGCGTGAAAATCGCCGGTCATGGCCGGGATGCGCTCGATGCCGTCCACCTTGTTGACGGCCACGAGCACGGGCTTGTTCACCCGGCGCAGGCGTTCGGCCAGTTCGTCGTCCAGGGCCGTGCGGCCGGCCTTGCCGTCGACCAGGAACAGCACCACATCGGCCATGTCCAGGGCGATCTCGGCCTGGACGACGATCTGCCGGGCCAGGCCTTCGGGGGCGTCGAAATCCATGCCGCCGGTGTCGATGAGGGTGGCGGCACGGCCGTCGAGTTCCACCCGGACTTCGAGCCGGTCGCGGGTGACGCCGGGACGGTCATGGGTGATGGCCTGCTGGCGCCGGGCCAGCCGGTTGAAAAGGGTGGACTTGCCGACGTTGGGGCGTCCGACGATGGCCACGATGGGGGGCATGCTGTTCGGGTCTCCTTGGAAATGGCGGCCGGAATACGGCCATGACGGCGCCGGACACCGACGCGAGCCCGACGCTTGACCATGGCTTTCATGCCATGTCAACCGAAAATAACCAAGTCCCGCCGACCAACCGGCCGGCGGGCACTGCCCAGACGGGGATGGTCCGGGAGGGAGATCATCTCCCTCCCGGCCGCCGGAGGCGTTGCCCCTCCGGCTGTTCTCCGGTTACTTCCCGGCGATCATCTGGCGGATGGAGTCTTCATAGGGCGCGCTCAGCACGCCCTTTTCGGTGATGATGCCGCTGATGAGCCCCGCCGGGGTCACGTCGAAGGCGTAATTGAACACGGGCACGTTTTCCGGGGTGATCCGGTGCTCGTCGATATGGGTGACTTCCCGGGCCGGCCGGTTCTCGATGGGAATCTCCGCGCCCGAGGCAATGGTCAGATCGAAGGTGGAAGCCGGCGCGGCCACGTAAAACGGCACGCCATGGGCCTTGGCGATCAGGGCCACGGTGTAGGTGCCGATCTTGTTGGCCGTGTCGCCGTTGGCGGCGATGCGGTCGGCCCCGACCACGACCTTGTGGACCAGCCCCTGCTTCATGAGATGGCCGACGGCGTTGTCGCAGGCCACGGTCACCGGAATACCTTCCTTGTAGAGCTCGTAGGCGGTGAGCCTCGCGCCCTGGAGAAACGGCCGGGTCTCGTTGGCGATGACCTTGATGCGCTTGCCCTGTTCCCAGGCGGCCCGGATGACGCCAAGGGCCGTGCCGTAGCCGGCCGTGGCCAGGGCGCCGGCGTTGCAGTGGGTCATGACCGTGTCGCCGTCGTGGATGAGGGCGGCGCCGTACTTGCCCATGGCCTTATTGATGGCGATGTCCTCGGAGTGCATGTCCTGGGCCAGGCCGAACCACAGGGACAGCAAGGCTTCGCGGCCGATGCCGGGCTGGGCTTCCCAGGCCGCGCGCAGGCGCGACACGGCCCAGCGCAGGTTCACGGCCGTGGGCCGGGCCTGTTCGAGCTCGACGAGCAGTTCCCGCAGGCGCGCTTCCCAGGCATCCCCGGCTTCACCGGCTTCCCGGGCGGCCAGATAACAGCCGTAGGCGGCGGTGACGCCGATGGCCGGCGCGCCGCGCACCACCATGGTCTGGAGAGCGTAAACGGTATCGGCCGTGTTCAGGCAGACGAAATGTTCCTCGCGATCCGGCAGGAAACGCTGGTCCAGCAGGATGAGGGCCTGTCTGTCGGTGGAAAAGGCGATATGGTCGGTCATATGGTGGTACTACCCGCATGCAAAACTGATAAACGGCGTTCCACCCTCCCCGGGACAGGGGGAACGTTTCCCCCCGACGGGGGCCGGAGCAATGCCCCGGCATGCCTCACCCCAATTTGGCGCGCAACAGCTCGTTGACCAAGCCAGGGTTGGCCTGGCCCTTGGTGGCTTTCATGATCTGGCCCACGAAAAAGCCCATGAGCTTGGTCTTGCCGCCCCGGTAAGCCTCGACCTCGGCCGGATTGGCCGCGAGCACGGCCTCCACGGCGGCTTCCAGAGCGGACGTGTCGGAAATCTGGGTCAGCCCCTTGTCCTTGACGTACGCGGCCGGATCGGCGCCCGTGGCAAAGAGGTCCGGGAAGATCTGCTTGGCGATCTTACCGGAGATCGCCCCCGAATCCACCAGCCCGATCAAGGCGGCCAGGGCGGCCGGCGTCAGCGGGCAAGCCGCAAGGCCGGTACCGGCCTGATGGCACTCGCGCACGAGTTCGGTCTGGACCCAGTTGGCGGCCTTTTTCGGATCGGCCCCGGCCGCGACCGTGGCCTCGAAATAGTCGGCCAGATCGCGCTCGGCCGTGAGCACGTCGGCGTCGTAGTCGGACAGGCCCAGGGCGGCGACGAACCGATCGCGCCGGGCCACCGGCAACTCGGGCAATTCCGCGCCCCACCGGGCCAGATCGGCCGCGTCCAGGCGCAACGGCACGAGGTCCGGGTCCGGGAAATAGCGGTAGTCGTCGGCCTCTTCCTTGCTGCGCATGGAAGCGGTCATGTTTTTCGCCACGTCGTAGAGCCGGGTCTCCTGGATGACGGACCCGCCGTCGTCGAGCACGTCGGCCTGGCGTTCCACCTCGTATTCAAGGGCCTTTTGCACGTGGCGGAAGCTGTTGAGATTTTTAAGCTCCGTGCGGGTGCCGAAGGCTTCCGTCCCGACCGGACGCAAGCTCACGTTGGCGTCGCAGCGAAACGAGCCCTCCTCCATGTTGCCGTCGCACACATCGAGGTAGACGAGAATGGCGCGCAACGCCTTCAAATAGGCCACGGCCTCCTCGGGGCTGCGCATGTCCGGCTCGGACACGATTTCCATCAGCGGCACACAGGAGCGGTTGAGGTCCACGAAGCTCGCGTTTTCGGCCACGGAGTGGATGTTTTTACCGGCATCCTCTTCCATATGGATGCGGGTGATGCCGATGCGCTTGGCCTGGCCGTCCACGATGATGTCGATATGGCCGTGCTCGCAGATGGGCTGCTCGAACTGGGAAATCTGGTAGCCCTTGGGCAGATCGGGATAGAAGTAGTTCTTGCGGGCGAACACCGAAACCGGATTGACCACGCAGTCGGTGGCAAGGCCCGTCTTGGCCGCGAATTCCACGACCTTGGCGTTGAGCACCGGCAGCACGCCGGGCATGCCCGAGCAGACCGGGCAGACATTGGCATTGGGGTCCTCGCCGAAACGGGTGGAGCAGCCGCAAAAAATCTTGCTTTGGGTTTTCAGCTGGGCATGCACCTCAAGACCGATGACCGTTTCGTACCTGGCCATGCAACGCTCCTTCGGGGGGCGGCCGGGTCCGCGAACCCGGCGCGAAATGTCGCAGGGGGTGTACCCCGGGGCGGAAGGCGGGTCAATGGCGCCTTGGACGTTGCCACAACCGGCCGCGCCGGTTGTTATTTCCGAAGTTCCCGCCTACAACGGGAGGTGAACACGGCCGGCCCGTTGCGCGGGACCGGTCGGAGCCATCAGCTTGGGAGAGGCGTGTCATGGGCATGGTCATGCGGCCTATGGGCCATATTGTGTGCGTTTGTGTCATGTCGGTTGCCGTTTTGTCGGCGGGACTCGTAACCGGAACCGGGGCCGGGCTGGCCTGGGCCCAGTCCTACGAGTCCATGATGCCCGCGTCGTTGCTGCGCGAGGTCCACAAGGCCGAAGCCGCCTACCGGGACGTCATGGATGCGGTGAACACGGCCGAAAGCGAGCGTCTGGCCCGCAAGGCGGCCGGTGCGGCCGAAGCCGAGTTGCGGGATCTCGATGCCAAGGTGGGCGCCCTGGTGACCAAGGCTGAAAAGCTCAAGGTCCAGGCCGACTACCTGCGCGAACTCTACGAAGACAAAAAGGCCGAATACAAGAGCAAGTAGGCCCGTACCGCGACCGCCGGCAACCGCGCGAGTCTAGGCCGCGCCTTCCGCCACCGCCCCGGGCCCGGCCCGCCAGGCAGCGGCGAAATCGAGCCAGCCGTGCACGAGGTTGCGGCGGTCGTGGGAAAAGGACTCCTCGGGCCTGGGCGCGATGTCCCAGGTCCAGACCCGCTCCGGTCGGGGACGCCGGGCGCCGCTTAAGGCGTCGCGGCTTTCGACGACCTTCCCCTCCTCGATCCGTTCCCAGGCCACGTCGCAGGCCAGACAGACCCGACCCGGCAACCGGGCCAGGGCCGCGAAATGCGCTTCCACGATCCGGGCGCCAAGGCGCGCCAGTTGCGCCTCGGGAAACCGACGCCCCAGCAGCTTGGCCAAGGGAAGAGGCAATTGCGAGGCCAGGTTGACCGAAGCCGTAAAATCCGGGCGCAGGCCGCAGGCGAGGTCGGGCAGGGGCACGTCCGGCAGGGACGCTTTTTTGCTGCGCACCGTCTCGATGACCGCCCGGGCCAGGCCGGTCAGGTCGGCCTCCACGAGCCGGACGTTCGGCAGGGAGCGGACCCGGGTCCTTGTGGACCGGGGCTGGTGGGCATCGACCAGCACCACTGTGGCGAACCGGGCGGCGAGTGCCTCGACCGGCACGTCCAGGCACAGTCCCGAACCGAGAACAAGCGCCACCTCCCGCCTGGGGCAGGCCTCGGCCGCCTCCAGGACAAGCGCCTTGGTCGCTTCCAGATGGGGTGTCCAGGCTGCCCGGCACCGCCGATACCGGGCGGCGATGGACACCGCCTCCCGGTCATGCCCCAGACGCTTGGCCGTGCCCGAAGCCCGGGACAAGAGCAGTGCACAGAGTTCCCGCAACATCGGCCCCTCCTCCCGCCAAGGCGCCTACCCCATCCGGCCCGGCGCGGCAATCCGCCCGAGCCCGTACCTGCGCCCTGGGCGGCCCTGCCGCCTGAAATTCATTGTCGTATGCAATTCTTCACTATACGAAGGGTCTGGTTCAAATTTCCCGGGCGCGCCGTTGCGGAGAACCGGTCTTCGCGGCCCGCGTCAACCGGATTGCCCGGCGAAGCGCCGGCGATTCGAAAAAGGAGGCATGCATGCGCCGTTTGTTGTCAGCTTTGGCCGTGGTCGCCTTCCTGTTGCCCCAGGTGGGGGCCCAGGCCGCGCCACCCGAGGCGCCACCCGACAAAGCCACTGAGGCCGCACCGTCCGCCCCGCCCCCCGCAGAGACCGCCGCCCGGATCCCGGCAGCGGCCCCGGACAAGACGCCCTCCACGGACCAAGCCGCAGCGACCGCCAAGACCGCGCCGGCCAAGACCCAGGATATTGTCCCCGAAGCCAAACAAGCCGTGGCCGCCCTGTGCGCGTATCTCAAGTCCCAGCCGGTGGTGGCCCTGCACGCCGAGGAGACGGTGGAAAAGACCTACCCGGGCGGCAAGACCATTCAGCTCGCCCGCGAGGTCGATGTCGCGCTCAAGCGCCCGGACAAACTCTTTATCCGTATTTTCGGCGATGACCGGGATCGTGTGATCGTCTACGACGGCAAGACCTTGGCCATGGCCGACCTGGACAAGGGCGTCTACGCCACCGTGGACGCGCCTCCCACCGTGGAGGCCTTGCTCGACAATCTGGCCGCCAAATACGGATTGTCCCTGCCGCTGGCGGATTTCCTGGGCAGTGAGGCCTGCGCCAAGCTGCTCGACCATGTCCAGGTCGGCGACGATCTGGGCACGCATCTGGCCGCCGGTCTGCCCTGCCGCCATCTGGCCTTCACCCAGCCGGACGTGGATTGGCAGTTGTGGATCGAGCAGGGCACGGCGCCCTTGCCCCGAAAGCTGGTCATCACGGACAAGCAGAAAATGGGCTGGCCCCAGTACGCCGTCACCTTCACGGGGTTCGACTTCCAGCCGAGCCTGCCGGAGAAGCTCTTCACGTTCACGCCGGAAAAAAACGCGCGGAAAATCGAATTCCTGCCCCTGGCCCGACCCCAGGGACAGGCTAAGTGAGGCGGGAGGTCAACCATGCAGACACACCATCGACATCTCCCGTTGTTGCTCGCGTTGGCCCTGGTGGCCGGTCCGGTGCTTGGGGTTTGCGGCCTCGCCACGCCCCAGGCCGAAGCCAGACGGGGCGGCGGCCATGGTGGCGACCACCACAAGGAGCCGCATTTTGGCGGCGAGCATCACAAGAAACCGCATTTCGGCGGCGACGGCCCGCGTTTCGACGACCGCGACCATCACCACGATGGGCCGCGTTTCGATGACGGTGGCCACCACAAGAAATCACCTTTTGGCGACGACGGCTGGCCGACTTCGGCCCGGTCGGGCATCCGGCCCGACGGCTTCATGCCTGGCCCGGGTCCCATCAAGCCGTCCCATGGCGACCAACCACCCTTTGGCCCAGGTCCCATCAAGCCACCCCATGGCGACCAACCGCCCTTTGGCCCGGGTCCCATCAAGCCGCCCCATGGCGGCCAACCACCCTTTGGCCCGGGTCCCCATCCTGGCCCTGGGCCGGAACCCGGTCCCGGCCCGCACCCAGGACCTGGACCGCATCCCGGCCCTGAGCCTGGTCCTGGCCCCGGTCCGCGCCCTGGGCCCGGCCCCTGGGGACCGCCTCCTGGTCCTGGTTCGTGGGGACCGCCGCCCCCCCATGGAGCCTGGGGATCTGGCCCGTGGCTGTGGGCCCTGCCGGTCGAAGCCGTGGCTTTGACCGTGGCGGGAATCACCTACTACAACTACAATAACCTTTGCTACGTCGAACGCTATCAGGGCGACCAGCTCGTCTATCTCCCCTTGGCAGGCCCCTGCCCGCCTCCGGGAGAGTAATCCCACGGTCCGGCCGGGGCTCTTTCGCTCCGGCCGGACCGCATCCGTCTCCCCAGGCACCCCCCCCGGCCCGTGGCGGCCCCAATGACGGCGCAGGCGCCACCCGTGCCCCGGGCCTCGGCCGTGTCTCCGACCAGGACCTGCGCTTGACGGAGCCGCGACAGCTCTTCCACGGTCTGCCCAAGGCGCCCGGTCCGAGCAGCCCTCCCCGGCTCGGGCAACCCGGCCGGAAGCATGCCCCTTTACCGGACACCGGCTTGACCGGCCGACCCAGGGACGGTAGGTGCGACATCCCGGCCGTGTCCGGCCGGCCGATATTCCTGTCCCAGGAGGAAACCGCCATGGCATCCGATCGATTCATGTGTCTGCTGTGTGGCTACATCTACGATCCGGCCCGGGGCGACCCCAAGGGCGACATCAAGCCCGGCACACCCGGCGAAGCCCTGCCCCCCGAGTGGCACTGCCCCAACTGCGGGGCCGACCAGCGCCAGTTCGCCCGCGTGGACGACGATTGAACCGCTAACCCGGCGACCGGCCAGCGCGCCGGCCCTCTGTATCGCTTATGAATGCTTCGCTTCGTTCCCGAAAATGGGCCGTGCTGTTCGCCGTGGTCGCCACCCAGTTCGCGGTGCCGTTCATGCTGTCCGCGGTCGGCGTGTGCCTGCCGGCCATCGGCAGGGAATACGCGGCCACGGCCATTGCCCTAAGCCTCGTCGAATCGGTGTTTCTCGGCGTCAACGCCATGTTGCTCCTGCCCGTCGGCCGGGCGGCCGACATCTGCGGCCGGGGCGGAATCTTCCTCTATGGCCTGATCCTCTTTTCCCTGGCCACGGTGGGCCTGACCCTGGCCCCGACCATGACCGTGTTCCTGGTCGTCCGGGCCATCCAGGCCGTGGGCGGCTCCATGACCCTGGCCACGGGCCTGGCCCTGCTCTATGACGCCTTTCCCCGCGAGGAACGGGGCCGAGCGCTCGGCATCAGCGTGGCCGGCATTTTCCTTGGCATCTCGGCCGGACCGTTCCTGGGCGGACTGGTGGCCTCGGTCTGGGGCTGGCGCTGGATGTTTTATGTGGGCATGGCGCCATGCGGGTTGGCCGTGCTGGCCTGCCTGCGCAATCTGGACTGGCGGCTTACGCCCACGCCCGGCGAGGGGTTCGACTGGCCCGGCACCGTGTCGAGCGCGGTGGCCATCGGCCTGCTCGTGTCCGGCAGCGCCCATGCCCAGACCGTGTTAGGCCAATGGAGCCTGGCTGGCGGAGTCGTGTCCCTGGCCGTCTTTCTGTTCCTGGAGCGGCGGGCCAAGGCGCCCCTGGTGCCGCTAGCGATCTTCGTCACCAACCGCCCGTTTTCCCTGGGCATAGGCGCCATCGCCATCATTTCCTGGGCCGTGTTCGGGGTGTCGTTCCTGCTGAGCCTCTACCTCCAGTACGGCCGGGGCATGACCCCGGCCCAGGCCGGCACGCTGCTCGTGATCCAACCGGTCATCCAGTGCCTGGTGGCGCCGCTGTGCGGCCGGCTGGCCGACCGAGCCCCGGTCCATGTCCTGTCCGGCATCGGCGCCCTGGTCACCAGCGCCGGCCTCGGCCTGGCCGTGGCCCTGACCGAAACGAGCGGACTTTCGCTCATCATCGCCGTGCTGGTCATCCTCGGCGTCGGCATCGGCATTTTCTCCACGCCGAGCACGGTGGTGGTGATGTCGGCCGTGGACTCCGGCCGCTACGGCATGGCCTCGGCCCTGACCGGCCAGTCGCGCACCCTGGGCATGACCGCCTGCATGGCCACGGTGACCATGGTCATCGCCGCCTTCGTGGGGGACCGCACCCTGGGACCGGACGTGTTCGGCACCTACACCCTGGCCATGCGGTTGTTGTTCGCCGCGAGCGCTGTTCTGGGACTGGCCGGGACAGCCATGTCCTTTCTGGCCGGGGATCACCGTCCGCGCCGGGCGGGGAGCTAGGCGCAGCTACCGGGCAAAGGGAAGGGAAACGCCTCCTGCGGCCAAAGGGCGCAGCCCTTTGGAATCCCTCTCTGAAAGTCATCTCAGACAACCCCACCTTGGAGAAACCGCATGGCTCAGGCCAGGCGTGCCGCCGTCGTTTTTGGGCTGCCGTAAAAACTGACCGACGAGTCAGTCAAAGTTTGGAAGCTTGTGATTTTTTTAATTTATTGACGTCCGGAGGGGTTGCCATCCGCCAGGCCCGGGTCTACGGTGCAGTCAAGGCCGAGCGAAACGCTTTTCCACGTCGATCCGCCAGGGCCAGGACCAGCAGGTTTGCCCTTGCCGATCGCCGAAGCCGGTTGTTTCCGGCCCCGTCGAACGCTGCGCGGCGGGTGGCAAAGGTCCCGGTTCCAAGCAACCCGAAACCATGGCCCTCTGTATCACGCGGTGACGCTTTTGTTCCGAACGGCCTCGAAACAACACCGCATGGACCGGACTCTGGCGCAACCGTCTCTGGCCCATCGACGCCACCCGCGAACACCGGACGCAAACCCGGTGGACGACGTTTGCCGCCCGCCGGCACCGACGGGACACCCCGGAGGAGTCGGACATGTCAATGATGGATGTCGGCGCCATTGGCGGCGCGATAGTGGTTCTGGCCCTGCTCGGCTTCATCGTTTTCAAGTTCAGCTTCAAGCATTGACCCGCCCAACCGGACTCCCGACCTCGCTCGGTCGGGAGTCCGGAAACATACCGATCCCAGTTCAGACCATCGCCACGATCTGATCTCACTCAGTCCAAACGGAAGAGGCGAGAGAGGGCTGCGGACTTCCCACACAGACGTTTTGATTGCGGCTCTTCCAACTGGATGAAAAAAAGTTCCTATTTATCCTTAGCAGCCTCCATCGGGCCAGTCTTTTCTGGCTGTTCATTTTGTTGAAGCTGCTGATCATAGTCTGTCTTGTAATTATACAAATTTATCCTATTCTTTGTAATATTCAAAATTTTATAATAATTTGCCAAACCATCGGCGTTATATTTAATTTCAGCCCGATCAACCAAAGCAATAACGTTGGACAGACACCACTTTACGGCATCATTTTTTCTGCACCAAGACATATGATAAAACAATTTAATAAGGTCATCATACGGAGTTATATTCAGTAGACTTGTCAACGAGTCAATAACAATGACGACATACCAGTCTGTTCGCATTTTTTCTGATTCTTCCATGTAAACATACGCACTCCTAAGACACATATGCATTGTGAGCATCGATTCAGAGTCTGAATAAAATACTTTTATTGGACTATTTTTTAAAGATGGAATTTCGCCAAATCCAGCATAATCATTAAAACAATCAATAACGACAAAGTTTTCCAGAGGCGGCCTAACAGAGCTCTTATTCATTTCATTTACAAGTATATGCGCAGGCATGTCTGTCGAAAAATATATTGTAAAAACATTGCATAAATCCCTATTGTCTTTTTCTAAAGCCAACCGAGTTTCCTTCAATGCCCTCCACAACCAATTCCGTGTTCTATCGATTTCTCCTTCAATCATCGTTATTGAACTTGAGAATGAGCCTATTTTATTCCATACAACATTTGGAAGATTATCCATATCACGATTCAATATTTCTATCATGCTATCATCGAACAGCTTTCCCGACTCATTATATTTTACGCGGTCACCGAGGTTCTCTGTCTTATCTTGCAAATCTAAAAATCCACTGCCAATCCGAGATGCTGCCGCAAGTAATGCCATACATATACATGTCACAGCAAACATAATATATGCAAGCGACGACAAGAACAACACAATAATAATATAGTTAAGCAGAGTATCAGAATCTGCATGGACAAACAAACAATCTGCTAAAATCAAACATATTATAAAAAATGACACAGATGCAGTGTTTAATACGACGATCGCTAAGCCTTTATGCACGGTCGGCTTCAGCATCTTATCATAAGCGACAAATATGATCGTCGATACAATCATCACATTAAAAACTAATAGCATCACTAAAATCATTTCCGTCGCTGACAATTTACTAATAGTAAATGTTAACCTCGCAAAACTAAATGGGTGAGCGGCTATATCCCCATCCATTATAAGGTTTGACATTATCTTTATTACGACTATTTGCACCATGTATAGCCAGGCAAATCCAAGAAACATATTTGACGCTAAAATTCTTGCATGAACATATTTTAAGCGGACATGTGTTTTTGCAAACTGTAAAAAGCCTATAACAAAACCAAGCAAAATGGTTACTGGCGTAATAAACTCATTCGATATTTCGAGAAGTTTTCCCCTATTCAAAGAATGAATTACATCGTGAAAAGCAAGAAGAAAAACAAACAATAGCGCAAAGTGAGCAACGTTAAACAGCGTATATCCATAGAATATTCTATGCGTTGTTGAGTTATCATACTTTCGCAAAATATTTTTGACTTCATTAAAATAATTTCGTTTCATTGTTCCTCCAATCCACTTCCTGGATATGCTATTTTTATTTTTCTCTGATTAACAAAAACTATATATACACATCTATGTAATTGGCAAAAAAAAAGCCCCTCTGTCAAGAGGGTATCACTAAACGAAAAAAAATAAGGCCGACATCCCCCCACCTCACGACTCCAGGATCTCGCGTATTAGCGGCAGCCGATGTTTGCAGCAGCCTGTGCGCCCCGCCAAATCATTAAGATTCCACTGCCTGGGGCATATCAATAACCATCGAATCCCACCCCGCCCCTATACCCACCGCACTATCCACCATAGTCTACCGCACCTCCGAATGAGCGCATTCGCAACTATCATAAAAGATAGATTTTATTTGTATCTACCTTGAATAGTTTGATTATTAACGTGAATAATGACACCCCCATTATTCGGGGTGAATATTCACTACAGGTGAAGGGCCTGTCTCTATGCTGTAAATATATAATATTATTATATTATTCACTGCATATTTTACGTGCATAATGGGTCATTATTCAATTATTCACCGCTTTTTTGCTTGGATGAATATTCACCTGTGGTGAAGGACTCACTGCCCTGCCCCCATCCCCCGAACGCAATCTAAGTTCGGTTTGTTCTCCCCTGTGGTAGCCAAACCATCCCCCTTCTCTTCGCCTACAGCTTTTGTATTAGTATTAGTAGTAAGATATTTTTGCGCTGGTTATTGACTCATGCGTAACAGGTGGTATCCTGGTGTCTGGAGGAATTAGCATGGACAATAGACCGTTGAGCAACATTGGCGAGGCAGCTACCGATCTTCGGTGCTGCAAGGCGACCTTGTATCGGGCGGTCAAGGCGGGACTCATCCCGGCGGTGCGTATCGGGCGTGCTATCCGGCTCGAACCCGAGACCATCCAAAACATCCGCAAGCACGGACTGCCCCGGCCGACAGAGGCCAGATAGGAACAGGACCATGCAGGTAAAGGGTCACGGCCAAAAGTACACCAGGCGGCATGAGGCGGCCCTTGTCGCGCTGCTGTCCGAGCCGACCATGGAGGCCGCTGCGAAAAAGGCCGGTATCTCTATTTCCACGCTGTCGCGGTGGATGGAGCTTGCCGAGTTCCAAGAGAAGTACAGGCAGGCCCGCCGTGACAGCGTGACAACCGCGACCACAGCCTTGCAACGTCATGCCGCCGGCGCCGTCGCAACCCTGGCCCAGGTCATGGGCGACCCAACGGCCCCGTCTGCCGTCCGGGTGAGCGCGGCCAGGATCGTGCTGGAACTGGCCTATCGCGCTGTTGAGATCGAGGACATCCAGGAACGTCTGTCCCGATTGGAACAGTCCCAGGCCGAGCATGGAAGGAAGTAGCATGAAGAGCAACGTGAATCGGCGTCTTACAGCCTTGGAGGATCACCTTGCGGCCATCCGGCCGCTGGGAAAGGTTCCAATGTTTATGCAACAGGGCGTCGGAGGGCCGTTCGAGTATGAGGGCCGTATTTTTCCCACGGAGGAGGAGGCTTCCGCCGCTTATCCAGATGCGGAATTAAGGATATTTTTTGAGGTTGTCGATTGCCGACGCAAACACAATGAAAACGACGAGGCAAACCAATGAAAAGTCGTATCAAGGCCGCTGCTAGCAACATTAAATCGTTGCAGCAACAGCGTGACACAATTTTGGGGCGCATCAACCCCGACCTCACAGCCGAGGCGGCGGGGCGCATCCGGGCCGAAGCCGACGCGGCCACTGAAAGACCCTTGAGAGAGAGTCGGGCCGCGCTGGCTCGGCTGCTGGACGAGGCGCGGGCTACCCGGGCACAACTCGGGAATCCCCTGGCGGTCCTGCTCAAGGCCGCCCGTAAGTCCCTGGCAGAATCCACGCCTGGGGTGGCGGTCCTGGCCGACGCCATCAAATCCTTGCGCGACGACGCCCTCGGGCTCGCGCTTCCCTGCGTTGAGACCTCGCCCTTGTTGTTGCTGACGCTGCGTGCCGAGGCTGCCCGGCGCGGTGATCCACTTCTGACTTCTGAGGCCGACAAGTCCGCCCTCCGACAGTTCGCGCCGAAAGATGAAATTGTCGCCCTGGTCGAGGCCGAGGTCGAAGGCCTGGATTTTCTGGCCAGCAATGAACCGAACCCCGGCCGGCGCCTTGGTCTGGGGCATGAACTGGAGGGGCTGCGAAAAATCCTCGCCAAGCCCGACCCTTCCGCTGTGGTTGCTGCACTGGCTGAAACCGACCCCCTGGCCCGTCTTGAGGCTGGGCACGCGGCGGCCGAAAATGCCGCGTAACGTGTTCATTTCCGCCGATGCCGTCACGTTGTTGGAGCCGTCGCCCGAGGCGGTCAAGGCGACGGATGAGGCCATCAAGGAACTAGCCGAGGCCGAGGCCAAGGCGTGCGCCGAACGTGCGGCCCGACACCAGGAACACCTGGGACCAGGCTGGAAACCGTACCGGCGGCCGGACCCCGACAAGCTGGCCCAAGAAAAACACCCCGGGAAACCTCGGGGCTGGCTGTAACATGGGCCGTCTCCGGGCGGCCCTGCTCCCACGGAGGGTATGATGCGCAAGGATTTGACGGACAGGCTCGCCAAACTGGAATCCCGCCTGGCCCCGACTGGCGGTGTTGCTGTGCTGCTGACCGATGGCCAAGTGCTCTACCGGGGGCAGAAGTTCTCATCTGTGGAAGCCCTGCCTCCCGGCGGCTACCTGCTGGCCCCCGAAGCGATGCCCGCCGATGAGTGGAGCGCCAAGGCCCAGGCGTATTTCCGCGAGCATCCCACCGACGGCCCATGGGCCGGATGAAAGCAAACAATGATTGTCTCAGAGTCGAATCTATGTTGCAGAAGTATTATAGTGCTTGATTTCCGGTGCCGCCGGATCGGCTGGTGGGGCTGGGGAACGGTCGGTGAGCGGGCGATTGTTACGGCGCCTGTCGCCGGCCGGGCAGAGGGCGGTCTATCCTTCGGGGTGGGCCGCTTTTTTGTGCCGGGTCAATGCCACTTCGTCTTATCGAAGACGCCACGTCGGGTGAACTCGCCTTCCTTGTATCTGTCGAAGTCGAATCGGCCAGGCACGCTCCCGGCATCATGTCGCTTGGTGCGCAGGACCAGGACTCCCACCAGGATGAAGGCGCCCACGGCGAGAACTACAGCGATAATCCATTCCATGGCGGACTGATAGCAGGCGGCATAGCGGGTTGTCATGTGAAGTCCCCGACCGACGCGGAGGGCAACCAACGCCGGCCGAGGAGGTGCTCTCAACGACACGTTTAGAATAACCAACGTGACGGTGAGAGTCCAGGACCTAAAAGCAATAGTCGACAGTGCCGGAAAAGTCCGGAAACGATCCTGGGGCGGATATGGCGCGTGGGGCAAAGTCGAGCATCGTCAACTTTGGGAGAGTTCAGAATCCTGAACATTGCCTGGGTAATGTGCGTTTTGAAAACGCACCTTCGACGGGCGCAATTTTGCGCCGGTGGCCCGGGGAGGACGACGCCCGCAATTTTGCGGAGGCCGGACACTGAGCGCAATTTTGCGTTCTGCCCCCCTGTGGATGCGAACAAAGCAGACTTAGATGGCGCACGCGCACGCGTCTTGTCGGGGCGCATGGCCGCCGGCCGGATCGTCATTGCTCTTTTTCCGCAACTCGAACCCGAGGCGGAACCCCAGGACTTCGGCCGCGTCCATGAGTTGATTGACGGTGGACTGGTGATCCAGGTCCAGGAGCCGGCGCACCTGTCGGGCATCGCAGTGAAGCAGGCCGGCAAGGCGGAGTTGGGAAACCCCCTGGTCCCGCATGGCCTGATAGAGGGCGAGCTTGAGCGACACCATGGGCGACGGGCTGACGGTCGGCTGGCCCGGGGCCGGCAGGGACGGGACGGGAATATCCTGGTGGTCGTCCGTGTACCCAGCCAGGGCGACATGGAGCGCGTCTTGCGCCCATTCGAGGGCAAAGGCTCCATTCTCGCCGTAGGTCAATGCCTCCGGCACGTCGGGGAAGCTGGCCATCACGTCGCCATTGTCCAGGGGCGTCAGGGTGACAGGATAATCGTACATGGTGAACCTCCCGGGCTAGAGCACGTCGTCGGGGTCAAGCCCGAGCTGCTTGCAAATGAGGCGTAGGAAGTTGGGGTCCACGTCCGCGCTACCGTGGAAGGGGACCGTCGTTTTCCTGCCGTCGTGAATGGCCCAGACGTGGCCGCCTTTTCCGCGACCTTCGATGATTTCCACGCCGTTTCGTTTCAGACGCTTGATAAATTCTCGGCCCTTCACGAGCCTACAGGTAGGACATAAATGTCCTTCCGTCAATCCCCCGCCTACCCTTCCTCGAACAGGTCCTTGACCCTGACCCCGAGCGCGGCCGCGATGGTGGCAAGGGTCTCCAGGCGGCACTGGAGAATTTGTGGGCCACGGGCAAACATGACCGTCCTGGTCGATAGCCCGGTCATCTCGGAGAGACCACGAACGGTAACGCCCTTAGATTCCATAAGCTCTTTAAGGTTGCTTTGAATCTCCATGTGCTACTTTTTAACCACATCCCCCTTGACCTGTCTGTTGCATTAAATTACAACAAATCCAAATGAGTCACCGTTAATACAAAAAAACAGGCCCCGGAGGCGTTGGCGCGCCGCCCGGAGCCCTGACCAAACCCGAACCTATCCTGGAGGTTTCGAGCATGGCTGAGCATCCGCTTACCCTGTCCCCGTCCCCGACTCAATCCCTGCCCCACGACCTGGCCGCTATCCGCGCCTGGGTGGCCCTGAAAGCCGCCTGCGGCCACTCCCGCCTGTTCTTTGGCGATGGGCCGGTTTCGCTGCCTGTGGAGCCCACAGCGCCAATTTGCCCGGTTCTGGCCGGCGGGGAGGTGCGCCATGTCTAGCCCCTCCGATTTCACCCGCGCCGGCATTAGCGTCTCTCACGCCCTGGTTGCCACGTGTAAGCGGCCCCGGGACATGGATGATACCCACGTGCTGTGGAGGCTCCATCAAATCGCCGGGACCATCTATACCGCCAAGCTGGAGTTTCTCGCCAAGGTGGACGAACTGGCCCAGGAGGCCATGGAACTTGCCTTGGTGGAGAAGGTGAAGGGCGACCCATCCGATGAAGAGATGCTCCAATGCGAGGCCTACAAGCTCATTCGCCAGGGAATCGAGCAGGCCAACACCGGCCTTGATTCCGCGAGAACCGGAATCGACATCGCCGGTCGGGCGTTTCGGATGTCGCGGAAGGACAAGGCAGCGCAGTAGGCACGCAAAATATCGTTTGTTCACATTCGCGGGGGCGGTGGCCGGCGCCGCCCTCTTCCACAGGAGGATCGGTTATGGAAACCGCCCTGGCTATCCCATACAGGCACGAGAACATCGGCCAGTACATCCCGACCCAGGCCGAAAACGACGCCCAAGTCGTCAACCTGTGGCTTCACGGCAAGTCACCGCGCACACAGCGAGAGTACCGCCGCGACCTGGCCAGCTTCGACGCCTCCACCGGGGGCCGCCCCCTGCGCTGGGTGGTGCTGGCCGACCTGCAAGGCTTTCTCGATTCCATGGCGCATCTGGCGCCCCGGACCCAGGCCCGGCGACTCGCGGCTGTCAAGTCGCTGCTTAGTTTTTCACAAAAGATCGGCTACGTCGCCTTCAACGTCGGCGCCGCTGTCAAGGGACCGAAGGTCCGCAATGACTTGTCCGAGCGTATTCTCGACGAGGAGGCCGTCTTGCGCATGATCGCCCTGGAGCCGAACGCCCGGAACCGTGCCCTGCTCAAGCTCTTGTACGGCGGCGGGCTGCGGGCGTCGGAAGCCGTGGGGCTGCGCTGGCTGGACTTCGCGGAGACATCCGACAACCAAGCTGTGGTCACCGTCTTCGGCAAGGGTGGCCGGACCCGGCACGTGCTCATCCCGGCCGGAGTATGGCGTGAGGTCAAGGCCCTGCGGCGGCCCGAGGACGGCCAGGATGCCCCGGTGTTTTGTTCCCGGAAGGGCGGGGCCATTTCTTATTCCCAGGCCTGGCGAATCGTCCGGGCGGCGGCGGATCGGGCCAGGACCGGCAAGCCGGTGTCGCCGCATTGGCTGCGGCACGCCTGCGCTTCCCACGCCATGGACCGGGGCTGCCCCATCCACGTGGTGCAAGAAACGCTCGGGCACGCCAGCATGGGCATGACGGGGAGATACCTGCATGTCCGGCCCGGGGAGAGCGCGGGGCGGTATCTGGCGGTGTGATGGGGCGGGTGAAAAAAACGAAAAACTTTTGGGGGGGAGGGCTTGACCAACTAACGTAGTCATGAGTATGCGTACATTTACAAGTTGAGACTACGAAAGAGGAAGCCCATGAAAACCCAGCGAGAGATTTGTTCCGAGACAGGAATCCCCAAGGCCACGTTCGGCTATTGGCGCCGCGAAGGGCTGGTCCCTGCTCCATCGGGAATCCAGATGCGCGAAGCGACTTGGCCGGACGAAATTTTGGACCATATCCGGGAGATTCAACGTCTGAAAGCTCTAGGTCAGTCCTTGGCCGATATCCGCGCCCGGTTCAAGCAGGACGCTGAAATCAAATCCTTGTTCCAGGAGAAGCGGGAAATCCAAAAGCGTCTTGACCACCTTAAACAATGGAATGAACCGGAGCAAATCAGGAAGACCCTATCTTCAATGCTGGGCATCAAGTGTGGGATCGTCTCCCACTTAACGGGCGTTTCCGATGACGTCACATATTGTTGGGCCACTGTATCAAGTGGCGACACCGTCTACCTTGCTAAGGTGCATGTCGCAGAGTCAGGCGCAAATCTTGTCGAATCAATTCAACTGACCATTGAAGAGTATTCCGAAATTGTTGCTATGCTTTGCCGGCTCCAGGCTGGCAAGGGCGACATTTTCGACATCCGCGACTTGGCGGCACGTGCCTTCATGTTGCCAGATAATTTCAAGGACATTCGCGAGTCTGTCCAAGCCAAGATGAAATTGCGCGACATGGGACAGGCTGTTTTAGAAGATGTTGTGAAGCTGAAAGCTAAGTCTGATTTTTTCACGTTGGAGTAGCACAGCGCGATATTGCACAAAACGAAAGGCCGCCGGAGGGCGGCCGGGGCGGAAGCGACAAAGAGCGTGGCGGCACCACCTTCTTGCCTGCAAAAGCCTTCCCGGTCAAGCCTCCCAGGCCCCACCAACAGGCCGAAATGGCCAGGGAAAGCGTCATGTCAGACGTTAAATCTACTCTTGCGCCCGGTGGCTACAGTCACCCGCTACGCGACACTTTTAAGCAACTGCGTGTGCGCCAGCTTGACGTTGCGCATTACTGCGGCGTTACAATTTCTAGCCTCGCTCAGTATTTGAATGGTTACCGGGCCGCGCCTCCACACGTTGAATCCCGTATGCAAGCCCTGGCGGCCAAGGTGCGCCGCGAGCGCGAGCAGGCCCAGGCCCGGGAGCAGGGGAGCGAGCATGAGTAGCTCCAACTACATCATCCCGCGCGCGCTCGCCAACCTGCCTCAATGGGTCGCATGGCGGTACGAACTGCGAAACGGCCAGGTCAAGCCTACCAAGATCCCCTACGACCCAACGTCGGCCACGCTGCGCAAGGCGAGCACCACCAACCCGCGCACCTGGGACACGCTCGCTAAGGCCCGAAAGTTCCGGGAAAGCCAAAAGCTCGATGGAGTCGGTTTCGTGTTCGCGTCCACAGGTATGATTTTCGGCATCGACATTGACGGATGCGTCGGTGCAGACGGCGCACTGTCGGATCAGGCCCAGCACATCCTGGCCATGTTCCCGGGGGCCTATGTCGAACATTCCCCCAGCGGGACCGGCCTGCATATCCTTGGCCGGGGCGACATTCAGATTAAAGGCCGGAATCGCCGCGACCTCGGGCTCGAGGTCTACACCCGCGAGCGTTTTTTCACTGTCACGGGCCAGGCCTTCTACCCCGACCGGCTCGATCTGGCCGACTGCGCGGAGCCGTTCCGGGCCTTTCTGACCGAGTTTTTCCCGGACCTGACCACGCCCCCCCTGCCGGCGACGAGCGAGCAGCCACAGTCGACCACCCGGTCGATCCTGCCCGACGATCTGGCCCTGGTCGAGAAGGCCAAGGCTGCCAGCAACGGCATCTCGTTTTCCTCGCTGTGGTCGGGGGACTGGTCGGGGTTCCCCAGCCAATCAGAAGCCGATCTCGCCCTGTGCAATGCACTCGCGTTCTGGACCGGCCGCGATGCCGACCGCATGGACCGCCTCTTCCGGCAAAGCGGCCTGTTTCGGCCCGAAAAATGGGACCGCCACGGAGGGCACGGTGAGCTTTACGGTTCCCGGACCATCGCCAAGGCCATAGCGGACTGTAAGGAGGTCTACACCGGGATGGGGGAGCCGAGACCGGCGCCAACGCGCACAAATGAGGATTTGCTCCCTTCCCAGCCCGAGGCAGCCAGACCGACCGCCGGAAACCGTGTCGCCCGCGCCCTGGGTGCGGCCGTGACCCTGGAAACCTTCCAATCCATGGAAATCAAGGCCCGGCCTTTCATAATTGACGGCCTGCTGCGACAGGGCGAGACGGGCATGGTGTTCGCCAAAACCGGCGTGGGCAAAACCTTCCTATCTCTGTGCCTCGCCATGGGAGCAACGCGCCCCGGCCCCGTAGTCGGTCCATACACCACAGTAAATCCCTGTGGTGTTCTCTATATTGACGGCGAAATGGCTGCCTTCGACATGCAACAGCGTATCAACAGCATGGCCGTTCAAGCCGATGGAAGCCGCTTTCACCTCTTGTCGAGTGAACTACTGGCCACAGACAATCAGGCTATCCCCGCCATGGATGACGAGTGGCGCCCGGCCATCTTGAATTGGTTGCATGAACACCCCGACATCGGCCTTATGGTTTTGGACAACCTGTCCAGCCTGACCCCGGGTGTAGCCGAGGACAAGCGCCTTGACTGGGACTCCATCAACCAATGGCTTATCGAATTGCGGCGCAACGGTCTCTCTGTGCTGCTGGTGCACCACGCGGGCAAGGGCGGAGATCAGCGCGGAACCAGTGCCCGCGAAGACCAGCTTAATCTGACCCTCAAGTTGACGGCCCTGGAAGATCGAAAAACTACAGCCTTTCGCGTCGATTTTCAAAAGGCGCGCGGTCTTTCCGGGGAGCAGAAGAAGCCATTCGTCGTGGAGCTGGTGGAAGATGAGCACGGGAAAATTGATCTGCTCCACAAGACTGTCTCCGACGAGACCACGGCGCAAATCGCGTTTCTCGCGGTCGAGGGGCTTTCTCAAATTGAAATCCGGGACAAGACCGGAGTGTCGCAAAGTGGTGTTTGTCGGCGCCTGAAAAAGGCCGAGGCGGACGGGCTGCTGGTGGTGCGCGGGGCGGGACCGGACAAGACCTACGCCCTGACCGACCTGGGCCGGGCCGCCACACTCGGCATGGACGCCGAAGCCCTATGATCGGCCATTATTCATATTCACACCCTAAGCCCGTGAATAATTGAATAATGACCCCGTTTTTTGCAATATTCATATATAATTTCAGTATGATGCAGCCAAAAATCGCCGTGAATAATGACCCCGCTTTTGGCCTTCATTATTCACTCGGGGGGGCGCCGAAATGAGCGCGGCCACAGCCTTCAAATGCCCCGAGACGGGAGATGTCGTCCGTCCCTCCGGCGGCCGGTGCCCCACCTGTGGTGCCGACCGTATGCGCGGCCACCTGCGCCTGGTTGGTCGGGAATGGGTGCTCGACCAGGAAGACGACCAGGGGCTGTCACTGGTGAAGAATCCCACGCCCGTGATCGAGTATGCGCCCTCTTTCAAGCCCAGGCGCCAGTTCGTGACCCCGGACCTACTGCGCCGCTACAGGACGGCCAGGGCATGGCTGGTACCCCGCGAGAACGCGCTTCTGGCTGCTGGCTGGACGCGGGCCGGGCTGTACCGGATCAATCGGCCCTTGGGCCGGACCTACACCTGGGGCTTGGCCTGGTCCATGTGGTGGGCCGAGCCCAACGTCACGCCCCGCCTGGGAGCAGCCGGTCACGTCGGATTTCATGTCCACGAGCATGACGGGCGCGTCAACGTGCTGGTGGCGTGGCCGAGGTAGTTCCGGTGCAAGAAAAGGATATTTTGCTCTTCCCTGTCGAGGCAGTCCCCGACCCGGGCCGCCCCCTGACCGCTGCCCAGGCGGCGGAGCTTTTGGGCGTTGACCGGGCCACCATCACCAAGTACGCCCGGGACTTTGGCGGGGTGCGCGTCGGCCGCTGCATCCGGTTCTTTGAAAACATAGTCAGGAGTTGTATTTATGCCCACGCTAACCAAGCGGCGCGGCGCCATGAGGTGGCGCGGCCAAGTATGGAAACAGGGCCGAGTGGTGGCCAGCAAGTGGTTCGGGACCACGGAAAAGGACAGGCGGGCAGCTATTCTGTGGGAGGAGGCAACCAAGGCCGAACTGGCGGAGAAGGCCAAGCAGACCCCCATGGACTACTTGACGGTCCTGGGCTGGGCAACAGCGGTGCTTGACGACGCCAAGCGGCGCAGGAGCCAGAAGACCTATGCCGAAAAACGAGACGTGTTTCGTCGGCTGCTCAAGCACGAGCGGTTCCGGCCTGGCTCGTCGGTCTCCAGCGTCGGGGCACCGGATGCCCTGGCCTATCTGGGGGAGCAGTTCGACGCCAGGAGTGGCAACGCGGCCAACAAGGACCGGAAGAACCTCTCCACGGCTTGGACCTGGGGTTTGCAGTTCCTGCCGGGATTCCCGGCTGGTCCAAATCCGTTTCTGGCTGTCCAGCGATTTCCCGAGGTCAGGCGGCCCCGGTATGTTCCCCACGAGGAGGACTTCCGCAAGGTGCTCGACATGGCCGTGGGGCAGGACCGCGTGATGTTGCTAACCTTCCTGCATCTGGCTGCCCGTCGAGGCGAAGTCTTCGGGCTGAGGTGGGAGGATATTGACTTCGCCGGGAGTCGTGTGCGTCTGGCCACCAAGAAGACCAGGAACGGGTCCACACGGCTTGACTGGCTACCTATGACCGGAGAACTGCGTCAAGCCCTTCTGGGTTGGTGGGAGGCCCGCCCCCATAAGCAGGCGCAGCACGTTTTCGTCATAACGGGAGGATTCAACTTCAACAATCAGCATGAGGGCAAGCCGTTCCGGTATCGTCAACACTTCATGGAACAACTGTGCGAGCAGGCCGGGGTCAAACCCTTCGGATTCCACGCCATCAGACACCTAAGCGCGGTCATCCTGTTCCAGGCAGGCTACCCCGTGGCAACCATCAAGGCCATCCTGCGGCACGAGGATGCCCGGACAACGGAAAAGTATCTTACTCGCCTGGGGCTTGATCCAGAAGACCTTGCGGAGGCTCTGACCGTGTTCGAGCGGCGCGGCCCGGCAAAAATAACCCCTCTACATCCAGCGGCTATATCCGCTGGCTCGAAATAAAAGAATCAGCACATAACACACTGTGAGGATTGAAGGTTCCGAATAGGATTTCAATCCATGTCATCGGCAGCCGATGCCGGCGTCGCAGAAACGGCCCACGCCGTATTCGCGGCGGCGCAGGAATTTCTGGGGATCGGGCCCGATGATCTGCAACTCGGGCTGGCGGGCCTGCATGGACAGGGCGATATGCATTTCCTTGGTGCAGCCCGTGGAAAAGGTGGCGTCCTTGCCGGCCCACACAGGCGGAGTCTTGCGCCCGAGCAGGCCGAAGCTCTTTTCGATGTCGAAGTGGGTCTGGAAGCGCCAGACATCAATAAGCCCGCTGCGCTGGACCTTTTCCCACATGAACATCAAATCGTCGGCGTCCATGCCCTCTTCGAAGTGCTCGGCCGGATTGATGATGATGGTGCCGGGCAGCTTTTCCCGCAGGTGGGCCACAAAGGCCGTGACGAGCTCAATGGCCGTGCCGGTCTGGCCGGGGATGGAACCGATGATGGCGCTGTAGAACATCACCGCCTTGCCGGCGAGCTTGGCCGCGCGCATGCCGGCGATGATCTCCTCGGCCTTGGCCGTGATCTCGGCCTCGGTGAACGACCGGGCTCCGGGCGCCCGGGGCTTGAAATCCATCCGAAACGTCCCGTCCGCGTCCCGGTCGAAGGCCACCACGTCCCGGGTGAACTGGTGGCTCGTGCCGATCAGGCGCCGACGGTTGAGGGGACCCTTGGCCAGGATGAGGTCCGCCTCTTTCCAGGCCCGGGAAAAGGTGATCGAGACCCGGTAGAGATTGAGCCGTTCCCGGGTACCGTCGGAAATGATGGTAAGGGGATTTTCCCGGATCATCTGGAGCAAGGCGTTTTTGGCCAGACGCGGCTCGTCCAGGACATGGGCCCCGGCCAGGGCCGCGTCGAGGATGGGATCGCTGTCGGTGTCCCACAGGGTCGGCGCGTCGAAGTAAAATCCGTCCTTCATGGCCACGATCACCCGGTGCCCCAAGCGCAGCATGGCCCGCACCGCCAGCAGGTCGAACAGCACCCCGCCGGCCACATCGGGCAAAAAGAGAATCTTGCGCGAGCCGCGGCGCGGGTCGAGGAGTTCCCGCAGCCGTCCGAAGCCCTCGGGCAAGGTCGCCACCTCCCGGGCCAGGGCGGCCGGGTCGGGACGCCAGTCCTCGGTCTCCCAGATGGCGGGCGTTGTGCCGAGCACGAACAACCGGGCCAGTTCCAGGCAGTCGAGCCCGTAGCGCAGTTCCGGAATGGTCTTTCCGGCCGGGGCCCGGTTCGGGGCGTCGTAGAGCATGGCCTTGGTCGCCGGGTCCTGGATGCGGGCAAAGGCCCGGCGGTTATAAAGCCGCTTGCGCTCGCGGTGGGGATCGTCGAGGCCGGACTGGGTCAGAAAGATGGTGAGCAGCCGCTTGCCCAGGCGCGAGGGAATAAGCGTCGGCCGCACCAGAGCCTGGCGGTACTTGAGTTCGCACAGGGTCCGGATGCGGGTCCGGGCCTCGGCGTCGGGCACGAAATCGTCGATGAGCCGGCAGACCCGGGCCAGATGGGCGGCATACTCCTCGTGCACCTCGGGGCCGGGGCGCTCGCCCACGAGCTGGGCGAACATGGCCTCGGTGCAGGGGATGTAGAGCTGGTCAGGGGCCAGGGCGACCATGAACCGGAGCTGCTCCGGAGAGGCGTTCTTCTCCGGATCGATGCTGTGCTCCAGGTTATTCTCGGTCATGAAATGGAGCAGCCAGGCATCGAGCACCGGGTCGGTGCCGTAGCGGTGGACCTGCCCGGGGGCCGACGAAATGGCGGGCGCGGTGGTGGCGTCGGTCATGGCCGATTGATGAAGCCCTTGAGGCGCAGCCGGGCGAAATAGCTGTCTCCGGCGCGCTTGGCCAGCATGAGGGTGCGGTTGGCCTTGGCGACCACCACCGTGTCGTTGTCGTCCAGGGGAAAGAGCTCCTGGCCGTCGCAGGTCAGGTACATGTTGGTCTCGGGCGCGGACAACGACAGCCGCACCGGGTCCGAAGCCGGCACCACCACCGGCTTGAAGTCGCTCAAAAAGGGACAGATGGGCACCACGCACAGCACGTCGAGGTCGGGATGAATGAGCGGCCCGCCGGCCGACACGCAGTAGGCCGTGGAACCGGTGGGCGTGGACACCACCACCCCGTCGGCCCGCAAGGTGCACACGTCGCGCTCGCCGAGCGTCACCTCGAAGGCGGCCAGCCGGGCCATGGCCCCGCGGCTGATGACGGCGTCGTTGACGGCCGTGGTGGAAAACACCGTGGCCGCGCCCCGGATGACGGTCACATCGACGAGGATGCGCCGGGCCACGGTAAAGCCGGTGTCCAGAATCTCGGCCAGGGCCTCCTGCCAGTCCTCCACCCCGGCCGAGGTCATGAACCCGACCCGGCCGAGGTTGATGCCGAAAAGCGGCACGCCCTCGGCCACGCGCTGCCTGGCGGCCGAAAGCATGGTGCCGTCGCCGCCGAGGACCAATGCCAGCTCGGGCGGCGCGCTCACCACGGTCCCGGCCGGCACCGCCACGGGCAAGGCCTCGGGGGAATTTTCCCGCACCAGCACGGTCAGGCCGCGCGCGACCAGCCAGTCGGCCACGCTCCAGGCCATGCCCCTGGCCTGGTCGTGTTCGACTTTATAAATGACAAGAACGGTCTTGATCTTCGCCTGCATGCCCTGCCTCCTCCGGGTTGTCCCCGGCGCGGCCGGGCGGCAGGGTCTTCATAAGGCAAAGCCGGGCCCGGCACAAGGAACCGTCCGACAGCCAGGCGCGCCGGGATTTTTCTTGTCACCGCCCTAAAGGTATGATCTGGACTTCCGATATGGCAGTGAGAAGGAGTTGCACGCCTTGACCGCCACACCCTATCCGGTCACCGCCATGCTGCGGACCTACGGACGGCAGGCGACGACGGCCAGGCGGCTGGCCCGCTACCGGCGTTCCCTCGCCCCGGAGTTGCCACCGGGGGCCGACGAGGAAGCCCGGATGGCCCGGGAGGCCAAGCGCCGCGATCTGGTGCGTCGCGTGGCGGCCGAAATCGTGGAAAACTGCATCGTGACCGGCTCGGATGCGCCGGTGGTCGGGGACATCAAGGCCGAACTGGAAGCGGAAATCGGCCATTCTCTTTTGTTCACCTACCCGCCCGAGGAACTGGAGATGCGGATCTTTCGGGTCGAGGACTCCGGTCCGGTGCCCATCGAAGGCGAGGCACGGACCAACCTGCTGCGGCGACTGTGGGAATTGGCCCTGGAAAAAGTGGACGACACCATGCTCTAAATAAAGCTCCCCCCGCGACCGATAAGCACGGTAAGGCCGCAAAAGCGGGATTGGGGGTACGCCATGGACATTAAGAACATCTACGGCATCAAGCAGTCCTACGGGCAGACCCGCCTGACGCGCGGCGAATCCGGCACCACCCAGGCCGTCGGGACCGGTTCCGGCACCGATGCCAGTCAGGCCGCGAGCTCCGACCGGGTGACCCTGTCCGACAACGCCCGACTCGTCGCCCAGGCCGCCACCGAAGCCCTGGGCACCTCGGATGTCCGGGCCGACAAGGTGGCGTCCCTCAAGGCGCAAGTCCAGTCGGGAACCTATCAACCGGATTCAAAGAAGATTGCCGAAAAGCTCCTGACCATGGAGTCGGATCTGTTCGGTTAGTGCGTGTCCTTTTTCGGATCGTCAGCGATCGTAACGCCTTCCTGACCGCCATTGCCGGTTGGGGAGGCGTTTTTTTTCGGCGGGGGAGTCATTCCCGGGGTGAAATGGCTCGGATAGCGGCCCTCGGTCTGGGGGATCTGGAGCCCCAGCCGGGAGACGTTGTTGATGACGATGGGACCGCTCAGATTGAGGGTCGTGCGTTCGGGCATGCCCTGGGGGATGGTCACGGTGACGAGGATGGTCACCTCTTCCCGGCTGGCCACGTCGAGCAGACGCCGATCCGCCTCGCCGATGACCACCTCATAGTCGGTCATGAACGAATACGGGTCGGCCACGAGCAACCCAAGCTTGGGATCGTCCAGGCTTTGCAGGATGAGAAACGGCGAATCGTCCCGGATCTGAATCAGGGTGAACTCACGATGCCCCATGAAGCCGATCAGCCCACGGGGGAAGGTGAGCACCCGGTCCTCGGGCAAGCTCATGCGCCCAAGGCGCGTTTCCACTACTCGTTCGTCTTTTTTGGCCATAGCTGTGCCGCCGCCAGGACATCGGATTCCGCAGCGCAAAGCGCCTGCCGGTTCTGCTCCAGCACCCGGAGGTAGACCTCCTCGCGATACACCTGCATGTCATCGGGCACTTCCAGCCCGATCTTGATCTGCTTGCCCTGGACGCCCAGGACCGTGATCTTGATGTGGTCGCCCAGATGCAGGCTTTCGCCCGGCCTTCGGGTCAAGATGAGCATGAACGCCCAGGCCCCCAATTGTGGTTCGAGGAACGAAAACCCACGTCTTCGCGCCCTGTTATAACTGACTGTAGCCGCCGCACGCCCGGCTTGTCAACGCCGTTGTCACCCGTTCGTTACACATAGTTGAGCAACGACAGGTCCATGACCATGCTCGAGGACTTGAGCACGGCCTGGTAGGCCAATTCCTGCTGGGCCAACTTGGTCATGAGTTCGGTGAGATCCGCGTCCTCGACGCTGCTTAAGGTCGTATTGGCATTGTCCTTGAGCATCGACACCATGTCCTCGGCCGAACTCACTCGGTTCTCGCGGCCGCCGACACTGGCCGCCACTTCCAAAATCTGGTTTTGCGAGGCGGTCAGATCCTCAAGGGTCGCCTCGATGCCGTCCTGGTTGTTGGTCTCCAGATAGCCGATCAGCTTGCCCACGCTCTCCAGCAGGTTGGCGGAATCCGAACCGTTGAACGTGACCACCGAGGCATTGTTCTCCCCGGTCGCCTTGTAGACCCCGCCGAAAATGTCCTTGCCCACGCCGTTGACCACCACCGAATCGGTGTCGGAAATGGCGATGGAGATGTCGGCCGTGCTCGGCTGGATCAGAAACTGGCTGCCCGAGCTCACGGTACCGCCGCTGTTGGTGAGGGTCAGCAGGCCGCCGGGCACGGACAGGGTGGAACTCGTGCCGTCGCACACGCCCGAGGTGTTGCCTTCCACCCAGGAGACGCCACCGTCCAGGCTGTAGGAATAGTTGAAGGTGGAGCCGGCGGCGAAATTGGCATTGGAGGAATCGACCCGCACCACGATGTCCGAGGAAAACGTGCCCGAGGCGCTGCCCGAGACCGCGGACGTGTTGGTGGAGATCACGGTCACGGTGTCGTTGTCATTGCCCTGGTAGACGGCGCTCGGACGAATCCACATGCAGGTGCCGTCCAGACTGTCGGTGTCCGTGCCGGCCGTGACCGCGTCCAGGGCCGAGTTGGACAGTTCGAGATTCAGCCCGTCGCCCAGATTGAGGATCTGGCTGGTCCCCGTGGCCGAGGCTGTATAGGTGCCGTTGCTGACCCAGGTCTCGCCGCCGTCCAGGGAATAATTGAAACTCGGCTGATGGGTGACGGTGTCGGTGCCGGTGAACTGCACCAGGGCGGTGTAGTCGGTGTCGCCGCTTATGGTGAAACCACCGCTGGCGTCCACGGCCGCGTCAAAGGTGTCGTCGTTGGAATTCATCCACAGGGTTTCCCCATAGGCCTGGGTATCGCTCTTCTGGCCGGAAAAAAGATAGGAACCGCTGTACTGGGTATTGGCCAGGGAGATGAGCTGCTCGAAATACTCGCGCACCTGGTTGGCGATCTCATCCCGGTTGTCCGCGGTCATGGAGCCGGTGGCGGCCTGCTCGGCCAGTTCCTTGATGCTCGTGACCAGGGTGCTCGTCGAGGTGAGCACGCTGTCCTGCTGGGTCAGCCAGCCCGAGGCCTGGGTGATGTTGCTCTCGTACTGGGTCAGCCGGCTGATGTCGGAACGGGTGTTGAGCACCTCGACCGTGCCCGAGGGATCGTCGGAGGGCTTGTTGATGCGCTTTTCGGAGGCCACCTGTTCGTTGGTCTGCACGAGACCAAGCAGGGTGGCGTTGGCCTGGCTGATGACGTTGCCGTACAGGCTTTGTTGGGTGACACGCATGACCATGGCGGACTCCGGTGCTAATTTTTCATTCCCAGGATGGTCTCGAACATGGAATCGGCCGTGCTGATGAGCTTGGCCGCCGCCTGGTAGGAATGCTGGTACATGATGAGGTTGGTGAGTTCCTCGTCCAGGCTTACGGCCGAAACGGCCAGTTTTTCATCCGACAGGCTGCTGGCCAGGGTGGATTGGTAGGAATACTGGTAGGAGGCGGCCGACGTGTCCGAACCGACAGAGCCGACCAGGGTGCTGTAATAATCTCCCAGGGTCTGGCTGCTCACGGTCTTGCCGTTGACGAGAAAATCCACGGTGGTGTTTTGCAGGGCGGCCATGGCGGTGGCCGTGGTGGTATCCCCCGAGGCCACCAGTCCCCCGGTGCCCACATGGCCGATGGCCACCAGGCCGTTGTCCGAGGTGGCGGTACTGTTGAGAGCCACGTCGGCGGCCGTGGAGCCGGTCAAAAGCGTATTGAGCCCCAGGGCCGCGAACAGGCCCGAGGTGTCGTCGCCGAAGCGGAATTCGTAGCCGTCGGCCGCGTCGAGCACCAGCTGGCCGTTGACGATGGACGCGGTGAGATTGCCGCCAAAGGCGTTGTTGATGGCGTCGGCCACGTCTTCCAAGGAATCGCTGGCCGGATCGAGGGTGATGGACGCGCTCGACACCAGGCTCCCGGTGGACTCGTTGTAAACATAGAGCAGGGAGGCGCCCGAGGCCAGCCGGCTGCCGTAGGTCAGGCCCGAGGACGGATCACCCAGGGCCACGTCGGTGCGCAACGCGCTGTAGGTGCCGGTGCAGGTGTCGTAGGCCGCTTCCCCGGTGCCCTGGGAATAGATGCGGTTGACTTCCCAGACCAGACTTTCGGTAAAGGAATCGAGACTGTCCTCGTAGCCGCCGATATAGGAATCCACGAGTTCCAGGGCGCCGCACAGCGAACCGCCGGTCAAACGGCGGGTGTTGTCGGTGCCGTCGCTGTACTGCTGGGGCGAAACGATTTCCGAGGTCCCGGCCGAGGTGTACCAGTTGAGGGCCTTCTTGGGCACCAGGGTAAAGGTATCGCCGGCGGTCAGGGTCGTGCTGCCGGTCACGGAACTGGCGTTACTCGTGGTGCCGAACCAGATTTCGAGATCCCCCACCATGACCTTGCCGCTCTCGGCATTGGCGTCGTAGGTGAGGACATTGCCGCCATCGTCGGTGAGCCAGGTCTTGCCGCCGTCCAAGGAGACCTTGAACGTGGCGCCGGTGAGCGAGCCGTTGCTCGTGACCGTACCGGGCGAGACCACCTGAATGGTGTACTCGGAGGAGTCGGAACCCGAATAATAGCACTGGGCATCGGAGCCGGCGCTGATGGAGCTGGCGGAAAGCTGACGCACGGTCTTGCCCTGCTCGTAGGCGAAGGAAAAATTCGTGATGCCGTCCACCACGGTCTGGCCCGAGGTCAGATTGATGGTCAGGTTGGAGCCGCCGTTGTCGATGACGTTGATGTCGACCAGGGAGGCCATCTGCTCGATGAGGGAATCCCGGGAGTCGAGAAGACTGTTGTAGCTTTCCGTGCCCGAGGTGGAGGTGCCGATCTGGCGGTTGAGTTCGGCGATGTTGGCGGCCAGTTCGTTGAGGGTGTCCACGCCCTCGCTGATGGCGCTTTCGGCGTCGCTTTGCAGGGAATCGAGGGAACTGCCCATGGAGCGCAGAAGGCTGACCAGGGTCTGGGAATTTTCCAGCATGGAGGTGATGCTGGCATTGCTGGCCGTGGAGCTGGTCAGGTTGCTCCAGTCCGAAAAAAAGTCGGACAGGGAGGCGCTGAGGCCGTCCGTGTTCGATTCGTTGAACAGGGCTTCCACCCCGGACAGGCCGCTGTAGAGGGTCGACCACCGGTCCCGGGCGGACAGCTTGTCCAGATACTGGGCTTCCACAAAGGCGTCATAGGACCGGGTGACGCCCTCGACATCGACACCGGAAGTGTAGGTGCCATTGGTGAGCACCACGGACTGGCGGCTGTAGCCCTCGGTGTCGACATTGGCGATGTTGTCGCCCGTGACCTGAATGGCCACCTGGGAGGCGTTGAGGGCCGAACGCCCGATGGACAGCAGACTGCTGATGCCGGCCATCTAGCACCTCCCGTCAAGGCGCCCCGGGGGCGGCGTCGCCGCCCCCAGACGTCCCCGGGAGCCGTAGACCGCCTTCTTCGGAATGAGATGGGACTGGAGATGGTCCAGGCAGCTCTTGGCCACGTCATAAAGTCCCAGGGCCATCCGGTAATTGCGCGTGGCCTGGCCGGAGCAGCGCTTCTCGATGCGGTCGATGGCCCCAAGCAGGGCTTCGATCCGCGCCCTGGGGTCGGGCTCGAACCGGTCCAGCAGATCGGCCAGCCGCCGGGCCTTGGGCGCGGTGCCGGCATACTGACGGCGCAGGCTCGTGCGTTCGACGGCCAGTTGGCGCAACAGTTCCTGGATGGAAAATTCGAGGGAGGTGACCGAGGCCGTGTCGCGGGCGGTGAGCAGGGAAAATTCTTCCTCCAGCAAGGCCGCCAAAAGTTCCATGGCCAGCTTTTGCCGCGTCAGATTGGCAAGAATTCCGTTGACCATGTTGTCCTCCCAAAAACTCACTTTTCCGCCTGCCTACAGGCCTTCCTGGATCAGGCCGGCCTGGGCCAGCACGGCCTCGGGGTCCACGGTGTCCTGTCCGCGCCGCAGTTCGAAGTGCAGATGCGGCCCGGTGGAACGTCCGGTACTCCCCACCTCTGCAATTTTTCCGCCAGCGGCGACCTGCTCGCCCTCCCGCACGGTATAACGCCGTAAGTGCCCGTAAACACTCTTCCATCCGCCCGGATGTTCCACTTCGACCACATTGCCGTAGCCGCTCTTGACCCCGGCAAAAACAACCGTCCCCCCCCAACAGGCGGCCACGGAGTCGCCCTCGGCCGCGGCGATGTCCATGCCCGCGTGCCAGGCCTTGTCGCCCCGGAAGGGGTCCGTACGCCAACCGTATTCCGAAGTGATGCGCCCGGTGACCGGCGCCGTCATATCCTTGGCGGCCTGGGTGGCGGCGGCCGTTTCGCTGTCGTCCACGGCCGGGGTGTGACTGGGCGCGAGGCCCAGGCCCGGCACGAACCCCTGGTTGAGCACGCCGCGCGAACCGAGCGGCGGCAAACCATGGCCGGACACCGGGAGCGTGTCCGCGGCCGGATGGGCGGCCAGGGTGCGGTTGGCCGGCAGCACATCGCCCGGACCGGCCTGGTTGTTACCCTTTCCGAGCACCCGGCCCTTGAGTTGCCGGTACATCATGTCGGCCAAGCCGATGCCGCCGGACTCGGACATCTTGTCGCACAGGGCCTTGTCGAACATGGAATAGTACTGCTCCTCGTACTGGCCGTGGAGCAGGCCGTCCTTGGGGATGGTGGAACGCATTTCGGAAAAGAGCTTGGACAGAAACACCGACTCGAAACCCTGGCAGGCCTCGCGCAGCTTGGCTTCCTTGGTCGGCGTACCGCCCAGGCTGCGCTTGAGCGCGTCGATGCGCAGCTTCTGCTGCACGTCGTCACTCAAGGAGGCGTTGGCGGGCAGGTCGGCGCCCATGTCCAAGGTGAAGCTCATGCTCAGTTGACCTCCAGGTCGGCGGCCAGGGCACCCGAGGACTGCAAGGTGCGCAGAATGCTGATCAGGTCGCGCGGTGTGGCGCCCAGGGCGTTCAAGCCCTCGACCAACTCCTGGAGCGTGGCGCCCTCGATCATCTTGAGCTTGCGGTTCTCCTCGTTGACCCCGATGTTGGTCTGGGGCGTGGCCACGGTCTTGCCCTGGGAAAACGGCATGGGCTGGGACACGTCGGCCGACTCCTGAATCTGGATCTGGAGGTTGCCCTGGGTGACGGCCACGGGCGAGATCTGGACGTTCTGGCCGAGCACCACGGTGCCGGTCTTTTCGTCCACCACCACCCGGGCCCGGGAGTCCGGGGTGACCTGGATATTTTCGATGGAAGCCACGAGCTGGGTCAGGTTGCCCTGGTGTCCGGGCGGCACGGCCAGGCGCACGGTGCCGGCGTCCACGGCCGTGGCCAGGGCCGAGCCCAGGGATTCGTTGACGCGCTTGGCCATGCGGGTGGCGGTGGAAAAATCCGGCGAGCGCAAGGTCAGGGTCAGATCGGACTGGTCGTTGAAGGAAAAGGGCACGGCCCGTTCCACGTTGGCCCCGCCCGGGATCATGCCCACGGTGGTGATGTTCTTCGACACCGAGGCGCCGGCGCCCCCGGCCGACACGCCGCCGACCAGCAGCGAACCCTGAGCGATGGCGTAGATGTTGCCGTCAACGCCCTTGAGCGGCGTGACGAGCAGCACGCCGCCAAGCAGGCTCGACGAATCGCCGAGCGAGGACACGGTCACATCGAGCCGGCCCCCGGGCTTGGCCGAAACCGGCATTTGCGCCGTGACCATGACCGCGGCCACGTTCTTCGGCTTGAGGGTGGCCTTGTCCACGCGCACGCCCATCTTGTCGAGCATGTTGAAGATGGACTGGACCGTGAAGTCCGAGCCGCGCTTGTCGCCGGTGCCGGAGAGCCCGACCACCAGGCCGTAGCCCACGAGCTGGTTGGTGCGATTGCCCGAGACCTGGGCCAAGTCCTTGATGCGGGCGCCCTGGGAGGGACTTGCCGCCAGGGCCAGGCCCACGGCCAGGGTAGCCGAAAAAAGCGCGCGTGCCGCGATCCGTGCGATGTTCGGGCGCATGTCCTTACGCTCCATGACAGGGTTCCTTAAAACGGCCAGACATTGTCGAGCAGCCGGGTCAGCCAGCCGCTGCGCTGCCGGTCGGCCAGGTCGCCCTCGCCGTAGTATTCGATCTGACAATCGGCCAACTGGGTCGAGGCCACGGTGTTGTTGGGGCCGACATCGATGGGCCGCACAAGGCCCTTGACCACGATGATCTGATTTTCGTTGTTGACCCGGGTCTGGCGGGCGCCTTCCACCTGCATGACCCCGCCCGGCAGAATATTGACGATGCGGCAGCCGATGGAGGCGGTGACCGCGGATTCACGCTTGGTCTCGCCCTTGGCCTGGAAGGTGTCCGTGGTGGAGTTGCTCACGATGGGCGTGGAACCGGTGCGGCCGACCATGCCGAAGGCCGGGCCGCCGAGCTGGCCGGACAGGTTGCCGGCCACGGTGGCGGCGCCGAAATAGTTGGCCACCCCGAGCTTCTGACTGGCCGTCTTGTCGTTTTTGGTCTCGGCCTTGAGGTCGGACTTGGACGTGTCCACGATGTTGACGGTCAAAATGTCGCCGATGCGCCGGGCCCGGGTGTCGTCGAGCAGAAAGGTGGGCTGGGACTGGCTGAACAGCGAACCCGGATTTTCCGACGGTGGCGGGGCCTTGGGCACCGACGGCGTGACCTGGGGCATGGGCACGGGCTTCTTGGTGGCCGCCGTGCACCCGGTCAGGACCAGCGCGGCCAGGGCCAGGGGGATAAAATGTGTGCTCTTCATAGCTTCCTTGCTCCTCGGTCGCGGACTTAGCGCACCGTCACCGTGTTGCGATCCCGGACCACGCCCACCACTTCCCGGTTGCTGGCGGGGTTTTTCACCGTAATCTTGCCGCCGGCCGCGCCGTCGCTCGTGGCCTCGGCCAGAAGGCTCAACCGCAGGGCCCGGCCCTCGTAGAGCACCCGGACCTGCTCGCCGCGCAAAATCAGCGGCATGGGTTCCACGTCGTCGGCCATGATGATCTGGCCCTGGCTGATGCCGTGCCGAGCCCGCCACTTGCCGTCACCGGGCTCGAACACGCGGCCCTTGATGCCGACCAGGCTGCGCCGCTCCATGACGAAGGACACCTGGGGCACGGCCTGTTCCTTGGTGTTGATGGGCCGGGTGGCCACAGGCACCCGGGACCACTGCTCGATGGTGGCCTCGGCCATGATCTTGCGCAAAACCTTGCCGTTTTCCGCCACCACGAACCGGAAGGCGGACCGGCCCGGGGTCAGCTCCCCGAACTCCACGGTCACGTCCGTGGCCCGGTCCTCGACGAAAAGATGTTCCGGCACGTTGACCCCGGCCAGCCGGGCTTCCGCGCCCAGGGCCTCGACCTTGGGCGTCAAGGCTTCGACGGCCATGGTCCGCAGTTCCTCGCCCGAAAGCACCCGGCCGCCGCGCATGAGGGTCGTCTGGTTCGGCAATGCGAATTCCACCGGCGCGTCGCGCAGGTAGTAGCGCAGGCCTTGCAGGACCTTTTCCGCCGGCAGCACGACCTGGCGGCCCACGGTTTCGGGCGAATACCACAGCGGCGTGGCGCCCAGGGTCGCCCAGGCTTCCCGGGGCATGTCACCCTGGGGGCTGGCGATTTCGGACAGCAGCACCCGGGGTCCGGCGGCGCAGGCGGCCTCCTTGACGGCCAACCGCCACAAGGCGGCCCGGGCCGGCCAGGCGGCGGCGAGCAGCAGACCAAGGGCTACGGCAACGGGGACAAGGCGGCTGCGGCAACGCAACATGGTATCCTCCGACGCTTCCGGCCTAGCGCTTCACGTTGACGGCGGTCTGCAACATGCCGTCCGCCGTGGTGATGGCCTTGGAATTGGCCTCGTAGGCCCGCTGGCCCACGATCAGCCCGACCATTTCGTCCACCAGCTCCACATTGGACATTTCCAGGAAGCCCTGGGCCAGGGTGCCGGCGTTCTGGTCGCCGGGGGTCACTTCCTGGGCATCGCCCGAGGCCTGGGTGGTGGAATAGAGGTTGCGTCCCTCGGCCGTGAGGCCCGAGGGGTTGATGAAGGTGTAGAGCGGGATATCGGCCGCGGCCAATTCGTTGCTGTTCTGGTCCAGACAGGTCAGGTGGCCGTTTTCCGTGATGGTGATGGTCTTGGTGGCCGTGGGCACGGTGATGGTGGGCTGGAGCGGATAGCCGTTGGCCGTGACGATGGTGCCGTCCTGGTTGAGCTTGAACGAGCCGGCCCGGGTGTAGAGGTCGCGGCCGTTGACGTCGACCTTGAAGAAGCCGTCGCCCTGGATGGCCACATCGAGGGTGTTGCCGGTGTTTTGCAGATCGCCCTGGGTGAAGAACTTGTGCACCGTCGTCGGCTTGACACCCAGGCCGACCTGGAGGCCGGTGGGCAGGCGGTTGCCGCCCACGGTCTCGGTGCCGCCCACTTGCAGGGTCTGGTACATGAGGTCCTCGAACTCGGCCCGGCTCTTTTTAAAGCCCACGGTGTTCACGTTGGCCAGGTTGTGGGACATGGTGTCTATCTGCATCTGCATGGCCACCATGCCGGTGGCCGCTGTCCAGAGGGATCGCATCATGGCGGGTTATCTCCTTAAAGGCTTGGCTACGACTTGTCCGTACCCATGCGAATGGCCTTGGAGTCGAGCTCGTTGGAGCCGGAAATGACCTTCTGGTAGGCCTCGAAGGTCCGCTGGGTCTCGATCATGGACACCATCTCCTCCACCACCTCGACGTTGGGCTTTTCCAGGAAGCCCTGGGCCACCTGGGTCAGTCCCTCGTCCATGGCCCCTTCCTGGATGGTCGAGCCCTGGGCGGCGGTGTAGAGATTGGAGCCGTACTTCTGGAGCGCGTCGGGATTTTGCACGGCCACCACGTCGATCTGGGACACCTGGGCCCCGTCCACGTACACGGCGCCGGTGGCGTCGATGGAGAAGTTGCGGCCGTCGGGAATCTCGATGGTGCCGCCGTTGCCGAGCACGGGATTGTTCTGGTCGGTGACGAGCAGGCCGTCGGCCGAGCGGTGGAAGGCGCCGTTTCGGGTGTAATAGGTGGAGCCGCCGTTTTGGACCTTGAAAAAGCCCGGTCCCTGGATGGCCAGATCCAGGGGATTGCCGGTCATGGTGAGCGGCCCTTGGGAGAAGTCGATCTTCTGCTCGGCCAGCCTGGGCTTGGCGATGAGGTCGGCCCGGGGGAAGATCGGATCCTGGCGCAGGTTGGTGCGCGGATCGACATGGTAATCGTGGGCGAAACGGGCGAAGGTGTCCTCGAAGGCCACCCGATCCCGCTTGTAACCGGTGGTGTTGACGTTCGCCAAATTATTGGCGGAGACGTTCAGTCGCATTTCCGTGGAGAGGGCCCCGAAAAGCGCGCTATACATGCTCATTTCCATGGTAGCGGTCCTCCTCGTGCTGCCAGGCTTGCAACATCCAGGCCAGGCTCCGGGACGGCGCGGCCTCGCTTTGGGTCCTCTTCCGAGTCACCGGGCCGCTTTTGCGGCTTGACAAATCCCGGTGGAATGATATTCCCTCCATTTCGAGCGGGCGTAGCTCAGCTGGTAGAGTACAAGCTTCCCAAGCTTGGTGTCGCGAGTTCGATCCTCGTCGCCCGCTCCAAACCTGAGTCTCCCAACCGAACGGTTGTCGTGACAAGGTGGGCCTGACGATCGGTCCACTTTTTTTTTGCTGACAAAGGATGCCATGCACCAAAAGAGCGCCGTGACGCAAAAAATCTCGGAGCTTGTCGCTCCCTGTCTCGCCTCCATGGGTCTTGCCCTGTGGGGCTTGGAGATGGCCCAGTCGGGCCGACGCCAGCTGGTGCGCCTGTATCTCGACCTTGCCCCGGACACCCCTCGGACCCCCGAACGTCAAGGGGTGACCGTGGACGAATGCGCCACCGTCAGCCGCCGTTTGTCGGCCCTGCTCGATGTGGAAGACATCTTCCACGAACCCTATGTGTTGGAGGTTTCCTCCCCGGGGCTTGGCCGCCATTTTTTCGCGCCAGGCCAACTCGCGCCCTTCATCGGCCGCACCGTCGAGGCCAAACTGACCGTTCCCCAACAGGGTCGCAAACGCTTCCGGGGGGAGCTTACCGCCGTGGACGGTTCCCGATTGACCGTGAACGTGGACCCGGGCCCCAAGGCCTTCCTTTTTTCGTTTGATTTCGACGAGACGGACTCCATCCGCCTCATCCCCGCCTTTGACGCCATTTCCGAAGGAGGGGCCGGAGGCGGCGCATCGTCCGGCACCTCGGAGGTAACCCCATGACGGACCTGAAGAAAGCCATCGATCAGATCAGCAAGGACCGGGGCATCGACCGTGACTTGCTGGTCGACACCCTGGAGGAGGCCGTACGTTCGTCGGTCATCCGCAAGTACGGCGAGAACCTCGATGTCGAGGTCAGCTACAACGACGAACAGGGCGAGATCGAGGTCTATCAGTTCAAGGTCGTGGTGGAGGACGACGACGTGGCCGATCCGGCGGTGGAGATCTGCCTGTCCGATGCCCAGGCCATCGATCCCAACGTGGTCCTGGAAGACGAGATGGGCTTCAAGCTGGCCGTGGAAAACCTCGGCCGCATCGCCGCCCAGTCGGCCAAGCAGGTGATCATCCAGCGCATGCGCGACGCCGAGCAGGAGATCATCTACGAGGAGTACAAGGACCGCAAGGGCGAGATCATTTCCGGCATCATCCAGCGCCGCGACCGGTCCGGCTGGATCATCAACCTCGGCCGCACCGAGGCGCTGCTGCCCAAGGAAGAACAGATCCCCCGCGAGCGCTACAAGCGCGGCGACCGGGTCCAGGCCTACATCATCGAAGTTCTGCCTTCCGGGCGCGGCCCCCAGATCATCGTCTCGCGCACCCATGCCGAATACATGAAGGCGCTTTTCTCCCGCGAGGTGCCCGAAGTCTCCGACGGCACGGTGAAAATCGTGGGCGTGGCCCGCGATCCGGGCTCCCGGGCCAAGGTGGCCGTCATCTCCAAGGACCGCGACGTGGACCCGGTGGGCGCCTGCGTCGGCATCCGCGGCTCGCGCATCCAGAACATCGTCCAGGAACTGCGCGGCGAACGCATCGACATCGTGGTCTGGAATCCCGAAATCGCCACCTACGCCGCCAACGCCCTGTCCCCGGCCCGGGTCACCCGCATCTCCGTGGACGAGGACGAAAAGGCCCTGGAAGTGGTGGTCTCCGACGACCAGCTCAACCTGGCCATCGGCCGCAAGGGCCAAAACGTCAAACTGGCCGCGAAGCTCCTCGGCTGGAAGATCGATATTTTCACCGAATCGCGCTTCCGCGAAGTCAACGCCTCCAAGAAGTTCCTGGAGCAGTTGGCCAGCGTGGCCGAAATCCCGGTGGACAACATCCTGGCCGCCGGGTTCACCACCATGGAACAACTGGCCGGCGCGCCCGACGAGGCTATTGACGCCATCGCCGGCATGACGCCGTCCAAGCGCGACGACTTGCGCGCGGCCCTCAAACTCATGGGCGCCACGGCCGCCGAGGAGACCGCTCCGGCGGTCGCCGAGGACGACGACGAAGACGTGACGCCGGCCCCGGAAAACCCGGAAAACCCGGAAGTCCCCGAGGCCCCGGAGACGGATACCAACGGATGAAGCGTAGCGAACAGCCCAACCGCCCAGACGTCCCCGTGCGCATGTGCGTGATCTGCCGGGAACGTTTTCCCAAGACCACCCTGCTCCGGCACGTGTTCGAGCCGGAGGGTGGTCTCGTGCCCGATCCCCGGGCCACACTGCCCGGACGGGGGCACTATCTCTGCGCAAACCCCGCATGCGCCGAGAAATTTTCGAAATACTCCGGGCGGTCCAGGTGCCGGAGGGGGGGGTCAAGGTGAACAAGATCAGAATCAAGGACATTACCAAGGATCTCGGGCTCAGCAACAAGGATATACTCCATATCCTGCGTGAGCTCGGCATCCAGGTCAAAAGCCAGCTTGGCACCCTCACCGACGAGGAAGCCGCCCAGGTGCGGGCCCGTGTGCGCCAGGGACAATCCGGACATACCCAGGTGATCGACACCGAGGTGCAGCCCGGAGTCATTGTCCGCCGCCGCAAGGTGGCACCGGCCCAGCCGGCCGCGCCCGTGGAGGCACCCGCTCCCGAGGCCGCCGCGCCCGAGCAGCCCGAACCCACACCGGTGGTCGAGCCCGAGGTCGAACCCGGGATCGAAGCCGAAGTCGCGGCCGCCGCGCCCGAGATTCGGGACACGGCCCGGGTGATCCGTCCGGCCACACCGCCGGCCCGGCCCGCAACGCCCGAACCCGAGGTCACGGAAACGGCGGCTCCCGAAGCCCAGCCCCAGTCCGAGAGCCCCGAAGTCACGGAACCGGTCGCATCGGTCGAAACTCCGGTCGTGTCCGAAGCCGCCGAGAAGCCCGCCGTCGAGGCTGCCGCGCCGACGCCGGCCGAACCGACGCCGGTCACAACCATGGTGAGCGAAGAACCCGCCGCGCCGGCCGAACCGGTCGCCCCCGAGGCTCCGGCCACGGCAGAGGCGACCGGCACCGAAGAACCGGCGCCGACCACGCCGGAAACCGCTGCCCCGACCGCGCCTTCCGGGACCGAGACCGACGCCGCCGCACCGACGGCTCCGGCCGGCTCCGCCGAGGCCCAGGGCGACGCTGCGGATAAGCGTCGCAAGAAGCCCCGTCGGCCCGAGCCTTCCGTGCCCAAGGTCCGCATCATTTCCATGCCCGATCCGAAAAAGGAACCGGCTCGCGAGCCCGCCCGTCCGGCCGGCGACACCTCGCGTCCGGCTGGCGGCCGCCCCGGCGGTCCCGGCGCCCCGCGCTACACCCCGGGCGGCGGCGCGCCGCGTCCGGCTGGCCGTCCCGTGCCCGGCGCCCCTGTGCCGCCGACCGACGACGCTTCGAAAAAGCGCAAGAAGGATCGCCGGGTGGTGGAATTCACCTCCCAGGGCAGCGATGACGACCGGCGCAAGAACAGCCTGAGCGCCGGCAAGGGCGGCAAGAAAAAGGTGGGCGATATCCAGGATCGCACCGGCGGTCGCATGGGCTCCAAGTTCAAGCGCAAAAAAAACCGCGACGACTTCCTGCCCACCAAGATCGATGCCGGCTCCCAGACCATGAAGGCGGCCAAGCGCAAGATCCGCATGGAGGAGACCATCCGGGTCTCCGACCTGGCCCGCCAGATGGGCGCCAAGGCCCAGGATCTCATCAAGGTCCTGCTCGGACTCGGCGCGCTGGTCACCATCAACCAGTCCCTGGACGTGGAGACCGCCACCCTGGCCGCTTCGGAGTTCGGCTTCGAAGTGGAAAAGTTCGGTTTTTCCGAGGACGACTACCTCATCGCCTCCGAGGCGGACAAGCCCGAGGACTTGAAGCCCCGTCCGCCGGTCGTGACCATCATGGGCCACGTCGACCACGGCAAGACCTCGCTGCTTGATGCCATCCGGGCCTCCAACGTGGTCTCGGGCGAAGCCGGCGGCATCACCCAGCACATTGGCGCCTACCACGTGAGCACCGCCCGGGGCGACATCGTGTTCCTCGACACCCCCGGTCACGAAGCCTTCACCGCCATGCGCGCCCGCGGCGCCCAGGTCACGGACATTGTGGTCCTGGTCGTGGCCGCCGACGACGGCGTCATGGATCAGACCCGCGAAGCGGTCAACCACTCCCGCGCCGCCGGCGTGCCCATCGTGGTGGCCGTCAACAAGATCGACAAGCCCGACGCCAACCCGGATCGGGTCAAGCGGGAACTCGGCGAACTGGGACTCGTGCCCGAGGAATGGGGCGGTGACACCATCTTCGCCAACGTCTCGGCCAAGCAGAAAATCGGCCTGGACGAGCTGCTCGAAATGATCCTTTTGCAGGCCGAGGTGCTCCAGCTTTCGGCCAACCCGGACAAGCGGGCGCGCGGTCACATCGTCGAAGCCCGCCTGGACAAGGGCCGTGGCCCGGTGGCCACGATGCTCATCCAAGAGGGCACGCTCCACCAGGGCGACGCCTTTGTCTGCGGCGTGTTCTCCGGCCGGGTCCGGGCCGTCTTTGACGACCAGGGCCGCAAGATCAAGCAGGCCGGACCGGCCATCCCCGTGGAAGTCCAGGGCTTTGAGGGCGTGCCCGAGGCCGGCGATGAGTTCGTCGGCGTCGAGGACGAAAAGGTCGCCCGCCGCATCGCCGACGCCCGCGCCATCAAGCAGCGCGAACGCGAACTCGGCAAGGCCTCCAAGGTGACCCTCGAAACCTTCCTGGCCAGCCGGCCCGATGCCGAGGCCCAGACCTTGAACCTCGTGCTCAAGGCCGACGTGCAGGGCTCCCTTGAAGCCATCACCGATGCGCTCAACAAGCTGTCCACCGAGAAGGTCAAGGTCGAGATCATCCACACCGGTGCCGGCGCCATCACCGAGTCCGACATCCTGCTGGCCTCGGCTTCCCAGGCCATCATCATCGGCTTCAACGTGCGCCCGACCATCAAGGTCAAGGAGATGGCCGAGCGCGAGAGCGTGGACATCCGTTTCTACGACATCATCTACAAGCTCGTGGGCGAGATCAAGGACGCCATGTCCGGCATGCTGGCCCCGGTCATCCGGGAACAGTACCTGGGCCAGGCCGAGGTGCGCGACACCTTCAGCGTGCCCAAGGTCGGCGTCGTGGCCGGCTGCGGCGTGCTCGACGGCAAGCTCACCCGCAATGCCGGGGTGCGGCTGGTGCGCGACGGCGTGGTGGTCTACACGGGCAAGCTTACTTCGCTCAAGCGCTTCAAGGACGACGTCAAGGAAGTGACCAAGGGTTACGAATGCGGCGTGGGCCTGGAAAACTTCAACGACATCAAGGTCGGCGACGTCATCGAGGCCTTCGAATCCGTGGAAGAGAAGGCCACGCTGTAATCCGGACCGGGCCGGGAAGGAGAAGATTTTCCCCTTCCCGGCCCGCCGGCCCACAGGGCACGACATGGTCGTTGGCATCCTCACCCTGCAGTTCACCCTGCACGGCAACGATTCCCTCAAGGGCAAACGCCGGGTGGCCCAAAGCCTCAAGCAAAAGCTGCGCAACAAGTTCAACGTCGCCACCGCCGAGGTGGCCATGCAGGATGTCTGGGACACCCTGGTCCTGGCCGTGGCCACGGTCTCGTCCGACCACAACCGGGCGCGCTCGCTCCTGCAAAAGGCGCTGCTCATGGCCGAAGCCGCGACCGACGCCGAACTGACCGGCGACGACATCGAGATCATCGCTCTTTGAGCATACGGAACTTCGCATGAAACGTACCACTTCGCGGCGATCCACCCGATTGGCCGACCAGATCGTCCGGGAACTGGCCACGGCCCTGTCCCAGGAAGTCTTCGACCCCAGGCTCGAACTGGTCACCATTAGCGGCGTGACCCTCAACGCCGACCTGTCCGTGGCCCAGGTGTTTTACACCCTGAGCGGCGACGAGGCCCGGCTGGCCGAGGCCGCCAAGGGCCTGGAGCAAGCCAAGGGATTTTTGCGCACCCTGCTCGGCCAGCGCCTGCGCATGAAATTCGTGCCCGAACTGCGCTTTTCCCGGGACACCTACCTGGAGGACATGGTCTATGGCCACCCCCAGGGGTGAAATCGCCCGACGCATTCGGGAAGGCAGCACCTTCCTGGTCGCGGCCCACGCCGCGCCGGACGGGGATGCCTTGGGCTCCACCGCGGCCATGGGCTTTCTGCTTGAAGCCCTGGGCAAGACCTTCACCCTGCTCAACGCCTCGCCGATGCCGCCTCAGTACGGCTGGCTGTCCCTGCCCGCGCCTCTGGTCAGCGCCCCGAACGGCGCGCCCTACGACGCCGTCATCGTCCTCGACTGCGGCGATGCCCACCGGCTGGGCGACTTGGAAGGCCTTCTGGACCCGGCCCGCATGCTGGTCATGGACCACCACCTGGGCAACCCGGGCTTCGGCGCCGTCAACTGGTGCGATCCGAGCCACTGCGCCACGGGCGAAATGGTGGCCTTGCTTGCCAAGGACCTGGAGGTGCCCCTGACCGGCCCCCTGGCCGAGGCGCTCTATACGGCCCTGGCCACGGACACCGGCTTTTTCAGCTTCGGCGGCACCACGGCCACCTGTCTGGACCTCGTGGCCGAGATGGTGCGTGGCGGTCTCGACATCGGCGCCACCGGCGCCCGCATCAAAAACCAGTGGTCGATGAACCGGGTGCGCCTGTGGTCCGAGATCCTGGGCGGTCTCACCGTGCGCCACCATGGACAGGTGGGCTGCATCGCGATATCCCAGGCGATGTTCGCGCGTACGGGCACCGGGCCCGAGGACTGCGAAGGGCTGATCAACAACGCCCTGCGCGTCCGGGGTGTCCGGGCGGCGGTGCTGGTGCGGGAGCTGCCGGAAGGCGGCGTGAAATTTTCCCTGCGCTCGGTGGGCGCGGTCGACATCCAGGCCGTGGCTGCCCGCCATGGCGGCGGCGGACACAAAAACGCCGCCGGCGGACGGCTGAGCCTGCCCCTGGACGAGGCCGAAACCCTGCTCGCCGCGGAAGCGGCCAAGGCCGTGGAGCTGGCTGATGCCATCAATTAAGCCGGCCCTGTCCCAGCTGCACGGGGTGCTGGTGCTCGACAAGCCCAAGGGCCCGACCTCGGCCCGGTGCATCGGCGCCATCAAGCGCCTGGGGCAAAAAAAAATCGGCCACGCCGGCACCCTGGACCCCATGGCCACGGGCGTGCTGGTGGTGCTCCTCGGCGAAGCCACCAAGATCGCCGGCCATGTCATGGACGGTGAAAAGACCTACCTCGGGACCTTGCGTCTGGGCCAAACCACGGATACCTACGACGCCGAGGGAACGGTCACGGCCGAGGCGCCCTGGGAACACCTGACGCCCGAGGCCGTCGGCGAAGCCATTACCGCCTGGCGCGCAGAAACACGCCAGGAAGTGCCGCCCTACTCGGCGGCCAAGCACCAGGGACGTCCCCTCTATGCCCTGGCCCGCAAGGGCCTGGACGCCCCGGTGAAGGAAAAGGACATTTCCGTTTTCGACGCCCAGGTCGTTTCCCTCGACCTGCCGTCGGCAACCTTCCGGGTCCGGGTCTCCACCGGCACCTACATTCGCTCCCTGGTCCACAGCCTGGGGAAGCGATTGGGCTGCGGTGCCGTGCTGACCGCCCTGACCCGGGAAGCGAGCAGCCCCTTCCGGCTCGAAGGGGCCCACGGCCTGGACACGGTCCTGGCCGCCCCGGAAACGCTGCCCGAGCGGATCATTCCGCTCGCGGCCGCCCTGCCCGACTGGCCCGTGGTGACGCTGGACGCCGCCGCGGCCGTTTTGGTCGGCCAGGGTGTCCGGCTGCCGGTCACCGCCCCGCAGCCGACCGGCACCCGGGTCCTGCTCGCTGACGCAACCGGCCGTCCCCTGGCCCTGGCCCAGGCCACGGACACGGACGACGGCCCGAGGTGGGCCATCCTGCGCGGTCTCATCGGCGACCCGCAACCGGCCCGGCGCGGCGGCCCAACGGCTTCCCCGCGTGGCGAGACACTGTAACCAGGAGGATATTGCTGTGGTTATGACCGCCGAAGACAAGGCCCACGTTATCACCGAGCACAAGAAGCACGAAGGCGACACCGGTTCCCCGGAAGTCCAGGTCGCCCTGCTCACGGCCCGCATCAGCTACCTGACCGAGCACTTCAAGACCCATCCCAAGGATTACCATTCCCGGACCGGCCTTTTGAAGCTCGTCGGACAGCGCCGTAAGCTGCTTAACTACCTGAAGAAAAAAGATATTCAGCGTTACCGTGACCTGATCGCCAAGCTCGGTCTGCGCAAGTAAGCTCCCAACGGGGTCCGGTTCGCCGGACCCCGCCTTCCCGCGCATGCATTATGCGCGCCCGTTGCCGGGAGCCGTCTCCCGGCAACCGTCGCGCCTGCTGCATGGCGGGAGGGCCCACTCCAACCGTCGCCTTCGCGCACGAGGTTCCCATGACATTGTCGTTCAATCCCACCCGACTCGAAACCACCATCGATGGCAAGACCATCATCCTGGAGACCGGCCGGCTGGCCAACCAGGCCGATGGCGCCGTCTGGATCCAGTGCGGCGGCACCGTGGTCCTGGTCACGGCCTGCACCCAGGCCCTGGCCGAGGAAAAAGGCTTTTTCCCCCTGGTCGTCGACTACCAGGAAATGTCCTACGCCGCCGGACGGATTCCGGGTTCGTATTTCCGCCGCGAGATCGGCCGGCCCTCCGAGCGCGAAGTGCTCGTGTGCCGCCTGATCGACCGCCCCTGCCGCCCGCTGTTCCCCAAGGGCTTTCGCGACGAGGTCCAGATCATCGCCACCGTGCTCTCGGCCGACGGCCAGGTCGAACCCGACGTGCTGGCCCTGACCGCCGCCTCCACGGCCCTGACCATCTCGAAGATTCCCTTCCAAGGCCCCATCGCCGGCGGCCGCGTCGGCTACATCAACGACGCCTTCGTGTTCAACCCCACCGTGGCGGAAATGGCTGTCAGCAAGCTGAACCTCGTGTTCGCGGCCTCGCGTGACGCCGTGGTCATGGTCGAAGGCGGCGGCCAGTTCGTGTCCGAGGACCTGCTGGCCGACGCACTGGAATGGGGCCATGCCCAGGTCCAGCCCCTGCTCGCCCTCCAGGAGCAGATGCGCGAAAAGGCCGGCAAGGAAAAGATCGCCTTCACCCCGCCGGCGCCCATCGAGGAGCTGGAAGCCAAGGTGCGCGAGGTGGCCGAGGCCGGCCTCAAGGCCGCCTTTGCCATCAAGGACAAGATGCCCCGCCGCGAGGCGCGCCGGGCCGTCAAACAGACGGTCATGGAGGCCGTGGTCGCGGCCTTCCCGGACCAGCCGCTCTACAAGATGAAGGCCGGTGACATCCTGGAGGCCATGGAGAAAAAACTCCTGCGGGCGCTGATCAAGGAAACCGGCATCCGGCTCGACGGCCGCAACACCACCACCGTGCGCCCCATCGGCATCGAAGTGGGCGTGCTGCCGCGCACCCACGGTTCGTCGCTTTTTGCCCGGGGCGAGACCAAGGCCCTGTGCGTGGCCACCCTTGGCTCCACCGGTGACGAGCAGAGGATCGAGACGCTCAACGGCGAGACCTCCAAGCGTTTCATGCTCCACTACAACTTCCCGCCCTACTGCGTGGGCGAGGTCAAGATGCTGCGCGGCCCGTCGCGCCGGGAAATCGGCCACGGCGCCCTGGCCGAGCGTTCGATCCTGCCCGTGCTGCCCGGTCCCGAGGACTTCCCCTTCACCATGCGCGTGGTCTCCCAGGTCATGGAGTCCAACGGCTCCTCGTCCATGGCCTCGGTGTGCGGCGCGTCGCTCGCGCTCATGGACGCCGGCGTGCCGGTCAAGGAAGCCGTGGCCGGCATCGCCATGGGCCTGATCAAGGAAGGCGACTCCTTCCTCGTGCTCACGGACATCCTCGGCGACGAGGACGCCATGGGCGACATGGACTTCAAGGTGGCGGGCACGGCCCACGGCGTGACCGGCATCCAGATGGATATCAAGATCACGGGCATTCCCCAGGCGGTCATGCGCCAGGCCCTCCAGCAAGCGCACCAGGCGCGGCTCCACATCCTCGGCCGCATGGCCGAGGTGCTCGACGCCCCGCGTCCGGAACTCTCGCCGCTGGCCCCGCAACTGGCCGTGGTCATGATCAATCCGGAAAAGATCCGCGAAGTGATCGGACCTGGCGGAAAGAACATCAAGGCCATCACGGCCGAGACCGGCGCCTCCATCGACATCGAGGACTCGGGCAAGATCTCGATCTTCGCCCCGACCCTCGAATCCCTGGAAAAGGCCCGGGAGCGGGTCCAGTACTACGACCAGCACGCCGACGTGGGCGCCAACTACACGGGCAAGGTCAAAAAGATCATCGACTGCGGTGCCATCGTCGAGATCCTGCCGGGCCTGGAAGGGTTGGTCCACGTGTCCCAGCTCGACACCGAGCGGGTGGAAAGCCCCTTTGACGTGGTCAAGCTCGGCCAGGAAATCGAGGTCAAGGTGCTGGAGGTGGAACCCACCGGCCGCATCCGGCTCTCGCGCAAGGCCGTGCTCAACGAGCAGCGCGGCATTGCCTACGATCCGGCCGACTATGCCAAGACCGGCGGCGGACGTGGCGGTGACCGGCGTCCCGGCGGCGACCGTCGGGGCGGCTATGACCGCGACCGCGGCGGCGACCGTGGCGGACGCGGCGGTGATCGCGGCGGACGCGGCGGCGATCGCGGCGGCGACCGTCGCGGTGGTGATCGCGACTAGACGAAAGACGACCGAGGGGGTGGCGGGGGGAGAAGCCTCCGGCGGCCAAAGGGCGCGGCCCTTTGGAAACCCTTCCGAAAAAAGACCAAGGGGATGGCCAGAAATGGCTGTCCCCTTTTTTTCGGCCAGACGGCATGTTCCCTGACGGGGCAATCCGCCTCTCGATCGCACATCCCCCCTTGATGGGAGTCCAAATGGAAAAGGCTCACAAGGACTTTCGTTGCCCAGGCCGGCAAGGACAACCACCCAGACACTCTCGGGATTCCAAAGGGAGACTGCTGCACAATTGGGCACTGAAAGCACGAAGTGCAACCGGCCAGAATTATAAAGGGATCCCAAAGGGCGAAGCCCTTTGGCCGCCGGAGGCGCCTCCTCACTCCCCTCCCCTCGCCTCGCCTCCCGCCCCCCCCAAAAAAAGCCCGGCCGGAGCCGGGCTGTCTGGGTGGAGTTGCTGGGCAATTTCTACCAATAGGGATTGTCCACCGGCACCACGTAGGTCTGGACCTGGTTGTCGACCCGCATGGTCACCCGCAGGGCCACGATGGACACGGTATTCGGGAAATAGAAATAGCCGGGGATGAGCGTCGTGGGCATGATGGGATTGGGGCGCCAGGCATAGGTGCCCATTTCCTGGTACAGGCTCGACCGGTACTGGTCCATGGACGGCCGCTGGGTCAGGGCCATGCCGCCGATGGCACCGGCGCCGGCGCCGATCAGCGCGCCCGGTCCGGCCCCCCAGCCGCCGTTGAAGCCCGAACCGATGAGCGCGCCCAGGCCCGCGCCCACGGCCGCGCCGGTCAGGCCGCCGACCACGGCCGCCTCGGCGCTTTTCTTGTAGGCCGTGGAGGCGAACACCACCTCGGAGGCCTGCTGGACGGAATACGGGCCGTATTCCTCCCCGCCCTGGCCGATGCCGGCGCATTCCTGGGTGTAGATCACCGGCATCCGGGAGGAATGGTTGTGCACGATCAGCAGGATCGGCGACAGCCCGGCCTCGTAATAGTTGATGCCGCGCCCCTGCCATTGGTAGCGGACCGCGCCGAGATCCCATTCGGCCGTGCGCACGCCATGGGGCAAGGTGGCCGGATCGACCACGCTTGTCATCTGGGGCTGGGGAGCCGTGTAGGTGGCGCAGGACGCAAGTGCAAACGACAACAGCGCAATGACCAGCAAACGGCCCGCGATCGCGTGGGGAACGTAAGATTTCATAGGTCCTCGTGGGAAGGTTTGCCCCCGGTCCGGACTGGCCGGGAGTAACAGCCAAATTGCCGCCGTCGCGGCGGGCATCGGATCAACGCCGACACCCGAAACATCGCCTAGCTCACCAGCACCCCGGCGTAGCCCACCACCTGCCGGATATCGCCGGTCACCTCGCCCGAGGTGGCATACGCGGCCAGCTTCGCCTCGCCGGCCCCCAGGGCCTTGGCTAGGTGAAGCCCCAGCACCATGGGCAGCACACCGCACATGGTGATGCCCTGCTCGCGCACCACGGCATACAGGCCCTCGGGATCAAGGTCCAAAACCCGGGACAGGGCCAGAACGTCAAGCCGCCGGGCCGTGTCATGGGGCACATAGTGGCTCATGTCGGAACTGACCACGATGGAAACCGGCGTGCCGCATGCGGCGATGACCCCGGCCATGGCCGTGGCCACCTCGGCCAGCACCCGGGGATCGGGCTCGGCCACGGCCACCGGAACCACCCGGCAGCCCGGATTGGTGAGGCTTACAAAGGGCAGGACCACTTCCAGGGAATGTTCCCGCAGATGGGCCTCGGCATCGGGCGTCAACCGGGGCTCGGCCGCGATCAGGGCGGCCGTAAGTTCCCGGTCCACGGGCACGGTCCGGCCCGGAATGGCCCAATCGCCGCCCGGCCACACAGCCAGACGACGTCCCCGGCCGGTATGGTTGGGCCCAAAAAGCAACAACCGGTCGGCCAACCGGGCCGCTCCCAGGGTCCGGCCGGCCACGGCGCCGGAAAAGACGTAGCCGGCGTGGGGGACCATGGCGAGCAGCGTGGGCGCGGTTTCCGCCGGACCGGCCTGGGCCAGGCAGGCCTCCACCTGACCACGCAGTTCCTGGGCCTGCCCGGGATAGAACTGGCCCGCCACCACCGGGTGGCGGATCAGGGACGGATCATGGGTGGCAACTGCCATCATGCCTCCTTGCCGCCACATCCGCACCGGGGCGTGACGGCGGTATCGCCCTCTTACCGCCTTTGCGACCGGCCTGGCAAGACTGCGCCCCGCGGCACGCTGTCGTACCGAAAAAAAGCGTCACGGCGGCGGTCTCCTAGGGAGACTGGGACAGGGCATTGATACGGTTTTGCAGGCCGTTCGCCGCCAGGTCCGAAGCGGCCATCTTGCCGTACAGGGAATCCGGCGCGGCATCGCGCATGGCGGTCAAGGTTTTGCGCCAGCCGTCGGTATCGCCCATGGCATTCTGGATGGCGGCGATGCGTAACTGGTTGGCGGCCCAGTCATCGTCGCCCTCGCGGCACATGAGGGCGTACTGCTCGGCCCATTTGAGGGACTGGGGATACTGGCCCAGTTCCCGGGTCGATTCGACCAGGATATTGAGGGCGCCCTTGAGCTTGTCCGGGGCCTGGCCCGTTTCCCGAAACATGGCCGTGGCCTCGCCGGCATAGAGCTGGGCCTTTTCGAACTCCTTGCGGGCCATGGCATCCTTGGCCATATAGTACATGGCAAAGCAGCGCTTGCCGGATTCGAGGTCCTGATCGCCGGCCAGCATCTTCCACAACTGGCGGCTGCGGGCCGTGTCGCCGAGGTTTTCCAGGGCCTCGGCCACCATGTATTCCACGGTGCGGCGCTGGCTGGCCCCGAACCGCCAGCCCTGGACCTTGCGGGCCAGATCCACGACGCCCTGCCAGTCCCGATCGTTCTGGTACATGGTCAGGGCCATCATGAGGGCCATGAGGCCATTGGCGTTCTCCTTGGGACCGATATAGGGCAACGCCTCGGCCAAGGCCTCGCGGTGGGCGCCCGTGCGCATGAAGGCCAGGGCCAGGCCGAGACGGGTCTGGTCGGAAAGCTTGTCCCGGTTGGCGGCGAGCACGGGGTTGTCGCGCCAGCTTTCCACCAGCCGGGCGTAATCCTGGCGGGGCAGACGGTCGGAAGCCATCTTTTCGAAGGCCTTGACCGCCACTTCGGTGGCCCGGGGGGCCAGGTCGCTGTGGGGGTAGCGCTCCAGGAACCGGGCCGCGGCCTTGAGGCTGCCGGGATAGTTCTGGCGATAGAGCAGCCACATGGCCAGCTTGATCTGGGCCAAGGGAGCCAGGGGGCTGTCGGGGTGGTCGCGGATGATGCCATTGTAGATATCCTCGGGACTGCCGGCGGCGGGCTTGTCGAACAGGGAAAACATCTCGCCGATGCTCGGCTGGTCGTGCACGCCCTGCTCGGCCAGACGCATCTTGGCGATCAGCCCGCCCTCGGCGTCGGGGTAATCCTTGACGGCCAGGTTGTAAAAATCCACCGAGGCCGCCCGGTTGCCGAGCTTGGCATAAATATCCCCGAGACGGGCCAGGACCAGGTCGGCATCCTTGACCTTGGGCTCGATGTTGTAAAACATCATGTAATCGTCCCGGGCCTTTTTGATGTCGCCGTTGCGGTAGGCGATATCGCCGTCAATACGCAGGATCTGGGGATAGTCGATGTAGTAACGCGGCCAGCGCTTGTCGATATAATCGGCGATCTGGGCCGCTTCCTTGTAGCGCCCGACCTTGACCAGACTCTTGGCCAGGCCCATGGCGCCTTCGCGGACGAACTTGCTCTCGGGGAACTTCTCGATCAAATTCTGATATTCCGTGATCGCCTTCTTGTAGTCGCCGTGGTCGAAATAGTATTCGCCCCAATAGAAGTTGACCAGCGGCACATTGGCATCGGTAGGGTATTTCTTGGTCAGGACGTTGAAATAGCCCTTGGCCTCGGGCAGGTTGCCCACCCGCAAATTGAGCAGCCCCAGTTGCAGCAGCGCTTCCGGCACCCGGTAGGAATTGGTGTTGTAGTTGATGGCTTCCTGGAAGGCCCCCTGGATCTCGTCATAATGCGCGGCCGGATCATCCTTGAACATGTCGGCATACAGGGCGGCCAGGGAATGGAGCACCTCCTCGCGTAGATCCTTGTCCAGATCCTTTTTGAGCTTGAGGCTCTCCAGCATGTTTTTCGCCCCGAAGTAATTCCCGCCTAGCTTTTCCGCCTGGGCCGCGACCAGGACATTGGTGTCCAGGGCCTTCTCGGATTCCGGGGCCGGCTTGTGCTCGGCCTCGGCCGGAGCCTTGTCGTGGCCGTCGGCTTCGGCAAGGGGCGGCGCGACCGGAGCGGCGGCGCTCGCCTGGGGCGCGGGCGGCGTGACCGGTGGCGGCGTGGCGGCGGGCTGGGGCGCGCCGGGCGCAGCAGGCGGATGGACGCTCCCCCGGGTCTCACCGGCCGCGGCCACGGCCGGGGGAATCGGCGGCAACTTGACGCGCAGTTCGCCCGGGGCCGGCGTCACAGGCAGGCTGCCGCCACCGCTCGCCGGGACGGCCGGGTCGTGCACCGGAGCCCTGGCCTCCATGCCCGCGGGCCGCAAGGTGGGCGATTTTTCGGGCGGCACGCGCAGGGCCTCGGCGCGCAGAGTATAGGGCACGGCGTAATACGGTTCCTTGGCGGCCGCCGGGGCGGCCGGAGCCTTGCCCGCATCCGGTGCGGCCAGGGCCGGCGGCAAGGGCGGCAGTTCCAAGGGGCCGGGCTTGTTGTTGGGCGGGGTCACGGGCAGGGTCAGGGCTGGTCCGCCGTCCCGGGGCGGACCGGCCAGGGGCGAAGCGTCCGGACCGCCGCCCGGGGTCCAGTTAGCCCCGGCCGGGTCCCGGTAAACCTGCAATTTCAAGGCGTGTTCGCCCTCGGGCCAGCCCACGTAGCCAAAGGCGTCGGTGCGCAGGCGCACCACCACCTTGTCACCGGTCAGACGCAGGTTGTCGACCAGGCGCGAGGAGCCGAAATCCAGGCCTTCGGGGCTTTTTTCGGCCGCCAGGCTGCCCGGGGGAAAGGTCAGGGTGACCTCCCGGGCTCCGGTGCGGGCGATGGTGGGGAAAAGGCCGGCCGGGCCAAAGGTGACGATGAGGGAGTCGGTGTCCGGACGCGTGACCGTGGAGACGGACAGGGCCAGGGCCGTCCGGACCGGGAGGACGGCCAGGCAGGCCGCCAGAAAGAGCACACGCCACAGGGGCGGGAGGGAAGGGCTCACGCCGGCTCCTGCTGCAAAAATCATGCGCGGCGCCCGGGCGTTGCAACGGTCATTCCCCGGCCATATTCCGCTTTTTGAGCTTTTCGATCAGGGTCGTGCGCTTGATGCTGAGCAGTTCGGCCGCCTGGTTCTTGACGCCGCCGGCTTGCTGCAAGGCCTCGACCAGCAGGCGTTCCTCGACCGCGTCCAAGAATTCCTTGAGCCCCAGGCCAAGGTCGGTCAGATCGGCGAGTTTGGCCCAGACAAACCCCGCCTGGACCAGGGCGACCGGAGCTGGCGGCACCACGCCGGCATGGTCCAGGATCTTGCGCGGCAGATCCTCGGCCGCGATCATGTCGTGCTCGCACAGGATCGACAGCCGCTCCATGAAATTTTCAAGCTCGCGCACGTTGCCCGGCCACGGGTAGGACAAGACCAGGTCCTTGGCCTCCGCGGACAGCGTCAGCGTCGGCCGGCATTTCTGGCGGCAAAACCGCTCCAAAAAATGGTCGGCCAGAAGCAGGATGTCCGCACCCCGCTCGCGCAAGGGGGGCAGGTGGAGAGGAATGACGTTGAGGCGGTAATAGAGGTCCTCGCGGAACCGGCCGGCCGCGACCTCGGCTTCGAGATCGCGGTTAGTGGCGGCCACGATGCGCACGTCGGCCTTGAGGGTCTTGCCTCCGCCCACGCGTTCGTATTCCCGTTCCTGGAGGGCGCGCAGGATCTTGACCTGGAGACTCAGGTCCATTTCCCCGATCTCGTCGAGGAAGATGGTCCCGCCCTCGGCCAGCTCGAAGCGGCCTTGGCGGCTGCGCACGGCCGAGGTGAAGGCCCCCTTCTCGTGGCCGAACAGTTCCGATTCGAGGAGTTCGCGGGGGATGGCGCCGCAGTTGACGGGCACAAAGGGTTTGCCGGCCCGGTGGCTGTTGGTGTGCAGGGCGCGCACGAGCAATTCCTTGCCCGTGCCGGACTCGCCGGTCACCAGCACCGTGCTGTCCGTGGGCGCGACCTTGGCCAGGACCCGCAGCACATCGGCCAGCACCGGGCTGCGGCCCACCATGCCGGAAAGTTTGAGTTCCATCGGGCCTCCGCAGGGACGGACGCCGCGCAATACGGGGCGTCCTTTCGGATGTAGCCCTTCGTCAGGCGACTGTCAATTTCCTGACAGGAAAAAGCCGATCCCGCCCCCGGCTCAGACCTGCATGTCGAGCAGGGCCCCGGCCATGGAGTCCTGGGTGCGGATGACCGCCAGATTGGCCTCGAAGCCCCGGGAGGCCTCGATCATGGACACGGTTTCCCGGGCCGGATCGACATTGCTCGTCTCGGCCAGGCGCAGGCCCTGTTCGGAGATGTCGACCGTATCCCCGGTATCGCGAAAGGGGGTGGGTTCGCCGACCAGACGCAGCCCGCCCGTGGAGCCGTCGTAGGTCACGCCGGACACGGTCACGCCCTGGCCGTCCTCGCCGGTTTGCAGCCCGACCCGTTCGGCCTTGTAGCCGTCGGTATCGAGATTGGCTACATTGTTGGCGGCGGCGGCCATGGACACGGTCATGGCATTGAGGGCCGACTGGGCGGTGGCGACGACGCCGGACATGGCCGTTCCTCCTGGTTCGGGCCGGGGATGATTTCTTCCACTTAATGCAGGCCGGACCGCCTGGCAAGGGTGCCTTGTGGCCCGGGCCGGCCCATGCTAGGCCTTTTGACCATGCGCTTGCCCATTTTGCTCGTCTGCCTGCTCGCCTGCCTGGCTCTGCCCCTGACCGGTTGCAAGCAGCTCTCCGACGACTCACCCAAACGCTACTACGACAACAAATTCCTTTTCAGCTTCGTCCCGCCCAAGGGCTGGACCGTGACCACAAGCGAGACACCGGCCTGTCTGACCTCGGTGGAGGCGAGCCAGGGGGATTGCCGGCTGTACGTGTGCGTGAGCGAGCGGCCCGAGGAATTTTTGCCCACGAGTTCGGATTTCGCCAACTGCGAGCTGGTGAAAAGCTACGTGGCCGAGCGGCTCAAGGGCTACAACATCCGCTGCCGTCCGACCCTGGTCCAGGGCCGGCGGGGCTACGACGCCATCTATCTGCGCAACGTGGCCGACGACGCCGGCGGGGTGCGGCTCCAGCTCGTGCGCCAGACGTTTCTCGCCCGGGGCAAACTGCTCTACACCTTCACCTTCTACGCGTTCGGCGACTCGGCCCAGGAACTCAAGGACATCTCCACGCCCTGCGACGACCCGATCCTGCGCTCCCTGGGCACGCTCTTCCTGCACGCGGTGCCCAGGGAAGGGGTAGAGACAGCCTCCGGCGGCCAAAGGGCCACGCCCTTTGGAAACCCGTAACGGCGCAACCCGTTCAAGGGGGGAACGCGCGGACTCAAGGACGGAAACGGGGAGCGGAAGCAGGCCGAGGCTTAGTGCGGCCCGCACGGGTGGCGCTTGATGTTGACTTCGAGCACTTCGCGCAGCTGGTCGATGGAATGGGGTTTGGCCAGGTAGTCGTCCATGCCGAGCCCCAGGAGGCGTTCCCGGTCCTTCTGGCTGGCATAGGCGGTCAGGGCCACGATGGGCACTTGCTTGGACAGCCCAGGCACCTCGCCGTGGCGGATATGGTGGGCGCATTCGATGCCGTCCATGACCGGCATCTGGATATCCATGAGGATGCAGTCGGCCGGGTGCGCGGCCAGCACGGCCAAGGCCTCCTGGCCGTCGGCCGCCTCCAGGACCCGGTAGCCCAGCCGTTTGAGGGTCCGGCCGGTGGTCAGCCGGTTGATGCTCTCGTCTTCCACCAGCAGCACCGTATAGCGGCCAGGCGAAAAGTCCTCCGTGGACGCGGGATAGGCCGCGATCTCGTCCAGGCAGGCGAAATCCGGCTGGGCAAAGGGAATGACGCAGTAAAAACCGCTGCCCTTGCCCGGTTCGCTTTTCACCCAAATAAGCCCCCCGAGCATGTCCACCAGGTGCCGGGCAATGGAAAGCCCCAGCCCAGCCCCGCTGACCCGCTTGGTCAGATAGGGTTCGGCCAGCTCGAATTCCTCGAAAATCTTGGTCTGCACGGACTTGGGAATGCCAATGCCCGTATCCCGGACCGAAAACAGCAAGGACACGTAATCACCGGCGTAGTGCAGACGTTTGCTCGTCACCAGCTTGACCTTCACCCGGATGGAACCGGACTGGGTGCAGCGCAGGGCATTGTCGAGCAGATTGGCCAGGATCTGGCGTACCCGGTGGATGTCGCCCACGAGTTGCTGCGGCAGGCGCGCGTCGCAGGCCAGCGTCAGATCGATGCCCTTGAGCTTGGCCCGCACGCCGTACGCCCGGGTCAGGCTCGTGAGCATGGCCCGCACGTCGCACACGGACAAGGTCGGCTCGATGGCGGCCGCGTCGATGTCGGCCAGTTCCAGCACGTTGTTGACAATGCCGAGCAGGCGCTTGGACGACGCGTCCACGATGTGCCACAGTTCCGCGTCCTGGCCGGACGGGGAGTCGCTCAAGGCCAGCTGGCAGGCGCCCATGATCCCGTTTAAGGGCGTGCGCAGTTCGTGGGTGATGTTGCCCAGAAACTGGGATTTGGCCTGGCTGGCCGAAAAGGCCAGGGCCTTTTCGCGGATGAGCTGGTTTTCGGTCTCCTTGATGGCCGTGATGTCCCGGGAATAGCTGGCCACGGCCGCGACCTGGCCGTCGTGGTCGACTATGGGGCACAGGCTCACCATGTACCAGTAGTCGCCGTGGTGCTCCTCGTAGAACTGGATCTTGTTCTGGGCCACGGTCTGGCTGATGTGCTCCCGGCGCTGTTCGGCCAGCCCCGGCGGCAGGTGCGTGTAAAGGCTCGCGCCGAGCAGGCTTTCCACGGGGCAATGGCGGCGCCTGGCCGCCTCGCCGTTTAACACCTGGATATAACCGTCGGTGTCGGACAGGATGATGGAATCCCGGGTGGCATCGAGCAGGGCTTTGAAAATGGCTTGGTTTTCGGCCAGCAGGTGCTGAGAGAGCACGAGCTTGGTCACGTCCTCGCGGATGATGATGCCGCCGGTGACCACCCCGTCCTCGAAGACCGGAATGCCGCGAATGTTCTGGTAGGCGGACTGGCCGCCGCTGCATTCGTCGGTATAGACCGCTTCCAGATGAATGGTCCGGCCGGCCAGGATCTCGCGGATGTCGTCGCTGATGCCCGAGGAAAGGATGCCGGGCAGTTCGAGCAGATTCTTGCCCACGAAATAGTCGCGCCCGCGCCGCCCTCGCGCGAAATTGGCCAGATGCCAATCGTTGACGAAGGTGATGATGCCCTTGGCGTCGATACACATGATGGACACCGGGGCTAGCTGAATGATCCGCTCACAGTTGGTCGAAAGCGGGCCTTGGGCGCTCATGCAGGCAGACATAACCGGGGTCGACGCGCCCGACAAGGGCTTCCCGGCCTCTTTTGACCGGGTTTTTGCCGGCCGCGCCTCCGGATTCCCGGCTCATTCCGGAAAAAGACGCCGATTTCATCCGTGATCGCGGGGTTTTCGTCCCTCAATGTCGGCAAAAGCACTGTGGTTGTGAATGGATTCGAAACTTTCCACCTCGACCCGAAACCAGGTGATCCGGGGATGGGCGGTCAGGGCGCTGGCCACCCGCCGGGCCACGTCCTCGACAAAGGTGGGGTTGTCAAAAGCCTGTTCCGTCACATGCTTCTCGTCCTCGCGCTTGAGCAGCGCGAAAACCGGCGACGATCCGGCCCCCTCGGCGATTTCGATAAGCTCCTCCAGCCAGACGAAGCCCGAAAACCGGCAGCGGATGGACACCACCGCCCGCTGGCTGTGAGCGCCCTGGTCGCTGATGGCCAGAGAACACGGACACACGGTCATGACCGGCACGTCCACGCCCAGGGTCTGGCGGAACTTGTCGCCCTCGAATTCCCCGGCCACCTGGCAGGCATAATCCATCAGCGCCGTGGCCCCGGACTTGGGCGAGGCCTTGGCCAGGAAATAGGGGAATTTGAGCGTCAGATGGGCGTTTTCCGCCTCCAGCCGGGACCGGACGTCCGACAGCAGGTTTTTGAAGGAAACGAGATCGAGTTCGCCGTCGAATCCGGTCAGGGCTTCGACAAAGCGGCTCATATGGGTGCCCTTGAACCGGGCCGGCAGATCCACGGACAGTTCCACTTCGGCCACGGTGTGCTGGCGGCCCTTGGCCCGGTCGCGCACGATCAGCGGCAGCCGGAAATTCTTGATGCCGACCCGGTCCACGGCAATGGGCAGCTCGGGCGGTCCGCTTTGGATATCACGCATGGGTGGTGTCATATGGGGAAAAACGCCTCCGGCGGCCGGGGGGCAGCACGCCCCCCAGTCCCCCGCAATGGTTTGGGAGATCGGGGACGCATTGAGTATGGTTTCACCGCGCCACTTGTAAAGCCAAACCTGCCCAGGACCGTGGGGGCGGGAGGATGATCCCCCCGATGGGGGTGTGGGGGCAACGCCCCCCAGGCCTTCGCTACACGATATCCTGGCCGGTGGTGGCCAGGGTGAGCTTGCCGTATTTGACGCCCCGGGTGGAAATGAGCTTCTGGGAGAGTTTCTGGACGGCTTCGCCCGGCCCCTTGAGGGCCAGGGCTTCCAGGCAGTTGTGGTGGTCCAGGTGCACGTGCATGGAGCACAGGATCAGGTCATGGGTCTCATGCTGGATCTCGATGAGCCGCTGGGCCAGATCCGAGGTATGGTGGTCGTAGACCAGGGTGAGCACCCCGGCCACCACTTGATCCGTCTGCTCCCATTCCTTTTGCACGAGCACGCCCCGGATAAGGTCGCGGATGGCCTCGGAACGGGTCTGATAGCTCTTTTCCTCGCACAGGGCGTCGAACTTCTCCAGTAATTCGGAATTGAGCGACACGCCGAAACGGATGGTCTGTCCCATGCCGTGTCTCCTTTACGGTCTGATCTCGAAAAGTCCCACCGTGGACCGGTAGGTGGCGAAAGGCACCGATTCCTCATGCAGCCGGGTCACCTGGAAACCGTCGGCGGCCAACCGGTCCCAGACCGGCCGTGAGATTTCCCGCCAGGGTTCGGACAGCCAGATCCGGCCATCCGGGGCGAGCAGGCTGCGAAAAAGCGCGCACAGCGGTTCGTAGAAACGGGTCTCATAAAGGATGTCGCTGCCCCAGATATAGTCGAAGCTGCCCGGGCGCAGGCAGGGCCGGCGCCAGTCCATGACCGCCAGGGACAAGGGCGTGCCGTTGGCGGCCGCGTTGACCGCCGCATGGGAAACCGCGCCCCAGGCGTAGTCCACGGCCGTGACCCGGGCGCCGGCCGCGGCCCCGGCCATGGCGGCCAGTCCCATGCCGCAGCCCAGTTCCAGGCAACGCCGGCCGGCTATGGCGGTATGCCGCTCCCCGAGCCAGGCGGCGAGCAGCAGACTGGCCGGCCAGATTTCCGCCCAGTACGGCATGCGCTCGTCCGCGCCGAACTCGTCCTCGCCGATCCCCTCCCACAAGGATTCCATGTCCTCGTCACGGGTCAGGACAAAGGTTTTCCCGGCCAGCTCCAGGCGCAACCGGCCATGGTCCCAGGCCGGCGGCCGATCCCAGGCGGGCAAGAGCGGTAAGGTATCATGAACCGGTGACATGCCAAGTTACTCTCCGGCAAAACGTGTGATTCGATCCCGTAAACGTGTTACCGCAAAATCGGTAGCAAGGCAACCGGACGGCCGGACCGGAAGCGGTCGTGTGAAAATCGCCGCGCAATTCCAGTCCGGACCGGCCACGGCTTGCCGCGGCCCAGGCAAAGAGGTATTTGAGGCCTGCCCGCCGGTTTGCCCCCTCGCACAAGCCGGCAACTCCATTTCGAGGGAGACCCGTCATGCAAAAGGACCTGCTTTACGCCAAGACCCATGAGTGGGTGCGCGTCGAGGACGACATCGCCACCATCGGCATCACCGATTTCGCCCAGGAACAACTGGGCGACATCACCTATGTGGAACTTCCCCGGGTCGGCGATACGCTGGAAGCCGGCCAGGAAATGGGTTCCGTGGAGTCGGTCAAGGCGGCCAGCGAGCTTTACAGCCCGGTTTCCGGCGAAGTCATCGAGATCAACACCGAACTCGACAACGCCCCGGAAAAGGTCAACTCCGACCCCTACGGCGAGGGCTGGATGGTGAAGACCCGGCTGTCCGCCGAGCCCGCCGGCCTGCTCTCTCCTGAGGAGTACGAGGAAATCGCCAAGGTAGAGGAATAATCCGGAGGCGGACATGCCCTACATTCCCCACACGCCGGAGGAGATCCGGTCCATGCTCGACGCGGTCGGCGTCGCCGAGATGGCCGATCTGTTCGCCGCGATCCCGCCCGAGCTCGCGCCCAAGCACTTCAACCTGCCGAGGGGCGACACGGAAATGGATGTGCGAGCGACCATGGAACGTCTGGCCGGCAAAAACCGGACCGACATGGTCAGCTTCCTCGGCGGCGGATTTTACGACCATTATGTGCCGGCCGCCTCGGACCTGCTGCTGTCCCGGGGGGAATTCGCCACGGCCTACACCCCCTATCAGCCCGAGGCTTCCCAAGGCACGCTCCAGGCCATCTTCGAGTTCCAGACCGCCGTGTGCCGGCTGCTCGACATGGAAGTGGCCAATGCCGGCGGCTACGACGGCGGCACCGTGCTGTTCGAGTCCCTGATGATGGCCGTGCGCCACACCCGGCGCAAGAAAGCCGTGGTCAGCGAGGCGGTCAACCCCATCTACCGCATCGTGCTCGCCACCTACACCAAAAACCTCCACCTCGAGCTCGTGACCGTGCCCCATAAAAACGGCCAGGACGACGTGGCCGCGCTCACGGCGGCCATCGACGAGGCCACGGCCGCGGTCGTCGTGCAGAATCCGAACTTTTTCGGCGTGGTGCAGGATTTCACCGGACTTTTCGCCACCGCCGCCGCCAAGGGCGCCCTGTCGATCATCTCCTGCTATCCGGTGCTGCAGACCGTGCTCAAGACCCCGGGCGCCATGGGCGCGGACATCGCCTGTGCCGAGGGCCAGAGCCTCGGGTTGCCGCTGTCGTTCGGCGGCCCCTATCTCGGCATCATGACCTGCCGGAAAGCGCTCGTGCGCCAGATGCCCGGCCGCATCGCCGGACGGGCCAAGGACGGCCAGGGTCGCACCGGCTACGTGCTCACCCTGCAGGCCCGCGAGCAGCACATCCGGCGCCAGAAGGCCACCTCCAACATCTGCTCCAACCAGGCGCTGTGCGCCCTGCGGGCGCTGATCAACCTGTGCCTGCTCGGCAACGAGGGCCTGTCGCGCCAGGCGGCCATCTCCATCGAGAACGCCAACTACGCCGCCTACAAACTGCAAGCCATCCCCGGGGTGCGTCTGCTGTCGGACGCGCCGTTCGGCAACGAATTCGCGGCCGTGTTTCCGATCAACGCCAAGGAAGTGGCCCGCCGGCTCATGGATGGCGGCATCATCCCCGGCTTTCCCCTGGGGCGCTACTACATGGGCCTGGAAAACGCCCTGCTTGTGTGCTGCACGGAAAAGCACCACCGCGACGACATCGACCGCCTGGCCCGGCGACTGGAGCGCATCCTATGAGCACCGTCTTTTCCAAATCCGTGCCCGGTCGGGAAGGTGTCTGGCCGCGCCAGCCCAAGACCGATCCCGTGGATTTCATTCCGGCCGGTCTGTTGCGCGACGGCACGCCCAACCTGCCCTCCCTGTCCGAACTCGACGTGGTGCGGCACTTCACGTCGCTTTCGACGAAAAACTACGGCGTGGACGGCAACTTCTATCCCCTGGGGTCGTGCACCATGAAGTACAACCCCAAGTTCACCGAGGAAGTGGCCGCCCTGCCCGGATTCGCCCGGCTCCATCCCTTGACCCCCCAGCTGCCCGGCGGCGGCGACATGACCGCCGGGGCCCTGGAAGTCATCTACCATATGGAGCGGCTATTGTGCGAGATCACGGGCATGGCCGCCTTCACCCTGCACCCCATGGCCGGGGCCCACGGCGAACTGACCGGGGCGCTGATGATCGCGGCCTACCACGCCGACAAGGGCAACAAGAAGACCAAGATCATCTGCCCGGACTCGGCCCATGGCACCAATCCCGCCTCGGCCTCCATCGCCGGCTTCGAGGTGGTCTCCATCCCCTCCAAGGACGGCATGATCGACCCGGCCGCCCTGGCCGCGGCCATCGACGAGGAGACGGCCGGGGTCATGATGACCGTGCCGAACACCTTGGGCCTGTTCGAGTGCCACCTGTCCGAGATCGTGGCCCAGTGCCGCAAGGTGGACGCCCTGCTCTATTACGACGGCGCCAACTTAAACGCCATCCTCGGCAAGCTGCGGGTGGGCGACGCCGGCTTCGACGTCGTGCACCTGAACCTGCACAAGACCTTTGCCACGCCCCATGGCGGCGGCGGTCCGGGCTCGGGTCCGGTCGGGGTCTCCCAGCGCCTCATGCCGTTTCTGCCCGTGTCGCGGGTGGAAAAGGACGAGGCCGGGCGGTATTTCCTGAGCTACAACCACCCCAAGTCCATCGGCTATGTGGCGCCGTTTTACGGCAATTTCGGGGTGGTGCTCAAGGCGTATGCCTATATCCTGCGCCTGGGCGGCGAGGGGCTGATCCGCGTGTCCGAGGCGGCGGTCCTGGCCGCCAACTACCTGCGCGTCAAGCTGGCCGAGGCCATCGAGGTGCCCTACAACCGGATCTGCATGCACGAGTTCGTGGCCTCGGCCGAACAGCTCGCCGCGACCAAGCACGTGCGCGCCCTGGACATCGCCAAGGCCCTGCTCGACCGGGGCTACCACGCGCCCACCATCTACTTTCCGCTCATCGTCAAGGAGGCGCTCATGATCGAGCCCACCGAGACCGAGAGCAAGCAGACCCTGGACGCGTTCGTGGCCGACCTGCTCGATATCCTGGCCGAGGCCGAAACCGATCCCGAGGCGGTGCGCGCCTGTCCGAAAACCCTGCCCGTGGGGCGTCTGGACGAAACGCAGGCCGCCCGGGCCATGGAGATCACCGATGACCTCTAGCACGCCCAAACGACTCGTCGTGATCGGGGCCGGCCCCGGCGGTTACGAAGCCGCCCTGACCGGCGCCAAGGCCGGGCTCGACGTCACTCTGGTCGAACGCGGCAAGCTCGGCGGCACCTGTCTCAACTGGGGCTGCATCCCCACCAAGCACCTGCTCGCGGCCACCTCCCCGGTCCACGCCCTGGAGGCCCAGGCCAAGCAGAAGCTCGTGGCCGGCGAGGTCAAACCCGACCTGGCCGCCATCCAGCAGAAAAAACGCCGTCTCATCGTCGCCACCCAGAAGGCCATGGCCGAGACCCTCAAAAAGGCCGGCGTGCGCCTCGTCACCGGCAACCTGACCGCCCTTGCGCCCGGCACGGCCCAGGTGATGCAGGTCGGCCAGTCCACGATCATCCCCTTCGACAGCCTGATTTTGGCCCTGGGGTCCCGGGCGGCGGGTTTCCCCGGCGTCAAGCCGGACGGGAAATGCGTGCTCGGTGTGGCGCCGGTGCTCGATTTCGACACCCCGCCCGAGAGCCTCGTCATTGTCGGCGCCGGCGCCATCGGGCTCGAAACCTCGGAGATCTACCGGCGGCTCGGCACCAAGGTCACCCTCGTCGATGCCGCGCCAAGGCTTGCCCCCATCGAGGACCCGGATGTGGCCAAGGTCGTGGGACAAGTCATGCGCCGCCTCGGCACTGATGCCCGAGCCGGGGTCAAGGTCGAAAGCCTCGTCACCGAGGATGGCAAAGCCAAGCTCACCATCGCCGGCGGGGAGGTCATTTTCGCGGACAAGGCGTTGGTGGCCATCGGCCGCTTCGCCCCGACCGCCGTGCCCGGTCTGGCCGAACTCGGCGCCACCTTCACGGGCCCCGCGCCCAACAAGGCCTACATCGCCACGGACGCGACCCTGCAAACCGCGCCCGGCATCTACGCCGTGGGCGACTGCAACGGCCGCATCCTGCTCGCCCATGCCGCGGCCAGCCAAGGCGTCTACGCCGCCCGCCACGCCGCCGGCCTGGAGACCGAACCCTACGTGTCCGGCGCCATCCCGGGCTGCTACTACGGCGAGCCGGAGATCATGCGGGCCGGGGTCGTGGCCGCGCCCGGCGACACCATCTCCGAAGCGCCCTTCGTGGCCAACCCCATTGCCCAGGCCTATGCCGACACGGCGGGATTTGCCCGGGTGGTCTGGAAGGACGGCAAGGTGGTCGGCGTAACGGCCGTGGGCCACGGCGCCTCGGCCATGGGGACCCTCGCCACCATCATGGTCAACCAGGGCTGGACCCGGGAGCAGGCCGAAAAGCAAGTCTTCCCCCACCCGACCGCCGAGGAAATCCTGCGCGCCGCCTTGTTGGCGGAGAGAAAGATCAAGGCGTAGGAAGCGAATGCGGGGGGGAAGCTTCTTGAAAGAAGTTTCCCCCGCGCCTCCTTTCCGGAACTTTTCAAGGGTGGTGCGGACAATGCTTGCGGATATGTTGTTGCCGCCCGCGTCGGGTCTGGAAAAAAGGACGCGACTCAACGGCGTCACCAGACGTTTCGTGTTGCGGGCCGGCCTGTTCGGCGCGTGCGCCTGCCTGGCGCCATGGCCGGGCTTTGCCGCGTCGACCAGCTATTATGTCGCCAACAAGGCCCAGTTTCTGAATGATTTTCAGGGGGTCTGCGCCGGGGCCGAAAAATGGCTCGCCCCACGCACCTCGGACAAGACCGCCAAGGTCATAACCAGCGACGCCAAGCACCGGTTCGAGACCCTGCTGCCGGATATCCCGGACATCGGCGGCACGGCCAACCGCAACCAGCCGTTTCTGACCATGGCCGCCTGGCTGACCGCCCTGACCCAGGCCATGGCCGAAAAGGGCCTCCCCCCCAAGGACGCCGGCCGCCTGCTCTACGACCTCTACGCCTCGGAATGGGCCGCCCTGCCCAAGGACCGGGCCCGGGTCATGGGCGCATCCCTGTTCGCGCCGGCCCAGATCGCCGCTCTCAAGGATTGGGCCGCAAACAGCCAAAAGCGCGCCAATCCGGCCGACTGGGTGGGCCGGTTCGTGCCCGGCGACGGCAAGACCTTCGATGTCGGCTACGACTACAGCGAATGCGGCGCGGTCAAATATTTCAAGGCCCATGGCGTGGCCGCAGTGGCGCCCTACTTCTGCCTCAACGATTTTCTGGCCTCCAAGGCCCAGGGTACGGGCCTTGTCCGCTCGGGCACCATCGCCCAGGGCGCTCCGATCTGCGATTTCCGCTACAAGCGCGATCGGACCGTCACCCAGGACTGGGAAACCGAAGTCCCGCGCTTCGCCGGCAAGCAGCCGGCCTAACGGGACCGGGGATGGAGAGGACGGGGGGGGGAAACGCCTCCGGCAGCCAAAGGGCTGTGCCCTCTGGACTCCTGTTACGAGATCTCTCCCTGTTCACGATTCCCTTTCCGAATGCCCGCGTCCCCTTGCCGGGGTGGTCCCGGAGGGGACGTGTCCCCTCCGGGCCGCCGGAGGCGTCTTCCCTCACCCTCTACCCGCGAATCATACCATCCATGTATATTGCCCACTTCCCGATCGTACTGGCTTCGACGTCGCCACGGCGGCGCGAGTTGTTGGGGCTGACCGGCCTCGCTTTCGAAATCGTGCCGAGCCCAGCCGAGGAACCGGCACCGGATGCGGGCGAGGCCCCGGCCTTTTACGCTGCCCGCATGGCTCGGCTCAAGGCGGCGGCCGTGGCCGCGACCCGGGCCGATGCCGTGGTCATCGGCGCGGACTCCATCGTGGCCGTCGGGGAGGTGATCCTCGGCAAGCCGGCCTCTGTGGCGGATGCCCGGCGCATGCTCGGCCTGCTGTCCGGCCGCACGCATCAGGTGGTCACGGGTTGCGCCCTGTTTGCCCCCGGCCGGGAGCCGGAAATCTTCACGGTCACCACGGACGTGACCATGACGCCTCTCTCCGAGCCGATCATCGCCGCCTACGTGGCCACGGGCGAGCCCATGGACAAGGCCGGCGCCTACGCCATCCAGGGCCAGGCCGCGCCGTTCGTGTCCGGGATTCGCGGCTCCTACACCAACGTCGTGGGGCTCCCCCTGGCGGAACTCCGCAGCGCCCTGGAGGGCCTGGGCGCCATCGGCGTCAGCGCGACCTGAGGCTTGCCCTCGTTCCCGAAACGACGCACAGTCAGGAAGATTCGACCGGCCCACGCCGTGCGCGGCCCGGAGGTCGCGATGTCTCGTGGCAGGCCGGCCCATCTCCTTTTCCCTCCGCCCGGTGCGGAGGCATGGAGTCGTACCATGGAACAGATCACTCTCGGCGCTTCAGGCCTGACGACTTCCCGCATCGCCCTTGGCACCTGGGCCATCGGCGGCTGGATGTGGGGCGGCTCGGACGAGGCCCAGGCCATCGACACCATCCGCACGGCCGTGACGCGCGGCATCACCCTCATCGACACGGCCCCGGTCTACGGTTTCGGCCACTCCGAGGAAATCGTGGGCAAGGCCCTGGCCGAGGGCGGGTTGCGCGACAAGGTGCACATCGCGACCAAGGTCGGCCTCAACTGGAAGGACGGCAAGGTGTTTCGCGACTCGCGGCCCGAGCGCATCCGCCAGGAGGTCGAGGATTCGCTACGCCGCCTGCGCACGGACGTCATCGACCTCTACCAAGTCCATTGGCCCGATCTGGAAACACCTCTCGAAGAGACGGCCAAGGTCTTGGCGGAGCTACGCCAAGAAGGCAAAATCAAAGCCATCGGCGTGAGCAACTACAGTCCCGAGCAGATGGACGCCTTCGCGGCGGTCGCGCCGCTGGATGCCGTGCAGCCGCCCTACAACCTCTTCGAGCGGGAAATCGAGGCCGACGTGCTGCCCTATGCCGCCGCGCACCAGCTGACGGTGCTGTGCTACGGCTCGCTGTGCCGTGGTCTGCTGAGCGGCCGGATCACCCAAGAGACGACCTTCGAGGGCGACGATCTGCGCAAGGCCGATCCGAAATTCAAGCCCGACCACCGGCCCCACTACCTCGCCGCCGTGGCCGCGCTCCGGGCCCTGGCCAAGGAGCGGTTTGGCAAGTCGCTGCTCGCCCTGGCCGTTCGCTGGGTGCTCGACCAGGGGCCGACCATTGCCTTGTGGGGCGCCCGCCGTCCCGACCAGCTCGATCCGGTCGGGGAGATTGACGGCTGGCACATCGACGCCGCAACCAAGGCCGAGATCGACGCCATCCTGGGGCGCTACGTTCCCGACCCCATTTCGCCGGCCTTCATGGCGCCACCGCGCAAGCGTCCGCCCCTCGCCTAACCGCATGCCCGGCAGGCAACGCCAGGACTGCCATGATTGTTGGCTCTAGCCAGTACACTGCGGTTCAATTGACGAAGTGGCCTGGATGGGGCAAGAAAAGCGTTTCGGTGCCCGAGTGGTGGAATTGGTAGACGCCAGGGACTTAAAATCCCTTGTCCTTCGGGACGTGCCGGTTCGATTCCGGCCTCGGGCACCAAGAATTTAAAGAGGTTGTGACGATCAGAAGTGATCGGGCGCAACCTCTTGTTTTTTTGGAGGGCTGTTCTCTCCCCACTTTTGGGATGATGCGAGGTGATGTAGGGTGAAGAGTGCCCCGGCTCACCGCTTCGTGCGCCCTTTGCTCTTGAACAACCGCCAATCGAATTTCCGGTGATTTAGTCCCGGCCACCAGCGCAGGGCGATGATGACCGCCAGGAGCAGAGCCAGATATACAAGGTGGAGCGCGTCGGATTGATTCATGGTGGTCCTGCCGGGCTCTTGTTACTCCCGCCATATCGGCGCAGCGCCACTTCCCCGCCATAGGAACGACCAGGTCTTGGACTGGCGCACATTGCCGACAAGTGCCGGGCGAAAACAGGCCAAACAAATGCCTTCTGACGCGCGGACACTCAGATAGACGATGCCAAGGGAACCGGCCGCCAACAACACCATGGCCAGTCCCTGGGAGGCGTAATAGCTGCCAGAGTCCAGGCAGGCCGCAAAAGCCTCGTCGCCCCGGATGTCGTGGAAGTCGGCATCAAAGTTCGCCAAGTAGTCATCGTAGGTGACGGTGTCTTCCCTCTCCCAGCCGATTTCCAGATAGTGTCGACTCTTGTGGAAGGCCACTTCGGTCTGGCTGGTTTCCAGTTCAAAGCCCGCATACCACGCGCCCCGATCCGGGCCGTTGAACCTTCCACCTTCGGGCGCGGCGTGACAGAATGAGGCGTTGATGATCGACGCGTAGGGGACCCCGGCTACAAGTTCATCCCGGCCGATTCCCGGCAACAGGTCCATTTCTCCCCGCAACCGGTCATTGGTGGCACCGTCCAGGTCGAAGAGATCGTCGAGGTGGGCATCGTCGTCAGCAATACGCCTGAGCACCCCATCCCCTGAATGCTTCGACGGTATGAGCCGGTGCGTGTCCTGGACCCGCAGAGAAGAGCAACCGGGCAGCGTCACACCAGCCCTCCCCGCCTCGCGTCAAGCAGCCGGCGCACGGTCTGAAACGCGGGCAGGCCCCCCCGGACCATATAGGCAAGCGGGGTCGAGCCTGTGAATATCCGGTTCTGGTTCGGCAATTGCACCCAGGCGTCAGCCAATTCCTCCCCGAAAAGGATGTTCAGGGCCTTGAAAATACCCACCAGGAAGGACACGCGCTGCAATTCGTCCTGGGTCAGCACGGCGTTTTCCGGGGTCTTCTTCATGGCATAAAAGCGACCATTCGAGACTCCACCGAGCAGCCCCTTGGCGTCCACATCGCGCACGTCCCACTTGGCCATGATGTTCAGGAACCCCTTCACGGCGGGCGGGCTCAGGCGATCGCGTTCCGTCTTTACGGACAGGTCAACAATGGAGGGCGCGGCATACCGGGATGTTGGTGCATGGACTTGGCACGTGGCGGGCATGGCGGCCACTCCTTTTTAGGAGTAAATAAGATTCAATTTAGGAGTAGGCAAGTTTTTTCTCGGCAAGGACGGGTGGGCGGACTCCCCTGTGGATCGTCTACTCCCCTTCCGCCTTGAGTCCGGCGGGACGTCCCCGCCGTCTCCCCGGAGGGCCTTTCCGGTGCTCAGGACGGATGATTCCCCTGTCGTGCACGGGCTGGCCGCTGGCACGATTGCCCCTGGTGCCCAGACTTGCGCCAGAAAGCGTTATTGCACGCTAACCCGCATTTCGCGACGCTCCGAAAATGGCGCAGACTGGCGATTTCTAGGCCGGCGGGCAGAAAGGAAAAAGCCCGCTTTCCCAGCCTGGAGGACGACCAGCTCCTCATGTTCCTCATGACACGGCCGAAGCCGAGGTGGGCAAACCGGAGGGCCTTTCCGGAAGTCAGACCGGGGAGGCGAGCAGAAAAAATATAGTCAACTTTGTAAGGGGCGGCAATGCCGGCCTGGCCTGCTCTCCCTAAAAGGGATAAGCCGCACGCCGTTTACTTTTTTCGTGACCGCAGCCATTCCGCCAAACCATCCCGGTCACGCGCCCCCTTGCCGAGCTGTTCGAACACAATGACGCGCTCGGGACCTGGAGCATCGATGCGTATTTCGTGGAGCCGCAAAAAGAGCATGCTCACGACATAGGCCGTTCGCTTGTTGCCATCCACGAAGGGATGGTTGCGAGCGATCCCATGGGCATAAGTGGCGGCCAAGTCAAAGATGTCAGGGTCGCCGTGAGCGGCCAGTTGCGCCGGCCTGGCCAAGGCACTTTCGAGCAATCCCAGGTCCCGGACACCAGAGGTCCCCCCGTGCTCGGCAATCTGCTGGTCGTGAATGGCCAGGACCACGGCGGTATCGACCCAACGCCATGTCATCGGTTGGCCAGTTCGCGCAACACGTCGCGATCCTCGCGCATAATGTCTTCCGCCGCTGCCATCTGTTCGGCAAAGCCGGCATCCATGGGCGTGATCCGGTAACCGTCCTGGGCATCGGTCAGGTACACCGTATCGCCCTCCACGACCTTGAGCCGCGCCACGGCTTCCTTCGGCAGCACCAGTCCGAGGGAATTCCCCACCTTCCTGATCTTGAGCGCTTGCATGTCGGCACCTCCATGTTGACACACATGTTATAACGACGAGTCAGGGCAGGTGCAAGGGGGCATCCCGAAGCCGTCCTCCCCCGTGGCGTTTTTCGGAATGGAAAAATGAAAAAACACCCCGTCCATCCTGTCGGGCTACTCCTCTTCGAACAAATCCTTCACCCGGCAACCGAGCGCCCCGGCGATGGTGGCCAGGGTGTCGAGCGTACAGCGACCGATCATGTCCCCACGGGCGCGCATAATGGTTCGTGGAGCTATCCCAGTTTCTTGTGATAATTCCCGGACAGTCTTCCCCTTGCTCTTCATCAGCCCCTTGACCTTGCTCGTAAACATGGCCTGTCTCCTTGTGATAATTTGTTATCACTTCTTGATTGTCCATGGAAGTGATAACAAATTATCACAAGGGTGTTGTTTTAAAAAAGCGACCCGGCGAGGTGAACCACCACCCGGTCGGGCCTGACTCGGAGGTGGGCCGGTTTTTTGTTGCTGGGCTGTGCCCAGATCGGGCGATCTCGGTTCCGCGCGCATGCCATCTCCGTGTCCAGAGCGGCTTGACAGTCCCTGTCGGGTGTGACACCTAAAAGTCCTACCAATAAACAGAAGCATCTCGCGACAGTTGTCTCCTTTTTGGCGAAAAGCGCCAAAATAAGCCAATACACGTTGGCATAAACGTGGGTTGCGCAGCTTGTTGGCAATAAAAGGTCGGACCATAAGGCACTTTCCATGGAAGTAACCCAGTCCCTGTTTTCCCCGGCAACCCCGGGTCGCGCCAGCGAGGATGTGGCCCTGCAAATCGAGGCCGCCATCGTCGCCGGTTCCATCGCCCCCGGACAAAGCCTGCCGAGCGAACGCGAACTCCAACTCCAGTTCCAAACCAGCCGCGGTGTCGTGCGCGAAGCCCTGCGCGCTTTGCGTCAAAAGGGGCTGCTCGACATTCGCAAGGGTGCCCGGGGCGGCGCCTTCGTCAAATCGGTCGGCGTGGACAACGTCAGTGAATCGTTGGCCCTTTTCCTCAAACAGCACCCAGTGGCCCCAGAGCGCCTCATTGAGTTTCGCGAGACCATCGACCGGGCCCTGACCACCCTGGCCACGGCTCGGGCAGACGCCGAGCAGGCCGCTCGCCTCGTGGCCCTGACCGGGACCCTGGCCGACCTCGCCGCCGGTCCCGAACCGGACCTCGCCGCCCTGGCCGAGTGCGACCGCGAATGCAATCTGGCCCTGGCCCGGTTGGCCGGCAATCCGGTCTTCGAATGGGTCATGCGCGCCGTGCAGCTCGGCTACAGTTCTTTGGACATGGCGCTTTACGAGGACCCGGACTACCGCGCCCGCACCGTGGCCAACTGGCGTGATACCGCCCAGGCCATCGCCGACCGGGAACCCCTGGCCGCCCTGTCCCACATCAGCTTGCACTACGCCTGGCTGCGTCGCCGCGTCCGCAACGGGGACGACGGTGCAAACGACGCCATCAAGGAGCAAACATGAAGCAATACGACGTCATCATCATCGGCGGCGGTTCGGCCGGCTGCGTGCTGGCCAACCGCTTAAGCGCCAATCCCTCCCGCCAGGTCCTCGTGCTCGAAGCCGGCCCCTGGGACAACACCCTGGATTTCCGCATCCACATGCCCGCCGCCCTGACCTATCCCCTGGCCGGCAAGACCTATAATTGGTGGTATGAATCCGATCCCGAGCCGCATATGCACGGCCGGCGCATCTACCAGCCGCGCGGCAAGGTCCTCGGCGGATCGAGCTGCATCAATGGCATGATCTACATCCGGGGCAATGCCCGGGATTATGAGAACTGGGCGGCCAACGAGGGCCTTGCCGACTGGGATTACGCCCATGTGCTGCCGTATTTTAAGCGCGTGGAAACGCGTCTTTCCGGGGCCGACGGCTACCACGGCGTGAGCGGCCCCCTGGCGCTCACCACCCCGGACTGCGCCAATCCGCTTTTCGACGCTTTTTTCCAGGCCACGGTCCAGGCCGGCTACAGCCTCACCGACGACGTCAACGGCGAACGCCAGGAAGGCTTCGGCAAGTTCGACCGCACCACCTCCCGGGGTCGTCGCCACAATGCCGCCCGGGCCTACCTGCATCCGGTCAAGGACCGCGAGAACCTGCATATCGTGACCCGGGCCCAGGCCTCGCGCATTCTCCTTGAGGGCAACCGGGCCGTGGGCGTGGTCTACCGCCAGGGCCGCCGGGAATGCACGGTGCGCGCCGCGGAGATCCTCTGCTGCGGCGGAGCCATCAATTCCCCGCAGCTGCTCCAACTTTCCGGCATCGGCGCGGCTTCCCACCTGGAAGCCGTGGGCGTGCGCCCGGTGGTCGATTTGCCCGGGGTGGGCGAAAATCTACAAGACCATCTGGAGGTCTATGTCCAGTATGCCTGCCGCCAGCCCGTGAGCCTTTTCCCGGCGCTCAAGTGGTACAATCAACCGGCCATCGGGCTCAAATGGCTTTTCGGCCGCACCGGCATCGGGGCCAGCAACCACTTCGAGGCCGGCGGCTTCGTCCGGGGCAACGATACGGTGACCCACCCCAATCTCCAGTTCCATTTCCTGCCCATCGCCATCCGCTACGACGGCTCGGCCCCGGCCGCCGGCCACGGTTACCAGGTCCACATCGGTCCCATGAATACCGATGTGCGCGGCCGGGTGAAAATCACCGCCAGCGATCCGGCCGTCTATCCGAGCATCCTGTTCAATTACCTGTCCACGGAAAAAGAGCGCAAGGAATGGGTGGAGGCCATCGGCGTGGCCCGCAAGATCCTGAACCAGCCGGCCTTCGACGCCTTCCGGGGGGAAGAGCTGGCTCCGGGCGCGGCCGTGACCAGCGACGAGCAGATCCTCGATTTCGTGGCCCGGGAAGGGGAGAGCGCCTATCACCCGAGCTGCACCTGCAAGATGGGCTATGACCCCATGGCCGTGGTGGACGGCAAGCTGCGGGTACACGGCCTGGAGGGGCTGCGCGTGGTCGATGCCTCGGTCATGCCTTCCATCACCAACGGCAACATCTACGCCCCGGTGCTCATGCTGGCCGAGAAAGCCGCCGACGCCATCTGCGGCAACACGCCGCCCGAACCGTCCTCGCGGCCGTTTTACCGTCACGAACCCGGGGACACCGCCACGTCGGACGTCGCGTAAGGAGGTGATCGTGGTCCGAAACGAGCTTTTTATCGATGGCGCCTGGGTCCGGGCCAAGGCCGGCCGTGAAAGCGCCACCATCAATCCGGCCACGGGGCAGATTCTGACCATGGTGGCCGAGGGCGACCGGGACGATGCGCAGGCGGCCATTGCCGCGGCCCGCCAGGCCTTTGACTCCGGCATCTGGTCCGAGGTGCCGGCACCCGAGCGCGGCGCCCTGGTTGCGCGCCTGGGCGACCTGATCGAAGCCAATGCCGAGGACCTGGCCCGGTTGGAAACCCTGGACACGGGCAAAACCCTGGAGGAATCGCGCTGGGACATGCGCGATATCACGGGCATCTTCCGCTATTTCGGAGGGCTGGCCGACAAGGACGGCGGCGAGGTCATCGCCGCGCCAAACCCCGGGGCCACAAGCCTGCTCGTGCGCGAGCCGGTCGGGGTGTGCGGCCAGATTTCGCCCTGGAACTACCCCTTGCTCCAGGCTGCCTGGAAGATGGCCCCGGCCCTGGCCGCCGGCTGCACCATCGTGGTCAAGCCCAGCGAACTGACGCCCCTGACCACGCTTCGCGTCACCGAGTTGGCCGAAGAAGTGGGCTTTCCGGCTGGAGTATTCAATACGGTGCTCGGCCCTGGGGACACGGTCGGGGCGGAACTGGCGGAAAATACCGATGTGGACCTGATCTCGTTTACCGGCGGCATCGTCACCGGCAAGAAGATCATGCGGGCGGCCAGCGCCAACGTCAAAAAGGTCGCGCTGGAACTTGGCGGGAAAAATCCCAACATCGTCTTCGACGACGCCGACTTCGAGCTGGCCCTGGATTACGCCCTCAACGCCGTCTTTTTCCATGCCGGCCAGATCTGTTCGGCGGGCGCGCGGCTCATGCTCCAGGACGGCATCCACGACGCCTTTGTCGAGGCCCTGTTGGCGCGCATCCGTAAGATCCGCCTCGGCGACGGGCTGGCCGACGGCACCCAGATGGGCCCGCTTATTTCCGAGGCCCACCGGGCCAAGGTGGAGGGCTCTGTGGCGATTGCCCAGGCCGAAGGCGCCAGGCTTGTCTGCGGCGGAGCCCGGCCCGACGATCCGGCCCTGGCCGCCGGCTTTTACTACCTGCCCACGCTGTTGACCGGCTGCACCAATGCCATGCGCGTGGTCCAGGAAGAGGTTTTCGGACCGGTCATTACCGTGGAGCGCTTTTCCAGTGAGGAAGAGGCCGTACGCCGGGCCAACAGCACCATCTACGGCCTTTCGGCCGGGTTTTGGACCCGCGATCCGGACCGCATCCATCGCCTGGCCGGCAAGCTGCGCTTCGGCACTGTCTGGATCAACGACTTCAACGTCTATTTCACCCAGGCCCCCTGGGGCGGCTACAAGCAGTCCGGCCTCGGACGCGAACTCGGCCGTCTGGGCCTGGAGGAATACCAGGAGGTCAAGCACGTCTACCAGAACCACGCCGGCAAGCCGGCTTTGTGGTTTGGCGTGTAGGGACCGCCGCAACCCGTTGTATCACGGGTGGGGGCGCGGCCGCAGGCTGTTGCCCCCGCTTCCGACCCGGTTGTACCGGGCAGTCGGGGTCGGGGTCTTTCATTTATTTCCTTTCACCAAGGAGGTCCGATGCGTCGATCATCTTTTCACCGACTGGTTCTCGGCCTGTGCCTGGCCTTGCTGCTACCGGCCGGCCAAGCCTTGGCCAAACCCGGGGTTATCACCTTGGCCAGCGTAAGTTGGACCGGGGTGACCATCAAGACGGAGCTCGCCGTCAAAATCCTCAACGTCCTGGGCTATCCGGCCCGCAACCTCATGGTCTCGGTGCCGCTGGCCTACAAGGCCATGGCCTCGGGCGAGGCCGATATCTTTTTGGGCAACTGGATGCCGTCCATGGCCACCATAGCCAACAAATATTTCAAAAACGGCTCTGTGATAAAGTATTGCGAGAACATGCACGGCGCCAAATACACGTTGGCCGCACCGAGCTATGTGGTGGATGGGGGGCTCAAGGATTTCGCCGATATCCACAAATACGCCGACAAGCTCGACCATAAGATCTACGGCATCGAGGAAGGCAACGACGGCAACGAGATCATCCAACACATGATCGATAAAAACATGTTCGGTCTGGGCGATTTCACGCTGGTGTCCTCCAGCGAGGCCGGCATGCTCGGCCAGGTGCGGTCCTTTACCAAGGAAGGCAAATGGATCGTCTTCCTCGGTTGGTCGCCTCACAGCATGAACGAGACCCTGGACATGAAGTATCTGACCGGTTCCACGGCGGCGACGTTTGGTCCGGATAACGGCACGGCCGACGTCTATACGAACATCCGCAAGGGATTTGCCAAAAAATATCCCAATGTGGCCGTGCTGCTCAAAAATTTAAAATTTCCCATTGCCATGATGAATCAGATCATGGCCCGCCTGCACGACAACAAGGACGAAAAGCCGCTGCACGCGGCCCTGGTCTGGCTCAAAAGCCATCCCGAGGTGTACAAGGGCTGGTTTGATGGGGTGACCACCAAGTCCGGTAAGCCGGGCATGCCCGTTTTTACAGCTGCGCTTAACAAGGTCGACTAAGTTTCCGATCCCGGAATAAGCGAAGCGGGGGGATGCCCCTCTCCTCTCATTGGCCCAAGGCTTTTCTCGCTTCAGGTGCTGGAGCATGGCGGGAGGGGTAGCAGGGGCACGGGTGACAGGGCAAGATGGTGGCGGGACACGGCAGGAGGGGATCACTATCCGTCAGGTCGCGCCTCAGACAACCAGGACCGCAATGCGGGGGGAGTAGACGAAATATTTGGGGGCAATACGAAAAATTATACCAAAAAAAATAAACAAAAACAGCATAGTAATGTATAGATTCGAGAAAGGCCTCGCCAATGATTTCAAAAGGCTGCGACGGCCGGGAAAGGCCGGGCGCAGCCTTTTTCTTTTTGCGCAGCCAGCTCCGCCGCACCCTCTCTCCGTTGGTACAGCGCAGCCCCAAAAGCGAAGGGCCGGAGTGCTCCGGCCCTTTCCAGCTTGCGGTCGCCCGTCCAGCCTTCTGGGGAAAATGCCCTAGAGCTGTACCCGGACCTGGGAGGCTGTCTGGATGGCCTTGCGCTTGGCCTCGTCCACATCGCGGCCCAAGGCCAGAGCCACGCCCATGCGGCGCAGGCCGTGCACCTCGGGCTTGCCGAACAGGCGCAGGGCCGTATCCGGCTCGGCCAAGGCTTCCGGCGCGATAACATAACGCAGAGCCGTCGAGTCCCCCTCCGCCAGGATGACCCGGGAAGCGGCCGGTCCGTACTGACGGATGGCCGGGATGGGCAGGCCCAGAATTGCCCGGACATGCAAGGCGAATTCGGACAGGTCCTGGGAGATGAGGGTGACCATGCCCGTATCGTGGGGCCGGGGCGAAACTTCGGAAAAAAGCACCCGGTCGCCCTTGATGAACAGCTCCACCCCAAAGAGGCCCCGTCCGCCAAGCGCGGCGGTAATGGACCCGGCCATGCGCCGGGCCTCGGCCAGCGCCGCCTCGCTCATGGGATGCGGTTGCCAGGATTCGCGATAATCGCCTTTCTCCTGGCGATGGCCGATGGGGGCGCAAAAGCTCGTCCCGCCGGCGTGGCGCACGGTGAGCAGCGTGATTTCGTAATCAAAGTCCACGAAGCCTTCCACGATGACCCGCCCTGCTCCGGCCCGGCCGGCGGTCTGGGCATAATCCCAAGCGGCTTCGGCGGTGGCGGCGTCCCGGGCCACGCTTTGCCCCTTGCCCGAGGAGGACATGACCGGCTTGACCACACAGGGGAAACCGATGGTCCGACAAGCTTCCAGAAACTCCGCTTTCGTGTCGGCGAACCGGTACGGCGAAGTGGCAAGCCCCAGTTCCTCGGCCGCCAGGCGGCGGATTCCCTCGCGGTCCATGGTCAACCGGGTGGCCCGGGCCGTGGGAATGATAGTGCGCCCGGCCGCCTCAAGCTCCAGCAGGACATCGGTGGCTATGGCCTCGATCTCCGGCACGACGAAATCCGGCTTTTCCGCCTCGATCAGCTGACGCAGCGCGGCCGCATCGAGCATGCTGATCACATGGGACCGGTGGGCGATCTGCATGGCCGGGGCATTGGGATAGCGGTCCACGGCGATAACCTCGACCCCCAGTCGTTGGGCCTCGATGGCCACTTCCTTACCGAGTTCGCCGGAACCGAGCAGCATGAGCCGCGTGGCGGATTGCGTCAGCGGCGTGCCGAGGATCGTCATGGAAACCTCCGTGGATTGCGAGTGGAAAGGGGGAAGCTACAAGGGCGGCGCGACAAGGACAAGCGTTTCGAGGCCGTGTGGTCCGGCCCGGGCAAGAATACGAGGGCAAGGTTCCCGCCATGTCCGGACAGGCCGGCATGGGGCTCCGATCCGCTCCTTGCGCGAGAGAAAAAACATGCGTACCATCTCTTCGAAAAGGAGGTCATGAACGGATGAGAACTTTTATTGTCGTTTCCTTATTGGCAATGGCACTGCTTGTCGGATGCAAAGGCAAGGATGAGAAACCGGCACAGACGAGCGCAACAGCACAGCAACAGCAAGCCAAGCCTGCCGAAACAAAGGCCCCAACGGCTGCAACGACACCTGAAACCGCCCCGGCCAAGGAATCCTCGACTCCGGCCACCCCCGCTCCCACTCAGACGCCCGCGCCTGCGTCTTCCGCCCCGGCGGCTCCGGCTGCCCCGGCCGCTCCGGCTGAAGCCGGCAAGTAAAACCGGTTGGCCCGGGTCCAAACGTCGCGGCACCCCGATCGGGGTCCCTCCGGCGAGTTGGATTCCGAGGATGCGGCTTCTGCCGTAGCAACACCGGGGACGGCCCGTGCCGTCCAAGCGCCGCCGGTCGGTTCCTCACACGGACCGGCCGGCGGCCTGACCCGATGCCCAGGCCCAGTGCAGGTTGAAACCACCCAGGCGACCGGTCACGTCGAGCAGCTCGCCAATGACGTAGAGCCCGGGCACGGACCGCGCCTCCAGAGTCTTGGAGGACACGCCGGCCGTGTCCACGCCGCCAAGGGTAACTTCCGCCTTGGCGTAACCGGCGGTTGCGCCGGGGGTGAAGGGATAGGCGGCCAACTGCGCGGCCAGGGTGCGCAAGGTTTTGGGCGCAAGCCCGGCCACCGGTCCGGTCAGGCCGAGCACGTGGCACAAACTTGCCGCCAGCCGTTTGGGCAGATACCGGGCCAAGGCGTTTTTCACCTCCAGCCGGCCGGCCGGGGCCAGCTCCGCTTCCAGATCCAGCCCGGGCAGGAAATCGATGGCCAGGGCCTCCCCTTCGGTCCAGAAAAGCGATGCGTCGAGGACGGCCGGACCGGAAATCCCGGTGTGGGTGAAAAGCAGGTCCCCTTCCACCGCGCAGGGACCGGCCAGGCGGACCGGGAGCGACACGCCGGCCAGATCCCGGCACCAGCCCCGCTGCGACGCGCCGGCCTCCAGGGGCACAAGCCCCGGCCGTAGCGGCGTGACCGCCAAGCCGAAGTCCCGGGCTAACGCATAGCCCAGCCCCGACGCGCCAAGGCTCGGCCAGGACCGTCCGCCCAAGGCCAGGACCAATGCCGCGGACCGGAACGTGCCGCACGAACCTTCCACCACAAAGCCGTCCCCGTCTCGCCGGGCCGCATCCACCCGCACCCCGGTCAGCAGCCGCGCCCCGGCCTGCCTGGCCGCGCTTTCGAGAAACCGGGCCATGGACACGGCCCCCTGGCGGCAAAACACCTTGCCGCCCGCTTCCTCGGCCGTACCCACACAGCCCGCATGAATCCAGGACAGGAAATCGGTTGGCGTGAACCGAGCCAGGGCGGATTTGACGAAATGGGGATTCCCGCAACGGTAATCGGCCGCGGTGACAGTCACATTGGTGCAATTGCACCGCCCGCCCCCCGAAGCCAGGACCTTGCGCCCGGGCTTGGTCCCATGGTCAAGCACCACGACCGACCGCCCCCGACCGGCGGCCACGGCCGCACAGCACAGTCCCGCCGCGCCGGCGCCAAGTATGATCACATCCACGCCCATATCCCGTGCCTCGCTTGTCTGGTTCTGAAGCATCGTCGCACGCAACCGCAGCAGCGTTCCCACCCACGCCACTTTCCGCTTGCGGCACACTGGCACTCCTGGCTTCCCTTTACCGGGCTCCTGACGTAGGAAGCCCACACTGTCGACGCGCAAACGAGCGGGTTCTCCGGTGTGGCGCCACCCTGCCCCAACAGTCCTGACTGGAGAAGGTGAGGAAACACATGCTCCTGCGAAAATTCAAAGACGCCATCATCCACAAGTGCAACAAAAAGCTTGTCGCCTGGCTGGCCTCCCTCTACGCCACGGTGCGCAACAGGCGTCTGTGCCTAGTCTCCAATGTCGACCACTACTGGGTGCACAAACACCGGGATGGCGTCCTCGTCGACCTCGGTCTCTGCCTCCAGACCCGCGCCGAACTTTTTGCCGCCACTGCTGATTATTACAACCACGACTACCGGGTACAGCCCGGTGATGTCGTGTTCGATATCGGCGCCGGAATAGGTTATGAAACGCTGTGCTTTGCCGCAGCCTGCGGTCCGGGCGGCAGGGTTTTTTCCTTTGAAGCCATTCCGTCGTTATATTTCATTCTCCAAAAAAACATCGCCCTCAACGCCCTTTCCAACGTCACGGCCTTCAATGCCGCCATTTCCAACACCTGCGGGCAAATCTATTTCCAGGAAATGCCGCAGCATGTCGAGAGCCGGGTGGTCTTTTCCGGCGGACGGGACAACGCCGTCGACAGCCTGACCATCGACAGCGTCGTGGAACAGTACGGTCTCGCGACCGTTGACTTCGTCAAAATGAATATCGAGGGTTTTGAGCGCTACGCCATCGAAGGCATGCGGCACTCCATTGACAAGGTGCGCCATGTCAGCATCGCCTGCCATGATTTCCTGGCCGAGCGCCACCAGGACCCGAACCTGAAAACCCTCGCCCTGGTGCGCACGTTTCTGGAGGACCACCACTTCCGCTGCCAGCTGCGCCCGGACGACAAGCGCCCCTGGATCGCGCATACCATCTCCGCTTCCCGGGTCTGAGCCCTTCCCCTCCACGGGGCACCCCGGCGAAGCGTCGTCCAGGCCAAGCCGGCTCCCAGGCTGCGACCGCTGCTCAAGTGGTGGCAGGGAAGCCTCCGGCGGCCAAAGGGCTCTCGCCCTTTGGAATCCCCTCATGATTAGAGCATATTATAACTGCCAGCCATACGCTTCGGGCCCTGACCAGATCACTGTGCGGCGGTCGCAAACTGGAGTCCCGCAGGCTCCCGGCGGTGGCCGCCGGGGACATCTCCCCTGCCCAGCACCCCGCTCCCAGCGTCCCATGCAAAAAGGGGCTCCGAAGAGCCCCCTTGCTGTCATAGTGCCCGTCGAGCGGCGTCTTATTCGCCTTCGATAAGAAGCGGGCTGTCTTCCAGGTCTTCGAGGAACTTGTCCGGCCGTTCGGGCTGGCGCGGCACCTCGATCTCGCTGTCCATGTACCGACGATAGCCGGTACCGGCCGGGATGAGTCGGCCCACGATGACGTTTTCCTTGAGGCCGCGCAGGGAGTCGTCCTTGCCCATGAGCGAAGCCTCGGTGAGCACCTTGGTGGTCTCCTGGAAGGAGGCCGCCGAGATGAACGAATCCGTGGACAACGACGCCTGGGTGATGCCGAGGACCAGCGGCTCGGCCACGGCGGGCTTGAGGCCCTCGTCCACGCAACGCTGGTTTTCCTCCATGAACTTGATCTTGTCCACCTGCTCGCCGATGAGGAAGTTGGTCTCGCCCGAGTCGAGGACCGAGACCTTTTTCAGCATCTGGCGGACGATGATCTCGATATGCTTGTCGTTGATGGCCACGCCCTGGAACCGGTACACGTCCTGGATCTCGTCCACGAGGTACTTGGCCAGGAACTTCTCGCCCTTGATCTTCAGGATGTCGTGGAGCTCCGGATAGCCTTCGGTGAGCAGTTCGCCGGCCTCCACGAAGTCGCCTTCCTGGACCGTGACGTGCTTGCCGCGCGGAATCAAGTATTCCTTGGCATCGCCGGCCTCGGGCGTGACGACGATCTTGCGTTTGCCCTTGGTTTCGGCCCCGAAGGACACCACGCCGTCGATCTCGGAGACCACGGCCATTTCCTTGGGCTTGCGCACTTCGAACAGCTCGGCCACGCGCGGCAAACCACCGACGATGTCCTTGGTCTTGGAGGATTCACGGGGCTTACGGGCGAGGATGTCGCCGGCCTGGACCTCCTGGCCGTCGCGGATCATGAGGATGGCGCCGACCGGCATCTGGAACACGGCCAAGGCCGCGCTCCCCTGCCGGGTCTTGGGATTGCCGTGCTCGTCCACCACGGAGATCGACGGCTTGTACGACGTCGTGCGGTACTCCATGATGGTCTGGGTGGCCTTCTTCGTGGCGTCGTCCACCTTCTCCTGGTAGGTCTTGCCTTCCACGAGGTCGGTGAACTTGATGATACCGGCCACGTCCGACACGAAGGGCTCGTTAAACGGGTCCCATTCGGCCAGCAGCTGGTCCTTTTTGACCTCCTGGCCGGCCACGGCATAGAGCTTGGCGCCAGACGGCAGGCTGTAGCGCTCGCGCTCGCGGCCCTGATCGTCCACGACCGACACCTGGCCGGACTTGCCGAGCATGATGGTGTGGCCCTGGGAGTTGACGATGGACTTGACCCGGGACAGGGCGATGCGACCCGTGTGCTGGGCGATGATGGAGGACTGGGCGATTTCACGGGCCGCGGTGCCGCCGATGTGGAAGGTGCGCATGGTGAGCTGGGTGCCGGGCTCGCCGATGGACTGGGCGGCGATGATGCCGACCGTTTCACCCACGTTGACGAGATGGCCCCGGGCCAGGTCGCGGCCGTAGCACATGGCGCACACGCCGTGCTTGGCCTGGCAGGTCAGGGTCGACCGGATCATCAGGGAGTTGATGCCCTTGTCTTCGATAATCTGGGCATAGGCCTCGTCGATGATCGTGTTGGCCGGGATGAGCACTTCGTCGGTCTCGGGGTCGAGGACATCGAACATGGTCACACGGCCGAGGGCCCGTTCGTGGACCCGCTGCTTGATGTCGCCGGACTTGACGTAATGCGAGATCTCCAGGGCGTCCACCGTGCCGCAATCGTGCTCGGTGATGATGACATCCTGGACCACGTCGACCAGACGCCGGGTGAGGTAACCGGAGTTCGCGGTCTTGAGCGCCGTATCGGCCAAACCTTTCCGGGCGCCGTGGGTCGAGTTGAAGTACTGGGTGACCGACAGGCCTTCGCGGAAGTTCGAGGTGATGGGCGTTTCGATGATTTCGCCCGACGGCTTGGCCATCAGTCCGCGCATACCGGCGAGCTGGCGCATCTGGTCCTGGTTACCGCGCGACCCCGAGTGGATCATCATGAAGATCGGGTTGACCGAGGTGTTACGCTCCTCGCGTCCCGTCTTGGGATCCTTGACGATATCCCAAGAGATCTCCTTCATCATTTCGGAGGCCACGTCGTTGGTGGCCTTGGTCCAGACGTCCACGACCTTGTTGTATTTTTCCGTGCGGGTGATGATACCTTCCCCGTACTGGACCTCGATGTTGTCCACCTCGTTCTGGGCCGCCTCCAACAGAGGCGCCTTGCGCGAGGGGATGGTCAGGTCCTTGACGCCGATGGAGACGCCGGCCCGGGTGGCGTATTCGTAGCCCAGGCCCTTGATCCGGTCGCACAACAGGACCGTGGCCTTGGTGCCGCGCATCCGGTAGGTGTCACCCACCAGGGTGCCGATGGCGCGCTTGGTGAGCACCGTGTTGACCAGCTCGAAGGGCACGCCCTCGGGCAACAGCTCGCCCACGATGACGCGGCCCGGCGTGGTATGGATGCGTTCGCCCCTGATGCGGCAGACGATGCGGGCGTGCAGATCGACCACGCCCGCGTCCACGGCGCAGATGACCTCGCCGGGGTCGGAGAAGATCTTGCCCTCGCCCTCGACGAAACTCCGCTCCACGGTCAGATAGTACAGGCCAAGCACCATGTCCTGGGACGGCACGATGATCGGGTTGCCGTTGGCCGGGGACAGGATGTTGTTGGTCGACATCATGAGCACGCGGCACTCGATCTGGGCCTCCACGGACAGCGGCACGTGCACGGCCATCTGGTCGCCGTCAAAGTCGGCGTTGTAGGCCGAGCAGACCAGCGGATGGAGCTGGATGGCCTTGCCTTCGACCAGGGTCGGCTCGAAGGACTGGATTCCGAGGCGGTGCAAGGTCGGGGCGCGGTTGAGCATGATGGGGTATTCCCGTACCACGTCTTCCAGGATGTCCCAGACCACGAGCTCCTCGCGCTCGACCATCTTCTTGGCCGTCTTGATGGTGGTGGCCAGGCCCTGCTCCTCCAGCTTGGAGTAGATGAAAGGCTTGAAGAGCTCGAGCGCCATCTTTTTCGGCAGACCGCACTGGTGCAGCTTGAGCTTGGGGCCGACCACGATAACCGAACGGCCCGAGTAGTCGACGCGCTTGCCGAGCAGGTTCTGACGGAAGCGGCCCTGCTTGCCCTTGATCATGTCGGACAGGGACTTGAGCGGCCGGCCGTTGGTGCCGGTGATGGCCCGGCCCCGGCGGCCGTTATCGAACAGGGCGTCCACGGCCTCCTGGAGCATGCGCTTTTCGTTGCGGATGATGATGTCCGGCGCGCCGAGCTCGATTAAGCGTTTGAGGCGGTTATTGCGGTTGATCACCCGGCGGTAAAGATCGTTCAAATCCGAGGTGGCGAACCGGCCGCCGTCCAGGGGGACCAGGGGGCGCAGTTCGGGCGGAATGACCGGAATGACTTCCATGATCATCCACTCGGGCTTGTTGCCGGAATCGAGGAAGGCCTCGACGATCTTGAGGCGCTTGATGATCTTTTTCTTTTTGGTCTGGGACTTGGTGGTCATGGCCTCTTCGCGCAGTTCGGCGCGAATCTTGGGGAGATCCAACTCCTCAAGCAGGGAGCGCACGGCCTCGGCGCCCATGCCCACTTCCAGCGCGTCCTCGCCGCCGTAGTGGTCGATGACCTGCAGGTACTGCTCCTCGGAGATGACCTGGTACTTGTGCAGGTTGGTGTCCTTGGGATCGAGGACCATGTAGGAGTCGAAATAGAGGACCTTCTCCAGATCGACCATGGTCATGTCGAGCAAGGTGCCGATTTTGGACGGCAGGGTCTTGAGGAACCAGATGTGGGCTACGGGCGCGGCCAGTTCGATATGGCCCATGCGTTCGCGGCGCACCTTGGAGGCAATGACCTCGACGCCGCATTTTTCGCACACGATGCCCCGGTGCTTCATGCGTTTGTACTTGCCGCAGTTGCACTCGTAGTCCTTGACCGGCCCGAAAATCTTGGCGCAGAAGAGCCCGTCGCGTTCGGGCTTGAAGGTGCGATAATTGATGGTTTCGGGTTTTTTGACTTCCCCGAAGGACCATTCGCGAATTTTTTCGGGCGCGGCGATGGAGATGCGGATGGACTTGAGCGACCGGCTGGAGACGCTGGTCTGGCCGATGCCGCGCATGCTGAACAATTCGTCCAAAGACATACGGTTACCTCGTATGGCGGGAGGACCCTTCCCGCTTCATGCCCCGCCGGTGGCGTCCGGCGGGGCGTTGGGATCGCGTAGCGTAATCGCCTGGAGCCGGGAGTGCGGCACTAGCGCCGTGGTGCTGCCGGGGCCGGCTTGGCGATCTTTTTCTCGTCCTGGAGGAGCTCCACGTCGAGACCCAGGGACATGAGTTCCTTGACCAGGACGTTGAAGGACTCGGGCAGGCCGGCTTCGAGGAAGTTGTCGCCCTTGACGATCTTCTCGTACATCTTGACCCGGCCGCCGACATCGTCGGACTTGACGGTCAGGAATTCCTGCAACAGGTATGAAGCGCCATAGGCCTCCAGGGCCCAGACTTCCATTTCACCCAAACGCTGGCCGCCGAACTGGGCCTTACCACCGAGCGGCTGCTGGGTGACCAGGGAGTAGGGGCCGGTGGAACGGGCGTGAATCTTTTCGTCGACCAAGTGGTGGAGCTTGAGCATGTACATGCAGCCCACGGTGACCGGCCGGTGGAAGGCTTCGCCGGTGCGGCCGTCATACAGGGTGACCTTGCCGTCGTCCGGGAGTCCGGCCAGCTTGAGCCAGCCCCACAGCTCGTCCTCGGTGGCGCCGTCGAAGACCGGCGTCTTGGCCACGATGCCCTTGCGCAGGGCTTTGAGGGCCTCGGCCAGCTCGTCATCGGACATGGCGTCGATCAGGGACGCGGTCTCGGCCGTGGCAAAAACGTCCTTGGCCCGCGCGCGGATGCCCTGCATGGGCTTGCCCGAGTCGATCAGCTCGGCCAACTGCTTGCCGAGTTCCATGCCGGCCCAGCCGAGGTGGGTCTCCATGATCTGGCCGATATTCATACGGGACGGCACGCCGAGGGGGTTCAGCACGATGTCGACCGGGGTGCCGTCGGCAAAAAAGGGCATGTCCTCTTCCGGCAGAATGCAGGAGACGACGCCCTTGTTTCCGTGGCGGCCGGCCATTTTGTCGCCCACGTTGAGCTTACGCTTCACGGCCACGTAGACCTTGACCATCTTGATGACGCCGGGGGGCAGATCGTCGCCCTCGGTCACCTTGCCCCGCTTCTGTTCGTAGACCTCGTGCACGAAGCGGACGTGGCGGTCGTACTCGTCGAGGAGTTCGGCCACGGCCTCGTTGGTCTCCTTGGACGTGAACAGCCCGGCCAGCCGCTTGATAGGCAGCTCTTCCAGGACCTCCAAGGTAATGGGGTGGTTGGCTTCGAGGAGAATCTCGTTTTTCTTCTTGCCCTTGATGGTCTGGAACACGCTCTTGCCGGAGACGATCTCCCAGATGCGCCGGCGCATGTTGGCGGCGATGGCGTCGACGTGCTGGCCTTCCTTGATATCCAGGCGCGACAGCTCAAAGTCCTCGATGGACCGGGTGCGGTCGTCCTTTTCACCGGAGCGGCGGTTGAACACGCGCACGTCGATGACCGTGCCCTCGATTCCGGGCGGCACCTTGAGCGAGGTATTTTTAACGTCGCGGGCCTTGTCGCCGAAGATGGCCCGCAGGAGTTTTTCTTCCGGGGTGAGCTGGGTCTCGCCCTTGGGCGTGATCTTGCCGACCAGGATGTCGTCGGGCACCACCTTGGCGCCGATGCGGATGATGCCGCACTCGTCGAGGTCTTTTAACATTTCCTCGCCGACGTTCGGGATATCGCGGGTGATCTCCTCGGGTCCGAGCTTGGTGTCGCGGGCCACGACCTCGAATTCCTCGATGTGCACCGAGGTGAAGGTGTCGTCCTTGACTGTCTTTTCGGCGATGAGGATGGAGTCTTCATAGTTGTAACCGCACCAGGGCATGAAGGCGACGAGCAGGTTCTTGCCAAGGGCCAGTTCGCCGTCGCGGATGCCCGGGCCGTCGGCCAGCACGTCGCCGCGCACCACCTTCTGTCCGACCCGCACGCGCGGCACCTGGCCGAAGCAGGTGTTCTGGTTGGACTTGTGGTGCTTCATGAGTTCGTAGGTCTTGGCGCCGCCGGAATCCGGCGCCACATTGCCCTCGTAGCAGACAATGATGCGCTCGGCATCGGCGTAATGGACCTCGCCCACGCCCTCGGCCAGGATGCACGAGCCCGAGTCCTTGGCCACCGGGCCTTCCATGCCCGTGCCGACGAGCGGCTGCTCGCAGCGCAAAAGCGGCACGGCCTGGCGCTGCATGTTGGAACCCATGAGGGCGCGGTTGGCGTCGTCGTGTTCCAGGAAGGGAATGAGCGCGGCGGACACGGACACGATCTGGCTTGGCGAGATGTCCATGAGCGTGATCTGCTCGCGCGGGGTCATGATGAGGTCGCCCCGGATACGGGCGCCGACCATGGGATGGACAAAGTTGTGGTTCTCGTCGAGTTCCACGTTGGCGCCGGCGATGACTTCGTCGATCTCCCGGGTGGCGTCGAGGTAGACGACCTCGTCGGTCACATGGCTCTCGTGGACCACCCGGTAGGGGGTCTCGATGAAGCCGAAATCATTGACCTTGGCATGGGTGGTCAAGGACACGATGAGGCCGATGTTCGGACCTTCCGGGGTTTCGATGGGGCAGATGCGGCCGTAGTGGGAGGTGTGCACGTCGCGCACCTCGAAACCGGCCCGCTCACGGGTCAGACCGCCCGGGCCCAGGGCGGACAGGCGCCGCTTGTGGGTGACTTCCGACAGCGGGTTGGTCTGGTCCATGAACTGGGACAGCTGGGAGGTACCGAAGAATTCCTTCAAGACCGCAGCCACAGGCTTGGGATTGATCAGGTCGTGGGGCATGAGCGTGGCCACTTCCTGGAGGCTCATGCGCTCCTTGATGGCCCGTTCCATGCGCACAAGCCCAATACGGTACTGGTTTTCAACCAATTCGCCCACCGGACGCACCCGGCGGTTGCCCAAGTGGTCGATATCGTCGGCCGGACCGTGGGAATCCTTGAGGAAGGTCAGGTGCTTGACGGCCTTCAGGATATCGTCGTTGGACAAGGTGCGGAAATCAAGGGGCTGATCGATCTTGAGCCGGGCGTTGAGCTTGTAGCGGCCGACCGGCGACAGATCGTAGTAGTCCGCGTTGCGAAACAGGTTCTCGAAGAAATTGGAGGCGATCTCTGGGGTAGGCGGCGAGGACGGACGCAACCGGCGGTAGATCTCGACCTGGGCCGAGATGGTGTCGGTGGTCTTGTCGAGGGCCAGGGTGTCGCGAATCGACGACGACGTGTCGAGGCCCCGGGTATGCAGGACCGGGAAATCGGACTCGCCGGCGTCCTTGAGCTTCTCGACCATATCCGGGGTCAGCTCGTCACCGGCCTCGGCCAGGACCTCGCCCGTGGCCGTGTTCGTGATGTCCTCGGCCAGGAAAAGCCCGGTCAGGGTGACCGGATCGACCTCGATCTTTTCGATGCCGGCTTCGAGCATCAAGCGCCAGGCCCGCTTGGTGATGGGCTTGTCCACGGCCACGAGGGTCTTGCCCTCGGCGTCGCGCACCTCGGCATAGGCCTTTTCCTTGCGGTAGAACTCGTGCTGCACCTGACGGTAGACGCGGTCGCCGTCCACGGAGAAGCGCTCGATCTCGTAAAAATAGCGCAAGATGTCGACCCGGGACATGCCCATGGCCTTGAACAGGATCGTGGCCGGCATCTTACGGCGCCGGTCGATGCGCACGTAGAGGATGTCCTTGTGGTCGTAGTCGAAATCGAGCCAGGAACCGCGCATGGGGATGACCCGACAGGAATAGAGGACCTTGCGACTGGTGTGGCTCTTGCCGGAATCGTGCTCGAAGATGATACCGGGCGAGCGCTGTAACTGGTTGACGATGACGCGCTCGGTTCCGTTGATGATAAAGGTGCCCTTCTCGGTCATCAGCGGCACGGTACCGAAATAGATGATCTGTTCCTTGATGTCGCGGATGGAGCGGTTTTCCGTTTCCTCATCCACGTCGTAAACGACCAAACGGACCTTGATACGCAACGGCGCCTCATAGGTGAGGCCCTTGGCGATGCACTCGGGGACATCGTACTTGGGTTCGCCGATTTCGTAGCTGACGTATTCGAGGGAGGCCGTGCGATTGAAATCCTCGATAGGAAAGACCGAGCGGAAAACGCCCTCCAGCCCTGCGTCCTCCCGACTGGTGGGGGGGACGTCTTTTTGCAGAAAGAGCTCGTAGGAGTCGATCTGCAGGTTGAGCAAATGGGGAATGGTCAGCGTCTTGACGATCTTGCCGAAATTTTTGGTCAGCTGGGCCATTTTTTCCTCTGTTGCAGGGCTACGACGTTGGAAGGAAGTCGGGCGACGGATTCACCCATCATCGGCCTTGCGGGGCGCGAGTCGCGCCTGGTTTGCTTTGTCCTTGCGGCATCAGGCGTCCGCCCGGACGCAGAAAGCGTGGACAACCGACAAAAAAGGGAAAAAGAGCGCCCCCGCCCCGTGGGAGAGGGGGCACTCTTTCGCGTCAACAGCGGGAAAAGAAAACAAGTTACTTGATTTCGCAAGTGGCTCCGGACTCGTCCAGCTGCTTTTTCGCATCCTCGGCCTCGGCCTTGGACACGGCTTCCTTGATGGTGGAGGGCAGCTCGTCGACCTTGGCCTTGGCTTCCTTGAGGCCGAGACCGGTCAGGGCGCGCACGACCTTGATGACGCCGATCTTGTTGGCGCCAGAGCCGGTCAGCACGACGTCGAACTCGGTCTTCTCTTCCTCGGCCGGAGCGGCTTCGCCGCCGGCGGCCGGAGCGGCCATCATCATGCCCATGGCCGGAGCGGCCGCGGACACGCCGAACTTCTCTTCCAGCTCCTTGATGAACTGGGAGAGTTCGAGGACGGTCATATTGGAGATGAAATCGACAACTTGCTCTTTGGTGATGTCAGACATGGAATCGTTCCTCCTGGGCGGATGCTTTGGCGGAAGGCGCTGCTAGGCGGCTTCCTTTTTGTCCTTGATGGCCGAAAGCGCGTACAGCATGCCGCGAATGACATTCGCGAACAGGCTGACGAAGTTGGTGGGCACGGCGTTCATGGTGCCGAGCGTGCGGGCCAGCAGTTCGGGCTTGCTCGGGAGCTTGGAAAGTTCGGTGACGCCGTCGGCGTCGATGAGCTTTCCGGAGAGGCTGGCGAGCTTGACCTCGAATTTCTTGCTGGTTTTGGCGTAATCCACAAGGACCTTGGCCGCGATCACCGGATCATCATATCCGAAGGCCACGGCGTTGTTCTCGACGAGATGGTCCTTGAGGGCGTCATGGACGCCGCCATTCACCGCGATTCGGGCCAGGGTGTTTTTCACGACCTGGTAATCGATGCCCGCGGCCCGGAGCTTGACGCGCAGTTCGGTCAGCTCCTCCACGGTCATTCCCCGAAAGTCGGTGACCACCGCAATGCCGGCCCGGTCCGCCTTGGCGCGCAGTTTCTCGATGATCTCGTTTTTTTGCGCACGTTGCACGGTACCTACCTCCACATGCGGGTTGGCGGGCCTGTCAAGAGAGCCAAAGCGGGGTCTCGGCGGGAAATTAAGGGGAACATCCCCACCCGCTGTCTTTGACTCGCCTGTCGGAGCCCTTGTTGTATATCAAAAATCGTCCCTGGCCAGAGGACGGACCTCTGGCCGGGACGGTTGGTACGAAGATGGGGCCGACTAGCCTTCCAGCAACTTGCGGATGGACTGGGTATCCACCTTGATGCCCGGGCCCATGGTGCAGGCCAGGGCCAAGGCCTGCAGATACGTCCCCTTGGCGGCCGAAGGCTTGAGGCGCATGACCATATCGATGACAGCCCGGAAGTTGTCAAGAAGCTTTTCCGGACCGAAGGAGCGCTTACCCAGGGGCACATGGAGCACACCGGCCTTGTCCACCTTGAACTCGACCTTACCGGCCTTAAGTTCGCTGATAGCCTTGCCGATGTCAAAGGTGACGGTGCCGGTCTTGGCGTTGGGCATGAGGCCTCGCGGGCCGAGGATCTTACCGATCTTACCGACGGTCGCCATCATGTCCGGGGTAGCCACGGCGCTGTCAAAGTCGAGGAAGCCGCCCTTGATCTTCTCGATGAGCTCGTCGCTGCCGACGAAATCGGCACCGGCTTCCCGGGCCTCGGCTTCCTTGTCGCCCTTGCAGAAGGCGAGAACGCGCACCGTTTTGCCCAGACCATGGGGCAGCGACACGGCGCCGCGGACCATCTGGTCGGAGTACTTGGGGTTGACGCCCAGGCACATCGCCACGTCCACGGTCTCGTCGAACTTGGCCACGCCGGTTTTGACGGTCAGGGCCATGGCTTCGCCAACTTCATATTTAGCCGAGAGGTCAACGTCCTTGACCGCCTCGCGATATTTTTTTCCGTGCTTGGCCATTGCGGGAATTCCTTTTGCGGTCGTGCCGGTTAGACGATGTCGATGCCCATGCTGCGGGCCGTGCCGGAGATGGTATGGCAGGCGGCTTCCACGTCCTTGGCCGACATGTCCACGAGCTTGAGCTTGGCGATCTCTTCGATCTGCGCCCGGGTGACCTTGCCCACCTTGGTCTTGTTGGGCTCGCCCGAACCCTTTTCGAGCTTGGCCGCCTTGAGCAGCAGCACCGAAGCCGGCGGCGTCTTGGTGATGAACGTGAAGGAGCGGTCGGCGTAGATGGTGATGAGCGCCGGGATAATGGTGCCTTTCTGCTCCATGGTGCGGGCGTTGAACGCCTTGCAGAATTCCATGATGTTCACGCCATGCTGGCCCAGGGCCGGGCCGACCGGCGGAGACGGGTTGGCCGAGCCGGCGGGAAGCTGCAATTTGACCTTGGCAACGATCTTCTTGGCCATGTCAGTATCCTTGAAGGAAGGGCGCGACGCCCTTAGTTTTTACTCACCTGCACGAAATCAAGCTCCACCGGGGTCTGGCGGCCGAAGATGGAGACCGAGACGCGAAGTTTGCCCTTGTCGTAGTTGACGTCCTCAACCACGCCGTTGAAGCCGCCGAAGGGGCCGTCGATGACGCGCACCTCGTCGCCCCGTTCAAAGTGGTACTTGGGCCGGGGCTGTTCCTGGCGGCTGACCATCAGGTTCAGGATCTTGTCGGCCTCGCTGTCACGCATGGGCGTGGGCTGGTTCTTGCCGCCGACGAAGCCCGTCACCCGGGGTATGGACTGGACGAGATGCCAGGAATTGTCGTTCATGGACATCTTGACCATGACGTAACCCGGGTAGAACTTGCGGGTGGACGTCTTTTTCTCGCCCTTGACCAGCTCGATGACCTTTTCGGTGGGCACGACGACCTGCTCGATGCACCCGCCGTCCTGACCCGTCCGCATCATCTCCCGGATGGTCTGCTCCACCCGCAGCTCAAAGCCCGAGTAGGTATGCAGGATGTACCATCTGGCCGGAGCCCTTTCCTCGACAACGTCGCCGTTTTCAACCATGTCTGATCCCGTTTACGAGAGAATGAGGGCGACGAGCCTGGACAGGGCCATGTCCACGACCCCCAGGTAGATGGCCATGATCACGCTGAAAATCAGCACCGCGATGCCCGTACGCACCGTGTCCTGGCGAGTGGGCCATGTGACCTTTTTGAGTTCGACCTTGGACTGCTCGAAGAATTCCTTGGCCGCCGTGAATTTGGCGGTCAGGGACGTGCTCTGTCCACTTGCCTCGTCCTTGCCCTTACCCGCCGCCTTGGCGACGGGCTTGCTGCCCGGGACTTTGGCCTGGGCGGGCTTGTCCGCGGCTGGAGCCGCCTGTGTCTTATCTTTGGCCATGACCTACGCCTTTCGAAAATGGCAGGGCAGGAGGGATTCGAACCCCCAGCCCTCGGATTTGGAGTCCGATGCTCTACCGTTGGAGCTACTGCCCTGCATGTACCCCGGTGCCTACTTCGTTTCCCGATGGACCGTATGCTTATGGTCGAACGGGCAATACTTCTTGATCTCGAGGCGACCGGTAGTATTTTTCTTGTTCTTTTCCGTGGCGTAATTCTTCCGCTTGCACTCGGTGCACTGCAACTGGATATTGATGCGCATTGCTTACTCCACGATCTCGGACACGACCCCGGCGCCGACGGTCCGGCCGCCTTCGCGGATGGCGAAGCGCAGGCCCTTTTCCATGGCGATGGGGGCGATCAGTTCCACGTTGAAGGTGGCGTTGTCACCGGGCATGACCATTTCCACGCCCTCGGCCAGGGTCACCACACCGGTGATGTCCGTGGTGCGGAAGTAGAACTGGGGACGATAGCCCGTGAAAAACGGGGTGTGGCGACCGCCCTCTTCCTTGGTCAGAACGTACACCTCGCCCTTGAACTTCTTGTGCGGGGTAATGGAACCCGGCTTGGCCAGAACCTGGCCGCGCTCGACCTCGTCGCGCTTGATGCCGCGCAACAGCACACCCACGTTGTCGCCGGCCTGACCCTGATCCAGGATCTTGCGGAACATCTCAACGCCGGTGCAGGTCGACTTGACCGTGTCCTTGATACCGATGATGGCCACTTCGTCGCCCACGGTGATGACACCGCGCTCGACACGGCCCGTGACCACGGTGCCGCGGCCGGAGATCGAGAACACGTCCTCGATGGGCATCAGGAACGGCTTGTCCACGTCGCGCTTGGGCTCGGGGATGAAATCGTCACAGGCCTGGAGCAGCTCGAAGATCGGAGCCGCGTCCGGGCTGTCCACGCTGTCGGCCTCCAGGGCCTTCAGGGCGGAACCCTTGATGATCGGAATGTCGTCGCCCGGGAAGCCGTACTTGGTGAGCAGTTCGCGCACTTCGAGTTCGACCAGCTCGAGCAGTTCGGGATCGTCAACCAGGTCGACCTTGTTCATGAACACGACCAGCTGGGGCACGCCGACCTGACGGGCGAGCAGGATGTGCTCACGGGTCTGGGGCATGGGGCCGTCGGTGGCGGCCACGACCAGGATACCGCCGTCCATCTGGGCGGCGCCGGTGATCATGTTCTTGATGTAGTCGGCGTGGCCCGGGCAGTCGACGTGGGCGTAGTGCCGCTTTTCCGTCTGGTACTCGACGTGGGCCGTGGCAATGGTGATGCCGCGTTCCTTTTCTTCCGGCGCCTTGTCGATCTGGTCGAAGGGAATGTATTCGCCATAGCCCTTCATGCTGGCGAGCCGGGTGATGGCGGCGGTCAGCGTGGTCTTGCCGTGGTCGATGTGCCCGATGGTACCGATGTTGACGTGCGGCTTGCTCCGCTCAAATTTCGCCTTGCCCATGTCGTCCCCCTGTTCAAGCGTTGGCTTCTCAGGATGTTGTTGTGGTGATTCGAAAGTGGAGCCCACGGCCGGAATTGAACCGGCGACCTCTTCCTTACCAAGGAAGTGCTCTACCGACTGAGCTACGTGGGCCTATCTCTCAAGCGTAGGACACGGGAGGCATTGGAGCGGGAAACGAGACTCGAACTCGCAACCCTCAGCTTGGAAGGCTGATGCTCTAGCCAATTGAGCTATTCCCGCGTATGTCACATGTAGTTCATGCGACAGGGCAACCTGTCTCCTACAACTTTTCGCGCGTATGGTGGAGGGGGGTGGATTTGAACCACCGAAGGCATACGCCGACAGATTTACAGTCTGTTCCCTTTGGCCACTCGGGAACCCCTCCATTTTGGAGCTGGCGAAGGGACTTGAACCCGCAACCTGCTGATTACAAATCAGCTGCTCTACCAATTGAGCTACGCCAGCCGCCCAAGAGGGAGTGGGTTAGCGAAGCTCGCGGGATCTGTCAAGTCACTGCCGCGCTCACGGCCACGACCGGATCAACCGGTCGCGAAGCGAGGTCATTACCTTGTTCGACTGGGGGTGGCAAGCCTTTTTTTCCCGTTCGCTTTATTTTCTTGCCTTTGCGTCCACGTTTCCCGGCCCTTGCCGGCCCCCTCGTCGCCGGGACCGGCCCGTCTGGCGTTGCCAAGGCCGTCCGAACGCCTTATGGTAGCCGAATCCGAAAAAGATCCTTTAACTTCCACCAGTAGAGCCTACTTTGAAAAACATGGAAAAGCACCATCGATTCTCCCTGTGGTACGTGCTGATCGCGATTTGGGGCGTGCTTTTGCTCAACAATTTCATCGTCACGAACTACGGCCCCAAAAACCTCCCCTACTCCGAATTCCTGGCTAAGCTGCAAGACGACCAGATCGAGGAAGTCTCCATCACCGGCGACCTCATTTCCGGCAAAATGAAGCTCAAGGAGGACGGCGAGGCCAAGGACGTGGACTTCGTCACCCGTCGGGTGGACCAGGATCTGTCCACCGAGCTAGCCAAGCACAAGGTGATTTTCCGGGCTCAGCCCGAATCCACCTTCCTACGCGACGTCCTGTCGTGGATCATCCCGATCTTCATCTTCTTCGGCATCTGGTACTTCCTCATGCAGCGCCTCAACCCCGGCTCCGGGGTCATGGCCTTCGGCAAGAACAAGGCCCGGGTCTATGCCGAAAAGGACCTGGACACCCGCTTCTCCGACGTGGCCGGCTGCGACGAGGCCAAGGCCGAACTGGTCGAAATCATCGACTACCTGAAAACCCCGGAACGCTTCCAGCGCCTGGGCGGCCAGATGCCCAAGGGCGTGCTCCTGGTCGGCCCTCCGGGCACGGGCAAGACCCTGCTCGCCCGGGCCGTGGCCGGCGAGGCCCAGGTGCCGTTTTTCTCCATCTCCGGCTCGGAATTCGTGGAAATGTTCGTGGGCGTGGGCGCGGCCCGGGTGCGCGAACTGTTCACCCAGGCCCGGGAAAAGGCGCCCTGCATCATCTTTATCGACGAGCTCGACGCCATCGGCAAATCCCGGGCCGGGGCTATCGTTGGCGGTCATGACGAACGGGAACAAACCCTCAACCAGCTCCTGGTCGAGATGGACGGCTTCGATCCGCGCGTGGGCGTGATCATCATGGCCGCCACCAACCGCCCCGAAACCCTGGACCCGGCCTTGCTGCGGGCCGGCCGCTTCGACCGGCAGGTGCTTGTCGACCGGCCCGACGTCAACGGCCGGGAGGACATCCTACGCGTCCACGCCAAAAAGGTCGTGCTGGCCCCGAGCGTGGACCTTTCCGTCATCGCCCGCAAGACGCCCGGCTTTTCCGGCGCCGACCTGGCCAATGCCATAAACGAAGCCGCACTCCTCGCCGCGCGCAAAAACAAGGACGCCGTGGACATGGACGACCTCGAAGAGGCCGTGGACCGCATCATGGGCGGCCTGGAAAAGAAAAACCGGGTGATCAATCCCAAGGAAAAACGGATCGTGGCCTTTCACGAGACCGGCCACGCCCTGGTCGCAACCTACACCCCCGGGTCCGACGCAGTGCACAAGATCTCCATCGTGCCGCGCGGCATTGGCGCCCTGGGCTGGACCCAGCAGCTCCCCACCGAGGACCGCTACCTCATGACCAAAACCGAGCTGCTCGGCAAAATCGACGTGCTGCTCGGCGGCCGGGCGGCCGAACGCCTCGTGTTTGGCGACATCTCCACCGGCGCCCACAACGATCTCCAGCGGGCCACGGACATTGCCCGGGCCATGGTCACCGAATACGGCATGGGCCAGACCCTGGGTCCGGCCACCTATCCGCGCCAGGCCCGACCGGTCTTCCTGACACCCGACCAGAGCGGACTGGCCGGCCGGGATTATTCCGAAGCCACGGCCGCCCGCCTCGACATCGAGGTCAAGGATATCCTGGAAGCGGCCGATGCCCGGGTGGACACACTGCTTGTGGGCAAAAAGGAACTGCTGGAAAAAGTGGCCGCGGCCTTGCTCGACAAGGAAGTGCTTGACGAAGCCGAGTTCCAGGCGCTTATCGCCTGAGGCACCGGGCTGGCACCGCTCCCCGGCGGGCGCATTCCCGACCCCCTGAGAGAGGAAAATCCATGTTCGCGAAACTGTCGACCTGGCTGCTCGTGGTGTGCCTTGCGGTCTGGGCAACGTCCGCCCTGGCCAAGGCGCCGGCCGCCCAACCCAAACCGGCCGGCAAAACCCAGGCCAGCAGTCCGGCCTGGCTACCTGCCCCGGCTCCGGCCACCGCCGCCGCCAAAGACGTCGTGGCCTTCGAACAGGACGGCTCCATCGTGCTGCTGGACGGCCAGGCCAAACCCGAACGCCTGGACAAGGGCAAGGACCCGGCCCTTGCGCCCGATGCTTCGTTGCTCGTCTACAGCCCGGAAAAACGCCTCGGCCTGCGCTTCGTGGACCTGACCAAACCCGGCCGGCAGACCCGCTCCACCACCACTGCCATGCCCATCCGGGAAAAATGCTTCAGCCCCGACGGCTCCAAACTGGCCTGGCGTACCGACACCAGCATCCAGCTCTTCGACCCACGCCAGCCCCTGGAAAGGCCGACCACCCTCATCGCGGGACTGGCCTCGGACCAGACCCTGCAAGGCTTCACCCAGGACGGCACGGCCCTGGTGGTCCGGGACCTCAAGCATGTGACCTGGTACGGTCTGGACGGCGCCATCCGCCGTCAGGAACCCATCGGGAAATTCACCGATGAGCCCCTGGCCTCGAGCGGCGACGCCTCCCTGCCGAGCCCGACCGATCCCAACCTGCTTCTCGTCAGCTGCGCCGTCCCCCCTACCCCTGCCTACAGCCAATGGGCCCACGACACCAGCGCGGCGCTTTTCCTTTATGACGCGGCCAGCGGCACCAACTTTCGTCTCACGCCCCCGGCCTTCGTGGCCGTGGACCCGGCCTGGTCCCCGGACGGTCGGCGCATCTACTTCGCGGGCCTGCCCGAAAGCCCGGCCGGCGGCACACACCATATCTACCGCATCAACGCCGACGGCTCCGGCCTGACCGAAATCGCCCGCGGCCTGCACCCCTGCGTGGGAAGCAGGCCGTAGGACGAAAGGCGCCTCCGGCGGCTGGGGCGCTGCCCCAGACCCCGCCAGGGCGCTGCCCTGGACTCGCCGGGGGGATGATCCCCCCGGACCCCTCAATAGCTCACTTATTAAGTTCGCAGGAAGTTGCGGCAGAAATCAAATTATCGCGGCCCCATTCGGGGTGGTCCAGGAGGGGAGTGACTCCCCTCCTGGCCGCCGGAGGCGTCTCTTCCCTTCCCCCTAACTACCCGCGTCGGCCTTCGACGATACGATCATGGCCGGCAAGGTCGCGGCGCACGGCTACGTCGGTGAAGCCGTGGGCGGTCAGGATGGCGGCTACGTCCGGGCCCTGGCGCCAGCCGATCTCGACGAGCAGCCAGCCGCCTGGGGCCAGAGCGCGAAAGGCAGTGGCCGCCACCACCGGGATGGCCTCCAGACCGGTCTCGCCCGGCATCAGAGCGCTTTGGGGCTCGAAATCGCGCACTTCCCGGGAGCATTCCCGGTATTCGGCCGCGCTCACGTAGGGTGGGTTGGAGACGATCAGGGCGTAGCCGCCTTCCCGGGCGGGCAGACGGGAAAAATCCCCTTCGAAAAAGGACACGCGATTTTCCACGCCGTGGCGCGCGGCGTTTTGCCGAGCCACGGCCAGGGCGGCGGGACTCGCGTCCAGGGCCAGGCCCAGGGCTTGGGGAAAAGTCACGGCCAGGGTCACGGCCAGGCACCCCGAGCCGGTGCCCAGGTCGGCGAAGGCTTCCGGAGGCGTCTCCGGAAAAAGTTCCTTGACCCGGTCGATGAGGCCTTCGGTTTCGGGGCGGGGAATGAGGGTATCCGGGGTGACGGCGAAATCCAGGCCGTAGAACTCCCGGCTGCCGAGGATCAGGGCCACGGGTTCGCCCTGGCCGCGCCGGGCCACCAGCGGCCGCACGGCATCGAGCTCGTCAGGAGTCAGGGGCCGGTCCATGGCCAGGATCAAGCCCAGGCGATCCAGGCCCAAGGCCTGGGCCAGCAGCAGCTGGGCCGAGAGCTTGGGCGAATCCACGCCCTTCCCGGCCAGATAGCTTTCGGTCTTCCCCAGGATTTCTCGTACGGTCGGTGCGTGGGACATGGCTCACCGCTTGCCCTCCCCCCTTTCAAGGGGTCCGGGGGGATTATCCCCCCGGCCGCCGGAGGCATCTTTCTCTTCCACTTACGCCATGTCGGCCTGGGCCTTGAGCGCCTCGCCCTGGTAGTGGGTGATGAGCGCGTCGCACAACTCGTCCATGTCGCCTTCGAGCACGGATTCGAGCCGGTACAGCGTCAGGTTGATGCGATGGTCGGTGACCCGGCCCTGGGGAAAGTTGTAGGTGCGGATGCGTTCGGACCGGTCGCCGGTGCCTACCTGGGAGCGCCGGTTGGCTTCCTGTTCCTGGCGCTGTTTCTCCTGCTCGGCCTGGAGCAGGCGGGCGCGCAGGACCTTGAGGGCTTTGGCCTTGTTTTTGTGCTGGGATTTTTCGTCCTGGCAGATGACCACGAGTCCCGAGGGGATGTGGGTGACGCGCACGGCCGAGTCGGTGGTGTTGACGCTCTGTCCGCCCGGGCCGCTCGACCGGTAGACGTCGATGCGCAGATCGTTGGGATCGATGGCCACGTCGACTTCCTCGGCCTCGGGCATGATGGCCACGGTGACGGCCGAGGTGTGGATGCGGCCCTGGGATTCGGTGGCCGGCACGCGCTGGACGCGGTGCGCCCCGGATTCGTACTTGAGGCGGCTGTAGACCTTGTCTCCGGAAATGGAGGCGATGACTTCCTTGTAGCCGCCCGAGCCGGTCTCGGAAGCGCTCATCATCTCGACCTTCCAACGCTTGGTCTCGGCGTAGCGGCAGTACATGCGGAACAGATCGCCGGCAAAAAGCGCCGCTTCCTCGCCGCCGGTCCCGGCCCGGATTTCCAGCAGGATGTTTTTCTCATCCATGGGGTCCCTGGGCAACAGCAGCAATTTGAGGTGGTCTTCGAGGGCGGGCAGGGCCTCGCGGATGGATTTGACCTCGGCCTGGGCCAGCTCCCGCATTTCCGGGTCCGGGTCCTGGGCCAGTTCCTGGTTTTCCTCCAGGTCGCGGCTGAGTTGTTTGTGCTCGCGATAGGCGGTGACCACCTCGGCCAGATCGGCATGGGCCTTGGCCAGCTTGCGGTAACGATCCTGGTCGCCGAGGATCTCGGGGTCGGACAGCTGCGTTTCCAATTCCTCGTACTTGCGTTCGAGGCTTTCGAGTTTGGCGAACATGGAACATCTCCGGGGCGGGGCGCATGTCGCGCCCCCCGGCTGGGGTTTGGTCAGGGCCGATCGGGGCCGGGCAAGACCGGGCGTGGCCCGGTCGGGTCAGACGGCGGGCTGACGCTCCACCGCGCCGCGCAGGGCGGCCAGGGCCACCTCGAGCTGCCGGTCATCGGGTTCCTTGGTGGTGAGCATCTGCATGAAAAGCCCGGGCGCGGACAGCATCCGGCAGGCGATATTCGTGTGGAACCGGCCCGCCAGCTTGATGACCTCGTAGGCCAGGCAGCTCACCGGCACCATGAGCCCGAGCTTCAGGCCCACGATGTAGGTCTGCTTGATCCAGGCCGTCTGGGGCACGTAAAAGGTCAGCAGCCAGGGCACGAGAAAGGCATAGAGCACGATGGAAATGGCCAGGACGAAGAGCAAAAAGGCCGTGCCACAACGGGGGTGGAGGCGGGAAAAGCTCCGGGCTCCGGCCGGCGACAGCTCGGCGCCCTGCTCAAAGGCCCAGATGACCTTGTGCTCGGCCCCGTGGTACTGAAACACCCGACGGATATCGGGCAGAAAGGAAATGGCCGCGATGTAGCCCACGAAAAGGACCATCTTGAACAGCCCGTCCCAGACGTGGAAGCTCAAGGCCTCCACTCCGCCGGACAGGCCCAGGGCCTTCATGCCGAGGGAAAACAGGTGCGGCGTGACCACGAACAGGAGCAAGGCGAAACCGATGGACGCGGCCAGGGTGAGCCCCATGGCCCAGGGTCCGATCTCACCGGCCTCCTCGTCCTCTTCCACGGCCACCTTGGCCGAGAAATTGAGGGCCTTGATGCCGTTGACCAGGGTTTCGAGCAGGATGGGGAAACCGCGCACGAGGGGTCGACGCAGCCATTTGGCGGCGGCCAGGGTGAACCACGGGCGCACGTCGAGCAGGATGTCCCCGCCGGGCTTGCGCACGGCGATGGCCAACCGTTCCCGGTCCCGCATCATGACCCCTTCCATGACCGCCTGTCCGCCCACGGAAGGAGCAGCGGCCAGGAGTGGCAACATCAATACGCTGGCGCGTTTCATAGCCTTGTTCCAAGGCAGCCCGCCGGGCGAACCCGTCCGGCGGGCGTCTGGGAAGGCCGCACTAGGCCTTTTTCTCGAACTTGGCGTACTTTTTCCGGAAACGGTCAATACGGCCGGCCGTGTCCACGAAACGCTGCTTGCCGGTGTAAAACGGATGGCAGTTGGAGCAGATGTCGACCAACACCTCGGCACCCTTGGTGCTCAAGATTTCGGCCTCATAACCGCAGTTGCAGCGGATCTTGGCTTTGAACAATTTGGGATGGATGCCTTCTTTCATCTCATGACTCCTTCGGATATCCCTACGGGAAAGCGAAATCAGGTAACTCCTTTTTCCGGGCTTGGCAAGATGTCCGAGGCGGCTGTTTTCTCCCGGCCATGGCTTTGAGCTTTGCCGGGCTTCATGCTAAGTGCCTGTTTCAACCCGCAACATTTTCAAGGAAGGCCTATGTCCATTCTTGCCAAAAACAAACCCCTGGCCGCCCTGCTGCGCAGCCACGGCGCCACCCTGGCCCAGGCCGAAAGCCTGTCCCAGGACACCATCGAAGCGGCCGTGGATGCCGGTCGCATGGTCGTCCTGGCCAATCCGGCCCACAAGGACGTCCTCCCCACCATCATCGGCCAACCGGCCCGCGTCAAGGTCAATGCCAACATCGGCACCTCCATGCTGGTCACCGACGTGGTCATGGAGCTCGAAAAGGCCAAGCTCGCCCAGGAAGCCGGGGCCCACGCCGTCATGGATCTGTCCACGGCCGGCGATTTGGCCGCCATCCGCGAGGACATCCTGGCGGGCACGCCCTTACCGCTTGGCACGGTGCCCCTGTACGGCATTGCCCAGCGGCATCTGGCCGGCGGCGGCGACCCGGCCGACTTCACCGAGGAGGAGATGCTGGCCGAGATCGCGTCCCAGGCCGCGGCCGGCGTGGATTTCATGACCTTGCACTGCGGCGTGACCCGCCGGGCCGTGGGACTTGTGGCCGAAACCGGCCGCGTCACCGGCATCGTCTCCCGGGGCGGCTCCATCCTTGGCCGCTACATCCGCCGCCACGACGCGGAAAATCCTTTTCTGACGCGCTATGATGACATTCTCGACATCTGCCTGGCCCACAACGTGACCATCAGCCTCGGCGACGGCATGCGCCCGGGCTGCGGGGCCGATGCCGGCGACGGGGCCCAGTGGGAGGAAGTCATCAATCTCGGCAGCCTGGCCCGCCGGGCCCGGGCCCGTGGTGTCCAGGTCATGATCGAGGGCCCGGGACACGTGCCCCTGCACCTGGTCCAGTCCCAGATCCAGGGCATCAAGCGCCTGACCGACGGCGCGCCGCTCTATGTGCTCGGGCCGCTGACCACGGACTGCGCCCCGGGCTATGACCACATCGCCGGGGCCATCGGCGGGGCGCTGGCCGCCTATTTCGGGGCCGATTTCCTGTGCTACCTCACCCCGGCCGAGCACCTCACCCTGCCTTCCCGCCAGGACGTGCGCGACGGGGTCATGGCGAGCCTGGTCGCGGCCCAAAGCGCCGAGACGGCTCTCGGCCGCCAGTGGGCCGTTTCCCGCGACCGGGCCATGTCCGAGGCCCGGGCCGCCCTGGACTGGGGGACCATGACCGACCTGGCCCTGGACCCGGCCCTGGTGCGTACGCGCCGTGGGCCCCACAGCCAGGAAAAGGAATGCGCCATGTGCGGGTCGCTGTGCGCCATCCGCATGATGACCGGCGACAATTTCGACTGCCCGACCAAGAAGGACGGCGCTGCCTAACCCGGAGGCGCCCGGCCAAGGAGTCCCCATGCATACCCTCGTCCTCGTGCGCCACGGCCAGAGTGCCTGGAACCTGGAAAACCGCTTCACCGGCTGGACCGACGTGGGCCTGACCGCCCAGGGCGAAGCCGAGGCCCGGTCCGCGGCCAAGCTTCTCGCCGAAGCCGGCTACGACTGGGATGCCTGCCTGACCTCGGTGCTGACCCGGGCCATCAAGACCCTGGATCTGATCCTGGAGGGCATGGACCGGCTGTGGCTGCCGGTGACCAAGGACTGGCGCCTCAACGAACGGCATTACGGGGCGCTGCAGGGACTCAACAAGGCCGAAACCGCCGCCAAATACGGCGAGGACCAGGTGTTTGCCTGGCGGCGCAGCTATGACACGCGCCCGCCGGCCCTGGCCGACGACGATCCCCGGTTCCCAAGCCGGGACCGCCGCTATGCCGGACTGACGGATACCGAGTTGCCGCGCACCGAATGCCTCAAGGACACCGTGGCCCGGGTGCTGCCCCTGTGGCACGAGGTCATGGCCCCGACCATCGCCGCCGGCACGCGGCTGCTCGTGGCCGCCCACGGTAATTCGCTACGGGCCTTGGTCAAATACCTCGACGGTATCAGCGACGCGGACATCAGCCAGCTCAACATCCCGACCGGCGTACCTCTGGTCTACGAACTCGACGACAACCTGGCCCCCCTCCGCCACTTCTACCTGGGCGATCCCGAGGCCATCGCCCAAAGCGTGGCCGCCGTGGCCGCCCAGGGTAAGGCAAAATAGGAGAACGGAAGGGGAAGGAAGGAGACGCCTCCGGCGGCCAGGAGGGGTATGATACCCCTCCTGGACCACCCCCACCCGGAATGACGTGGCGAACCTCCGTCGCGGTGCCTGGGGTCTCTCCCTACGGCGCGGAAATCGAGAACTGTGATGGAATTCCAAAGGGCCTAGCCCTTTGGCCGCCGGAGGCTTCCCCCCTGCCGACTGACCAAACGAAACGGGCGGCCCTTGCGGGTCGCCCGTCTTGTTATCGGTCCTTTGTCCGGGATCAGTATCCGGGAGGCGGGCACGGCCCGGTGAGGGGCACGTACACCAGGGCATCACCCTGATACTGCGGGATATAGCACACGCTGTTGTAGCGGTAATAGGTCACGCCGGCCACCGAAAGGGCCACGGCCGCCACAGGCAACGCCCACAGCCAGGGACCGGGACCAATGGGCGGACCGTACCAACGCCCACCATACCACCCGGGGCCGCGCCAGCCAGGGCCGCCATGCCACCCGGGGCCGTAACCGGGACCGTAACCGGGACGGTAACCGGGACCGTAATGCGGTGGGCGTGGGCCAGGACCAGGGCCGGGACCAGGACGGGGGCCAGGACCGGGACCGGGGCGTGGGCCGGGACCAGGGCCAGGGCGTGGGCCGGGACCAGGGCCAGGGCGTGGACCGGGACCAGGGCCGGGGCCAGGGCGCGGTCCAGGACCGGGGCCGGGACGTACGCTGGGCCGGGCCGGTGAGGGAGGACCGCCGCCAAAACGCGGACCACCACCCCCGCCGCCATAGCTAGGACGGCCACCGCCGCCGCCAAAACTGCCACCGCCACCGCCGCGGCCACCGCCGCCGCCAAAACTACCACCTCCACCGCCGCCGCCAAAATGGCCACCACCCCCGCGGGCCTCGGCCACGGACGTGATCGAATCAGAAAAAGTCAGCAACCGTCCCGGATCGACGACGAGGCTGGCAATCGCCACAAGCGCCACCGTCAAAGCCGGCAATCGTCGCGTGAAGTTGCGCATGATGACCTCCCGGCTATTTTTTCTCGGCCTCGATGGGTTTGGCCGTCGGAGGAATGAAATCGATCTGCCGCGCGTCCTTGGCCGGCTTGAAGGTAAAAAGGCCGGCCGGCAACTTCGGATGCAGGTCGAACTTCGTCAACGTGGCCGAGTACTGCGGCCAGCCCATCTTCTCCTTGTCATTGATCACGAGTTTGCGCGGCAAGGGGGACTTGCCGTTTTCGATCCACAGCTGCCAATCCACGTCCTTCTGGGTGAAGGCCAGATGCTCGCAGGCCTTGCCGGCGGCCAGATGTTCGCCCAGATCGTCTCCGACCTGGACGTTATCGAGCAGGGCAGCGCAGGGATCGCTCACCAGGAAATCCGACAACGGCGCGACCATGCCGTACTTTTCCGCAAGCAAGGTGAGCAGGCCGTCCACGGTCGGCGGCGCGTCCAGGACGGCATACACGCCCTTGTCCAGATCGGCCCGGATCGCGGTCTTGCCGTCATAGACGAATACCCGGTCCCGTTCATCGCCCGTGATCCGGGCATAGAGCTTGTCCGGGCGCTTGAGGACCATATCCAGGACACGGTTGACCTGGATGGTCTGGCCGTTGGGATAAACGACCTCCTGGGACACCTCGGCCGTAAATGCAAACACCGGCTGTTTTTTCAGGAAATCGCACATGGATGCGAGGGCGGCGGCCGCCTTGGCATCGATGTCCGGACCTTTGGCCGGTGGCTCGGCCTGGGCCGCCGTCGCCAAAAGCAAGGCGACAACGGCAAGGGCTGGGAACAAACGGCGCATGTTTGCCTCCTTCTCTGGTGCGCCGACCGACTGGCCAGCGCCCCGTTACCGGGCGGCCAAGGCCATACCCCCGCCGCACCGCCACGCCATCCGAACACAAATCCACCCTCTTATACGAGGAACCGTAGCGAAGCACAAACGAATTTACGCTTTCACCCGCCCGTTCCCAAAGCGTCACCAGCGCCATTCCCCGTACTGTGCCGGTCGGTGCTCGGTCCGGCCATCGCCCAAAACCTCGACGTGTCCCAAACAAAAGGCCCGGTGGATCGCCACCGGGCCCGAATGCTCGCAAAACGGACGGTCACCCCACGTTGGGCCGGTATCGCACCGTGTGCACGGCCTCGCGCAACATGAGTCGGATCATCTCGTCGGTCACCGGTTCGTCAATGACCAAACTCACCGGCTGGATGTAGCGGGCCGGCAACATGTTGAGGGTCAGCGCGTAAATGTCTTCAATATCCGTGCGCTGCGGGGCGAAATCCGGGAACTCCGCCAGGACGTCGCCCATCAGTTCGATCACCCGGGGCTCGTTCTTGTTGCGGATGGAATGGAAATCGATTCCCAAGGAAATGAAATCCATACCGGCACCTCCGCTGGCGATTCGCCTTTGGCCCGGATATATCAGGATTTCCGCACAGTGCAAGCCTTTTGACCGGGTTTGTGGTTCTCGTGCCAGTGCCAGGCCGTCTCCACAATGGCATTGATGTCCATGTAGCGCGGTTTCCAGCCCAATTCGCGGATGATGGCCCCGGAATCGGCGTACAGGCCCGGCGAATCCCCGGCCCGACGGGGTCCTTCCACCACCGGCACCGGCTTGCCCGAGACGCGTTCCACGGCCTGGATGACCTCGCGCACGGAATTGCCCGTGCCCGTGCCCAGATTGTAGGTGGAGCTGGCGCCGCCGGCGAGCAGCTTGCCCAGAGCCAGGACATGGGCCTGGGCCAGGTCCGTCACGTGGATGTAATCGCGCACGGCCGTGCCGTCCGGCGTGGGATAGTCGGTCCCGAAGATGGTCACGTTCTGGCGACGGCCCATGCCGGCCGCGATCACAAGCGGAATGAGATGGGTTTCCGGATCGTGGTCCTCGCCGATTTCGCCGTCCGGATCGGCACCAGCGGCGTTGAAGTAGCGCAGGGCCGTGTACTTGAAGCCGTAGCCCACTTCGAAATCCTTGAGCATCTGCTCGATCATGAGCTTGGTGGTGCCGTAGGGGCTGAGCGGCCGGGTGGGATGGTCCTCGGTGAGGGGCACGCGCTCGGGTTCGCCGTAGGTGGCGCAGGTGCTCGAAAAAACGATGCGCGAGCACTGGTGGCGGCGCATGGCCGACAACAGCGACAGGGAACCGGCCACGTTGTTGCGGTAGTACTTTTCCGGATCGGTCACGGATTCGCCGACATAGGCAAAGGCCGCGAAATGGAGCACGGCTGCGGGCTTGTACTCGGTAAAGACTTCGTCGAGGTCAGCGGCGTTCAGGATGTCGCCGCGCACCAGCGGCCCCCATTTCACGGCCCAGTCGTGGCCGTAGATCATGTTGTCCAGGGTCACGGGGGTATAGCCCGCCGCCCGCAGCACCTTGCAGGTGTGCGAGCCGATATAGCCCGCCCCGCCGGTCACCAGAATGTTCGTGCTCATGCCAGTATTCCTTTCTTGAGAATGGGTAGGGTTGGAAGCCTCCGGCGGCCAGGAGGGGCGTAACACCCCTCCTGGACCACCCCCGCACGGGAATCACGTATCCCACGCAGCCTTGCACTCCACTAAAAAATCGAACGGTCCACCTTTCGAGGGGGTCCGGGGGGAATCATTCCCCCCGGCCGCCGGAGGCGTCTTCCCTCTCCGCCTTCCCTGTCCCCGCGTCCGCCGTCAGTATGGCCGTCAGTTTGGGGGCTTGGCCCTGGTGGGACGGGCCCAGGGTCATGGTCATCTCACGGTAAAACATGGTGGCCCACAGCCGCAGCCCGACTTTCTGTCCGGCCGCGAGCTTGTCCGCGCCCAGCAGCTTAGCCGGCAAAAACAGCTCCAGGGCGATATGCGGCAAGGGTTTGTCCAGCCCCTGGACCAGGGACTGGTCATCCACCAGGGTGTAGGTCCCGTCCGGGCCGACGGCGTAAAGCTTGGGATCGATCTCGAACCGCTTGGGATAGACGGGATGGGGCCTCGGTACCAGGCAGACCATGTAATGCCGGGTCTCGGCCCCGACCGTCAGCTCAATGTGGAGCTGGTAGGCCTCGGACAAGGGATAGGGACCGTCGTAGGCCAACATGTTGAGGTCGACGTAGTTCTGGGCCAGGTGGAACAGGGCCAGGCCCTCGGGCCGCCAGGCCAGATGCACGTCGCCGAACGGCACATGGGGCGCCGGCACGGTGAACCAGGGCAGGCGCGTGCCGGCCTTGTCCGGCCAGTCGGCCAGGGACGTGTCGTTCGTGCGCACGGCCTGCGCCGCGGCCGGGATGGACAGTTCCGCCGGCAGGGGCGGCGTTTTGTGCGCGCTCGCGGCGTGGATGACCGGGACCATGGCATTGGCCTGGCGCAGCGCCCGGACTAGGCCTTCGTAGGGCTGGTTGTGGATGTCCACCAGGCCCATGTTGAAGTCTTCGCCGTCCGAGCGGCCGCCGGTCGGCTCGTCGCTGTACTGGAACCAATGCACGCCGGCCACGTTGGGAAAGGCGGCGAAATGGCGCACGGCCGCGGCCGCGCCCACGGCCCGCTCGGCCTGGGTGGCCACGTGCATGAGATGGCCGTTGTTGACGTTGCCCGAACGATTTTCGTTGGCGGCAAAGAAAAATTCCGAAATGAGGACCGGCGCGTCGATAAGCCGGGCCAAGCCGTCGAAATAGTACGGCGCCACCCAGCCGTCCGGAGTGTCCACGTTGTAGTTGGTGGAGAGCACATCCACCAGGCCCCGGGCGGCCAGAACCGCGTCCTGGTTGTAATAGAGCGGCAAACGGTCGCCCATGACCAGGGCATGCGGCGCGACCTGGCGCAAGGCGTCGTGGACGAGCTGGTAATAACGCCGGGCACAGGCGGCGGTGAACCGCTGGATCATGTGGATCCCCTGGCCACCCGGGCGCAGTTTGAGGCTGGCCCGACCCTTTTTCAGGTCCTCGAAAGAATGGATGTCCGGCCCGGGCACGAAATCGACCAGCAGCCGGTCCCAGCGGCCCTGGTAGTGGTCATGGAGCATGCGCCACAACACGCGCTTGCTGTAGATGGCCCACTCGTTGCCAAGGTACCAGCGAAACAGCGGCGCGTTCCACCAGCCCACTTCGTTGTCCGTGAAATAACCGATGAGCCCGGGGTGGTCCTTATACGGCGCGGTCAGGACCTTGGCCTTGGCCACGGTGGCGGCCAGGGCGTCCGGAGCAAAGGGATCAAACCAGTGGAGCCGGGCGTTGCGGCCCAGGTCGATCTCGGGGACAAGCGGCAGGGTCATGTCCCGGGTGGGATCGGACCAGCCGCCCCGGGTGTTGAAACCCCAGGAATACAGGCGTTTTTGCGTATCCGCCGCCCAGGCCGCCAGGCTCGGATAATAATTTTCGAAATAGTAGCCCCGCTCCCGGTAGGTCTTGGAACCGCCGCTCACCGTGTCCGCGCCGATGGAAAAAAAACGCGGTCCGCCGGGCAACGTGAGCCAGGCCACGCCCTGCTCCCGCTTGACCCCGAAGCCGTCGGCCCAGGCCGGCAGGCATGTGGAGAGGAACAGGGGAAGGAGCAGAAGGAGAAAAATGTGGGGGAGGAAGCCTCCGGCGGCCAAAGGGCTGTGCCCTTTGGAATCCCGATACGGGGCAGCGGGAGATCGGCCGTTGCCCGCGTCCTTACGCATAAATACCGTCATGGAATGCATAGAGTCAAAAAATACCTAATAGTATCGGTCTATTATACCAGTTAGGAACACAAAACGAACACCGAGCGCCCCTTTATGGGAGTCCAGAGGGCGTGTGCCCTTTGGCCGCCGGAGGCGTCTCCCCTCCCCAACTCTCCTCTCCGCTCCCCGCCTCGTCTCGGCCCACTTAGCGCAGGGCCTCGGTGAGCAGCCGTGACAGCACGGCATCGGAGTCGAAATAGCGTTTGGCAAAATCCCGGGCCGCCTGGGAGTGGCGGGGCCAGTCGGCGCGTACGGCCTCGATGCCGGCCAGGGCACCGGCCTCGTCGCTGAAGGCGAGCACGCCCTCGCCCACGTCCATGAACCGGGAAAAGCCCGTATCCTGGACCACGGCCGGCCGGCCCGAGGCCAGGTAGCAGGCCGTGCGGCAGGAAAACCAGCCACTTTGGGTGGCCACGTAGGCGTTTTTGGCCGTGGAGAACTCGGCCAGGCTGTTCCAGAGGTAGTCCCGGTAGACCCAGGGCGTCTTGGACATGGAAAAGCCGTCCGCGAGCTTCCAGCCTTTGCCGGCCAGCAACTCACGAGGCGGTCGGCCGCCGCCCAGGGCCAGTTCGAGCACGGCGGATGTTTTTTGGGGCAGGTCGATGAGCTTTTCGAATTCCAGGTTCTTGCCGCCGTAGCGCACCCCGCCGACGATGGGCCCTTCCTCGGTCGGCTGCCAGGAAAGCACCGTGGTGAAAACGTCCCGGGACGGCCGGGCCGGAGCCCCGGACCACGAATCCAGGACTATGGGCTGGCGGGTGGGAATCCAGTCCACCAGGCCCTTGGGCACGGTGCAAAAGTCCTCGCGGATGTTTTCGCCAAAGGAAAAAAACACGTCGTGGCGCAGCATTTCGTCGATGCACCAGCGCTCGTCCTGGCCGACCGTGCCGTCCAGGTAGGCGGGAAAATCCTCCTGGGTGTAGAGCGGATCGGAATCGATGAGCACCTTGACCGGGATCTTGGCGTATTCCTCGCGCAACTGGCAGGTGGTCGAGATGTTGATGAAGACATCGGCCCGCTTGACCACCCCGGCCAACGCCTCGGCCGACAGCCCGTAGTGGCGGCCGTTGGGGTCGATAACGCAAAAACGCGTGGCCAACCCGGGGTCCAGCCTTTCGAGGTACTCACGCAAGTACTCTACATGATAGCTCATGTCCTCGACGAAGGTGACCTTGAACGGATCGTAGGCCCAGCCGCCCGTGTCCTCCAAATAATAGACGTCATGCCCCAGCCGGTAAAACCCGTGGAGGTACTGGATATAGTCCCAGGCCACGCCGCCCAGGGGATAGGTCGCGGCCAGCCCGCACACGATGATGGTACGCTTTTGCATGGGGTCTCTGAGGAGCTTGATCCCGGTTTCGAGTTCAAATTACCGCATACAGTGACGCCCGGAGAACCAGCGAAGGCCTCCTTCCGGGATTCCAAAGGGCAATGCCCTTTGGCCGCCGGAGGCGTCTCCCGACTTTCTCATTTCTTCTCGGCTGGATAGAACAGCTTTTCCCGTTCGCGGATGGCGGCGGCGCCGATGAAACGGAAGTATTCCTCGAAATCGATCATGGTGTCCGGCCCGGCAAAACCGGCCGAAGTGCCGTGGAACTTGAGATGGGAGGCCCACTTGCGCAGGGCTTTGACGGCGGTGAATACCGAGGCGCAGGGATAGGCGACCACGGCATAACCGACTGCCTGGAGTTCCTCGGCGGTCATAAACGGCGTGCGCCCACCCTCGATCATGTTGGCCATGCTCGGCACGGGCACGGCCGCGTTGACCCGGCGCATGTCCTCGACCGTGGTCACGGCCTCGACAAAGACCATGTCCGCCCCGGCTTCGGCATAGAGGCAGGCCCGGCGGATGGCCTCGTCGATACCGTACACGGCCGCGGCATCGGTGCGGGCCATGATGACGAAATCCGGGTCCTGCCGGGCCCAAAGCGCGGCCTTGAGCTTGGGCAGATATTCCTCGACCGTGACCACCGACTTGCCGGCCATGTGGCCGCAGCGCTTGGGATAGGTCTGGTCCTCGATGAAAAGCGCGGCCGCGCCCAGGCGTTCGACCTGGCGCACCGTATGGATGACGTTGTTGACGTCGCCGAACCCGGTGTCGATGTCGACCATGACCGGGATATCCACCCGGTCGACAATGTGGGCGTACTGGGTGAGCATTTCGGTGGACGACAGTACGCCGATGTCCGGCATGCCGAGCATGCTTCCGGCCGTGCCGTAGCCGGCCACGGACATGGCCGAAAAGCCGGCCTCGGCAAGGACCAGGGCGGACAGGCCGTCATGGGCCACGGGCAACATGAGGATTTCGGGCGCTTGTACGAGTTCGCGAAAACGCGCGGTCATTTTCATGGGCAACCTCCGATGGATCGGTTGTACGTCCAAACGGCCCATACCACAGACGACGGACAGGGAAAATCTGGAAATCTGGGTGGTTCCCGACGAGACCTCAGGCGACCAGCGGCGCGGGATGCTGGGGTTCGGGCCGGGCCTTGCCCATCTGGATGGCGTGGAGCCGGGCGAACTCGCCGTTTTGGGCCATGAGCGTATCGAAGCTGCCCATCTCATGGATGCGCTGGTTCTTGATCACGAGGATGGTGTCGGCCCGGCGCATCATGGACAGCCGGTGGGCGATGACGAAGGTGGTGCGGTTTTTCATGAGCCGCTCCAGACCTTCCATGATCAGCGCCTCGGTCTCGGCGTCCAGGGCCGAGGTGGGCTCGTCCAGGATGAGGATCGGCGCGTCCTTGAGCAGGGCCCGGGCAATGGCCAGACGCTGGCGCTGGCCGCCGGAAAGGTTGGCGCCCTTTTCACCCAGGATGGTGTCGTAGCCGCTGGGCAGGCCTTCGATGAACTCATGGGCATTGGCGAGCCGGGCCGCGGCGATCACTTCCTCGCGACCGGCCTGCTTCTTGCCGTAGGCGATGTTGTCGTGGACGCTCATGGGAAAGAGCTGGGTTTCCTGGAGCACGATGGCGATGTTGTCGCGCAGGCTTTTGACCGTCACATCGCGCAGATCCTGGCCGTCGATACTGATGGCGCCCTTTTGCGGATCGTAGAAGCGCAATAGCAGGCTGATCAGCGACGTCTTGCCGGCGCCGGTCTGGCCGACCACGGCCACGGTCGAGCCGCCCGGGCAGGTGAAATCGACGTTGTTCAAGACCATCTTGTCGTCGGTGTAGCCGAAGCTCACATCGTCAAAACGCACGGCACCGGCGGTGATGGCCAGGGTCTTGGCATCGGGCTTTTCGGGCACGGCCTCGTCCACGTTGAGCACGTCGATGACCCGCTTGGCCTGGGCCAACGAACCGCGAATGCTGCCGGCGGTGACGCTCAGGTTGTTGAGCGGCGTATAGAGCGAGGCCAGATAGGCGATAAACACGAGCAATTCACCGGTGGACAGCGCGCCGTCCAGGACGTGGCGCACGCCGATGTAGAGCACGAGCGCCGAGCCGGCGGCGGTGATGCCCGAGACCAGCCAGCCGTAGACCGTCTGCAAGGCATACAGCGACAGCTTGCGGTCAAAGGAATGCTGGGACTCCGTCACGAACTTGCGCCGTTCCTCGTCCTCGCGGCCAAAGGCCTGGACCAGGGTGATGGAGGAAAAAATGCGCTCCACCATGGTGTAGACCTGGGATTCCTGAAGGCAGGTCTCGGTGGTGAGGTCGCCGATCCTGCGCGAGACCCGGGAGATGGCCAAAAAGAGGAACGGAATGACGCACAGCGCCCACAAGGTCAGTTCCACGTCCATGCGCATGCACACGACCAGCATGCCGGCGAGCAGGGCAATGCTCGTCATGGTTGTGAACACGCCGTTCATGAGCAGGGTCTGCACAGAATAGGCGTCGCCCATGATGCGGTAGATAAGGTCGCCGGTGGGCCATTTCTGATGAAACAGCAGGGACTGGCGCTGCAAATGGTTAAACAGGTCGCAGCGCAGATCCTGGACCATGTCCTGGCCCATGCGGATGGTCAGGTAGTTGTTGAGGAGCTGCACGAAGCCGACCAGGAAATGCACGCCGACCAGCAAGCCGACCACGGCGGCGAGTTTGACGCCGATGGCAATGGTGGCCAAATCCGGGGTCCAGCCGAAGACATCCAAGGGCTTGCCGCCGATGATCTGGTCCACGGCGAGCTTTAAGGGCCAGGGTTTGAGCAGCTCCAGGGCGCTGGCCATGCCCACCAAGCCGAGGGCCAGCAGAAAGAGCAGGCGATACGGACGCAGGTAGCCGAAAAGGGCACGAAAAATCTTCATGGTGGGGATCCCGGGGGTGGATCGTTTAGGCTGGCCCGGCGACCGGCCGGGTCTGGCTTCGATCATGCCGATCGCCGCCGCGGAGAATTGTCCGCGACGGCGACCGGTTGTTTGCAGTCTTGCGGCGGCTAGGCGACGAGTTCGTCTTCCTGTTCCGACCGCGTATCGGCCAGGGCGGCGGCCAGGGCCGGCTCGACCTCGGCCGTGTGGGGTTCGGCGGCCTCGCGGGCCACGGCCCGGACGACACGAACTTCCTCGGGCTCGGTCATGGAGCAGCCGGGACGGGTGACCATGACATACTGGATGAGGGTGGCGATCAGGGACGCGGACCGGTAGAGCCCCGCGAGCATCCAGACGGTGAGCAGCCCGGCCGCGCCCGCCGTGATCATGGCGGACAGCGGATGGAGCATGGCCAGGCCGGCGGCGGTGCCCAGGAGCCCAAGCAGCACGATCACGGAGAAGGCCGAGGGCAGGACCGATCCGGCCAGGCGCACGAAGCGCTTCTCACCACCGTGGTTTTCCACGGTCACACGCATCCGGGCCGTGGTCAAGCGGCCAGGGTTCGCCGAAAGGTCCCAGGGCGGGGTGGACGAGGCCGTGGCGAAACCGGTGTCCAGGGTGTGGCGCACGCCCAGGGTATGGAGCAGGCTGATGATGGAAGCAAGCAACTCCTCGCGTTCCAGCCCCTTGGAGTTCCAGAAGAACCGGTGGAAGGACAGGTGATGGGCCAGGATGCTGCCGGTAGCGGCCAGGCGGCGGAAAAAGCCGACCTTGGGCAGGCTCGATTCGTCGCAGGCGGCCTCGGTCAGGGGCAGCGGACACGGCGCCACGCCCGGATGGCGCTTGAGGCTCCAGACGGTCTTGTAGCGGGTCCAGCCGCGCAGCACCGGCTGGGCCAGGGTCAGCCCGGCGATGATTAGGCGCGAGGTCATGTTGTCGTGGTGCAGGGGCAACCGGGCCTTGCTCACCCGGTAGGCGACAAAGGCCAGCGTGGTTGCGGCCATGACCAGGCCGGCCGCGCCGGCGATCAGGGAAAACGGCGTGGCGAGCATCGCGGCCACGGCCAGGACCATCCATTCCATGGACAGCGGCAGGTAGGCGGCCAGGCTGCCCTTGGGCTCGTAGAGGGTCTGGAACAGCCCGGTGCCGAAGGCGCCGTGGTAGACGATGGGGCGGGCGGCCAGCACGGCCCCGGAAATGTCGCCATAAATCCGGCCGGCCCAGCGGGAATTGCCGAGCATGTTGAAGCGGTCCTTGTGCTTGGGCAAAAGGAGCGCCTCGGCCCGACCGTAGCCCTTCTGCTGCTTGAGGTAGGCGGACACGGTGCAGCGGCGGTGGTGCCACACGAACATGGCGGCGGAAAAACCGATCAGATGGCCCTGGTCCTGGAGGCGCCAGCACACGTCCACGTCGTCGCCGGCGGCCCGGTAGGTGGCGTCGAAGCCGCCGATACCGGCCAGGTATTCCTTGCGGTAGGCCATGTTGCAGCCGGGCACGTGCTCGGCGATCTCGTCGGTGAGAAGCACATGGGTGGGCGCGCCCGGGGACACGGCCACGCAGGCGGCGGTGCGGTTGTCATCGGGCGGGGGCAGGTTGGGGCCGCCCACGGCCACGAACCGGTCGTCGGTGAAGGCCCAGGCCATGTAGTGCAGCCAGTGCGGGTCCACGTAGCAGTCCGAGTCGGTGTAGGCCACGATCGAGCCCCGGGCCGCGTTCATGCCCACGTTGCGGGCGGCGGACAGGCCAAGGTTCGGCTGGTGGATGACGTGGATATAGGGCGCGGCCGCGGCATGCCGGTCGGCAATGGGGCCGGTCTCGTCGGTGGAGCCGTCATCGACCACGATGACCTCGAAATCCGGGTAGTCGACCTTGGCGAAGGACGCCAGGCAGCCGTCCATGGTCGAGTCGGCGTTGTAGGCGCAGATCACGACGGAGATCGCCGGCGGATTGGGCGGCAGCATGGGCAGCTTCTGGCGGTAGATGTCGGCCACGGCCTGGTAGGCGGGCTTGGGCTTGCGCACGTCGGAAACGATGCCGAACTTCCAATCCTCGATCAGATGCCCGCCGGTGTACCACTCGTCGGTCCAGGCAAACACCATGGTGCCGGACACGCCGAGCTCGAAGGCGGCCTTGAGCTGCCAGGACAGGGTCTCGGCCACGTGCGCCTCGTCGTTGCGGATGGAATCCATGCCGAACTCGGACAGCACCAGCGGCAGTTCGCCGGCCACGTTCTGCAACCGCTTGACGTAGGAGCGGAAGGCCTTCTCGTCGTGCAGATAGAGGTTGACGGACAGGAAGTCGATAAAGGGCAGGCGCAGGTATTCGGTCGAGGGGTAGTTGGCGTAGGTGACCATGCCCTCGGGATCTTCCTCGCGCACGATGGTGGCGAGCTTGGCCAGGAACTTCTCGACCTTGCCGGCGCCGTGCCAGCGCACGATGTGGCTCGGGATCTCGTTGCCGATCAGCCAGGCCAGGATGGCCGGATGGCCGGCCAAGGAGGCCACGGCCTCGCGCACGGTCTTCTGGATTTCTTCCTTCACCTCCCACTGGTCGAGGAAGCACAGATGCTCAGGCCAAGGGATACCGACCATGACCCGGATACCGGCCTGGGCGGCCAGGTCGAGGAAGTGGCGCGGGGGCACGTAATACACACGGATGGCATTGATGCCGGCCCGGCGCATGAGGTCGAAGTCGCGGATGACGGTGGCGTCCTCGGGCAGGGGTTCGCCCCGGGAATTCTCCGGGAACGGCCCGTAAGTCACGCCCTTGATGAAGAACTTGGTGTCGCCGGCGAAGAGATAGCGGCCCTTGGCGCGTACTCGGGGGAGGCTGGACAGGCCGGCAAGTCCTTCTTCGATCTGGAACATGGTATCCCCTTCTCCTTGGTATGGGCGGTTGGTGTCGCCCTTGTGTCGTCGGCGCCGGACCGGGGGAACCGGCCCTGGCATCGTACTTTTCGGTTTTGGGAGTGTTTCCGGTATCAGCCAGTATTCTTTACTTTTTGGCAAACGACTGGGCCGATTCCCGACCACTCGATACGGCCTCTTAGCACGTCCCGTGCCAAGCCCTCCAAGCCAGGTACCATCGGGCTTGCACGGCACCCACCGCCGGACCGGAGGGACCGAAGTACGAAATTTTCACTTTCGAGTACGCAATTGTAATCGGCCCAACGCGAAGGCCCCCCGCCGCGTGCGCCTTGCACGGCGCATGCGGCGAGGGGCCTTGCCTCACAGGGACAGCCCCGCCAGGGGGGGGGCCCGATACCTCGACGAAAGCGGGAGGCCCCGCCGTGGCAAGGCCTAGACGCTTTTCATTTGTTCCACGAGATTTTCCAGCTCCACGGACAATTTCGCCAGTTCCGACACGGCCTGGGTCGCTTCCAGCATGGCCGAGGCGGTCTCCTGGGAGGTCATGTTCACCTCCTCGATGGACCGGGAGATTTCCTCGGTGCTCTGGGCCTGTTCCTCCGAGGCGGTGGCGATGTTCTGGGCCTGGGTATAGTTTTTGTCGGAAATGGAGAGGATGTCTTCCAGGACCGAGCGGGCCGTATGGGCCATGGAGATGGAATTTTGCACCTCCTGGCGGGTGGACCGCATGTTCTCCACGTTCCGGGCCGTTGCCTGGGTGATGGCGGTCACGGCGCTGGTCACTTCCGACGTCGCGTTCATGGTCTTTTCCGCGAGCTTGCGGACTTCGTCGGCCACCACGGCAAAACCGCGTCCGGCCTCGCCGGCCCGGGCCGCCTCGATGGCGGCATTGAGCGCCAGCAGGTTGGTCTGGTCGGCGATGTCGGAAATAACGTTCATGATGGACTCGATGCCTTCGACCTGCCCGCTCAAATCATTGAGTTCTTTTTCCTGGATACTGAAGCGCTCATTGATGGCCTTGATCACGCTTTCCACTTCGATGACGGTCTCATTGCCGGAAGTGGCGCGTTCGCGAGCATTTTCCGCATCCGTCGCGGCCAGGGAAGCATTCTTGGCGACCTCGGCCACGGTGGCGTTCATTTCATTCATGGCCACGGCAGTGCTCGTGGCGCGACTTTGCTGCTCGGCCGCGCCCTTTGAGGATTCGTCGATCTGCTTGGACAATTCCTGAGCGGCCGAGGAGACGCGCAAAACGATATCCTCCACGGTTTGGGCCGCGGCCAGCATGCCGTCGCGCTTGGCCTGCTCCGCTTCCAACCGGGCCTTGTTCGCCTCTTCCTGGGCTTCCTGGGCCGCCACGGCGCGGTCCTCGGCTTTTTTCCGCTCCTCTTCCATACCGGCGAACGTTGCCTGCAATTGCTGATGCAACTTGATGATCGCAAGATAGATGCCTTGGGCTGTTTCGCTGTCGTCAAACCGGAGCGAGGTATCGCCCGTGGCGATCTTGTTGGCGAGTTCGGCAATGGCTTTGGGGTCGCCACCGATCTGGGTACGGATCGTTCTGGTGTTGAAATAGATAATTGCAACGGCAAGAGCGGCGAAAACCAGCAGGCCAGCCCACAAGAGCACCTTGAGATTCGTCAGCGAAGTGTCCATGGCCGCTTGATCCTGCTGCCGCACCTGCTTCAATTTTTCCACAAAGGAATCGATTTGCTCTCCTGCGTCCGTGAGAATCTTTTTCCCCACGCCGGAATCGAGCCGCTTGATGATCTTGGCCCACATGAGATTGGTGTTGCCCACCTCTGACTGGCTGTTGGCCAACAACTGCAGAAATTTGGCCGCGCTTTCCACATGATCTTGCGTGGAAACGGGGATCTCCTTCACCGCTTTGAGCATCGCATCACGGTCGATGCCCAGATCATCCGCGATTTTTTTGAATTCCTCGATATCAGGCTGCTTGGTCAGCACCTGCCCGCCCAACCAGGAACCGATCTGGACGCCGTCCACGATGATGGGAACAGCAAAATCCACGAGGCCCGCATGACAGGTGTACGCATAGGGCTTCCCGGTTTCCATGGCGACCTTGCCGCCTTTGACATCATTTTCCGTGCACCGCGCGCCGCCTTTTTTCGTGGCGCGCACCAGCCCAAAGCAAAATGTGCTGAACTCCTTGAAGGATTGTTCTTTGACCGCCTTGCCGTCCAGTTCCGTGACCAGGTTGGCAAGCCCCGTCATCTTTTGAAATAGGAGCTGAAATTGGCGCAAGGTGGTGGGACTGAGCACTTGCTCCACTTTGACCTTATTGCCATCGCCTGTTGTCTTGGCCCGCTCTTCCGGGGTCATATCCAAGCGTTTCCGATCCATGATGGATGGCTCGGCTTCCTGCGTATACCATTGCTGCATCAACGTATGGGCATCAGACAAGGTCGATGTATCAAGATTGATATTTTTTGCCAAGCCAATTGCCTTATCTGTCTGTGCTGCGTACTCTGATTGCAATTGTTTATACGGAGCAAGGTATTCATTCTTACCAGTAAGCATGTAGTTTCGTATGCTGGCTTCGATTTCATGCATTAAGCTATTGAGATCACCAGTCACACGAATAAGCTGAACCGTCGTCGTCTGGGCTGTTTCAATTTTTCTAAAATCACCCAGCACTATAAATACATAAATACAAGAGACAAGAAACATACAGAGCATTGCAACATTGCCTGCGGTTATCCTCTTTTGAAAATTCATAACAACCTCCTAGTACACGACATAACGTTCGAAAAACGCTATCGACAGGCCTCTCCATACAAAATACACGCCAGTCCCTATGCAAACAATTCTTGTCAGCAAAAGGACTCTTTTGCTGTTCAACTTTATCGCCGCTAAGGATACAGGGACGACATAGATGGAGGTAGCCAAAAAGAAGATTACAAAAAACAAGACACCGCGCCATGGACTGCCGTTTTCCATGGCCAGGCTGATTGCCAACAGGAGTGGCGGGCAAAGCGTGACGCCCGTCAGCATGCCGGCGGTAAAGACTGTTTTGCGCGTTCCGAAAAGCATTCTTTTGCCCGGGCACTGTTTGTGCGCGCCGTTGTAAAATGCCTGGGCGATGAGTATCCCGCCAAGTGCGACCTGGGTCAGGGCAAGAAACAGCAGACTGTAGGGCAATGCGTCGCCAAGGCTCCCGACCCCCCCAGCCAAAAGCCCTAGCACACAATAGGCAACGAGACGGCCGCCAAGAAAAATACCAACTAGTCCCAATCCGGCCCGGAGCCCCTTGTGGGGGGAAAGCAGCAACAAAGGGGCGAGGGTGGGCACGCACCTGGCCATGCAGAACAATCCTGCCGAAAGCCCCAGGGAAAATGCTTGGAGGATCATTGTTGTGGCCCGAAGAATTGTTTTTTCGCTTGCTCGGACATGCGGGAAGGGTCCCAGCGCGTTTTCATATCGACGATGACTTGCGCGGAATGCTCTGGAGAAACACTTGTTGATGCAGATTTTATAGCGGAAACAAGCTCCTTGACATAGGGACAGAGCGGAGATGTCAAGATAATCGTGACGGTATTCGTCTTATTCTGCGTATCGCAGGTGATCGCTTGAACGATTCCTAACTCAATGATATTTATATTTAATTCAGGATCTTGCAAACTGTGCAGTTGTTGCAAAAGCTGTTTTTCACATTGCGAGCCAGAAGTCAGAATACTTGCGTATTTTTCCTGATAGTTATCGGTTTCATCAATATTATACGCCTGCACTACAGAAATAGTTCCCTGGATTCCAAAAATAAAAAAAAGAAAAAACACAAAAAAATTGCGCAGTGCGAAACAAAACACGGCGCAACGAGTGTCCTGAATTGACCTTTTTTTCACGGCTTGAGGCCATCCTTGGACTTTACATTTTTTGTAGCGTCACCCAGAAGGATTCGAGCGAACAACCACGGCGCAAGAAGCCGAAAATCGTCAATGAACCGTAATAAAAACAAACGCATCGAACGCCTAAAAGCGGACTCTTGCACATTGCCTCTTCAAAAACAGTTTCCGACAATTGACCAGAGATTCCAGCGTCTGTCTCCCCTGTGTATTCTTACCAAGGAGTTGTTTGAAAACAACTCCGGTACAAAAATATCCCTCCAGCATGGCACTGAGCCATCTGTATCTGATGCAACAAAGATACCTCTCTTCCTTCGAAAGAAAGAATGCTCCCGACAATTGCTGCACTTTGGTATCCAGTCTGCTCAATCTGGATTGAGCATTGGACATGCATAGCAGAAAATTTACATCCCGCAAGATGTTCAAAAATCGAACAGTTTTTCAAAACAGTACCCTTCAATAGAAAAAATGGGTATTGGGTAAATTTTTTCAAAAGGGCGTACCAGTCCTCGGCATTTTGACACCGCGTTCAAACGCACCACAGGCGCACAAGGAGGCTCTGCAACAGCGACCAACACCTGAGGGGCATTCGTTTTTTGCGCACGATGTTCGCCAGTTAGCGGGAGGCCGCACGCAGGAGAAAAAGAGGGAGACGGAGGTTTCTCGGCCGCAATAGTCGTCTTTTTTGCCGGGCCGTGTCGCAACGACCGCTGGCCCGTGCGCCTCAGACGTCCGGGACGCTCCCCGGCCCGCTTCGCGCACGCAAAAATTTCTTCAAAAAAGAAAAAGGGAGTCAGGTTTTCACCTGACTCCCTGGATTTCCTGGCGGGGCCGACGAGACTCGAACTCGCGCCCTCCGACGTGACAGGCCGGCGGACTTATTTTTTACTGATTTGTACTCAAGTTTATATCCCATTATTTTCATGACTTTTTCATGATGTCTTTTCATATTGACTTCTACCGAAAGCGATCTATTTTGACCTCGTCTGCTGGGGATAGTGCTGGGGAAAATCGAATACCCCAGTGACAGCGAGGAGGGTTTCTGCATGGCACGGCAAGGTCGGACCAAAACCGATTACCCGGGCGTCTACTATGTCATGGGCACGGCAGTGGCCACGGGTAAGCCTGAGAAGATATTTTACATCTTCTACCGCAAGGATGGTCACCAGATCGAGGAAAAGGCCGGGCGCCAACACCAGGACGCCATGACCCCGGCCAAGGCGGCGCGGATCAGGGCCGAACGCATCGAGGGCAAGACCTTGTCGAATCAAGGCCGCCGGGAAGCCATCCAAGCCGCCAAGGAAGCCGAGGCCAACCGGTGGACGCTTTCCCGCCTTTGGGATGAATACAAAAGCCATCGCCCGGATGGAAAGGGCCTGCGCACCGATGACGGCCGCTTCCACCTGCATATTGCCCCCGCCTTTGGCGACAAGACCACCGATGAAATCATCACTTTGGACGTGACCCGGCTACGCTCGAAGCTGGCTAAGACCAAGGCCCCGCAGACGGTAAAATCCGTCCTGGCCCTGCTCAAGCGCATCATCGCCTACGGCGTCAAGCAAGGCCTGTGCGACTGCCCGGACCCCAAGCGCCTTTCCATCGATCTGCCCAAGGTGGACAATGAGAAGATGGAAAGCCTGACCCCGGATGAACTCGTCCGACTGCTGGGTGCCTTGGATGAGGAAACCAACATCGACGTGGCGGACATGATGCGATTGGCCTTGTTCACCGGAATGCGCCGGGGCGAACTCTTCAAGCTCCAATGGGACGATGTGGATTTTCTCCAAGGGTTCATCACGCTCCGCGATCCGAAAGGCGGCCGTGACCAGAAAATCCCCATGAGCGACCCGGCCCGGCAGGTATTGGAAAATCACCCCCACACTGAAAGTCCCTATGTCTTTCCTGGACGTGGAGGCCGACAGCGCACCGACGTGCGCCGCATGGTGGACCGCGTCAAGCAACGGGCGGGACTACCCGAGGATTTCCGCCCGTTGCATGGCTTAAGACACACTTATGCATCCCTGCTGGCCAGTTCGGGCAAGGTGGACCTCTACACCCTGCAAAAGCTCATGACCCACAAGAATCCGAAAATGACCCAACGCTATGCTCACTTGGCGGACGAGGCCCTGAAACGGGCGGCCGGCGTAGCCGGTGAGATCATGAACGGCATCGGCGCCGAAAAAGCCCCGGAACGCAAGGTGGTTCGGATCGGGGGAGGCAAGTAAGCCATGCCCGTCTTGAGTGTTTTTTTCGGCATCGTCATCACCATGTACTGGCGGGAGCACAATCCGCCCCATTTCCACGCTGCGTATGGTGATGCTGAGGCCATCGTCTCCATTGAGACGTTGGAAGTCCTCCGGGGCAGTCTCCCCCGCAGGGCTTTGGCCCTGGTATTGGAATGGGCGGCCGAGCACAGGGCGGAACTTATGGAGAACTGGCGGCTATGCCAGGCGTTCACTTCACCACAACCTATAGCCCCATTGGAGTAGGCCATGGTTGCATGGAAAGTTGAGACAGTTAGGCCCTTGCCGGGCTATCGGCTTGAAGTGATGTTCGCGGACGGACTTCGCGGTATCGTTGACTTGTCGGACGTTCCCCATATGGGTGTTTTCGCCTCATGGGATGATCCTGCTTATTTCGAGCTGGTGAGCGTCAATCCCGAAACCAAGACGGCCTGCTGGCCCAATGGCGAGGATGTGGCCCCGGATGCCATGTACGATGAGGTGAAGCAGCGTCAGGCATCCGCTGCGTAGTGACCTAACTCTTCCAGGGCCTAGCCGACGTCTGATCAACGCTGGCGAAACGCCGCTTCCCTTGGCGGCTGGCCCTGGGATTTTTCAAGGGGATATGCTGAAGGGAGCTTATTATGCCTGATTTAGATATACTAGACAAAAGTCAAGATGACGCTTTGGCAGAAGTTATGGAAAAGATAATATTTCCAAATGATGAACATTTAGCTGATTGCTATCACTACATTAGAATTTCTAAGAAACATGTGGCAGATGATTTGTTTTGGTCTGAGTTATCCGATCCTACAACGGGATGGTTGAGAGCTAGGTATGTTCGTTCTATTATGAATAAGCTATTAAATTGCCCATCGCTATGCGAAATGAAAAAAATTCAAGATAAAGCATTCGCAGAAAGTTTTGTTGTTGGCCTTGTAATGATGAATATGTACAAAATGTATCTGCTTGGAGAAGAGGCTAGCTTAGGAAAAGCTGCATATGCAACAAGAATTATAATAGAAAAATTACAAATAAGCCTTCCAAAAAGTAATATTGAGAAAAAAGTTAGAGCAAAAAGATCTTCTGCACATCTTGCGGCGGCTTTGGTCTTGTATTTTAGTTCGATAGGAAAGATTGATATTGGTGACCTAGATGAGTTGACAGTCATGCTGTCTACAGCGAAACAGTTTTACGACTTTGGCGTAAAATACACGCCACCGAACCAAAAGCAACCGATTTTCTCTGGTGATATGTGGACAATACCAAATGACTATCCGCTTGTTGAGGTTGACTTGCCGAGTAAAACCACAGACGACACCCTGATTTCTGCGATAAGCATGTACCAGAATAATAAAGAATGGGAGGGCAATTGGTAGATCTAAAATAACCTCCAAACTCTGGATCTGACCCCCCGGCCTTCTGTGACTGGGGGTTTTTTATTTCCCCCAGTGACGCCAAAACCGATTTGGGTAGTGTGGCCATGGACCGATTTGTTGGTTCATGGCCCTTTTTATTTTGAAGGAGACAACAATGATGGATGCTAGCGGACTTTATGGAAGGGACGAAAAGAAGGCGGCCGAAAAACTTGGCGTGTCTGTGCACACGATGCGCGCATGGCGATGCAGGGGGCAGGGGCCAGTGTACGCCAAAGTTGGCCGCCGCGTTTTGTACTTTGACCCGGACTTGGATGCCTATCTGGCGGCCTGCCGGGTCCAGCCGGTGAATGCGTAGGGGGTGCTGATGCTTAGCCCCCAAAAAATGAAAACCCAGACCTTCGCGGGGCCTGGGCTTTCAAGAAAAACTGTAAACGTGTGCAACTCCTTTCTGGCGGTTCCTCGCCGTTTCGTCAACCCCTCCGCCCTTCTCTTCCGTGTTCGCCCCCTCGCCGGCCTCGCCTTGGCCGGCGGATGGGCCGAGCGGCTGGTGCTCTGGCTCCCGATGGCGGATCAGGCCGCGCGGCTGTTGCGCGATGCTGTAGGGGGCAGAATATGAGCACCGAAAAAGATGTAGTCAGTCTCGCCCTCACTTCAGATGAAACAGATATCGTGCTTGCCATGGCGGCAAGATGGGATTTTCCAGGTCGATCGAACATAAGGGGCCAAGACGAGCGGGCAAAGATGCTGGCAACGGATGCCACGGTTGGAATGGTAGGACAATACGCTGCCCATAAGTACCATTTCGGAGCCGCTGCAAGAGAAAAATTTCTAGTCTCGCGTTGGCACGCCAACCAACACAAGTTTAAAAGCGATGGTGGATATGACATTGACGCTTTAAATGTTGATGTCAAATCATCATTGCGCCGCAATAACATCCCTCTCATGGCGTACCATCTGCTCGTCAGGCCCAGTGAATTATACGCTGGCTGGAATTATTGGTTTGCCATTGTTGATATTATCGAGGGTCACTGCCCTGTTGTTCATTTGCTCGGCTGGGCATCTGACCAAATGCTTCCGCAAAGACCCGCCGTAGACGGCACTTTCAAGGGGGCACACGTTCTGCCAGCCCGGCAGCTCAATCCGTTTCAGGCGCTGCGTTGGGATTACTTCGGGAGGCCGGCGGCGTGACAACTTATAAAACCAAACAAGAGGCGTGTTCTATTCTGCATGCCGATGCGCTTGTCGAGGGCCACGACCTTGTGTCGGCGGCCCTCCGGGCGCTCTCCTGTGGACTCCAGCCGACGCCCACACAGGCCAAGGCTCCGACCCTGGCCGGTTGGCAGAACGGAGGGGTGACCGAGGCCAAAGCGCGACAGGTCTTCGCCATGGCCGAAGGCATCGGGCTTGTGTGCGGCGCACCGTCCGGGAACCTGGAATGTTTGGATTTTGACATGGGGGGCGAGTGTCTTGGGACATGGACCGAGATCGTCGACGCCGAACTGCCCGGCCTGACTGACCGGCTTCCTTTGGAACAAACGCCGTCAGGGGGCTACCACGTCCCTTTCCGCCGTTTGGGCCTGGTTCCTCGAAATCGGAAGTTGGCGCAACGCCTAGTCGACGGCAAGCCGAAAGAGCTGATTGAAACGCGAGGGACCGGTGGCCAGTTCGTGACCGCGCCGTCGCCGGGGTATCAGTGGCTGCAAGGCGGATGGGACACGATTCCGACGTTGACGGATGCTGAGGCCGACGTGCTCATTCATGCTGCCATGGCTTTGAACGAGTATGTGGCTCCACAGGACGTGCGGGGCCAGGAGCGACCGAAAAAAGATCAGTCCCGCTTGATGCCTGGGGCTGACTTCAATGCCCGTGGCGACATTCTGCCATATCTAGATCGTGCCGGCTGGAAACTGAGCGGCTGCCGGGGGAAGAACACCTTCTTTACGCGTCCCGGAAAAGATCATGGCATAAGCGCAAGTCTTATAGACGGCGCAGTGTTTTATGTCTTCAGTACCAATGCTTACCCGTTCGATTCTGAGACAGGTTATAGCCTATTCGCAGTTTATGCGCTCCTGGAGCATGGCGGCGATTATTCCGATGCAGGCAAGGCGCTCTATGCGGATGGGTTCGGTGATCGTGCTGTCCTTCCTGCCGAAGGAGCCGAGGGGCAGGCCCATGAGGGGCAACAGGCTCCCGCTTTTGACCTCGCCTCCTGGGAATCAACCCAGGCCTATGTGGGTGAACCACCGACGCGTGAATATCTCGTGGCCGGGGTCATCCCAAAGGGTCAAGCCAGCTTGCTGGCCGCCGCTGGCGGCGTGGGCAAGAGCTTTTCGCTTTTGGCCTTATGCCGCGACGTGGCCGCCAGCCGGTGCAAAGCTCAACTGCCGCCACGTCATTTCGGCGGCGCGTTGCAGGGATCGGGCAATGCCGTTTGCATCTTCGCGGAAGACGATGCCACGGAAGTCCACGGCCGCTTAAAGGCCCTTGGCGGCCCCGTCGAGGGGCTTTATGCGGTCCCATTCCCGAGCGTCGAGGGTGGCGCACCTTTGTTCTTCAAAACGAACCCCGCCACCAAAGAGCCGATGGTGACGCCCGCATGGATCGCTTTAACAGAACAGGTTAAGGCTATCTCTGACATCGCTGTATTGGCGATTGACCCTCTGCAAGTATTCTGCGCGCTCGATCTGAACCAACCAGAGAATGCACAATATGTCTGTTCCCGCATTTCTGCCCTGGCTGCGGAGACGGGAGCAGCGGTCATCTTATCTCATCACTTCAGAAAAGATGCGGCCGACACCCCCGAGGAGGCACGGCAAGCAGTTCGTGGTAGCGCCGGCTTGGTTGATGGCGTCCGGTCTGTCGTCGCCATGTGGATCAAACCCGAGGGCGGGAACAAGGACAAAACCGGCGGCGGCGCGATCTGTAAGGCCCTGGGCGAAGTTTACGCACCGGAAAAGATCGTCCAATGCGCCGTGGTCAAAGCCAATGGCAAGGCCGCCCGAGGCGTCACGACTTTTATCCGCAATGACAATGGTGTGCTGATCGATGTGACCGAAAAAGTACGCGGCATCTCGGGAAACTCAGACGAATTGGCGGGCCTTCTCGTTGAGGCTGTAGCCAAGGCCGCAAGGCAGGGGCGGCCGTACAAAAGGACAGGCGATGCCGGCGTGTTCGCCATGCGCCATGAGCTGCCCGAGCCTTTTTGGGTGATGTCACGGACCAGGATCGAGGCGCTAACGGCTGAGCTCTTGCGCGACAAGCGCATTGTCACCTGCCAGACCGGCAAAACGAGGGGAGTTCTCGACGTTCCCGGCGGCGACTTTGCCAAAGGGCACGGTTCGTTCGTGGACGGGGCTCCCGAGCCCAATACCGAGGAGGCCCCGTTTTGACAGATTCCCGCGTTCCCGTCTGTTCCCGGGCATCCGGGAACGGAATTTTTGGCTTCAAGCCGCAGCGCATAAACGCTCGGTTTTTACTTTCCCAAGGCTGTTGGGAATGGCAAATCCCGTTCCCGTTCCCACGTTCCCGTCGGGAATGGCGGGAATGGGGATGGGAACATATTGATTTAACAGGATATTATCGTTCCCGTTCCCGTGTTCCCAAAAGGCCGGGAACGGCTATAACTATGCGTAAATACAGTAGATTCCCAATTCCCGACGTCTATCCCTACGGGAGGCCATTTTTCGGGAATGGCTCCCGAGGGTGGTTGGTGAAGGCAGCCAAACCAACCTGGGAATGGGAAATAGAAAGCCCCTTGTTGATGCGTGAAATTCATGCAGTACGCTCGAACAGATGTCAGGGCGACATGGCCCCCGGGTCAGCAGCCAGACCGGCTACTGCCGTGGCGAGGAGCAGCGCCCCCGCACTGGCCCCCCCACCCCCTGTCGAGCCCCCGGCCAGGAGGGTGGATAACCCCCACCCCCATGCCCTCCCTGGGCGCGCCACGTGGGGTGTATAGTTGCTCAAGTAGAAATTTTATCAATTTTCCAAGGAGTAAACCATGTCTAAAAAGAAAACTCACATAACGCCGATGCAAGCCATCCGTAAAAAGTGCCTCTGGTGCGCTGGCGGCTCCCGCACTGAAGTGCGTTTGTGTCCCGCCACGAGTTGTCCCCTGCATGAATATCGGGGTGGCAAGCGGCCAGAGAACGCTACGATAACGCCGCTACAGGCCATTAAAGCCAAGTGTCGTGATTGCTGCGGTTTGACCTGGGCGGATGTGCAGAAATGCCCCGGGCTCAAATTGGCGGACGGTCCCTGCTCACTGCACCCGTTCCGTGAGGGCGCGAACCCCAACATCTCCGCCGAGACGCGAGCACGGCAACGCGCAGCCATGGAAAGGCGGCTTCTGGCCGAGAAATGCCAGTCCAGCCCCCTGGTCGAGACATCGGAAATCGACGGACGGGGATTCGTTCAGGCCGAGGTCGGAGAACTCGAAACAGACCACCCTTTATTCAACCCGATGGCGGCCGACAACCCGCTTCAGGCGGGACGGTAGGAGGCGGTATGACGAAGAAAACAGAGAAGCCGGCAAGGAAAATTGGGCGGCCGAGCCTGTACAGCGAAGCTTTGGGTGAGGAGATCGTGGACCGCGTGGCGGCCGGGGAGGATATCGCGGGGATTTGCAAATCTCTCGGGATTTCCCTGTCGGTGTTGCACCGCTGGCGGGAGGTGCATCCCGCGTTCATGGAGGCATACGCGCGCGCGAGGCAACGTAGCGGAGAAGCAAGCGAATCCAGAATTCAAGCCATAATGGACGATGCCAGGGCCGGGAAGATCGACGCCAACACGGCTCGGGTCTTGATCGACGCTGAAAAATGGCTCGCGTCAAAGCGCGCACCTCGCACCCACGGCGATCGTGTCGAGGTCGAGCACTCGGGGCAGGGGGACCAAGGTGTGCGGGTGGTCCTCTCGTTTGGCCCTGCGCCTCAGATTCAGGCCCCCGCTATCGATGCGGAAGTCGTCAAGCCGGCGCTCCCCGAGCAGGATCGTGTCGATCAGACGAGTATGTCTCGTGCGTTCTCGGTGCCTGTTAAATCTCTCTAACCATCAACCCCGGCCCCTGCCGGGCAAGGAGTTACACCATGAGTTTCGGACCTCAGTTCAACGATTTGATGGAAAAGAAGTACAGCATCTTGCAACAAAACGCCGACGCGGAAACGACGCGGGCCAACGCCGTTGCGCAAAACGTCGGGCAGCAGCAGACGTTGCAGCAGCAGGCCGATATCGCGGCGCAGGCGCGGGCGCAGTTGAATGCTGACACCCAGCTCCAGAGCACGTCTATGAACAATCAGGGCGCCAACTACCGGACCGGGCTGACCTCTGGTTTGGAGAACAACTATCGGATGGCTGGGCTTGGGCTGGATGCCGCCAAGTACGCCTCCGATGACGAGACCAAGCGGCTGGCCCTGACACGCGCTGATGAGTACAGCAACGGCCTCAAAATCAACCCCACCGATTCCTACATCGGGTCGGTTGCTCGTGGGCTTCGGACGTCTAGTTTCCAGTTCCCAAACAGCCCCATCCCCCAGCTCCCGGGATATAAGAATGGTGGCCGCCCTCCGGTCGATAGGCCCGTGGTGGTCGGCGAGGCTGGACCTGAGACCTTCGTGCCTGACAACGGCGCTCGACCTGTTGCAGTTGGGCAGAGTGGCCCGGAAGTGGTGGCCACGCCCGTACGTGGGACGGTGCTTCCGAACACACAGGCGGTGGATGCCGACTTGCACCGCCGCGCTCTGAATGCTGTGATGGACCAGCAAAAGCCGGCGTACGACCCTGATTTGCAGCGCCGCGCCCTGGCCGCTGTGGAGAGTCAGCCGCAAGCTGATTTCAAGGACCCTGATGGTTCCCTGTACCGGCGCGCCCTGGCCGCCGTGACGAACCAGCCGAAGCCGGCTTCAGACCCATTGCCGCCGCTGACGCGCAATGGCGGGATCGAAATCTGGTACTCAAACCCCAAACAGGACCAGTCGCCTACATTGGGGCAGCAGCGGACACGGGACCTTGGATCGCAATTTATCAACAACCTGGAAGCCATGAGCGACGACGAGCGCAAGGCCGCCTGGAAGGATGCGCATCCCGAAGAGAGATATGCGGCCATCCAGGAGTATAACAGACTCAAAAACGCAGGGGGGAACCCCGTTAACCCCCGGCAACAAGCGAACGGAGACAGCACCCTCCCCGACACGATGCGGCTTATCAACGCGTCGAATGAAGTGACGCCCCCGGCCTCGTACAGGGCAGGCCTTGAGGCCATACCCATTGGTGAGAATCAAGACGCCCTTGAGCAGCGAGCCCGCAAATGGGCGGCCGCTCGGCGTTTAGAGGACCAAGAGTCTGCTCAACCGTTCGTTTTGCCCGAAGACAGCCACGGCATGCAGGTGATGCGTGACGTCCGCAAGCGCCTCAATGGCTTGGGCGATACTTTGGGCGTGAACAGAAACTGGGGCCAGGGGCTGGAATCGCTTATCTACGGTGAGACACCGGAGCATCGGAAGGCTCGGCTTGCACTCGGTCATTAGATAAAACAAGGGGCCGCTTTCGGGCGGCCTTTCTAACAACACTACACTGAAATCTTGTCACGAATAGGCTTGTTTTTGACAAGCGGAACGGCTCACAATTGCGGGAAAAGTGTCACTTCTTCAGGAGATGTGAATGCCTCCCGAACAAGATTCCCCGCAGCCGCCCATTTCACAAGCCGCCCTTGACTCCTTCGGTAAATTCCTTGCCACCCAAGGCCCAGGGAAAGAATCGGGCATGGATTTCGTGGGCCGCATGGCCTCGTCCTATGCTGCCGGTAAAGACCCCTTCGCGGAAGAGCAGGCCCCGCAACAAGAGGCCCAACCAGCCCCGCACGACCAGGGTTTGTCCGCTTCTGATTACGGAGTGGCCTTTCGCAAAGCCCTAGATCGTACCGGGGCCGCAATGGGCTACGGCCTGCAAAAGGTCGGCCTAGATTCTTTGGGCGGTTCGATCCGCGATTTCTACCACGAACGCGAACAGTCAGCCCCTGAGCAGTCAGCAGCTTTTCACGAAGTCGAGAACACCCCGTGGACGGAAGCCATCACAAGCCCCGGGATGGCCGTCAAGAAACTTGCTGCGGATGCGGCATCGGCGTTGCCAGATACGGCGCTCACTATTGGGACGTCCATCGGGACGGGTGGCCTTGCTGGCTTAGCCAAGGTCCCGGCGCTTGCTGGAAAAATCATTGGCGGCGCTGGCGGTGGCGTGGCGTTCGGCCTTGGGGATGCGGAGCGTAGCGCACGCGAACTAGAGGAGATGCCAGAAGATAGGCTTCGGCAGACGCCGGCTTTCGTGGACGCGTACAGCAAGACTGACCCAAGCCTCCCGGAAGATGTGCGTGTAAGCCAAGCTAGAAACGACGCGGCAAACACCGTCGCATCCGCAGCTATGCGCGGGAATATTGGCATTGGTGCGTTGTCCGGTGGCCTCCTTGGCCCGGCTGCGGAAAAGATCGGCCAGGCAATCCCTGGGAAAATAGGGAATGCCATTGCCAATGCTGGTGAGGCCTCCGCTTTTATGGGCGGCCAAAACACGGCCAGCAACGCCGTTCGCAAAGAATATATCGATCCCAACACAAGCCTAACCGAGGGGCTCCCGAGCGCATTGATCGGCGGTGCTGTTTTTGGCGGTGCGCACGGGCTTGTGAAAGGCGAACGGCCAAACCCTGTACGGAAAGCTGCCGAAGTTGTTCTTGAGGGCGACCCGCAGCAACAGCAGAACAACGCCTCGGATGTCACCCCGGAAGATATCGCGCGAAGGGCTACCCCGGTTGACGACGTGTTCCGGTCGGCTGGAGTGGCGGATAAGCCAGAATGGCAACAGGCCTTGTCCACCTACGACGCGCTCACGGAGAATCAAAACTCCATATCTCGGGCTATGGGCCAGGGGATTCCTGTTGGCGAAGGTGGCAGAGGGCCTTCAACCGATCAGGCGCTTGGGCCGGCGCTTGAACGTGCTTGGTATGATCCGAGCCAAGTCGACGAGCGATATCAGCGCGGGCTCCAGCAGGCGGCCACAGTGTCGCCCGAGGCAATAAGCGCGGGCGAAAAAGGTGCGGCCCCATTCCCGAAGACGCTTGAAGAGTCGTCCGCTCTCGCCAAGCAAGCCCAGGAACAGGCAGAGACCGCGCGCCAAGCGATTATTGATGCGCAAAATGAGGAACAGCGTCAGATCGCTATTCAGCAGTTCGAGTCTGCAACTCAGGACCTGTCCCGACTTCAAGCGCTCCCCTATGGCGGCCAGGATTTTAACATGGTGCCAGATGTTGAGCGTCGTGACCTTCTCCCGGTGAAACTTGACGAATCTCCGACGATGCCGGCGCAGTCGCTGACACCACAAGAACAATCCCGGGCAACCGAATTGCAGCGCCGCATCGACAATTTGACCGCCCTGTTGGACGCCGAACGAAACCCAGCGGCCCGCGCCAGGATTGAGGGGACGCGCACCGGCTATGAAGTTGAGTTGCGAAACCTGACTGGAGGACTGGAAGGCCAGTCGACGCAAGCTGGCGTGCAATACTCCACCGGTTCCGAGGCCACCCCGCGCCCTTACACGACCGAGGATGTGACCAAGGCCTTCCCGACTGGGACCGTCACCGAAACGCCAGAAGGCCATTCTGTCGCGCTCCCCAATGGCGAGTCGATCCACGTCAACCGCGTGGGGGAACTCTCTTTGGACGAGAGCACGGCACAGGCCGGTGGCTACGCCCCCGAAGAGACAACCGGAGCCAAGCCCGTGGCCTCCTTTAAGCCCATCGATGGCGGCGGCATCATTTCTTTGACCGAGGCCGGTGGCCAGGAGCTTCCCCACGAAACGTATCACGCGGCCGAAGCTATGGCCCTTACGCCACGTGAGATCGCGGCAGTTGAAAAGGCGCACGGCAATGCCGAGGGGCGCGCCAGGGCGTACCAGGATTGGCTGGCCGGTAAAGGCGAGGACAAGACCGGCGTCTTCGCCAAGATCAAGGAATTTTTTCAGCGCATTAGGGAGTGGATTGCTCCGACCGCAGCGGGGACGTTCCGCAAGGTGGCAAGCGGCGAAGTGTGGGATCGTGAGGCACAACCAGCGCAGGGCGGGGAGCAATACAAGCTGTCCTCGCCATCTCTTACCTTTGACAATCCCGACTCTGAACGCCGTTACCGTGAAGCCGCCAAAGGTATTGGTGACCAACGCGGCCTTATCGAACGGGGCAAAGATTGGCTCGGAGAACAGGCCGCTGGCTTCTCTCGCCATTTCATCCATATGCCCAATATCCCCCAATACGCCGAAGCCCACGAGGCCTTGCGTCAGCTCGAAGCCGCCCCGACCGCAGCCAAGGAAGAGGCCGTGCGCAACCTGCGGACCGTCACGGGCAAGCTCTCGCCTGGAGCCTATGACCTCTTCACGCGCAAGGTCGTCCTCGACGATCTGGCCCACGAGGCGTCCTTAGGCCATGACCTGCCCTTTGGCTTCACCCCCGAGGCGATGGCCAAGGAAAAGGCGAAGGTGGACCGCTGGACCGAGAATGTGCCCGAGGTCAAGGACGCCCTGGCCACTCGCAAGTCCATCATGGACGATCTGACCGGGAAACTCGTTGACGCCGGCATCCTCTCCGAAGATCAGGTCAAGAACCCGGCCTACTTCCGTCACGAGGTCCTGAAGTATGCCCGGGAGTGGCAGAACTCCCAGGGTACGGGCTCCGCGCTCAAGAAGCCCAAACCGGGCTATGCCAAGGGGCGTGATGGTTCCACCGAGGATATCAGTGCCAATTACCTGGAGGCGGAATATGCCTTCATGCAGCGGGCCGCAGTGGACCTCAAGACGGCCGAGACCCTGAAAAAGATCCAGGGTAAGTACGACACGATGCCGCAGGTCAAGACGGCCGCTCAGGAAGCCAACACCCGGGCCCTGGCCGCCATGGGCATGGACGCCACCCGCATGACCGAGGGCCAGAAAAAGGAAGCCTTGGGCGCCAAGTACAAGACCTGGGATTCGATGATCCCGGAAGGCTACGATCGTTTCCAGGCCGACAAAGGGCTTGTCTATCACACGGGTAATTCCATCACCGACAAGGCCATGCTCTCGCTCATGGACACCTTGCAGATGGACGACAAGGCCTTCCAGGCCCAGGCACCCGAAGTCGTGCTCGATGTGCTCAACGGAGTGCGCCAGCAACTCATGGTGGGCGGGAAGAAGCCCGAGATGATTTTACCCAAGCCCATTGTCGAAACCCTGAACAACCTGCGCCCCAAGTCCGAGCGGAGTTTCTTCGATCAGGCGCTTTCGAAGCCGCTGGGGATGTGGAAGCAATGGGTGCTGGTGAACCCGCGCCGCGTCCTGAAGTACAATTTGAACAACATGGCTGGCGACTTGGATGCCGTCATTGCCGGGAACCCCAAGACGCTTACCCGGCTCCCCGAGGCTATCCGTGAGCTTCGCGACGTCATGAGGGGGGGCGATCCCTCCCAGGACTATAAGGACGCCGTGGCCCGGGGCGTGTTCGACTCCGGTCTGTCCATCCAGGAAATTCCCGACATCGCCAAGTTGGACGCTTTCCAGAATCTTGTGGCCGAGCGTTCCGGGAAAAACTCCCTGGCAAATCCTCTGACATGGGCGCGCAAAGGCTGGCGCACGCTCCAGGACTACACGCAGTTCCGGGAGAACTGGATGCGCTTGGCCGCCTACAAGGATTATCTGCGCCGCATCGAAGCCGGCGAGGACATGAAGTCCATCGGTTACGGCGCGGCCGATCCGAAGATCGTGGACGCCCTATCCGATCCCAAAGACAAGGCCGCCATGCTGGCCCGGACCCTGGTGGGCGATTACGGCGCTGTCTCGCACTACGGCCAGGGCCTGCGCAACAAGGTCATCCCGTTCTATTCGTGGATGGAGGTCAACGCCAAGCGATACGGCCAGCTCATTAAAAACGCCTTCGATCAGGGCATCGGCCAGGGCTTCAAGACCGCCGGCCTGACCGGGGCCGCGCTTGGGACTCGGGCTTCCGTGTACCTCGGGCTGAGAATGGCCGCCATGTACGGACTTATTTCCGCCTACAACCACCTTTTCCACAAGGACGAGGAGGAGACCCTTTCTCCGCTGGATCAGCAACAGCTTCACGTCATCCTCGGTCGCGACAAGGGCGGGAACGTGCACACCCTTCGTTTGCAGGGGGCGCTTTCCGACTTCCTGGGATGGTTCGGTTTCTCGGACGCCGTGGGGGCCATGAAGGAGATTCAGAACGGCCGGGGCAGCTATGCCGACGTGCTCAAGGCCGTGGCCAAGGCGCCGGTCAACAAGGTGGCCTCCGGACTTTCTCCGTTTCTCAAGACCCCGCTCGAACTGGCCATGGGGCAGTCCACCTATCCCGACGTTTTCAATCCGCGCCCCATGCAGGACCGGGCCCGGGAAGCGGCTCGACTGTTCAGTGCCGAGAATGAATATGACGCGCTCAGGGACAAGCCCACACGCGGCTACTGGCAATCCTGGCTTCAGGCTGTGGATTACAGCCGCAACGTCGGGGAAATCGCCTTCAACAACACCATGGACCGCATCCGAGACTTCAAGGAGTCCAAAGGGATCGAAGGCGCCGGCACGTCCTCGACGCCGAAAAGCCGCGTCATCCGGGAATACAAGCAGGCGCTACGCTATGGCGATGAGCAGGCCGCTCAAGCCGCCATGGAGAAGATGCGGGCCCAGGGCGTGACCAGTGACGACATGGAAAAGTCGCTGATCCGGTCCGCGCCCCTGGCCGGGTTGGCGCGTAAGGACCGGGCCGAGTTCCTGGAAACACTCACTCCCAAGGAACAGGAGCAGGTGAAGGCGGCCGATGAATGGTACAAGGACACCTTCCTGGACACCGACACGCTCAAGACCAAGTACAACTTTCACGAGATGGAGGCAGACTACAACCTCTTGCACAGGCAGCAGAGAGAATTGGTTAAGGCAGGCAGATACGCCGAAGCCAACAAGCTAAAAATGGACAACGACCTTTCCCGGAAAGGCAACCTCATCAGCATGGTCAACAGAATCAAGGCGATGCGAAAGAAGGTTTCCGACTCACGGCTGCCTGACGTGGAGAAGGTCCGCCGTATGGGAAACTTCGATGGGCGAATCAAGGAAGTCATGGAGAGGGCGTTGACGGCTGTTAGGTAGTGATCCGCCAAGGAAGTATAGAAAATGGCCGGGGCGACTCGGCCTTTTTTATTTTGGCGGACTTCTTGGCCAGAAACGCCGACGTAGCGACGGAGTTTTGCGCATGGCTGCGGTGGGGCGCACTGTTCAGGGCCTCGCCATCTCCCTGTCAGAACTCCGCGCAACGCTCCCTCCTATCTTCGCCGGCCAATCGCTCGACGACCTCACCGGTGGAGCTATCATTTGGCGATCCATCCTCAACGCCAAGGCCAGGAAAGAAATTCCAGCATCATGCTTTCGGAAGTCTGGACGCAAGGTGCTCGTCCTGCGCGATTCGTTCTTGGAGTGGTGGGGGCAAACGCTGAGGGGGGACGGCGATGGCAATCGCTGAAGCCTGCCAACTTTGGATCGAACAGCGGATTGAGGAAGAGCTTCAAGACAAGGACGAAACGGGGAAGTCACTTCGGGAAATCGGCCGAGAGTTAGCGGCGGAGATCGAGAAGGTGTTTGAGGCGAAGGTAAAGCCGGGGACGCTGGCAGAGAGAGCTCGACGGATGGCTGCCACAAATGTGGCAGGCGCCGAACCCCCAGCAACCATGCCGGTTCAGGGTGGCAACAGTGGCAACAAATTATCGCCGCAGGAGGTGGTCAAGGAGGTAGATGCGCTTGTGAAGAAAGGGAAGGTATTTTTTTATTGCCAGGGGTTGACGCGAGCGGGCTGACAGGGGAATAGGACAGTGAATATCACCTTGCAGGACGCGCCAGATGGTCGGGCTTGTAAAAAAATTGGTGTGGTTTTAATAATACCGGGAATCTATTGCGCATTATTTCTATTGCCAACACTATTCCAAGATCAAGACGAAATGCTAGAAAGAGGTAAACGGCACATTGTCGAGATAGTTTCTTGCTATACAACTCACTATAAAGGAATATTACACTTTGTCCTAGAAGAAAATGGCATAAATAACAAAATGCTCGAAAATGACTTGTACGATCTTCGCTACAAACAAGCAGAAGGGTTTCTTCCTGACGCAGAAAAATACGTTGACGCAATATTAAAGTCTACAATCCCGGGGGATAATTCATTTTGCGGCAAGTGCTACCAGTATGGCATGACCTACAATCAGTGCAAGAAAATATATGGCGCGGTAGTCTACATTGAACAAATGGACCCGCCCAATCCCGAGTGCGTCAGCCAATAACATCTAGCCGGGTTTCCTGCCGGGCTACTCCTCCTCATATAAGTCCTTTGTCCTGACCCCGAGCGCCCCGGCAATGGTGGCCAGGGTTCTAAGCGAACAGCTTTCAATTCGTTGGTCACGCGCCCGCATAATGCTTTCATTGGAAAGACCTGTTTTTCTTGCTAATTCCCGGACAGTAATTGACTGCGCTTCCATTAACTTCTTGATGTTTGTCACGATCATTCCTCGCTTGTACTAATTTTTATTGACACGTCAGTACATAAATTTTAGTACGAACAAAGTCCAGAACAAAACAGCCCGGCTGGGTGTTGCCTCACCTTGCCGGGCCTGACCACGAACCGCACTTAGGAGGTGCGACCATGGCTGAGCATCCGCTTACCCTGTCCGCGTGTCCGACTCAATCCCAACCCCACACCCTCGCCGCCGTCCACGCCTGGAGGCTCCTGAAGGCCGCCTGCGGGCATCCCCGGTCATTCTTTGGCGATGGACCGGCCGCGCTGCCCGTGGAGCCCTGTGCGCCGATTATCCCCGTCCTGCCGGGGGTGGTGGAGGTGTGCCATGAATAGCGCCGTCACCGAAACCGTCATCCCCTGCCAGACCACGGCAACACAACTCGTGGAGGACCTCGGCTTCATGCTGGATGCCCTTCATGGCATCGCGAGCCGGCTTGAATTCATCGAAGGCGGCCTGGAGATTGAGGACCCTAACCCGCGTGGGGCAGCCCTTGCCCTGGAAGCCGCCGAAGTGGCGGTCCTAGATCTTGCGGGGAAGGTGGAGGAGATGAGCCAAGGAGCCCGCAAACTGGCCGGGGTGCCGACAGAGATGGCCGGCGGGGAGGTCCCCCATGCCTAAAGCCCCGAACATCAAGGACGCCCTGGACACGGCTGCGAACGCACACGACAAGTGCATGTTCCTGCGGGATGTGCTCAAAAATGCGGGCGGCATCACTTTGGACGGTGCGACCCTGCGGGGCCTCGGTCAGGTCTTCGAGGACGTCATGACCGACCTGGAGTCTATCGAGGCAGCTCTGAACCCGGCAGATATGGAGGTGCACCATGGATAAGCCCCCGCTGCATAGCATCACGAAGGATGCCCAGAAGTCCAACCCCACCGAACCCGAGGAAGAGCTTGACTACCATGTGGAGGTTTCGTCAGCGGCCAACGTGTTCCGATTCTTCGAGGAGTATTTCAACGTGGTGGGCGACGGGTCTACCAAGGTAACAGAGGCGGACGGCTACGCCCTGGCGCATATCTTCGGCCTGTGCTCCAAACGCCTGTATTCGGTGCTGTAGCTCCGACCGAATCTTCATGATTCTGAACTTTGGCGGCCTGCTTCTTCGGAGGTGGGCCGCTTTTGGTTGCCGGGCCTGCCCCAGTCTGTCCCCCGGCAGGGTGGGAGATCAGCGAGAATCTCCACCGGGCGGAACTGACGGCGTTGGAACGGGACAATCTGGTTGCGGAGTGGGCGAAACCCCAGGGCGGCAGGCCTGAAAGCGGAATTCGTCTCGCAGCCCGTCAACTCCCCGTCTCTGGCGACACCGAAAAGGCTCGTGAGCACCAGATAGCCCGCGCCCTCAAGGTCGCCTCCCTTTCCCCTGAAGCCCAGGAGGTGGCGCGTGAGGTCGGCCTTGATGACAATCGGTCTGCAGGGGAGAAGAGAGGGCCGGCCAGGTAAATGTACATCAGCAGAGATGTGTCCTGGGGAGGGGACGAGGCAATGAAAAGGCCCACTCCCTCTGGCAACCACTACCTATGATGCTGGCGGCCTTGCATCTACAAGTAACTCACTAAACGTATCAGGAATCTCTCCTGAATCTAGTAAACGGCGAAACACTTTGTAAACATCATTTTTATCGCCAGCCTTTCTCAAAAAAGCTTCTACATTTAACCAGGCAAATATTATTCGAAAACAGCCCCCCGTATCTGCTTGAAAAAACAAGCGGTGCCGTTTAGGTAGTCCATTTTTAACTCTTCTCCAGTGTGCATATTGTTTTCCCAATGTATGGCCTAGTAAAAATTTTTTATCAAACGGGTTGGTCGGAACATCATCAACAATGGCATCGTACACTTTTTTTAACAGCAAAGTCTTGGGGTGAGATTTATAGCGATCTGGCAAAATTTTTTTTAGTCGGGCGACCTCGCCGACCAACCCGGAAAATTGCTCATTGAAAACCTTATGGAAGAGTATATGCCAACCATTTTGTTCCATTTAGTCAACCTCAACTCCATCAATAAGTTCAGAAGCAAGGCGCATCAAATCCGGGTCAGGATCAACCAAAACAGATTCATTGTCTTCTATTGATTTTTGTATAACATCAAGCCGCCTCGATATCTGTTCCCATAATGGTTTGCGAAAAATTTTAATGTCTAATTTTTCACCGGGATGCGCATCTTCCCAGAATTTCTTATACTTCTCAAATTCGTCATCCAATCCCAAAAAATATGTTTCACCCAATAGAGATAAAAGAGCCTCGTAATGCGTTGGATTTTCTTTAAAAGATTGTCTTAATAGGCGCATTCCCTCTTCCTCAAGACCATAATTGAGAAGCGACTTTGAGTAATTAAATAAAATTCCAACCTTATTGGAATATCTAAGAGCCAATTCATGAAAGCGTCTCATCGCCACAACATCGTCTTCAAGGCAGGCGATCATCCCCAATGCGCATAGTCCAGCTGCCTGATCAACTTCGCGCAATTTCATTGCCTTTTGTCTAGCCATTTCCAATTCAAATTCATTTGGATTGCACTGCTTGCTTAATTTATTTAATATTTCAAGCAGTTCTGTAAAATCTGTCTGAGCAGCTAGCATAGGCATGATGTTCACCCTTCGGGGTTTGCGGACACAAAAACTCATTGTCTACCTACCTTGGTATGTCCTCGCAGTCAACCACTCAAAAAAACATACCAGGGATTGGCTAAATTCCTCTGAATGCCCCCGACGCCGTTCCCATTTCTCCACGTAAGCCGCGCCAGCCCCTGGTCCCGGATGATCAACGGGTTTTCCGCGTTTTTTTTCCCGGCCGCCATGGATCGGATGGGGACCAGGACAAAGACAATGGCGAAAAGGGAGGCCAAGAATTTATCAAGAGCATGACCATGCGCATTGTCGTCCTTGCCCCGCATCGCGCGCGAAAAGTATGTGGTCGTTTATGCCAAGCCTGCGGCAACATGGCAACGATAATCCACCCGGCAAGCGAGCCCCAGAGCTCCCTTCTCCCGCGTTTGGGCGTCCAACCTGGACAAAGTGTCGGGGGCTGGTCTTTCGTCGCTCCTGGGGGCGGATATAGCGCGTGGGTAAAGTTGAGAATCGTCAACTTTGAGCAAAGGGAAGGATTCTTCCCTTTGCCGGGGCCTGTCGAAACCTTCGATTTCGGAGGGATTGGCCGGGGCGGCAAGGTGCGTTTTGAAAGCGCGGCTTCGACGGGCTCAATTCTGCGCCGGTCGGTATGAGCCTCGACGTCCACGATTTTGTGGGGGTCACCCGGCAGGCAGAGGACGCCCGCGACCTGCACCGGGCGCTGGAGGTTGGAAAGGATTTCTCGACATGGATCAAGGACCGGATCGAGGAATATGGATTCATTGAGGGTCAGGACTTCGTAAAGTTTGGTTCCCCAAAATTGGGGAATCAAAGCGGTATGAAATCTGTCCGAGGCGGCGACCGCCGATCCATCGACTACCACGTCAGCTTCGACATGGCGAAAGAGCTTGGCATTCTTCGGAGGTGGGCCGCTTTCAATTTTTCAGCCCCCCGGATATCTATTGAGATCATACGATTCTCAAGGAAAGCTCACAGCTGACTATTTAAAATTAGAAACTGTCATCACAGTGAGGTGGCATCATGCTTGGGGTTACACTGCTTTTAATTTCTTTTGTTGGGACTGTAATTGGATTAATACACAGCCACGCAGCAAAGCCAGAAAAGATTTCAATATTTGGCCTAACTAGGGTTAGTGTCCTGCTCATTTCTGTATCACTAATTGGGCTTTGCATAGGTATTGCTAAGGAGGTAGAAAGCATTCGTGCTGGTGCTCAAGACAAAGACTTTCGCAATACAGCTACTGACGAGTTAAAGAAAATTCATTCGGTACTAATAGGTTTGGCGCAAAATTCATCTGATAAAATCATAACATCAGAATTAATAACGCTAGCCAACGGCATTAGTGCTAGATATTCTAGCGTTGAAGGTTCAGATTTGTCTATGTCTAACTTTGCATATTCAAGATTTGATTTTGGAAGATTTGAACGTGCCAGCTTTACAGGTGCATCATTTGTTGCAGCAAATTTTAGAAACGCGTTATTTCGAAACTCTGTATTTGAGGGAGCCGATTTTCGAGGATCAGATTTAAGTCGAGCGATTATTGATTCAACAACCACGTTGCCAAGAAATTAATAGAACTCCTATTTAGCTGGGACCATACGCATCGTTAATCACAGCAAGACTTACGGCAGTGCCAGGGAGGGGGCAGCCTCCCACTCCTGGGGCATCTGTCTCCCGCAGGCTGACCAGACAGAGCAAGGCGGGGAGTCCCCAGCACGTCCCCAGCAAGAAGGGCGTGCCCGTCCCCAAAAACCTTTTCTGGCTCATCCCGGAAACGGGGTGCCGGCCCGCCCATTGATGCCGATTGCTACTGATTTATGCCTTATCTGCTGGGGATAGCGCTGGGGAAAAATCCCAACAAAAGAAAAAGGGAGTTAGGTTTTCACCTAACTCCCTGGATTTCCTGGCGGGGCCGACGAGACTCGAACTCGCGCCCTCCGACGTGACAGGCCGGCGTTATAACCAGCTTAACTACGACCCCGCGATTCGTTGGTAGGCGGAACAGGACTCGAACCTGTGACCCTCGGCTTGTAAGGCCGACGCTCTCCCAGCTGAGCTACCCGCCCGCCCGGCGAGCCCCGATATCTACGCACACCCCACCCAACCGTCAACAACTTTTTTCAAAAAATTTCTTCTTTCTTTTTACCGCATCATTTCGATAGGATAGAAAGACAAAAATTGCGACACCTTTTCCCGGGAGACGGCCCATGACCACCTTCTATGCCCTGGCTGCCTGCGTCGTCCTGATTCCCTGTTTTGTCGCCGCTTTGAGTTACACCATTTTTTATTACGAACTGGCCAACAAACCCCATCCTTTTTTCGCAACCGCCTGCCCCAGGCGGACCTTTGCATGCCTGCTTTCGGGCGTGTGCTCCTGTCTGTGCAGTCTGCTGCTGATCATCCTCACCTATCCCCTGGGCTGGTTCGCGCGCCGGCACTTGCGCGCCACGCCCGCCCCAGGGGAGCCCGTGGTGGTGTGCCTGCACGGCATCTACCACAACCCGGCCGCCTTCCTGGCCATCCGCCCGGCCCTGATCCGGGCGGGATTCAAGCACATTCTCGTCCCGGGCTACTGCTCCCTGAGCGGGGATTTCGAAACCGTGGCCGCCCGGTTACTGACCGTCCTGCGCCGGGAGATTCCGCCCCACGCGCCGCTTATTCTGGTCGGACACAGCCTGGGAGGGCTTTTCGCCCGCCGGCTCATGGCCGAACCGGACGTGGCCGGCCGAGTCCGGGCCGCAGTCACGTTGGGCTCGCCGCATCAAGGCAGCAAGCTCACCGCCCTCTCCATCGGCCGGCTGGGACGCTCCTTCATGCCCTCCGGGCCGGTCCCCGCCCTGCTCGCCCAACTGCCCGACCCGCCCGGGACCGCCCTGCTCGCCCTGGCCTCGCCCGTGGACAACATGGTCATCCCGTTAAGCGGCCTGGAAATCCCGCGCCCGAGCTGGCGCCTGGAAACCACCGTGCCCGTGTCCCACGAGACCATGCTCTACCATCCGGCCGTCATCGCCCGGGTGGTCGCCTTTGTCCGCGAACACGGCCTGACACCCACGGCCTAACGCTGGCCTGCGCCCCAAACGGCAACGCACCGGCGCGGTGTTGATGGCGAAAGAGAGGGGCTCTACCTCGGCCTCCCCCTCACCGCCGCAGTGATCCCCCCGGTCCCTGACAACAGTATTTTTAATAATCTGAACTTGCCTTTCCGGATGGGGTGGTCCAGGAGGGGCCCTCGGCCCCTCCTGGCCGCCGGAGGCTCTCTTCTCCCCCTCAATACCCAGCCGCCAGACCGTCACCGCGCGGGTCGGCCGCGCCGTGGCGCACGCCCGTGACCGGATCGATGCGAATGGCCCCGGCATGGCCCATGATTTCGGTAAAGGCCGGGACCAGCGTCACCGGGTGGCCGCGCCGGCGCAGTTCCGCGACCACCGCCGGATCGATGCGACTTTCGAGCTTGAGGTCATTGGCATCCGCGCCCCAGGTACGGCCGTGCAGCCAGCGCGGCGCGGTCACGGCCTCCTGGGGCGAGAAGCCGAAATCCACGACGCGCGTGACCAGGGCGGCCTGGGTCTGGGGCTGCCCTTCCCCGCCCATGGTGCCGTAGACGAGATACGGGCGGCCGCCGCGCAGGAGCATGGCCGGATTGAGGGTATGGAAGGTCCGCTTGCGCGGTTGCAAGCAGTTGACGTGCCCGGGGTCCAGGGAGAAAAACGTGCCCCGGTTTTGCAGCAGCACGCCGGTATCGCCGGCCACGATGCCCGAACCGAAATCGTAATAGAGGCTCTGGATGAGCGAAACCGCGTTGCCCCGGGCGTCCACCACGCCGATCCAGACCGTGTCGCCCTTGGGATCGAGGGGCGCGACCTCCCGGGCGGCCCGGGCCCTGTCGATACGCGCGGCCTGGTCCCCGGCATGGGCGGCGCTCAGAAGCCGGTCCACGGGGATGGGGGCAAAATCCGGGTCGGTCAGGTAGCGGTCCCGATCGGCAAAGGCCTGTTTCGTGGCCTCCACGAGCAGATGGTAATGGTCGGCCGAGCCTTCGCCCAAGCTTTTCACGTCAAATCGATTGAGAATGTTGAGGATCTCCAGAGAGGCCAGTCCCTGGCTGTTGGGCGGACAGTTGCAGGCCGTCAAGTCGCGATAGGGCACGCGCAGGGGTTCGACCCAGTCCGCGCGGTGGGCCGCGAAATCCTCCCGGGTCAGGATGCCGCCGTGGGCCTGAAGGAAATCCGCGATCCGCGCGGCGATGGGGCCGCGATAGAAGGCGTCGGCACCGTCAGCGGCCAGGCACTCCAGGGTGCGGGCCAGTTCGGGCAGATGCATGACCTCGCCCTGGGCGTAGGGCCGGCCGCCGGGCTTGAGAAAGGTGCGGGTGAAATCCGGGAACCGCCCCAGGTGGCGCGACTCCCGGTCCGTGGTCGCGGCATCCGTGGCCAGCCAAGACGCCAGCCCCGGGCTCACGGGAAAGCCGTCCCGGGCATAGCCGATGGCCGATTCCAAGAGACGCGGCCAGGGCAATCCCGGGCCCATGGCCTCCCGGGCAAAGCGGTAGGCCGCGTCCCAGCCCGAAACCGCGCCGGGCACCGTGTTGGCGGCCAAAAATCCCCGGACCGGAATCCGGTCCAGGCCCTGGTCCCGGTAGAAGGCGATGCTCGCCCGCTCGCCGGAGCGGCCGCTGCCATTGAGCGCACGCAGGCTGCCGGGCCCGGCCGCGTGGATGAGCCAGAAATTGTCCCCACCCAGACCGCACATGTGCGGATAGACCACCGACAAGGTCGCGACTACGGCAATGGCCGCGTCCACGGCGTTTCCGCCGGCCCGCAATACGTCCACCCCGGCCTGAGTGGCCAGGGCGTGGGGCGCGGTGACCATGCCCCGGGTGGCCATGGCCCCGGCGGTGCGCGAGGCGGTTTCACCGTACGTGCCGATCATCGGCGCGCCCTCGGCCCGATCAGAGCTGTTTGCCGGTCGGCACGCCGGTACTGGACCGGGACCACAGGGGCGTGGCCACGGACGGGTTGACGCGCATGTCGCAGGGGTCCACGTCGCAGACCGGACAACGCCCGTCCGCGCACGGGTCGGCGTGGATCATGATGTCGGCCTCGGGCCCAAGCCCCTTGCGCAGCAGGTCCTCCATGGCCACGACCTGCTCGTGGGCCTCGGCCAGGCGCAAATCGCGGGGCAGGATCAGATGCAGGTCCACGTGGATTTCCCGACCGGACTTGAAGGCCCGCAGCCGGTGGATGTCGATCCAGGAGGGATGGCGGTTGTCGCGCAGCAAGGTGCAGATGTTTTCGAGCAGCGCCGGATCGGATTCGTTCATGAACCCGGCCACGGATCGGCGCACCAGATCCACTCCGGTCCAGGCGATGTTGCAGCCGACCAGGCAGGCGATCAGGCCGTCGAGCCACAGCCAGCCCGTGACCGCGACCAACCCCAAGCCGATCAACACCCCGCCCGACGTGTAGACATCGGTCAAAACATGCTCGCCGTCGGCGATCAGGGTCAGCGACCCGGAGCGCTTGCCCCGGCTGGTCAGCAACACCCCCAGCCACAGATTGACAAGCCCGGCCGCGACCAAAAGTGCGATACCGCTCCCCAGGTTCGGCAACGGCTCGGGATGAAAAATCTTGTCCCAGGACTCCCAGAAAATGAGCACCGAGGCCAAAAGGATGAGCATGCCCTCGAACCAGGCGGCGTAAAACTCGATCTTGCCGTGGCCGTAGGGATGACGGTCATCAGGCGGCGTTTCCGCCACGGTGACGCTCAGCACGGCAAAGGCCGCCGCCACCACGTTGATGATGGATTCCAAGGCATCGGACAAGATGGCAGCCGACCCGGTCAGCAACCAAGCCCCCATCTTGACCACCAAAAGAACCATCGCCACCACAAACGACAGTCGGGCCGTCCGGACCTGAGGCGAATCTGTTTTGGGGAATATGCGCATGACCCGGCTTCTAGCGTTGGGGCGCGGGAAATGCAAATGCTCCCTTCCGCTTTACCTGACCGACCTGTAACCCTTTCGCCCCTGTCCGCGACCCAGGCACAAACATGCGGGAAGAAGGCCCGGACCGATCGCGCCTCGTCCCGCCCGAGACACCGCCGCCAGACATCCACCCCGCAACAGGCAATCCATGTACAAAATCGCCATCACCATGCTCCTTGGCGACAAGGGCAAATATCTCGGCATCGTTTCCGGCATCGCCCTGGCCTCCATCCTCATGATCCAGCAGCCGAGCATCCTTTTAACCATGCTCTCCCACACCTACAGCCTGATCACCGACATCAGCCTGCCCGACATCTGGGTCATGGACCCCCAGGTCCGGTCCTCGGAGGATTCGCGCGCCCTGCTCGACACCGAGGTCTACCGGGTGCGCGGAGTCCAGGGCGTGCAGTGGGCCGTACCCCTGCACAAGGGGAGCCAGTCCGTGCGCCTGTCCAACGGCGAGCTCGAAAACGCCACCATCCTCGGCCTCGACGATGCCACCCTGATCGGCGGTCCGGGCGAGGTCGCCGACGGCACGCTCGCGGACCTGCGCCTGCCCGACGCGGTCATCGTGGACGAAAGCGGCGCCCGCAACCGCCTGGCCCGGCGTTCGGACATCCCGGGCCAGCCGCCCATTCCCCTCAAGGTCGGCGACACCCTGGAAATCAACGAGAAACGGGCCGTGGTGGTCGGCATCGCCCGGGCCACCCCGACCTTCCGCTCGGACCCCATCATTTATACGACCTACAACAAGGCCAAGAATTTCAATACCAGCGACCGCAAGATGGTGACTTTCGTCCTGGCCAAGGCCAAGCCGGGCGAAAATCCCGAGGAAGTGGCCCGGCGCATCACCGCGGCCACGGGTCTGGCCGCCCTGACCGCCGACCAGTTCAAACAGAAGTCCCTGGACTTCATGTTCCAGCACACCGGGATGCTGATCAATTTCGGTTTCGTGGTCGTGGTGGGCTTTGTGGTCGGCACGGCGGTCACAGGCCAGATCTTTTACAACTTCACCCTGGACAACCTGCGCTATTTCGGCGTGTTCAAGGCCATGGGCGCGACCAACCGGCTGCTTTTGGGCATGATTTTGCTCCAGGCCCTGCTCGTCGGCCTGATCGGCTTCGGCATCGGCGCAGGACTCACCTCGCTTTTCGCCCTGTCCACCCACAGCGGGGACAACATCAAGCTGGAACTCGGCTTGCCGCTCCTTGCCGGCAGCGGCGCGGCCGTGCTCCTGATCGTCCTGGTCGCGGCCTTTATCAGCGCCCGCAAGGTGCTCAAACTCGAACCGGCCGTGGTCTTCAAGAGCTGATCCGGCCCCCTCCCCCACTCCCATGCACGAGACAACCAACATCCAGGGCCACCCGGTCCATGCGCCCGTGGTCGTGTGCCGGGGCCTGACCAAAAGCTACGGCTCGGGCGAGACCAAGACCCTGGCCCTGCGCGGCATCGACCTGAGCGTTTCCCCCGGCGAACTGCTCATGCTCGTCGGGCCTTCGGGCTGCGGCAAGACCACGCTCATTTCCGTCATTGCCGGCATCCTCGACCAGGACGGCGGCACCTGCCAGCTTTTCGGCCAGGACGTAAGCCGGTTTTCGCCCCGCGAGCGCGTGCGCTTCCGGGGGAAAAACATCGGCTTCGTGTTCCAGGCCTTCAATCTGGTGCCGACGTTGACCGTGGCCGAGAACGTGGCCATCCCCCTGCTCATCGGCGGCTCCCGCCGGGACGAGGCCCTGCGCCGCGCCGCCTGGCAGCTCGAACAGGTGGGCCTCGGCGGCCGGGAACGGGATCTGCCCGGCCAGTTTTCCGGCGGCCAGCAGCAGCGCGTGGCCATCGCCCGGGCCCTGGTCCACGATCCGCGGCTCGTGGTGTGCGACGAGCCAACCAGCGCCCTCGACCACAAGACCGGCACCAAGGTGCTCGAAATGCTCAAATCCCTGGCCGTGGCCGACAACCGGGCCCTGGTCATCGTGACCCACGACCAACGCATCTTCCAATACGCCGACCGCATCGCCCACATGGACGACGGCATGATCCAGGAAACGGTCCGGCAACAGTAAAAACACCGGCAAGGACGCCCCACCCATGCGCATCAAAAACAAGATTCTCCCTGTTCTGGCCCTTATCGGCCTGTCCCTCGCCGTGGTGGTGGCCCTGGCCACCAACCAGGCCCCGCCCAAGCCCAAACCCGTGGCCGAGCCGGCCCAGGCCCCATACCACTACTACATCGGCGGTGGCGGCATGGTGGAAGCGAGCTCGCGCAACATCGCCATCGGCACGGCCATTGCCGGGGTCGTCGCGGACGTTCCCGTGGCCATCGGCGACCGGGTCAAGGCCGGCACGCCGCTTTTCGTCATCGACGACCGGGCCCAGCGGGCCACGGTCCTCGGAAAGCAGGCCAGCCTGACCAAGGCCAAGGCGTCCTACGAGGAAGCCAAGGCCGCCTGGAAAAACTATGCCTGCCAGTACGATCTGGTCAAAAACGTCACCGATCGCCGGGCGGTCAGCCGCGACGACATCGAACAGCGGCGCAACGCCGAACTGCTCTACCGGTCCAAGATCGACACGGCCAAGGCCGATGTGGACGTGGCCGAGGCCGAGCTCAAGGCCGCCCAGACCGACCTCGACCGGCTGACCGTGCGCGCGCCCGTGGACGGCGAAGTGCTCCAGGTCAACGTGCGCAAGGGCGAATACGCCGCCACCGGCGCCCTGGACACGCCGCTTTTGCGTTTCGGCGCCACGGACACCCTCCACGTGCGGGTCGACATCGACGAAAACGACGCCTGGCGCTTCACCCCGAACACCCGGGCCATCGCCTACATCCGGGGCAACCGCGACCTCAAGACCCCCCTGACCTATGTCGGGGTCGAGCCGTACGTGGTGGCCAAAAGCCAGCTCACGAGCTCCAGCACCGAGCGGGTGGACACCCGGGTGCTCCAGATCCTCTTCAGCTTTCCCCGCACCGCCCTGCCCGCCTATGTGGGCCAGCAAATGGACGTGTTCATCGAAACGGACAATCCCGACGCGGTGCAACGGCGCCATACCGCAGGGGCCGTGGCCCAGGGAGACGCGCAATGAGGTCCGGCCTTCTCGCCCGCCAAGGGCTGTGCCTGTGCCTCGCGGCCTTGACCTTAAGCGGCTGCTGGGCCGTGGGACCGGACTACCGCCGGCCGGCCCTCGACGCCCCGGTCGCCTGGTCCCAGGACCCGAACCCGGGCCGATCGGCCGGCGCTTTCGCAGACGTGGCCTGGTGGAAGGCCTTCGGCGACCCGATCCTGGACGAACTCATCACCCGGGGGCTGTCCGGCAACCTGGACATTGCCCAGGCCCGGGCCCGGGTGCGCCAGGCCCGGGCCGACGTGCGCACGGCCAGGGCCGGGCTGTTCCCGGCCATCGACCTGACCGGCACCTCCACCAGCAGCGGCGGCGGCTCCCTGCCCGACGGCACCTCGGGCGGGTCCTCGGGCGCGAGTTCCGGCGGCACCACCTCGGGCACGACCACGAGCACCGTGTACACAGCCGGGTTCGACGCCACCTGGGAGCTGGATTTCTTCGGCGGCCAGCGCCGCTCGGTCGAATCGACCAAGGCCACCCTGCAAGCCGACATCGAGGCGGTAAGCGACGCCCGGCTCACCCTGATCGGCGACGTGGCCACCAATTACGTGGCCCTGCGCGCCTACCAGGAGCAGCTGGCCATTGCCCGCAAAACCCTCGAAACCCAGCGTGAAAACGCCGAGGTCACGAAGGAACGTTTCCGCCTGGGGCTGATCAACCAGGTGGACGTGGCCCAGGCCGAGGGGCAAGCCGCGTCCACGGCCGCCGACCTTCCGGTGCTGGAAAGCGACATCAAGTCCTCGATCCACCGCCTGGGCATCCTGCTCGGCCTGCCGCCCGAGACCCTCTACGACCTGCTCGCCACGCCCCAGAACCTGCCCGAACTGCCGGACAAGCTCCTGGCCACGGGCCTGCCAGCCGAGCTCCTTTCGCGCCGACCCGACCTGCGCGAGTCCGAACGCAAGCTGGCCGCCGCCTCGGCCGACATCGGCGTGGCCACGGCCGACCTCTATCCCAAGTTCGACCTGACCGCCGGCCTGGGCCTGCAAGGGGTCACCCCGGCCAAGATCGCGGGCTTTTCCACCTGGTACTGGTCCGTCATTCCGGGTCTGTCCTGGCCGGTTTTCGACGCGGGCAAGGCGAGGGCCGCGGTGGAAAAGAAAAAGGCCCTCTACGACGAGGCCCTGGCCGCCTACAAGGCGACCTTCCATACGGCCCTGGAGGATGTGGAAAACGCGCTGGCCGGCTACTATGCCCAGCGCGAGCGGGAACACCGGCTCGTGGCTTCGGTGGCGGCCTACCAGGAGGCCCTCGGCCTCGACAACGAGCGCTACGCCAAGGGTCTGACCACCTTTCTCACCGTGCTGACCGACCAGGCTTCGCTTTACAGCGTGCAGACCGATCTCACCAAGTGCCGGGCCAACCTGCGCACCAACCTCGTAAGCCTGTACAAGGCCCTGGGTGGCGGCTGGAAACTGGACGCGACGGCGCCAGCGACGGGCGGGAACTAGCGACGCACCCGGCCGGAACGGCCGCCGGAACGCGGGCTCAGGTTCCCGGGGGCGTGTCGGCGGCGACCAGGCTGTCGCGGTGGGCCAGTTCCGGGAACAGCCACCACCACAGCGCCACCACGGCCAAGGTGCCGATGCCGCCGACCAGCACCGCGCCCACCGTGCCGAACCAGGCCGCGGTCAGGCCGGATTCGAACTCGCCGAGCTGGTTGGAGGTGCCGATAAACACCGCGTTGACCGCGCTCACCCGGCCGCGCAGGGCATCGGGCGTGTCGAGCTGGACCAGCGAGGCCCGGATGACCACGCTGATCATGTCACTGGCCCCAAGCCCGACCAGGGCGGCCACGGTCAGGGGAAAGGACCGGGACAGGCCGAAAATGACCGTGCACAGCCCGAAGATCGCCACGGAAACGAACAAGGTCCGGCCCACGGAACGCCTGAGCGGAAAGCGGGTCAGAAAAAGCGACATGACCACCGCCCCGGCCGAGGGCGCCGCCCGCATGACCCCAAGCCCCCAGGCGCCCGTGCCCAGGATGTCCTTGGCGAAAACCGGCAGCAAGGCCGTGGCCCCGCCGAGCAGCACCGAAAACAGATCCAGGGAAATGGCCCCGAACAACACCGGCCGCGTGCGGATAAAGCGCAAGCCGTCCAGGGCCGAACTCCACGAGGCGGGCTGGCGCGGCTTTCCCGCGGCCGGGACCGGGATGCCGGCCACGCCCAGGGCGGCCAGCAGCAACATCCCGGCCGCCACGGCATAGGCATAGCCCGGGCCGGCGATGGACAGCACGCCCCCCAAGGCCGGCCCGAGGATCATGGCCATCTTCCAGACCGAGGCGCTGAAGGCGAGCAACCGGGGCAACTCCCCGGCCGGCACGAGCTGGGGCAGCAAGGCCTGCAAGGCCGGCGTCACAAAGGCCCGGGAAGCGCCGATCATGGCCACGCAGGCGTAGATGCCGCCCACGCCCAGCCGGGTATGGCCGAAGCTTTCACCCATGAGGACCAGCAAGGCCAGGCCCTGGAGTCCCAGGCACACACTGGCGATGCGGCGCCGGTCAAACCGGTCGGCTACCTGACCGACGACCAGCGTCAGCAGGAACTGGGGCAAGAATTCGACCAGGCCGGTCAGCCCCAGGTCGAGGACCCGGCCGGTCAGGCCATAGACCTGCCAGCCGATGGCCACCGCCGACATATGATAGGCAAATCCCGAAGCGCTTCGGGCCATCCAGAACCGGGTAAAGGCATTGTTGCCGCACAAAACGACCTGCGACATAAAATGATGCTTCCTTTTGGCCGCCCGCACCGGGGCCTGCCCACGCGGCCGATCGGCCGTCGGCGCACCGCCTAGCACGATCGCCAAATGCCGTCGAGGATGACGGTATCCCCCCCTGGCCGGCGGCTTGCCCTTCAAGCGGAAACCCGGTAATTTTTTTAAACTCAAACCCAGACCGTGACCGTCCGTGCCTGCCGGGGCCCCGGTCCCGGTCGCGCCCCGGAAGCCCTCCGAAGTCGTGCCGGGACGTGGACCAGCAACCCCGGAGACTGGCCATTCTCCAGGACCCATGGCAATTGTTCCTGCTCTGGACGCTGTGCCGCCTGGCCCAGGGCGGCGTGCTGCTCTATGTCTGGCGCATCCACCGGAACTTCGCCCCGGCCAGGGATTGGGGGCTCGGGGCACTGGTGGCCGTGCCGGGACTGGTGTTGCTTGGCCTGCGCGGCCTCGTGCCGGACTGGGCCTCCATGCTCCTGGCCTACGCCTTTGTGCTGCCGGGCTGGATGCTGTTCGATTTCGGTCTGATCCGGGCCGCCGGCCGACATCCCCCCTGGCACTTGGGGATAGGCACCTGCGGGCTGGCCCTGGGTTTCCTCGCCTGGTACGGCCTGGTCGATCCCAACTTTTCGGCCCAGATGCTCGCGACCACCGCCGCCCTCCTCGTTTTTGACGGCACCACCGCCGTGGTCTGTCTGTGGCAGCGGGGACGGGGCATGGGCCTGACCCTGCGTATCCTCGGCGGCGTGTTGCTCATCAACATCCTTTCCGGCCTGTGGCGGGCCTCAGGCATCGTCGATGTCCGACCACTCTGGCTGTTCACCCCTCTTCCGACCCATAGCCAATACGAATTCATGGCTATTCTCAGCACCGTGGTTGTCACGCCCCTGCTCGTGCTGCTCACGGCCCAAAAGCTCCAGGAGGAACTGCTCGATCTGGCCTGCCTCGATCCCCTGACCAGCGCCTGCAACCGCCGCACCCTGGACGAGGTCGTCTCCGACCACTGGCCCCGGGCCAGCGCCAGCGGCGAACCCCTGTGCTGCCTCATGCTCGACATCGACCATTTCAAGGACTTCAACGACCGCTACGGCCATCAGGCCGGAGACCAGGCCCTGGTCGCGGTCTCGAAAGCGGCCCGGGCCCTGCTGCGGACCGAGGACACCTGGTGCCGTTTCGGCGGCGAGGAATTCCTGGCCCTTTTGCCCCGCACCGAGGCCGCGCACGCCATGGTCGTGGCCGAACGGCTGCGCCATACCATTGCCACCCTGCCGCTTGATGTCTGGGAACGCTCCCGGCGGGTGACGGTGAGCATCGGCGTGGCCGAGGCCCGGGCCGAATCCGTCAGCTGGCCGGAACTGGTCGGCCGGTGCGACCGGGCGCTCTATCTGGCCAAAAACCGTGGCCGGAATCAGATCGCCCTGGCCGAGACCGATGGCACGGACCTGGACGAAGCCGCGTTCGTCTGCCTCGCCTGGGACACGACCTATGCCTGCGGCCAGCGTGAGATCGACGACCAGCACCGCCGGCTTTTTGCCGCCTCCAACACCCTGCTCACCGCCCTGCTGACCGGCTGGCCCAAGCCCGCCTGCCAGGAACTGATCGAGGCCCTGCTGGCCGAGGTGCTAACCCATTTTCACGATGAGGAACTGATTTTCCGGGCCGCCGGCTATGTCGAGGCCGACGCCCATGCCGCCATCCACCAGGCGCTGCTCGACAAGGCCAGGGAACTGGCTGAAAAATACGCCAAGGACGCCCTGACCCTGGGCGAGGTATTCGATTTTTTGGCCAAGGATGTGGTGTCCAGGCACATGCTCGCCGAGGACCGAAAATTCTTTCCCTGCCTGCGCCCCGACGCCTCCGCCGCCGGCCCGAGCCCACGAATAGCATAAAATATCCAACAATTCCAAAGGGCCGACATTTGCCGGCGCCTGTGCTACAATCGGCGCCCACCCCGGGCCGGCAGCACGGAAAATGCGTGTCGGTCGCGGCCCCAATTTCCCGGCGGAGGACGCGTGCGTTTCACCCTTGTTTCGATTTTTCCGGAATTTTTCGATTCCTTCCTGGCCTGCGGGCTCATGGCCAAGGCCCTGGAAGCCGGGGTCGTGTCCGTCGACCGGGTCAATCCCCGGGATTTCGCCACGGACCGCCACCATACCGTGGACGACCGGCCCTACGGCGGCGGGCCGGGCATGGTCATGGGCCTGCCGACCCTGACTGCGGCCTTGCGCAGCCTGCCCGAACCCGGCCGGCTGCTCATGCTGTCCCCGGCCGGCCGGCGCTTCGACCAGTCCCTGGCCGAGGAGCTGGCCCGGGAACCGGCCCTGACCTTGCTGTGCGGCCGGTACGAGGGCATCGACGCCCGGATCTTCGACCTGTTCGACATCACGCCCGTGTCCATCGGGGATTTCGTGCTGTCGGGTGGCGAATCGGCCGCGACCTGCCTCATGGAATCCGTGGCCCGGCTCGTGCCCGGCTTCATGGGCAAGGAGGCCTCGGCCGACGAGGAAAGCTTCGCCTCGGGCCTGCTCGAATATCCGCATTATACCCGGCCCGAGGTGTTCGAGGGCCTGCCCGTACCGCCGGACCTGCTCACCGGGCATCACGCGGCCATTGCCGCCTGGCGCCGACGCCGGGCCCTGGAAACCACCCTGGCCCGCCGGCCCGACCTGTTCGACGGCACGACCCTGACCGAGGACGACGCGGCCTTTTTGCGCGGCCAGCCCCGGTCGCGGCCCGGCCGCAACCTGCATATCGGGCTCGTGCACGGCCCGGTGCTGCTCAAGGACGGCAAAGTGGGCACGGTGTCTTTGACAAACCTCGACATCCACGATATAGCGCGCGTTTCCCGCACCTATGGTCTAGGCGGGTTCGAAGTGGTATCCCCACTCCGGGACCAGCTCGCCCTGGCCGCGCGCATCCTGGAACATTGGCGCATAGGACCGGGATTGCGGGCCAATCCGGACAGGACCGAGGCCCTGTCCTTGGTCCGGCTCCACGAGGACCTGGACGCGGCCCTGGCCGCGGTGTCGAACGAACATGGCCAACCGGCGGCCCTTGTGGCCACCAGTGCCAGGAACGCGGCCACGCTGTCCTTCGCGGCGGCGCGCAAGCTTGTGGCCGAACGGCCGGTGCTCGTGGTCCTGGGTACGGGACACGGCTTGGCCGATGCGGTGCTGCACCGGGCCGAAGGGGTGTTGCCCCCCTTGCGGCCGTTTTCGGAGTATAACCATCTTTCGGTGCGGGCCGCGGCCGGCATCCTCACCGACCGGTTGCTGGGCGACACGCTGTAGACCGGCGGCGACAAAACAGACATTCCAAGGCCAGATGGGCGCGGCGTGCCCCACGGGCCTATCCGAGGAGAAAGCGTCATGAACGTGATCAATGCCATCGAACGGGAGCAGCTGCGCCTGGATATGCCGGAGTTTCGCCCCGGCGACACCGTGAAGGTGTTTCTGCGCATTCTGGAAGGCGAAAAGGAACGTATCCAGGTCTTCCAGGGCGCGGTGCTGCGCCTGCGCCGGGGTGGGGTCAACTCCACCTTCACCGTGCGCAAGGTGTCCGACGGCGTGGGCGTGGAGCGCGTGTTCCCCATGCACTCCCCCTTCATCGAGAAGGTGGAAGTGCTGACCCAGGGCAAGGTGCGCCGCAGCCGCCTGTACTACCTGCGCGCCCTGCGCGGCAAGGCCGCCCGCATCAAGACCCGGACCACCTGGGACTCCTAGTCCGGGGGCGATCGCCCGTGGACCGTTCCGGGTACCACACCCTTTTGGCCGTTGCCTGTCCGCCGCCGCAAGGCGGTTTGGACAGGCGCGGCTTTTCGTGTTGATGCTTCCTTCCCTGCACATAGCCGGCGTGGACGAGGCCGGACGGGGCTGCCTGGCCGGACCGGTGGTGGCGGCGGCGGTCGTTTTGCCCGAAACCTACGACCTGCCCGGGCTCACGGATTCCAAAAAGCTCTCCCCGGCCCGCCGGGAACGGCTGGCCCCGGCCATCAAGGCCCAAGCCCTGACCTGGGCCGTGGGCGTGGCCTGGCCACCCGAGATCGACCGCATCAATATTCTGCAAGCGACCTTTGCCGCCATGGCCCGGGCCGTGGTCCATCTGGCCCCGGTGCCGACGTTTGTGCGCGTGGACGGCAACAAGACCATCCCGGCGCGTCTGCTCGCCGGCCTGGCCAGCCCCCCCGACCAGGAAGCGATCATCGGCGGCGACCTGACCGTCCCGGCCATCTCGGCCGCCTCCATCCTGGCCAAGACCTTCCGGGACAAGCTCATGGTGCTTTTCGACCGGCACCATCCGGGCTACGGCTTTGCCGCCCACAAGGGCTACGGTGTGGCCGCGCATCTGGCCGCACTCCGCCGGCTCGGGCCGTGCCGCCTGCACCGGCTGACCTTCCGGGGCGTCCTGCCCGAAGCCCCTTCCCCCCAGGTCAGCCAAGCCACCCTGCCCGGACTCTAGATGCATCCCTTGCGCCCCGCCCCTCTTTTTCCCACCCTCCCCTCCCGCTGTGCGCGGAGGTGCGAGGGACCTTCCCCTTTCGGGTGGTCCAGGAGGGGGATGCCCCCTCCTGGCCGCCGGAGGCGCCCCACCCCATGACCGCTCCCCACCTCACCTTGGGACGGGAAGGCGAGGCTCTGGCCGCGCGGCTGCTCACCGGCAAGGGCTACCGCATCCTGGCCCGCAATTACCGCACGGCCGGCGGCGAGGTGGATCTCGTCTGTGAGGACGGGGACACGCTGGTGTTCGTGGAGGTCAAGACGCGAAGCGCAGGCAGTCTGGGGCGGCCGGATCAGGCCGTGACCGGGGTCAAGCGGGGGAGGCTGGTGCGGGCGGCGGCCGCCTTTTTATCGGAGCACGACGGCTGGGAACGGCCGTGTCGGTTCGATGTGGTGGCCGTCGTGGACCGCGACGGGTCCCGGACGGCCACCCACCTGCCCCATGCCTTCAGCGTCGAGGACGCCCTGGGCGGGGGACGGTTCTATCAACCCGGCTAGCCTGCCTGGAGGCCTCGCCAGGGGTTACTCGTCATCGGCATCGTCCGCGCCCTGTTCTTCCTCGGACAGGGAGAACGCGGCCGCCGCTTCGTAGATCCGCGCTTCCACGTAGCTCACGGTATCGTCGTCATCGGAATCGACGTCGAAGCAGTACCCGTCCTTGGAGAGCAGGCCGCCGGGAATAAGGTCGCCGCGCTCCTCAGGATCGGTGATGGTGTCGGCGTAGAAGCAGACCGAAAGGAAGCGTTCGCCGTCGAGGGAGGCCACATCGACCATGGTGATGACCGGCCGGCCACGGGGTGGTTCGGCGCGCAGGCTATAGGTCGCCGGGGGCCGGGGCACGAAGGTCACCGCCGCGTCGCCCAGGCTTTCCAGGACGGATTTGAAGCGCAGAAAAGCGTTTTTGACGCCGCTTGGGTCATCAGTCCAGTCGTTGAGAAAGGAATCGAGTTCGGTCATTCGAGCCTCCTGCGGGAAAGGATGATCAACCGCCAGGATGCCCTCTTTCGGGGAAAAACGAAATCGCTTTCTGGCGAAGGCCGGACCGGGGCGACATTTTTTGGGAAAACGGAGAAAAAAGGGTTGCCAAGCCCAGGGGGCTGGGATAGAAACGCTTTCTCGCCGCCGCCGAGGTAGCTCAGTCGGTAGAGCAGGGGACTGAAAATCCCCGTGTCGGCAGTTCAATTCTGTCCCTCGGCACCATTAACAATAACGAAGGGTTACATACGGGAAACATCCCCCGAATGTAGCCCTTCTTTTTTACCCAAAATCGCATCTCGTCCCGGAACGAAAAACATCCCCAAAAAACTTCTAGGGGGTGGCATTGTCTGCTGGCAGTGTCGTTACCCATCTCGTTCCTCCTTATCTCGCTCGCGAGAGGAGTGGTAATCGGTGCGGCCATAATCCAGGCCGCCCCAAACTGACGCCGGCTGTCCCAATCCGCAAAGACAAGGGCGGCCTGCCTCGGATTCTTTCCCTGGCCGCCGAGCGAACCAAGCTCTGGTATGACCATCCCAAGAAATGCCCCCCGCTGCTGCCCCAAGGCAACCGCAAGCTGGCGGATTTCATGCGCCGGGTGGTGGCCGGCGCTCGACCCCTTTTCAAGCGTCGTCAGGGTGGAAAATCCAGGGAACAGCGTGTAGCCCTATGGAAGGGCGTGCGGCGTAGTTTGCCTGGATGTGATCCACGAACAGACGGACTCTTTGGGGGAGCTGGCCGGGACCCGTCACCAGATAGACGTCGTGCTCGAAGCCCCCACTCCACTGCGGGAGGACCCGCAAGAGGCGTCCCGCCGTTTCGTCCGGCGCGGCCAGCCGGTCCCGGAGCAAGGCGATGCCATGTCCGGCCAGGGCGAAATCGCGGCACATCTCCACGGAACTGAAGGTGTATTTGGGCTCGATGTCGACGATGACCTGCTGATTGCCGTTGTGCATGGGCCAACGATTCCCGAAACGTTCGAGCACGATGCAAGGAAGCCGGTACAAGTCCTTCGGCTCCACCGGTACAGGGTGATGCTTGAAGAGTTCTGGGGACGCGTACAGAAAAGGCTCAATGGTCAAGAGCTTCCTGGCCACAAGCGGCGGCGCGATGGATGGGCCGATGAGAAAGGCCACGTCATAGGGATCAATGCGCATGTCCACCGGGTACTCCGCAAAGGTCAGGTCCATCCGGATGTCGGGCCAGCAGGCGGCGAAATCGACCAGCACATCCCGCATGTGATCCTCGTACAGATCCCGAAACATGCAGACGCGCACCAAGCCGGAAGGCTTCTGCATATTCATCACGACGAAATCATAAGCCTTTTGCGCTTCACTCAGAATGAATTCGCACCGCTCGATCAAAACCGAACCGGTATCTGTCAGCTTCACATTGCGCGTGTCCCTGTAAAAAAGCAGCACCCCCATTCGCTCTTCCAGCAATTTGATGCGCCTTGAGAGTGTCGAGGCACTCATCCCCAATATTGCAGCGGCCTTGGAGAAGCTGTTTTGCCGGGCGACAGCCACCAGGAGTGGCAGGTCTGTCAAAAATTCTTGCATGATTATACCCATTTTTGGGTTAGAGTTTTCTGTTTCGGCTCTTTATTTATCTTTTGAGGATGGTAAAAAGCATACTGAGGAATCCAAGAACCGCAAGGCGGCGCTGCCGGCCGTCGGTGACGGTCTCGGGCACGGCCAGGAGGTCCGGAGCAATCGCTTCCGGCAGCCCCCCGGATGCGTCCGGGCTTCCAGAGCGATCCTCACGGCGAAGCATCGCCGAGGACACTAGCCGCTCTCCCTATACGCCGATGACGCGGCGCAGACTGTTCGGCAACCAAGCAGAGGAGTGAACGACCATGACCATGCAGTCCGTCCTTGATGACACCAAGACCTTTCTCGACCATCTCGGCACAAAGGAAGAACCATTCGGCGTGTATTACGCCGATACACTGCCGGAAAAAGCTGTCGGACCCAAGGTGGGAGTGCCCATTTCGCGCGAGTTGGAGGATCAAGGGAAGTTGGATATGCAGGAAGTCTTCAAGACATTTTCCTGCGTCATGTGCAATGTCTGGCTGGCCAGAAAACGACAGAGCGCGGCCTTTATTTCCACGGAAGAATACGGCTGCATCGGGGGCGTGTACTACTGCGCCATGATGCAACCACCCCTTGCCTTCATCGAGCATTACGTGGGCGTGGGCATCAAAGGGACGCCGATTCATGGCGAGAGGTATATGCCCAGTCCCGAGAGCGTGCGCAACTTCCTCACTGAGGTCAATCCGCGGCCGGCTCCGGCAAAGTATTGCATCTTCAAGCCGTTGTCCCAGTTCACAGACGGCACGGAGCCGGAGTTCGTCATCTTCTTCGCCCGGCCCGAAGTCTTGACCGGCCTGTTCATTCAGACGGTTTTCACCACGGGCGACGTGGACTGCGTGGCCTCCCCCTTTGGCGCGGGCTGTACCAGCATGCTCGCCTGGCCCCTGTATTACCAGCGCAAGGGGCTGGAAAGAGCCGTTCTCGGCGGGTTCGATCCCTCGGCCAGAAAGTGCATGAAGCCCGACGAACTGACCTTTACGGTGCCTTTGAGCCTTTACAGGAAAATGCTGGCCGCCCTGCCCGAGTCCATGTTCAATGTGGACGGGGAATGGAAGAACATCCGTAAGAAAATTGCCCGTAGCGCGAAGGCCTGGGGGGAAGAGGAATAGGCCTGTCGTTTGCCTGTGGCCTCTCACTGTCCTTTGGCCTGGACGGCTGCATAGAAAAAGGGGTGTCCGAAAGCGGGCACCCCCTTTCCTTGTTTGTGTCTCGCGGCGGGATCAGGCGTTTTTCCCCGCGGCGTAGGCCTGCTCAAGGGCGCGTTTGTTGACCTCGCCCGCGTCCCAGACGCCGGTTACGGCGATGGTCTCCTTCTCCTTTATGCCGCTAAAGCACTCGGTAAAGAGCCGGAGGCTTTGCACGGCCTTGTCGACTGGCATCTTTCCTCCGGCCGCCGACAGGATATAATACATCTCCTTGGCGCGGACCATCGTATAAATGGGGCAGACCCTGTCGATGAAGGTCTTCATCTGGCCATTCATGGCGTGAAAATAGACCGGGGTGGCCAGGACCATGACGTCTGCCTTGAGGATCATTGCAAAGATCCCGTTCATGTCGTCCTGCTGGACGCACGCGCCTTGCTTACTGACGCAGGTGCAACATCCCGTACAGTAGTTGATCTTCTTCTCCGACAAACGAATCTTTTCCACGTGGTGGCCGGCCTCCTCGGCCCCCCGCATGAATTCGTTGCAAAGGAGATCGGAGTTGCCGTTTTTTCTTGGTGTCGCGGACACGATCAGGATATTTTTGCTCATACTATTTGCTGCGAATACATCGTTGTTTTCGGCGTCATCGAGAAGAAGGAGGTCCAAGGGGCCCTCGTCACGACCCGGGGACGCCACGCCTGCCGGGTAGGCGCGAGGTTGCCCGTATGCTGCCGGCCCCGCTTCCTGTTATCTTTTGGCGAGGACGTCCGTGAGCACCTTTTCGGCGCCGGCCGACTGGTCATGGCCCACCTTGGCCCCAAGGACATCGATGAAGCCATGCATCTGGGACTGCGTTAGCCCGGTATTCATGGCCGCGCCGAGATGATAGGCCAACTGTCCGGCGGTGCCACTCATGTTGGCAAGCGCCGCGATGGTCGCCAGTTCGCGCTCCTGATGCGTCAGCACGTCGCGGGCAAAGATGTCCGCGAACAGATGCTCCTTGAGGAAATCGTCGATGATCGGGCAGAACTGCTGCCAGGCCGCCGGGGGCGGAACCTCCTTGAGCCCGGACAAATCGGCTCGCACCCGGGCGCCGTAGGTGTCCCGGTCCAGGTCGGCCGGAAGCGGTGAGGCAAGCCTCCCTTCCACATCCTTGATGCCCTTGGCCTTGCGCTCTTCCACCACGCCCATGAAGACCCCCAATCCGTTGAGGCTTCTCGGGAAACCGGCATAGGCATACATCTGGACGAGGACTTCCTTGATTTCACTTACCGTCAGACAGGCGTCCAGCCCTTCCTGAAGTGCTAGCTTGAGTCTGTCGAGATCACCGCTCGCGGTGAAGGCGGCAATGGTCACGATGCCTTGCTGCCGATCGTTCAATGGTGCTTCGGTTTGCATTTTTTTCGCCTCCGTAATGGCCGTCAGGCCGCAAACGAGAAAAAGTATGGCGAAGATCAAAGCGGGTGGCCGCATGCGCATGTCCGGCCTCCTAGTGGTGGGCGTATTGCTCGTCGGTGACCTTTTCCTTCCAGACGGCGTTCTTGCCATCCTGCGTTCCGGTGATAACGAGATGCGTCATGGGCGCGTCGGGAGTGGCCCCGTGCCAATGATCGATACCGGCCGGACACCAGACGGTCTCACCTTCCTTGAAGGCGATAACCTTGCCATCGCGCGTCCCCGTCAGGGCGACGCCCGAGGTAACGATCATATGTTGCCCGGCCGGATGCATGTGCCAGGCGGTTCTGGCGCCGGGCGCAAATGTGACGTACGCGCCGGAGTAGTGGGCCGTAGCATTCTCCGGAAAGAGCATGACGACCCGTACGTCGCCCGTGAAATACTCGGCGGGGCCTTTGAAGGATTTCTGCGAACCCTCCCGGTAGAAAACCTGCGGAGCGGCGTCTTGCGCCTGCGCCGCGCAAGCAGTGGACACGGACAGCGCCGCGACGACGGTGAAAATCAGCAAGAACCGTTTCATCGCATCCCCCTAGCCGAGCGCGTCGTATTCTGCATCGGACACGGGTTCCAGCCATTCGTTTGAGCCGCCTTCGGAAGGCACTTCCACCGCGACATGGGCGAACCAGCTGTCCTTGGCCGCGCCGTGCCAGTGCTTGGTTTCCGGGGGGATGTTGACCACATCCCCGGCATGAAGCTCCTGGGCCGGCTTGCCCGCTTCCTGGTACCAGCCGCGTCCCCCGGTCACCAGGAGGATCTGGCCGCCCTTGTGGTGGATATGCCAGAAATTGCGGCAGCCCGGCTCGAAGGTCACATTGCCGATGACGACGCCTTTCATGGAAAGCATGTTCAGGTAGCTGGTCCCGGTAAAATAGCGGGCGTAGGCCTCGTTTTTCGGCCCTTTCGGAAACATCCCCTCGCCCTTGAAGATCTTAGTATCGCTCATGATCAGAGCCTCCTCGTCTTTCCTTGCGGTTGCGGCGTGACCTGGCATGACGCCCGAATCGCCCTCCGAACGATCGGATGGTGACGGGGCACCCGCTTTTGTCCAATTCTATCTCTTTCCCGGGAGCAACGGGTAGGACGATCCGCTCATTTTTTTGCCTGATCGTCCGACGTCTGGAGAAATGTGTGCCGCGTTCTTCGCTGCACGCCTGGGCGCAATCCGCGAAAACCATGGGCGGCGGCAGAGGTCGCGTTCCCTGGTCATTCTGCGGAGCGCAGCGGCATGAGGCCCTCCAGGGATACCCTGGCCCCGAAACGAGGCGAGATGACGGCGTGGCTCCGTGAGCGTTGAGTCGCGCGCATGCCACCTCGGAAACATATCGGATGTCCCGGCATGCGGCATGGGGCGATCGCCGGCAAAAGCCGTGCGGTGTCGGGCGGCCTTATTAAGGCGATGCGGAGCGCAGCCACCCTCAATGTGCAAGGTGCAGCTTGCTTCGGGGAGTTTCCTTATTGCTTGTCGTGCATGCCAAGCATTCGCAGGAACAGGTCCTTGAGTTTTTGAGACACATCTTCAATGTGTTGTGTTCCTATGATGGCTTCGTCGCAACCGCCCCGAAAACTGTAAAACATAATCACCGATGTCCAGCGCTCGTCGTCAATTTGCCAAGCGCCCGCTTTTGTACCGTCTACAATCAATTGGGCAAGGTGTTTTGTAACTTCAGAATCAGCCATCGTGTGTCGAAATGGCATCCCGAGGCCGTAGATAACGACGTCATGGAGGTCGATCATTTCGAAGTAGGCAGTGATCGCCGCATCGATCCACGACGTGATGCGTCCACGCCAATCATCAGCAGGGCAACTTTCCACGTGCAACTGGATGCGGCGCGCGATTTCTTTATCGAAATTTTCCCGCAACACCTGAAGCAGGTCGGCCTTGGTCGTGAAGTAATGGTAGAGCGTCCCCTTTGCGAAACCAGCCGCCGCGGCGATCTCGTCCATCGTCGTGGCTTCGTAGCCTTTTTCTACAAAGATCCTTTCTGCGGCTTCGATCAAGGTGGCTCGTTTCAGGTCCGCTTTCCGTGGTCCCGGCGGCGCGCCGATCCGATGCGTTGCCTTTCGGGCCGATCGTTTTGAAGCCAACGCGGCTTGTTTCATTTCTTCTCCTTATTCGGTGCGGTCGCGAGTTTCCCAGGTCGGCAAGAGCCCGCCGTGAGACGCGCTTCTAACAATATTTTTGACCGGGAGTCTATTTTGAATATTGACTCACAGTCGATTTTCCCCCACAGTCACTCGAAAGGGAATGACCGTGATAGTGCGCGTCCTGCTCCAGAAACAGGGAGGATGCCCGGGCAGACAGTTTCTCATCCGGCCGGTTCCGGTTGCGGTGGTCGCAGCCGAATGGCGGGTGACGCTGGTATCGAAGCCGGTCGAGCCGTACCCGCAACCGCAAAAACATGTTCTGATGGAACCCAGGAGGCGTATGCGATGGAAATTCGCAGAAGCTATTGCGGACTCTGTCATCCGAGATGTGGAACGTTGCTCCACGTAGAGGATGGGAAGGTTGTCAAAATAACAGGCGATCCGGAACATCCCATTACGCGTGGAGCCATTTGCGAACGCGGTCGGTTGATGCTTGACCATATTTACCATCCCCAACGTTTGAATCACCCTCTGAAGAGGGTTGGCAAGAAAGGCGAGGGACATTGGGAGCGCGTGACCTGGGATCAGGCGCTGGACGAAGTGGCTGGGAAACTGTCAAAGCTGAAAAGCCAGTACGGCGCTGAAACGCTCACGTTCACGCATGGGACAAAGCGTACCTATCATTGGGATTGTCGCCGCTTCTTCAATATTTTCGGCTCCCCGAACACCTGCGGCGTGAACACGATCTGCATGTGCCCCAGTTACGCCACGGAATATGCAACCTATGGCGGCATGGTCATGCCCAGCCACGAGATGTTGAGCACGCGCTGCATGGTCGTGTGGGGATGCAATGCTTCAAAATCAAGCCCGATCGGCCTCTATCCCCAGATCGTCCAAGCCCGGAAAAACGGCGCGAAACTGATCGTCATTGATCCCCGGAAGACAAGAGAGGCGGAAGTCGCGGATTTATGGTTGCAAATTCGGCCCGGGACAGATCTCGCCTTGATGCTGGGCTGGATTCGCCACATCATAAAGAATGATCTGTACGATCGGGAATTCGTCGCCAACTGGACGGTTGGTTTCGAGGACCTCAAGGCCGCGGTCGCATCGTACACCCCGGAGACGGTGTCCGAAATCACGTCCGTGCCTGCGGCTCGCATCATCGAAGCGGCCACGATGTACGCCACGACGAGCCCGGCCTCGATACCTTTCGGGCTGGGGCTGGACAAGCAAGGGGTGAACGCCACGCAGTGCGCGAGAGGCCGGGCCATACTCCGGGCCATTACCGGCAACCTGGAAGTCCCTGGCGGGGAGGTTTTCAGCCGCGCTCCCGCAGTGGCGAAAATCCATGATCTGGAGTACCTTGAACGCAACGACCTGATCCCGGACAGCCAAAGGGCCAAACAGCTGGGCGCGGACAAATACCCCTTCTTCGGTTTCCCGGGTTGGGAGAAAAACTCGGCCGCCAATAAAAAACTGCCCGAAGGGTATCTGGCCGCGCCGGAAGCGTGGCACTCCAATCTGGCCCACGCCAGAGAGGTCATGGATGCCATCATCACCGGCAAGCCGTACCCCGTGACCGCCGCGATCACCCTGGCGAACAATCCGCTGCTGGCCCTGCCCAATTCCAAGCGGGTGTTCGAAGCCCTTCAGGCCCTGCAGCTGTATGTGGTCATGGACTACTACATGACTCCCTCCGCGGCCTTGGCCGATTATGTCTTTCCCGCGTCCACCACGGTGGAACAGCCCGAGATCTGGCTGACCCCGGGATTCTGCGTCGCCTGCCCCCAGGGCATCGAACGCATCGAGGAACGCCGGAGCAGCTATGACTTCTATCGCGGCCTGGGAATACGGCTCGGCCAGGAGGAATACTGGCCCTGGAAAACCGTGGAAGAGGTCTACGACCATTGCCTGGAGCCCGTCGGACTGACGTTCCAACAGTTGGTGCAGCAAAAAGGCGTCATGGGACCGATGGAATACCGTCGGTACGAGAAGTTCGGGTTCGGCACGCCCTCGGGCAAGGTCGAGCTGCGTTCCTCGATCTTTGAAGAACTGGGAGCGGCGCCGCTCCCCGCGTACCATGAGCCGGTCTGGAGTCCGCTTGGCAGCCCGGAGTTGGCAAAGGAGTATCCCCTGATCCTCATCACAGGGAGTCGCTTCATGCCCATGTATCATTCCGAGCAGCGGCAAATCGAAAAGGCCCGTCAGAAAGTTCCCGATCCGTTGGTCACGATCCATCCCGAGACAGCCGAAAAACTGGGCTTGTCCGCTGGGGACTGGGCCGTGATTTCAACGCCCCTGGGGTCGATCCGCCAGCGCGTCAAGATATCGGAGGCGATCCACCCGAGTATGGCCGACATACAGCACTCGTGGTGGTTCCCGGAACGCGATGCGAACCTCCCGGAGCTCTTCGGCGTTTTCGAGTCGAATTCCAATGTCCTGTGCCCGGATGACCCGGAATTCTGCAGCCCGGAAATAGGCAGCTGGCCCCATTCCGCCTTGCTGTGCCGCATTGAAAAAGAGCCCGCAGCCACGGTCTGATGCGAAATATCAGGCGCATTGACGCCTTGGCGTTGCCGGTCGCATCGGCTTGGGAAGACGGGCGGACCATCGCACACCAGCTCGCTGTGTTTTGGGAAATGAAGGCGGAGGGCTTTCATCTCCGTCTTCCAGTGCTGTGGCGCCGATGATGAGGTGGTCCCGTGAAGGTGTCACGGGGCGACAGGCCCTGGTTATTGCACCGCTTCGATGCGCAATTCGAAGTCATGCTTCTGCGCGCCGAGGGCCGCGATGTCGCCATCGAACCGCCCCAGCCGGACCAATCCTTTGGCGTAGCTGGCGTCCCTGTAAAAAAGCGCCAGATTGCCCCACGGCGCATAATAGGTGATGTCCCCGACCGACGGGTCGTGGCCGGCCGGCGCGCCGCGCTGGTCGAGCACCTTGGACAGGCTGCCGCTGATCTTTTCCCTGCCGGCGAAATCCTTCATGGGCAACGTCAGCGGCAACATGGAAAAAAAGTCCCGGCCGGCGGCGCTGTCGTCCAGGGTCGCCGGAAGCGTGGTCGAACCGATAACGAAACGGATTTTCATCGCGTGTCCTTCCTCTGCTTTTGATTCCTTGCCCGGTGTCATGAACGCGACAAGGGCGATGACAAGAGTGGTGAGAACCGCATGTTTCATAGGGCAGCCTTTTGCGTCGCTACGCGAGTGCGATGCCGACGGAAATACTGGTCTCCAGGGTGTCCATGATCGAAAGCGGCGCGTCCAGGACGCCCAGCGTGACGATACCGTCATATTGCCGGGAGACTTCCTCCTCCTTGTAAAGGATGGTGAAGTAGTTCCCGTCAATGGCAAAGGCGATGTCGCCGTTGAGCCACCCCTTGCGTGCGTCGCTTGCGTCATAGGGCAACGGATCGCGCATGACGCCGCAGTAGTCGTGGGCATATTTTTGCAACCTTACCGTGTACGGCAGCCTGGCGATGAGCGCCTTTGCCGATTTGCTGTCGTTGAGAACGGCGGGGATCACGGCGTCGCCTACGGTCAGCTTTATTTTAGTGCCATTTTCGATGGTTCGGGTGGCGTGTCCGCTATTGTCCTTGCTCGACTCAATTTGATGCATCAAAGTCTCCGCGGTATCATCATGGTTGTTGTCGCCGCGAGAGCCTCTGGCAGGCTCCCGCCATCCTTTTGGTACAAAATATGTTGTATGCGAAACGCTTTGAACGTCAATTCCTCCAGAAACGCTTGCCCATTCCTCTTCTCTTCCCAAAGCGGACAACGATAGATCGTCAGCCAACTTTTGTCGCTACCTGGCGCAGTGCCTTCATGTCCCGCAACGGCGGAGCGCCAAAGAAGCGACTGTACTCGCGGTTAAACTGAGAATGGCTTTCATAGCCGACCTGAAAAGCCGCTGAAGCCGCATCAAGATGCTCTGTGAGCATCAGCCGCCTCGCTTCATGCAATCGTAACGATTTTTGAAACTGGAGCGGACTCATGGCGGTCACTGTGCGAAAATGTCGATGGAGCGTTGAGCTACTCATCTTCGCGTACGTGGCGAGATCTTCTATGTGGAGAGGTTGATTGTAGTTTTCCCGCAGCCAGTCGATGGCCAAGGCTATTTGATGGCTTTGCGTCCCCGCGGCTCCTATCTGGCGCAGCCGTTCGCCTTGGTCGCTCACGAGCAGGCGATACAGTATCTCCCGCTGCACGAGGGGGGCCAGCATGGGAATATCCTCAGGAGTGTCCAGGAGATCGATTAGGCGAGTGAAGGCATTGAGTAGCGGCAGGGTCACCTCGCTGACGACCATCCCCCGGCTCGTCTGCTGCGGGCGGGGTATGGGTACCTCGTTTTCCACCAGCATTTGGGCAATCGAACGCCTGTCGATGCCAAGCACAACACCCAGGTACGGTTTATCCGGGCTTGCCTCTATGACCTGCGCCACGACCGGCAATTCGACGGAAGTTATAAGGAAATGGTAGGCATCATAGGTATAGGTTTCCGTGCCGAGCACCACGCGTTTTGCGCCCTGGGCGACAAGACAAAGGCTGGGTTCGTGGATGTAGCAGGCCTGTTGGGTCGTCGCGGTATAACAACTCATCGACAAGTCCGATATCGCCGTAAACGTGCGTCTGTTCGGAGATGTCCAACGTGCAACCCGTTCACCGAGCGCTTTGCGTGCGGCGATCAATTCCTCAGGCGTCCATACTTGCGGAGATTCCTGCTGATTCACGAGCAGCCTCCTTGGTTTTGTTGTTATACGATACATTCACATATCTCTTTTATATGGCTCAATTTACGTCTGCCATGTAGTGCGTACGAATCAATGGTCGCACCTGTCAGTCCTATAAATTTGTAGAATCTGGCGACCGTGCCGCCGATGCGTGCAGAAGACCTACGGCGATACCCGCGGCGCACAGCACCACCAAGGCGCTGACCGGAAAGACCGAGGCCAGCCCCGCCCAGGCCGCGAGAAGCCCCAGCGCGGGGTTGGCGATACCCAGAGCCAGGTCGAGAAAGGCCGTGTAGGCACCCATGGCGAGGCCGCGGCTCTCGGTCGGCGCTCGGCGTACGGCTTCGAGACCAAATCCGGGATACACAAGTGAATACCCCAACCCCGTAATCCCCGCACCCCAAAATGCCCACTGCGGTGACGGCGCGAGCCAGACGGGTATGAGGCCGGCGGCTTCGACCAGCACGCAGACAAGGGCGACCCTGGCACCTCCGAGCTTGTCAGGTAGATGCCCAAACGCCAGTCGTCCCAGGATGAAGCCGGCGCTGAGCGTGGTATAGGCAAGCCACGCCATGTCCCAACCGCGCTGTGCAAAAAGCAATGTGGTGAAGGTCGTCACGACGCCAAAGCCGACAGCGGTGAGCGCCAGCCCGATCCCGGACGCCCAGACGGCGCCGAGCACCCGGGTGATCGGCGGACTCGCCTTGGCCGAAGGCGCGACCTGCCGCAAGGGCACGACCACAAGCAGGGTCAGGGCCGGAAAAAGGGCCGTGACCAGGGCGATCCCTGTAAAACCATAGTGCGCATACAAGCTTGTGCCCAAAGGCGCGCCGATGGCATAGGCGCCCCACAGCGCCGTTCCGATCCAGGAGATGACCAATCCAGTGTTGTGGGGGCCACCTAACACCAATCCCCAGGCCAACGCGCCGGTTATGACGAAGCTCTCCGAGGCGCCGAGCAGAACCCGGCCCAGCAAGAGGATGGAGATGGCGACGTTCGGCTTTTGGGTGAAATGCATCGAAACGAGGTACAGCAGGCCGGCGGCCGTGCCGAAGAGGAGTCCCGCGAGGATCGCACGTTTGGCCCCCCGCGTGTCGGCATAGCTCCCGGACCAGAAACGCGAGACAAGCGCCGCCGCGAATTCACAGCCGGATGCCAGGCCGACCATGAAGGTGCCGAACCCAAGTCCTTCATGCACATAGAGCGGGAGGACAGGCATGGCCAATCCGATAACAAGATACGAAACGAAAACGACCGTCATGATCGGCAGCAAAGCGCCAATCAAGGCATGGGCCGTCTCGGGGTGACGCACTGCCGGATCACGCATGTTCGCTCCGCCATTGTCTTGCCGGCGTGACCATGAGCCACCAGGCAATGGGCGCGGAACAAAGCGCGGCCAGGGCGCTCACGAAAAAAACCGCCTGCAGCCCGGCCCAGTTCGCGATGCCGCCCAGGATCGGGGTGCCGAGCCCCATGGTGATATCGAAAAACACCGTGAAGGTCCCCATGGCCAGGCCCCGGGCCTCCGGCGGCGCCCGGCGGATCGCTTCCACGCCGAGGGCCGGATAGACGAGCGAGTAGCCCAGTCCGGTGAGCGTGACCCCGATCAGGGCCAGGGCCGCGCCCGGGGCGAGCCAGACGAGGGCTTGGCCGAACGCCTCGATCAGGAAGCAGGACAGAGCGACCCTGGCGCCGCCGAAGGTGTCCGGCAGATGGCCGAAAAGCGTCCGGCCGAGCATGAAGGCGATGCTCAGCGCGGTGAAGGCAAGCCACGCCGCGTCCCAGTTGCGGGCCGCGTAGAGCAGGGACACGAACGTCGTGGTCGCGCCGAAACCGACGCCGCTGAGCGCCAAGCCCAGGCCCGGCATCCATACGGCCCCGGCCACCTTGCCCAGTCCCCCCGACTGCCGGGCGGTCGGCGGCGTGGCGGGCAGCGGGCGCACGACCGGCAGGGCAAGCAGGGGAATCACGGCGGCGACAACGGCGATGGCCCCAAAACCGTACTTCGCATAGAGCGCGGTGCCGGCCGGTGCGCTTGCCGCAAGGGCCGCGTAGAGCGCCGTGCCGATCCAGGACATGGCCCTTCCTGTGCGCTGCGTCCCCAAAAGGCCCACCCCCCAGCTCAGGGCTCCAGTCATGACGAAACTTTCCGACACGCCGAGCACCGCCCGGCCCAGCAGCAGGATGCCGACCGAAAGCCTGGGCGTGGCGACAAACCACAACGAGACCAGGTACAGCAGCCCGGAAGCGACGGCGACGAGAAGGCCCACGATGACCGCGTGCTTGGAGCCTTTGTGGTCCGTGTGATGGCCCGCCCACATCCGCGAGAACAGGGAGGCCGCGAACTGGCTGCCGGCGACAAGGCCGACTACGAAGGAATCGAAGCCCAGGCCTTGATGGACGTGCAGCGGCAGGACCGGCATGGCGACGCCGATGACCAGGTAGGCCATGAAGACGGCCGCCATGATCGGCAGCAGCTTCATGGCCTCGGACCGGCCTGCGGGCGCAGCGACATTGGACGTGTGATCAATCATATGTGCCTGTTGCAAAACGCGCCTGTTTTCGCAGGCGTTCCGTCAGAAGGAGAGGCCTTCTCTCATGCGAAGCATTCGGTATGAAAAAATGTCGCTAATTTGGAGGGTTGCGGCTTGCCAGCTTATGCCGGCGGTGGTTGCCTCTCTGGCCTTGGCCGGTAGCCGTCTTCGCAATGGTCCGGAGCCCCCGCCTTACGGCAAAGGCTCCGGAGACAGGCTGCTTACGGCTCCTGGCGCGTCGGGCGGAAGAGGATTTCGTTGATGTCCACATCGTCCGGCTGGCTGATGGCGAAGGCCACGGCCCGGGCGAAGGAATCTGCCGGGATGGCGACCGCCTCGTAGTACTTGCGGATCTGCTCTCCGACGACGGGGTCGGTCACGCTGTCGGGCAGTTCCGTGGCCACGGCGCCGGGAGAGATCACCGTGGTGCGGATGTCGTAGGGCTTGACTTCCTGGCGCAAGCCCTCGGAGAGCGCCCGCACGGCGAATTTGGTCGCAGCATAGACCGAATAGCCGGGGCCGACCTTGTGGCCGGCCATGGACGACACGTTGATGAAGTGCCCGGATTTCTGCCGCTGCATGTACGGCAGCGCCGCGGCGATGCCGTAGAGCACGCCCTTGATGTTCACGTCGATCATCCGGTCCCAGTCCTCGACCCGGAGGGATTCGATAAGGGACTGGGGCATGAGGCCCGCGTTGTTGATCATGACGTCGATGCGGCCATAGGTCGAAACCGCCGCATCGACCAGCGCCTGGACCTGCTCCCGTTTGGTGACGTCCGTGCTCACGGCGAGCGCCTTGCCGCCGCCGGCCGTGATTTCCTTCGCCAGGGCCTCGAGGCGATCCATACGCCGGGCGCCGAGCACCACCGTGGCTCCCTGGCTGGCCAGCATGCGGGCGGTGGCCTCGCCCAGGCCGCTGCTTGCGCCCGTTATGACGACGATCTTTCCTGTGATATTTTCAGTCATGACGCATCCTCCTCAATGTTTTTCTTTTTTGGCAAAGCCCGTGGAACCGCCATACGGTGACGCCATCGGTTCTCTGGAGAAACGCGTTAAGTTCCGTTCCCGAAACCGGCGAGGAGCAGTGCGTTTCGCCTGTGGGCCAAACTAATGCCGTCCTGGGCTCGAAGGTAGATCCGATTCCGTCAGATTCTTGCCTGATTCTCGCGCAGCCGACGGGACACCACGCGGTCCTCAGGCCGTTTTGAGATAGGTGGAGAAGTATTCCGAGAGCTTGGCGACCGCCTGGGAGACAAATTGCGGCTTGTCGTACAAGTCTATGTGGGAAGCCCCTTCAATGGTGAAAATCTCTTTCGGCTCTTGCGCCTTGGCGTATGCCGCTTCGCTAAAATAGGTGGTGTCGGCTCTGCTGCCGACGATCAGGAGGATCGGGCGCGGCGAAACCGTATCCAGGAAGGCGAAAGCATCAAAAGCCGCCAGCTTGTCCAGGCTGGTGAACAAAACCTTGTTGACGGAGGTGGGGTACTGGCAACGCGGCGTTCTGTAATAGTCGTAGCCTTCCCTCATGATGATGTTGTTGCCGTAATATTCTGTCTTGAGATCTTCTTCGGTCGGCGGAACATAGCCAACGATAAGAGGCGCTTCGCCGCGTGCTTCACGCGTTCTCTGCCGGGCGACTTCCGTAAGGACTTTTTTCATATTGTCCGGGTCGTTGAGGCCGGGATTTCCATGCCTGGCGCTATGGCCCGTGTTCCAGCTGCTTATCCCGGCGGCGGCCTTGATCCTGTATTCCGTCTGTATGGCGCTCAACGTGTATCCGGCTCCCGCACAGACACCCATGGCGCCGATTCTTTCCTCGTCCACATAAGGCAGGGACACCAGATAATCGACGGCACAGCGGATATCTTCGACACGCGAGGTAGGATCTTCCAGGAAACGCGGCAGACCTTCGCTTTCGCCTTGGTGCGACGCGTCGAAGGCGAGCCCGATGAACCCGGCTTTCGCCAAGCCGTGCGCATAGAGTGACGACGTCTGTTCCTTTACGCCGCCACCGGGATGCGTAACGACGATTGCCGGGTAGCTCTTATTTTCATCAAAGCCGTCAGGCAGGAAGAGCAGCCCGGCCATTTTCAGTCCATTATTGTTGAAAGAAAATTTTTTCCCTTCAGCGTAATGGGTGTCATGCATAAATTTCACATCTTCACTTGCCATGATGTTATTCCTTTTTCAGTATACGGAATATAATTACCGTTTTGTAGAGTGCGCATAAAATTATGCTGAGAGCCTCAGTTGATAATATGGCAGAGGCAATCCTTCACGGAAGCTGTCATCGTGTTACGCCAGCCCCTTCTTGCGTTGGATTGTTTTGCCTTTCTTCCATACGGAAGCCTCAATTCGAACCCAAGACACGATCGGATCATATTTTTGCCTGATCCTTTCGCGATGCCCGAGCACATTTGACGATGCCGTCGGCATACAACAGGTGATCGAGGCGATCACAGACGCTGCCAAGACAGGCACACGAATTCTCGCTGAAACGCCGAACCGCCCGTTGCCTTGAGGAAAGAATGCTTGCCTCGAATATTTCCAAAACGCTCGGAGCCCGTCTGCCTTGGACAACTGGCAAGCACCCAAAAACGGGTCCCCGTCGCGAGACAGGGACCCTCCGTTTGCTTCCGAGCATGCCGTCCCCGGGCGACGACGCTCATACATCACGAGTTGGCGGCAAGCTTCTCGTGGGCAGGGTTTGGAAACAGTGGAGTTGACCCGATTTCGTGGACAGATAATCCTTTGAGGAGGAGAGGTTCACGATGTCGAAACGCCCCCCTTATCCCCCGGAATTCCGTAGCCGGATGATCGATCTGGTTCGCTCCGGCCGCAGCCCTGAGGATCTGGCCAAGGAATTCGAGCCCTCCGGTCAGACAATCCGCAACTGGGTGCAGCAAGCCGATCGCGACGATGGTCTCCGCCATGATGGACTGACCTCCCAGGAATGGGACGAGCTTCGAAGATTGCGCCGAGAAAACAAGCAGCTGCGCGAAGAGCGTGAGATCTTGTCAAAAGCCGCGGCCTGGTTCGCCAAGGAGGCCGACTCGACTACGCGGAAGCGTTCGGGTTCGTGATGGCAAATCAGGCCACATATAGCGTTTCCACGTTGTGCCGCGTTTTGGGTGTCTCCCCCAGCGGCTACTATGCGTGGAGAAATCGGGTTCCCTCACGGCGAAAAGTTGCTGACGCGACGCTTACTGAGCTGATCCGAAAGATCCATTGCTCATCCCGGCGTACATACGGCGCCCCACGAGTTCATGCCGAGCTGTCGGATCAAGGCTTTGCGGTGAGTCAGAAACGCGTGGCCCGCCTCATGCGTTCTCAAGGGCTTCAAGGAGCGAGTCGTCGGCGTTGGATTCGTACGACTGTGCGTCAGGAAAAAGCTCACCCAGCACCGGACTTGGTAAAACGGGAGTTTACCGCACCGGCTCCGAACCGACTCTGGGTGGCTGACATCACCTATATTCCGACGTGGGAAGGTTTCCTGTTCCTCGCGGTGGTTCTGGATGTTTTCAGCCGCAGGGTCGTGGGTTGGGCCATGGCCAGTCATATGAAAACGGACTTGGTGCTTGCTGCTCTCGCCATGGCGGTGAAACAACGTAATCCTTCAGAAGTGGTCCATCACTCTGATCAAGGATCACAATATACATCTTTTCGTTTCGGGAGCCGTTGCCGTACTTTGAACATACGGCAATCCATGGGAACAGTCGGGGATTGCTTTGATAATGCCATGTGCGAGAGTTTCTTCGCATCTCTTGAGTGCGAACTGCTCTGGCAAAACTCGTTTCGATCAAGGCAGGAGGCCAGACTGGCCGTGTTTGATTTCATCGAAGGCTGGTACAATACCCATCGGCGACATTCTGCTCTCGACGACATGTCGCCTTTGGCTTACGAAAGGATGCATGCTCTCGCCTCCTGAGAGTTCAAGTCGAAAACCCTCCACAAAATCGGGTGAACTCCAGTTTTCCCACATACGGCTACGTCAATTGGTATTCGATGTATCAGAAATGTATTATATTTTAAAGCAGCATTGATCTATGAAAACCTACTATAAACCTAGCAGTGGGTATTTTAATTGGTGCAAATATTTCTATAGCATTTTTTTTAATTTCAATTTACTTGTTACATCGAATACCAATCGATAGTTTCTTACAAACTTCAGACACCCTTATGAAAATCAAGCTCTTCTTCTCCATAAGAATTTTCCCATAAGGGTTTCCTTTGGTCAATTTCAATCCATTAAATCCATCCCGAGTCTAATCGCATCCATGTATCCAAACATGAGTCTACTTGAACTATCATATTTTTAGAAGATTTATTTAAAATCATCAGATTTCAGTTTGCCATGAACTTCATCCGATACATAGGCCACCGTGACTTCTGTATTTCCATACATACGGGCTAGATTACATCTCAACCTTTCCCTCGTCTGGATTACTCCATAAACAAGTTGGTCATCCTTGGGAAGAAAGATTCGAGGAGAACGACGATCTTTCTTGTAAAGTTCCCAAGGTATGTTTATTTTTCGATTTGATGTCCTTTCAAGTAAAGACACCTCCTAGGTCCATATCCTAGGACTGGATTTGAAATCTACAAAGCACCCATGGCGTTATGTAAATTGCAAAGTTTTTTTCCATAGTTTATTTGCCATGTATTAATATCTCTAGGAAGTCAGTAAAAGTGACATTGCTTGAGAAATAAAGATGTTGTCCTTGTCCTTCGTGTCAGGAACTGGTTGTGGGCGGGAAATCGCTGTGCTAAAAACTGATTGGAATCATTATGGACTCCACCTGGGATGATATTTGCCGACTGATCCAGCAGGCCGATCAGCTTGACGCTGACGGTCGGCTTCGGATTTTTGAATTTCTGGCCCAGACACTATCCCTCATACCCCTCCGTGACGGCTTTCCGACTCCAGCCGAGATTGAAGCGCATGGTTCCAGTCTGACCAAAGCGGCAAAGCAGTACAAGGCCCCGGTTGAAAAAGGTTGGTCCCAGTGGTGCTACGAAAAGAGACCTTTTGATCGAGCGCATTTCAGCACCGACCGTGCCGGGATTGCCTGTGGACCAGCAAGTGGTGTTATTGTTCTCGATGTCGACGATTCCCATCTGTTCCTGAAGTGGATGCAGGAAAACCATCCATCCCAAGCACTGCCACGGACATTAACAATCAAAACGGGTGGCCATGGCGAAAGATTCCATTACTATTTTCAGTATCCGTCTGGTGATGAGCAATATTCTTGCCGTTCGGTAAAAGGGGTATTCGACATACGGGGCATTGGCGGACAAGTCCTTTGCCCTGGATCGTTGCACCCTGAAACACGAAAGCCCTATACAATTGTAGATATTGTCCCGATAGCAGCTGCGCCGTTCTGGCTGTTGGAAATGAGTAAGAAGCCCCTTAACGATAAAACTAACCATAGAGAACTGAATTCTCAATTTGACGCGATAGAAATTCATTCAACATCGATTGTTCCGACTGATGAATTTCTATCAACTCTGAATATATCCAATGAAATTAAACAGAAAATTCTCACCTATTTTCCTCACGGACAAAGATCGGAACCATCCTGGTCAGTCCTTCTGGGTTTACTCAATGCAAATATCGATGAGCAGACAATAAGAACTATTTACCAGAGCTATCCCATTGGTGAAAAGGCAAGGAAAAATCCCAACTGGTTTGAACGTGAACTTCAACAAGCAAAGCAAACTATTGCCCAAAACCCCATAGGGGCTGTTATGCCAGCTGATACTTTTATCGCTCCAAGTCCTGCTCCTGTTGAATCTGAATATCGCATCGTCAACGCTTTTGACGTTTTAACGGCGCAGACCAGTTTCGAATTTTTGATAGATAGTTTTTGGCCAAAAGATGAGCCAATGCTAATTACTGGTTATGGTGGGGCAGGTAAATCAGTTTTGACATTGCAAATAGCAATGGATTTGGTGTTCCCGCCTGTCAATGGTTTTTTGGATAAATTTAAAGTCATTCATGGAGGGCACAAAGTCCTTTTTATTCAATCAGAGAACTCTTTAGTAGGAATGAAGCGAAGACTTGAACTTATACGAGCCACTTACGCCATCCCCGATGACTTTATCCGGCAGAAGCTTTTCTTCTTGGGTAGAAAGAATGACATCCGAACTTCAGGCGATATAAATAGTAATCAATTCCAAGATATAATCAAAGGGCAACACGGCTTGATAGGGTTCGACATTCTCGTCGTGGATCCACTAATAAGTTTTCACAATAGTGACGAAAATTCAAATGATGAGATGCGTAGACTTTTAGATAACTTTTCAGAGTTTTGCGAATCAATTAAAGTTACGCCGTTAATCATTCATCACCACGGGAAATTTAAACAAGAGAGAGGAGTTGGTGGTGGTCGTGGAGCAAGTGCCATAGGTGATTGGTCTCCCAATACCTGGGAACTCGAATATAAAGAGAAAGATAAGAAATTTAAATTTATTCATAAAAAAGCTCGAAATTTTATGTTGAATGACGATATTTTTCTTGAAATGAAGGGATTGCGGTTTACAATCAACAGCCAGAAAGCAACTGGACAAAATGATTCGACTTACTTTGTGGTAAAAGCACTACAAAATTTAAATGGTGTAGCCAATACGCAGACGTTGCTGAAAAATGAAGTTGTCAAAGTTTATAAAGCTGATAATCCTGCCAAAAGTATTACTGCTGTGACGGCGGTTAAGTACATAAATGATGCCGTTAAAAAAAAGGCTATTAAAGCTATCCATGGGGCAAAAGGATCAATATCCTATCAGCTATGACCAGTTGAAGTGACACCCACCTGCAAGATTTTGTGGGTTGCAACGATTGCAACTTGTCGCAAGATTTGAATTTGCAGCAAAAAATCTAAAGATTTTAATTTGTTACTGCTGATTTTCAGCTGCAATTGCAAGTTTGCGGGTTGCAACTGTAACCGTTTAAAATCTTTCAGGTTCAACTGCAAAAATTTGGTTATATATTAGAGGGGGGTTGCTATGCGCAACCCCTCCTTTCCTCACAATGTTTAGCATTGATGTTGGCGAAGAAGCTTTCCCTTTAAAAGAAACGAAAGGGACTTTTGACAACATTTTGAACAAAATTATCTTATTTTTTCTAAATTAAAAACAAGTTTATAAAAAGCTATGTTTGCGATAAGGCATAACTTTATGGTCAAAAGTTAGTGAAGTTTGACGCCAAATTTCGGTTTCTTTCCTGGATAGTGATGGAACTTTTTAGATATAGCATGAGAAACTTTTTTTTCAACATAAAATAATCATATTCTTTTTTGCTAAAATATCTACATCTCTTGTTGGTCTATTGGCATCAACGTTGATGTTATAGATATTATTTTCAGCAAGAGTTTTGAACACAAAATATATGCGATGGGGGTCACCCGAGTTTTTTATTCCAGATAGGTGCTTATCTGTCGCAGCTGAAGTCCCATTGATCAACAGGGATTAACGGATAGACCTAACGAGGCTCGTTGGGAATCCTGTTCTGGAACTTGAAAAGTAAAAACAGACTAAGTTCACCAGTTGCTGTCACAGGGGAACGGGTTAAAAGCGGGGCAAGTAGAGCTTACTACGTAATAACCTCTGTAAATTCGCGATAATATCTTATCCTTTTGTTCCCGAACGCTGTTTTTCGACCCTGGTAACGGCACCGGTTTCCCTTTGTATTTCTCCTGAATCACATGGAAATTGCCAGGACATGAATTTTTGCAGGTCCCTGCAATTTTTTAACATGCTGATTTTTAAGTATTTTTTAGAAATAAAAAAGGATGGCCGTTGCCAGCCACCCTCTGTGTCAGTGATGGAGGGGCGCTTTCCTATTCGGGAAAGGAAAACCCCTTCACCTGTTGGTGGTATTCTGTCACGCGGCGTTCCATCTCCTTGAAGAACAAGATGTTGACCAGCGCACGGTAATGCACCTTGTTTCTGCCGAGGAGGTGGTCAATGGTGATGCCGAGATTGGTTTCGATGTACTGGTCGAATTGATCCCGGTAGATGTAGTCCCAGTAGTTTCGTCCCTTGCTCGGATCATGCTCGACTTGATATTTGGGGAAATAAACCACTTCAATGGGGTTCCAGTCGTCGAGTTGCGCGTTCCACCACATGACCTGACCGTATTGGACATACTGTGCCCAGGAACTTGAATCACAACTCCAGATGGGGAGCTCTCGAAGGATGTCCAGTTCTGTGACACCGAAGAGATGTACTTTGCGTTTTCCACCGTCGTATATCTTTTCGACAGCGGGCTTCAATTTGCTGAAAGGGCGGCCTCCCTGGCATTGTCCGATAGCAATCGGATCGTAGCCAAGGTCCATCAAACGATCAATTTCATCGTTCTCCAAGTTATGAACAACAGGAACTGGGGAAAGGCCAGCCGTTTCAAGTTCAAGCTGGTTGAACATGTTGGTGTCATAACCATGGTGGGTGAAGTCCTCGTCCAGGTTGAAGAGAAAGTTATAGTACTTCGATGCGAGTTTGCAAAAGTTGCCATATGCCTGGAGGATATTTTTCGGTCGTTTCGCCCAGGCACTTTTGTTAAGGGTATAGGCACCGGAATCAAGAATGAGACTTTCTATCTTGTTCCGATGCAATACTTGAAACTCATTGAAGTCCTGTTGTTTGGCAAAGGTCAACAGAACGTTGAGGAGCATTTCCGGGTGCAGTGAATGGAAAGCCAGTATCTGCTTGATCGTCGGGGATGATATATGAACGCGCATTGGTAGCTCCTTGTACAAAGCCCCCTAACCTCGTGGCCAGGGGGCTTCGCCGTTCAGTGACTAGCTTTCGGGGTGTTCGGTCGGATTGGCATCCTGCGATGGCAGTGGTGTCGTTTCGGAAGGAGGTGTTACCCCGAGGCGCAATTTCAACGCGTTAAGGTCCTGGATCAGCGCATCAATGCGATCGATGTTGATGTCACCGGTGATCTTGGGCGCTTTCAACAGCTCGGCCACCGTGTCACGGATTTCCTGGGCCTGCTCCATGATGTTCTTGGACAAGGTCCGGGTATTCAGGGAACCGGAAACGGTGGGACGCTTTTGGGTTTCGATGATCTTTTCCAGGTACTTGGCAGGATCACCACCTGCGTCATGGATGGCCTTCATCGCCTCCAGGTCCCGTTTTTCCAGTACGAATCCGGTTTCCAAAAACTTCCGGACGCAATCCTTGTCCACACCAGGAATGTCGTTTTGTTCCAGCTTGGCCATGGTTATTCCAAGACCGATCTCGAAGCGCATCTCCTCGACATCCGGGCATTCCATCAGGTTGATGTTGTACCGCATGGTGAAATCACGGATCGGATGTTGCGGGTCCAGATTGTCGAAACGCTTCAACACGGTGCTGAGGGCCGCCAGTTTTTCGATTCCGAGCACAACGTAGTCCAGGGCATCGGCAATTCGTGCAATGTCCATGTACTTGCCCCGGGTGCGCTTGCTGATCCGGGGTTTAATGAGATTCTCGGAACACCACGTCTCGAAACCGTTCTTGATGGTCCGACTGCTCAGGATATACTCAACCCGTAACAGGGCTTTTCCTACCGTATACGCCCTGTTGCCGTTGTGTGCGTCAACATCGGCCGTGGCCGCGTTGATCGCCATGGTGTTGGTGACGATGACATTCTTGAGTTCATCGGGTCCCATGGTGTCGATCTTCACCAGCACTTTTTCATTCAGGGCCGCTTCATCTTCTGGCGAGACCGGGGATGTGACCTGGCCATGTTCGTTGACCTGGATATTGCCAGGAAGTCCAGCTGCCCCGGTGAATCCCACGAACATGTTGATCCGTTCGGTGCGGACCTTCGCGTTCAGTTCATCAGGGGAGAGCGGAGTTGAAGCCGGGTATGTAATAGGGTTGGCAGGACCACCGAACGATCCAGGAGCACCAGGACCTCCCGTTCCACCGGTCGCTCCCATAAAACCACTGAAGTCGTTTTCTTGATTTTGATGCTGTTCCATAAACACTCCTTTGGTCAATGTGTGACCGGGGTAGGCAGGCGCCAATCGCTATGCCGTTCCCGGTGCGCACACCAAACCGCAAAGGAGGGGGCGGAGTCGCACCAAAAGTTAGAAAAAGATTTTGGCGGTAGGTCTAGAAGGGTAAAAACTTATTTATTTAAAGTTGTTAGTGTTCTGTTTTTGATGCAGAAATCCGTGGTGGCATAATACTCGACGATGCGTTTCCGGTGGGTGAAGATTTGGTCCGATCCTTTGATCGTAATGCCGGCTTGTTCGATTTTCTGCTTCAGGCGGGAGTAAACATCATCAAAGGGGAGCGGATTATTTCGGTCATCTTCATGCGCCTTGTCCCACATCCAGAGCATGGAAAGTCGCATAAAATCTGATCCAGAAACATATTTTCCTGCCAAATTTCGCTTGTAAACTGACTGCAAACTTTCTGGGGGTATGTCTTGCTCTTCAAAAATACTTGCGACGGCTTTATTGATGAGGTTGAGTGCATGAATATCCTGACTGACTTCTGTTGGTTTGTTAATAATTCCTTTAGGGTCAATCGTAATTGATTTTGCGCGTTCATAGTCGTACAGAAAATTGTTTGGCGTGTAATCATCGATGGAAACAAGCCATGATCCATTGAGTTTTGTAAGCGCAGAAATTTCAGGTGGTGCGGACGCTTCAAATGTGACATTTTCTCCTTTGAAGATTTTTTGTAGAGTTTCTTCAGTATCTATGCCAAAGAAATAATGGACATAGATACGGCCGAACATCTTTTCGTAGCTACGGCACAAAAAACCATATTTAAAATATTTATGGCCGGCTTCATCTCCATGGTCACGATCCAATCGCCTTCTGAACGGTGGATATTTTATGTCGAGATGGTCGTCGTGCGTTGAAACATATTCCACCATTTCATTGAGATATTCCTTTGTTTGCATGGAATCAAAGACACCGATAGATTTAAAATAGTCGTGATATTGTTCCATAACATCGCAATATCTTCGATAAAGATCATTGCGACGCATATATTCCCAGTACCAAAAGGCAGCTTTCTTGAGACGATCAATGTCATCCTGGTAAACAGTGGCTGATGATTTTGGCGTCATGGTTGGTTCGTAGCAAGTGCTTGCTTCGTTGCCAAGTGCCATGCGTTCGTGCAGGAGCCTGCATCCGTGGGGAGGGGGAGGATTCGGTGGGATTGGAGGAAGGAATTTTTCTTGTTTTTACCACTTTACCCTCTGTTTCTGCGACTGGGTGCTGAAAATTCCGGGGTGAGACTTTTTAATTTACCACTTTCTGCGTAAAAATGTGTAGTATATTGAATTTTTTTTCCACAATCTCATTCATAGCCGGCTGGAATAGTTTCCAAAAGAATCATAGTGTAACTTTTGTAAGGATAGTGGCGTCACCAGCATAACTGGCCCGGGCTAGTAAGAGGACTGAGTTGCCTCGATCCGTTGCGAAGATTGTGGGATAAACTAATTATTTCCTGTTGTTGAGAACCATGAATGGTCTAGGGTGAGATTATGAAAGTTATACTCTCAATGCTTGTTTCCATTTTCTTTGTTTGTGGGTGTAGTAATGATGTCAAACAAGAATATATAAAATGCAACGCGGCACAAGATAAGTTTGAGGAATTGGTGAGCAATTTAAAGATGAACTTTGATTTAGAGATGTCAAAAGCTAAAAGCGAAAAGGATGCAGCTAAAAACGAATTTTCATTGCAAAGAGCAAAAGATAAAATTGAGAAGTTAGACGATGTCTTGGATAAGGTGGTTAGAAAATGCAAAACTGGAAAGGAAAGAGTTGCAGATTTTGTCGGTATCGTTAAGTCAATAAATAATAATGGGTGTATTGTTGTTGTCCATAGCAACTATTCATATTATCTAAACTTGCCAGAAAATCTTTTGGATATTTCCGCTTTTTCCTCAAAAAATGACAAAGTATTTTTTAGTGGAATTATAAATGGAGAATTATCTCGAACAAGATCTGGTTTTTTTGAAGCCCCAGAGTGGATAGTGAATGTTGAAAAAATAAGCAACGAGCAAGCAAATGCAAGAGTCGCAGAGGCAGATACTAAAAATCAACAAAAATGTACTACAATTGAAGAGTTGAGACCATATTTAAATAGATTTGAAAGTGTATTGAAAAAAATAAAAGGCAATGATTTTTGTGAAGAATATTTAGCTAAACATTGGGCAAAGCCTATCGAGCTTAGATTGAACAATTACGTTGTTGAATTTGAAAAAATTCAAAAAGAATCTATTAATCCACATAGAAATGGTTTGGGATTGTTCGCATATTCTGGGGAAATTATCCCTCAATTAATAAATGTTGGTATTGAATTGGCCTATGCGAAAGAAGTTGTTGGTTATTCTGGGAAAAGGGATGGGATAAAATTTTATTTTCCACTTTATGTTGGTCGAGAAGTCTTTAAAAGTGAAGAAGAAAAAAATAATTATACAAGGATGTTTAATCGGGTCGCAAATGACAATTTTGGGAAGGGAGATAAACTAAAATTTACTGGAAAGGTTAGCTTCGTTGGCGTTGATAATGGCCATCCTACCCTAGCTGCTGAACCGGGATTTGTTCTTATTCCATAGATTGTTTGGAGCGTTGATTTGGGTATTCTATGACAAGTTTTCACCACTTTGGCATTGGATGAGATGCGGCTATTTCATCTGGGAACCGTATAGAATTGCTGCGTTCCATGGCAAAATAAAATTGCGCATCGGCGGATCAAAACGAATCTTTTTTCGTACCAGCTTTCTCTTTCAAGTACGTGTCGTATTCACGTTCCGTTATTTTGTAGACATAGACAATCTCTGTGGCACCGGATGCAGAGTCAATTGCAAACTCCAATTTGACGCGTTTCCAATCCCAGGTGCAGATGAAGTTATCAAGGGAATCTTCTATCTTTGTGCATTCACCGTATTTTTGTTTGAACATATTGAAAACACATGCCGGATCACATTTAGAAAAAGTCATTTTGACTTTATAAAATCTACCACTAAACGTTTCATAGGATAAGGTGTCAAGGGGGCATGAACCAATAGTCATATCTTCACCTGGTCGTTTGAACACGTCTATTTTTTCATCGCGGGAAAATTGTTTTACGAGTCCTGGAATAGCAGAGTAGTGCGAATCCCATTCCATACCGTGAAAATCTCTCGGTTCAGTACTTTGCGCATAGGCTGTGGCAGAAATGAATAGTGCTAAAACGGTAAGCAATACTTTTTGCATTTTAGTTTAACCTCTTTACCATGATCTTTTTGCTGATTCCACTAACGAGCAAATAGCTGTATCTGCCGCTTTTGATGATAGTACATATTGGAGAAACCAAATCCTTGTCGTAGCTGAAAGCGCTATTCATCGTTTCGAAGACTTCACCGGTAGCCATTTTGACGATGGTCCCGGTCTGTATCCCGTCCTTTTCCTTGAATGTATTGAGGCACTGGGAATACTTTGTGTTTCCCTCGGCATGGCCCGGGAGAGGGGATAGCAGGGCCAGTGCGACGATGGTGAATCCGATCCATCTGGTTTTCATGGCAAACCTCGGTTTTTCTCTGGTTGAAGTTGTTTTCGGTAGGGAGTGTTAATAACTTTAGTTGCTATAATTTGTAAAATAACCTTTCGATCATTTGTTATGTAACCAAAATCATTGCCATATCCTCTACTGCGGTGGAGGAGTGGCATGGACAGCGTTCAGGATATTTTCGGGAAGAAAATCAAATCAATACGTAGGGCCAGGGACATCACCCAGGAAAAACTGGCTGACCTGTCCGGTCTGTCCCTCCAGTACATCGGCGAGATCGAACGCGGCCGGCGCAATCCGTCACTGACCAGCATCGAACAGCTGTCCCGGGCCTTGGACATTCCCATGGCGGAGCTTTTCAGTCTGGAGGAGTTCCGTTTGTCACCGGATGAGCTCAAAGCGATCCTGATCCGACAGATCGAATCCGCTGATGAGGATCGGTTGCGTACATTTTTCAGCATTGCAATTACCTTGTTTCGTTAATTTTTTCAGTCATCTTCCGGCAGCATCAGCGTCAGTACGGGTTCTCTTGCATCCCCTGGTCCGATGTGGGCAATGACTTCGGCAGTTTCTTTCCTATTGGGATTCATGAGAAAATCGACCTTGAAGGTGACGCGATCCGTTCCTTTGCTGATCCGTGCGGCAACCATGGCCAGCATCAACAGATCATGGAGTCGGCCAGCGGTGCTTTGACCCTCGGATTCCAAACCTGGTGGCACGAAAGCGACATAACCGTTGTAGAGGTTGTCGGTGACAGCGACCGGGACTCGAAAACCAAGGGTTTTTGCCTGGGCAGTGACATCAATGAGTACACCGTCAGCGAGTGCCTGTGCGCGGGTGTAGCTGTAGATGAAGTTCCAGTCGTTATTCGAGGCCATGGGTGTCACATTCTTTCTGTTGTGCTAAAATGACATCGAGTTTTCGACGGAAGTTTTGACACAACTCTTTTCCAATTTCCGAGAATGAGTGCGTTAGTTCTCCATAGATTTCTGTTGACGATGTATCCATTATTTGAAAGAGCAGTTCAATCGGACGAAATGCATTGATGATTTCGTCTTTAATGTTGAAACTATCCAACTGACTTTTCTCCATTTCAAATCCTCCTGTATAAGTTTTACAGCTTTGGGAGGAGGATATCCTGGGTCAGTGGGGTGGTCACGGGATGGGACTGGAGATCGTTCTATCCCTTGGGTTTTCGGACATTGGCCCGGAGCGGGATTCTCCTGGAGTTTTGGACCAGCGGGGACCCAATGGGGGTGGCCCAGGGAAAAGGCCCAGGAGGGAGCAGGGGAGAGAGCAGGAGGGGGATGTCCAAGGGAAAAGTCCAAGCCCAAATTTCCCCAGGGGCAGGGCTTCGACTGTTTACTTAGATAAACGCTGTTATTTTAAGTAGTTGAGGTTTTGCAGGGAACTGCATTTTTTGATTTGCAGCAGATGCGCCAGTAAAATCGATCTGTGGGGACGGAATCAGCGTCATCGCGAATATCTGGTGAACAAGCTGCGTTTCGAGAAACTGGGCAGAAATTGACGTCTCCGATGGCAGAGTCCTGCGAATTTCCCGTCCCTGTTCCAGTAATATCGGCCCATGTCGTCCAGGGAAATCGGTTGGCGTGGGCTTTTTGAACCAAGGAATCGGTGACTATGGATAAAAATTGCTATGACAAGATGATAAACTCTAGCGAAGATTTGTTGAGTATTCTTGATAGTCTATTTAGAGAACCTGTGCCATTTTGGAATCAATTTTATGCCGATAGAGTGAGAGGAATCCCATTTTTTACAGAGTTTCCAGATGAAAACCTTGTTTCATATTTTCACAAGGGTTTTCTAAAAAATGGGAAAGTTCTAGAGCTTGGATGCGGGAATGGCAGAAATTCTGTCTTTTTTGCAACCAAAGGATGTACTGTAGAAGCGGTTGATGTCTCAGATGTCGCGATTGAATGGGGAAAAGAGTTAGCATCAAAAAACAACGTGACCATAAATTTTATCTGTAAATCTGTTCACGAATTAGAACAAGTTGAGGACAAATATGATATCATTTATGACGCTGGATGTTTACACCACATAACGCCACATCGCAGGATTGGTTATATAAATTTTGTTAAAAAAGCTTTAAAACCAGGTGGGCATTTTGGCTTGACATGTTTTAGGCCAGGTTTCAATGATATTGGTGGTGGAAATTCATTTTCAGATTTGGAAGTGTATAAGATGTGCAGACTGAAAGGTGGGTTAGCCTATTCAGAAAATCAGCTTCGCTTCTTGTTTGAAGACCAGCTAAAAGTTGAAGAGTTTAGGCCTATGCAAGAGATGACTGTAAATGACAAGCTATTCGGGAAACAATTTTTGTGGACAGCTTTATTTAAAAAATAGTGGTCTAAACTTTTCTTCTAAAGCGGGAAAAAATCTTCAAAAAAATAACCAGCTAGTTTTGCAGGAATATTGTGCGAATAAACCAATGTCGCCCTGTAAAGGATGTGACGTAGGCCTTTTTACTTAAACAAACCTCGATGCACTTAAGACATTTAGAAAATATTGCACGGAATATTCGTTCAACTATGATGTGCATCACTGTTTTTAATGGTGCTTTCATTGCCAGTCTTAACCAAATAACAGTTTTTATATTGATCTAGAGGGCAGACATATATGAAAATCACGGAGTCTAGGATAGAAAATCTTGAGGAGATATTGAGTATAATTCACAACGCAATTATCGACATGGAGTCTGAAAATATTTACCAATGGGATGATATTTATCCAGACAGGCGCACTGTAATCAGTGATATTAACAATCAAAGTCTTTATGTTTATTTTGATGAATTTGTAATTAAAGGGATTATTGCATTCGATGAACGTCAAGAAAAAGAATATGAAACTATAAATTGGAGATATGGAACAGGTCGTCAGCTGATTATTCATAGACTCTGTGTTGATCCAAAATACAAAAAACAAGGAATAGCTAGATCGCTTGTGGCATTTGCTGAACAATTTGGAAAAATGAATGGTTTTGAGTCAATTAGATTGGATTCATTTGTGGATAATATTCGTGCATGCAAATTGTATTTAATGGGCGGATACGATGCAATAGGAATTGTTAATTTTAGAAAAGGTAAGTTCATATGCTTTGAGAAAAAATTATAAAAAGTGAAAATTCCATTGTCTAAACTCGACACGTCACATCACCTTCGCGGACTGGCCTGTGATAGCCCAGTAATGTGGATGTCCAAGGGAAAAGTCCAAGCCCAAATTTCCCCAGGGACCGGGCTTCGACTGTTTACTTAGATAAATACTGTTATTTTAAGTAGTTGAGGTTTTGCAGGGAACTGCATTTTTTGATTTGCAGTAGATGAGGCAGTAAAATCGATCTGTGGGGATGGAATCAGCGCCATCGTGAATAGCTGGTGAACAAGCTGCGTTTCGCGAAACAAGACTGAAATGGACGTCTCCGCTGGCAGGATCCTGCGAATTTTCTGACCCTGTTCCAGAAAAATTGACAGATAGCGCTATATTTCAAGTGGATAGATGTAGGGTGTCAGACTAGGAGTGCAACAGACTAGCATATAACGCTTTTTCTAATACGAAAATTTGTTCGTTTTTGATAGGAGCAGATTCTTCCAGTTACAAGAAGAAGCTAGTTTTGCCGTTAAATTTGATTAATGGTAAATTTCAATGTAAATTGCGTTGACTTTTTCAATTTACAAGCTACTATTTCGAAATCACATTTGAAATCAAAACCGAAAGGAGTATTTTACCCATGCCTATTGCATCTAAATTCGACGCGATGAAACTTCGCACCATGATCACCGAAGGGAAAACCGCTCAGCAAATTATGGATGCCTTCGATATTCCCAAAACCACCCTGAAAAACCATCTCACGAAGCTGATGACGCTGGATGAGAAATTCTACAAGATCGAAGGGATGGATGCTCGTGTGGCATCTGGAAGCGTGAAGTTCTCTGGTACGGGTCTCCGTCTGTCCCCGACGCTCCTGGCTAACTACGGCTTCAAGCAGGGGGATGAGTTCAAGGTCTCCTGTCTGGAAGCAGGGAAAATCGTCCTGGAAAAGAAGTAGCTGTAATTTCAGATTGTTCTGTGAAAAGGCCCACGTCGCCCTGTGAAAATGGGTGATGTGGGTTTTTTGTTTCAGTTAGAGTCATGTTATCTTTAGTGTAATAAAATACTTAGACAATTAGCGATGGTTTTGCTTGCTGCTGCGCAAGATGTTGCTATTGGATATAGACGGATGTACAGGAAAAGAGTTGGCTCCAGCGTGAGTTCGGATAATTTCGTGCAAGATGCAAATTGCTAAAGCTAAGATTGCGTGCCAACCGTCTGCCGCCGTCAGTCGCTGGATCATTGTCAATGATTATCGAAAAATAACCACTAATCCGGGAAAATCCATGCGTATCGAATTTGTCGAACTTAGAAATTTTCGCCGCTTTAAACAGGTTCGTATTGATTTTTCTAACGAGACAACGCTTTTTGTTGGCGCAAATAACAGTGGAAAGACATCAGCCATCACTGCCCTAAAATATTTTTTAGCGCAAGGAGGAAAAGAGCGTTTTAGTATATATGATATCCCCATCGATAGTTGGCCAAAAATAGTGGAAATAGGCGATAAGTATGAACGTGGTGAGGATATCGACGAGCGTAAAGAATGGGAAAAAATTCTTCCTTCACTTGATGTATGGATCTCTGTATCGATAAATGAAGTCCACCATGTTGTCCACCTCTTGCCTTCACTCGACTGGAAACCGGAAGAGCTTATTGGCGTTCGGCTTCAGCTGGAGCCAATAATCATTGGTGACGGGGCGATCAAGCTTGGTTTACGGGAAAAATATTGCCGCGCAAGAGATATTGTATGCGGAGTAATGGGCGCTTCGTCAGTGGCTAAAGAAAAGACTTCATGCTCAGATTTTACACTTTGGCCATCTAACTTGCAGGAGTTTTTAAAGCGCAATGCTCATAGCCATCTCACGCTGAATGCTTACCGACTTGATCCGGGGAAGATTCAAGAACCCGAATGTGGCCTTGCTTGTCCACAGGAACTCCCAGAGGCTGCGGAGGTGGTGGAAGCCCCTTTCAAGGGATTGATTACGGTGGATATCATAGACGCGCAGAGAGGGATTGGGGATGACTCCTCTTTTGCGAACCACGATGGCGACGGTGGGAGATCTGAAAGTGGAGCACATAGGAGACTCTCCGATCAACTACGAGCATATTATGACCAGCATTTAGACCCAGAGGTCAACCCTGACGAGCATGATATAAAAGCGTTGAGAGCTATTTATGCTGCGAAAAAAGCTTTTGATAAGCGACTTGAAGTACATTTTAGAGAACCACTCAGGGAACTCCAACAACTCGGGTATCCAGGTATTGGCGATCCGCGCATCAAAATTTGCACCAGCGTTCATATGCCAGATGGTTTGAAGCACAGCTCTGCGGTGCAGTACGACGCAGCACCATCGGAGGAAAGAGAGAAGCCATCCGTTAACTTATTGCCGGAAAATTGCAACGGCCTTGGCTACCAAAATCTTATCTCCATGGCGTTTCGTCTGATCAGCTTCAGGGATAGATGGTTGAAAGTCGGCAAGGCAAGTCAAAAAGAGAATGAGAAACTAGGCGCTAACATAGGTCGATCTCCGTTGCATCTTGTTTTTGTGGAAGAACCTGAAGCCCACCTACACGCGCAAGTACAGCAGGTTTTTATCGAGAATGCTTACAGAATTTTACGTAATCATAACAGCCTAACCGGTGATTCGAGCCTAAGCACGCAGCTTGTCGTCAGCACTCATTCCAGCCACATTGCACACGTGGTAGAGTTTAAAGATATGCGATATTTTCGTCGACATCCTGCGGAGAATGGAGAGGTGACCCCAAATTCGTTAGTCGTCAATCTTGCAAGTGTCTTTGGAACCGAAGATGACACTGCGAAGTTCGTCAAGCGGTATCTAAAGGCTACCCATGCCGACCTATTTTTCGCAGACGGAGCGATCCTTGTTGAGGGCTCTGCTGAGCGCATGCTTGTTCCGCATTTTATCGGATATGATGTTGATCTCGAAGAGTTGAGAAGTTGTTATGTCTCTTTGTTGGAAGTTGGGGGCAGTCATGCGCACCGCTTGATGGAATTAATAAAGACTTTGGGGATAAATACTTTAATTATAACAGACATAGATTCTATGGAGGACAATAGTTCTGCGCAACCGACTCGCAATATTGGAATGACTACAGGAAATAACTTCTTGAAGAATATTATTCCGGCTATCGACTCTATAGACAGGTTGCTGGACTTGAATAGCATCGACAAAGAATAATGTTATGATTCGTTTTCAATACGTGTTGCGTATCAATATCCTGTGTCAATATCAAGAGAAGGTTCTTTGGATGGCATAGAATATATCCCGTATACATTTGAAGACGCCTTGGCTGCAGAGAACATCAACCTATTCAGCGGCATTGACAGCCCTACTGGCATGTTGAACAAATTTAAAAAAGCTATCAATTATTCTTCGGATGCAAACGAGCTCAACAAATCACTTTATGAAGCCGTTAGCCAAAGTGGTAAAGCAAAGTTCGCGCTAGATCTTCTTTTCCTTGTGGATCCATTGAGACTTACAATGCCTCGATACATTAAAGAAGGTTTGCTATGGCTGCAAAAACAACTTTTGGAGCACCGACGGTGCGTAATCCATGCGCCAATCTGTCCGGCTCAACAGCGTGAGGGAGACGCGCCGCAATGAACGCGAATGAAATAATTTCGGACAACGATTATGATATCGACGCTGACGCGACCATAGCTAAATGTCTCGCTGCGGAGCCCCCGATAAGTTTTTTTCTCTTCGCTGGAGCTGGATCGGGAAAAACCAGTTCGCTTAAGAAGGCTCTTGAAGAGTTGGAAAAAGTTAAAGGCGAGCGGCTCTGTTTAGACGGAAAACATGTTGGCGTTATCACCTACACCAACAAGGCTTGTGATGAGATCAAGCATAGAGTTAATTACAACGCATTATTTCATATCGCTACAGTACACAGTTTTTCTTGGTCACTTATAGAAGGTCTTACGAAGGATATTCGATGCTGGCTAACGGAAAATCTCCAGAAAGAAATTGCAGACTTGAGCCAAAAACTAATCAAATCCAAGCCTACAGCTAAGACATATGGAAGTAACCAAGAGAAGCTATCTAGAAAACAGGAACGACTGAAGAAGCTCCCAAGTGTACACCGCTTCATCTACAATCCTGACGGTGATAATTTTGGATATGATTCACTCAACCACGCAGAGGTCATCAAAATTGTTTCATGTTTTCTGACAAAAACAATGCTCATGCGGGAAATACTCGTTAGCAAGTACCCAATCCTGCTGATTGACGAAAGTCAAGATACGCATAAAGAGCTTATGGAAGCGTTACTCCTGGTGCAGGCAGAACTCCCCAACCAGTTTGCCCTTGGCGTCATCGGCGATATGATGCAGCGGATTTACCCACACGGTAAAGACAAACTTGCCGAGTCTGTGCCGGAAGGCTGGGCAAAGCCTGTCAAGGCGATGAACCATAGAAGTCGCTCAAGGATCATAACGCTTATCAATAAAGTTAGAAAGCCAGTCGATCAACAGCAACAGCGTCCTCGATCCGACAAAGAGGGGGGGTACGCCCGTCTTTTTATACGAGCTGCCGATACGCCCGATAAGCGGGAGGTTGAAGCAGAAATTTATAATAAGATGGCCGAGATCACCCAGGACAAGAAATGGAGGGGTGAGGAGCGGGATGTTAAGACCCTTATTCTTGAGCATCGCATGGCGGCTAACCGGCTGGGTTTTCACGATATGTGGAGTCCTCTCAATGAAATTGACCATTTGAAAACTGGATTGCGAGATGGTTCTCTCCCTGCGTTAGGTTTTTTTTCGCGTATTATATTGCCTCTGGTGCAAGCACATAGAAAGGGGGATCGTTTCGCCATAATGGATATCGTCAGAAAATATTCTCCACTCCTAGACAAGAAACAGCTCGAACGCCTCGGCAATGCACAGTTTTCCCAGGTTGAAAAGACAAAAGACGCGACTTCAGAATTCATTTCTTTGTGGGATGACGTGAAAACTCCGAGTTTTCTTCAGGTGTTGCAGCAAGTTCAGAAAACAGACTTGTTCCCTCTTCCAGAGGTGTTGGCTCCATATGTCTTTTCTGGGGGCAGTGCACAAGAAGAGTCTGCCGAAGATGACGCTGACGCGAAAGAGACGATGTCATGGCAACGATTTTTGGCCTCGCAATTTGAGCAAATTGAAGTTTACAAAAACTACATAAATGGTGAAGCTCTTTTTGATACACACCATGGTGTAAAGGGGCTTCAATTCCCAAGAGTCTGCGTTATTATGGACGATTCTGACTCAGGATGGAAGCAATTCCAATATGAGACGTTGTTCGGTCTTAAAGAAAGTACATCGATAGAGGCGACACGGCGGCTTTTCTATGTAATATGTAGCCGTGCCCAGGAGAGTTTAGCGCTTATAGCATATACATCAAATCCGACTGCAGTAAAAGAACATATTCTTGATACGAAGTGGTTTGATCGAGAAGAAATTGATATTTAATTGTTTTTATTGAGTTACTTTTGACTTTGTACGCAATATAAGTTATATAACATATTGAAATTATTGGTTATTTGTTGACAACCTTCGTCAACGTCCTTTTTTCTCCTCCCCCGAGGAAAAACCCCTTGACCTCCCCAGCCCAAATCCGTACTTACCCCGAGCCAACGACGCGCCAACGAAGCCAACGGTTTTGGCCCCCAACTTTTTCTTGGGAACGAAAGATTTGGGGTTGACTTCGGGACGAGTTTGGGGCATTTAGCCTGTTCCCTGATTCTGTTTATAGGACCGTAGCTCAGGGGGAGAGCGCTTGCTTGACACACCACAAGCGTGATTTAACCCCTTAAAATCCTTCCAAAAGCCCCTATCACAAAGTGATCCTGTTGGCGAAGTGCCAACGGGGTCTTTAGTCTTTTTTAGGGCTGGGATTCGTACGTTGGCGTGGCTTTGGTCAGCCGTTGGCGCGACTGTGGCGGTGACTGGAAATCTCTTTTCTTTTTTCGATTGTATGGATACGGTCCGTCAGTAAGTGGCTGCAGTCACCGCTAGTCACCATGGCTATGGGATTGGGATAAATCTTTTCGGTAGATTTGATTAAAAAGTATCCTCTTTTAGAAAAGTAGTGTTTCGGCAAGTCTAGGGCGTTGCCTTTTGTCTATTTTTAATAACCAGTTGTGTTGATTCTATTTTTTAAAAAAATAGAATTGTCCTATTGGAGATTGTTATGCGCGTTTTGTCAGTCAGCTTTGACATATCTACAGAAAATTCTGTTGCAGATGTCCTCGAGATTTGTTTGTTGTGGCGCAAGAAAAACACTTTTACTGCGATAGGTAAAGAGATTGATTCTATTCGAGATTATGCGAAAGAAGAAGTAAGTCTTTCCTGTGATTCTGAGCAAATTGACATACATTTGATACATAAAGATGATTATGATTTTGGCTATTTTTCAAGCATAATGATTTCTGGGGAAGAAACCTGGACTTCTGTTTGTTTGGCAAGAAAGAATGCTGATAAATTTATACTTTCTTTTACTATGGATTACGAGCATTCCAGTATCCAATTTGCGACTCCAGATGTTAAAAAACCATATGTTTTTAAACTTTGGAAGGAAAAGCTAAAGCCTGCTGCAGATGGTCTTTTTTTGATAGATGGGAATGCAAAGTATTTGGTTGATGAAGATTCTGGTCGGGATATTACCAATGAGATCATCGATCAAGGGCATAGTTTTTCTCTGCCTATAATTTATGTAAGCAAGAATCGAAAAAATAAATCTTTTGTTGATCCTGATAAACTCGCTGCATTGACTTATGGCATGGCCCATGTGGTGGTCGCTCCTCGAGTTGATTTTGTTAGAGACTGCTGTGCTAATACCGAGATTCCTCATGATGGTGCAATTGCATGTTTTGATCGATGTGCATCTGATCCCTGGGTTTTTTTGCCCAAGGACGCTGATCTTGAGATGATTTCGGTAAAGCGAATTTTTAATAGGGTCCGTTTTTTTTGGATAGCGAAGCAAATGCCAGTTTCATGTTCCGTTGAATTTTATAAAGATGTGATGTTTAGAGATAGCATTGATGCTATTTGCAATGAGAACCGTGCTGTAATAGCTCGAATTCGAGGAGAGTATGAGCGGCGGATTGGCGAAAAGAATGCATTGATACTGAAAAAAGAGTCTGAATACAAAGCTTCGATTGCTCACCAGCTAAAAAATGGAATAGATCCTGATGCCAGACCTTTGTTGTTTTATGGTGAAGAATCTGATTTTTTCGATTATGAAATTTTCGACACAGTCGTTGAGGCTCTTGCCAAATACCAAAATCAATTTAATCCTGGTTCTCGAGTTGTTTCTAGGGAAAGTTGTATCATACATGATATCATCGAAAACAACTCTGTTAAAGGCGTTCGAGAGACAAGACGTAATGAGCTGAAGGCTATTTTTAAGACCGAAGCTGGTTTGGATGCAAAAAAGACTTCCCGATTGAGAGATATTGGTTTTGAAGTTGATGTCGATGGCGAAGGGCATAAATATATTCAATTTATAGGGAACAATAGATTCCGTCGTGGTGTCTCTGGATCGCCTAGTGATAGTAAACATGGCGGGAAAAACTTGTCAGCAGACCTTTGTAAATTGTTTTTGTGACATGTTGTAATTTTCTGTTTAGAAGGTACGTTTTCGATATTCTCTATCTCTGCTGATTACGGCAAAGTATTAATCGCTGTATTTGGCATCAAATTTGGGCTTGTTTTAGTTTGTTAATGGAAAAATATTACGGTGAACCTCCGTCTCCAGAGGTCCACCTTCTCTACCTACATCGCTGCCGTCTCCTTCAGCTTCTGCCAAACACCGGTCCCAACGACGCTTCTGAATCCCCCGCTCGCCTTCGGCTTCTCCGCCAACTTCTTCTTGAAGTTATCCCGAAGCATTTCAATGTCATCGAGAATAATGTGAAAATGCGATGAGTTGGAACGCGCTTTGGATAGGGGAGGAGCTGTCATCGGCAGTGACAGGACTGTGCTGGCCAAAAACGAAGGAAAGCGCCCTTTTCGAGGCCCCCCTGGACCAGGATCGCAGAGTGCTGCCATCGCCAAGGTCATTTTCCACTCCAGATCGTCAATATCCTTCATGTGCGACGTGCCCGGTCAGGACTGAGGAAAAGCCCACCATCTCCGCCATTTTCGCCAGCGCAGAACCCTGCGGTTGGGATTCTCGTTGCCAACAGCCACCGATTTGTTAAAATCAGCACCATCGGCAGTCCGCATCCACCTCCCCCTGGACCTGGGCTGTCCACGGAAATCTGTTAAAAATTGTTTTGAGAGAAATAAAAATGATGAGGAATCCATGTTTAGGGCGTTATGTTATTTTTTTTGAATAAAAATAATCTGCAAGCTGGAGGCATTTGGTGTGAAAAATATCTCATTAACAAAAAGTGCAGGAGTGGCACTTGAGACTATGCGTGAAGTTGATCGTGAGAGGATTGAGCACGTTATTGATCGGATTGCCGAGAAAAACCCAAAAATTTTTTTCGAAAATAGTAAAAAGCTCTTGTCAAAGTTTAAAGACCTTTATGAATTTAAAGTGGATGATTTTCGTATTATATATAGGGTGAGCACGGTAGAAGGAGAGTCTCGTATTGAAATTATTGATATTGCGCGAAAAGAACGTATGGCATATTTGTCTTCGGGGAAAAAATGAAATCTTTTATAGATATAGATTTCGACTTGAATCAAGCTGAGCAACAATTCCAGCAATTTAAGAATTTGATTTGCGCTAGCCAGTCTTTGACTGAATCAAAAGATATTATGCCTTTTTTTAAAAGGAATCATCATTTGACCGCTATGCTTGGTTGGTTTATCGGTGATATCGTACGTCCAGATAAAATAGCTTTTGAATATGATTTATTTGGTGATTTTAGGTGTGATATTGTTGTTGGTGACTCTTCACAGTCGACATTTGTGTTTATTGAATTAGAAGACGCTTGTGATAACAGCATATTCGAGAAAAACGGTCAAAAGGCCACGCGAGATTGGGGAAAAAGATTTGAGCATGGATATAGTCAAATAATTGATTGGTTTTGGCAGCTGGATTGTATGAAGCATACCCCAAAATATAAAAATATGTTTAATAGCGACTCTATTGAGCGGTATGGTATGCTTATAATTGGACGGGAATCGTTTTTTTTAAACGATGAGTCAGAGCGTTTAAAGTGGAGAAAAAGACATGTTGTAGTTGATTCGACTAAAATTCCATGTTTTACTCTTGACGATGTCTGTGATATTATTGAGTTAAAAATTGGGACATACCAATCACCCTAAGTAGTCCGTTATAGGCTATCGTTTTAGATAGCTATTTAAATATGCGTAGGTTGTTTGGTGAACCCCCTTCTCAGGAGGTCCACCTTTCTCACCTACACCGCAGATGTCTCCTTCAGCTTGTTCCACCCGGCAGTCCCGACGACGCTTCGACCCGCCGCTCCCCCTCGGCTCCACCGCCAGCTTTTTCTTGAAGTTATCCCGAAGCATTTCACTATGATCGACAAGAATTTTGAAAATCCAATACATTGGCGTTGCCATGTCTCAGTCTTCATGGGTAAAAAGGCGAACCTCCTGGCTGGGGAAGTTCACCTTGCTTGAAATGGTTATGACGATTGTTGTGATTTTAGTTTTTGATATGCAGCAGTTCCGACAAGGCATAATGAATTTTTTGGTTTTTCCCGTTTTCGCAGCCGAAGTGGGAGTCGGATTCACAGGATCCTGAGAGTTCCCGGTCCAAAAAACGGCAGAATCAGTGTCATTGATGGAAATACAGGGGGTGGCGCTCCTTTCCCTTGCATACCTGGACCTGGGGCTTTGGAAATTCCCGCGTCATCTCCACCATTACCGCCAGCGCAGACTTCTGCGTTGTGGGTTTTCATCGCCACCACCCGCCGATTTGCTAAAATCTAAACCGGCTCATCCCTGGTTTCTGGCTGGCCCTGAACCAGGGAATTGTCCTTCGCAATCTGTTAAAAACAAGGTGAACCTCCGAATGTGGAAGTCCACCTTGCTCATCGCAAATTTAACTATGAAAACTAAAGACCTAAACTATTCCAGAAGTCATCATCGTCTTTTTTTATCTTGCGCTTGATAGATTCGTTGTCTTGCAAGAAGTGCGAAAATGAAGTGTATAAATCTTTGACTGGTAAATAATATTTCTTATAGGCTTCGGGAGAAATTACCCAGTTGCTGCCATTTGGACATCTAAAAGTCTTCTCAGTGAGTAAACAAGTTCTTTCTTGCATGAAAATTCCTTTTGATCCTTATTTGTTCATTGACAATCGACAGAAGAAGGCGAGCTCTCGCCTGGAGACTTGCCTTCTTCAACTGTGATTCTTGTGGCTTAAATAATTCCTGGACCATCGCCATCTTGTAAATCTCCTAAGAATAATACGACTCAATGAGTTTTAAGATATCATCCAATTCTTTGTAAGGCTTTGGCTTAGCGGTGGATGGGCAGTACCTCCTGTTCTGCCATCCTTTCGTCACCATCCAATGGTTTGTTTTCTTTAAATGAGTTACATAAGTACGACTACGATAAGCTCCGTTGCTGTCCTTAATCATGCGATACATCCTTTTCTTAAGATGTCGTAAAGGGTTCAATGAAAAGAGGGGTGGGATACCTCTGCAAAGATATCCCACCTCCAAACGCTAACTGGCCATTAACTCAGGCAACAACCGGACAGCACGCTCCTTCTCCCCAGACATGTAGTGGTAATACGTGTCTGCGGTGAGCTTGACTGTGCTGTGGCCCATCATCTTCGACACTGCTGCCAAGTCGGCACCTTTATTGAGTAACGTTGTAGCGTATAAATGACGCAAATCATACATTCTAGTTTGGTAGGTGATCCCCGCACGTTTACAAGCATTCTTGAAGGACTTTCGAATCGTCGTCAGCCCTCGGCCCATGTACTCGATGACGAAGCCGGACACGGATTCGTCCCGGGCTAGCTCCATCCTCTTCAGGAACTCTGGGTTAATCGGAACTGTCCGATAGGATTTAGTTTTGCTTGCATAAATCCTGACAGTACCTGCTTGGAAATCCACGTCATCCCACCGCAAGGACAGGAGTTCTGATTCACCAGGACGAGTACCCAGATTGAAGCAGACCTCCATGGCCCACTTAAGATGGGGCTCTGCATTCGCCATGATCTTCTTGGCGTCGTCCAGGGTCAGCTTCAAATCCCAGGGCTGGACCTTGGGCTTCTTCCAATTTTTAAGGGGATTGACGCGGGTGAAGCCGTTGTCGATGCCGAAATGGAAGATGAAACTCAAGTAATCGCAGTACTTGTTGACTGTGTACTGGGACCGTTCTTTCCCCGTGCTCTCACTGACACCTTTGAAGTGCAGGATAAACGGGATCATATCCCCTTGGTAGGTAAGGGAATCCACTGGCTTGTCTCCGATCACAGGTACAAACTGGTTCTCCAGCAGGCGCTCGATGTTCCGAATGTGCTTCTCCGTCCGACCGGATGCTCGCATATGATCCAGGTAACGGTGGCCAAGCTGCGACAGGGGCATCCCCGCCGACTGCTGGACCTGGATCTGGTTCGCTGGCGCATCCGATGTGCTCACTGTGTGCGCCACCTGGACAGATGCGGTCACAGTCTCCGGATCAGGAATCGGCTGCCCGTTTTCCAGAGCTTCCTGGATCGCCTGCTCAAGCGCTTCGGCTCTGGCTTTCCCAAGATCACCACGTCCAAAGGACTTGTCGTGTCGTTTGCAGTTCTCGTCATGGTAATAGACCATCCACCGCTCATCACGTTGATAAACGCCCATAAGCACCTCCACGTGCAAGTGAATTGAGAGATTCGAAAGGAACGAATTGATTTGAAAGAGAGCAAAGAAAGGAGCTTTATGCTCCTTTGCTGGAACTTAGATTGAATGCATCAAGATTTCTTCAACTTCTTCCTGCTGTACGCCGATGTACCTCCTTGTGATAGAAGGTGTGCTGTGATTAAGTCGTTTGGACAAAAGCTCCCAGCTTACACCGTAGGTTTTTCTTTGATGGTAGCACCACGTTTTCCTTAACGTATGTGCTCCCGCATTGATCTTAAGATTGATCTCATCACACCACCTTTGCACCATCATGGTGACGGCATATGTGGTTAGCGGATAGTTCCTGCCTTTACGGCTTTTGAAAAGGTAGTGGTCATCCTGTGGTTTTGCGTATCCCAAGTAGTTGTCTAAAGTTTTTCTTATCTCCTTGTTCATGATGAAGACGTTTTCTTTTCCTGTCTTCTTTTCCTTTAGGCAAACTCGTTCGTTGATGCCAACGTATCTGACATCTGCAACTTCGAGGGCTAGCAGGTCTTGTACACGGTGCCCAGTATTGATACCCATAGTAAAAAGTAGTAAATCCCTAGGCCGATTCACCAGGAGCTTCTTAATGCTCTTGATGTCTTTCATGTTGATGATGGGTTCGACTTTCATGAATAACTCCTTTTGTAAGAATGAATCCAGTTCCAGGAGATTGAAATCGTACATTCAAAAGCTAGGGCTTTGGCGGGGGCTTCCCCATGCTTGCTGTAACTCGTTGAAGTTCAACAGCTTCCCATAGAAAAGCACTCCAATGTACGATTCTACCTATTACCGTTCTTTCCAATAGTTATTCCATATCTGTATGAATTGATTCAAATGCCTGGAACAGGAGCCAATAATTATCTATCTGCGAATCTAGCTATTACGTTCGCAGGAGATAAAAAGCTTGTTCTTGAAACAATAAAATGCCACCTCCTTAAGGCGTGGCATTGGTTACACATTGCAGTTAGATCACCGTCAGGATGATCTTGCCATCATCAGTGGTGACGACGAACTCGTCGCCTTCCTTGAGCTCCAAGTCTCCAAGGTCCACCTTGTTGATGTTGAAACGTACCTCACCTTTCTTGTTGACGTAGGGACGACTGGAGCTTTTCAAGTACAATCCTTTGACGTCGTAGTAGGTCCTATCCTGGCTGATAAGCTTGAGAACGAAGTGCTTGAGCGTCGGCTTATTGCCGATACCCATTCTTTCCATGATAGTCTTCGCATCAAGACCTTCCTTGATAAGACCCCGAAGCACCGAAGCATTGTACTTGGACTCAGGCCGTTTGGTTGCTGTCGAAGTATCGTTTGAAGGTGACTCCAAAGCTTGATCTTTCTTGGATGACATGGTGACTCCTTTGTATTTAAAGTCAGGATACCAATACAATATCTATACTACTGAACAATAAGAACATACTGCATATCTGGAGCTGATCCTGACTATGAAATTTTCAATGAGCTCATGTCGAAAACGCACATTGGCGCGAGGATGGCTCCTACGGGATTTTCGGGCCCGAGGTAGGTCCACCTATAGGGAAGCCCCGGAAAACGCAGGAGACGGGAGATTTGAAGGGGTATCTCCAGGGATAGGGGGACATCCCATTTCCCCTGGACAGCTGGAACCTTTCCCAGTTCCAGGTCCTGGTCATTTTCCAAAGCAAATGTTCATCTCCAAACAAAAGCTGCAAGAAGACGGGGAAGCTAACCCTCCCCGTGTTCCTATGGGTTAAAGTGATCTTTTTACGACTACTATTAGAGCTTGCTTGAGTATTTCCCTTGTTATCTTCGATCCTATGATGATCATGATAACTCTCAAAACCATAGCTCCTCCCATTATGGCAGTATGTTGGAATTCTCCTTCATAAAGAACAAAGCCCTCGACTCGGAAAAGCCAAGGGCCTTGCTCAGACACCGTACAGTGATGATCAATATCTATCTGTAACTTTTAAAATAACATTGACTTTGACATGAAGAATGTTTCAAGAGTAAACAGATATACGAACAGAAACTATAAAAATTATTTTGTGTTAGAAATATTTATAAGATGTCAGTCCAGTGACATTTGCAAACATTGGCTGAATGCAAAACTAGTATTGGTAGCTGTTGATGTTCAGGAGTATTTCCATCTGTCATCAAAGTGCCTATTATTTCGCAAGACTCATTTTCATTCCAAAGGATGCAGGACTCCCGAAGTCAAATCTCAGGATCAATGATAAAACTAGACTAATCATCAATAGTTTCTTGCTCAGAAGAATAAAAACTAGTGCAAACAGAAGCTCTGGTGTAAATGTCATCAATGGTTCTGTTACAGGCAGAACAAAAGAAACTATCTGATCCTTTTTCAAAGTCTCCAGATGGCTCACAAAAATCACATTGAGTACACTTGATATTCCTTGATTCAGCTTGAAGTCTTTGTAATTCAGGAGAATTGGATTCAACATTATTGGTGACAACTACAGAAGATGGAGACAAAATACTTGCTTCAAAAGTTGGATCATGTGTTTGGATCGTATCTGAATCAATATTTAATGACTCGAAATTAGATTCGTTACTGACAGAATCAGGATCACCAGCATGACCTGTAATGTCAAATGGGCAGAACACTGCTGGATCAAGATTAAAGGTTTTCAGGAAGTCAAGGAAGACCATGTCGCTAGCTCCTTCGTATGTTTATGCGTCGAATTTTTCATCACACTGATCCAGGAACAGCCTGGACCTTCGACATACCAAATTACGAAATTTTTTTGACCCACCACCTCCCCTTTTATATATTATATATGATTCATTATTATAATAATATATAAATAAAATATTTTAGTAATTTAGTAAGTATAATAAGAGTCACAGGCACATGTTTATCTTTAACTAGAAAATGACAAGTAGACGGAAGTTGAAAAATTTCGTCAGAACTAAAAATAAAGGACTAGTTATTCACTGTGTTTACTAAACATTTTTTATTGATGCAGTACAGATTCGATTTAGTCATACTTGTTCCATTCAAAGTCCCCGGAATAGGAACCTGTTTTTGATATCCTCTTGAAGAGCCATCAGTGACAAGCCATCCTTTGGCTTTCCAGAGTCTGACAATTTCATTGATTTTAAGTCCATTCTTTCGGAGTATATCGTCTAAGCATTGTCTACTGAATCCGATGAATGTCCAGTTGTCATTGCCTTGGTTATCCCAGTAAGCATCGAACCTGTCGCCAGACCATGGGATATTTTGATGGACATAATCTGGAGAATATATTTTGCCTGGATTGCTCTTGATCCAATCATCGACATATTGAACAGCCTGAAGTCCAATGTCAGCTGATGATGCTTCATATCTAGACCTACCCCAAACAGATTCAAGCAATTTGAGGACTGGCTTATCTCTTCTCAGTCCAGGGATTGCAGCATGGATAATCGGGATTGCTGTTGCTATAGCTGCAAAGTATTCGCCAAGTCTCATTTCAATTGGAGTCATATCTTCAAATTGAGTCAACATCATGTTTGCTTCTGCATAAGCTTTCTTCCACAGAGACCATTGATCACGATGGTCCAGGATGAATTGAACCAAGCAAGGTCCAGCGTGTCCATAATGATCGGCGATGGTCCATTTGACTTTGTTCACAACAGCTTTACTTTCAGAGTCAGTCTTGAGGAAGGGGTTTCCCCAAAGATCTATAATCCTGCCACGTGACCCGCCATCACTGCTCAGGTCCAGGCTAGGGCTTTCTCCAGTAGAGAAGAGGATGGTTCTGAACGGCTGCACCCGATCAGACCCATGGATTGTCGCCCGTCCTTTGTCCAGGCCAGACGCGATCATGTAGATGGTGTCGGTGACAAGGTCACTCCCGAACTTACTCTTTTTGTTCTGCATTCTTGCCAGTTTAGTTTCGTCTAAGAAAAGCGGCAGACCATTGAGCAGGGCAGCAACTCTGCCAATGCGATTGTCCGTCCCATTCCAGGTGTTGAGGAAGGAACCGGCATTAAACGATGGATTCCCCCAAGCCGAAGCGGCAAGCATCAGGGCAGTTGTTTTCCCTGAAGAACTGGGAGCGCAAAGTTCCAAAGTGAAGTTATCCACCCCCAGGATCGGAAGAAGAGGTGCTGCCAGGGACGTGTACAAAGCAAATGCGACATCGGGATAATCCAGCAGTTCGTTGACGAGTGAAATCCAAGTAGGGAAATCACCTTTCCATGCAAAGCCGGCTGCGAATTGTTCATCACCCTGGTCAGCCCCTTTAAAACGAACGACGGAGGGTTGACCGGGAGATTGCTGCATTGAAGTATCAGTTAAGTACGAATGACCCCATAGAAAACCCGACATGTCATCTGTCCAGCCCAAACGGCTTTCGACCAAAGACTTTGGAATGTTATTGATATTTATCTGTTCATATTCCTGGAGATAACAAATGATATGGTCTGCATTGACACTTGTGACAGGTAAATTGTAATTTGAAAGCTTTACAATATTAGACTTTGTTGCAATGTCACAGCGCTCAACCTGTAAACTGTGCCATTTGCCTTCAATTTTCCATGTTAGCTTTACATAATAAATATTAGTATTCTTATTGCGTGATATTTCTTCAATAAAAATAGGATATGGTGATATTTTAAAACCACCAGAGTCACTTGTTTTTATGATGCTTCCATTCTTAGCAAGTTGGTATCTTTGTGGAAGCACAACTTCCTTTTGGACTGGAGCGTCAGTGACTCTCTGCCGAATGACAATTGGTTCTGTTTGCTCTGTAGAAGGAGATGTAGAATTTTGATTGCTTAATTTCTTTGTAGAGTTATTTGACATATTGTCGGCCCTTGATACTGGGCCACCAAAAGTATTCTTGATGGCCCATGCAAGTTAGAGTTTCAACTAAGTCTGGTATATTTATTGGCAGTGGTATAGTGCTACAATCAATTATCATCAGTTACAGCGCTTGAAAACTTTGTATAGCTTCTGATGTTTTCTTTGCCAATAAATTCCCGATACCTGTAGACTGTAGCTTTTGAATATCCTGTAAGCTTTACAATTTCAAATACCGTCACTGGAATATTATGTTTTTGAAGATAAGTAATAGCGTATTCAATTTGGTTTTTTGTAAATTGTTTACGAAGCGTTGCATTCCGTTGTACTCCTGTCAGTTGTCTTAATTTAGACTGGTCCATATGCCTCTCCTTTGTTTATTGATTGTGTGTTTGCTGGAACATCTTGTGATAAAAACCTGTCTTAAAATATTTTAAAAAAATCTTATGACCATTGCATATCTGTATTTTTTTGTTTCTCATGGAATGTTTCGTGAGAAAGAATCAGAAATGATATCATTGAGAAGAATTGACTGGCAATGACTAACGACAAGGCAAATACAGGTCAGGCTGATAAGTGTAAATTTACTGTTTCGGTTGCTCCTGGAGATTGGAAAGCTCCGTTTTATTTGTGAGAGTGTTTATTGTGTTTAGTTTGCAACCATATATTTTTATATAAGATATGGCTATTATTTCTTAGGATTCATCTATTTGACATTTGCTGCTGGGTGCCTAAGCTTTTCTGTGATATAAAAGCTATACCTACTCCATTTGAGTATCTCAATTAAAGAATGGACCATTACTCAGCAGGTCTGAAGCAGTTTAAAGCAGAACACGAGGGCCAGGGAGATTTTCCGATGGGCTGCGATCTATGGAAGGCGAACTGAGAGCGTGGGGCACATCCTGGACCGATTTTTTCAGCGGATGCATTTGAAATGTCCAAATGTCCAAAACCAGCCCAGGAGAGACTATCGCGATAGAAATTAGGCTGATAACACGATCCGCGGCTTGCGGAGGGAAACTTGCTGTCAGCAAAATTGGGGAGAAGGTTTGAACTAACAGACAAGGGAGAGGTGGCTGCCCCCTCCCTTGTCTTCTGCCCAGGATGGCTGGTGATGCCTATTACCGCCCCGATTCTCCTTTCAGCCAGACCACGGAGCTTGCATCCCCACTGAAATCCTTCCCGTCACTGTAGACGAGGATTTTGAGGAGGGGCTTGAGTCCGGCACCGGCCGCAGCCACATTCAAATTTCCGATCAATCTGGCGGTGTAATCAAGGTGCTCCCGCTCTCCGCGAATGAACCGGACTTCGTTGGCGATGCTGGAAAACCCGGCAGCAGCGAGGGCTTCCTGGCACAGGCTGAGTCCGGGGCCACGCGGATTAACCGGCTCGGCCCAAATCGCAACCGGATCGAATGGCTTGATCATAGCCAACATCTCTTCCAGGTCATCAGACCGGTCCGCCACGCCGGGGAGACAGGGACAGAGCATCCCAAAGATAGGCACTTTTGCTTCATGGGCGACCTGGAGAGCGTCCAAACGCTCCTTGATTGAGGATGCCTTGGGCTCCAACACCTCGGCCACCTTCGCCTTGGAAAGCGGGGCTGTGATGCTCATGCCCAAAACGACGCGATCCCGGAACTTGGCCAGCAGGTCCAACTCGTTTGCCACGGCGGCATTTTTCGTCAGGATACGCACCTGGGCCTTCGACTCGCGCAGGACCTTCTCCAGGCACTTCCGGCCAACTCCGTAGGTTTGCGCTTCCGGGCTCCAGGCATCGGTGAGCGTGCTTAGCATAACTGTGTCCGTCGGCTTCAGGGAGGCAAGCGCTCGGCCAAGCCGGTCAGGAGTCGTAGGGTCGACGACAGACTCACCGGCTGCGAAGGCCTTGAATGAAGAGCCACCATATTCATGGAAAAGGCGTGCCTTCATGCGCAGAGTCGCTGGGGTAGAGCAGTATAGGCAACCATGCCCACACATGAGGCCGACATTGAGTGCGTGGGTCGCCAAGGTTTTCTTCTCAAATTCTGGCGACCGAGTGATCGTGCATTTCCGTTCGATTATTTTGGCCATGAGGTATCCCCTCGGGGTGGTGTTTGATTGGTGACGCTAGGTGAAGTTCACAACCTGGCTTAGCTCAGGTCACATGGGAAGCCGATCTTGCGGATATTGCGCTGGATCAGCCTGTCCAGGCCCGTGCGGGAGCGGTCGTCGACGAACCATCGATGGAACTCGTACGTGATGGCCACGTTCCGCATGATCGAGGCGCGCAAGTGACTCGTGAACAGCGCCGGGTTGGCTTTCCCAAGGGCATCAAGCACGCTGGCAAAATGCCCGTTGATCGTGGTCAGGCTCCACTCCTGGAAGAAAACCTCAGCGAGGCCATGGGTAGCTACCACGTATTCGAAGAAGTGGTTCACCTCCTGGTGGCTGTAGATACTGAGGGGGCCGAACGAGTCAGCATATTGGAGGTTCATCCCAGCGCGGCGGCGTGCGATTTCTTGCTGGACAAATCCGATGAGCCGTTTGTCTCCGTAGGCATGCTGCAGAATAGCCGCCGGCGCGTCGACGAGGTTATCGTAGACAGACAGCCCATTCCCGGTGAATTCGAAGAGCGGGATATCCTTCCCCACCCTCGTCGACTGGAGGGGATTGATGGAGTCATAGGTGGTCACGGCCTGGGCTTCCCCTTCAAGATAGCGGTCAAAGAGTTTGTCCAGGATGGCCATCTCGAATCGGTCGTAGGGCAGGTACATGCCCAGGAAGTGCAGCGTGAAGTCCTGGTCGAACCGTCCTGCGTTTAGGTAGTCCAGGAGGCAGCGATAGGCCATGCCGATAAACGGGCTGAACCTGATCCCGGTGATGCCCCGCAGGGCGACCATGCCGCCGATGGCGCGGTGCCGGATAATCCGGTTGAGCTCGTGCTTCTCGTACAGGGTCTTCCAGATTTCATACTGGGCCGGCATCTTGAAGTGCCACACGAAGCTGAAGCGCTCCAGGGCGACTGGATCATTGAGCAGGATGTCACGGGCCGAGGACAGGGCGTAGTCGTTAAACTCCATGATCTTCTGCCGGGTGTTCATCTCCGAGAACACCTTGCTCCAGGGGATGTCGAGCGAGAAAACCTTGTCAAAGGCCCCAGAATTCAAACGGAGCATGGCATTGTAGCATTGGATAAATCTACGGACCGCAGTCGGGTGAACCGCGCCCTGGATGATTGAGTATCCGCCTGAATCAATGAAGATTTCTCCATCGACGGGCCGCACATAACGCGCCGTATAGTCCTTGATCGATTCGAGCGCTGCATTAAGGGTATGAGTGTTGAAGTTGTCTTGGCGCATGCCCTCGATAATCGAGTACAAGGCCATCTTGTTCTCGGCCATGATGGCGTGATCATAGTCGATGCGCCCCTCCTTCGGCTTGCTTGCAACATGTACGTATTTCATGGATTATTACTCCGTGAGGGGCCATGACACTCGCCACAGCCCCTGTAAGTGAGAGTCCTTCGCTTAGGCGGCTACCAAATCGAGCCACTCAAGAACGATGAGGTCCACGTCTATATCCAGCAAGTTAGTGACTTGGAGGATGTACCGACCATTCATCTGTCCGAGACGGAGGGTCTGTTTCTTGCCAAAGTAGCGAAAGGCAACTCGGGACATGAGCACCATGTTCGGGCAATGACTGGCGAGCCGATCCGCCATGCCGGGTGTGAAAGTGTAAGGCGCACCCTGCCCCTCAACTCCGATCTGCTCCAACTGGTTGCCGTATACGGCGAGTTGGACATCGTTGCTTTTTCGGCCGATGAATGCCTTGAGATCATTCGAGGCGTACCCTGACACTTCGGTACCGATCCAGGTGATGATCGGCAGCTGGAAGTTGGTGGGGTTGGGTGTTGCTATCGCTTGAAGGTGAGCGCCTGTGTGGTCGCCACGGACATAGTATTGTTCATCCTGCAGGCAGATTTGGACATCACCCGCTCCACGGATCGATGCCATTTGCTTGATAACGGCCTTATTTGGTGTAAAGGCCATGGTCAACGGAAGCTTGATCAGGGGATTGTAGTCTGCTTGGACCAACGCTCTCCCGCTAGCGACGGGAGTGAAGAGGATCGAGTGGTTAATCACGATATTCAGCGGATCAAACTTCATGACCGTTTTGGAGCCGTTGACGAGAGCGTGGTATTCGGCCTGGGTCAGAGTATATTCCAGCGCCTGCGGTGAGCTGGGGATGTTCGAAGTGGAACTCGCAGAAGTCATACGCGGGTCTCCTTGAAGGGGCGGGGGCCGAAGCCCCCACCCTTGTTACGGATTATTATTGTGGCAAGCCGGTGGCTGTGGAGTCAGTAACAGCCGCAGGCCGTTACGGCTGGGGCTGCATCGGCGTCTTAAAGACGGTCAACGGGCTGGCAACAGCGGCAGCCGACTTAAGCACGACGCCTTTCCAGTGCCAGGAGCCAGACTTTTGCTTTTTGAAGCCCTTCTGGCCCATCAGTGTGCTGAAAAGACGCGGCTTCGCCGGCTCAACCTGGGAAGTCTTCCCCCACTGCAGGTACTCGTCATAGAGCACCCCGAGGGGGGTCGCGGCTTTCGGATTGTTCGTGTCACAGCATTCGTCCAGGAAAGCCTGCACAGTGTCCATTTCATCGCGATAGGCCTTGCTGGCATCGACAACACACTGGGGTTTGACGAGCTTTCCGCGCGTGAAGTAATGCTGAAACCCCTGCACGCCCCAATTCAGAATGCCATCGATTTCGCCCTTAAGTCTTTCAGGCAATCCCATATCAGGAGCTTCCGAGAAGTCCGCCTCAAACGGGATAACGACCAAACGTCGGTAAATGCCGTTGTCTGCCCCCGTTACACGTGGCAGGGTATTGACCGAAAAAACAAATTTAGCCGTAAGGTGGAAATCAAAAAACTCCTTGCCGAGAAACCGGGCAGTCATAATATCACCGCCGGTCACGCGTTTGACCATGGACTCGTCAAGGGATTTCCCAGTGTTGATCTCAGCGCAGGGAGCGAAACGGACTCCCAGCAAGCGGGCAATGTCGTTTCGAATGGCACGGGACTCGGATTTTATGAAGGCTTGCGACGGCATGCCCTTGGCATAATCGCCCAGGAGGTGGAAGATCGTCTCGATCAGCGTGCTTTTCCCGTTCGCACCGGTTCCAAGCATGAGGAAGAATGCCTGCTCTTTCGTTAGCCCCGAGAAAGTGAGACCCACAACTTCCTGAATGAATTTGACGAGGTCCTTGCGGCCCAGGCAGACTTGGTTAATAAACTTTTCAAACTCAGGGGCCTTCGCCTTCGGGTTGAAAGCAGCCCTGGCGTAGCGGGTAATGAGGTCGGCGGCGGTATTTTCCCGCAACTCCCCAGTACGCAGGTCCAGGACGCCGTTGGCTACCCCAAGCAGATACGGATCAAGGTCCAACTCCGACTGGGAGATACGTACTCCCTCCATATCCTTGAGAAGGTCGAGTGCCGCGTAAATGCGGCTTTTCGCTGATGAGGATTTGGCCCATTGGAGCGCTTCCTCCAGCGAAACCACCTCGTTATTGACCGTGTGGAGGGCCGTTTTCGATTGTGCCTCAGCGTAGCGCTCATCGAGGAAGTGCTTGACGAAACGTCCAAGGAGCTTGCGCCCTCCACGAGCTTCACGGACCCACCGCTTGGCATCATCGCTCCAGATGATAAACTGGCCGATCTCCGACACGTACAGGAGCTTGCCATGAGATATGCGCTCCATCATTTGAGCGTTGCCGTGATCGGTGTGGGGGAAGACGAACTTGCGGCTCGTCTTCAGATCGGGAAGGGGCGGCCCCTCGTTAAACTTGTCAAAAACATTTGTCATTGCTAATACCTCCTGCTATAAGGAATGAATTGTGGCCGTGCGGCATTCCAGGTGAATTGGAACAGCGCGGGCCGCTAATAAATGCTTACAACCTACTGAAAATACTGAGCAATAATAAAAAAGGCTTTTGGTTGGGTAAAAGCCTTTTTCAGGGGTAAGGCCTGCCCGCCGGAGTCTTGGCAGCCTCAAATGATCGGCCAGGAAATTGGGGATCAAGAGATTCTAGTCACTGATAGAGCTAGTGGAGTTTTTTCGGATATGCCAAAAACATTTCCTTTCTATTGCCCTCAGTTTGATTTTACAAATTCCATCGTTTATGATGTTATCACAAAAACAGTAACCGAATTTTTGGAAGTGAATGACGACGCAACAGAATTGATCGATTCAAATACGCTCGCCGTGCAAAGCGATCAATATGTCGAAATATTAAAAAACTTTATTGGAGAAATAAAAAAAAGGCTACTTTCGGTTGAATGTAGTCAAGCTGCAAGTACCATTAGCGCTTATTTAACCTCAAAAGAACAAGATGATACTATCGAAAAATACTACGCAATTACAAAAGTTTTCGCGTCTATAAAGTCATCGGTACTTGAGGAGATAAGTCCAGATGACAAATTGATCCAAGCCCTAGCCGATGCAGTTTTGGGTGAAGACGAACAATGCTTAAGCAATGCCGTTTATCTCTTGAAATATTTTGGAACTAATACTGAATCCATCCAACAATACTTTGCGAACATCATCATAAATGACATGCCGTCGCTTTTAAAAATGTGTTTCCAGTCTATCGGCGTCAATGGGATGAGATATTTTGTATATTGCATCATCGAAGATCCTGGCACAGGATGTGACATCAAGACCTCGGCAAATTTGCGGATTTATTGCGAGTTGTTTTGCTTGTACATCAATCTTTTAAATGACACCCCTCGTTCTATCAGTCAAAAAACTATTTACCCTATAGTTTTCGCCTTAATGAAGGCTGCATATTACGATGGACAGATAACTAGAGAGCGAGAATTTTATTCGCACGAATCTCTTCAAACTATGGGATCTATCGGAATAAGTAACTCAATGAAGACAAGCGTTAATGCTTCCAAAAAAGAAGCATTATACGACGAAGCAGAAGAAGAAATACGGAAAAGATACGAAGGTGGATCTCTCTTGCTGCACAACAAAATGGCTGAAGAAATCATGAAATGTGATAGATTTAAAAACCTTGCAAAAGGCCGTTTATTGGATATCGCTAAAGGTGAAGCAGAAAAAGAGGATTGGTTCGCGGCAAGAAAAAGAAGGGCAATGATGGGTAACTAAAGACCTGCAATCTAACTAACGTCGCAATGCAACTATGATAAGTTCCTGCGGCTTAAGTTTTTCTATGGTTGCTTATAGATGTGGATGCGGCCTCCAAAGTTTATTCGACAATCTTCGAAGATTATTTTTTTGATGCATCTGAAATGTCCAAATGTCCAAAGCCAGCCAAGACAGTCGGCAATTGGACAGAGAGGTATGGCTTAACCCCAAGCCAAAACGGACATTCCGCCATACCTGCCCCCTCCTGGCAGAGGGCCAGCCGGGGGAGCTAAGGGCCCCAGGGCAAGGGGGAAACCCCAGGACGGGGGCCTAGGGCGCGAATCCAGGGGCCAAGTGAAGGTAGGCCCGGGGAAGGCGGATCAGGAGGCCCCATGGACCACTGGGGACGGGTAAATCCCCGATGCCGTGGTGCTCACTCCGTCAGATTCCGCGCCTTCACCCGCTCCAGGGCTCGATCAAGCAGCCATGGATGCGCGGCCCCAGGGGATGTATGTCGGGCTGTCACCATCGACGCCTTTTTTTCAGGCGATGCATCGGAAATGTCCAAAAGTCCAAAATTTTTAAATCGTAAATATTTCAATATTTTACTGTTAACACGCTGAATTTATAGCCCTTATCTCATGCTGCGGACATTTGGACATTTGGATGTATCCTCGAAAATCGGACGCGACGGCGAGGTGTGTCCATGGGTTCGGATGGCAGAGTGTAGCCATTACCTCCGTTGTTTTCACACTAAATTCCCACTTCACCCCCTATTCCCGAGATCAAGTGCTCGAAAACGCGACTTCGGTCTTTTCAGTTTCCCACATCGCGGTTGGAATGAGCTCAATATCCTGAATCCGTCACCACTTTTGTTCGAAATGAAACGTAGCAATTCCATCGTATTTTCCGATGAAATTGCCACACGACACCAGGAACCAATCTGGCGCATGGGCCAACCATCTGGAGCAAATAAAGTAAATAATGCTGAAGGATATTGGGAGAATCAATGCTGGCGGCGAGCCAGTGGCGCAGGTGATCCACAGGAAAACCCACAGATGACAAGTCGGCCAGGGTAATTTCCCGACCCGCCGTATCTCGCTCAGGCTGCACCCGCGCCTATCCTGGGTCAGGAATCAGGCAAGATGTCACCCGACATGTGGACCCGCGTGTAGCAAAACGAATGGCCGACCCCAGTGGTCAGCAGGTGGTGATTTGCGAGAGCTTCAACGTCATCATGACCCTGTTGATGGTTTCCATGGAGAAGTCATCTAATAATATCGCCCTTATTTCATGTAATCCGATTGGTGCGCTGTCGAGATGGTTTGTCCTGAGTGCCATGATGATCCTGTTGATTTCGTTCTTTGAAAAGTCATCAGAGAGGATAGCTCTGATGTCGGTAATTCTGAAAATTTGAGATTCGATCTCGAAATTATTCACAGTTCTTCTCCTGTAGGTTTATGCATTCAGGTAGAGGTTGTTAATTTACCGATCACTATTGACCATTAATCAACTGAAGTGCCATCTTTGGCATCGAGTTGGCCTGGGCCAGCATAGCCACAGCTGCTTGGGATAATATCTGTTCCCGAACAAATGTAGTCATCTCTTGGGCAACATCGGTGTCCGATATTTGAGATTCTGCTGCCTGAAGATTCTCTGCTTGAATCTGTAGATTGGAGATCGTATTCTCAAGGCGATTTTGTGTTGCTCCAAGATTGGCTCGAATTTTATCTTTTTCAATCATTGCGCTATCTATTTGAGCTAGGCTAGTTTGAGCTCTTGTTTGAGTAGAAATATTTACCATTGGGCTGTATACTCTTGCGAGTACATTATCGTCCCCTGTTGAATTCGAAGAATAGGTAACGATAAATCCACCAGAAGCCATACTCGAAATGCTTTCTCCGTTTTGATCGCCTACTTCTGAAATGTTTACAATTTTATTTGAATCAATTTTATTTCCATTGTTATCGTAGATCTGAGTATAGGTGGCACATAAGTCGCTGTCTCCCGGAGCCCTCCAACACACAGCGTAACCACCTTCTTTTAAACTTGTTACCTTTGGAATAGACTGCTGCGGATTTATCGGTATTGTTGTGTCATTGACAGTAAACTCTTTGCCTAATTTTGTTCCGTCACTGTTAAATATTTGAGCCTTCACATTGCTTGGTGCTACAGTACTGAACGGACCATCAACGTCACTCCAAACAGCAACGAATTTCCCGTCATCAAGAGCGGCTACATCCTGGAAGTTTTGCAAATTGGAAGATTGTGTATTTATTTGGAAGGAATTCCCAATTAAATTGCCCTGTTTGTCAAGTAATTGTCCAAATACTCCCCAATCGCTACCGTCCTGACCAAACCAAGTTTCTATAATACTTCCATTCGTAAGTTCTGCGGCATGCGGATAGCGAGGAAACATTGCAGGGTCATTGTTTATTGGAAATTCACTCACAGACACGGTTCCGTCTGCATTATATATTTTTCCGTTTACACTTTCTGTTGACCCTGCATTCACAGAATTCCATGAAATAAAATATCCTCCATTGTCTAGACCGATGACATTTGGAGTCGTTTGATTGTTAGCAGTTGTGTCATTGACTAGTGTTTCTCCTCCAATTCGTGCTCCAGTACTAGAAAATTGCTGCATATAAATTCCAAGACCTGATCCATCCTGATTTTGAGATTGCCATGCCACAACAAATCCACCACTTGATAGGGAAGTCACTGAAGAAGAACTTTGATCGTTTGTGGTGGTAGTGTTTATCTGGAAATCTTGAACAACTGTTTGCCCGTCGGCTGTAATTATTTTACCGAATACACCGCTCCCAGAACCATCTTGATTCTCCGATGTCCATGTTACTATAACATTACCATTGGTAAGCCCCGCTGAAGAGGATTCATTTTGGTCTCCACTATCATATGAATTAACTTTAATTTCAGTGTCAGACGGACCGTATAGATTTATCCCAGCAGCAGTTGCGTTGCCAATTGCTGTGTTGTTAGGGTCAAATAATGATTTAATGGTAGAACTGCCTATGCTAACATAGTAATAATCTTCGGCAGAGCTGTTGCCGGTGCCAAAGTGAATCTTTGCCTTCCCAATGGAATTTAAACCTGAACCATTATAGGTGCCAGAAAGGTTTCCGTTTAATAAATGGATGCCATTGAAATCGGTCGAATCAGAAATTCTTTGGATTTCTAATGCCATCGCTTGATATTCTGAATTAATGATAATCCTTTGATCAGAAGTATATGTTCCAGTCGCCGCTTGCTCTGCAAGTTCCTTCATTCGAATCAACTTCTCATCGACAACTTGTAACGCTCCATCTGCTGTCTGGATCATGGAAATGGCATCGTTTGCGTTTCTGATCCCCTGATTCATGGTGGCGATATCGGATCGCATCAACTCCCGGACAGCGAGCCCCGCCGCGTCGTCAGCTGAGGAATTGATTCGCAGACCCGACGACAGCCGCTGGGTCGAAGTGCTCATCGCTCCGTAATGGGTCGACAGATTTCTGGCGACGTTCTCGGCCATGAGGTTGTGGTTTATGGTCAACGCCATGGGGCGGCATCTCCTTCCTGGTCCGGTCCTGGATTTCCCATGAGAGCACCGGAATTGTTTTCCGGCGATCCGGCAGCCGCACCGCCAATGTCCATAGTTTAGGCGGAAAATTTAGGTAAATTTAAAGTTAACTTGCTATCTACTAGCAATATACATACCTAGCTTGCTTATACGGAGTGCGAACTAGCCCTAGACTGTCCAAAAAGGATGGTCCCATGGGTGAAATTCTTAAGGTTTTCGGGAAACGTCTCCGATCCCTACGGAGGGCCAAAGACCTGACCCAGGAGCAGGTTGCCGAACGTGCGGGGCTGTCGCTCCAGAGTGTCGGGGAAATCGAGAGGGGAAGGGGGAATCCAACCTTGGTGAATATTGAAAGACTGTCCGTCGCACTCGGGGAAGATTTGACAGCCCTCTTCGACCTGGGGGATGTCAAGCTGTCCAAGGAGCAGGCAGAGAAAGAGCTTTTGGAACTCTTGGGTGGTGCCAGTGAAGAGCAGGTGAGGGCAGTCCTTACCATGGCCAGGGTCCTGATCCAGAAATGACGGGAGATTACCCGCGCCAACGTTCAGTCATCCTCTGGCAGCATAATAGTTAGGACTGGAATGGCACCATCGTCGCCAGGGCCGATAACTGCGATGACTTCGACAGTTTCTTTCCTGCCTGGCTCCATCAGGAAATCGACTTTGAAGGTGACCCTGTCGGTGTTGGCGGCTCTCCTGGCTGCGAACAGGGCCAGGACCATGACATCATGGAGGCGACCCGCCACGGACTGACCCTCGCCTTCCAAACCTGCTGGTGGTTCGACGTATTCATTGAAGAGGGTGGCGGTGACGACGGTGTGAATTGAGAACCCGATACCCTTCGCCTGTTCGGTGACGTCGACCATGACGCCATCGGCAATCGCTTGCTCTCGGGTATAGGCATAAACAAGGTTCCAACTGTCATCCTTCGGCATTTTCAGAACCATCCTGCTTTCGACCAAGCAGCTTTTCGACCCGCTCACGGAAATTTCCTGTAAGCTCCAACCCAATTTCGGCGTAGCACCGGATAATCATTCCATCGATCTCAAGTGCAGAAGTGTCCATAATCCTGAAAAGCTGCTCAATCGGACGAAATGCGTTGATGATCTCATCTTTCAAAGTGAGATTATCGAGGTGTTGTGGTGGCATTTCGTATCCTTCTCCTGGTTCAAAGAATGAGTTTTGGGAAGAAGGATACCCTGGGCCGGGAGGGCGGTCACGGGAGCTTGAGGGATTTTGGGAATAGCTTTATGGAAATCGGACGTTGGGAGTATACTGGGATTTCCTGGGATTTCGGGGCTGGGGGAGCCCAATGGGGGAGGCCAGGGGAAAACGCCCAGGAGGAACCCTGTCCGAGCGAAGGAGAGGGGTATCCGGGGATTCCGGCCGGTGGGGGAAAGGACGGGCTCCGGGGATACCGTGTGACCATCACTCCATATTTATCAGGCTCAAGAAGAAACTACCATGAAGATCGAAACCGAAAGATTGATCCTGCGAGAACTAACACTGGACGATCTAGATTGTTTGCACGCAATATTTTCTGATCCAGAATCGATGCAGCATTATCCTGGTTCATTTAGCCTGGAAAAATCCAAAAAGTGGATAGAAAGGAACATCAAACGCTATGCGACCAACGGATTTGGTCTATGGGGTGTGATCCTAAAAGAAGAAAATAAGCTCATTGGTGATTGCGGCATTACGATGCAGAACATTAACGGCAAGATGGAGCCAGAAATTGGTTACCATATCAATAAAAATTACACGAACAACGGTTATGCCACGGAAGCAGCCATAGCCTGCCGAGATTATGCCTTTAATTTTTTAAAGCTCAACAGGCTCTACTCGTATATGAAATACACCAATGCCGCTTCGATGCGTGTGGCAGAGAAAAATGGCATGGAATTCGTGACCGAAGTTGAGGATCAAAAAAATATTAAGACCAGAATTTATTCAATTTCTCGTGCTTCCGTATCGTAGCCTGACAGGCGACCAAGTCACGATATCAAAAAATATCATTATTCTTTCAAAAACAATCCCCATCCATCCATTGACATAGAAAAATTTCAATATACCATCTCCTTTGTCAGAAAAACTAAACAAAAACTCAAGGAGACTCACCCATGCCTATCGCATCGAAATTTGACGCGATGAAACTTCGCACCATGATCACCGAAGGAAAAACTGCTCAGCAGATCATGGATGCCTTCGATATTCCCAAGACCACCCTGAAAAACCATCTCACGAAGCTGATGACGATGGACGAGAAGTTTTACAAGATCGAAGGGATGGATGCTCGTGTGGCATCTGGCAGTGTGAAGTTTTCTGGTACGGGTCTTCGCCTGTCCCCGACGCTCTTGGCCAACTACGGCTTCAAGCAGGGTGACGAGTTCAAGGTCTCCTGCTTGGAAGAGGGAAAAATCGTCCTGGAGAAGAAGTAGCTAGCTAACTGGAATTTTTGGAATAGTTGCAAAAAAGCCCATGTCGTCCTGTGAAGAGGGGTGATGTGGGCCTTTTAATTTCTCCAGAATGAGGATAGCTGTGAGTAATGAGTGATTACAAATATTTTCAAAGTCTATGTTGTTCGGAACTCCCTTTGAATAGAAAAGAAAAATTCTATACTGGGACAGTATTGCCATCTTTATTATTTCATGATGGGATTAAAAATTTAAAAAAATTCATATCTAGAATTGGTTGTTTTAATGGCACTGATTTAAAAGAATTAACAGCCGATGATGTTTTGTTTTATACGGAGTATAATTTCAAGCAGTCTTGTATTTTGGCTGAAGACGAAAATCGTTCTAATTTTCAGACTAACGATACGCCGGATATTGTCATTGAAATATTGAAGCCCGTAAAGTGCTTTATTGTTATAGAATCTAAGATGTTTATGAAAACATCACAAAGTTTATTTGATTTACAGATGAAGAGGCAGCGAAAATTTATTATTGATCTTCTCCCAAATGCCTTTGGAGTAGGCCGAGACAAATGCTATCATGTTGCATTGATTCCTCAAGGATTAGGTTACGAGAAGTCAAAAGACTATACTGTGATGTTTTGGGATGATTTGTTGGATGAAAATATGTATTCGCTCAAGATTAATTATTTTTATAAGTATTTAAAATTTGCCATAGAAAATTATGAGACTTTGGCTTTTAAAAATACAGCTTTTTTTAATTCAGTTCGAGGAGCTGTGAGTGGTAAGACTATACGAGAAGATATACTGGCAGGAAAGCAGTATTATATTGGACGTGAAGGAGGGGAAAAGGTAATAAATATTGATATTGATTCTGGGAAGTTTGAGTCAAGAACCTACTGGTGTAATGATGCAATACCCCATCGAGCAAAAAAAGGGAATTGGCTTCGAATCGATTTATTAAAACGAGTCGCTACTTCAAAAACATATTGACAACAGTAAGTCTCTCGAAAGATTTTCCCCAACGCCTGACAGGCTTCATAAAGATAAGGAGCCTGACGCTCATGGCCAAACTACGACTTCCCCTAGGGCGCTTTTGAGTTCAAGGTCTCCTGCTTGGAAGCGGGGAAAATCATTCTGGAAAAAATCTAGCTAACTGGATTGTTTGGGAATAGTTGCGAAAACGGCCCACGTCGTCCTGTGAAAAGGGGTGGCGTCGGTCTTTATTTGTTTTAGAAATTGGCTAGTTTTTAAGTGGACCAATCAGAGATAACATTGAAGCACATGAAGTTCCCATGAATTTGTCTTGAGGTTAGGTCCGGTATTAAATAAAGAAAATTGGGTATAAACCTCCTCTAAAGATGAGCCCATTTGGCGACGGAATAGGCGTCTTTAGGTGAAGGAGGAGCCTTATGCCAAGAATAATTGCACCGAAATAGTTATATCCTTTACCTGTATTTTTTACTAAAAATGCAAGCATCTCGGCCTTTTGAAGACTAGTGATACCTATGGGCCTGTAAACACCTATACTAAATTTATTTTTTTTATAATATGCCAGACTCCTAATTCTAGTTTGAGGCGGGCATGTATCGTGTATATAATTAAAACCCATATAAGTGGCAACGTGGCTCCAAAATCCATTATCAATCTTTGCAATGAATTTACTAACAATACTGTTTCTATTGCGAACAAATATAAGGTCACATGGTTCAATTTTCGAATAAAGCGTTGACCAGGCTCGTTCATAATCTTCAGTGCTGTAGTCAATAAATTTTGTTGGAATCATCTGTCCTGAGTGGAGTATCTCTGGTATGTTTTTGGCAGCAGCGAATAAACCAAGATTAAATAAATTAATATTATAAGAGTTGTTTTTAAAATAAGCAACAACTCCGTCGTAATCAAAATTTTTATCTGGAATCATGATATTAATTTTTTCAGTATGTTTTTTTAGCTTGTCAATACTAACAGTTCTTAACATGCCATTGCTATAGTATATAATAGTTTCGTTATCTATAAAAACTCCAATTTTATTAAAACCTGTCTCATCGGGTTTTGTTTTGTCTTTTTTGTCGTAAAAAAACATGAAACAACCAGGAATGGCAGAAGAAAAATCGATGTTCAATTGCTTAAGGGGGACTTTGGTGAGCGTTTCGGGTGACTGTGTCATATGTTTTATTTTTTACTACTTGGGGCTACGAGAGACACCAATTAAAAATCAGCAGTTGGCGTCGTGAGAGGAGTAAGAGCTTTTAACTCGAAGAACAAAAGAGTCGGCAGCTAATTCAAGAAAATTTGATAGCGCATGAGGTAAAAATATTTTTTTTGATTTCTTGTGTAAGCATCCGTGTAGATGGAGCTTTATTCTCCGGTAATAGTGAACCATGCTTGCCCCAAATAAATATAAGAACGTGACCAAGATAAATATTAACAATAATTTGGCAGTTAAGTTGTGGATAAAGTATGCTAGGAAAATATAAGCCCATGCGGTAAGGAGAAAGATTGGTGGTGCTACTGACGCCATATTCCCAAATATTGAAATCAATCCCCCAGAGCTAATACATGTATCACAAAAAAAGTTCTTGTCACAAGTTTTTTCCCGTAGAAGCAGCCACCTCCAGATTGAAAAATAAGCGGCCACAACCGATAAAAGTACAAATAGGCAAAGTGAAAAACCTATAAATGGAATTAGAACAATCAAGTCATTTGTTGTGCTATTGATGGATAAATTCGAATATGCAACAAATAAAAAGGCATTTGAAGCCGCACACCATGTTACCCGATGATTAATAAGATCATATTCTTTTTCAATCCTGAGGCGCGCGCCAGAGCAGTTGATCAGCATATAATCCTCTATGGTATATAAGGATAATAACTTAAAAATTTGCTAAGGCAAAAATATCCGAAAAGTTTGCTGATGTATACCGGTGTCATCCCGAAGCTCTTGGTGTTATTGACTATCATACTGAAATACTTAATTATTCTCATTCTCCCACTCCCGTCAACGTCCGTTTCTCTTCCCTCCGCGAAAAAATCCCATCAACCCTCTTGACCTCCCCGTCCCAGAATCGTACTTCCCCCGAGCCAACGAAACGCCAACGGAGCCAACGCCCTTGGCACCCAACTTTTTCTGGGGAACGGAAATTTTGGGGTTGACTTCGGGACGAGTTCGGGGCAGTTATCTTGTTCCCTGATGTCCGAAAGGACTTTATTTAGGATCGTAGCTCAGGGGGAGAGCGCTTGCTTGACACACCACAAGCGTGATTTAACCCCTTAAAATCCTTCCAAAAGCCCCTATCACAAAGTGATCCTGTTGGCGAAGTGCCAACGGGGTCTTCTTCTTTTTATTGATCTGGAATTCGGACTTTGGCGAGCCGTTGGCGCGACTGTGGCGGTGGTTGCCAACTGGGTCAGGCCTATCCTTCATTTTTCTTTGATTTTATTAGAATTTTTCTTGGAATTAGGCGGGGTTCTCCGTGTCCGGTAGCAAATACGCGGGGAATCGCGTTTTTGACGCCTCCTTTCTCGTTGACCTCAGCCGTGGAAAGTACCATCCTCCTGAATCGCATCGGTCCCCTTCTAACCCTTTAAAATATTGAAACATGAAGCAAGAAAAAATCACTCTCTCCCAGCTCGAGGGGTTCCTTTTCAAAGCGGCTGATATCCTCCGCGGCAAGATGGACCCCTCCGAATTCAAAGAGTTCATCTTTGGCCTACTGTTCATCAAGCGGCTCTCTGACGAGTTCGACGTCAAGCGTAACGAGCTGAAAAAAAAATATGCACACCTTAAGGAGAAGTATCCCGATAAATTCCGCGAGGTCATTGACAAGAAAGAATCCTATGGCGAGACATTTTTTGTCCCTCCTCGGGCGCGGTGGCACGAGACGTGGATCGACGAGGATGGTCAGGAAGTTCCTGCTCTGAAACATCTGAAGCATGACATCGGCAACATGCTGAATAAGGCCATCGCCGCCATTGAGGACGCGAACGATTCGCTTGCCGGCGTACTGAAAAACAATATTGACTTCAACGAGGTCAAAGGCAAGACCAAAATCCCGGATCAGAGGTGGAAGGACCTCTTGGACCATTTCAATGATCCCCGGTTTCTACTGGTCAATGACAACTTCGAGTTTCCCGACCTCCTTGGAGCTGCTTACGAATATCTCATCAAATATTTTGCAGACAGCGCCGGTAAAAAAGGTGGCGAGTTTTATACTCCCTCCGAGGTTGTTCGCCTGCTTGTCCAGCTTACAAAGCCCGAGGCAGGAAACAGCATCTACGACCCCACTGTCGGTTCCGGTGGCTTTCTGATCCAAGCCCGGCAATACGTAGAGGACCAAGGGGAGAACCCCAACGACCTCGCCCTGTATGGCCAAGAGTCAAACGGTACTGTCTGGGCCATTTCAAACATGAATATGATCCTCCACAATATTACCCGTTTTTCCATTGAGAACGGCGATACCCTTGAAGATCCACAGATTTTAGACAACGGTCAAATTCGAAAGTTCGACCGAGTTCTCGCCAATCCGCCTTTCTCCCAGAACTACAGCCGAGCAGGTATGCAGTTCACCAACCGCTTCTGGGAGTTTTGCCCGGAGGCGGGTAAGAAAGCGGACCTTATGTTTGTCCAGCATATGATCGCCAGCCTCAAAGGGCAGGGTCATATGGCCACCATCATGCCGCACGGCGTTCTGTTTCGTGGCGGCAAGGAAAAGCTGATCCGCGAGCGCTTCATTGAAAACGACATCATTGAAGCCATTATCAGTCTGCCCCCTGGATTGTTCTATGGGACCGGTATCCCCGCCTGTGTGCTGGTGGTGAACAAAAACAAGCCCGACGAGTATCGGGACAAAGTGCTCTTCATCAACGCGGACAGGGAATACGCCGAAGGCAAGAACCAGAACAAGCTACGGCCCGAAGATATCGAGAAGATTGATCATGTCTTCACCAAAAAGCTGGAGATTCCCAAGTACAGCCGGTTGGTGGACAAGCAGGAAATCGTGGACAAGCACGATTACAACCTGAATATCCGGCGCTATGTGGACAATACGCCTGAGCCCGAGCCTGAAGACGTGAGGGCGCATCTCCTGGGTGGCGTCCCTGTGGTCGAGATTGAAGCGAAGAAGGACACCTTTGCTCAGTTCAAGGTGGACCCCATGGCGTTGTTCGTGAGCAATCGTCCCGGATATGTGCGCTTTGCTGAAGCCATCAGCACCAAAGCGAACATCAAGGGCACCTTGGAGGCGGACGCCAATCTCCTCCAGACCATGGCCGAGCACGAAAAAGTCCTTGCGGACTGGTGGCGGGAAGCTCGGGATGTTTTCTCTGGGCTCAGCAATGGTGGCAAATTGCCAGAAGTGCGGATAAACCTGCTCCTTTCGCTCATCAACAAGCTGACCCCGTTGAGCACCCTGGACAATTTCCAGAGCGCCGGTGTGTTCGTGAACTGGTGGCAGAATATCCGCTTTGATCTCAAGACCATCATCTCCACCGGCTGGCATCACACGTTGATACCGGACGACTACCTCATCGCCGAGTTCTTCCAAAAAGAAGCGGATCAGCTTGAGGATTTGGAAGCCACAATCAGCGAAGCGCAAAGCGAGCTGGCCGAGGCAGTGGAAACCGCACAGGAAGATGCCAGCTACGAGCCGGACGAAGATGAAAAAGTCACCGCAGCCACAATTAAGCAATATCTCAAGAGTCTCATAGATGATTTGAAGGATTCCACGAGCGCCTCTGCCCGGCGCGAGGCGAAGCAGTACAAAAACCTGCGGGACACTATACTGACGATTGAGAAACGCATCAAAGGCCACAAGGATAAGTTTAAACTCAAGAAGAAGGAGCTGGAGCTCAAGCTAGAACTCAAACGGGTCGGTGCCGAGGAGGTCAAGGCCGAGTCCAAGGAGCTCCTTGCGCAGGACCAAGTACTGATCAAGGAGCTGGACCCCAAGAAAAAGGACGAGAAGAGAAAGATCAATGCGTTGAAAAAGGACATCGCCACCCTCCAAGACAGGATTGCCCACGTAGACAGTGTGTTCAAGGCCATAGGTGGAATGCTTTCGGACGAGGAGGCAAAACGCCTTATCCTCAAGAAACTGTATGACTTGGTCAATACTGAGCTGACCCGTTATCTGAACGCCGAAAAACGAAGCCTGATTCAGGTGTTCGAGAATCTGTGGGACAAGTATGCGGTGTCGAGCCGTGAGTTGGAGGCCGAGAGGGGGGAGACCCTGGCTGCTTTAGGTTCGTTTCTCAATAAACTTGGATATGCAGAGTAACCTATGGGCTCTTATCCTAAAGCTATCCAAATGAAGGACTGCCTCCTTCATCTTGGACGCGGGCAAGCCCCTGCATATTATGATGGGGAATCAAATGTTTATGCTATTAATCAGAAATGTGTACGGGATGGTGCTGTCCGCATAGAATACGCGCGACCACATGACCCACGAAAAAAACTAAAAGACTCCTCTGTTCTTCAAGATGGAGATGTGTGCATTAATAGCACAGGAACGGGGACAATTGGTCGCATAGGGCTATGGAATGAGCAGCGCCGCAATGGTGATAGTTTCTTTGCAGATTCACATGTTACCATAGCTCGTCCAGACAAAGAGATTGCAAACCCTAAATTTCTAGCCTCAATACTTCAGAGCGACGAGTATCAGGCAATAATTGAAACACATTGCTTTTCTGGAAGCACTAATCAAGTAGAGCTTAATAAGAAAGCTCTCGGCGACCTGAGCGTTTATCTATTAGACAAAAAGTCCCAAGACGTTGTTGCCAAAATCCTAAGCGCCGTCGACCAAGCCATTGAACAAACTGAAGCGATCATCACCAAGCAGCAGCGCATCAAAACCGGCTTGATGCAGGATTTGCTGACCAAGGGGATTGACGAACAAGGGAACATCCGCTCCGAAGAAACCCACGAGTTCAAGGATTCACCGCTTGGGCGGATTCCGGTGAAGTGGACTCCCCGCTTATTGCGTGATGTGGGCATATGGAAAAGTGGAGGTACACCATCAAAATCTGAACCAAAGTATTGGGATGGAAATATTCCATGGGTCTGCCCAAAGGATATGAAGTGTTTTGATCTTGGCAGGACAATAGACACGATTACGCCTCTTGGTGCCAGGACTGGCAGCAAAGTTGTTCCACGAGATACTGTGATGATTGTTGTCCGAGGAATGATATTAGCTCATACTTTTCCTGTATCAATTACAAGATCAGACATGGCCTTCAATCAAGATATCAAAGCAATTATTCCTTTCGAATTCATATCGGGTCGATTTTTAGCTTATTGGTTCTATTCAAACGGGTCTCAGTTGTTAAAAATAGTTACAACGGCAACACATGGGACAAAACGTTTTGACACAAATGATCTTCATGATGTTTCGATTGCAATCCCTGATGGTTATGAACAAGAAAAAATATGTGAAATAATAGACCAGTCGTCCTTGTTGATTAGCCAATGCGAAGAGCAATTGTTTAAGCTCCAATCTCTCAATACAGCCCTCATGCAAGACCTCCTCATGGGAGACGTTTCCGTGGCCAACCTTCTCGACGAACAATCGACAATCTGATAAGTGACTGCATATGGCCACCACAACGGAAACTCCCAAATATATCAGGCTGAACGAACGCAAGCACGTCGAGATTCCTCTTCTGGAGCAACTCGACTCGCAGGGCTG
>Ga0183097_10046_pt1 | contig 248976 bp, 221 predicted proteins | sample BioMet8_FD_128883 | JGI IMG/M metagenome (GOLD analysis project Ga0183097, IMG submission 128883) | Microbial communities from bioreactor (seeded with sewage sludge) at Lawrence Berkeley National Lab, California, USA - Biofuel... | ecosystem: Engineered > Bioreactor > Anaerobic > Unclassified ... | reverse complement strand
TGTTTTTTGCAATAGCAAAGTGTAACGAAACGCAATGAAAAGTGTAACACCTCCCCCTGGGCTACCGGGTGAAATAACCGGGTTACGTTATTTCTGCTGCATTAAAGAATGTTTAAATCTCCAGCTTTCCCTGTCAAAGATTATTAGGTGGCTATGATGAACTAGCCTGTCAATCAGTGATGTCGTGAGCTGGTCATCATAGAATATCCCGTTCCACCGGCTAAATTCAAGGTTTGTTGTAATGATAATGCTTCGTTTTTCATAACAGTCAGCTATAACCTGAAATAGAAGCTGCGAACCTTCTGCGTCAAACGGGATGTATCCCCACTCATCGCATATGAGAAGATCCAGTTTTTCAAGCTTCTTAAGGTACTGCAACAGCTTCCCATCCGCCTTTGCCGTAACAATCTCATTTACAAGAGTGGCGGTTTTATAAAACGCGACTTTCTTACCCTGCATACACGCTTCAACACCTATTGCTGTAGCCATGTGAGACTTACCTGTACCGTTTCTGCCGTATAGAATAAGGTTTTCTGTACGGTTAAGAAAATCTGCCTTAATTAACAGTTCACGGTCTATTGCTGCAGGAAGCTCTATGTCCTCAAAGTGGTAATTCTCAAAGGTTTTAATGTTGCCGAAGCCGGCTTTTTTAAGGTTCAGGTCCCTTCTTTTTAGTTCCCTGTATTCAACCTCGGCTGACAATACTTTTAACATATATTCCTGATGCGAATCACCAGTAAACGCAAGTGTGTTCTTTACAAAGTTCGCTCCCAGTTTGAGTAAGCGGCATGAGATTGCTATTTCTTCTTTACCCTGGTTACTCATATCCCAACCTCTGCTTTTATAAGCGCATCGTATTTCCCCATGTCGGGAAGCATTGCCGGTGTTATAAGTGTTCCTGAGGTGCTGCCATGTATTTCCATGGGCCTTGGTGCATTGTCATATGCAAGTGCTGTCCTGCATGCTGCAGTTACGCTTTGCGTGTCCTTCCTGCCGCTTGTAAGTGCAGTCTTGAGTGCGTCCGCTGCGTGCGCAATATCATTCTTTTCAAGTATCGAATGCAGCAGAAGCAATGCATTGCGTTTTTCTTTGCTGTCCAGCTCTTCAAGATAATCCTTCCATATTTCTGGCAGCTGGCTGTAAAATGCTGTATATTTCAGCGCAGCCGGACGTTTAGATATCAGGTCTATATAAGGCAGCCATTCCATGGATTCCTGTCCATGTCCATACAACCTGTTGTGAGATGCTATCTTTTTATATTCTTTATCCATTACTGTTACGGAATCACTTGTCACTTCAATGTACACTTGGGTCAATGCGTGCCTCGGAGATGATGAGTATCTGTTTGTTTCAAACATGACTTTGCCGTATTTATCGGTTTTCACTGTCTCAAATCTCAAAACGTTGTAAGGAATGGGATTGAGACGCAGCATCGCTTTTCTGTCGCTGGCAAAAAGCTCTTTTATGGGTATTTCCTTAATATAGTGTTTCCTGGACATATCCTTTTCTGAAGCACTGAAAAGCTGTCTGTTGAATTCCGCGAAGTCTGTTATATGCGGTACAGGAACAAACATGTTTCTTCTTTCATAGCCTACTTTGTTCTCAACATTTCCTTTTTCATTTCCGGATGAAGGATTGCAAAATACAGAGTCCATACCGTAATGTTCCATAAAACGCTTGAATCCCTCTGTCTGTTTTCGGTCGTGACCTTTCCCCAATGATGCTACTGCCGGTGAAAGATTGTCGAATAAGATCCTGTAAGGAACCTGGCCCATATACTCTATTATGTTCTTTATTCCCTGCAGCAGGCATTCTTGGTTTTCTCCTTTGAATATCTGGCAGTACGCCGCGTTGCTCTGTGGAAATGACAATGTAAGTTTGTATCCGGCACTCTGCCTGTCGCATTCATCATAGTATGCAAATTCGCAGAAATCAGCCTGTGCTTCTCCTGCCGGATGTTCCAGCGGCAGATAACCCTCGGATCTGTTTGAGTAAAGCTCTTTCTTCTTTTCGTTTACATAATATTGTACTGTCCTAAGTCTTACTCCAATATCTTCCGGATATTCCGAAACCAGGCGGTCATATACTCGTTTTGCCGTATGCCTCTGTTTGCGCGGAGCTTTCATGTCATCCTTGAGCCATTGGTCTATTACTGGCTTAAGTGGGTCAAGCCTGGAAGGCTTTTTGTCTGTCCTGTAGATAGGCAGGTTGAAATCTTCCATGTCCAGATATTTGGAGACAGTTTCATAGTGATAGCCGGTCCTCTTCATGATTTCACGAATACTGCATCCTTCTTTTTCGTACATTCTCCTGATATACTTAATATCGTCCATTGTGAGCATCCTTTCTTTCCTCCTCAGGTCGTCAGATAACCAGAGGATATAGGTTTGATGGGGGGTTCGCAATGGACTATTTTGTCTATGCCTACTGTTACACTTTTTGATTGCGTTTCGTTGCACTTCTATTATGCATTAAACACAGGTGTTGTCCTGACATGTGCAAAAAGTTACTTTCATTGCCAATGCTCACTCCTTTCTTTTATTCAATTTTATCATCGTCAGTCCTTAAAGTGCCCACCCGTTTTTATATCTGCATGTTTGTTAGTAAATTTTAAATGTCTTAAATATTTAGTATTGACAAACAATACGACAAATAGTATATTATTAGCACTCGCTATTAACGAGTGCTAATAATACTATAAAAATAAAGGAGTTGTTAATCATGGTAGGATTGGTGCCTTTCAACAAAAAAAACAGGGGACTTTCGGCTAATTCAAGGTTCGACGATTTCTATAACGTGCTTGATGACTTTTTTTCAAGCGACTGGCCTTTAAAGAGGAGCCTTGCATTTGATACATTTAAAGTGGATGTGAGGGATAACGGTAAAGAGTATCTTATCGATGCTGAACTGCCGGGCGTGGATAAAAAGGATATCAGACTTGAATTTGACGAAGAGGGCAAACTGCTGATTTCAGTTACAAGGGATGAAAACAGCGAAACAAAAGAGACTAATTACATACATAAAGAAAGACGCTGTGTGTCGATGAGCCGCTCTATCTACCTTTCGGATGCTGACAGAAACGGTATTAAGGCGAAACTGAACGATGGACTGCTCAGCATTACGGTACCGAAAGAAGATAAAATTGATAAATCCATGGCTATTGATATAGATTAGCTGCAAGAACAAAAATGACGCCGGGTGTCCCGGCGTCATTTTTTATTTTGACAGATAAAAATTACTTTATTTGGACTTGCCTGCGAGCCAAAGTCTTGATGCTGTCGGGGCCCAAGCTGCCGCGCTTTTCCTGCATTTTGCAGAAAGATCACGGACATTTTCGGGACTTTGCATTTCTGTAGATACAGCACGGGATGTTTCTATGATGTTTACTATCCTGTCAGGATTATCAAGCAGTGGGCATGGCTGAAGATGATTTTTATTGAATGGCTGGTTTTGTCTGTAGCGCATAAAAAGCGGTGACATATAAGCTTCGAGTAATGTTTTATTATGAATATTCGAATCAGTGTAATGTATAAATGCACAGGGCTCTATATCTCCGTTTGCATTTATGTGCAGATAGCGGCGGCCTCCTGCGATGCATCCTTCAACGTATTCGCCGTCGTTCCAGAAGTCCATTGTAAAGATAGGCTTTGTTTTGCGGAATTTCCTTACCTGGTGATACATGAATTCACGTTGCTCCGGCGTTACCATCAGGTCTGTCACAGCCTTTGCCCCAACAGGCATATATGTAAAAAGCCATGCAAATTTAGCGCCCTTTTCTATCATATGGTCAAAAAACTTATCGCTGCCTATGGAATCAGTGTTTTTGCTGGTATAACAGCATGATATGCCGAATGGCAGCTTTTTTGCTTTAAGTAGATCCATTGCTTTTTCCGCTGCCTTATAGGTCCCTTTGCCTCTTCTGAAATCAGTTTCTTCTTCAAAACCCTCTATGCTTATTGCAGGGACAAAATTTTGGACACGGAGCATCTCATCAGTAAATTTATCGTCTATAAGAGTCGCATTTGTAAATGCTGAAAATAAGCAATCGTCATGCTTTTCACAGAGGCGTATTATATCGTCTTTTCTAATCAGCGGTTCGCCGCCGCTGTACAGATATGTGTATGTCCCAAGTTCTTTTCCCTGCGTTATCACGCTGTCAAGAACAGAATAATCCATGTTAAGCTTATGGTCGTATTCAGCTGCCCAGCATCCTGAGCAGTGAAGATTGCAGCTGCTTGTCGGGTCCATCAGTATCGCCCATGGAACATTGCAGTTATATTTATTTTCGCTTTCAGTCCTTCTGTTGAACCCGGCAATGGCTGAGTTAAGTATGAAATTGCGGAAAAGTTTTTTTCTGACGCCGGAATCTATGTCGCTGTAAAGGCTCTTTATGTAGTTGAACCAGATGCCTTCAGTATTGCTTGTAATATTTTCAACATAAGGATAGGCTGCAGAATAAATGCCTTTTCTGTCGAATTTCTCGACCCATCTTATGATTTTAGGTATATTTGCTTCAGGGTTGCTTTCAAGAAATGAAAGAGCAATTTTTACCCCCATACCTTCAACGTATTCTTTCATATTAAATGTCATAGAGGCCACTCCTTTTTATAAGGCTTAAAAGTAAATATTTGAATCACAAGCATTTTGCAGAAAATCAGAAGATTTAACGTAACAAAGAATACTTTAATTTTAGCCTTTGGAATAAAAGAGGTCAACTTAATATGAATCTGCCACCGCCTGGCAATGTTATTATTTATGTGGACAGTGTCCATTACTGTTTCTATAAATATGGACTGACGCATTTAAAGGTGTTAATATAAAAATAATTAATTTAACGGCCTTCAGGAAAATTATAGTGTAAAAATGTTATATGAATCCTGGATTTTTATCTGATGTTCAATGCCATGCCACTGTATTATTGCACCTGAAGGTTCGTTTATGATAGAGTAATAGCGGCGGATTGCAAAACTGCCGGAAGCTGGGTATGAAAGGTATTCAATGTTGTTTCATGAAATATAAAACATTAGGGGATCGATAGCTTGACTGAATACACACATTTTGACAAAGATGGACGTCCTACACTGGTAGATGTCAGCAAAAAAAACATAACACAAAGGACAGCTTGGGCAGAAGGCTGGATAGAACTGCCCGAAAAAATTTTTGAAAAAGTTGCTGACGGCCCTGTGAAAAAAGGAGACCCATTCACAATAGCAGAACTGGCAGGAATAATGGGCGCTAAAAAAACGCCGGATATCATTCCTCTGTGCCACACAATCAGGTTGGACAATGTAAGCGTTATATGTCAGCTTGACAATTCAAAAAAGGCCGTCAGGATAACATGTGAAGCGACAGCAAACGAAGTCACGGGTGTGGAAATGGAGGCCCTTACAGGGGTTTCAGTGGCTGCATTGTGTTTTTACGATATGTGCAAAGCTATAGATAAGGGAATGATAATAAGGGATATCCGTCTGCTCAGAAAGACAGGCGGCAAGAGCGGTGAATGGAATGCAGGAAAGGGGTACTCTAAATGAGGTTACTTAGGCTTTTTGCACCGTCATTGATAGGAGATCATACATTATGCTATGTCCACTGCAATGCATCAGGTGATAGCTGTATAAACGAGGTTCCGATAAATATAAGATTTGCATTGGCGGGCGAAGACATTTCCTCAGATGAATATGTGAATGCAATGACGCTTGTCCTGCCTACCGGTGCAGTGGTGAATGACGGTGATTTTTTATCTGTAGGCAAAGGCGATTCTCTTTTAAGGTGGGATGCTGATTCAGAGCGTTTTGATGTCCTTAAAGCCGGTTTCCTGAGCGTATCGGCTCATGCTGAAGTATGGCGTCCTATAAGGACGGCCGTACTCACAATAAGCGACAAGGGCAGCAGGAATGAGCGTGTCGACACGGCAGGCCCTGAATTGGAAAGGCTTGTTGCCGATCTAGGCGGAGTGGTGGGGGATAGAAGGATAGTTCCTGATGAGGCTGCCGTGATTGCGGAAACTGTAAAAGAATGGTGCAGCCAGGGTTACAACCTTATATTAACAACTGGCGGAACGGGCTTGTCTGTGAGAGATGTCACGCCTGAGGCGCTGATGTCGGTAGCAGAAAAAGTCGTACCAGGTTTTGGAGAGGTAATGCGCATGCAGACACTGATCCATACGCCGAGGGCATTTCTTACAAGGAGTGTGGCCGTGATAAGGGGCAAAACGCTGGTCATAGCGTTCCCCGGCAGTCAGAGAGGTGCAAAACAGTGTTTTGAGGTTATAGCTGCCGCATTGCGCCACGGAGTGGAGACACTGGCCGGCTGGGACGGTGAGTGCGGCGGCATCAGCCGTTGAAATCCGAAGGTCCCAAACTCATAGCTGCAGTTGCAAACATAAACATGTAAATATACATGCTGCTTCGGTAATGTCAGTTTATTTATTGAAGGAGGAAAAGCTGTGAGCGAGATTGCGGAACGCATTACCGAATTTATAAAGTGTGCTGCACGTGCCGATATCAGAAACAACGTAATACTCAATTCAATTTTTACATGGGTGATGAACAGGAAAATGCTTCCGACGTCCCTTGGATAGGGGATAGCAATCGATACTTTCATCACCTGCACATTTATGTCTGCAATCATGACCCTGTTTACTTCTGCGTCTGTACGCAGGGCCATAGCAAGCGGCAGGCTTCTTGGTTTGGACGGAGCTCTGCCTGATGGTTCAATATTAAGAAAGCTGCCTACGACACCATGAAAATTGGGCCTCTCTTTAGGTCCGATAATGGCTTTTATGTTTATGCCCTGGATAGTTGGTTTTTACCATTTAACTGGCCTTCATATGCTTACATTCTGGCAGGTAATAATTCTCAAGGCTTTTTACACAGCGCTTATTACTGTACTCGTTATTAAGTTGGTCGTTTTGAGGCTCATAGTTTTTTACGCGGCGCAGGAATGCAGATAGTGGACTGCGCATTACAAAATCATTATTTATTTATAGATAAGGCTGAAAACGATTTTATATGCTGCCTGTAACAGTCTGCTTCAATCGTGAAAAGAGGGGGAAACCGTAACGATGCTGGAGGAATACTATCGCGGTAAAGTTTGTGTGGTTACTGGCGGCGCATCCGGAATAGGCCTTGCCGTTGCTGAAGGGCTGCTTAAATTTGGCGCCGTTGTCTATATTGCGGATGTCAGGCAGGAAAACCTTGAAAAAGCTGCAGAAAAGCTTAAAAATTACGCACCGGCACTGCATGCTGTTTTAACAGATGTGACCAGGCAGCAGGAGGTCAAAAGTCTTATAGAAAATGCTTTCTCGGATCAGGGACGCCTTGATTTCCTGTTTAACAATGCCGGAATTGGATGTACGGAGCCTATTGAAACACTAACGCTTGAACATTGGAAATTCACAATAGATCTTAACCTGTGGGGTATAATATACGGGATCTACGCTGCCTTGCCGATAATGCGCAGACAGGGGTCAGGACATATTGTCAATACTTCGTCCATGGCTGGCCTGCTTCCTGTACCGTTCCAGGCAGTATACTGCGCATCGAAGGCGGCGGTGCTTTCCATTGGCGAATCGCTGCGCTATGAACTGTACGATGATAATATAAGATTTACTACAATCTGTCCGGCTAATGTTGTTACGCCTATATTTGCATCAGTCGGCAGGGTTCCTGATGATGCAGTGACGGCGGAAGAAGCTGCCGGAATTATACTTGAAGATGTTGCCGATAACGTCAATATTGTATATATCCCGCGTGATCAGAAGGGAAAAGTCCTTTATCTTAAAAACACCCCTGAGAAGATGGACGAATATATGATAAAAATGTCGCGCGAAAGGCATGAAAATTACAGAACAAAAGGCACTTATTTCTAAAATTACACAATTAAGCGCATCCGTACCTTATGTCAGAGCTGAATAAGCCGGTGAACAGTTTTTGCAGTAGAATTTAAATCTAACTTTAATAATCATTGAAGTTGCGTAGTTGTTTGTTTTATTATTACAATTTGCTGATATACTAAAAGCAGATCGGCATGTCTGATAAAAAAGCGCAGGGATTGTAGTAACATCGCTCAGTTTGTGCAACCCCGTAAGGAAGGGGATATCGTTATTTTATGGAAATAGGAAATTCTTATGGGACAAGCAGGATAAAACGCTGCGTAATTATTACAGGAATGTCGGGCGGTGGAAAGTCCTCTGCCCTGAATGTCCTTGAAGATCAGGGCTTTTATGTTATTGACAATTTGCCGCCGACTCTTCTTCCCCAGCTTCTGGATGTCCTGGCCGACCACCAGTCTGCAATAACGAACGGTGTAGCGGCTGTCGTTGATGTGAGAGGAGAAGAACTGCTTAACGATCTTGAAAATGTAGTTGCGCGCCTTAAGGAAAAAGTATCCAAACTTGAGGTGCTTTTTGTCGATGCAACGGATGAAACTCTTGTCAGACGTTTTGAAACAACAAGGCGGCGTCACCCGCTGGCGGTCAACACGACCATACTTGGAGGCATAGCGCTTGAGCGGGAGCTTCTGAAAGCAATAAAGTTAAGCGCTGATATCGTGATTGACACTTCAGGGCTCAAAACGCCGGAATTCAGAGCCAAACTGCTCAACATAATGGGAATGTCATCTGACCAGCTGTCTGTTATTTTCAGTTCATTCGGCTTCAAATACGGAATACCGCAGGATTCGGACTATGTAATGGATGTGCGTTTCCTTCCCAACCCGAATTATGTGGAGGAACTTCATATGCTTTCAGGTAAGGATACAGATGTGCAAAAATACCTGAAATCTTTTAATAATCTGGATGAATTTCTCAAGAAAGCAAAGGAACTGCTTGAATTTGTAGTGTCTGTGTACAGCAGTACCGGTAAAAAACATCTGCATATTGCAATAGGTTGCACGGGAGGAAGGCACCGCTCCGTTGCTGTAACTGAAATGCTGGCATCATTCCTTCAGCAAAGCGGCAACAGGGTGATAGTGAACCACAGGGACATAGATAAAGGAAGCATATGGTGAACATATATATTATTTTTTCGCTGATAATACTGATGGCTGCAGCAGCAGCTTCATTTTATATAATTGCCGGCAGGGGCAGGAGAAAAAATGTTTCACTTGCAAAACGCCGGGCCATAATGAACAATGCAGTTGAGTACAGGCTTTCACTTGCTCCTAGGATAGTGGCCATAGGCGGGGGAACAGGCCTCTCCACTTTATTGTCGGGACTTAAGGTATTCACAAGAAATATAACTGCTGTTGTTGCAGTAACCGATGAAGGGGGCAGTTCAGGACGCCTTCGGCAGGAGTGGGGTATGTTGCCGCCTGGTGATATAAGAAACTGTATAGTTGCACTGGCTGAAAATGACAGTTCGCTGAACCGGCTGCTGAATTTTCGCTTTGACCGCGGAGAACTTGAAGGGCATAGTCTGGGTAACCTGATACTTCTTGCAACCACAGAGATGATGGGCGATTTCCAGCGTGCAGTTGAAGAACTTAACAAGCTCCTTGCTATACGCGGGCAGGTGCTTCCTGTAACTACGGAAACAGTAATACTTAAGGGTGAGACCGAAGACGGCACAACAGTAAGCGGAGAACTTGCCGTATCGGATAACGGCAACAGGCTCAGAAAATTATGGATAGAACCTTCCAACGCCCAGCCTCTTGACGGAGTAAAGAATGCACTTAACAATGCAGACCTTATTGTTCTTGGTCCCGGCAGCCTGTTCACAAGCGTACTGCCCAACCTGCTTCTTAAGGAAATTTCCGAACTCCTTAAGAAATCTTCTGTTCCGATAGTATATGTTGCCAATCTGGTTACACAGCCAAAAGAAACTGAAGGCATGAATATCCTTTCTCACGTTGATTGGATAGCAAGCGTGCTGGGAACAGTTCCCGACTATCTTATAGCGAATCAGGCCCCAATTCCTGAAGAATTTTTAAGGCGTTACAGCAAAATCGGCGCTGAGCCTCTCTACCTGTCCATGCAGGAGGAAAAATATCTTGAATCGCTTGGTACAACTGTAATATACGGAGATTTTGCAACAATAAAAAACGGTACCTACCTTAGGCATAATACGGAAAGCCTTGCTGAAACCATAATACGCCTTGCAATGGAAAGCAGGGAGAAAAGAGTGTCGTAAATGGAACAGCTGGACCAGAAACTGTGGGATGAATGGTTATCATTTTCTCCTGCATCTTCACCTGAAGATGAGATTGCAGGCATTCTGGACGGGCTTCCTCTAAAAACAGACGGAGAGCAGTACAAGTTTTTTTGCAGCCGTCTGTTTGCTGTAAGACGCCTGCTTCGCCTGTGGGCAGAATCGAAATATCAGCACAGGTCATCGGTGTCACTTGTACATATGGCACAGCAGCAGAAAAAACACATTGAATTCTGTATTAATTCTGAAATTGCGGATGGAATATTTGAGAGATCGATTTCTTCAGGGAGAAGGGTACGCAATTGGAATTGGATAAGGGGGATATGGGGGAGCTGCGGGTCTCTATATTTACCGAAAGCAGGTTATCATCTTGTTATAAGACCTCCGGTAAGAAACTCGGTAGCGGAAAGGCTGCGGCGGATCCTTAAATCTGCAGGATTCTCCATCGGGCTGCGTAAAAAAGGAACTCAGCGCGAACTGATGATACGTGACCAGCAGCAGATAGTTACGTTCCTTTCAAGACTGGGTTTTGTACAGGCAGCTCTAGCATTGGAAGAAACGGCCATATACAGATCCATGCGCAGCCATGCCAACAAGCTTGTAAACTGTGATGCTGCAAACATAAACAAAAGTCTTGAAGCAGCACAAAACCAGATGAAGATTATAAAACAGCTTGAGGAACATGAATTGGCCGATGATCTTCCAGAACCGCTGAAAGAAATAATTTATGCCAGGAAAAGAAACCCGAGTGTTTCTTTGAAAGAACTTGGGCAAACTCTACCGAGACCTATTAGTAAAAGTACGGTAGAATATAGGTGGAGGAAGATAGAGAATACTCTCTATGAGATATTGAAGGGGGATGGTAGCCATGTACTTGGGAAAAGCAGACGTTAACACCTACGACAAGGGGGCCGGAAGAGAATTCCTTGTTTCAAACGGACGCGGGAGCTACGGGTTTTCCACGGTGATAGGGGCTAATACAAGAAGAGAGCACGGACTGCTTGTTGTCCGCCCCGAAGGAGCAACAAAGCATTCGGTGCTTGTAAGCAAAATTGAAGAAACCGTTTTTGACAACAAAAAGAAATACCAACTTTCCACAAACCGCTACAAAGACCTGGTTTACCCTGACGGTTACAGATATATGCAGGAATACCAGGGGAATCCATTCCCAAGCATATTGTTCGTAATCCATAGTATCCTCCTGAAAAAATCAATTTTTATGCCGCAGGGAAAGGCATGTACGATACTTAAATATGAACTTCTCGCAGCGCCCTATAAGGTACGTTTGGACCTCAGGCCGTTGTTTGCACACAGGATAAATACTGAAGTATGCTCAGAACTTGAGCGTAATGAATTCAGTGCGGAGGCACTGGATAAATCTGGCATAGAGGTAATCGGAAGAGGCTGTTCCAGCTATTGTGATGCCACAGCAGGTTCGTGGTGCCTGAATAAGCCGCTATGGTTTGAGAATATAATTTATGAGCAGGATGACAGGCCTGACAATACGTCAGTCGATCACCTCTGGTCACCGGGCTATCTTACAAACGAGCTTTCTGAAGGGGATATTGCCTACGTTGTTCTTTCAGATAAACCGGAAAGTTATACAATAGATGAAATTAAGAAGATGGAAAAAGAATCTGAGAGCAGGTTTGAGGAAATTCTCGAGAAAGCCAACCTGCCAGCTATAAGCAGTGCTGAACAGGATATGATAGCTGCATCATATCACCTTATAGATGACAGGAAGGATCCTGTGCCGCCGATTTATTCCGGATACCCTTCAATGGAATATAAAGCAAGGGACACTTTTGTATCTCTCCCCGGCCTTACTCTTGCAACCGGAAGAGAAGATATCGCCGAACATGCTCTTAATTTCTGGATGGACATATGCCAAAAAGACGGATGGGTCATGCCGGAAAGAATCGATCAGGACGGCACTCATGTTTTTGAAGCAGTTGATAACGGACTGTGGTTTGTCTATGCTGCCGATAAATTCATGACGCATGCAAGCTCCATCTCCGATGCAAGGCATGAACGTATCTGGAACGCGGTTAAATCTGTAGTTGACCGTTATATCGAAAATATCGACATGCTGGATGTATCTTTTGAAGATAATGCACTTCTCAGGATAAATTCTGATAATCCTCTTCGTCACTGGATGGATGCAGTTGCCGGCGATGAGGTGGTTGTCCCAAGAAGGGGATATTTGGTCGAGGTTAATGCCCTTTGGTACAATGCCCTCAAGGTTGCTGAAAAATATGCAGAAATTTATGCGGGACCTGAATCAGGTAGAAAATACTCGAAAATTGCGGAAAAATGTGCTGAATCCTTCTGTGATATATTCCGCAGTAAAGAAGCTAACGGTCTTTACGACTGGGTAGATCCGGCATCAAGCGATATAGATCCTGCCATAAGGCCTAATCAGATTTTTGCCGTATCGCTTCCTTTCAGTCCGCTGCCGGAGGAACTTGCACACAAGGTTATCCGTGTTTGCTGGGATGAGTTATATACAACATACGGATTACGGACACTGGATCCAAGGCATGATAAATTCAAAGGACGTGCGGAAGGCCGCTTAGACCAGAGAAAAAAGGCGCGCTTCCGCGGCATGGCATGGCCCTGGCTGCTAGGCGAGTTTATTTCAGCCTATCTTAAATACAACCCTGAAAGGACGGACCTTGGTCTGATATTCCTGCGTCCGTTCAACTCACATTTGCGGCACAGATGTCTTGGCGGAATTGCGGAATTTTTTGATGGCATGATGCCTTATAAGCCCCACGGAGATGTTTTAAGCGCTATGGCCCTGGGTGAATTGCTGCGTGTCCTGCACGAAAATCTTCAGTTTGATGAGTAAAACAATATTTTCTGTTTGACTTAAATGCAGTAAAGTAGCAAAATCAATAAGGCCCGATAAATAATCTTTGTTGGGTAATTCACAAAGTATTGTGATAAAAATATTAAGGAGGCAATTATCATGGCAAAGTATAAGGTTGCGATTAACGGTTTTGGACGTATAGGGCGTCTTTCACTCCGTTCGTTTTTTATGAACGGGAAAGATAATCTATTTGAGGTTGTGGCTGTCAACGATCTTACTCCGCCCGAATCGCTTGCCTATCTGCTCAAGTACGATTCAGTCTTCCGCCGTTTTCCTGGTGAGGTTTCAGTTGACGGGGATTATCTTATTGTTAACGGACATAAAATTAGGGCGGTAGCTGAGCCTGATCCAACTAAACTTCCTTGGAAAGAACTTGGAGTAGACCTTGTCATCGAATCAACAGGACGTTTCACAGATGCCAATGCTGCTAAAGCCCATATAGCCGCAGGCGCAAAAAAAGTTATTATTTCAGCACCTGCAACGAATCAGGATGCCACAATAGTAATGGGTGTCAATGAAAATATATATGATCCCTGCAAACATAATATAGTCTCAAATGCATCATGCACGACAAACTGCCTTGCGCCGGTTTGCAAAGTCCTCCATGAAAAATTTGGCATTGTTGAAGGTCTTATGAATACCATACATTCATACACGAATGACCAGGTTACCCTGGACTTCCCGCATAAAAAAACGCCGTCACGCGGAAGAGCCGCAGCTCTTTCAATTATTCCCACCAGCACAGGAGCTGCAAAGGCGATATCTGAGGTAATGCCTGAACTGAAGGGCAAACTCAACGGTTTTGCACTTCGCGTGCCCACGCCGGATGTTTCCGTGGTAGATCTTACCGCTGTACTTGCCAAAACTGTTACAGTCGATGATGTCAATGCAGCCATGAAGGAATACGCAGAAGGCCCGCTTAAGGGTATACTCGGTTATGAACCGGAAGATCTTGTGTCAATGGATTTTGTAGGCGACAGCCGCTCTTCGATATTTGCGCCGAAACATACAATGGTGATGGGAGACAGGATGGTAAAAGTACTTTCGTGGTATGACAACGAATGGGCATACAGCAACAGGGTGATAGATCTGGCTGACTATATGCTGTCAAAGGGACTTTAGGCCTATGCATTTAAAAACTTTTTCCCCCGGTGACGTTGCCGGTAAAAAAGTTTTAGTAAGAGTAGATTTCAATGTCCCGATTTCTAATGGGACGGTGGGTGATACTACGCGAATTGCATCGCATCTGCCTACTATTAAGGCACTCATGGATGCAGGTGCGAAGATTGCGCTCATTTCCCATTTAGGCAGACCGAAGGGACAGGCCGACCAAAGGTATTCGCTTGCCCCTGTCGGTAAGGAGCTTGCTGCGATGACCGGGTGGACTGTCAGGTTTGTCCCTGACTGCATAGGCGCAAAAGTAAGCGATGCTGTTTCATCGTGGAAAGAAAATGAAATACTGCTGCTTGAAAACACAAGATTTTATCCGGAAGAAGAAAAAAACGACGCTCTTTTTGCTGAAAAACTTGCAGCCGGTTTTGAAGTTTTCGTCATGGATGCGTTCAGCGCATCGCACAGAGCACACGCGTCGACCAGAGGCGTGGCGGATATCCTTCCGTCATTTGCTGGATATCTCGTTCTGAGGGAAATAGAAATGCTTAGCGCTGCGCGCGATAATCCGCAAAAACCTTTTGTGCTTATTCTTGGCGGAGCCAAAGTATCAGACAAGATAGCCGTTGTAGAAAACATGATGGGTAAGGCCGACACCATATTAGTAGGAGGAGGCATGGCATTTACTTTCCTTAAGGCTGAAGGTCTGGAGATAGGCAAATCGCTCTGTGAAACAGACAAACTTGATTTTGCAGCAAAAATGCTGGAGGATGCAAAGAGGCAGAAAGTTAACATAGTGCTTCCAGCGGATGTTATAGCAGCTGATGAATTCAAGGCCGATTCGGCATATTCGGTAGTTTCGGCTGATGCTATGCCTGCTGATAAAATAGGTCTTGATATAGGTCCTGAAACTTCAGAGATATTCTGCCGTGCAATATCTGAAGCCAAAACAGTGCTCTGGAACGGTCCTATGGGGGTTTTTGAAATGCCGGCATTTTCAAACGGGACTCGGTCTGTAGCGAAAGCCCTTGCCGACGTTACGAAGGCAGGAGCTCTTACAGTAGTAGGCGGCGGGGACTCTGCAGCTGCCGTAACTGAATTCCATTACGAAGATCAGGTTTCCCATGTTTCCACGGGCGGGGGAGCGAGCCTGGAATTTTTTGAGGGTAAAATGCTTCCTGGAATAGAACCTTATATAATCAAAGAGTAATCTATCCTAACAATCAACGGGCGGTTTCGGTTTCCAAACTCGCAAGAGTGCCGGAATCGCCCTTTTGCTACGGTTATTTATTTTTTAGGGAGGCTTGGAATACACCATGCGAAAAAGATTCATAGCTGGAAACTGGAAAATGTTTAATGGTCCTGCAGCGGCAGCTGATTTTATGAGCAGATTCACATCCGGCCTGTCGGCATCAGAGGGCATAATTCCCGATATAGAATCAGCCAAGATGGAGATAGCAATATTTGCACCATTTGTATCGCTTCAAACAGCTATATCGTCAAAAGGAACTGCCCCTATAATAGTTGGAGCGCAAAATGTGCATTGGGAAAAAAATGGTGCCTTTACCGGTGAAATATCTGTCCCGATGCTAATTGAAACAGGTTGTACGCATGTGATTATAGGGCATAGTGAACGCAGGCATATATTTAATGAAAACGACGAAGAACTGCATAAAAAAATCATCGCTGCAATAGAGGGCGGTCTTATACCCGTGTTTTGCGTTGGTGAACTTCTCGAAGAACGTGAAGCAGGCAATGCTTTCAATGTCATAAGGACCCAGCTTCTCGCTGGATTGAGATCAATGGATTCTATGACAGTGGCTGAAAAAGTTATTATTGCCTATGAGCCGGTATGGGCGATAGGAACCGGCAAAACGGCAAGCAACAATGACGCACAGGAAGTATGCGCATTTATAAGGAAACTTATTTCAGATACTTTCGGTGAAGGTATTGCTGAAAAAATAATAATACTTTACGGTGGAAGTGTGAAACCCGAAAACACTGCAGGCATTCTTTCCCAAAAAGATATTGATGGGGTACTTGTCGGTGGCGCTTCGCTAAAAGTTGATAGTTTCTTGGCTATTGCAAAAGCCGCAGCTGAACAGAACTAATTGTTATAAATATTATAAGACAATAATATACAATTTTGTTGAACAGCCCGCTGTCAAAATTAGACAGCGGGCTGTTCAGTATCAGATACAAGGTACAAGGGTTATTTTATTTTTACGGGAAATCTTGATCAAACAACTCTCTCAAGAATCGATAAGAAAACCTGTTAAATATAAAACAGATTATATTGTAGCTTTAATTTTTGGCAGGGACATCAATCCGCCTATGTACAGCAATCCTTTTTTGCTATAGTATCCCTGGTTCATACATGCGGCAGGGGTGAACGTCATTTCGCCAAAAATAACCCGTCCGTTGTCATCATACAGATCTATCCTAACGAATGGGAACGGCTGCGACAGTTTGATCGCCACGTCAACCATGCGATCCCAGCAGGCGGGTTTTATGGGAGGATTTCCCTTATTATGATCAGGCAAGGCAATGTCCAAATGTTTCCATTCCATATCCAAAAAGTGCCATTTTATATTGGTTGCACGGTCTATGGCAACAGCTACATAATGGGGCTTTCCGCTGAAACAGAATATCTTGTAGTCATTTGGTGTAAAACCAGCCTCGGTCTCTATATATCGTTCACAAATAATGCGCGGGGTAATGGATAGATAATGATATTCTGCGTAACGAAGTCCGTACTTGGATCTCATCCATTGCTCAAGTTTTGACAATGTGGAATGTTTATTCAAAGATTTTTTGTCGGCGCAGATAATATTATAACCGCAGCCATGAGTGCATTTAAGCACAAATTTATCGGGCAATGATTCCCATGGGATATCTACGGTTCTATTGTAAACTCCATACAGTTCATTTAGAACATCCCCGCATCCATGTTCTTCCACGTATTTCCTAACCCCATATTTGTCAGCACAGTCCGAAATCAGGGAATCCTTCCAATTTAACTTCAACCACTGCAATTTCTCGTTAAAATCTTCAGGGTTATCAAGATTAAGGCTTCGCCCCATAACGACCCAATAGATAAACCTGGTTTCCAGTGTCTCGGAAGCGAAAGGTTTCACAAATATTCTCCATATAGGTTTTAAAAAATTACAGATAAGAAAACTGCGAACAGTCAATATTAATAATCCTCCTCAGCAAAGGAAATATATTGTGAAGTGTTCCCTGAATGTTGAGCAAGAGCATAAAAATGCAGCAAATAAACCCCAGAGCTAGGGCTGCAGTAACACGCATAATTTTATCAGAAAAATATATAAATTGTATCGCAATTTTCATAATGACCGTGACCGTAATGACAGCGTTTCAATTGTTCCAGGTCAATTAATAAGAATATAGCCTATTATTATTATATCCTTTTTGCCACCTTATTATATTATCATAAACATAACATAAGATATATTATAGGACATTAATAATATAAAATTATCCGCTGCTTATCATGCAGTGCCTGCTATCTGCTATATGGTCTGTATTCACCGCTTTCGCCTGATGCTATATGGAATCTGAATCACAATAATATTTTACTTATATTTTATCCGACATGTTTGTCCGACACCTTTGGCTACCAAATTTGCTTGACCGGATGGGATATTAAGTTATAATAATCTCTGGTCCGGCTTGAGTTCGGATGCTGGCATCACGCAGAAATCTTACGCTTGGAATGTGTGTACGTATAGAAATATTATATGTCATTCGATGCGGCGGACAGCGTTGAGTCCAGATTTGGAAACTTATCTGTTTGCAGGAGTATTCCCTGGTTTCCGGGAATTTTTGTGCAGGGGGAAAGGTTCATGGGTACTTATACAGTATATCCGTGAGGGGTCCTTTGCCTTTGCAAAGGGCTCCTCATTTTTTTGCATTTGTACTACCGTTATTTGGCTAAGCTTTGAAGCTGAATTTCAAATAGAAAGCTATAAAGCAATTCAAATTACAAAATACAAAATAAAAAGGAGACAAGGAATAAGAAATGAAAAGCAAAAAAATTTTTATTTATGCATTGGCTGCGGCCGTGTTTATGGTTTTAACTTCGGGCAGTGTTTTTGCAGCTGACCTGCCTGAAAAATTAGCGATTACATATGTAAAAGCACCGTTGAACGTCCCTTCCATAGTAGCTAAGGATCTTAAAATGTATGAAGACGCTTTTCCAGGCGTTGCATTGAGCTTCCCTGAGATAACGCAGGGGCCGAAACAGTCACAGGCTATGGCTTCCGGTGAAATCGGAATAGCTAACTGTATCGGGGCAACATCCGCTATCCTTGCAGCTTCCGAGGGGCTTGATATAAAAATCTTTGCGATATATTCGCGTGCGCCCAAAGCATTCATGATACTTGTAAAAAACCCGGCAATAAAGACAGTTAAAGATCTTAGGGGCAAGAAAATCGCAGGCCCCAAGGGGACTATTCTCCACCAGCTTCTGGCAGCTGCTCTTGCCAAAGAGGGAATGTCGCTGAAGGATGTCGAGCACATTACAATGGACATTCCATCAGCAGGGAGCGCTCTTGAGAACGGAAGCGTCGATGCCGCGCTTATGGCCGGTCCTGCCGCTTATAACTCAATAGCTTCGGGGGCAAGGATGCTGAAGAACGGTGAGGGGCTGATAGATGCCACAACTGTGATAGCCACGACTGAAAAGTTCGCTGAGGAATATCCCAAGGCCATAAGCCGGTTTATTGCGGCACAGAAAAAAGTACTGTCATGGATAAAAAAGAATCCTGATAAGGCTAAGGCAATAACACAGAAAGAAACCGGACTTCCTGAAAAAGGCGTAGCTGTGATGTACCCATGGTATAATTTCGATCCTGCAATAAAAAAGTCTGATATCAGAGAGCTTGAACGCACTCAGGATTTTATGCTGCAGAACGGTCTCCAGAGAAATAAAATCGATATCAGCGGAATAATATTGAAGCTTAAATAACAATAATGGCCGCATATTATTATAACGGCCATACCGGTTAGTTGCTATAAGCTACCATAAATAAGGCAGGATTCCCCCCTCCTATTACAAAATGCGGGATCCTGCCTTTCTTTTTTACTGATAGCAATGCCGTTGAATTATTTAATATGATTTTTACAGGGCTTATGATGCGTACGATTTGATGCGGTCCATCACACATGCAATGTCAGTACTGCCGTAAAGGCGGCCTGACACGGCATAGTGCGGCAAATCAAGGTACAAACCGCTCCATTTTGGTATTGCACGTTTTAAAAGAGGGTCCCCCACTATTATGTCAAATTTCTGCTTGCATACAATATCTCTGAGGTCGTCCTCTTCTTTCAGCACAGTATCTGTTGTTTTTGAATCCTGTTTGTCCAGCATAAACCATGTTGCTACAGATGCATTCACATGTATGTCAGCTGCAGCCAAGCATTCGCGCAGCGAATTTGCAATCACCTGCTGGTGTATGATCAGTAAATTTACATTTTGTCCGACCCGTTTATTTGTATTTATTATGCTGCTGGTATTTTCCCTTTCAGCATCATAATTTCCGCCTATTGAATTTATTATTTTTATGTGCAGCGGATCTTTACTCCCAAGTAAAGGAAAGCCTGCTGTATACGGAGTTCCAAATCGGTCTTTCAGCCACCTTGCTGTCTTGAACCCGGACGGAGATACCACTAAATTGCAGGCTGTGTTTCCAGCTCTTTTTATTTCGTCAAGACCAGCGCCCATCCCGTAACATGCCGCACTGTACCCCCAGGCACGCAGCGTTTTTTCAATAAATAAACCGCTCTCAGGATCAGGCATGTCAAGTGGGGTTGCACCGATTACGCCGATGTCCGCAGTATGTTCCTCCTCCGCATTGTCTGCGGTAAAAGCCTCGAATAAGCTTATATATGCCTTATCCTGCCCTTTGTCGTACAGATCCATGCCATTTGTTCCAACAGTTATTACAGGTTTGCATGTTGAGTTATGGACAGCACGGGCAAGCGCCTTAAAGTCGGTTCCTATTACTGCAGGAGCCGGGGTGCATATTATTGCAATAAAACGGCATGGAAGATTTTCTGCTGCATCTTTTATTTTTTCAATCAGCTTGTCATCTCTTCCGAATATTGCGTCCATATCCCTTAATCCTGCACTTAACAGGGCAGTTTTACTGCCGTACCAGCGAGGTTCGTCATATCCGCAGATGTTGCCGGTACATCCTCCTGCATCATATATTACGATGAGCCCTCCGAGTTCGAAGAGAACGGATACCGCTCCTGAATAATCAGGAGCAAAAGGAGCAAGAAATTTAAAGAGCCCTTTCATTTTTTAACGTCCAGCCACCTTATATATAATCCGTATTAATTCTATATTACAAGATATGAACCGCACATTTGCTCCCTGTGGCTCTTTGGGTTCAGAATACCGGTTTCTATCTGTTTAAGCAGCGAAATAAGCCCCATATAGCCGAAAGGCTGTCGTTCACTGCAGCTCCATCCGATGGATACCGCATCTTTAAAATAATATCCTGCGTCAAGTCCAAGCGTTACATCTGCCCCGTCCATGCTGCCGGCATATTTTATCATTGACGGATATACGCTTGAAAAAACCTTTGTCCGCGGGCTTAGTTCATTTAAATAGTTTATGTAAGGGCGGTCTTCTTCACGTATAATATGCGAAAAAATGTACGGAACATCCATCCCGTATTTTATTAGTGCGGCAGCTATTTCAAATGGGTTGCCGTTCACTGTTTGTCCCACAGCGATTTTCATGCCTTTATGCCCGGATGAAAAATCCTCAGTTGCTTTTAATGCCCTGTTAAAATAAAATTCATCATCGATTTTTGAACCCAGTGCTTCGGCAAGCATTTTGTATTGTACTTTTATGCCGCTTATATCATAAAGATGCTCAAGGCGACGGTACGGTGTCCCAAGCCTTTTTTCAAGGTCCTGGGCCGCAGGCACTGCCAGGGATGTCAGTACAAGGTTCATAACGGCTTTGTTCATTTCGAGGTACTCTTCAAAGGTACTGCATGCCGATATCTGGTTGATCTTATATATACCTGTCTGCTTCAAAAGTTCTCCGAGCTCACAGTCTGAATCAAGCGGAACAAAATTGCCAAGCAGATTTACCGCTGTGCGGTCTTTTTCATCAGTCGGCTGAAGACAGTAGTACAGTGACTGCTGGATTGATGCCATAGGCGGTTTTTTACCTTCCCTTGTTATGGGGTCCATATACGCAGGTACGACAGGTATACCGCAGTCCGCTTCAGCTTTGCGGCATACGCGCTCAAGGTCGGTTCCGAGCAGAGCATCAACACAGCTTGTGCATATCATAATCGCCTTGGGGTAAGGTTTTACTGAATTGCATATTTCCTTTGCTGCCTGTGCTATTCGTGAGAGATGGCGTCCGGTCACAAGGTCGCGTTCGTCCATATGCATATAGAACATGCGGTCGGCAAAACCTGTTTCATTCCCTGTGACCGTCCCATGTCTTCCGCAGCACCCTGGGGACACCATAAGCATCATTGCCTCGGGCAGCAGAAGCCCTGTTCTTTTTACTCCGAAGCCGCTTGCTCCTGGAGAGTTGTAATGAAGGTGACAACGGGGAACGGTCTGGCTCATCAGCCCGCCGGTCTTAGTCCTTTGTGCGAGTTCTTCTATAGTAGTAAAAAATGTTATATCAGACATTTATCATGTGGATAGTCTGCCATCAGCAGGCCGGCAAAGTCAAGAAACCTGCCGCTTATGGGCAGGTTCGGATCGCCTTCGATTACTGTTTTGCCAATATTTTCAAACAGCTGTATATTTTTATCACGCGGTATATCTGCAAGGATGGGAAGGCCTGATTTTTCAGCAAAAGCAGAGACGATATTAAATTCATCTTCAACATTCCGGCGGTTCAAAATTATCCCTTTAACTTTTGCATATCCTCTGTCAGCAAAATTATTTACGGCGGTATTGATATTGTTTGCAGCGAAGAGAGCCATTTTTTCTCCTGAAGTTACTATAAGCACCTCTTCTGCATAGCCTTCTCTGATCGGCGCTGCAAAGCCGCCGCAGACAACATCGCCTAGTACGTCATATAAAACTACGTCAGGATTATATTTCCCGAAAATATCAAGTTCCTCAAGCAGATCAAAAGTTGCTATTATCCCACGTCCGGCACATCCAAGCCCAGGCGTAGGGCCGCCTGTCTCTATGCACAGTACACCACCGAAGCCTGTTTTCACTATTTCTTCAGCAAGAATATCTTCAGTTTGTTCGCGAAGGCGGTTCATAACAGGCAGAGGAGCTTCTCCGCCCAGAAGATTTATCGTTGAGTCGGCTTTGGGATCGCATCCTATCTGCATAACTTTATATCCCTTTAATGCAAGGGCAGCCGATAGATTACTTGTGATCGTCGATTTACCTATTCCGCCCTTGCCGTATACGGCAATTTTTTTCATTATAATATTTTAACCTTCAATTCCTTTTGTATGTCATATGGTATTTGTTTATCAAATCGATTCAGGATCGTTGGTCAGTATTTCATTTTTTCCGGAACCACTGCCCTTACTCCGCCTCTTGGGGAAGCAGTGTCCCCTGCATACCTCGGTATTAAGTGCACATGCACATGCAGGACTGACTGTCCTGAATGTATTCCGCAGTTGACCCCGATATTGTATCCGTCAGGGGAATAAAGGTTGTCTATTAATTTTTTCGCCTCGTCGATAAGTTCAAATATTGCTTCCCGTTCTTCTTTTGTAATATCAAAGAAACTTTCAACATGGCGTTTTGTTATGAAAAGCATGTGCCCTTTATTTACGGGAGTTTTATCAAATATTGCGTATGCAGACTCATTTTCAAGAACATATTCTTTGATTTTACAGAATATGCATTCCATATTTAAATCCCCCCTGTATTTATTTATTCGTCCGTGTCTATATATTTTTTTGCCGGGGCATCTCCCCACAGTGAGTCAAGGCGGTAGTAATCACGCCCTTCCCTGCTCAGGATATTTACGACCAGATGTCCTGCATCCATCAAACACCAGCGGCTGCTGTCCTCTCCTTCGAGTCGGTGTGGCAGGTTCATTTTATCAAGCATTTCACTGGCAGTATCCCTCAGCGTTTTTGCGTGTAGGTCTGAACGGGCTATCGCCACAATGAACGCTTCCGTGAAACCTGAGACCTCACTCAGGTTATGTACGGAAACCTCAAGTGCATGCTTGTCCAGCAATGCATCGATAATTTGTTTGTACGGGGTACAGAATTCTTCAAGTTTTTTGTCGTTGTTTTTGTCCACGATGGCTTCGGCCTCACTTTTTTGATTTATCGATATCCGTTATATTTTATATATCTATTGTGTACTTATCTTTACCAGCTTGTCAAGGATGCTTATAAGGTTTTTACTGTCATGCCCTATAATTATTGAAGCATAAAAAGCCTGTCTGTTTTCCCTTACAAGATTTTTGGGCACCTCAAGCAGGGATCCAAGGGTTTTAGCTGTGGAGATGACTTTCTGCGGTGCATTTATAGGATAAACCACATTGCTGGTCCTGTAGTCGAAATGCTTGGCATTGCCTGTATGCACAACATCAACCCCTATTTTCTGAAGTCTTGTTGCAACTTCCTGCCCTATGCCGGGATCTCCTGTCCCATTGAGTACAGCAACAGATTCAGGCATCGATCTTACGATTTTTAGGAGTTCGTCTTTGCTGATGTCTGGTTTGCCCTTTTTTTTATCACTGTTTTTTGAAGATGACGCAGCCTTTTCCGTATTCTCATCTTCCATGGCTGATGAATATGAAAGAGACAGGCCTGCATAATTATCATCAGATGATTTATTTTTTTCTTTTAAATCCCCGGACATAAGCACATCAATTGGCGCATTCAGAAAAGCATTTGCAGAGTCAGTGTCGCCGATCCAGTAGCTTAGGTTATCTATCATTGCTGCGCGGCCATGAAGAGTGGAAAGGAATATCCGGTCTCTTCCCAGTTCGTTCTGGACAAAGCCTGCCAGCTGTATTGCAAGGCCAGGAGACATATCGGTCTTAAAAAGCTTCATGATCTGCGAGGTAAGTTCCGGTATTTTGACCAGTATACGAGGGTCATATGCCTTTTTTATTATTGCTTTTATAAATTGCTGCTGGCGGTGGACACGTCCTATGTCACCGAGTGCGTCATGGCGGAACCGAACGAAATGGAGAGCGGTTATCCCGTTCATCATCTGCGGTCCGGGCTGAATGTTTATGTCGAGCTTCCCTGCCCTGTCTACATACCGCATCCTCTTCTGGACATCTATCTCAACTCCGCCCATTATGTCTACTACGGCCGGGAAACTGTCATAGTCTACAGTAATATAATACAGGATCGGCTGACCAAGATATTTTTCAACAGTGGCCTTCAGAAGGTCCGGACCTCCGTATGCAAAGGCATGGTTAAGCTTCTGGACTCCGTGCCCTGGAATTTCAACTCTTGTGTCCCTTGGCAGCGACAGGACCCTCATGTTTTTGTCATCTATGTCGACAGTTGCAAAAAGAATCGTATCCGAACGCCTCGATCCTTCAACATTATCTTCACCCATAATCAGAATGTTGAATTTGCCCTGTTCTTTCAGGGCTGTGTACTCTGCGCTGCCGCTGTCGACGGTTCCCTGTATAGCGCTCAATATATCGCCTGACTTCGAGTGCAGTATAGTATAGATGCGAAATCCTGCCCCGGCGATAATTCCAAGTACGGCAAGCAGTATTATTACCAGTATCGATTTGTATGATTTAAAAAAACTCACAGTATGCTCCTCCGTTAATTATCTTTATCCCGATAAAGTGATTTTTTGATAATGTAATTTTCAACCGAAGGCGGGACCAAAAAACGTATGCTCCAATTGCGCCGAACCCTGTCTCTAAGCTCAGTGCTGGAAATTGCCAATAAAGGTATTTCCAGAGGAATTATTGCTGAACGCAGTTTTTCGGGCAGTTCTTCCATCCTTTTGTGAGTGTATCCGTGTCTGCTTACAGCAACAAATTTACACAGACTCATGATTTCCTCTGGGGTCTTCCATGAGACTATGTCCATAACGGCATCAAGCCCAGTTATGAAATACAATTCAGCATCTGCATATTCAGGCATATTCCTCAGGCTTTTAATTGTGTCTATGGTGTAGCTTTGACCGGTCCTGTCTATTTCAATACGTGAAACATTGAAATACGGACAGTCAACAGTAGCCAGAATTGTCATAATGTACCTGTCTTCTGCCGATGTTATGTTCTTGCCTGCTTTATGAGGAGGCTGTCCTGTCGGGACAAATAAAACCTCAGAAAGATCGAATGCTGTGTGTGCGTCATCTGCAGCGCGAAGGTGTCCGTAATGTATTGGGTCAAAAGTACCGCCCATTATCCCAACACGTCTTTTATTTATCTTCTCCATAATCATGCTCCGTATGATTTTCTTCGGGATTTTTGCTGCATTCTTCATCTTCAATGTTTTCTTCCGAATATCCTTCAACAAAAACATTTTCAGCAGGATCGGACGGGTAATAATCAGGGTAGAAAACATATTCTTTATGTCCGATGGAGACAATATCTCCCTCGTGTGCCCCGGCCGCTTCAAGCAGTTCTTCAACTTTATATTTACGCAGCATGGCAGTGAATCTAGCTACATTTTCATCCTGGTTCAGGTCATATCTTTCAACGGCTTTCTCAAGGCGCGGATGCAAAACTTTGAAACCTCCGCCGTGCATTGAAATAATTTGTATCCTATTCTTGCTATTTGAATAAGGCGTCTCGTTTCTTATATTTTCCAGGGCATAAAGCCTGACTTCACTATGCGGCCTCGGATTAGCGTCGGTAAAAACAATTATCTGTTTAACTAGTTCCGGGATGCCTTCTCCTGTAAGGGCACTTATAGGGCAAAATTTAATCCCGGCAGCGTCAAAATATTCCTTGAGGCTGTTTATAAGCGGTTCAGGATGCTCAAGAGTATCAAGCTTGTTTGCAGCTACAAAATAAGGGCGTTCGTTCAGGTGATCGTCGTAAGAACGCATTTCATTCCGTACTGTTTCAAGTTCGCCGATAAGTTCATCAAAATCGCCTGATTCAAGATTAAGTACATGTATCAGAAGCCTGCTGCGCGCAATATGACGCAAAAACTCAAGCCCGAGCCCCTTATTTGTGTGTGCTCCCTCGATAAGACCCGGAATATCCGCTATTACTACTCTTTCATATCCTGACTGTATTACACCAAGGTTAGGGGAGAGAGTAGTAAATGGATAATCGGCTATTTTAGGCTGTGCATTGGAAATTGCGGCTAATATACTTGATTTGCCTACGTTTGGAAACCCCACAAGTCCTACATCTGCAATAAGCCTGAGTTCAAGCCGGAGTTCGGCTTCCTCTCCAGGATCGCCGTTTTCACAGAACCTCGGAGCCCTGCGGGAGGCATTCGAGAAGAAGCGGTTGCCTCTCCCGCCGCGTCCGCCGCTGGCTGCAAGGAATCTGTCTCCCGGTTCAACAAGGTCGGCAATACCTTCATTTGTAACCGCATCATAAATTATAGTCCCGCATGGTACATATATAACAACATCATCACCAGCAGGGCCGTTTCTTGCCTTGCCCTTGCCGTGTCCGCCGTTTGCGCCTTTTATGTGGCGCTGATACTCAAGATCAGCGAGAGTTTGAAGGTTGGTAGTAGCTTCAAAAATAATGCTTCCACCCCTGCCTCCGTTGCCGCCGTCGGGGCCGCCGTTGGGTTTGAATCTTTCACGCAGAAAGCTCATGCATCCATTTCCGCCCCTGCCTGCTTTAACAGAAATGCGAATATAGTCAACAAACTTCATATATTTACCTCGCCTTAAAATACTATAAAAGGGGCCCTGTTACAGGCCCCCGAAAAAATGTGCAGTATTTATGCCCGGTTAAATAGTCTCAGGCTCTACAGCAACGAATTTACGGTTTGCTTTTGTTTCAAAACGGACCTTGCCGGTCTCAAGTGCAAAAAGCGTGAAATCACGTCCAAGTCCGACATTTTTCCCAGGATGGAATTTTGTACCGCGCTGGCGGACTATTATTGTTCCTGCATTTACAAGCTGACCGTCGCCTCTTTTAACACCAAGATATTTTGGCTGACTGTCCCGGCCGTTAGTACTGCTTCCCTGACCTTTTTTATGTGCCATAACTCAATATCCCCCTCTAGCCGTTGATCCTGCTGACTTCCACCAGCGTGAACTGCTGACGGTGTCCGCGGAATTTGCGGTAATTCTTCTTTCTGCGGTACTTGAAAACTATGACCTTGTCATCTTTGCCATGCTCAAGCACCTTGGCTGTTACTGCTGCTCCGCCGACGTAAGGAGTGCCTATGACCGGGCCGTTGTCTTTCCCCAGCAAAAGGACTTTATCAAAAGTAACCTCTCCTCCAACTTCAGCCTGTAGTTTCTCAAAACGTATTTTATCTCCTTCGGAGACTCTATACTGCTTTCCGCCTGTTTCTATTACCGCATACATCGATGTTTTTCCTCCCTCCGCTGTGTGTAGGGCAGCCGTATAGCTTTTAAAGCCCACACCATGCGTATTCTACAACCTATGTATTATAAAAAATATTTTGTCATTAGTCAATGATTTGTTTATATAACCCAAATTACATATTATTAAATAAGGGTTTTTGCTTAAAGTGCTATTTTTTTTATATTTATTTCAATATTTTTTACCGTAAATGGCTTAATAAAAGGGCTTTCGCATGTTCAATGGCTTCCTGCGAAGTTTCATCGCCTGCCAGCATCCGTGCTATCTCCTTTTCGCGCTCTGTACCTTCTATTTCTCTTATCACAGTGTTTTCCCCGTCTTTTTTTACAAGGAAATGCTGGTCGGCCATTGCCGCTATTGCAGCTTCATGCGTAATAAGGATCGTTCTGCACCTTTCTGCCAGCTGGCAGAGTTTATATCCTGCAAGCAGCGCTGTTTTACCTCCAAGTCCTGCTTCAACTTCGTCAAAAACCAATGTTCCGGGCAGTTTATCATCTCCCAATGAAAGCTGCAGAGCTATCAATATGCGGCTTAGCTCTCCACCTGAAGCTGTTTTGCCGACAGGAAGAGGAGTCTGTTCAGGGAGGCAAAGGGTAAATACTGCATTTTCAGCACCGTTTGCGCGTACCCTGTCCTGATTTTCGATGCATATGGAAAAATCGGCGTACTCCATTGCCAGTTCATTTAAATGGCTGTTTACGCTTGAAGATAGCACTGACGCAGAATTTTTCCTAAGTCTCCTGAGTTCTTTTGCATGGCCTGCCGTTAATTTTTTGAGGTCTGAAGCGGCATCCTCCATATGATTAAGTTCGGTATTGCTTTTTTTGAGCCATGAAATTTTCTGAGTCGCTTCATCGGCATATTCAAGAATGCCGGCACAGTCAGATAAATTAAGCGTGCGTTTTATTTTCCTCAGCATCCCGAGTTTTTTTTCAAGCCTGTCCCGCATCTCTTCCAGATATTCAGCACCGGGTACGCTGCGGAGTTCCTTCTGCATCGTATCTGCAAGTTTTTGTGCGGATACGAGCATATTTTCGCCGTACTCCCGCCATTTTGCATCATTGTCCGGTGCGAAAATGTACATGTCTTTGCAGAATTTTTCAATTTCTTCTATGAGGCCTCCGCCTGCTGCTCCGCCGGAGAACTTCTCTGCCAGTGAGCATAATGCATTGCTGCGTGAATACCTTGTTTCTATTTCTTTAAGCTCGTTCTCCCATATTTTTTCACTTTCGGCAGTCAGTTCCAGTGACCGTATCTGCTGAAGTATTTTATCAGCATCCTGAAAACGTTCCTCTGTTTCCCTCTGCAGCTTTTTAAATGCAACAATTTTTCTTTCCATAGCCAGAGCATCGTTAAATGTTTTTTCAAGTTCATCTTTTATTACTGCGACTTCTTTGCCGCCGCACGAATCAACTAAATCCAGCTGTTTGGACTGATCAAGAAGACTGAGCTGCGCAAACTGGCTTTGGATCACGAGTTCGCTTTCCATTGCTGCGGAAAGTGTATTGAGTGGCACGAGGTTTTCCTGGATAGTACACCGCCCTCTTCCGCTGCGGCTGAAAGTTCTCCTTGCTATCAGTGAGCCTTCCTGCGGCAGGCAGTCCCCTGAAAGGTGTCTGTTGCCTTCGGTCGATATCAGAACCTGAACGTCAGAGTATTCTTCCAGTGCATTTATGTGGCTTGCCTGTGCCCTTTTCCCGGCTATAAATTCCATAGCGCGCACAAGACTGCTTTTACCGGCCCCGCTTTCTCCGGTAATTACGATAAAATTTCCGCCGAATTTTATATCCGCGTCTTTTATCCCGCCTACGCCATGTACTCGAAGCTCCTCTATCAATGCTACTCTCCTTCGTCCGTTATACCATTGAATCCCCAGCGCAATTTTTCACGCAGGAGGTCATAATAGCTTTTGTCCTTGATCTGGATTATGCTTATATGTATTTCAGGATCGAGCATGGCCTCAAGGCGGTCACCAGGAAGCAGTTCGTAGCAAAGCTGTCCGTCCTGGGTCAGGATCATATTTCTGTTGTCGCCCTTTGGTATGACGAATGCCCTGTCTGTTCCGCTCAGAACTACCGGCCTTGCATAAAGGGTATGTGCGCATATAGGCGCTAGAAGCATGCACGGGACATGGGGCGGTACAATCGGCCCGCCTGCGGAAAGTGCATATGCCGTAGATCCGGTCGGTGTTGAAAGGATGAGACCGTCAGCCAGGAAAAGAGAAAGGATCTCGTCTCCGACGCGCACCTCAAGGTCTATTACACGTGCAAGGCTGCCCTTTGAGATAACAAGGTCATTGAGGGCGTTGAGCTCATGGACGATCCTGCCTCCGCGCCAAACGAGACCTTTTAGGAGATGTCTTTCCTGAAGTGTATAATCGTTTTCGATGATTGATTTTATGTCGTCCTCGGCGGCTTCTGGATCTCCTGTAGCCAGAAAGCCCAGTCTGCCCAGGTTTATACCGTAAAGTGGTATCGAATATCCGAAGGTATATCTCGCTGCACGCAAAAAGGTGCCGTCCCCGCCGAGTATTATTGCGAAAGCGACCTCGTCCCTCCATACATTGTCGGGTGTTTCAGGTACGCAAAGAGCTGAAGCCTCGTGCGGAGGCAGCATGAAGTTAAGGCATTTCTCCCGGCCCCATGCGCATAGTCTGGCTGCCATATTTATTGCTTCAGGTTTCTGTGTGTTGAAAAGCAATCCAATGTTATTTTTCTGCATTTTGCATCAGCCTGCCTTCATCGGTTATAGTTTCCCTGCCGGCTTTTTCAACTATTTGTTCCGCGTCCAGAATTTTTCGGGACATCGAAGTATTTTCTGCAAAACCAAGCAGAAAAAGAAATTCAATGTTTCCCTCAGGACCCCTTATGGGTGAAAAAGTGGCATCGAATAACTGCAGATTCGTATCTCTATTTATAAAACCTGCTAAATCATTTATCACGCTCACATGCAGCTTAGGATCAGACACTACCCCTTTTCCTATATTTTCTTTTCCCACTTCAAACTGCGGCTTTACAAGTACAGCCATAACGCCGTCCGGCTTCAGAAGTTTTTCCATGGGTTTCAGCAATAGCTTCAGTGATATAAAAGATGCATCTGAAACGATTATATCCGCTTTTTCGTTTCCGAACATATCAGTAGTAAGATAACGCGCATTTGTACGTTCCATAACAACCACTCGAGAGTCATTCCGGAGTTTCCACGCCAACTGCCCGTAACCCACATCCACCGCGTAAACTGTCTTAGCCCCCCTGCCGAGAAGGACATCGGTAAATCCGCCCGTTGAAGCTCCGATATCTATACAGATCTTTCCTGAAGGGTCTATGGCGAAATAATCAAGAGCCTTAAGCAGTTTGTAAGCCCCTCTGCTCACCCATTGCTTTTCCGGGGCATCTATCGTTATGTGTGAGTCAATCGAAACCTGAGAGGAAGTTTTTGTGACCTTCTGTCCCTCAACGGAAACTCTGCCGTGCTCAATATAATGCTGAGCCAAAGTTCTTGATTCAGCCAGTTTCCTGTCTGCAATCAGCTTGTCGAGCCTTACAAGCTTTTTTTTCATGCTTCTTCGCAGAGCCTTATCACATTTTCAAGTGTCATCCCGCACTCGGCCCATTGCTCGGCTCTTGTAGCGTGTGTGATGTACCTGTCAGGCACTCCTAAATTTATTACCCTGCAAGTGAATCCTTTCTGGTTTGCGAATTGAGATATCGCGCTGCCGGCTCCGCCGCTTATATATGCTTCTTCTGCGGTTATTACAATCGGGTGTGATTTCAGCAGCGGTGCGAGGCCTTCAAAATCTATAGGTTTAATAAAACGCAAATCGACAACGGTAGGGTTTTTGCCTTTGCCCTCATTATAGATTTTCAGTGCTGAATCAAGCATAAGTTCAACTGTGCTGCCTATTCCTATAAGGCATATGTCTTTGCCGCTGCGGAGAACCTCACTCTTGCCCCATACTGCCGGCTCTCTCTCTGTTAAATATTGTGGGATACATGCCCGGGCATTTCCCTTCGGGTATCTTATAGCTATGGGTATGCCTCTCGCAAGCCAGTTTCTGACAAAGAAATCAAGGTCTATTATGTCCCTCGGCGCTGCGAGCGTCATATTCGGAATAGAGCGCAGCCATGCAACATCGAGCAGGCCATGGTGAGTCTCTCCGTCTTCTCCCACTAAACCGGCTCTGTCTATGCCGATTAATACAGGGAGCCCTGAAAGACACACATCGTGCATAACCTGGTCCGCAGCACGCTGCAGAAATGTTGAATATATGCATACGGCAGGTTTCATGCCGCCGGCAGCCATTCCGGCTGCAAAAATCATAAGGTGTTCCTCTGCAATTCCAACGTCAAAGAACCTGTCAGGGAATTCCTTTGCAAATTTTTTCAACTTGGTTCCGTCGGCCATTGCCGCTGTACATACAACTACGTTAGGGTCATTCTTCGCAGCCTCGAGCAGACTATTTGCCATCGCTGCACTCCAGCTTGGAGAAGAAGTTGTTTTTTGACGGATGTCCGCTGCGTCTATGGTTGTATTGGGGCCAATCCCGTGAAAAAAACACGGATGCGCTTCTGTCTCATAACAACCCTTCCCTTTTTTTGTAATGACATGTATAAGCAGGGATTTGTCATAGTGTCTGGCAAGACGGAATACCTCTTCCATCTCTTCTATGTTGTGTCCGTCAAAAGGTCCCCAGTAACTGATATCCATTTCTTCAAAAATATTAGTCGGGAGCAGCAAAGATTTGAGTTTCGACTTGATCCTGCTTAATATTTCCTCAAGATGGTCGCCATGTCTCATTGTATGGCACTGTTCTTTTATAAAATCCTTAAATTTGCGGTAAGTCGGGTTCACGGCAAGCTGCGCAAGATGGCTTGCAACTCCGCCTATACGCGGACTAATGGACATTTTGTTGTCGTTAAGAATAATTATTACTTTTGTATCGGTGCTCTCTATGGAATTAAGAGCTTCGAATGCAACGCCGTTTATAAGCGCTCCGTCACCGATAACAGCTATTACCTCGTAATTGCCGCTGTTTAAATCCCTTGCCTTGGCATAACCCATTGCTGCCGAAATAGATGTACTGCTGTGTCCAGTAGTAAAAAAATCATAAGGGCTTTCGTCCATTCTTGGAAAACCTGCGATACCACCCTTGGTCCTCAGCGTTTCGAAACGATTGAGACGGCCTGTAAGTATCTTGTAAGAGTATGCCTGATGCCCGACGTCAAATATTATTTTGTCCCTGTCGGGGTTAAAAGCCCTTAAAAGCGCTACCGTAAGCTCAACCGAACCAAGCGATGAGCTTAAATGCCCTCCGTTTTTAAGGGTAACACTGATTATTTTTTTTCTGAGTTCTTCGCACAATATCTTCAGTTCAGGCTGAGAAAGCCCGCGAAGGCCTCTAAAATCCTTGACAAATTCCAAAAGGGACATTTTTTATATAATTCTCCTCTTAATGGGTTCTGTGGACCAGATAATCAGGCAATTCCGTTAAAAAATCATTTTCCGGCAGTATGCCTGACAAAGCTTTTTTAGCAAGCGATGATTCTTCTTCCGCCAGCTTCAGTGCGGTTTCCAATCCATATGCAGTTACATGTGTGATTTTATCCTGTTCGGCATCTTTCCCGGGTGTTTTGCCCAGCTCTTCCGCTGTGCTTGTAACGTCAAGGATATCATCAACTATCTGAAAAGCAGAGCCCAGATTGGTGCCGTAATTATAATAGCAATCAAGAATTTCTTCATTGTCCGTTCCAAGTGCGGCTCCGGCCAGGACAGCCGCCCTGATAAGCGCTCCGGTTTTCAACGCCGCAGTTTTTCTAACATAATCAGGATCTCCTGATGCGGCGTCCGGATCGACATCCATTGCCTGACCGCCGCATACACCAGCCGGACCTATCGCACTGCTGAATATCCGCATAGCTTTTAAGAGCTTGCCGGAAGACACGTTTTTTGTGTGAATAAGAGGGTATTCAAGAGACTGCGCCAGCAGCGCGTCACCTGCAAGCACTGCCATAGTCTCACCGAACTTTGCATGGTTCGATGGTTTTCCGCGCCTCATGTCGTCATTGTCCATGCATGGAAGGTCATCGTGTATCAATGTTGCCGTATGGAGCATTTCCAGGCCAAGAGCCATCGGCAGGGCATCCAGTACATTGCAGCCGCACCTTTCGGCCGCAGCCAGGCAAAGCACTGGGCGAAGCCTTTTTCCACCTGCATTCAGTGAGTATTCCATACATTCATGGAGCCTCTCAGGTACGCCGTTTTTTCTTATAGGCAAGGATTCCCCCAGGAATTTTTCAAAGACCGATCTGTAGATGTTAAGAATTTCCTTTACATGCGAAACCCGTTCCTTATCCATATCAGTGTTCGCCTTTCTCATACTCTGGATTTTTCAGAGGAACTTCTCCTCCGTCGGTCAATAAAGTTATTTTTTGTTTCGCTTTATCAAGAAACAACCGGCATTCTTTTACAAGCCCTATGCCTTTTTCAAATTCAGAAAGGGCTTCCTCAAGCGGAAGATCCTCTCCCTCCAGTTTTTTTAGTATTTTATCAAGTTCTGACATCTTTTCACTGAAATTCATTTAAAAACCTCCAATGCAGATAGTTGCAACTTTTTCATTTCCTGTGATACAATGCTTAAGTTGTTCCAAAAGGGATAGGGGGGAGATAATATGTCTAGGTTCTGTGATTGCTGCGGCCGCGGGCCGGTTACAGGAAATGCAGTCAGCCACTCTAACCGCCATACACGACGCCGTTGGCTTATAAATATTCAGAGTGTGCGTGTTGACATAGGCGGCGGAGAGACTCGTAAACTTCATATCTGTACGAAGTGCCTCCGTTCCGGTAGAGTACAGAGAGCCGTTTAATAAACGGCTCCTTTTTTTTATCTTAATATCCATTTCTCGCATTCTCAAGAAGCTCCTGGGCTTCTTCTTCTCCGACAAGTATTTCTCTTGGCTTTGAGCCGTCGGCAGGGCCTACTATCCCGATCTGCTCCATCATATCTATCAGTCTGGACGCGCGTGAAAATCCTACACGCAGCCGTCTCTGCAGGCCGCTTGCCGATGCTATTCCGGTAGACATTACGGTATCGACAGCATCATTTATCAGGTCATCATCAAGCAGTGTGCTTTCCAGACCGTCTGGTGCTCCGCCCTGTTTATCTATTTCTATATAGTCTGGAAGTCCGAAGATATTTGACATATAAGCAAGCCAGTCATTGAGGACTTCTTCGTCTACCCACGGGGACTGCACCCTTATCGGTTTGGGGTGTTTCGTAGATAAAAACAGCATATCCCCTTTTCCCAGAAGTTTTTCTGCGCCGGCACAGTCAAGGATAGTCCTCGAATCAGCATTGCTTGGCAGCGTAAATGCGACCCTTGCGGGAATATTAGCTTTTATAAGGCCGGTTATAACATTGACCGACGGACGCTGGGTAGCTATCATCAGATGTATCCCGGTCGCGCGCGCCATCTGCGCAAGGCGGCATATATATTCCTCGACTTCTTTAGGTGCTGTCATCATAAGATCAGCAAGTTCATCTATGACTATTACTATATGCGGATATCTGTCCTTCGGCAGTGTTTTTTCGTTAAAATGTTCAATATTCCTGACTCTGGCCCTGGCAAACATGGTATATCGGTTTTCCATCTCACGTATCGCCCATGCAAGGACATGGACGGCCTTTTTGGGATCAGTGACCGGAGGCGTAAGGAGATGAGGAAGTTTATCATATACGGCCATTTCCACCCGTTTTGGGTCAACCAGTATCATGCGCATTTCTTCCGGCGTGCGCATCGAACAGAGGCCTACTATGCAGGCATTTATGAAAACGCTCTTCCCTGAACCTGTAGTGCCTGCCACCAGAAGGTGCGGAAGTTCTTCAAGCGCTGATATTACAGCGTCCCCATTTACAGCTATGCCGAATGGCAGAGGAAGAACGGCATCTGAATCCTGGTATGCCGGATCCTCAATAATAGTCCTGAGCGGGATGCCTCTGCGGCGCGGATTAGGTATTTCAACCCCTACGTAAGGTTTTCCTGGTATAGGCGCCTCTATCCGCAGGCTTGGGACAGCCATTGCAAGTGCAATGTCATTTGCCAGTGCGGCAACTTTATTTACTTTGATTCCAGGTGCAAGCTGTATGCGGAACTGTATGACCGTCGGACCTACCAGTATTTCGGCAAGCCTTGCCTCTATACCGAACTGTTCCAGCGCTTTTATGATCTTTTCACCGAGAGGCAGAGCCTTTTCTTCATCCATTTCATCTTCGTGTGACTCCTCCCTGCCGAATATTTCGATCGGCGGAGGGAACACTCCCTGTTCTACAGCATTCTGGAACCCTTCATCCCCTAAGCTGAATAAAGGGTCCTGTATTCGCGCCTCTTCCTGCTGTTTTTCCGATTTTTCCGATATATGTCTGATTTTTAGTGAACATGCAGGTGCAGTGTCGATTTCATCCTGTGTCTGTCCAAAATAGTCCGCTTCACTGCATTCAGCTATATTTGGAGCAGGCAGGTCGGAAACATTGTCGGCGCCGGCCCCGTTCGCTTCAGTTGTGATATCTTTGTTCTCTTTGCCGTTTCCTGCAGATTTTTTGAATATAGAGATTAAGGGCAGTTTAATACCAGATATAATTGGGATATTATACATAAATACTGCTATATAAAGTGTAAAGAAACCCAGTATGAATGTTCCGAAAGCACCGAAAGTGGAGAAAATATTTCCGGCAAAAGCGCAGCCGTATGCACCGGGAGAAAGCCACCGCGGGTAATTGGGATCATGATCGCCTGTTATGGCGTTTATTCCCAGCAGGAACAGCGCAATAAAAAATAGCAGCATGGTTGCAAAAGTCTGTTTCATGGGATGAGGCACAGGCCTTGACATAAGTTTTGATATGCTGAAATATGCGGCAAAAAGAAGCGGTATTATGAATGCTCCTCCTACCGTATCCATTATGGCGGCCGATATTTTTGCTCCATATGTGCCTGTCCATGGACTGTAGAATGACGCGGCAAGAAATGCTGATACACAAAGAAGCAGGATATAAAATACTCTCATGCAGGATTTTGAGGATTCTGCATTTGTATTTTTATCTTTTAAAAAACGCTGGCTGCTTCTTGCAGTTTCTTTCCGCTTCGTTCCAAATTTCATGCTAAGCTTCACTTCCCCCTACAGTCAGGCCTTTTATAAGCATTGAAGGCTGCCCGTCAGTTACCGGCACACCCTGTCCTGACTTTCCGCATACCCCGGGGTCCATTATCAGATTGCTTCCCAGGGCAACTATATTCTGCAGGGCCTGGGGCCCGTTTCCGGTAAGGGTCGCGCCTCTTACCGGATAAGATATCTTCCCGTTTTTGATCATGTATGCTTCTGATACGTAGAATACAAAATCTCCTGTCGTAGGATTCACTTCACCGCCGCCCATTTTCCTGACAAGCAATCCGTCTCCGGCCTGTTCGATCATTGACTCGAAATCTGATTTGCCTGGCAGAAGAAAAGTATTGCTCATCCTGGGGACAGGGATATTTCTGTAAGATTCTCTCCTGCCGTTTCCTGTGAGCGGAAGTCCGGCTGTTTTTGCTGAAAGTATATCGGTCATATAGCTTTTCAGCACACCGTTTTCAATAAGTATGTTACGGCGTGCGGGGGTACCCTCGTCATCGAACTTATAGGATCCGTAAAGGCACGGAATTGTAGGATCGTCCGCCATTGTTATCATGCTGTCAGCAACTTTCTCTCCTATTTTCCCTCTGTACACGGAGTAATCTTTGTCCACTATATCTGCTTCGAGACCGTGTCCGCATGCCTCGTGTATTATTGTTCCGCCGGCTTCGCCTGCCAGCAGCACATTCATTTTTCCGGCCGGACATGGTTTTGCGCCAAGCATGAGAAGAGCCCTTTCAAGTGCAGCCTGAGCAATTTTTTCTGGATCGGAGCCGGACCAAAAATCGCTGTTTGCTGCTGCCATGCAGCGGCGCTCATATCCTGTCTGCAGAATCCCATTTTTTTCAGCTATTACCTGTGCTGTGAAACTGCAGTAGTTTCTCTCATCCTGGGCATACGTACCGTCGGGTTTGATAATGAGTATCCTGCGCTGTGACACGCTGTATCTGAAAGCGGCCTGCCTGACGAATGCAGACTGCTTACGTATGTTGGAATCAAGAAGATGAAGAAAATCAACGGAAGGAGGCGTTATATGAGTTTCAAACGCCAAAATAGATTCCGTCGGTGCGTCCGCGAAAGATATCTTTCTGCCGAGCGCCGATTCTGATGATTGGGCAATAGTACGTCCTATGCTGCGGCATGATGTGCCTGGAGCATGCGAATAATATGTCTTATCCCCTATTATTATTCTTGTCCCCGAACCGTCAGTATTTGAAGAAGAGAGTTCTTCTATCCTTTTATCCTCATAATGGACGGAATGTCCTGTTCCTGCCTGGATAAAAATATCAGCATAATCGGCCCCCAGTTTTAACGTGTCCTCCAGGTGTTCCTGGAGTATACCTATATGTTTACTCTCCATAACTATTCTCCTCTGAATCAGTGATATCGTTTATTATTATCTTTATTCCTTCAGCGCGCAGCCCGTCAATGAAGCTGTAAATGTAATCCAGCTGGGATAAAGGCGTAAAAATCGTAATCTTTCCGGCTTTCGGGTCATCTGTCTGAAGAAAACCTATTCCTTCTGCTGCATCAATGTTCCAGCTTATATAGTATATATCCTTTTGAGGCACAGTCATGCCTATTGCACAGATACCGTTTTTCATCTCGTTGCCTCGCTCTGTCTGCGTATGTGTTCGTCATATGTTTTGCTGAAAATATGGCTGCCGTTTTTTGTTGCGAAAAAAAACAGATATTCAGTCATGGCCGGGGCAATTGCGCTGAGCCACGAATCTTCAGATGGTACTGATATCGGTCCCGGCGGAAGACCTTTATGCAAATAAGTATTATATGGCGAATCTATTTCAAGATCCTTATATGTCAGACTGGTCTTCTTTTCTCCCTTTTCCTCCCAGCAGTAAACAACAGTCGCACACGACTGCAGGCGCATCTTTTTATTTATCCTGTTTAAGAAGATGCCGGCAAGTACGGGGCGTTCCTCCTTTATTTTTGCCTCATTTTCAACTAATGAGGCTATGGTTCCTGTTTCCAGTATATATTTTTTATCCACTTTGCCGTGTATATTTCTGCCTATTTTTTCGTACCATAATTTAGACGCATGCGAAATGAACTGTTTTCCTATGTCATAGCCTGGTGCCAGAAAATATGTTTCAGGCATCAGGAATATTATCCTGTCCTGCGGTTTTGCGGGCAGCATAAACCGCATTTCCTTAGGATATATACTGTTATCCGCAAGGTCAGACTTAAAAAAAGCGTCCTTATCGGAACCGTGCAGCGATGCATAGAGTTCATTTGCTATTTCTTCGTACCGGCTGCCCGGGATAAGCGTAAACTTATACGTTCTCGGTTTTGTTTCCTTTATCTGCCTTGCAACATACATTGCATTTCCGGGTACAAGGTCATATATTCCTGGCCTTATGCTTCTGTCAATGTTATACCTGCCCATCCATTTCGCCAGCTCATTTCCGTTTTCGGTTACACCGGCCTCCATTACAGCCTCTGCAGCATCCTTTGCCGACATGCCTTTTGTTATTGTTACCTCAATTTTTTTACCTTTTTCCTGCAGGATATCAGGATAAAATGCCGGCATCGCAAAGCAGAAAAAGCAATAAATAATGGCTGTAATAATCAATGAAATATTATCTGAAACCCTGTTGTTCAAAAAAATCTCTCCCGTGCGGTTTCTCAATGAGTTTTATAAAGACCTGCCAGCGGAAACTGCCTGCCAATTATAACCTCTAAATGCCGGTGCTGAAAAGGATGTATAAATTTTTATAAAAAATAGCTTGACATTTAAACACATGAAGTGTATATATGTTAGCTATTCAATATGAGTACGCGAAGGGAGTGCTAACCGTGAGAGTTTATATGCTGGCTTTGAGAAATACTCTGATGTCATCATGTTCATCATCTCTCTCCTCCGGCACTTCTTCATCATGTGGCGGTTCTGGTTGTATTTGCCGATCTCGAAGCGTATTCCCGATTGAAACAAATTAAGAATTTTAGTTTTCCTTTATAAAAACGGGACGTTTCAGAGATCGGAAGGTTTGCTTCCGGTCTCTTTTTTTATGAAATGTAAAAAATCATATCACTATATTAAGGAGGAAATATCATGAACACAAAGTATTTGTTGACACCAGGACCGGTGGAACTGCCGGCCGAAGTGCTTAGGGCAGGAGCTCAGCCACTTATCGGGCACAGGTGTCCGGCTTTTTCAGAACTTTTTGCCAGAATAGAAAAAAACCTTCAGGAGCTTTTAAGAAGTGAAGGCCCGGTAATAATCCTTCCTGCGTCAGGAACTGGTTCGCTTGAATGCATGGCGGTAAATTTTCTTGAAAAAGGCGATAAATTCATATCCGTTTCATGCGGTGTTTTCGGCAACAGGTTTCGTGAAATAGCTGAAAGGACAGGAGCTGAAGGCATATATGTCGATGTGCCTTTTGGTGAAGCTGCAGAACCTGAACTAGTCGCTGATGCTGTAAAGAAAAACCCCGGATGCAAAGTGCTTATGCTTACACACAATGAAACTTCAACGGGTGTTGTAAATCCCATAAAGGATATAATAGCTTCCCTTCCGGAAGAAAACCGCCCTCTGGTTCTTGTGGACGGGGTAAGCTCGGTAGGCGCAATAGAGTGTTTCCCTGAGGCTTGGGGCGTCGACGCTATAGGGACGGCTTCTCAGAAAGGACTTCTCACCGCACCTGGTCTGGGGCTTGTATGGCTTTCAAAAAAGGCATGGGCTGCTATTGAAGGGAAAATATGCCCGAGTTACAGCTATGATTTAAAGCTCCACCGGAAGGATATAGAAGCTAAAGCGCCTGCAAATCCGTTTACACCGCCTGTTTCGCTCTATTACGAACTTGACGAGGCATTGAAAGAAATACTTGAGGTAGGAACCGATACTTGGTTTGAGACACGCAAACGTTATGCAGCAGCACTTGCGAGCGGTCTTGAAGGTCTTGGATTCGAACTGCTTGTAAAAGAAAAAGACGCGCGCTCACCTGGTGTCACTGCATTTAAATTCCAGCATGGCGATACAGAAGCAATACGTAAAAAACTGCGTGCCATGGGGATTGAAACTGCAGGCGGGCAGGGAAAACTAAAAGGGCAGCTCATACGTGCCGCACATTACAATAATTGGGGATGGCCTGAACTTTGCGTAATACTTGGGGCACTTTACGGGGCAGCCGGCCTTGCAGGCAAAATCAAGGCTGATTTCCTGTCAGATGCATGGAAAATATGGAATCAGGAGGCATAAGTCAATGGATGTCAGCAAAAAATGGAAGGTGATCGTTGCCGAGCCTGTAGGTGAGGTGGGACTTGAACTCCTTAGGGAGGCCAAGGATATAGAATTAATTGAAGATCCTGATATGTGTCGTGAGGATTTTCTGAAAAAACTGCCCGAAATAGATGCCGTGCTTACACGAAGCGGGACAAAGATGGATGAAGAGGCACTTAATGCGGCACAGAAGCTGAAGGTTGTCGCCCGCGCGGGCGTCGGCGTGGACAACGTGAATATCCCTGTTGCAAGCCGCAAGGGCGTAGTTGTAATTAACGCCCCTACAGGAAATACTCTTGCTGCTGCTGAAATGACAATGGCTCTTATCCTTTCGCTTGTACGTAAGGTTCCGCAGGCTTTCAGCTCGCTCAAGAACGGCAAATGGGACAGGAAACGCTTTTCAGGGCATCAGCTGAACGGTAAAAAGCTGCTGGTAGTAGGACTTGGCCGGATCGGCGTAGCTGTCGCACAGCGCTGCCGTGCGTTCGGAATGGATGTATTTGCCTACGACCCGTATACACCGAGGAAGAAGGCCGAATCACTTGGGATCCCCATTCGCGAAGATCTTGCAGATGCCTTGTCAGTAGCTGACCTGGTGACCCTCCATATGCCGCTTACCCCTGATACGGCAAATATGATAGATGAACAGATGCTGAAAGCATTCAAGCAGGGCGCGTATCTCGTCAACTGCGCACGCGGTGGTATAGTTGACGAAAAGGCCGCGGCTGATGCTGTAAGAGACGGAAGGCTTGCCGGTATAGCATTTGATGTTTACACATCTGAGCCCGTCAATCAGGATCATCCTTTCATGGCTAAGGATATAGAAGACAGGATAGTTATAACGCCTCATCTTGGAGCAAGTACGGAAGAGGCCCAATCCGAGGTTTCAAGGATAGCTGCCGCGAATATGCTTGCGGCACTTCGCGGCGAGCCGTATGAACATGCAGTCAACCTTCCGTTTATAGAACAGAAGCTGAATAAGACTCAGAAAGCTTATCTGGATCTTTCACGTAAGATGGGAATACTGGGTGCCAAGCTTGCAGAAGTGGAATGCGGCGCTGTACATAATACAAAGATAACGATGCGCGGTGAACTGTTCTCCGACGATGATCACCTCCCGAACAGGCTCTGCTGCTACAGCACGGCTTTTCTCAAAGGGCTGTTTGAAGTTACCCGCGGACCTGATGTTACATATATGCTGGCTCCCCTACTTGCTAAAGACTGCGGGCTCACTGTTGAGGAAAGCATCGCTGAATCAAAAACCTATAAAAACACAATTGAAGTTGTGCTTGATGCAGAAAAATGCAGTGTTTCCATTTTAGGCACAATAACTGAAGAAGGGCGCATGCGTATAGTAAGAGTGAATGACTACTGGGTTGATTTTGTCCCGGCCGGCAAGCTTATTTTGTTTAAAAATCATGACAGGCCGGGTGTAATAGGCAAGCTGGGCAACATTTTGGGAGAAGCTGAAGTCAACATAGCCAATTTTGCCCTTGGACGCAAGGAAGACAGCGGTCTTGCATTCGGAGCTCTTGAAATAGACGGAATGTTTGATGACAAACTTAAAAAGAAGCTTGAAAAATCCGGTGACATGCTCTGGCTGACATTTATAGATTTCCAGGCGGTGGATCGATGAGATTTTTTGTAATACGCCACGGAGAAACTGCATGGAACGTCGATGGCCGTTTTCAGGGACAGATGGACACAGAACTCAACCGTAAGGGGCTTGAACAGGCCCGCCTGGTTGCCGAAAGACTTGCCGGACATAATTTTGAAGCTATAATCACGAGTCCTCTTTCAAGGGCAAAAGTAACCGCAGAAAAGATAGCTGAAAACTCTGCTGCCGAGTTTGTAGTTGACGAAGGTTTCACTGAAATCAATCACGGTGACTGGGAAGGCTGTCTTGCCGATCAGATATGCGCGAACTGGCCTGAAATACTCCATAAGTGGCATACTATGCCTGATACGGTAAAAATGCCCGGGGAAACGGGTGAAACGCTTGAGGATGTTCAAAAACGTGCTGTAAGGTCGGCTAATGCAGCAGCGAAGAGATACACTGGAGATGTTATCCTGTCATCCCATGATGCGGTGATAAAAGTGCTTCTTTGCTATTGGCTTGATGCCCCGCTCTCAAGTTTCTGGCGTTTCCAGATCCCAAACTGCAGTATAACGGTAATCGAAATACTGCCTGGAAAAGCGCCGCGGATGCTGCTTATGGGCGATGCGTCGCATATTGGGAACGCATTTGACAGACCGGAACAAAAAGGTCTTTGACATCGTAAATTAAGCGATATCCTTTTTAAGGCGCACCGTTGCGCAGGTAATTTGCGGCATTGAGGCGCGTATTGCGGAAAGCGTTGATTTTGAACGATGCTATGCTATATAATCGGCTGAAGCGGATAAAAACTTGCCACTCTTAAAGAGTGGCAAGTTTTTATGGGGAGGTTTATGTCACCATGTTGAGTGCTTACTACTGGCCTGTCATAATTGTTGTCTGTTCAAACACCCTTTATCACGTATGCTCAAAGTCAACGCCTAAAAATGCGGATATGTTCGTGTCTCTGATAGTCACGTATCTTGTGGCTGCTGCTTCAAGTGCTCTTTTATACATGATGACGAACAACTCAAGGAACTTTCTCTGTGATATCAAGGAGATCAACTGGGCAAGCATAGGGCTTGGCTTTACGATATTTTTCATTGAGCTCGGTTTTATTAAAATGTACCGGGCGGGATGGGATATAACCATTGGTTCCCTGGTTACGAACATAACCGTAGCGATACTGCTTATTTTACTGGGTTTGATTTTTTATCGAGAACACCTAACATTAAATCAGTTTGTAGGTGTGGTCCTCTGTGTGGCAGGACTTATTTTTATAAATAAATAAGCAGGCAAGCGGCATCAAAAAACAAATTAATTTTTTATATATAAAAAACCCGTCTCGAAGTAAAGAGACGGGTTTTTTACTGCATATTAAAGATGGTTGACCGTTTATGGTTTGCTTTTAGCCGAGCATTTTACCCATTAGGTCGGACGTATTTTTTGAGCAGCGGCTTATCTCATCGAGTGCCTCAGACATCCTTGCCCTGCACGCATCCGCGAATACTTCATCGGATATGCCCGGGAGGTTGATGCGGACATTGTACGCAGCAGCACTGCCTGCCGCCTCAGCGAGGAGCGCCGCGCTGCCGGCGTCGCTTGCTGTGTTCGGGTTGCCGCGTTCGGCCGCCGTGACTGCTATGGCCGAAAGTTCAGCGCATGCCTCAAGCGTGCGGAGAGGAATTTCCGTTGCTGTTTTGGATGCCTCGCCCATGGCTTTTCTGCGCGCAGCTTTTTCTTCGTCTGTTGTTTTGGGCATTTTCATCGCTGCCATGAATATATTGAATGATTCTGTATCCTCATTCATCAGGGTTACGAACTTAGCGCGCAGGGCTTCGCTTTTTACTTTTATACCTTCCATCACTGCCCAGCTTTCCCTGTATTTTTCCTTGCCTATCGTTAGGCTGCATACCATCGACACAAGTGCCGCAGCCAGGGATCCGCACAGCGCCGCTACGCTCCCGCCTCCGGGTGCCGGTGAGTCCGATGCCAGCTCATCCAGAAACGACTGTATTTCCATCTTTTCAAATGACATTGTTTTTATTTCCCCTTATCTGCCTTCTACGAGTTTAACGAGGTACTCCTCGTCTGCAATGAACGGAACGGTTATGTGCCCGTCACTGCGTTTTTTGTTGAATTCAGCCACGGTCTCAAGGGCGTGCTCGTTCCTTGCCCATGCGCGCCTTGCTACTCCGCTTATTACATCCCAGCTCATCGATGCCTTTATTATGCTGTCAACTCTCTGGCTTCCGTCAAGGACAAGACCGAATCCTCCGTTTATGGCTTTCCCGGTTCCCACTCCTCCGCCGTTGTGCAGCGCTACTAGGCTCATGCCGCGCGCGCAGTTCCCCGCAAAGCAGTGGATCGCCATTTCAGCCATTACGTTGCTTCCGTCCTTGATGTTCGATGTCTCGCGGAACGGCGAATCTGTACCGGATACGTCGTGATGGTCCCTGCCTATCATTACAGGACCTATCTGTCCCGTGCGTACCATCTCGTTGAATCTGAGCGCTATGCGCATCCTTCCCTCTTCGTCCTGGTAGAGGATCCTGCACTGTGTCCCGACTACGAGCTTGTTCTTTTCGGCATCACGGATCCATGCCCAGTTGTCGTGGTCCTGGAATCTGCGGTTCGGGTCTATGCAGTCCATTGCGGCTTTGTCGGTCTTGTGCAGGTCCTCCGGATTGCGGCTAAGGCAGCACCAGCGGAACGGCCCGTAGCCGTAGTCGAAAAGGATCGGGCCCATTATGTCTTCGACATATGACGGGAAAATGAATCCTTCATATGTATCTGTCCCGTTCTTCGCTATTTCGGTTACCCCTGCGTCAAATACCGCACGCATGAATGAGTTGCCGTAGTCGAAGAAGTATGTCCCTTTTGCCACAAGCGCCCTGATAAGCTCGAAATGTTTCCTCAGTGATTTGTCTACAAGTTTGCAGAATCCTTCTTTGTCTTCCGCAAGCATTTTGGTGCGTTCCACGAATGTCAGGCCCTGCGGGCAGTATCCGCCTTCATATGCCGCATGGCATGATGTCTGGTCTGAAAGAAGTTCTATTTTGATATCTTTGTCCAGGGCATACTGGAGAAGGTCTACGATGTTGCCCTCGTACGCTATCGAGAGGGCTTTGCCTTCCTTCATTGCCTCGTCAGCCCAGGCAAACGCTTCAGGAAGGTCCTTTGTCCTTCTGCTGACCCAGCCCTGGCTCTGTCTGGTGTCTATCCTGGACGGATCAACTTCTGCTATGATGGATGCAGCTCCTGCAATTTCCGCCGCTTTGGGCTGCGCTCCGCTCATTCCGCCGAGTCCTGACGAGACGAAGAGGTGTCCTGCAAGTCCCTTGCCCTGGGGAAGATGGAATCTGCTGCGGCCTGCATTGAGAAGGGTGTTGTATGTCCCGTGGACTATCCCCTGCGGCCCTATGTACATCCATCCGCCCGCGGTCATCTGGCCGTAGTTGGCTACTCCAAGCGCTGCTGCTCGCGTAAAGTCCCTGGGGTTATCGAACATACCGACCATGAGACCGTTGGTAAGTATTACCCTCGGTGCCGACGGATTGGAACGGAAAAGTCCGAGCGGATGCCCTGACTGTACGACCAGCGTCTGGTCCTGCGTCATTATTTCAAGATACTTTTTGATGAGCCTGTACTGCATCCAGTTCTGGCAGACCTGGCCGGTCTCACCGTATGTTACAAGTTCATACGGATACAGCGCTACGTCAAAATCCAGGTTGTTGTCTATCATTACCTGGAAGGCTTTAGCCTCCAGGCACCTGCCTCTGTATTCCTCGATCGGTTTGCCGTAAAGCCCGCCCTGGGGCCGGAAACGGTATCCGTATATGCGTCCGTGCTCTCTGTATTCCTGAAGAAATTCCGGCGCCATTTCCTTATGGTATTTCTCAGGAATATAACGGAGTGCATTCTTCAGTGCCAGGACGGTTTCTTTTTCGTTGAGTACCTGTCCCCTGTTGGGAGCTCTTCTTATGCCCGGCTCGAATTCCGCCTTCGGTGGCAGTCCCTCCGGAAAATCCAGCGCTATCTCAAGTGCCTTGCCTGTTGCTGCGTCATACATAAGCTGTCAACTCCATTTCATATAAATTTTTAAATATGTTCTTGACTATCAAAATTTACTGGCTATACTTTATTGTACCTCAAAGCTTTAGGAATGGAAAGTATTAAAGTTGTGAAATATGATAAAAAGATAACAGAAAATCGCTTCATCTATTTGATATGACATAAGTATATTACTTCTTTCTGGTAAATAAAAAAGGGCTTAAATACACATTATTAATAAATAAATATCAACAAATAATTATAACACAACATATCTGAAGGAGGAATTGTAATATGGGGCACGATGTAGTAGTTCTTGACGGAAAGTCGCTTACAATCCAGGATATAGTAAACGTGGCACGCAGGGGTTATAAGGTAGAGCTTGATCCGGAAGCTAAGCGGTCTGTTGCGGAATGCGCTGATTCTGTAAGCGAATGGGTTAGGGAAGGAAGAGTCGTTTATGGTATAACAACAGGTTTTGGTGACCTTTCAACAGTTGTTATTCCGCGCGAACAAAGCCGTAAACTGCAGGAAAATCTCCTGATGAGCCATGCGTGCGGTTTCGGAGAGGCACTGCCGGAAGATTTTGTAAGAGCGATAATGCTGCTTCGTATAAATACGCTTGCCCGCGGCTATTCAGGGATAAGCCTTGCCACATTAAGCCAGCTGGTCGAATATCTTAATCTTGGCATCCATCCGGTAATACCGCGTCAGGGTTCTGTAGGCGCGAGCGGTGACCTGTGTCCGCTGTCGCATCTTGCAATAACTCTTATAGGACTTGGCGATGTTGTTTATCAGGGTAAAAAAATGCCGACATCAGAAGCCCTGAAACTTGTCGGTATGGAGCCTGTTGAGCTCATGCCCAAGGAAGGGCTTGCTCTGAACAACGGAACTACGGTAATGACCGGCATAGCATCGCTCTGTGTTTACGATGCGCTGAATCTTCTTAAAAATGCCGATATCGCGGCAGCCCTTTCTGCCGAGGCACTTCATGCTGTCCCATATGCTTTTGACAGAAGGACCCATGATCTGAGACCGCAGGTAGGACAGGGAATCGTGGCTGAGAACATGCGCCGTTTGCTTGAGGGCAGTGAAATTATTGAAACATATAAAAAGGACAGGGTGCAGGATGCCTATTCGCTGCGCTGCCTGCCGCAGGTTCACGGTGCAAGCCGTGATGCGATAAATTATGTGCTTGATAAGGTGAATATCGAGATAAATTCAGTTACTGACAACCCAATTATTTTCCATAAGGACGGAGAGGCCATAAGCGGAGGCAATTTCCACGGTCAGCCGATGGCTATGGCTATGGATTTCTTTGGCATTGCTGTTGCAGAGCTGGCAGACATTTCCGAACGCAGGGTTGCCAGGCTTGTCGACCACAAAATGTCGGACCTGCCGCCGTTTTTGGTTGCTGAAAGCGGAGTCAACAGCGGGTTCATGATACCTCAGTATGTCGCTGCCGCAATCGTATCAGAGAATAAAGTGCTCGCACATCCGTCATGTGTTGACTCGATACCGACTTCAGCCGGACAGGAAGACCATGTATCGATGGGAGCTTACAGTGCAAGGAAAGGCCTTACTATACTGAATAACACGACACGCGTTATAGCTATAGAAATGCTTAATGCGGCGCAGGGCATCGATTTCAGAGCCCCGCTTAAACCTGGATGCGGCACTTCCGCTGCGTATAGAGCTTTCCGTGCGGAAATACCGTTCTACGCAAAGGATCAGTATATGCAGCCTCTTATGCTCAAGTCTCTTGAACTTGTTAAAAATGGAACTATACTTGAAGCAGTTGAAAAAGAAATTGGAGAGTTAAAATAACACCCCGGCATCAGCTGCTGTATTTTGTCTTGTCTTAATTGCAGCAATTTATTGCCGGTGATCAGTTTTTGACGTTGCAAAAACGTTGCATTACAAACTAAAATATAGGCAAGTACAGCAGCTGATGCGGTAAATTATCATGAAATAACAGGGAGGTTAATATCATGGCAATGCAGTTGATCGAATGCGTACCTAATTTCAGCGAAGGAAGACGTCCCGAGGTTATTGAAGAGATCGTGAGTTGCTTCAAGGGTAAACGGGGAGTATATCTTCTTGACCATCGTTCAGATGAAGATCATAACAGGCTCGTCATAAGCCTTGTAGGAGCTCCTGATCCGATTCAGGATGCGCTTATCGAAGCGGCCAAAGTTGCCCTAAAACGTATAGACATGAATTCACATCACGGCGGGCATCCGAGGATCGGGGCTGTTGACGTGATACCGTTTACCCCGATAAAGGGCATCACAATGGAAGAATGCATAACGCTGGCGCGCAGCTTCGGGGAACGTTACTTCAAAGAATGTGCCATCCCTGTTTATTACTACGAGGATGCGGCTATGCGCCCTGAAAGAAAACGTCTTGAAGTGATACGCAAAGGACAGTATGAGGTACTCAAGGATGAAGCCAAAACAAATCCTGAACGTATGCCTGATGTAGGAGGCCCAGGGCTGCACCCCACCGCCGGCGGCACAGTAATAGGAGCTCGTAAGTTCCTTGTCGCTTTCAACGTGAATCTTGACACCAGCAATGTCGATATCGCCAAGAAAATAGCAAATACGGTGAGGGCGTCATCAGGCGGATTCTGTCACGTAAAAGGCATAGGGCTTGCACTTGAAGACCGCGGCATAACTCAGGTAAGTATGAACCTTGTGGATTATGAAAAGAACTCCCTTTACCGCGTGCTTGAACAGATACGCATGGAGGCGAAACGCTGGGGCGTCCAGGTAATAGAAACTGAAGTATACGGGATGATACCGGTCAATGCCATACTGGAAAGCGCTGCATATTATCTGCAGATAGCCGATTTTGATCCGTCGCAGGTTCTTGAACTTCAGCTTCTCGAACTGATGGGAGAGAGGTCGGAATGACAGTAAAACTCTACAGGAACGCAAGGATATTTACACCTGTGGACTCTGGAAAGCCCCTTTCAGGGACTGAACAGGGAAAAATCAGTGAGATAGCCTGCGGAGCCATGCTGGTCTCAAATGGCATTATAGAGAAAATAGGCCCGGAGAGCGAAGTGTTGAAAGATATTGACCGCTCACGGATCAATGAGGAGCGTAATTTTGACGGTGCGTGCGTAATTCCTGGTTTTGTAGACCCGCATACGCATCTTTGCTTTGCCAGAAGACGTGAAAATGAATTTGGCATGAGACTTGCCGGTCTTCCGTATCTTGAAATACTGAAAAGAGGCGGTGGAATACTTTCATCTGTCAATGCAGTCAAAGCTTCCACCGAAGATGAACTTTTCTGCAACACTAGAAAATTGGCTATGTCGGCGCTTGCCAAAGGAACTACAACGATAGAAATAAAAAGCGGCTACGGCCTGGATCTTGAGCTTGAACTTAAAATACTGCGGGTTATAGACCGTGTATCACGGGAAACTCCTCTTGATGTTGTGCCTACATTTATGGGAGCACATGCTGTGCCTGTCGAGTACAAGGACCATGCAGACGATTTCGTAGACGTGCTTATAAACGAAATGCTGCCTGCCGTTAAAGCACAGGGAATAGCTGAGTTCTGTGATGTTTTTTGTGAAGAGGGCGTTTTTTCTGTCGATCAGAGCAGAAGACTTCTTATCGCAGCAAAGGCTGCAGGCCTTGATACAAAGATACATGCCGATGAAGTAAACGATCTTAATGGCGCCGGCTTGGCGGCAGAGCTTAAAGTCCGTTCCGCCGAGCACCTGCTTGCTGCAAGTGAGGAAAACCTCCGTGCCATGGGGCGTTCAGGCTCCATAGCCGTACTTCTTCCGGCAACGGCGTACAGTCTTAAAAAACCGTATGCAAAAGCAAGAAATATGATCGACTGGGGTGTCCCTGTTGCCCTTGCTACAGATTGCAATCCTGGTTCATGTTTCTGTGAATCAGTACCATTCATATTCGGTCTTGGTGTGATGAATATGGATATGTCAGTTGAAGAGGCACTTACAGCATCAACATTGAATGCCGCTTACGCAGTGAACCGTCAGAAAAAGCTGGGGAGCCTCGAAACTGGCAAACAGGCGGATTTCCTTGTCCTTGACGGTGAGACCCCTACAACGCTTGCATATCATGCCGGAAGCACCTCTGTCCTTGAAGTTTATAAACTTGCAGAGCGTGTATCCTGATATCTGAGGTGTTATCTGCCCATTGTAAAAAAACGCTGCGCACTAAGACCAGTGCGCAGCGTTTTTTATGTCATCATTGTTTAATTGCCATTCCGGCTATTCTATAAACATTGCATCGCCAAAAGAAAAGAAACGGTATTTTTTGCTTACGGCATCCTTATAGGCGTCCATTATCGCGTCATAGCCGCCAAAAGCAGAAACAAGCATCAAGAGTGTGCTCTTCGGCAGGTGAAAATTGGTTATCAGTGCATCTATTGCTTTGAATTTATAACCAGGCGTTATAAAAAGTCTTGTATCCAGCATGCCTGACTTTACTTCACCATACCTTTGCGCAAATGACTCAAGTGTTCGTACAACAGTTGTACCTACAGCTATAACCCTTCCTCCTGATTCCTTGGTTTTTCGTATTTTATCCTCAGTTTCAGGCGGAACCTCACAGAATTCGCTGTGCATTATGTGTTCAGCTATGATGTCTGTTTTTACAGGACGGAATGTTCCAAGCCCTACCTGCAGGGTAATAAAAGTCTGGTCTATGCCTGAGTTTTTGAGTCTCTCAAGCAGGCTGTTCGTGAAATGCAGCCCTGCTGTAGGTGCTGCTGCTGAATTTTCCTTTTCAATTTTTGAATATACTGTCTGATAACGCTCAGGTTCAGCGTGTGTATTTGTAATGTAATGAGGAAGAGGTGTCTTCCCGAATTTATGTATTACATTGAACGGGTCCGTACCGGACGGGAATTCAACGCTTCTCAATCCGTCATCCAATCGCTTACCTATCTTAATATCGACAGATCCGCCTATTGTAACTACGGAGCCTTCTGGCAATTTTCTTCCAGGGCGGACCAATGCGGTCCAGCTGCCTCGCATTTCTGCATCAGGGTGCAGGAAAAAAATCTCTACGCTCAGCTGCCTGTTTTTTTTAATTCCCTCAACACGTGCAGGCATTACCCTGGTATCGTTAAGTACAAGCAGGTCACCTTTTCTCAGATATTCTGCTATATCCCTGAATATCCTGTGCTCGCGGCTGAAGGAATTTTTGCGTACGATCAGTAGTTTTGACGAATCTCTTGGTTCTGCAGGATCCTGTGCAATAAGTTCTTTTGGCAGCTCGTAATCATATGCTGTAGTTTTTGTAAGATCGATATCATTAAAATTCATATCCATAACCATGCCTCACTGACTTAAAATCGTTCCCGGGAAGTAATATGACAAAATCTGAGTATAATCCCATCCCATTTTTTCAGCAAGTGCTTTTGCACCGTACTGTGAAAGTCCTACCCCATGCCCCGATCCTCTGCCGAAAAACACAATTACTGGGCCTGTCCCTGCAGACATTGATAACTTGGTTTGATAGCCGCTTCCGGCAGCTGTCTGTGAATTACAAACAGCTGCGGCGTTTTTTTCCGGAGCCTTCTTGTTTTGAGTATCAACAGGCAAAGGCAGATGTCCTTCCATTCTGGCAGTTCCTTTTTCAAGGTAAAGATCAATGTAGTCAGGTTTTGAAAGCATTTCCATAAGTTCATTAACTGTGAAAATTTTATTTTTTGTCATCCATACAAGCTTTTCTTGCTTATCTTCAGGTATGCCTGAAGGGGAAGCAATTTCATTTTTTGAGCTGTCTGCAATTATGTCTTGGTGATCTTGCACTGCAACGTCTGATGATAAAGCCTGTTTTTGGAGGTTCATCGGAGTCCGTGAGCCTATTTCGAAAAGAGTGCTTTTAATTTTGTCGGTACCCATGATTGACCTGAATTTATATCCTGATATACTCTTTTTTCCCATAGCCCCGTTTATTTCAATGCTAAGCACTCTTCCGCTCTGATCTCTATCCAGCGGTTTGAGTGAATCGATTTTACCAAGATTTATTCCATTTTCAGCCATTTTTGATTCAATATAGTCCATTGAAAGGGAAACCTGCCATTCAGAGTTTGGTGAGTCTGAAATTACAGGGTCCGGCTTCGGGCAGAGATATGGGATATCTGATCCCCAGACGCTTCCGGCACCGGTTACCATGCCTCCGCTGTCAGAATGATAAAACACTGCTGCAGGAGCAGATTTCCATCTAAGTATCAAACCTTCCGTTGCCTTTATGGCTTCATCCACTTTTTTTGACTCGGCTTTTGTGCCTTTATAAAGCTGGCAGTGATTTGTTGCGCAGAGGCCGTATTCCCCGTGTTTTCCAGCAGTGTGTGCTGCATATGTCCTTGCAACGACGGTCTGTGCCTTCAGAGCCTCAATGTTCCAGCAAGGATCCATTTCATACCCTATTACACCGCGAAGATATAATTCTATATCCACTTTATTTCCTACGGATAAATATCCTTTGGATTTGGATTCTTTAATCGTGATTTCTCCGTAATATTTTATCCCGTCCCATTCTACCGGTGCTGCTGATGAGATTGTGAGCGGCATTTCATATTCTGATCGTCCAATAATGACGTCAGTTCCTGTTGCTTCAGCAGTAAATGCACCTGAAATATTTATGCTTTTTCCTGTTGCATCAGTAATTGTCATGTCGATGCCGGAGAGATGACCCGACTGTAATTTGCCGTTAAGCAACACATTGACGCTGCCTGAAAATGGGAAAGCAGGCGATGTTTCAAAAATCATAAAAACTGTAACAAGGACAAATAAGGGCAGTTTTTTTAATGTCTCCATCTTGATATTATGTTTAATACTAAAGTTAAAATTATACTTATCAGCAGCATTGTACCAAACGGCGCAAATACTGTTAAATTTTTTTTCTGATAAGTAATGTCACCAGGAAGATGCCCGAAGGGCAAATTGAGTTTTCCTGCCAATATCATGACAACACCTATAAATGCAATGACAGCGCCCATTATTAAAAGCATTCTGCCTATATTCTGCATTTAAAGATCTTCCTCAGTAATAAGCTGTGTCTGCATATTCTGCATAAAATTCAGCGGTATAGGTATGCCGAGATAATCCCATGTGCTGCGTGTTGCCTTTCTCCCGCGCGGAGTACGCTCAAGCAGGCCTTTCTGGATAAGGTACGGTTCATATATATCCTCGATAGTTTGAGAGTCTTCATTGAGTGCTGCGGCTATAGTAGACAAGCCTACCGGTCCGCCGTCAAAAAGCTCGACGACTGCACGGAGGAGTTTCCTGTCTCCGTCATCAAGGCCCTCCTTATCAATGCCCAGCATATCAAGAGCATAACGTGAAAGTTCTATCTCTATCCTTGAGGCCCTTTTAACTTCGGCTACGTCTCTTACCCTTCTGAGCAGGCGAAGTGCAACACGCGGTGTTCCGCGTGACCGAAGGCCGATTTCCTCTGCTGCTGTTCCTGAAATATTTACGCCCAGGACATCAGCTCCACGTTTTACAATAGCTGTAAGTTCGTCAGGAGAGTAGAGATGCAGCTGCTCGACAATCCCGAAACGTGCACGCAGCGGCGAAGTCAGGAGTCCGAGCCTTGTAGTTGCACCTATAAGCGTAAATTTGGGCAGAGACAGCCGTATGCTTCTTGCAAGCGGCCCTTTGCCTACAATGATCGAAAGAGAAAAATCTTCCATTGCAGGATAAAGTATTTCTTCTATATGGGCCGACATCCTGTGTATTTCATCTATAAAAAGCACGTCGTTTGGCTGTATGTTGGACAATATGGCAGCAAGGTCCCCTGCGCGCTCAAGCGCAGGGCCTGTTGTCACCCTGAGGTTGCCCTTCATTTCTTTAGCTATTATTCCGGCAAGAGTCGTTTTGCCGAGCCCAGGAGGTCCATAAAACAAAGTGTGGTCCAAAGGTTCCGATCTCTGTATGGAAGCAGTCATAAATATGGACAGTTTATCCCTGAGCCCAGTCTGGCCTATAAAATCATCCAGAGACTGGGGCCTCAGCGTGAAAGAGTCTTCTTCCTTTTCATGTTTTATGTTTTCGATGAGCTTATCGTTGTTTTCAGGCATTTTGTCCTCTTATAATTAAGAAAAAGTCATATTGTGTTTCAGCGGCGCTGAAGGAGGTTAAGAGAAGCTTTCAGCAGGCTCTCTTCCGTCCATGCAGTTTCCCTGTTGCCGGCTTTGGATGCTGATATAGCGTGTGCGGCTTCTCCCTGGGAAAAGCCCAATCCTGTAAGAGCTTCTATTACAAAAGCATCATACGATGTACCGGACGATCCAGATGCACCTTTCTCCGGCATTCCGGCAAATTTCTTGGCGATCTTATTTTTTAATTCGAAACATATCCGCTCCGCCCTTTTGCTGCCAAGGCCCGGAACCGTTATCATCGCAGGACTTCCTGTTATTATTGCATTCAGGATATCATCAGTGTCGAGATGTTTCAAAAGAGCTATCGCGAGTTTGCCGCCCACCGTCTTTACCTGTAGAAGCTCCATAAAAAGGGTGCGTTCCCTTTCTGTGGAAAACCCGAAAAGGCTCGGGCCTGCATCGCTTATCTGAAGGTATGCAAAACATGAGATATCTTCACCAATAACAGCTTGTGCAAAAACAGATCCTGAAGCGAATACTTCAAGACCGAATCCTGAAACATCAATGGTTATAGTATCTTCATATATTGAAAGCACCTTTCCGCGCAGTGAATTTATCATGCGTCAGTATCCTTTCAGAATATTATTATCCAGAGCAGCCATGGAAAGCCCTGCGATGGCTATACCAAGTGCATCGGCTGCATCATCGGGAGAAGGCTTTTTTTCAAGGGCCAGCAGCTGCGCTACCATGCCCTGTACCTGTCCTTTTTCAGCAGCCCCGTAACCGCATACAGCCATTTTGACTTCAGAAGGCTTGAGCTCGTATGGCTCAAAACCAAGCTGCGCAGCGAGCAGTAAAATGACGCCTCTTGCCTGCCACACCATTTCTGCTGTTGTAATATTACGTCCGAAAAAAAGTTTTTCGATTGCTATAATATCAGGAGGATATTCAGTCATTTTCTGTTTAAGCTCGCTGTACAAAAAGAAAAGCCTCTTTGTCAGAGATAAATCTTTAGGTGTTTTTATAACGCCGTAGGTCTCACATGTAAGCCTGTCACCAACCTGTGATACTACCCCGTATCCAAGAGACCCGAGCCCTGGGTCTATCCCCAGAGCCCGTATGCAGCCCGGTATTTTTTCTTTAGTCGATTTCTGCAAGGATCTCGTCTGGTATGTCAAAATTGGCGTACACAGCCTCTACATCGTCATGTTCTTCAAAACGTTCAACCATTGACAGAAGCTTTGCCGCATCATTTTTATTCATTACTGACACTGTGTTTTTAGGAATCATGGCAAGTTCCATCGATTCAACATTGTAGCCTGAATTTTTAAGAGATTCGCCTACACTGGAAAGCATAGCCGGATCGCATGTAATTTCAAAGCCTCCGTCGGAGGAAGCCATATCATCGGCACCGGCATCTATAGAGGCCATCAGAAGTTCGTCTTCATCGATCCCATCGCCTGTTATTTCAATTACTCCCCTGCGGTCGAAGTTCCAAGCTACACAACCCAGCTCGCCTATCGCACCTCCGCACTTGGTGAAAAGCGAACGCATTTCAGGCGCTGTGCGGTTGCGGTTGTCTGTCATTGCCTGGACCATTACAGCCACACCGTTTGGCCCGTACCCCTCATAAAGTATTTCCTCATATGTAACTCCGTCAAGATCACCGGTTCCGCGTTTTATTGCCCTCTCGATATTATCTACAGGCACGTTTCCAGCTCTTGCTCTATCTATAGCAACTTTAAGCCTGAAATTGGCATTCGGATCCCCGCCGCCGGCCTTTGCAGCAGCAATCACATTTTTTACCAGCTTCTGGAAAGCAACTCCCTTTTTTGAGTCCTGGGCCGCTTTCCTGTGTTTGATATTTGCCCATTTTGAATGTCCTGACAAAAAAATCACCTCATAATATATAGATATATAGATTTAAATATTTGCAATGCAATTTTTACAGGCTAAAAATCGTTCGGAAGCACTGCTGCCAATGGGAATTTCCTTTTATGCCCTGACCTTGAGATTGCGTTTTCTATTTTTCCCCTGGCCTCATCGGATGCTATTCCTGCGGCAAGATAACAGTCCAGTTCCTCATAAGTCAGCCCCATTTCAGATTCGTCCGTCTGTCCTGCCCATAATCCTGCAGTCGGCGGTCTGTCGATTATATCCTGGGGTATTCCGAGATATCCGGCTAAAGCTCTCACTTCCCCTTTTAAAAGGTCGGCAAGAGGCAGAAGATCAACGCCAGAATCCCCGTGTTTTGTGAAATACCCGTACATGATCTCGTCTTTGTTGCCCCCGCCGCAGACCAGATATCCATTCTGCTGTGCAATGGCGTACAGAGCGGCCATTCGCAGGCGCGGCTTTATATTTGCTGACGGAAGCGCATCCAGCGCAAGCCCTTCGGCTGATATAGCCTCTGATATAGAATCGAATGCCGCTGAAAGGTCGACCTTATATGTCTTTATTCCTAATGCTGAGGCAAGTGAGCGTGCATAGTCTTCATCCATCTGCTGGCTGTGACACGGCATTATCACCCCTGTTACCCTATCAGGGCCGAGTGCCCCTGCAAGAAGCCCGGCAAGAACAGCCGAATCTATTCCTCCGCTTATGCCAAGTATTGCACCCGCAGCATTAGTGCTGGAAAACTGCTCTTTTATCCAGTTCTGAAGATACAGAGAAATTTTTGCAGGATCGCGGTAAATATTCAAAAGGCAGCTCCCCTTTTCAATTTTGCCCAGGGCATTATTCATGATGTATTCTATCATAAAGCCTGTTTGTAATAAACCTGACAAACGGTTCATCAACTCAAAAAACGGAAGGCCGCTAAATTGTGCGGCCTTCCGTTGATGTTTATAATTTTAAGCTGTCCCTGCTAAAGGTTGCCTATGCTTGCGACCATAACGGCTTTGATCGTGTGCATGCGGTTCTCAGCTTCATCGAACTGTCTGGCGTAACGTGATTCAAAAACTTCTCCTGTGACTTCATAACCTTTTACTGCTGGCAGACAATGCATAAAGATCACATTTTCGTTTCCGGCTGCTTTTACCAGTTCCAAGTTGACCTGGTATGGCTGAAGGATAGCCTTGCGCTCGGCAAGTTTTTCCTCTTCCCCCATTGATGCCCATACATCTGTATAGATAACGTCAGCGCCCTTTACGGCTGCTTTGGGGTCTTCCGTTATCTCGATTGTAGCTCCCGATTCGCAATCTTCGGCTATTTTCCTGCATTCCGCAACAAGATCGGGATCTGGGAACAGGGACTTCGGAGAGCCTATTACAAAATGCATCCCCATCTTTGCTGCGCCTATCATCAGAGAATTTGCCATGTTATTGCGTCCGTCGCCTACGTATACGAACCTGATACCCTTAAGGTGTCCGAAATTTTCACGTATAGTTAGAAAATCAGCCAATACCTGTGTAGGGTGATACTCGTCCGTAAGCCCGTTCCAAACAGGTACGCCAGCGTATTTTGCCAGGTCCTCGACGACTTTCTGACTGAAGCCGCGGAATTCTATACCGTCAAACATACGTCCCAGAACTCTGGCAGTGTCTGCAACATCTTCCTTGTGACCGAGCTGGATATCGTTTTTGCCAAGATATTCGGGATGAGCACCTTCATCTATAGCTCCTACCGTGAATGCGCAGCGGGTCCTTGTTGATGGTTTTTCAAAAATAAGAGCTACGTTTTTGCCTTCAAGAAGGTTTCCCTTTATACCTGCGCGTTTTTTATTTTTCAAATCTTTTGCAAGATCCAAAAGGTATTCGATTTCCTGAGGTGTGTGATGTTTGAGTGATATCAGATGACGGTTGCGTAGATTTATTGCCATATTAATTCCCCCTTTATTTTTTCTATTAAAATTAACCAAAATATATAAACCATATTGCCAATAAATGAATCCGCTATTTTACTGGCCCTCTGTTGAGCGGCATGGTCATGCATCTGGGGCCGCCTCTTCCTCTTCCAAGTTCTGGTCCTTCCAGTTCAAGGACTTCTATTCCATTATCCCTGAGAAGTTCATTCGACATGCAGTTGCGGTTATAGGTCACTACCTTTCCAGGTGCTACAGCAAGCGTATTGCAGCCGTCATGCCATTGCTCCCTGTCTGTTTCAGCCTGATTTCTGCCTCTCATTTCGATCACGCGTATTTTATCGAAGCCGAGTTCCTCAGCTATCGCTTCCTTCCAATGCTCGAGAGGTTTTATTGATGCCAGTACGCCATTGTCGAAGTAGTCCAGCTGCCACACCTTCAGAACATCAATTATTGTAGGGAATATGGTGAATGCGTCTTTGTCCACCATTGTAAAAACAGTGTCAAGATGCATGCAGTAACGTTCCTTCGGCATTTCAAAAGCGAAGATTTTTCTTATCGGTGTTTTGTAAACAAGTTTACGCCCTATCCTCTGCACAGTAGTCGGGGCAGTTCTTTGGCTCACACCTATTGCCATTGCTTTATCAGAAAGCACAAGGAGATCTCCTCCTTCTACTTTGTGCGGCCATATTTCATCCGGGGCGTCACCGAAAAGTATATCCATCCCATTGAACCTGGGGTGGTATTTAGTTATATATTTCCAGTACAGTGGCTCTCTCTGACGGGCTTCAAAGGTCATCTGTCCTATTATTATGCCGTTTCCTACTGTTATTGCAGGATCTCTTTGAAAGTATAAATTTGGGATTGGGTGTATTGTGAATTCACTGCCGTTTTCTACAAGGGAAACAAGACTCAATGATGTTTTGCATATGCTTGCCGCTTCTTCCTTGCTGTATCCGGCTATCAGGTGTGATGCCAGATCTGCCGCCGGAAGCTCCATGAACACGCTTGACAATCCGTCCGAAACTCTTCTGTCCAGGCACTCATAGGAAAATACATCCTTAAGAAGCGACGCCCTTATTTCACTGTTTTTGATGACTTCTGCGAGGCAATCGCTGAAATAAAGGACCTCGCATCCTTCTCGTCGGAGAATATCTGCAAAATTGTCATGTTCCCTCTGCGCTTGTTCAAGCCATATCAGATCGTCAAAAAGCAACTCGTCCATATTATTGATAGTAAGCCTGTTCAACTCATTGCCGGGACGGTGAAGCATGACCTGTTTGAGCGGACCTGTTTCAGAAAATACACAAAATGGTTTTTGCTGGTACAAAATTTACACCTCCCTATAGGTTAGAAAAAGAGAAACAAATTATAAATATCTGACTGCTTTAGTAAAAAACATTGCATTGACACTATGTATTTTGCTTGTTGCCCCACAGGGGCATTTTTCTTATTTTTAAATTATATCACAATTAAAAATTAACCGCGATATTTTTTTAGTTCATAATAAATTGACCTCCGGAATAAAAACGTACCGAAGGCCAATCGTATCTCTATAATTTTTTTATCGCTTCCAAAAGTTTTTCTTGCAGACTTTCGGTTTTACCTCGGCAAATCGGAATGCCTTTACTGAAGATGATAAAACCGTCAGGCGTTCCCGCTATCCCGAGGTCAGCTCCGGCTGCTTCGCGGGGTCCGTTAACCTCGCAGCCCATTACCGCTATTGTAGTTCCGTCCTTTATGTCCTTAGGCAGAAGTTCTGCTACCATTGCCGCAAGTTTTTCTACATCGACCCTTTTTCTTCCGCATGTCGGGCAGCTTATCAAGTTGTAACCCCTCTGCCTTAGTTCAAGAGATCTTAAAATGTGGTATCCGGTTCTTACTTCTTCATAGGATGGAGCTGTAAGGCTTACCCGGATTGTGTCTCCTATACCCTGTGCAAGCATGACCGATATGCCTGAGGACGATTTCACTGTGCCCATAAGCCCGCTTCCCGCTTCAGTTATTCCTATATGTACAGGGAAAGGGTATTTTTGTGAAAGGATAGAGTTTGCTCTCAGTGTTTCAGGTACTGAGCTTGATTTTGCCGATATTATGATGTCTTGAAAATCATTGTCGGTAAGAATTTTTAGCTGTTCCTCAACCGCCAGCACCAAGGCTGACGACCTGTCTCCATTTGCAAGACAGAGCTGTCTGCTGTCAAGTGATCCGCCGTTTGCCCCTATCCTTATTACCGCTCCGGTCTCCTTTGCCAGCTTGATTAGATCGACAATGCCTGCATTATTGCGCATGTTTCCAGGATTTATGCGGATCGCCCTGCAGCCGCTTCCTAGAGCCGCTATCGCCAGTTTATGGTCAAAATGTATATCTGCCATTACGGTAACTTTTGAAACCTTGACAAGTTTCCTGAAATTATCAAGAAAAGATAAATCCGGGAGAGCTGTTCTTAAGAGCTCACATCCTTCTGATGCAAGTATCTCGCTTTCAGCTTCGCATCCCCGGATATCGGACAAGGGAGTTTTCAGCATACTTTCAACCCTTACCGGGGCATTCCCACCTATAGTTAGTCCGTCTATGCTGACCGTTTTTATACTGCCCATTATCGATTCTCCTTATTTTTTGAAAAGCCTTGCTATGTCATTGCCTGTTATATATATTATCAGTGTTATAAGAATGACAAAACCAGCATAATGTATCCATGACTCCCATTTTTGAGGGACTTTTTTCCCGGTGACCAGTTCAAACAGTATAAAAATTATCCTTCCGCCGTCAAGAGCCGGGAACGGGAAAAGGTTGAGCAGACCTAAATTAAGATTGATTACACCGAGAAATGCTATGAATGACCAGAACCCCTGCTTGAAGGCATCGCCGGCCATTACTGCTATACCTACCGGCCCGACTACGTCCGAATGGAGTTTGCCTGTAAGTACCATCCATATTCCCTGCAGCATTTCTATTCCCATATTCCACGAATAACTCAACCCCTGTGCAAAGGCCTTGCCAATCGGATAAAGCTGTCTTTCAGGCTGTACTCCGAGCAGGCGTCCGCCGCGTTTTTCGCTGTACGGTATATTTACTTTGAAATTTATCTGCCTTTCCTTGCGCTGGACAGTTATACTGAAGTTATCATCAGTTATTTTATCGTTTTGTATATTTAATTTGATGTCCGACCATTTATTCAAATCAACGCCATTTATCGATCTGATTATATCACCGGGCATTATGCCTGCTGACTGAGCAGGCGTGCCGTCCATTACTACGCCTACAGCAGGCCGTTCAAGGTCCAGAACGCCGTATCCGGCCAGCAGGGCCGCTGTAAGGAGCCAGGCAAGAATCAGATTGACCGCAGCGCCCGCAGCTATTACGACAAGACGTTCCCAAGGCTTTTTCCTGCTGAGGGAGCGTGAAGGATCATACCCCTCAATTTTCTGTTGTTCCTCTTTATCAGGATCGCCTTCCTCTCCCTGAAGCCTTACATATCCGCCTATGGGCAATGCCCTTAATGACCACAGGGTTTCACCTCTTTTTTTGCTCAATACGGACGGGCCCATTCCGAAAGAAAATTCATGAATCATAACATTGCGCCATTTTGCAGCTAAATAGTGCCCGCCTTCGTGCGATATGACGCATATTGATATGACTATCAGAAACGAAATTATGCTTATCAATAAGAGTGCCCCCAGTTTCTGCATATCTCCGAAGATATGCTCTGTCCTTCTTTTACAATATCAATAGCTTCATCAAGTGACTGAGGCTTTGTGCCGTTCCATTTTTCAAGTGTTTTCTGCACTACCTCGGAAATTGCAGTAAATGATATCCTTCCGTTTAAAAACGATGATACAGCCGCTTCATCCGCCCCAACCAAAAGCGGAGGATAAGCCCCGCCAAGTTTTCCGGCATTACATGCTAATCCAAAGCAGGGGAATATTGAACCGTTTATTTCCGTAAAATTAAGATCCCATTTATCTGGATGTATATAATCCAGCCCTGAATCAATTAGTTCAAGCCTGTAAGGCCATGCCACGGCAGCCGAGCCCGGCAGCCTCATATCCGGCTGAGAGAGCAGCATTTTCATAGTCCCGTCACAAAAGAGCACTATACCGTGCACCTGTGACGAAGGATGTATGAGAGCGCCTACTTTTTCAGCTGGAAGTCCAAAAAGCTGCATTGCCTCGATGCACTCGATACCCTTATTCATCAGTGTAGCGCTGTCGATCGTTATTTTTGCACCCATCTTCCATACAGGATGTTTCAGGGCATCTGAAGGTTTTACATGTCCAAGCTGTTCTTCTGTAAAATTTTTAAACGGGCCGCCTGATGCAGTCAGCCATATTTTTCTTATTTCGGAGCCGGGCTCATTTCGCATACACTGCCATACCGCACTGTGCTCGCTGTCGACAGGCCTTAACTGGTCAGGCCTTTTAACAAGAGGCATTACCCATGGGCCGGCTACAACTATACTTTCTTTGTTTGCAAGTGAAACATCCTTATCCGCCGTAAGGGCTGCCTGAAGTGCCTTGATTGCAGAAACGCCCGACGATGCAAAAACCACATGGTCTATTTCATCGTCATTTGCAAGATCCAGAAGAGAATCTACGCCTGTAAAGCATTTGAACCCTTCAGCGCTGAATCTGCCTGAACACGGGTTTGTAAGATACAGCTTTGAAGCTTTATGCATCAGGGCTAGTTCCATAAGCTTCTTTTCATTACTGCATGCGGCAAGACTTACCACATCAAAGCGCGAAGGAAATCTTCTGCATATATCAAGGACAGCTCCGCCTACGCTTCCGGTCGCACCTATTACGGCGATTTTAAGAGGCTTTGGGTTTTGCATCGTTTTTATCAGCCTATCAGTTCAAATATAACGAAAGCAAGGGTTCCGTTGACCAATATACTGTCGAACCGGTCCAGCATTCCTCCATGTCCTGGTATAAGTGATCCAGTGTCTTTCACACCAGCTTCGCGCTTAAGTACGGATTCGCCGAGATCACCGAGCTGTCCGGCTATCCCGCACATAAGCCCCATAAGCATTAGAGGAAGAGGCGGAAATGAAAAGATTAGAGCCAGAAATGAACCGCACAGAAAACTTGCGGCTGCTCCGCCGAAGAACCCTTCCCATGTTTTTTTAGGGCTGACCTTCTCGCATAGAAGATGTCTGCCTAGACGTCTTCCAACCATATATGCCGCTACGTCACAGCTCCATGTGCAGCAGAAAAGCGTTATAAGGAAAAGCGCGCCCAGCTCGTGCGTGCGGATAATTATCAGAAATGACCACGGAAGTATTACGTAAGCTATCCCTATTATGGTTGCACCCATATTTTCAAGGGCATTGCTTTCTGCGGTTACCTGACGGCGAAGCACCTCAAAAAAAAGAGCTATGAAGACAATGGTTGATATTGTGCATAGTATTGCCGTAAGGCTCATATCGACAGCCGCTCCTATAAGTATGAACGCCCCTGATGCCATGATCAGCCATGGTGATATATCGTGTTTCTTGGATAGAAGTTTATAGAACTCCCACAGCGACAGCATCGCAATTACGAAGACTATACACGGCCAGATAGTGCCGCCGGAAATAATACCTCCGATTATTGCCGTTACAATGAAAATACCGCTCAATGCCCTTATCTGCAAATCGGAATTAGATGTTATAAACGATTTAAGATTTTCCATATCTACGTTCCCTCCCGTAAAAATCAGAAATTGCCATTTCCAGATCTTCTTTCCCAAAGTCAGGCCAGTATTTGTCTGTAAAATAATATTCGCTGTACGAGCCCTGCCAAAGCCAGAAGTTGCTCATTCTAAGCTCGCCGCTTGTTCTGATAAGAAGATCCGGGTCAGGTATATCGGCCAGGTAGAGGTTTTCACGAAAAACTTCTTCATTTATCGGGGCAGAAATACCGGTTTTAATGATATTGTTAACGGCATCAATTATCTCCTGCCTGCCCCCGTAGTTAAGGCAGACAATGAGCTGCAGTTCGGTATTGTCAATGGTTTTTTCTTCAGCTTCTTTCAGCAGATTCTGTATGTCTTCAGGCAGTTCAGATAGTTTTCCCGCAAAACGGATGCGTGCATTTTCCTTATTAATTTCCTGTATTTTCGACTTTATATAATATCTGAAAAGACCCATGAGTCCCATGACTTCACTTTTAGGCCTTTTCCAGTTTTCGGTCGAAAAAGCATAAAGGGAAATATACGGTATTCCAAGCTCTTTAGCAGCCCTAAGTGTCCTTTCAACGGCGCGGACACCCTCATGGTGCCCCATTATCCGCGGAAGGCCTTTTGATTTAGCCCAACGCCCGTTTCCATCCATTACTATTCCGATATGCCGGATTTTTTTGTTTTCCATTTTTTTACCCGAATTTTATATTATTTGCAGTGCCTGTTTCCTTTATATATTCCCACTGTTTTTTTATTTCCTGTATATCTATCCATGTGAGATGTTTCGGACTGCCTTCTTTTGAAGATGCATTTCTCAAAAGATAACTGGGATGGAACATAGGCATTGCAGCTATGCCTTTCCATTCGAACCATCTGCCGCGTATTTTTGTTATCCCCTCATTTGTTTTCAGTATCCACCTTGCTGGTGTGTTTCCTAAAAGAATCATAAGGGCAGGGTTTATAAGCATTATCTGTGTCTGGAGATGTTTGTCGCAGGCCAGCATTTCTTCAGGTGAAGGGAGTCTGTTTTCGGGCGGCCTGCATTTTACTATGTTTGTGATATATACATCTTTTCTGTCTATTCCGGCTGCATTCAGTATCTGTGTAAGCAACTGGCCTGCTCTTCCTACAAAAGGAAGCCCCTGGTCGTCTTCATCGGCTCCAGGCGCTTCTCCTATAAACAGCAGCCTGCTGTGCGGGTCGCCGTCTCCGAATACTACATTTGTTCTTGTAGCTGCAAGCTGACAGCTTCTGCATTGAAAGGTATCAATCCGTGTATGTTTCCAAAGGGCATCCCACGCTTTTTCCTTTTCCTCTTTGGACATATCCATAAGTTTATTGGGCGTATCCATCAAATCAATACCTCCGTAATTATGATATCAACATTTTTAACGTCTATGCCTGTAAAATACCTGACGCTTACAGCTATCCTCTCTCTTATAAGAGAGGCCAGGCTCAGAAAAGTCTTGTCTCCTGTGCTTACAGTAATTTTTACAGAAATAGAAAGGCTTTCATCATCTCCGGAACTTATATTCACGTCATTTACTTTTGCAACCTGTGATGTCCTGGTCGCTATGAACGATACAAGCTGCCCTATCGCCTGAGGTTCTATGTGCACTTCTCCGTAAAAGCTGAATGGAGGGCGTACTATAGTCCTTTCGCCTTCACGGTTGTCTTTTGTTTTCCAGAAAACCCTCAGCTGTCCTACAAGTTTACCTGCAAAGTTTTTTCGTACCAGAAGGTGGGATACCGGTATGACATGCTGGCCCTTGCTGAAGCGTTCCCTGCGTGCCTTCTGTATCTCCTCCGGAGTGGCGATTTCTTCTATCCTGATTATCCTTGTGGGGTCAGGCAGATTAAGGCGTTTAAGAATACGTTCGGCCATGCTTTCAGATGTTGCTATAACCATTACTGAGCACGGAGATTCTTTTTTGAAAAAACTGATAACGTCATTTTTATGATCATCAAATTCAAACAGTGCACGTCTTATTGCGCTTACCTGATTCCGCTCGGATTTTGCGCTTTTGCCGCAAACTATGCTGCCTTTATAAATAACCAATCCGTCATCAATTATATAATCTGCGTCAAAAATTGACGCAACCATCTGCGCCCTCTGGCTTTTGCCTGTGCCGGCAGCGCCGATGAAGGCAAATGTAGTTATCCCTGAAAGGGTTGTCTCTTTATTTTGTGCAATATCATTATTTACAAAAGAGTCCATATTATTCTACCAGTTCGATACTGGCGCCAAGAGTCCTTAATTTGTCAACAAGGCCTTCATATCCGCGCCATACGTGCTGAAGATCGCAGACCAGGGTCTCTCCTTCGGCGGCAAGGCCAAGCAGTATAAGGGCCGCCCCTGCCCTGAGATTTGACGAATGCACCTCTGTACCAGTCAGTTTAGTTACGCCTGTTATTATTGCAGAGGTTTCCTGTATCTCAATTTTTGCTCCCATTTTTTTGAATTCGTTTATATGCATCAGCCGCGAATCAAACACACTCTCATGTATAACGCTCGTGCCCTTTGCCAGTGAAAGCGCCGCCATCAGCTGCGGCTGCGTATCCGTAGGAAAACCAGGATAAGGTGATGTCTTGACTGAAATGCCGTTAAGAGGCGCGATCCATCTGGCTGTTATTTCATCCATGAAAATATCGACGGATGCGCCTGCTTCACGAAGCTTTATGATCGTTGAATCGAGCAGTCCGGAATCTATCCCTTTTACTGTTACCGCGCCCTTGGTTATTATACCTGCAATAAGATATGTAGATGCCTCAATGCGGTCCGGTATTATTTCGGCGTGTGCAGAATGCAGCAAAGCCTGACCGGTTATCCTGATATTCGAGGTCCCGTCGCCTTTTATAGGTACTCCCATTAATCTCAGGACATTCGCGAGGTTGACTATCTCAGGCTCCTGTGCGGCGTTTTCAATATATGTTATCCCGTTAGCCAGGGATGCAGCCATCATTAAATTTTCAGTGGCTCCGACAGACGGATAATCAAGAGAAATCGTTGTTCCGTTAAGACGTCCCGCACTTGCGTAGACTGAGCCGTGATCAAGATCTATCACGGCTCCCATCTTAGATAATCCCTTCAAATGGAAATCGATGGGCCTGCTTCCTAATACACATCCTCCCGGCAATGGCAAAACTGCCCTGCCACATCTTGCAACCAAAGGTCCAAGAACCAATGAAGAGGCCCTCATTTTGCGGACAAGGTCTGCCGGGGCATCCCAGTTTAGCTTTTCAGGTACGTCTATAGTCATACAGTTTTTTTCAAAAATCACGGATATGCCAAGATGCCTGAGAAGGTCAGACATCGTGTGTATGTCATACAGGTCAGGTACTTTTTCAAGCGACAGTCTTTGCCCTTTAAGAAGAATTGATGCGGCCATAATCGGCAGGGCTGCATTTTTTGCGCCCTGTACATCAACAGTACCAAACAGCGGGATCCCGCCCCTAATAAGCATCTTATCTTCCAATAACAGTCACTCCTGTCCCTTTATTGCAAAAACGAAATTTCAGCCTAACCAAGATCAGCTTTCAGGGCTTCTGCAATCTTTAAAGAAGCCGTTCCGTTGCCGAATGGCTGCGCATCGCATCTTTTTTCTATGCTGTTGTAATACTCACTGCTGACCAGCAGTTCGGATGCTTTTTTTATGATTTTTTCCCTATCGACTCCGACAAGTATGCCGCTGCCGTTTTCTACGGCTTCAGGACGCTCCGTGACATCGCGCAGGATTAGCACAGGCTTCCTTATGGCGGATGCTTCCTCCTGTACCCCGCCGCTGTCGCTCAGTATGAACCTTGATGTGTTCATCGCCCACACAAAATCGGGATAGTCAAGGGGATCGCACAGTATAACCTGTTTTTTACCGCCGAGATTCTTTTTTATCGTTTCTCTCACAGCCGGGTTTTTATGCATCGGTATAACCATCCAGAGTTCAGGATGAAGGTCAAGCAGCTTGTTCAGCGCACTGCATATATTTTCCAGAGGCTCTCCCCATGATTCCCTACGATGGGCCGTGACCAAAAGAAATGGCGCATTTTCAGGCAAAAGCCTGAGATCTTCACATGCCGGTTTTTCAGTTGCCTTCACAGTGTAAAATAGTGCGTCAATAACTGTGTTTCCGGTCACTAGTATATTTTTTTCAGGAGTACCTTCCTTGATCAGGTTTTCCTTTGCCAGAGGTGTAGGAGCAAATGCCCACGTTGTTATCCTGTCAGTGAGTACACGGTTCATTTCCTCAGGAAAAGGAAGGTACATGTTATTGCTTCGCAGTCCGGCCTCAACGTGTCCGACAGGAATTTTTCTGTAAAAACCAGCAAGTGCGGCGGCAAGTGTAGTTGTTGTATCACCGTGCACAAGGACTGCGGAAGGCTTGACTGTGTCAAAATATTCGCCTGATCCTGTCAGCACGGATGATGTTATATGGTCAAGCGACTGGCGTTCTTTCATAATATGCAGATTTATGTCTGCAGTCAGTTTAAAATGTCCCAGGGCCTGGTCCAGCATTGCAGCATGCTGCCCGGTCGCGAGTATCTTTACATCGAAAAAATTCTGCCTGCGCAGTGCAAGAACGACAGGAGCCATTTTTATTGCTTCCGGGCGAGTGCCGACAACGCAGACTATAACTTTTTGATACATATCCGGTTCCTCCTATTTTTGCCATTTTGCTGAAAACAGTATGCCGTGTCATTTTCACAGGGTAAAAATGTACTGTACTGTGCCCAAGCAATCAAGCATACATACTATATTATCTTTACTCCAAGGAGCCTGAATCCCATTATTATAAGGAACACATGCGCCGTACCCAGAATAGCCAGTGTCTGCAGTTTTGAAAAGCCCGCATCCTGAAGCCTGTGATGTCCGTGTCCCCTGTCAGGTGCGAAAGGCGATTTTTTCGTTAAGACCCTTCTTGTCATAGCCACCAGGGTATCGACTACAGGGACACCTCCTATCAGCAAGAGTATAAGCGAAAGGGAAATTATTCCTTTGCCGAAGATATCGGGGAAAATATTCCATGACAAATGAGATGCACAGATATACCCCAGCAATGTACTGCCTCCGTCGCCAAGAAATGTCCTGGGGTGCGGAAAATTCCACAGCAGTACGCCGAAAACCAGCCCGGCGATGGGCATCCATGCTGCCGGGTTGCCGGCAAACAAAGCCATGATAGAAGTTATCAGCGTCATTGTAAGGCAAAGGCCATCCATGCCGTCTATGAGATTATAGGCATTTGTCGTGCCTGATATCCATAAAATAAGGAGCACTCTCTGCCATAATGGTATGGGCAGCGGATATGCAACCCACGCCGACGCTGCAAGATGAAAAAACAATCTCATAAGCGGCGGCAGCGGATGCATGTCATCCATGTAGCCTACAATAAAGACTAAAGTTGCCCCTGTAGCTATATAGGGCACCTCTACGCCCGGATTGCCCACAAAAAGCGCCCAGAGCAGGTATCCGCTCCATAGTACGATACCTGCTCCGCGCGGCATTATATCATGATGTTTTTTCCTGCCCCCCGGGATATCAAGCAGCCTGAATTTATGGGCCAGACCAATAGAAACAGGTGTTGTTATGAGCCCCCATAAAAAAGTGACAAGGGTAAAGAGATATATTGACAGCACTATCTCACCCCTAACTTAATTTCATTTATTTCGTTCCGAACAGCCTGTCTCCCGCATCTCCCAAACCCGGCACTATATAGCCGTGATCATTAAGGTTGCTGTCGACTGCAGCTGTATAAATATCAACATCAGGATGTTCCTTATGAAATTTAGCAATGCCTTCAGGCGCCGAAAGGAGCGAAACAAGAGAAATCCTCTTGCCGCCTTTGTTTTTTATGTGGCTTATCGCGGCAACCGCTGATCCTCCTGTAGCGAGCATGGGGTCTACAACGAAAATATCACGCTCTGAGATATCCTTTGGTAATTTACAGTAGTAATCCACAGGTTTGAGTGTCTCAGGGTCCCTGTAAAGTCCGATATGTCCAACCTTGGCATTTGGAATAAGTTTCAGTATACCTTCCACCATTCCCAATCCTGCTCTTAATACCGGTACAATAGCAAGCTTTTTTCCTGAAAGTGTGAAGACGCGGGTTTTTGCTACCGGTGTTTCGATTTCAATCTCCTCAAGGGAAAGATGCCGTGTTATTTCGTAGACCATAAGACCGGCAACTTCCTGCACAAGATCTCTGAAATCCTTTGAAGAAGTGTTTTTATCGCGCATAAGTCCTAGCTTATGGCGTATGAGCGGATGATCTATTACTACCGTACGCCCCCCACCTGAACTTGAAGTGCATACTGTAGGATTTGTCTCAGTTGAATGATTGTGCTCATAAGCTGATATTTTATCGAGCCTGAATTCATGACGGCCGCCCTCAAATTCCTCTTTCAGCCACGTGTCGACTATTTCTTTTGCAAGATCAGATCCCGTTACTCTGCTTCCGATTACAAGCACATTTGAATTATTGTGCCTGCGGCTCATGGCTGCAGTAAAGTGGTCGTGGCAGAGAGCCGCTCTTATTCCAGCGACTTTGTTTGCCGTGATGCTCATTCCTATTCCGGTTCCGCAAAAAAGCATCCCACGGTCAGCTTTATGGCTTGCTACCGCTTCCGCTGCCCTGAAACCCCAGTCGGGATAATCGACACTGAGGTCTCCTGACGATGTGCCGCAGTCGATAATCTCATAACCGTTTATATTAAGATAATCTTTTATTTCTTCTTTAAGTTTATATCCGGCGTGGTCTGAACCTAACGCTATTTTCATCTGCAATCCTCCCACTGTATATTTTAAGTTAAGATATTATTTTACACTTTTATTTGGTTATCTGCGATATCATTTCACCTGCGAAAGTATACGGATCTATTTTTCTCGAAGCAAGCTCATCAAGTATGCCTGATTTTTTGCGTTCTATCCATCTGTCCTCTATAAGTCGCGATATTTCGCCCCTTAATATTGCTTCCACTTCCATTTCAAGCTGTGAATATCTTCTTTTTTTGCCTTCATCAGAATTATGCAGATAATCCCAGTGACGGTTAAGTATATTTTTAGCATCATCTATCCCGGTGTTGTTTTGTGAAGAAACCAACGTTACAGGAGGTATCCATGCCTTTTCACCCAGCATCTTAAGCATGACCTGCACATCGGCTGCAACTTTGTCCGCACCTTCCCTATCAGCTTTGTTAACAACGAACGCGTCGGCTATTTCCATTATTCCTGCTTTCATTATCTGAACATCGTCTCCCATTCCAGGTACAAGCACAAGGCAGACTGTGTCGGCTATTTTTATTATATCGACTTCCGACTGACCTACTCCGACCGTTTCGATCAATACTATATCGAATCCGCACGCATCAAGTATAAGTGCAGCTTCATGTGTGGCCCTGCTTACTCCGCCCAAATGTCCTCTTGATCCCATGCTTCTGATGAATACATTAGCATCAAGTGCGTGGCTCTGCATACGGAGCCTGTCTCCAAGTATCGCTCCTCCGGTGAATGGGCTTGACGGGTCTATTGCTATTACGCCTACACTCTTATTATCTGCTTTGAACTCTGCAATAAGTCTGTCCACAAAAGTGCTTTTACCTGCTCCTGGGCTTCCTGTTATACCTATTACCTGAGCTTTCCCTGTCCTGGGATAAACCTTTTTCATTATTTCCTTGGCGTCAGGACTGTCTGCTTCTACGAGGCTTATCAGTCTGCCTATGGCCCTCGGGCTGCCTGCAAATGCGCTGTTGAGCAACTTGTTGTTCATTAAAAAATCAACTCTCCCTGCTATTTATTAAAAAGTATGTCTATACCGGCAAAGCAATAAAAACCAAGTCCTATTGCTCCTGCAAAAAGAAAACCAAGAAGCACGCGCAGATAAAGCACGAAAGCCGGGCTTCCAGGCCATTTGCCGGACTGTATATTTACTACCATTCTGGCTACTACAAGAGAAGCACCAAAAAGTGCCAGCGCAACTAAAGCCTGGAGATTTACTGCCGGGATATTTTTTAAAACATCAAACAAAACAACATGCACCCTTTCAAAATGGAAGGTTGGCTACTCAAAAAAAAGAGAGGAGAAAACTCCTCTCAGAATAATAACTCTTGAAGTCATTAATGTCATTTGTTTTTTGCTCATATTGCTGAAAGCTGGCATTTTGAATCGGATCTTTCATCCTCATGTAACTGCCTCAGCACAGCAACGCATACCTCCAATGCACGTTTGCCGTCCTTGATTCCGACCATGGGCTGACGGCCTTCCCTGACGCAGGATATAAAATGCTGAAGTTCCATTTTAAGCGGTTCCGTCTTTGGAAATACAGGATGCTCCATCACTTCGACTATGTTTCCTCCGCTTTGTCTTACGCATCTCTGTATCGAAATGTCCTGTGTCTCATAGTCGACGGTTATATACCTTTCAGCTTCAGTTATTTCCATCTGCCTCAGACGTTTTTCTGAAACGCGGCTCACAAGTATCTGGGCCATTGCACCATTGGCAAAGGTAAGCTGCGCGGAGGCGATATCTTCATGGTCTGTCCTTATACAGCGGCCCATTGCTGAAATGGTAACTATTTCGGAATTTATAAGAGAAAGTATTATGTCCACATCATGAATCATAAGGTCAAGCACGACCCCAACATCACTTATACGCGGAGAGAACGGACCCATCCTGTGCGTCTGTATGAAATACGGCTCTTTTACAAATTCGCGTACATGCTGGACCGCGCTGTTGAAACGCTCAATGTGTCCCACCTGTAATATCAGGTCTTTTTTCACGGCCAGTCCCAGGAGTTTCTGAGCCTCATCAACACTTGTAGTTACAGGTTTTTCAATAAGCACATGTATGCCCCGCTCCATCGCTATCTTCGCTACTTCATAATGGTGGCTTGTCGGGACTACTATACTCAGAGCGTCAGGCTTTGCCTGTTTTATAAAATATTCAATATCACTGTAAGCTGTAACGCCTAACGGGTATGCGACGCCGTGCGCCCTCTCCTCGTTGATATCGACAACTCCGACAAGCTCTGCTCCGAGTATTTCAGTATATACCCTGGCGTGATGCATGCCTAAATGTCCGACGCCTATGACGCCTACTTTGATGTTTTCCATTTTTATTCACCCCGCGCTGCTTTTGATACTTCTGTTAGTTTTTCATTCTATTTATTTCTTTTAAAATTCTCACTCTGCAGATTCATTTTATGGCATTTCCAGCCAAAAGAAAAATTCTGTTTTTTTTATCACCTGCGCGGTATGAGTATAAGTATTCATGTCCGCAGGAAGTACATGCACTGAAAATATTTATGTTTACGTCCGGTACTCCTGAATAAATCAGCTGTTCCCTTATCTGCCCGCTGAGGTCGAAATATACGATGTCTTCATTTATGCGAAAATTTGATTCGTTAAAAATTTTCAGTGCTGTAACGGTGAGCGGATCATCTTTTCTGCGGCAGTAACATTGCTTGCATATACACGGACCTATCCATGCCCATGCTTTGCCTTTAAAATCTGAAACACCGAACCTGCTCTTGACATTTGATATGGAAACTGATGTGATGTCTTTTACTGTACCGGAAAAGCCCGAGTGAAGTATAAGCATCCATGGATCAGGATATACTGCTGCTATCACTACAGGGACACAGTCCGCAAAGCGCAGGCTGGCACAGCAGTCTGATTTGCCAGTAATCAATATTCCGTCTGCTTCAGGGCGTATGGGAAGAGAATATTTCATTTCAGCATCTATTATATCTGAGCCATGGACCTGAACAGGAGCGACCAAGTTAATATTATTATATTTATAGGACATATTATTCCAAATTTTAACCGGATCGCCTTCGGCAATGTCCATTATGTTCCCTTTGCAGTATAAAGAAGCAAAAAAAATATCACTCAAATCTTCAGGCATGACAAGATCAGTCATAAACTGACCGTCGTCCAGGTAAGACCTAAATCCGCCTGATTTCATGGCTGTTTCCCTTTACATAGCCTGCCAGATACAAACTTCCGCAGCAAACTGTAAACGATTTTTCCGACATAGAAATATTTATTGCATTTACAGGATCGTCATAATACATATCAGTTGTTCTGAGGCCGGCCTTATTCGCATTTAAAAATAGTTCCGAAGCAGGCATGCAGCGTTCCATATCAGGGACCTGCGTGCAGCGTACCGTCGCGTCCAGTGTTTTAAAAATCTTAAGCGCGCTCATGATATCCTTGTCCTTCATCATTGCAAGCACAATACAGACTTGCTTTCCTTCTGCAATGCTTCTGATTGTTTCAACCAGCCGTGTGATCCCGTGCGGGTTATGGGCTCCGTCGCAGATAAGTACAGGGTCTTCGTTTATGAGTTCAAAACGTCCCGGCCAGCGTGTATTTGCGACTCCGATGTGTATCGAGCTGTTGTCTATTTTATCGAAAGCGCCTTTATTCAGGTATTTAAGCACATATGCAGCCATTACTGCGAGTACTGAATTATCGGCCTGGAATGTTCCGATCAGCGGAGTGTGATAATCTGAATGCAGGCATTCAGTTTCGATATAAAAATCAGTTCCGTTAAGCGATGTTCCATTTAATCCGTAGCTGCACAACCTTCTCAGTACCTGTGCCGGAGTTTTGCTTATCTTTGAATGTGCAAAAAATAAATCTTCGACTTCTGCTTCGCCTCCTGCAAAAATTGCCTGGACACCGGCCCTCATTACAGCGAATTTTTCTTTTGCGATATCAGATATTCTGTTTCCAAGATATTCTGTATGATCCATGCCTATAGGTGTAATTATGCTTAGGATTACATTTTTAAGTATGTTTGTCGCATCCAGCCTGCCGCCCAGTCCGGCTTCGATTACTGCGATATCTGCATTTTCCTCTGCAATTATCATAAAAGCGGCTGCTGTTATAAGTTCAAAATATGTAGGTCTGTTATTCCTTAAATAATCACAGATGGCTATATGGTTTTCAATTTTTGAAATGAAATAGTCCCATTTTGCAGGGCTAATATCCGTACCGTCGACCTGAAGCCTTTCTCCGAAGGAAACAAGATGAGGACTTGTATAGATAGCTGTCCTGTACCCGGATTTACAAAGTATTGAAGCAAGCGTTGCAGCTGTCGAGCCCTTGCCGTTCGTTCCTACTATGTGCACTGCTTTAAAAGAACGCTCAGGGTTCCCTGCAAGCGAAAGCAATCTGGAAAGCCTGGCAAGGCCAGGATGGATTCCCGGGCTTGCCAGACTTATAAGTTTTTTTTCTACAGCACTGAATTTATCATTTTCATTCATATTCAGTCAGTCAGATTTTTAAGGTTTTCATTTATGCGGCTTATTTTGGCCTCATTTTCCTGCATCTGTGATTTTTCCTTCAAAATCACTTCTTCAGGAGCTCTTTCCACAAACTGTTTGTTAGACAGTTTTGTGCGGCTTTTTTCAACGTCTTTCTCAAGTTTTGAGAGATCATTCCTTAGCCTTTGTATTTCTTTGTCGACATCAAGCAGATCTCCCACAGGCAGATATATCTGCACGTCATCAAGGACCGTCGCAAGGCTCCGTTCAGGTTTTGCGCATTCGCATTCTATAATGTCTATTTTTTCAACCTTGCTCAGAAGGCGTATCTGTGATTCAGAGTCAGTTATAAGGTCGACCTTGCCCTTATTATGGACGTACAAAGCAACCTTAGGTATGCACTGCTGAGGAGCGATCCTTGCCTCTGCCCGCAGATTACGTACGGAATGTATTATGTCTTTAATGAAATCCATATCCGATATGGACTTTTTATCTATACTGCCGACCAATGGCTCAGGCCACCGGCTATGCTCGATAATATCACAGCCGAACGGGAAAGCCTGCCATAGCTCCTCTGTGACGAAAGGAATAAACGGATGCAGGAGCTTAAGTACGTCCTCGAATACTGTCAGCAGTACTGCCTGTGTGCTTCTGCGCCTTGCTTCACCTTCATCGCCGCGCAGCGCAGGCTTTGAAAGTTCAAGATACCAATCGCACAGCTCTCCCCAGACAAAATCATACATCAGCCTTGCAGATTCTCCGAAAAAATATCCTTCCAGCAGGCGCGTCATCTCTGCTGATACCTGTGACATCCTGTTTATTATCCATCTGTCCTGCAGCCTGAGCTCTTTTTCATCCCACTTCTGTCCATTTTCTGCATCCTCAAGGTTCATAAGTGCGAAACGGCTTGCGTTCCAGAGCTTGTTCATGAATAAACGGTAAGTTGCTATCCTCTCGGTGGAAAGGAAAATATCGCGTCCCTGTACTGTAAGCGCAGCCAGTGTGAATCTTAGGGCATCAGCTCCGTAATCTTTGACGATGGTAAGCGGATCTATTACATTGCCGCGGGACTTGCTCATTTTCTGTCCTTTTTCGTCCCTCACAAGAGCGTGTATATAGACGTCATGGAAAGGAACTTCGCCTTTCATCCCTTCAAGGCCGAACATTATCATTCTGGCGACCCAGAAGAATATAATATCAAATCCGGTTACAAGGACGGATGTCGGGTAAAACTTTTTAAGCAGTTTAGTATCCTCGGGCCATCCCATTGTGGAAAATGGCCAGAGCGCGCTTGAGAACCAAGTATCAAGAACATCCTCATCCTGCCTCAGCTTTGTGTTGCCACATTTCGGACATGAGGCAGGGGCTTCCGTTTCAACAATTACTTCGCCGCATTCATCGCAGTACCATGCCGGAATGCGGTGTCCCCACCACAACTGGCGTGAAATACACCAGTCGCGTATGTTCTCCATCCACTGGTAGTATACGTTGGTCCACTGGTCGGGGACAAAACTTATCTTTCCCGACTGCACCGCCGCCACTCCGGCGTCTGCAAGCGGTCTTGTCCGTACGAACCACTGTTCTGAGAGATACGGCTCTATTACAGTATGGCAACGGTAGCACTCACCTACCGAATGTCTGATGTCCTGTATTCCAAGCAGAGTATTCTCCTTTTTCAGGTCCTCTACTATACGCTCCCTTGCTTCAAACCTGCCGAGTCCGGCATACTTGCCTGCTTCCTCACTCATGATCCCGTTATCGTCGATGACCTGTATCTGTTCAAGGTTATGTCTCTGTCCTACAAGAAAATCGTTGGGGTCATGCGCCGGTGTTATTTTGACGCAGCCCGTACCGAACTCAGGGTCGACCATGTTGTCTTCTATGACTGGTATAACACGTCCCACTATCGGCACTATTACTTTTTTGCCAACAAGGTGGCGGTTTTTCTCATCTCTTGGGTGGATGGCTATTGCAGTATCGCCGAGAATTGTTTCAGGGCGTGTAGTCATTACTATGACCTGTCCGTCTCCGTCAGCAAACCTGTATGATACTTCATAAAATTTGCCGTCTTTTTCACTGTGCTCGACTTCGAGGTCGGAAAGTGCGGTATGGCATCTCGGGCACCAGTTGATAAGATACTTGCCGCGGTAAATTAAATCTTTTTTATAGAGGTCTACAAAAATTTTACGTACAGCTACGGAAAGCCCTTCGTCCATTGTAAAGCGTTCCCTGTCCCAGTCACACGAAGCACCTAGTTTTTTAAGCTGATTGATTATTGTGCTGCCGTACTGTTCTTTCCATTCCCATACTTTTGATACAAACGCTTCGCGCCCGAGGTCATGACGAGTCACGCCTTTAGCGGCAAGGGAACGTTCAACTACGTTCTGTGTCGCTATGCCTGCATGATCTGTCCCGGGGAGCCATAATACCTCATATCCCTGCATCCTTTTTGTCCTGCAAAGAATATCCTGCAGTGTGTTGTCAAGCGCGTGCCCTACGTGAAGCGATCCTGTCACATTGGGCGGCGGGATTACAATCGAGAACTGCGGTTTTGCAGATTCAGGGTCAGCTTTGAAAAGTCCTTCTTCAACCCATCTGGCATACCATTTGTCTTCAATCGGTGCTGGATCATAACTCTTGCTCAATACCGTCTTTTCGGGACCCATATGGTCTTCCTCCTACATGAATACGCCTGGTGGCTGTATCCGAATCTATTTACCCATCCCGATCGGGCCGGCCGTTCCGGCTCCTCGGGTATACAGGTCATCTTTTTTTCTTTTCATCAAGTAAATCAAGTTTTGCCATTTCATTCATTATAGCTATTATTCCATCTCTCAGAGCTTCCATTTCCCTGTCGTTTGTTCCTGATGTTATAAAAGGAGGGAGAACTGAGTCAAGTCCATTTTTCATGTAAGTCTGGTAAAGACCTTTACGTTTCCCAGGAGAAATTTTATCTCCTTTTGTGAAAACTACAAGCCTTGGCATATTCATGCTGTCGAGCCATCCTGTAAGTTCATTATCATTTGCAAGCGGTCCGTGTCTGAAATCTATCAGGTGTATGACATATGCTATAGGTCTGTCCATGCCGAAATAATCTTCTATCAGCTTCCACCACGTACGCCGTTCGTCAAAACTGCGTGCAGCATAGCCGTATCCCGGGATATCTACAAGCGTGAGTCTATCGCTGCCGCTTTCGATTCTGTAAAAGTTTATACTCCTGGTTTTACCTGGAGTAGAGCTTACTTTTGCTATCTTTTGCCCGAGCAGTGCATTTATAAGAGTGGATTTTCCTACGTTGGAACGCCCAAGCAAAACTATTTCAGTGGTCTCCGCAGGAGGAAGCTGCTGCTTATTGAATGCAGTACACATAAGTTCGGATTTCCATACGCACATAGTTTTATTCTCCCGGCCTCAGCGCAAGTTCGAAGACTTTCGTGATTTTAGATACATAATTGAAAGTCATTCCTTTTTTTACCCAATCGGAAAGTTCCTCAATATCAGCCTTGTTATCTTCAGGCAGTATTATTTTTTTGATCCCAAGACGTTTGGCTGCGAGCACCTTTTCCCTCAGCCCGCCTATAGGGAGAACATCTCCATGCAGTGTCATTTCGCCTGTCATTGCGAAAGAAGAGTCTACAAGGCGTCCTGTCAGTGCCGAACATAAGGAAAGTGCCAGCGTTATACCTGCCGACGGACCGTCTTTCGGCACTGCGCCCTCAGGTATATGGATATGTATATCTTTTTTCTGCCATTCAAACTGCGTAAGATTGTATATCTCGGCATTCGATCTCAGGTAGGCAAGCGATGTCTGAGCCGATTCCTGCATTATGTCACCGAGATTTCCTGTGTAGGAGACATGCCCGTTGCCTTCCATCACTGCGGATTCGATAAGTATGACCGCGCCGCCGGTTTCCGTCCATGCAAGCCCTATCGCTGTCCCTATCGGATCCTCTTTGGGTATCCTTGTTTTATGCAGTTTAGGTGCGCCGAGCATATTTTTCATAATTTCCTTTGTTATCACGACGGGTTTTATGAGGTTTACGGATCTGTCATCTTTGCCGGCAATATTTGCAGCTATTTTTCTTGCAATTTTTGATAGCTGCCTGTCGAGCCCGCGTACCCCGGCCTCCATTGTATATGCTGCTATTATGTTTTTAAGCGCAGATTCTGGTATCTGTATCTCATCCGGCTTAAGTCCGTGTTCCTTAAGGATGCGCGGCAGCAGGTGTTTCTTCGCTATTTTTACTTTTTCCTCTGCCACATAACCAGGAAGATAGATCATTTCCATCCTGTCCATCAAAGGCCTTGGAATTGTCGCCGTAGTATTTGCAGTGGTAATGAACATTACTTTGCTTAAATCAAAAGGCACTTCAAGGAAATTATCAGTGAAATTGAAGTTCTGTTCAGGGTCCAGAACTTCAAGCAAAGCAGCTGCCGGATCCCCTCTGAAATCAGTTCCGATTTTATCTATTTCATCCATAAGAAGGACCGGATTATTGGTGCCTGCCTGTTTTATCTTCTGTATTATCCGCCCCGGCAGCGCTCCCACGTAAGTGCGCCTGTGTCCCCTTATCTCTGCCTCGTCACGCATACCGCCCAGCGACATGCTAACAAATTTTCTGCCCATTGTCCTGGCTATGGATTTCCCCAGAGAAGTTTTCCCAACTCCCGGAGGACCCACAAAGCACAGGACCTGCGCGCGCATGTCATTTGCCGCAAGTTTTCTGACGGCAAGAAACTCCATGATGCGTTCCTTTACTTCATCAAGGCCGTAATGGTCTTCTTCGAGTATTTTGCGTGAATCCTTCAGATTCAGGTGATCTTCAGAAGACCTCTTCCATGGAAGCTCGGACAGCCATTCAATATAAGTCCTTGATACAGTGGCTTCTGGTGATATCGGAGACATCCGCGAGTATCTGTCAATTTCGCGGCTGAGCTTCTCTTCAACTTCCTGCGGCATTTCTGTCTCACGGGCTTTTTTACGCAGTTCTTCGACATCGGATAACGGGTTGCTGTCACCCAGTTCCTCCTGTATGACCTTAAGCTGTTCTCTTAGGTAATATTGGCGCTGTCCCTTGTCTATCTCTGCTTTGACCTTCTCCTGTATGTCATGCTCCATTGCAAGGAATTCATTTTCCCTGATGAGAAGTTTTAAAAGGAAACGAAGCCTTTTGACTACATCTTCGGTTTCGAGTATTATCTGCTTTTCCGCATGCTTGAGTACGCTGTTCGACGCAATTATATCTGCGAATACATCAGGATCGCTTATCTCTTCCGCTGCCCTTGCTACTCCGTCCGGCATTTTAGGGTTAAGCCTGGCATATGTCCCGAACTCTGACAGTACTGTCCTGCGAAGCGCCTCTGCCTCTGTCGCAGCCCCAGTGACGGCAGCAGATATTTTTTCAAGTTCAGCTTCGAGAAAATTTTCTCCCTGGATAAAATGGACTGCTTTGCAGCGCCATCCGCCCTCAAGCACGGCCTTTACCGTGGCATCAGGCATACGTACTGTCTGCAGTATCTTGCACAGTGTCCCTACTGTAGATAATTCTGAAGGATCAGGGTTTTCAGTGGCCGGGTGTTTTTGTGCAGTTAAAAAAACAAGATGTCCCCTTGAATTAGCTTCTTCAAGAGCACGTACAGAACGCGGCCTGCTTACAAACAGAGGTGCGATAACACCTGGAAAAATTATAGTATCACGCACCGGCACTACTGGATGTATCAGCATTAAACTGCCTCTCTTGCATCTTTCATGGTTTTTATAGGTTTTTCCAGACCATTGACGACATTTTCCGTAACTGTAAGCTTGGATATATCCGAGGCCTTCTCAGGCAGCTCGAACTGCATATCCAGCATCAGTGATTCGAGTATCGTTCTCAGTCCCCTCGCGCCTGTATTCAGTTTGGCACCTCTTTGCGCTATTGTGCGAATCGCCTCATCCGTGAACTCAAGCTCTATCCCTTCAAGAGAGAAAAGCTTTTTATATTGCTTAAGAGGGGCATTACGGGGTTCCTTAAGGATTTTGATGAGTGTCTCTTCAGTGAGACCTTCAAGTGCAACCAGCACAGGCAGCCTTCCTATAAACTCCGGAATAAATCCGTAATACCTCAGATCATCTGGCTGTATCTGCTTCAGCAGTTCATAAGAAGAAGAATTTTTCTTTAGATTGCCAGTGATTTCACCGCAGAATCCTATACCTTTTTCACTTGTACGTTTAGCGATTATTTTTTCAAGTCCGTCAAAAGCGCCGCCGCAGATGAATAAAATATTGCTTGTATCCATTGGTATCATATCCTGGTGAGGGTGTTTGCGCCCGCCTTTAGGAGGTATGTTTGCTATTGTGCCTTCTATGATTTTTAAAAGTGCCTGCTGTACTCCTTCGCCGGATACGTCCCTGGTTATTGAGACGGATTCCGATTTGCGGGCAATCTTATCTATTTCATCAATATATATGATGCCTTTCTGGGCAGAAGTAATATCAAAATCGGCAGCCTGAAGCAGCCTGAGGAGAATATTCTCAACATCCTCTCCTACATATCCGGCTTCAGTAAGCGTAGTGGCATCTGTTATCGCAAACGGAACGTTGAGCATTTTCGCCAGGGTTTGCGCAAGCAGCGTTTTTCCGCTGCCTGTAGGACCTACCAGCAATACGTTGCTTTTCGGAAGATCGACATCGTCATCCCCTGATGCCGGGTTCATAATGCGCTGATAATGGTTGTAAACTGCTACAGACAACACTTTTTTAGCATGATCCTGCCCAATGACATACTGGTCAAGAAATTTTTTAATTTCAGTAGGTTTGGGCAGTTTCTCTAAATTATTTGTTGGTTTATAGTCTGTTTTTATTTCATTATTTGTTTCTTGAGAGATATCGGTGTCAATATCCCCGTCCCTAAGTATAACATTGCACAGCTGGATGCAGTCGGAGCATATATAAGCACCGGCAGGCCCTGCGATAAGCTTTGATACTTCATCCTGGCTCTTCCCGCAAAAAGAGCAGCGAGGTTTTCTGCGTAAACTGTCATCCTTATTTTTTTGGCTGCGGTCATACATTATGATGCACCTCAATCATTTCAATAATATTAATTATTGCTAAAAGTCAGGGGATTCCCCCGACCGGAATCCCCTGAGAAGCTTAGTTGGTCAAGTCAGCGTTTTTCAATAACCTTGTCAACGATGCCGTATTTGATAGCCTCTTCCGCTGACATATAAAAATCTCTGTCCGTATCTGTCTGTATACGTTCAATAGGCTGCTTTGTGTGTTTTGCCAGTATACCGTTAAGTGTTCCCCTTGTTTTTAATATTTCATTTGCCTGTATTGCTATATCGGCAGCCTGTCCCTGGGCCCCTCCAAGCGGCTGGTGTATCATCACCCTGGAATTTGGCAGTGCAATCCGTTTGCCATGGGCTCCCGCCGCCAGCAGAACAGCAGCCATGCTTGCGGCCTGCCCTGTGCATATCGTTGATACCGGCGGTTTGATATACTGCATCGTGTCATATATTGCAAGCCCAGCTGTAACTACGCCTCCGGGACTGTTAATATACAGGTAAACATCTTTTTCAGGATCTTCGCTTTCAAGAAAAAGCAACTGTGCAACAATGACATTTGCAACGGAATCATCTATAGCCGTGCCAAGGAATATTATCCTATCCTTCAAAAGCCTGCTGTAAATATCATATGAACGCTCGCCTCTCCCTGACTGCTCTATCACCATTGGGATCAGATAAGACATTTTCTATTCCTCCCTGCATTTATAAATTACATAAAATTTCCAGTCTGACCTTATTCTTCTTTTTCAGATTTTATATCTGAGTCTTCTGCATCTGCAGGTTTATTTTCTTCAGTTTCCTTGATTTTTACTTTTGTTATAAGGAAATCTATAGCTTTGCGGTTACGTATTTTTTCAGCTATTTCAAACAGGCGGTCCCTGTCCTCGTAAATGTAGTCCTGAAGCTTCTTGGGATCTATGCGTGAGGCTATGGCGATCCGCTGTATTTCTGTATTGAGCTCTTCCGGTGTCCATTCTATGTTATTGTCATCAGCCAGCGCTTCAAGCACGAGAGCCCTCTTTACTATATGTTTGGCGGCCGCGTCAAGTTCAGCTTCATAAGCGTCCTTATCCATTCCGCTTTTTTCAAGGAATTCATCAAAAGTCATGCCTGAATCCCTTTTGACCCTCTCGGCCTGGTCGGCCTTCAAAGAATTTTTCTGACGTGTTAACAGTGTTTCCGGAAGTTCCACTTCGCATATATCGCATAATTTTCTTACCGCTGAATCCTTCAGGCTGTTTGTACTTTCCCTTTCAGCGGATGTTTTAAGCTGTTCCATAACAGCATTCTTAAATTCTTCAACGGTTTTGTTCTTAGACTGGGTAATTTCAGCAACCGTCTCATCGTTGAGTTCCCTCGTTTTTTTCTTCATTATTCCAAGGATCTCAACCTGATAACGCATTTTTTTACCTGCAAGCTCCCTGTTCTCGGAATTTTCTTCAACAGGGAAATCCACAGTCGCGGTTTCACCGGGCTTTTTGCCGATTACAGCATTGACTATTTCAGGGCGCATATTCTCCTGCCCCAGATTGATTTCAGTTTTTTGCCCTTCCTCTACGACCTTTGTGCTTCCGTCTTCCTCAACGATGCTGGATGTATATTTTACTGAAACATAATCATCTTTATTAAGCTCGCGCTCCTCATAAGTTGGTACTATTTCGCTGTGAGCATCAAGTATTCTTTCTATATTCTCATTAAGTATTGCATCTGTCGGCTTATATATTGTTTTCTCTGCTTCTATAGCTTCTATGTCAGGCAGATCAATTTCAGGTGAAACTTCGAATGTGACTTCCAGCTCATAGGGCTTATCTTCATCGATTTCCGCTGGTTTGAATGCAGGTTCAGCAATCAGTTTTAGCTCATACTCTTCTATCATTTTGTCAATGGCATCAGGAATTATTTTCTCCAACGTTTCTCCGCAGATTCCCTTTTTACCGAAATACAGCTCGATAGTCTTGCGCGGAACGTGTCCCTTGCGGAATCCTTTGATGTTTGCTTTTTTAGACAAATTTATTATCGTTTTTTCGACCGCTTTTTTGATTTCTTCTGTATCAAAGTCAGCCTTTATCACGATAATATTTTTTTCATGGGAAAGAATCTCTGTCTTCAATTTTTACTACCCCTTTCGGATTTTGCCCTATACTGACAATAGCCGTAATATTTTATCATAAGCCCATCGAAGGCACAACTTTAGCTTTTCTACTTTTCAATATAATTCTTTAACAATTCCTGTTTTATGCTATCTGCTGGATAACTGACTTTTGCGCGGTAATTATAGTACCTGCTGCATATTCCTTTTCTTTGTATCTGGGTCAGTCTTGTTTTTGCGTATGTCCATAGCTGCTTACACCTTCAGTATCCTTATAGATATACTTTATTCATGTGTAATTAACGCTATGATTTCTTATAATTTATCAGTTATTATTTATGTAAATGCTGACTAATTACTCTAACAATTATGTGGAAATTTCAAAGCTGTTTCCTACCCGCCTTATTTCCGATTAAGCTCTGCTATAACCAAATGAGGTATTGCATCATCAATGAGTTTTAATTTATTACCATCAATTCTAACAGAATCAACTATTAATTTTATTATATCTCTGCTATCTCCGCTTTTGACCATCACATTTATTTCATATATTGTGGAGCCATACGTATACCAAAGTGTATAATCACCAAAACTGGCTGGAATTGAAGGGTCAATTATAAGGCTGTTGTCTTCTTTAGTTATCCCAAGAAAATTTTTAATCAACCCTTGGTACATCCATCCGGCCGCTCCTGTATACCAGCTCCACCCGCCTCTGCCTGTATTTGATGCGCCCGTAGATAATATATCCGCTGTCATAATATATGGTTCTTTTTCGTACCTAAGTGCATCTTTCCTGGTTGAAGTTATGAGAACAGGATTCAGCATAGTGAAAAGTGTTCGGGATAAATTATAGTCACCTATCATAGAAGCTGCGATAGCAAGCCATACTGACGCATGAGAATACTGACCGCCGTTTTCTCTTATTCCAGGATAATAGTTTTTGATATAGCCAGGATTTTTGTCGGTTTTGTCGAAGGGCGGTGAAAGCAGTAAAGAGAGTCCATCTTTTTCATGAACAAGATGCCTTCGTGCGGAGTAAATGGCTTTTAAGGCTCTGTCTTTTTCAGCTCCGCCGGAAATAACGCTCCATGACTGACTGATGGAATCAATCTTACACTCATCGCTTTCCCTTGAGCCCATCTTTTCGTAGTTATCATAAAAGGCTCTGATATACCACTCCCCATCCCAGGCATGTTCCTCAATGTTGTACCTTAGGGATTCCCGGCTTACTTCCTGCAATTTGGCAAAATCCTTGTCTTCTTCGTGATAACATAGAGGTATAAAATCTCCAAGCAGCGCATAAAGGAACCATCCCAGCCAGACGCTCTCCCCTTTGCCATCGATTCCCACTGCATTCATACCATCGTTCCAATCGCCGCCTCCCATCAAGGGAAGGCCATGTTTTCCAAAGCTGGTATAAAGAATAGTTTTCTTGCAATGTTCATAAACGCTTGACTCAATATCGGATATCTCCGGGGTAAACATAGCTTCATTCTGGTCCTTATTAAGCAGCGCTCCTTTAATATATGGTACTTTATTTTTTAGTATTGAATAGTCTCCGGTATTTCGGACATATGCTGCTGTAACATAAGGCAGCCAAAGTAAATCGTCGGAGATTTTTGTACGTACCCCGATACCGGTAGGAGGATGCCACCAGTGCTGCACGTCTCCCTCCTCAAACTGTCTGCTGCAGGCAATTAAAATCTGTTCTTTAGCTGCTCCTGGATCTGTATACAAAATAGAAAGTACATCCTGAAGCTGATCCCTGAATCCATATGCACCGCCGCATTGATATAAGGCAGCTCTTGCATTTATTCTACAGGAGACTGTCTGATACAATAACCATCCGTTTAATAATATATCCATTGCTCTATCGCTGCTCTTGACCTTTATCGTACCCAGCAATTTATCCCAATAGGATTTCACTCTTTCCAGTTCGTGGTGAATATTTGCCGCATCCTCATATTTATGCCTGAGTTTTATTATTTCATCGGTGTCGGCGCTCTGCCCTAGTCCAAATATTATTGTTTTTTTTTCTTCAGGCTTTATTGCTATTGATACCTGTATTACTCCGCATGGATCGTATCCCACTCCCGTATTGCATGATAATTTTATATTAAGTCCTTCTGGATTTAGCACAGATCCTTTTAAACCGAGAAATTCCTGTCTGTCTCCGGTATAGCCCGTCGTCATTTCGTTTGAAAAGATGAAACTTTGTTGTTTCCCAAAATTATAATCGTATATATTTTTCGCAGTCATATATTCATGTCCGTTGTTATATGAAGATATCACGTAGGGATTCGTATACTCTCTGTCTGTTCCCAAAACCCATTCCACATAGTATGTGATGTTCAAATACTTCTCTCGTTCAGAATTGTTGGTTAGCTGAAGACTCCAAAGCTTTAACGGTTCATCCAAAGGTGTGAATACCTTAAGTTCCTGCTTTATATTTTCTTCATCATGATAGAACACGGAATACCCGAACCCGTGTCTTACTCGGTACACACCCTTACTCTTTCTTCCAAGAGACATCGGCGTCATTACTTTGCCAGTTATTTCATCCTTGATATATATTGCTTCCGTAGCTTTATCACTTACAGGATCATTGGACCAAGCTGTTATTTTGTTCTCTCTGCTGTTGACTGCCCATGTCATCCCTGCTCCTGACTCGGAAACATGGAAACCAAATTTTTTATTAGCTATCACATTGATCCATGGTGCCGGAGGCCTATTATCATCACTAAGAAAAATTTCATATTCTCTTCCATCCTCCACAAATCCACCGAAGCCGTTATAGAACTCATAATTTTGGCCGTCTATTTTGTTTTCACAATAGGATATGCTTTTATCATTCAACTATTTCATCACCTTTCACATTGATTGATTTTGCTGCTGCTTAAAAAGATTCCTTGACATTTCTAAAATATATACCTGTAGTTTCTGTAAAAACGACCCTGGAGACAGTAAGAAGTAAATCAACGTCAGCCGGTATCATCTGATATGAATGCAGTATAAAAATGCTCTGTTTTTCACTGTTTTCATCAAACACTTTAAGAGAAGTTGTTATTTCATTGAGTAAATCATCAAGCTCCTGCATATATCCATACTTTGCTTCGCTAAGTATTATAAGATCTACCTTTACCTTATTAATTCTCAAATATTCATAAGCTTTGACTGCATCCCTTATTATTCCTTCTTCTTCTGTAGAGCCTATTCTTAAAAGCATTATTGGGTTATCTCCTGATACTCCGAATCTCCATAAATCACTTTGATTTTTACAGTTGCGTCTAATGTTCTCTGAGGGTCCTCTATAATATCTGGAGGGATAGAATATAGGGCTTATTAAGTCCTGAATAGCGTTAAGCTGCGAGCTTGTGATCTTGATATATTTAAGTTCAAGATCACTTTGTAATCTGGATTTTTCATTCAGATCTTCTATTCTGGTGACATCGTTTAATTCTTCACCTATTCTTACTGCCTCATCATGACCTGAACACAAACCCGTAATAAAGTAAAGACTGGTTGTGTTTTTTGATTCTAAGACAACTCTTGCCCTCAAGCTTATAATGGGGTCATTTGAAAAACCCGCACTATTGGAAAGCGGCAGGCTCTCAACTACTGAATCCGGGTTTTGAACCGTATTGTTCCTGCCTATAAAATTCAGCCTGTCATTCTCATATTCGATACTTATCAGCGGCTTTATTTTAGATTTCACCATATGCATCAGAAAAAGGTTATTGCCATCTTTACAGCTGCGCCTCTTTGACAGGAAAATGTCGCTCTTATCAATAAATAGGCTTTCTATGAAAAGCTTACTGAATGCAGGGTGACAAAGCTCTGCAGAAAAGCTGTCCATAACTACCTCCATATAGCTGGTCAACTCTATACGTTTTTCCACCTTACTATGATTTGTCAATGTTACTTTTCTGACCTCTAATTTATGATTCGGCGACAAACTTACCACAGTATTGGTTGATACATCGCCGTCTCTTCTGCTAAACTCAGCCTGATGAGGTGAAAATACAACTTTATACGTATCAGGCAGTGTTTTTGTCGGATTGTACGTACTGCTCCAAAATCTGCCTGTTACGACATCTTTTATATAAATATAGCTGCCTGTACACGCATAAATGTCAGATCTCCATCTGTAAGGCATTATGCCCATATGTTCACTGAAACCATCACCGTCCGAAGTAATCATTAATGAATAATTGTTGGTGGACATAAAATGTGCTGCGGGTATCTTCGGTGCGACCTTATAGACATACCTGCTGCTCTGAATTTTCTCCGGCATGTCTATTTTCTTGAATTGAATATTGTATCCTTTCTTAGAAACAGAGACGAAATACGAGTACCGTTTCTCCTCCAGAAGCACTTCAGCAGCCTGTATGATCGGTTCTGAATGAAATCTTTTCTGCATTATTTTATTATGTAGAAAATTATTGATAGCCACTAAATTCATGCCCTGATGGTGTGCCATAAAAGATTTAACTATAGAATACGTAGTCATCGCCAGCGGATCAGGGCTGTTAAAATCTATCGCTTCGTAGTATCCGTAATCTCCTATGCACCCGAGCTCGGCCATTTTCCTCAGATTGGAGAAGCTGTCCTTTTCAGCGTAGCCTATGGCAAGTATTGTTGCATACGGCGCTACGACAAGTGATTCACTAAAGGATGGCTGAAGACGAAGCTCCGGTACGCCGAATGCTTTGTACTGATAATTGGAATCTTGGTCGAATTGAAAATGCTGGGATTCGGATATTCCCCAGGGTATCCCCATTCGCTTTGCATACTCTATTTGCTGCAAAACTGCTGCTTTTGATGTCTCTGCAAAAACAGAACCTTCATATTCCAGCATCACTATATTTGGCATTAGGTATTCGAACATGGTGCCGCTCCAGGATACAAAGCATGGCGTTCCTTTTACGAGGGTGAGAGGCCTGTCAAGTCTGTACCAATGCTCAACCGGAACATCGTCTCTGGCAATGGACAGAAAACTGGTTAGTGAAGATTCAGATGCCATCAGGTCATAGCACGCTGCATCCAGTCTCTGGGATGACAAACTGTAACCGATATGGAATAGTTTGCGTTTTTCATTATACAGAAACCGGAAATCGACGTTTTCAAGCATGCTGTCTATTTCGCTGACAATGTTTTCTATTCTGCCCTTAAGGGCCTTTGCATAATAATTACCCTTTAAAACCAGCTGTTTTAGTGTGGGGCTGTTTGATAAGCTGATGTGGTATATTTCAAGTTCTGCTGCCTCGCGGATAATCAGGTTAATGCTGCTGTTTAGTTCTCCGGCAAAGCGTGTACATTCACAGTGTTTATTCTCCTGTGTGCTGATTATGTCCCTTAGATCACTAATTCCCTTTATAAAACAGCCTATTGTTTCATAATCCCCTTTTAGAGTCATATCAATATTGCAATTGCATAGTTTCATAGTATCCCTAAGACCGGATACCAATTCAGGAGAAAACAGCGGGGCATCAATAAACCCCAATAGGCCGTTTTTAAGAGTAATGAGATGTGCAAAAAAATTTCCGCTGTCTACTGTTGATACATACTGGGGGTTCAATACCTCGAGAGTATTTATATCGTACCAGTTAAACAGGTGCCCATTCCACTTAGGCAGCCTCTGAACTGAATGCAGAATGTTTTCGACATATTCCAATGTTTTGCTTAAGGTTTCAAATCCTAAATCCCTTGCTGAAAGGACTGATAGCAGATGAAGTCCAATATTGGTGGGTGAAGTCTTATGCGTAGTCTTTTCTGTTGGTGCCTTCTGATAATTGTCTGGGCAAAGCCAGTTATTGCCGACTGTGGAGAAATCCTTAAAGAACTGCCATGTTCTTCGTCCTATTTCTCTCAGCCTAATTATCTCATCCTCATTCAGTTCTTTATTTACATTTTTGTCCCACGGTTGGCTGATGTCATAAGCTATCAGGGGTGATAGTCCCCATAATGCCGATAGAACTGCGTAAATAACTATTCCTGTAGGACATATATCAACAACTGTCAACAGTATTAAGATGATGGCAGAAGGAATAAGAGAACTCCACATATGAAGGAAATAGCCCTTTTTTGTATTTATCGCGGATTTCTCCATAGTTTCCGCCGTATTCCACATAAGAAGGTTCTTCTTGCTCTTTGCTAACCTGTATATTGTTCTTAATACGGCATCTGCGGCAATATAAGCCCTGTATGGAGCGAATATTATATCGAGCAGCGCTCTTTGGATCAGCTGAGTAATATCTTTCAGCATATCCTTGTACACTAGAACCAGTTTCGGTCTTTTGATTTTCATTATAATAGTATCGGAAAGCAGGATAAATAAATTGACTGCATCAGAGAAAAACACCAACGGCAGCCAAAGGTAATAAACCTCGGGCAACAGTGCTAAGTTTAAAATTATTAATAGCACCTTACATAGGGGTACCATGCTAAGTCTTAGGTTATCAAGTATTTTCCATTTTGATAATCCAGCCAGTGTCTCTTTCTTAAACAGCCATGGCAATAATTGCCAATCGCCCCTTATCCATCTATGCTCTCTTTGAATATAAGATAGGACACACCCCGGATAGTCGTCCATTATTTTTACCGCTCCCGAAAATGCAGTTCTGATATAGCAGCTCTCGAGCAAGTCATGGCTTAATATTCTGTTCTCAGGTATGTTATTGCGGAGAATGTAATTAAATGTTTTTATGTGATATATTCCTTTGCCGGCAAATATTCCCTCAGCGAATATATCATGATATATATCGGATAGGACCGTGGAATAATGGTCTAGTCCTTGTTTACCTGCGAACACCTTGTAGAATAGGTTGCTTTTTTTGTTTAATATATGGTTTGTAACTGAAGGTTGAATTATGGCATAGCCTTCCTTGACTTTTTTTCTCGCAAGATCCAAAACTGGTTGATTAAGAGGATGCTCAATTATGCCGACGAGCTTTGATGCATTATTTTTTAAAAGTATAGAATCAGCATCCAGTGTTATTACGTACTTAAAAGTATTAAAGATACTTTCTTCGCACATCATAGTTGAAAAACTAGTATCCTGTTCACCGGATAAAAGAGCGTTAAATTCCTCAAGCTTTCCCCTTTTTCGCTCCCAGCCCATAAAACATTTTTCTGAATCATTCCATCTCCGGCTTCTGATAAAAAGTGAAAACCGCATGTAAATTGATGGATAAAGTGCATTAAGCTCCTTAATGCCGTTCCTGAGGACATTTTCAATTTCATCGTCCTTCGCAAGGCGTATCGTAGCAGAATCCTCAAAGTCAACCAACAGGGCAAAGAACAGATTGGATTGTCTGTTTGCCAGATAGTGTCTTTGCAATCTTTTAATATATTCAAGTCCCTGCTCGTTTGATGAAACAATGACAGGCATTACAAGAAAGGTTCTTGCTGTGTCAGGGATTCCCTCATGAAAATCCATGGATGGAAGTTCCCTGACGTGTACCAGCCTTGTAAATATGTTGTTGGTCAACTCGATGGCAATACCGGCAACCAAAAACATGGCGATGACCAGAAAAGCCAAGCCGCCGTATATTTCACTTGCTATATTTGATTTGTATAAAATATATATTAATGAAAAATAAAATATAAAAATTATTACAGATACAGAAAAAAAATATAAGAATCCATAGTGATTCCGCTTTGAATTTGTATCCTTCGGCTCCGGTTTATTTAATATTTTAGCTATCAGAAAAGTGTGCCCCTGACCTACAAGATAAGTTCCTACATGATTAGAACATCTCAGATTTTTTCTGCCTTTTTCGGCTAGCTCCAAACATATTCCTGCTACAACTTTTTCGTCTATGTTGTTTTTCAGGGATAGTCTTTCAATAACTGCCCTATATCTGCTGCGGCTGTCTGAATCCATGTACGGATATACTCCGTCAGGATCTTTAAGAAGTATGTGTTCAGTGATTGAAAGATACTCGAAAAGTTTCTCTCCATCTATTTCAGAGACCTCTCTTAAACTGACTGATAGGGTCCGGATATTTGACTCAAGATGTGATTCAAGTTTACCTTCTTCCATAAATATATCTGAAGGTTTTAAATATTTGCAGTTGGATTTATAGTAATATTCTACATATTTTTGTATAGATGATTCGTCTATAGACATATTTTTTAATAGGTATATTACATGAGAATGGAAGGATGTATTCTCTGCATATTTTTTTTTTAATTCTACAAGAAGCGGCAAAATGCTTATTATGCCTTCCTGCTCTCTGATACTATCCTTAACAAAAACATCTGCTTTTGATTTAATTTCTGTTATATGCATAATATCTGCAGCAACCGTTATTATGCTCTCTAAAATGCAAAACCATATCATTTCAGGAAGTGCCCATAACTCTGCATCCGTTAGTGGCAGCTCATTTTGGTATGCCATTATCATCTGGGAAATATTGTTATCATTTAAATACCCGCCAGACAGCATAATCATCTCTCTGGCAACAACATAGATCCTCGGATATCCCCTAAATTTTCCACCCTGTAATATAGGAAGTATTTTATTTATCTCCGCAGTGTACTTTGCTTTCTTAAGTTCCCTGTACAGCATTTGAAAATTATCGAATAGCCAACGAGCTCCAGGTATCAACACTATAATTTCCGGGGATACTTCTGATAATGTATTGCGTATTTTGTTAAGATTACTGTAGGCAAGCCGATCGCGGCCGCTCATAAAAAAATTGTATTTCATCCACTTGACATTTTTATGAGTATGAGACATGACTCGCATCTGATGCTCCAATTCATGCTGGCCAAGCATCTCATTATTAATATTAATTTTTATAGGTGAGAGTATACGTTTCCTGTTATTAATATACCTATAATAATAAAACATTAAAATTACAACAGAGACAAGCAAAGCCAATCCCATTGCAATTGGATTCCACTGCATGTACTGTTTAAAAAATTCGATTACACTTTTAATCATTTAATACCTCCATTTTAAAGGTACACCAGAGATTTAACTTTCCGGTTTATGTATGTCAGCAATATTTAACTATAAATTGAAATAATATTGTCTCGTTGTTTTGCGCTCTATTCTTACAGATATATAATGCTTATTACTAAAATTTCTGCACCCAAATAAACGGTAGCTGACATTGCATTGAATGCAATACCAGCCAAGTTTTACATTGTTGTCTTATTCAAAGTTGACTTGTGCCTCGTTTTAAATAGTTGCAGATAGAACAAATTATCATTTTTACGAAAATCATTATATTTTTTATTGTTATAGAGAAACTATTTACGATCCTTTTCGGTTTTGCCTTTAGCATACCCGCGTTTAGTCTCTAAAAATTTAAACATCTTTTCCATCTCGTCGGAGATAACCGACAGATCATTGTCCGTGAGGTTGCCAAACTTCTTTTTAATGTAGCCTTGCATATATTGCCATTTACTTTCTTATATATCTTTATTCTCATACTCTGGTTCACCATACCCCTCATCCTGCTTTTCTTACTGCTCTTCTTAATACTCAAGAAGCAGGCCGTCCATCAAGCGATATCAAACCAATGCAAACTCAAGCAGTAACGCGGCGTCTTTTTTACTTATACCGACATTTCAACGGGACCCAGTTTGACCGCCAGGTTTCCTTAGTGTGGCTGAATCTGCCATATACAAGCCATAATGCGCCAGCACAGATCAGGGTAACAGACGTAATCTTTAATATTTTAATTTTAATTTCTCCTTTATTTACAAAAAAACTTCTCAGTTCTTCATAATGACAAAACCAGATTTCAGAATGCATATCATATTATGTATTCTGAAGCCTATCTAATTTACAATAATTAACTTGTTGGCTCTAAAGGTTCCGGTTTTTTACAATATCTTACGTCCCTGAATGACACGAATCAAAATAACTACTACCGCAATGACCAAAAGAATGTGAATAAACCCGCCCATAGTTTTTGCTGTTACTAATCCCAAAATCCAGAGTGCAATCAGAATTACTGAGATAGTACCCAACATTTTGCCTCCCCCTCTCTTAAATCAAACCCCTAACCGTTCCGGGAATCTAAATATAGTAAAATTTTTTTGTGTTGTGGGGGGCTGTGTAAATTTTACTTCCTTGACAGCCTGTTCAGTGCTGCCAACAGCAGTTTAACCTTGTTTCCAGAGGCTTGTTTTTGCAAGATAGTCCGTGAATTGTACTTTGAACCCCAATAGGATGCATTAGCACTTTCGTCAGTACTCATCACCGAGCCGCCCAGCGATACCCCGGCAAATAATCCTCTGCTTATTGAATAGCTGTAAATGGAGGCTTTAAGGTTGATATCAGTTCCGGCTCCGGCACTTCGCCCTACTGGTCCGGCAGCTATATCAACGTTGGCACCCAGCTTAACCGTATCTCCATAGAAGTGATCCATTCCGCGCTTATTAGTTATCACCAGAAGCAGTGCCGTTGATTGGACGCCTACCTGAAAACCATAAGAAGCACCTGTGATATTCATAAAACTTGGACCGTACCACCTTCCGGTATTTGGGTTATGCCTTAGTACGAGTCCTTCACCATATGACCCACCCACACCAAGAGCCGCCTTGTAAAAACTGGGAATAATCACGACGCCGTATGATTTTTTCACCAGGTAAGCCATAGTTTTAACATCGTTCTGCGCTGACATTTCCCTGACAACATTAGCAGAGGAATTTATACGTTTGCTGGGCGTCATTGCCAATGAGGAAGACGGGCTTATAATCATGGCACCAAAAATAAACATTGCAGTTAATATTGAAATTAATATTATTTTATTATTTTTCACATTGTATTACTCCTTTAATTATCTTCAATTTTTATTATAATTTTAAAACTTTCTTACTTTAAATTTAATGCTCGGCCGGAGAGTCTCCGGCCGGCCACAAAATAATACTGACCTGAAAGTTAACAGCGGCTCTATTTGTACTTAAATTCTTATTCCTATTTAGCCCATGTATCGCTGACTGCAGTTAACGAACCTTTTGCACTGTTGTCTGAACTGCTCCACCTTCCGAACATACGGTTCATCCAATCAATGTGGCCCTCAAAACTTAAATACCCGTCATTTGATCTGAACTGGAAAGTCCCGTCAGGCTGGCAGAATCCTGAATACGTAAGCCCAACGCTGTGTTTAGTCGACTGCCCGTACCCTGTAATATTGCCGTCGGGCTGTATCGTAAGAGCAAACTTGCCGTAATCTTCTCCCCCAAGGAACGTTCCTGTATAAGATCCTACAAACCTGGAATCAATCTGTGCAGCCTGAACCGGCATTGAAAATATACCGACAGCCAATAACGCAACACATACAAAAATAACTGTAAATTCTAACTTATTCTTATTTTCCATGATCGTAACCTCCTCAAATATTCACACCTGTGCACACTCTGTTCAGTAAGGCTTTTACGCCATGGAACATTTCTCTCACATAACCGCCTCTCCACTGCATCAGGGCAAATACGAGCCATGAAAAAATGCTCTGCTCATGCTTTTTAACATTCTTTACCTAGTCTAGTTATTTCTGTTAATGTTTTTATTTATACACTATTTTTATAATTCTGTCAATTTTATAATTATATTTGACTTTTTTTTATTTTATGATATAATTTGAAAATTATATACAGTTATAAATTGCAATTTGAAAGTGGAGGTGCATACCATGAACGAAGACATTCTGAAAGGGAAATGGCATGAAATGCTTGGCGAGGTCAAAAAACGGTGGGGCAAGCTCACGGATGACGATTTAACTGTCATTGCAGGAGAGAGGGAAAAACTGCTTGGACTTCTCCAGACAAAATATGGGTATACTAAAGATAAGGCCGAAAAAGAATACGGTGCTTTTATCGATAAACACAAAGGATAGTGTGTCTCCGTAAAAAATTAGCCTAACACAGAGTTTTAACATTTTAGACTCATAAACGAAACAATCTGGAAGATGTGCATGATTTGGAAGAATGTCATGCACATCTTCCGCTAAGTATCAACCACATCGGACACAGATTTAAACATGAAACATGAAACAATGATATACAGACTATTGAAACATATAAGGAGTGATTCCAATTGTAATTATCAACATAAAAACAGCAAAAAAAATTGCAGCGGTTTTATTGTCATCGTTATTTATGACAGGAACAGCCCTTGCGGCGATCCAACCACAGCAGCATGACCAGAGTAACAATATAATTCAGGAAGTCAGATACATTCAGGGCGGCAACGTAGTGATTGTACTCGACAACCCCAACAACGACGCGATGTCCGATGGAACACAAACGAGCGCATTGTAGTCCGCTACAGCAACGGCAGAAACTTCAATGCAAGAGTGGACAGGGCTGACCGAAACATGATCGAGCTTATAGTTGAAGGACTTATAAGCGGAGAAAGGTATAACATCGAAATACCTGGGCTCAGGTACGGCGATAGAGATGTCGCACTTAACACAGAATTTTGGGCTAAGGATCGATGGAGGTATCAGCAGGCAAATAGGGACTGCAACTCGCAATCGAACAGGAACTACAACTTGATTGATGAAATGTGGTACAAGCAGGATGGCCGTCTACAGATAAGACCCGACAACCCAAACAATTATCGAGTCCGATGGAACCAGAACAGGCGTATTGTCGTCCAAGACAGAAACGGTAGGAACTACAATACAAGTGTGGTCAGGACCGCCCAAAACATTATAGAACTTAGGATACAGGGACTCAGGTACGGAGAGCAGTACAGTATAAATATAACTGGTGTCCGGATAAGCGGTAATAATGTCACAATTGGAGGCACTTTCTTGGCCAGTAACAATTGGAGACATAAAAAATAGGGGCTGTCTGCGCGCCTGACATTAAACGAAAAAGCTGCTGAAATAACTCTGTAGTTGGTAGAGTCTAATACTGTCAACGCCGGGATAAAAATGACTCAAGACAAATACGGCACTAGAGGTGGATTTCCAGGTGCAATAGAGGCGGCGTATCCAAAGACGGAGATACGGCATTGCATTATCGACTGTATTTCTCTTAGCATGTCATATATATATAAATATAGGTATACGCCGCAGTAGATGAACAGCCATCTGTGGACAGCATTGAAGGATTTGCTGACAAAAATTGGATGCGAAATATCTGAAAATATCCGGGTCATGGCAGGAGTGCCTGGCTAACCTGGACACCTATTCCAAATATCCCATTGAAGCCAGGACTCTCATCTATACGACAAATACCATTGAAGGATTGAACCGTCAGCTTTAGAAAGGTCACCAAATCAAAGACTGCATTTCCGACAGATGACAGCATGCTGAAAATGCTTTATAGGTTATCTGGCAATGATGAACATAACCCCAAAATGGACCACAATACACTCTCAGTTAGGGTGTTTAACGAAGGCATGATCTGATGAAGATTTCCTGTCTCACATAAAATGCATAGCCTGAAAATATGGCTATGCCTATCTATTTGGTATTTCAAACACCTCGTTTTGCGCCTATGGGAATTTTACACAAACTCTAGTAGGTTAGTCCGCATGCACAACAAAAAAGGTCTTGCAAAAAACTCTGCAAAACCTTGATATTTCTGGAGCGGACAACGGGATTCGGACCCGCGACCCTCAGCTTGGGAAGCTGATGCTCTACCAACTGAGCTATGTCCGCTTATTTAAAAACAACAGGATGCATGATATCACATTTTTTATCAGTATGCTAGATGCTAGGACCGGTAAAAAAATTTTTAAGTAAATATTATTTTTGCCGGAATTAATATTTTTTCACGCGTCATTCTGAAAATTTGACTGGGTTTATCCATGGTTTCTGAAGTTCTTTATGCTCCATATCGCCGTTTGCATGATAAGCCCAGCCGCCGCCAAGCGCAGAGCAAAGATCTACAATCGCGCTGAGTCTGTCGGCCCTTGCTCCGTCAAGTTTAAGCTGTACACTCAGTAATTCTCTTTCTGCGTCCAGAAGATCAATCTGGTTTGTAAGACCCTCTGAATATCTGGTTTCAGCGAGCTCATACGCACGTTTTTGCGCCTTTTCCTGCTCCTCGGTAAATTTAAGTATTTCCGCCGTCTTGTCTCTTGCTGTAATTGCGTCCATTGTTTCCCTGAATGCCGTCTGGACTGTCTTGTAATATACAGACCATGCCTGCTGGGCTACTGCTTCTGCCTGGCGTGTTTTTGACGATAGTTTCCCTGCGTTGTAGATGGGCACGAACGCCTCTGCAGCTGCTGACCATCCTGTAGGGCCTGTGAAAAGAGTATCCCATCCATCGGATGGAGTCCCTACCAGTCCCTGGAATGAAAGTGTAGGATACTGCCCTGCCCTTGCAACGCCTATATTTGCCAGTGCAACTTTGTAATTCTGTTCAGCCTGTTTTATGTCAGGCCGCTGTTTAAGCAGTTCGGCAGGAAGTCCTGCCGGAATAAAAGGCGGCTCAGGCAGTTCGCCAAGCGCAGCTCCCCTCGGAATGTCCCTTGAAACAAATTGCCTGGGTTCTCTTCCCAAGAGCAGCAGCAGTGAATTTTCGTATTGTGCCAGTGATATTTCAAGCTGGCTTGCCTGTGCAGCTGTTGAAGCTGCAGTTGCCTCATTACGTTTTACTTCAAGCTCACTTACTTTTCCATGCTGATACAGAATGCGGCTCAGTTCCAATATCTTAAGCTGTGCATCAAGTGTTGAACGCGCAGTTATAAGCTGTTTGTCTGTTCCGCGCAGGTAAAAGTACGTCTTTGCAACCTCTGAGGCCAAAGCAAGGCGGACACTATTCTTAGCAGCTTCTGTGGCAAGTATGTTCTCTTTTGCTGCCCTGGTCGATTTTTGGAGGCGCCCCCAAAGGTCGGCTTCGTAATTTGCAACTCCCATTCCGTACCAGACGTTGGTTTCATTTGGTGAACCGTCTGCATTGCCAAGTATTTTTGACCTGGTGACATCAGCCTGGAGACCAAGACTGGGTCTCTGATTGGCTCTGTTTTCCTTAAAAACAGATCTTGCCTGCTGTACTTTTGCAAGAGCGCTCTCAAGATCTTTGTTCTTCTGAAACGCCTCGTCTATACATCTGTTAAGGACCGGTTCATTGAAAAAAGTCCACCACGCCGTATCCGCTTTTATGGTTTTTGTTTCATCATCGGGTTTTACATCAGCCGATGTGCTGCTGACATATGCCGGGGGCATGTCATATGCCACCGGGGCCTTGACTTCCGGGCCAAGGTTCACGTGAAAAAATGAGCCTATAAACAGCGCCGCAAGAACTGCACTGGTGGTCATTTACTTTCCCTCCCCTTCTGTTTTGGCAGGTAAGGCATCATAAGTTTTATCTGCATTCGCTCTTTTTGAGGAGAGCCCCATTATCATGGTGAAAAAAGCTGGGATGAAGAATATCGCTATGCATGATGCTGCAAGCATTCCGCCTACGATACCCGTACCTATCGAACGCCGGCTTGCAGCGCCGGCTCCGAAGCTCAATGCCAGAGGCAGGCATCCGAGAATAAAAGCCAGAGATGTCATAAGAATTGGCCTGAATCTCAGATGTGCGGCTATTGCTGCAGCCTGTTTGAGCTCTACCCCGTTCTTGTACTGCATAAGCGCAAACTCAACGATCAGTATTGCGTTTTTGGCTGCAAGGCCTATGAGTGTGACCAATGCGACCTGGAAATAGAGATCGTTTGAAAGACCGCGCAGGAATACAGCGAGAAATGCGCCGAAAAGCGCAAAGGGCACGGCCAGTACAACAGCAAACGGGAGGCTCCATCTTTCATACTGTGCTGCCAGAATAAGGAATACCATTATTATGCCGAGTACAAATGCGATTGCTGTTGCGGATCCGGTCTGCTTTTCCTGGTATGCAGAACCTGTCCATTCCAGGTTATACCCCTCGGGAAGCGTTGCAGCAACTTCCTCCATTGCTTTTATAATCTGTCCTGACGTATATCCTGATGCCGGAGTGGTAGTAATTTTAGCCGCCGGGAATACGTTGAAGCGTTCCATGGTGTCCGGGCCGGTTATCTCTTTCAAATCTATCAGCGACTGCAAAGGTATCATTGCCCCGGTATTCGAGCGTACATATGTGTAACGTATATCTTCCGGTCTGTCGCGGTATTTTGAATCAGCTGCTATAAGCACCTGGAAAGTGCGTCCCATTTTGTCGAAATCGTTCACGTAATAATTTCTGAAGACGCTTCCCATCGTTGAGAAGACATCCTGGAGGTCCACGCCGAGAGATTTAGCTTTATCCCTGTCCAAATGAACATAATACTGCGGAACTTTTGTGGAGAAAGTCGTTGTTGCACTGCCGATTTCAGGTCTGGCGTCAGCTGCTTCTATATATTTTTTTACAACTTCCTCCATGGCTTTAGGATCATCCGAACCTCTGTTCTGTATATAAGCTTCAACACCGCCTGTTGTGCTCATACCTGTGATTGCCGGCGGATTGAACACAAAGATCTGCCCTTCAGGTATCGACCATGTGCGCCCCATAATCTCTTTGGCAGTCGAGAAAGAATCCTTGCCCTTTGCTTCCCGTTCTTTCCAATCCTTCAGCGTTATGAACGCGGCGCCATAATTTGACTGGTTAGACGAATTAAGCAGATTGTAGCCTGTAAATACAAGTGAAGTTTTGATCTGGCTCATTTTCTGGGTAATGCGTGATACTTTTTCAGTAAGATCCTTGGTGGCATTCAAAGATGTGCCGTCAGGCATCGACATTAAGGCCATAACTATACCCTGATCTTCATCAGGTACCAGTGATGTCGGAATTATTGATGACATTTTTACTGTAGCTGCAACAAAAAGCAAAAACAGAGCCAGGGCTATAAGCGAGCGTTTTAAGAAGAATTTCACCCCTGCAGAATATGCGTTTGTCATAGAATTAAAGAATGAATTAAACCAGCGGAATATAATAAAATTGCTCTTGCCGACTCCAGGTTTTAGTATATTTGCGCACATTGCCGGGGTCAGGGTTAAAGCCACGAATCCAGATATGGTAACGGAAGTTGCAATCGTTATAGCAAACTGCTTATAAAGCTGTCCGGTCAGCCCGCCAAGAAACGCGATAGGGATAAAAACTGAGCAAAGAACCAATACAATCGCTATAACTGGGCCTGTAACTTCTTCCATGGCCTTGAATGCAGCGTCTTTGGGCGAAAGTCCCTCATCCATATGCCTGTCAACGTTTTCAAGCACTACTATAGCGTCATCGACGACTATCCCTATTGCAAGGACAAGTCCGAACAGTGTCAGTGTATTTATGGAAAATCCAAACATCTTTAGACCTGCAAATGTACCTATTATGGAAACAGGTACGGCCAGACACGGAATCAGAGTGGCCCTCCAGTTCTGCAGGAATAGGAAAACGACAAGGAAAACCAGGATGATTGCCTCAAAAAGTGTTTTTACAACTTCTTTTATGGAGACTCGGACAAATGTTGTAGTGTCATAAGGTATATCATACACAATTCCGTCAGGGAATGCTTTGCTGGCTTCCTTGAATTCCTTTCTTACCTGGTCGCAGACTTTAATGGCGTTTGCACCTGGTGCAAGCATTATCCCTATAGGGACTGCCGGACTGCTGTTTTGGTTTCCCATGAAGCTGTAAGCCTTTGCACCTAGCTCTACCCTGGCCACATCCCTGAGATATATTGCAGTGCCGTCCTGATTTGATTTTATTATTATGTTTTCAAATTCCTCAGGTGTCGTCAAACGGCCTTTAGTCGTTACTATATAAGTTTTTTCCAGTTTTTCATTTGTAGGATAATCACCGAAGCGCCCGAGCGCATACTGGCTGTTCTGATCAGATATTGCGGAAGCTATATCGGATGGAGAAAGACCGAGCTGTGCAAGCTTATCAGGTTTAAGCCATATGCGCATGGCATAATCCTGGGCAGTATATATTATTGCATCGCTTACGCCAGGGATGCGTTTAATATCATCTACAATGTTCAAAAGAGCATAATTGCTCATGTAAACAGTATCATAGCGGCCGTCAGGTGAAAGTAAAGTGGCTATAAGAAGCAGGTTGGGTGAAGATTTTTTGACCACAATTCCGTACTTGCGTACTTCCTCTGGTATTGAAGGCGTTGCCATCTGAACCCTGTTATTGACGTTTATAGTAGCTATGTCAGGGTCTGTGCCAAGTTCAAAAGTTACTGTCAGCGTCATGTTGCCCTGACCGTTGCTGACTGAATCCATGTAGATCATATTATCAACGCCGTTAATCTGGGTTTCAAGCGGTGACGCCACAACCTGCGCAATGACTTCTGGAGTAGCTCCAGGGTATTGAGCTGTTACCTGTACCTGCGGCGGTACCAGTTCGGGAAATTGAGCCACCGGAAGGTTTAAAATCGAAATGGCTCCGGCCAAAACTATGATCAGAGAGCAGACAGTAGCTAATATCGGCCTTTTAATAAAAATAGAAGAAAACATCCTCTATGGCCTCAGTTCTTGTCTGTCGTGCCGCCGGCTGTATCGCCGGGCACGCTGTCAGCTGATGAAGCTGGTTCATCTTTTTGTATTGTAACTGCTTTTCCAGGCAAAACTTTTCCTACGCCATCGACCACTATGCGTTCGCCGGCGTCAACCCCGCCTGCTACCATGCAGCTGTTTCCGGCCTTATAAACAATCCTCACCGTACGCATAGCCGGGATATTATTTTTGTCAAGCACGTATACGATAGACCCTTTGGCCGTTTGTATTATTGCACGGAGAGGTATCTCTATTACATTACGCACTATATTGCCTGTCACATAAACCCTGACAAATTGTCCCGGATAAAGGAGATTGCCGGGGTTCTCAAATTTTGCTCTTGCTCTTATTGTTGCTGTATCCGGATCAACGAATTTATCCTGAAAATCGATTTTCCCCTTTTTGTTGTAAAGTGTTCCGTCCCCAAGAGCAACGCTTACCATGATTCCCTCCGGCGCAGTCTTTACTATTCCGGACGATTTGAGCTTTTCAAGCACTCTCTGTTCATCGGCAGGCACCGCAAAATCAACGTAAACCGGGTCAGCCTGTACGATTGTAGTCAGAAGGCTTCCATTGCTGTCCGTTGTTATGAGATTGCCAACAGAACAGTTTTCCTTGCTGCTAAGACCAGAAATAGGAGCTCTTACTACTGTCCAGTTAAGATCTATCTGAGATTGTCTGACTGCAGCTTTTGCAGCGTCAAGTGCAGCTTTCGAAGCATTTAGGCTTGCGTCTGCATTGTCAAAATCGGCTTTGCTCACGGCATTTTTTTTGTAAAGCGCGGAAACACGGTCATAATCGATTTTTGCAAGATTTAACTGTACCTCGCTCTGCTTCATGGCACCGATGTTTTTGTTCAATGCCGCTCTGTACGGAGCTGGATCTATTCTGAAAAGTATCTGTCCTGACTTTACAGGCTGGCCTTCTGCATATTCCTTCCTAATGAGTATGCCGCTGACCTGTGCCCTGACCTCCGCTTGCTTATAGCCGTTTGTCTGGCCTGTGTATTCGAGTGTGACAGGCACATCCGTTCTTTCAGTTGTCATTTCTTTTACAACTACAGGCGGTATTTCCACCCTTCTGGATGCAGCTTCTTTTTTCAGCTGCTCTGTTTTCCAGAACCAGTATCCCCCTGCCGCTATAATTAATATGACCGCTAAAAGGAATAACTTGTTGAAATTTCTGCCTTGCCTGGGATTTTCGGATTGCACAGTCTGTTCAACTGGTTCTGATTTTGTCTGCTTTGAAGCATTAGCCTCATTGTTGATTTCATCATTTTCCATATAATGACCAGACTCCTTATAAATGCGTATTTTTGTGTGCTTATTATTGCATAATATAACACAGGACTGGAAAAATCAACTAATTGGAGTATAGTTTATCAACTACTGTAAAACGGATCAAAGCAAGGGGGCAAAAATATGAAGGTTAGTGTACCTAACAAAAGAATGGAAAACATAGTAATCGAAGGCGGGATACTTGATATCCTTGAAAAAGCCGATGAACTGCAGCGCAAGGGACGCAAAATCATACATCTGGAAATAGGCCGTCCCGATTTCGATTCTCCTGCCTGCGCTAAAAAAGCGGCGGCCGAATCACTTGAGAGAGGCGAGGTCCACTACACGTCTATGGCAGGAACTCTTGCGCTGAGGACTGCAATAGCTGAAAAAGTTTCAAGGGAGCAGGGCATAAAAGTTGACCCGGCCACTGAGGTTGTTGTCACAGCCGGAGCCCAGGAATCTAATTTCATGACATTTTTCACATTGCTCGACCAGGGTGACGAGGTTATTATACCTACGCCGCTTTTCTCTGCATATCATGAACAGCTGACCATGCTTGGGATAAAAGTGGTTACTGTTCCGACATATATTGAAAATGGATTCAGGCTTAAAGTTGAAGATCTTGCTAAGGCTATTACTCCAAGAACAAGGCTTCTTGTGATAAACAGCCCCAACAACCCTACAGGAGCTGTGCTTACTATTGAAGATCTTAAGGCTATAGCTAAAATCGTCATCGATAATGATATATGGGTCCTTACCGATGAATGCTATGAGCAATTCAGTTATGACGGCGCGCACCATTCGATTATATCGCTTCCGGGAATGAAAGAGCGCACTGTAATGATAAGCTCTTCATCAAAAACATTCTCTATGACAGGCTGGCGTATAGGCTGGGCCGTAATGCCGGCATCACTGCAGAAATATTTTGTAAAAGCCCATGAAGACAATACGGCATGCGCCAATTCTTTTGCACAGGCCGGAGTGCTGGAAGCTTTAAAAAATGCATGGCCAGACGTAAAAATTATGATTGAGGAATACAAAAAACGCCGTGATCTTGTTGTAGAAAGGCTGAAAAAAATGAAGGGACTCGAATTAACCAATCCCGGCGGTGCATTCTACGTATTCCCGTCTATAAAAAAACTTGGCATGAGCGCATCTGATTTCTGCAGTTATATACTTGAGGAAGCAGGCGTTGCGATAGTGCCTGGAGAGAGTTTCCTGCCGGAACCTAGCGGAGGCCCGTATTTCAGGCTTGCATACTGCCGTTCCATTGAAGAACTGACAGAGGCTATGGACAGGATGGAAAATGCAATAAACAAACTTTGATGTTTTCAAAACAAAGCGGCATCACGTGCTGAATTCAACGCGAATTGCCGCTTTGTTGTATCATACGGGATATTAGAAACAACAAATACCGAAACCCTGATTATCATTCATTAAGTGAAAGCCTGTCGGCTGAGGCTAACAATGATTTTCGTCTCAGTTTGATTTGTTTATGCCATTGTTGATCAGCAGTGATTCAAAATCAGCGATGGAAAGAGGTTCGGAATAGTAATATCCCTGTACCAGGCTGCATCCTATATTTTTAAGGAAGTCAGCCTGTTTTTCATTCTCGACTCCCTCGGCAATCACGGGTATATTGATCCATTCGGCCATGCGTAATATTGAATTGAGGATATTACAGCCCCTGCCTGTGCTTATTTCACCTGAAAGGAACCTCATATCCAGCTTTAGGACATCTACAGGCACATCTTTTAAGGTGTTGAGCGAAGAATAGCCGCTTCCGAAGTCATCCATATGTATGCTGAATCCATATGATTTCAGTTCCTCAATCGATTTGATAAGCTGCATTGCATTTTCGGTATACGCAGACTCAGTTATCTCAATATTTATCATGGATACAGGCACGTCATATTTCTTTAAAGTATCTGAAATCAGCCTGCAGAAGTCATGGTTATACAAATCTATCCGTGAAATATTAAGTGAAATAGGAACAGGTTTATATCCTCTGTCGATAAGAGAGCGTATTTCCCTGCAGGCGCATTCGCATACAAATTTATCCAATTTTATGATAAACCCGTTTTGCTCAAAGATGTCGATAAAAAGTTTTGGTTTGATTATTCCCATTTCTGGATGAGCCCATCTTACAAGAGCCTCCGCACCTATTATTTCATTGCTGATATTATCATATTGTGCCTGCAGGAAAATGCAAAACTCTCCTGTTTCCAGCGCATGGTTCATTCTATTTATTACTTCCTGCTCGTGGATTAGCTTTTTACGCATATTTTCAGTATAAAATGCGTATCGTGTCATATAATTTCCCTTAACTGTCCGCTGGGCAAGGTTTGCACGGTCACACATAATATTAACGGGCTCTTCGTTATTATTTATAATATACAGGCCGAAACATATTACAAGCTCAAAATTGTTAATACTAAGTTCTTTTATTTTTTTCTGAAAAATCTTCTGCATTTCATCAATATTCAATGTGTCATACGGCAGACACATCACAAATTTATCTCCGTTAAGCCGTCCGTAGGTTCCGTTGACACCTATGTGAGACCTGAGGAATTCTCCCATATTGTGCAGTATGTCGTCTCCTGTCGTACTTCCTAAAAGGTCATTGATAATTTTAAAACGCTCTATATCCCATACAACGATCACATATTTAGTGTTTTTGTTTGATACGAGCATACTGTGTGTTTTTTTAAAAAATGACATTTTGTTGTATATGCCTGTAAGACGGTCAAATTCAATTTGGTATTCCAATTTTTGTTTATATAGGATTTCCCCGTTGATATTGTCGAATGTAAAAATTGCGTAATTATTCTCTTTTCCCTCTGTCCTGCCCTCTATCCTATACCACTGCCACTCACCATTGATATTTTTAATCTGTACGTTGATGTTTTGCTCTGCACCATCTGACAATATCAATGAACTGATATATTCATCAATGATTTTTGCTGTTTCAATGGTGATTGTGCCATTTTTCAGCAGTATATCAGTAAAAATAGAATTGTATAAAGTATATGCAGGATAGTATCCGTAGAAATATTTTGATATATTTTCAGAAAACAGACATTTTGGCGGGTTAAAGTAACTTTTACATACTATTGTTTTTGAAAATCCGATCACCATGCTGTTCTGATGATCATATTCCTGTTCCGCTCCGCAGGCAGGATTTTCCAAAAGTGTTTTACCGTTTTTTTCATAACTGATAACTTCTTCTGCACACTTTTTTATAATTTCTTTGATGTTTGGATCTGTTTCAGCGGTATCTATTGTTCCGATGTATTTTGCGATTTGTATGTCTTTCATCGCACCGTCATGACCTGCCACAACCACCGGCAAGCGATCAAGTTTGTGCATTGCTTTTATTTTGTGCAGAAGGTCATATCCTTCTTTATTGAAAAAATCGTACAGCAGAACTATTGAAATACCACTTTTCCCTTCCGAAAGGATATTTAACGACTTCCGTGGATTTTTCTCAAATATTAAGTTGAAATCACCTTCAAATATGCTTTTTAATAAATTGCAGTCTGATTTTTTATTGTGGATTATAAGCATAGTTTTTAGGTCATTCATTAATGAATCCTCTTTTTCTCAAATTGATTTTGTCTTATCCCTTATTTCTGAATTTGATGTTTGTAATAACAACATATAATGCAATTTTATATTTTTACATGCAATATTGTATTTTAATACTGCCCTGACGTCAATACTGTTATTGTTTTTTATGATTGTGGGGGTTTTAATTGCTTGGATTGAAAATACACACAATTGTGAAATTTTATACAAACAACATTTGGCTATAGTTTAATACTTCAATAATGAAACAGTCAAGCACTAAAACATAATATACCCCAGGACAAATGGCCTGTGGCGCTGCAAAAAGTTTATCAGGGCGCATAGTTAACGTACTTATGTCATTTATATCTGATCCGGGTCATACAATTTGTTTTCGATGATGAAATCCATAAGCAGCTTGGCTGTATTTCCTGTTATCTTAAGACAGTTAGTCAGATGTTCCCTTGTTTCGAAGGGATAATGGTTCAAGGCGCGGCAGCACGAAGCCCCGTATCTATCTTTAAACAGGCTTATGAATTCATTTGCACGCCTGTATGCTTCTTCTCTGCCCGTACTGCAGCTGGTTCTTCCAGTTATCATGTTCAGAGCTGTCACCGCGCCTGTCAGAGCTCCGCACATGCATCCCGATTCTCCTACCCCGCCGCCAAATCCTGTCATGAGCCTGACGGCTGATTCAGGTATTTCAGGAGCTAAAAATGTCCTGAATGTTAAAAAAACTGATTCTGCGCAGTTGTATCCTTCCCTGAAATAATTACCAGCAGTGTTTCTTGCCTCAAGTGATTCTTCTATATCCACAGTGACAGCTCCAGTCGTTTATGATTTGAGTTGTTTCAGGCTGAGTCATGCAATTATTTCTGCACTGTCGCCCTTTTTAATTATCCCGCCTCTTATTACACGGCAGAAAAGTCCTTCTGAAGGCAGCAGGCTTATGCCGAAGGTTTTGGTTACAATGCTTGGGTGATCCTCCTTCCCGATTTGTGTTATTTCGATTATAACTTCATCACCGAGTTTAATTTTGCTGCCGACGGACAGCTGTGAAAAATCCATATTTTCAATTTGTATATTTTCAGCAAAATCACCAGGAGACATTTTCAGGTCATATTTCTCGTTTGCATCATGCACGCTTTGCCTGTTCAGGCAAGTGATCTGGCGTCCCCAATCACCGGCATGTCCGTCGTTTTTTATGCCGTAGTCTGTTATAACTTCTGCTTCGTAAACCTCTTTTTTGAGCTGTCCTCTTTCTGGGCTGACAGCGATGGAATATATTGATGCTTTTTTCATAGTTTTCTACACTCCTATCCGTTGATCATGCTAAAAATTTTAAGGTTTAACTAACCTGTAGAATATTTTTTTAACTAATTCCGCGGTCAAAATATAAAATAATACGATACCAAATATAAGTATGAGTACTTCAATCGGCAGCCGGGCAAAACCAAGCACTTCAGCCAATGGAGTAAAGGGCAGAGTCAGAGTTGCAACGGTAATTGCTGCAGTGGCATAAACAAGGTGCCTCCCGGGATTTGAGGCCATAAAAAACTTTCTGCTTCGAATAACAAGTACAATAATTGCTGCTGAAATTACTGATTCGGTGAACCAGCCTGTCCTGAATTCAACCATCGGAGAATGTGATATAAAAAGCAATGCCATAAAGGTCATGTAATCGAAGATAGAACTGACCAGACCAAATGTCAGCATAAACTTTTTTATAAATGTTATGTTCCACCTATGCGGTTTTTCTATAAATTTAGAGTCCACATTATCAGTGGCTATAGCCATTTCCGGTAAGTCAGTCAGCAGGTTTGTAAGCAGAACCTGCTTGGGCAGAAGCGGCAGGAACGGAAGGAAAATAGAAGCTCCTGCCATGCTGAACATATTCCCGAAATTTGCGCTGGTAGCCATAAATACATATTTCATCGTGTTGGCGAAAGTTCTTCTGCCTGCTAGTATTCCCTGAGAGAGGACATCAAGATTTTTTTCAAGCAGTACAATATTTGCAGTTTCTTTGGCTACGTCTACTGCACTGTCAACTGAAATGCTGACATCAGCATCGTGCAGCGCCGAGACGTCGTTTATACCGTCACCCATATAACCAACAACGTATCCTGCCTTTTTCAATGCCTTAATTATTCGTTCTTTCTGATTGGGCTCAACTTCCGCAAAAACAGAGGTCCTTATAGCGCGGTGCACAAGCGCAATATCATTTATTTCGCGTAAATCCGCCCCTGTCATTATGCTCGCATGCTTAAATCCTATCTGCTTCATCACATTTTCAGCTATATACCGGTTATCGCCTGTTATGATCTTCAGTGATATACCAAGGTGCTTTAGGTGGTTTACAGTTTCTTCTATCTGGGCTTTTGGCGGGTCATAAAGAATAATAAATCCTAAAAAGATCATTCCGTTTTCATTGCTGCGGCTGAAATGCTCTTCATTGCCCATATCCTTATAGGCAAGGCCTAAAATGCGGTAACCGTTTATGCTGTATTCCTGGTATTTGTCTGTTATTTCTTTTCTTATTTCGTTGATATCTATAATACTGCCGTCTTCTGCTTCGGCTTTTTCACAAACATCGAGAACATTATTAAAGGCACCCTTTGTAATTATAAAATTATTCTTATTTTTATCTTCCCCTGAATATGACACAAGGATACTCAGACGCTTTCTGATAAAATCATAAGGTTCCTCCGAGAGTTTGGAAAAAAATTCTGCCTTATCAGGTTTTGTACTCTCTCTGATTGCCGCATCTATAGGGTTTACAAAACCGGCTTCAAAACTTGCATTGAGATATGCATATAAAAAGACTTTGTCACTGTGGTTTCCGGAGATATCAAGCGTGTCTCTGAGTTTGACGACTCCATCGGTCAAAGTGCCTGTTTTATCTGAACAAAGTATATTCATACTGCCCAGGTTTTCAATAGAGGAAAGTTTTTTTACAATAACGTTCAGTTTCGTCATTTCTTTTGCTCCGCGCGAAAGGTTGTTGCTTATAATTACCGGCAGCAGCTGCGGAGTGAGGCCGACTGCCAGAGCCAGTGAGAACATGAAGGCTTCTATTACCGGTTTCTTAAAAATTATGTTTATCGCGAATATTGAGAACACCAAAATAATAGTAACGACCATGAGCATATAACCAAATTTGCGTATTCCTCTCTCAAATTCGGTTTCCGGATCCTGAAGCTTAAGATGCTGCGCTATTTGGCCGAATTCAGTTTCTTCACCGGTATTGACGACCACAGCCTTGCCTGTTCCGCTTATCACGTGGGTCCCCATCCACAGACAGTTTTTTCTTGATATCAGCTCAGAATCGGCAGAAGATATACCGGCCTGTTTCTCAACCGGATAAGTCTCGCCGGTCAGAGCCGATTCATCAACAAACAGAGAAACCGATTCAAGTATAAAGCAGTCCCCTCCTACGGCATCTCCTGCATTTAAAATGGCAATGTCACCTGGGACGACATCCTGTATGCTTATCTCGTCTTCTTTATTATCGCGAAGAACATCGGCCTTGATCTGGACAAGTGCAAGAAGTTTCTCTACGGCGCTGTTTGCACCGTACTCCTGCCAGAAACTCAGCAGCCCGCTTATAATCACTATTCCAAAGATTATAAAAGCATCGATTATTTCACCCACATAGATGGAAAGGGTCGTTGCAAAAATAAGTATTATTATTATCGGACTTTTAAATTGAGACAGTAAAAGAGTAAAAGCTCCTTTTTTCTTTTTTGCTTTTATTGTATTGGCACCGTACTTAAGAAGCCTTTTTTGTGCATCATCTGACGTAAGCCCGTCTGCGGAGGCGCTTAGTTCTTTAAGAACATCCTCAGCATTTTTGCTCCAGAATTCCTGTATATTGGACAAATACATCACCTCAACCTGGAATAAAAGAATATTTTATACTGCTGTATATGATGATATTTTCATAAACAGGCTGTTTCATGAGTAGTAGACTTTTTGTATTTTATTACATTCGGCACTGTATAGTATATATGAAATTACAGAGTTATTTTTCAAAAGACATGGCAGGAACAGGTCCTTATGATCCTACCACATTCTTAATAAATGCTGAGCTGCCAGCGATGCTGCTGCAACTGTCCCCCAGCAGCAGATGCCAAGAAAAACAGGTTTAAATCCATTGGTCAGCAGTTTTTTCAGATCGGTATTCAATCCTATTGCTGCCATTGACATTACAATCATAAATTTTCCTGCTGCAACAAGATGTCCGGATATTGCCGAGATATTACCGAAAGTATTGATAACGGCTGCGGCGACAAAGCCAATGACAAACCAAGGGAATATTTTTATAAAGCTGAATGATTGTTCAGCTTCCTGTTTTTGTTTTTTCCGTTCGCAGTGTGCGGTGTAAAGAGCCAGAACAATAGTTACCGGAACGATCATCAGTGTGCGTGTCAGTTTTACAATTGTAGCAAATCCAAGAGCGGTGTTGTTGCCTGCAGCATTGCTCCATGCCGTGCCTGCCGCCACAACTGATGAAGTGTCATTGATTGCTGTTCCTGCCCACATTCCAAACCCCTTGTCGCTCAGTCCAAGCATGTTTCCCAATGCGGGGAAAATAAAAACAGCGATTATATTGAATAAAAATATTGTTGAAATTGCGTTAGCAACATCTTTATCCTCTGCCTTTATAACAGGGGCCGTGGCTGCGATCGCTGAGCCGCCGCATATAGATGTGCCTACCCCTATTAAAGTTGCGGTCTTGCCTTCAATATTAATTGCCTTACCTACAAAATAAGCTGTCAGAAATGAAGCCGATAAAGTAAAGACGATCACATACAATGACTGGCTGCCGACTTTTAATATGTGAAAAAGGTTCATGCCAAATCCCAGCAGTACGATCGAATATTGCAGGAGTATTTTTCCTGAGTACCTTACACCATCATCAAACTTAAATTTCCTTACCGGCGAACTCATGAAGCTATACGACCTTCCAGTCGTCAATAAATCAGGAAATATCATAATAAGAAGCATACCGGACAGAATACTCAACACAGGACTTCCTATTACTGGAAAAATATTACCCAAAAACCATGCAGGAATTGAAATAATAAAACAAAGCAGAATGCCCGGCAGTTTATTTACAAACTTAAACATAAAAGATCCCTCCGTCTTCGTGGTATTTTTATTCTATTTATAACTTACATTTTGTAAAATACTATATAATGATAAACATCATAGTACTATGCCTATATATTAGGCGTATAAAGGAGGACAAAATATGACTCTGAGACATTTAAAAATATTTATAACAGTGGCGGATTTGGGAAGCATGACCTCTGCCGCAAAAGCATTATATATAGCACAGCCTACAGTCAGTCAGTCAATATCGGAGCTGGAGGATCATTACGGTATAAAGTTGTTTGACAGGCTTTCAAAAAAACTTTTCATAACAGAAAAAGGTTCGCAGCTTTTAAGCTATGCCAGACATATAACAGATTTAGTCAATGAGATGGAATACGTTATGAAAAACCATGATAAAAGCGGCACAATAAAGGTCGGAGCAAGCCTTACAGTAGGAGCTTATTTACTTCCTAAACTGGTAACCGAATTTATCAGTCAATATCCTTTTTGGCAGGTAAAGGCCGTGACCAAAAATACTCAGGATATCGAACAGCTCATCATCCAAAATGAGATTGATTTTGCTGTAGTTGAAGGGATAGTTCACACTTCCGATATTATATCTAACCCGTTTATGGACGATAATCTTGTACTTGTATGCGGCAGAAAACATAAATTGTACGGAATAAAAAGCATATCACTTGGTGAATTGCCCGGACTGCGTTTTATAGTGCGTGAAAAAGGCAGCGGCACAAGGGAACTATTTGAAAACATGATGGCAATGAATGAAATGAAATTGCAGCCAGACTGGGAATGCAATGGTTCAGATGTTTTAAAAAGCGCGGCAGTTAAAGGTCTTGGTGTTGCAGTTGTATCAAAGCTCCTGGTTGAAAAAGAATTGGAGACAGGCGAGCTTTTCAGTATAAAAATTGATGGTATCGATTTGAAACGTAAATTCAGTGTCATATATCATAAAAATAAATTCCTCACTAATTGTATGAAAGCTTTTATCGACTTATGCTACAAAACTTCATAGCGGAACCTGCAGCAATATTAATATAAAAAAGCATGAAGCGTACAAAAGTCTGCTTCATGCCCTCATTTACGATGCTGGTCCAAATATGCCGATGTTCGGTATTATTTTAAAAATCCCTGCAGTATCTTTTCTTCGGCCTCTTTTTCCGTCAGCCCCAGAGACATCAGCTTTATAAGCTGTTCTGAAGCGATCTTCCCTATAGCAGCTTCATGGATGAGCTGGGCATCTGAATGGAAAGCAGAAATTTCAGGTACGGAAGATACCTGCGCATTATCCATAATAATAGAATCACACTGAATATGACCGCGGCATTTTGCATAACCGCGCAGCTTCAGGTGGAAGAGCTGCTTTGAATTATTCTGGGCCACGGACCGTGATATTATCTGCGCTGATGCGTCGTCGCCGAGCAAATTGACAGTGATGTTGGATTCAGCGTCCTGGTCAAGATATGTAAGGAGCCTTTCAGTGACTATAAGCCTTGAATTTTTATGCAGTTTGACCTCTGTCTCACGCAAAGCCCTGTCTACCCCTTTTATCTGTACCATTTCAAGTTCGGCTACACCGCCGTCTTCAACTTCAATGATAGTTTTGGGGTTCAGTATCCTGGCTCCGCTTCCGTCTCCCTCTCCATAGTGTTTTTCCACATATTTCATTTTTGCGCCTTTTCTCAGGAAAAACTCATGGATTCCGTCATGCTGTGCCTTTTGACTGCCCGGATTATGTATGCCGCATCCTGCTACTATCAATACATCAGCGTTTTCACCTATTTCAAATGTGTTGTAAACCAAATCGTCCATACCCTGCGATAGAATTACAGGAATATGCACGCTTTCTCCCTTTGTGCCCGGTTTTATTATCACGTCAATACCGGGCTTGTCTTTTTTTGTCACTATATTTATGTTCGCCGTGGTATGGCGATCAACGCCTTCACCGTTTTTTCTGATATTAAATGCCCCCTGTGGGATATTATGCAGGTCGGCAACTTCAGCTAAAAGTTTTTTATCTATTGCATTCAGCATCTGCTCTTCCACCTTTACAGTCCTGCCAGCAGCGGCAGGCTGAATCAAGCTCGCTTATCTCTCCGAGTATCTTCTCGCGGCTTGTTATTTCAGTGATAGTACCGTTTGAGACCATGATTACCTCGTCTGCTAAGTTCAGTATCCTTTCCTGATGGGAAATTACAATTATAGTGGTGTCGTATTTTTCATTCAGGGTACCGAATGTTTCAGTGAGTCTCTGAAAGCTCCATAAATCAATACCGGCCTCAGGTTCGTCAAATACGGCAACTTTCAGGTTACGGGCCAATATTGTTGCAATTTCTATCCTTTTAACTTCCCCGCCTGAAAAACTTGAATTTACCTCGCGGTCCAGGTAATCCTGGGCGCATAATCCTACGTCATAAAGAAGATCGCAGTAGTTTACCTTCCTGTCCTGTCCGGCTGCAAGTGACAGAAGCTCCCTAACAGTGACACCTTTGAAGCGTGCCGGCTGCTGGAACGCATAGCCTATACCGATACGGGCCCTCTCATATATCTCCTTATGCGTTATATCCACGCCGTCCAGCAATATCTGTCCGCTGACCGGCTGGTAAATTCCCATTATCGTCTTTGCTATCGATGACTTCCCGCCGCCGTTGGGACCAGTCATTACATAAAATTTCTTATTCATCAGCTTAAGGTTGATATTTCTTAATATTTCCGCTTTGCCGTCGTCGCCTTCCAGTACGACTCCGACATCTATCATTTCAAGCATGCAGTGATTCACTTCCCTCTCAAGATGTTTTCAAAATTTATTCAGGCTGTTGTTCCATTGTATTATCCGGCGGCACTGCAAAATGTTGCTCAAGATATATGATAAATTACAGAACCGGCTTTTGTATATAACGTACTCGTTATAATACAACAATTTTTGTTTTATTATGCTGATTTAAGATTTTTGTCTTGGTTTTTGATAAATATATTTTGCTTTCAGGTGAATTTTCCTGCAGAAAGTACACTGTATACAGACGCCGGCAGATAAGGCATCATATTGCCAGAAGAAAGGTGTTCGCAGGCTGCTGTTGGAGGCAAATACGGAATTATGACATCGTAATGAGGCTATTTAATATATTTTATACACAGACAGCGAGTAAAGTCAGGATCAGTCTTTGCACAGATACCCTTTTCTCTGAAGTTCATCTTCAATGGCATCAAGATCCTCGGTTGTTTCAGCCTGCACCAAATGACAGTGCCTGTTGTTTGTAAGATTTTTCAATGGCGTGCATGTGCCGGCAGAAATACTTTGCATAAGCTTTTCCGCGTCTCTACGGGATTTTATATTCAGTACCGCTGAAAAATTACCGTATCTCTGATGCTGTATCTGAACATCGATTATCTGTCCGCCAAGGTCAACTATTGTAAAAAGCTCATCAAGTGTGCTTTTGTCATCGTGCACTACCTTGAAGACCCTCTGCGGCATAGATGGACTATGCAGAAGATAGCCCGAGCTTGTGGATAATATTTCATGCCTGGCTGCTCTGAGCAGCGCGATATCCTGAACTATCACCTGGCGGCTCACGTTAAGGAGTCCTGCGATCTGTGAGCCGGAAAGCGGAGTCTTTGTTTTTTTCAGTAATTCGATAATTTCAGCTCTTCTTTTTTCTCCATCCATATAATCAGTTTATCCTTTCCAGATTTTTTAAAGACAGGTCAAGTATGGATGATGAATATGTGAGTGCTCCTGAGGATATATAATCTACGCCAAGGTCCCTGAGCCTTGAAATATTTTCAGCCGTAATTTTCCCTGAACATTCTATCAATGCTTTATGGGAAATGATTTCTACGGCTTCTTTCATTTCTTCATAAGTCATATTATCAAGCATTATTATATCTGCTTTTGCGTCAAGGGCTTCCATAAGCATATCCATATTTTCAACTTCCACTTCAATTTTATGGACAAACGGCACATGCTCACGCACCATTGCTACTGCCTCTTTGATCCCGCCTGCTGCTGCTATGTGGTTGTCCTTTATCATCACTCCGTCAGAGAGATTGAACCTGTGGTTGCAGCCTCCCCCAACCTTGACGGCATATTTTTCAAAGATCCTGTTGTTTGGCGCTGTTTTGCGCGTATCCAGCAATTTTATTCCGCTGCCTTCAAGCAAAGATACCACCCTTCTTGTATGGCTTGCAATGCCGCTCATGCGCTGGAGATAGTTAAGAGCTGTTCTTTCGCCCGAAAGTATGGCCCTGATATCGCCCTCTATCTCACCTATAAGATCGCCGTTTTTAACAGTATCCCCATCCTTGAAATAAAATTTTGCTTCCATTTTTTGATCCAGAAGGACGAAAACACGCTCGAAAACTTTGAGTCCGGCTATTATGCCGTCCTGCTTGCACAGCAGCTGCGCTTTCCCCCTGATATATGATCTTATAATCGAACATGTGGTTATGTCTTCATGTGATATGTCTTCACTGAGGGCAGCTAAAATTAAGTCATCTATATTATTGTTGTTCTGCACTTTTCTCTTCCTTTCTTATTTCATCAAATATCATTTTTTTGCCTTTTTCAGCAATTGCGCTGCATGAAGGATAATCAGGTTCAGGGAATAAATGAGAAGCTGTTTCCTTCCAGTTGTTCATTATATCAAGTGCTGCCCTTTTGCTGAAAACAAGGCTTTCAAGCAGTGAGTTGCTGGCAAGGCGGTTTCTGCCGTGCACACCGTTACAGCTTGTTTCTCCGACTGCATACAGGTTATCCATGGAGCTTCTGCTTTGAAGATCGACCTCTATGCCTCCCATGAAATAGTGCTGCGCCGGAACGACAGGTATGCATTCTTTAGTTATATCGTATCCTTCGCTGAGACAGTGTTCGTAGATAGACGGGAATCTTTTGGCTATATCTTTATTTATATATCCTTTCAAACAAAGGCGGACATAAGGCATATGGTCCTTTTCCATCTGTTCATAAATTTTTTTAGTCACTACATCGCGGGGCTGCAGTTCATCTGTGAATCTGTTGCCATGTTTGTCCAGCAGCACAGCTCCTTCCCCTCTGACCGATTCGGAAATGAGAAAGGATCTTCCGCTGTGTTCAGTGTAAAGAGATGTCGGATGGATTTGGATATAGCTTATATCCTTCAGTTTTATACTGTGTTTTAACGCTATGGCAAGTGCGTCTCCGGTAAGGTGCGGATAATTGGTTGATTTTGGATAAAGACCGCCTATTCCGCCGCTTGCGAATACAGTAAAGTCAGCATAATAATTCTCTGTCCTGCCGTCTTTGTCTCTTGCAACGGCACCGAAGCAGTGATTGTCTGCAGCTAAAATATCTATTACAGTCATATTTTCCAATATTGTTACATTGGCAAGTTTTTGAACGGCCTTCAGCAGTTTGCCGTTAATTTCCCTTCCTGTGCAATCCTTGCAGTGCAGTATCCTTGCTTTGGAGTGTGCTCCTTCCTTTGTATAGGAAAAGCCGGAATTTTCACGGTCGAATTCCACCCCTATATTCAAAAGATCCTGTATTATTTCCCGGGACTGGAGTATCATCACTGCTACAGCATTTCTGTCGTTCTCATAATGTCCTGCACGGAGAGTGTCTTCCATAAAACTTTCAAAATCATCATCGCCGCGCTGCACGCAAATACCTCCCTGTGCAAGGAAGGAATCACTCTGGTCCAATGTTGATTTTGTCAGTATTAAAATATTTTTTTCTTTTCCAAGGTTCAGGGCTGTAAATAACCCCGAAACTCCGGTCCCGATTATGATAACGTCATAGTTTTTCATTTTTTATTCGCCTGCGGCCAGTAAGAGCATTTTTTCCAGGGGAGCCAGCCCTTTTTCAATCAGTATCCTGTCAACTTTCACTTCATGTCCGGAACCAGGGTTTTCCAGTGCGTCAAGGATTTTTTCCAGCGTGTTCATTTTCATATCTGGGCATATCTGGCACTTGGATGTTATATATAAATTTTTATTGCACTTTGCTGTTTTTCTTTTTATTTCATGCAATACGCCGGATTCAGTGCACACAATAAAGTCTTTCGAATCGCTTTTCTCAATGTAATTTATTATGCCGCTGGTGCTGCCTACATAATCTGAAATATCCAGTACTTCCTTCCTGCATTCAGGATGTGCTGCCGTTATGGCTCCAGGATGCAGCAGCTTGATGCCTGCTATGTCAGAAGCTCTTATCTTTGCGTGGACATGGCAATACCCGTCATTAAAAATGAATTTTTTATCAGGTATCATTTTTGAAATGTATCTGCCCAGGTTTTCGTCAGGTATAAAGTAAATATATTTATTGGACAATGTTTTGATTACCTTCACTGCATTTGAAGATGTGACGCATACATCGGAATGTGCTTTGATTTCAGCTGTTGAATTGATATAGCAGACAACAGCCAGGTCATTATATTCTTTACGTTTTTTTTCTATTTCGGCAGTACTTGCCATATGCGCCATCGGGCAGTCTGCATTCAGATCAGGCATAAGTACAATCTTATCCGGGTTTATTATCTTAGCGCTTTCACCCATAAAACGGACACCGCAGAAAACAATGATCTGTTCTTTTAATTCTGATGCCACTTTGCTCAAGTAATACGAATCCCCCAGGTAATCAGCTATTTCCTGTATTTCATCAGGTACATAATAATGTGCAAGTATCACAGCATTTTTTTCATGTTTCAGCTGTATGATTTTATCCCTGATATCTGTATCTGCCATTTGTTTTCCGCCTTCGTTCGATGTTGAATATTTGCAGGGTAACATAACACGTGACAAGACAGCTGTCAATGCTGTTAAATAAGAAAAAAGGGCAGCCGGTATTGCTTTGGCTAGGTGTTACTTTTAATTTACTGTCATGATATTTCCAATCAGTCTGTTGTTAATACGCAGATTATCCAATATTTATTTTCCTTTCCATTTCTCTTTTGCAAATTTACAAAATACGAGAAATTCATGAAAACAGAGCGGCACAGTTGACAGCGCCAAAAGAGAAAACAACTCCTCAGTACTTAATTTCATGACTCCGAATACTACAGTCAGATAATGTATTTCCGTAACAGCAGCCTGCAATGCTAATCCGGTAAAAAATGCAATTATCATCATCCTATTTTCCCAAAAATTAAATTTGAACAGTGATTTGCTAAGATTACGCATTCCGATAGCATGGAAAAGCTGGCAAACCGCCATCGTAGTAAAAGCATAGGTCTGAGACCTAATGTAGATTATTGGATCTGATAGTGCAGATCTGATCGATTCAATGCTTACAGCTGTCCCCGCCTTACAGAGGTAAAAAACAGGAGCTGCAATAAAGGCTGCCAACGCTGCGGCTCCTATCGCTGTGCTTAAAAAAATAATCCAAGCCAAAGCTCCGTCCGCGAACAATCCCTTTCCGGGATCTCGGGGGTATTTCTTCATTAAATCCCTATCTCCCGGATCTACTCCCAGTGCAAGGGCAGGCATAGAGTCAGTAATAAGATTTATCCAAAGAATATGTATAGCCTTTAACGGTGACGCTAATCCAATAGTTATGGCGAAAAACATTGTTATGATTTCTGCAAGATTGGATGACAGCAGGTAAAGAACTGTTTTTGTTATATTTCCGTATATTTTTCTTCCTTCTTCAATGGCCTTTTCTATAGTAGCAAAATTATCATCCGTCAGAATAATATCGGCAGCTCCCCTGGCCACATCAGTTCCGCTGATACCCATTGCTATACCGATATCAGCAGCCTTGAGAGACGGCGCATCATTTACTCCGTCCCCTGTCATGGAGACTATGTGGCCGTGAGATTTAAATGCATTGACGATCATAACCTTGTGTTCCGGAGATACCCTGGCAAATACGCGAAGATCCAAAATAGCTTTATTCAAATCATCCTGAGACATCTTATTCAGAGTATCGCCTGTGATACATTGCGCCTCGGCGTCGCTTATCTGCAGTTCCTTAGCAATGGCAAACGCTGTATCCTTATGGTCTCCCGTGATCATGACCGTTCTGATGCCGGCGTTTTTTAATATTTGGACAGATGCTCTTGCTTCTGGTCTTGGAGGATCAGCGAGGCCTGCGAGCCCGACAAAAATCAGATCTTTTTCGCTGGCGGAATCATCATCGTTTTTACAGGCCAACGCAAGGACCCTAAGTGCATTTGCTGCCAGAGTACCTGCCGCATCCTTGATTTTTTCTTTGTCCTCTGAAGTTATCGTCCTTATTTTGTTTTGCTCAATGATTTCGGTACAATTATCAATTATCCTGTCAACAGCGCCTTTTGTATAACTGGTTATTTTGCCGTCCTGATTTTTATGAACTGTAGTCATCATCTTACGTTTTGAATCAAAGGGACGTTCATTGATCCTTGGGCTTATGTGCTCCAGGGTGCTTTTATACACACGAAATTTAATTCCAAAATCCAAAAAAGCAAGTTCAGTAGGGTCACCAAACCTGATATTGGCAGGTCCATCTATTTGAGCATCTGTACATAGGATAAAGCCGTCTGTGAAAAGTTTATTTGGGGCGTAAAAATCATCTGATACGTCGAAAAGAGTATGCTCCATGTAGATTTTTGTCACTGTCATTTTATTTTGAGTCAGTGTCCCGGTTTTGTCTGAACAGACGACAGTGACGGCCCCAAGCGTTTCTACAGCTGGCAGTTTTCTTACTATGGCGTTTAACCTGACCATTTTTTGTACACCTAATGCCAGCACGATCGTGACAACAGCAGGCAATCCCTCAGGAATCGCTGCTACAGCCAGGGATATTGCCGTTATAAGCATCTCCATTATGTCTCTGCCCTGTAAAACTGCAATTATGAAAAGAAATAAGCAAAGTACTACTGCCAATATGCCAAGTACTTTGCCAAGATCGCCAAGCTTTTTCTGCAGAGGTGTCATTTCTTCAGAAGTTTCATTTATCATTTCAGCTATTCTGCCTATTTCGGTTTTCATGCCGGTACTGACGACGATGCCTTCTCCCCTGCCATAAATGACATGGGTCGACAAGTGAGCCATATTGACCCTGTCTCCCACAGCAGTATCAGTTACAGCTATAAAATCAGCATCCTTCTGAATAGGAACAGATTCACCCGTCAATGAAGATTCCTCTATCTGAAGATTGATGCAGGAAATAAGTCTCAGGTCTGCCGGCACGATGCGTCCCGCCTCAAGCAGGACGATATCCCCTTCTACAAGCTCTGCTGCAGGTATTTCCATAGTAACGCCGCTTCTGCGTACCAGAGCGTACGGACTGGAAAGTTTTTTTAGGGCTTCGAGGGATTTTTCAGCTTTAATTTCCTGTGCCGCGCCTATGAGGGCATTGAATATAATAATTGTAAGTATAATTGCTCCGTCATTGTATTCATGCAGGAATAAAGAGATAACCGCGGCTGCAAAAAGGATGTAAATCATTGGGTCCATGAGCTGTGAAACGAATATCTGCAATTTGTTTTTTGCTTTTTTTTCTTCAATTGCATTAGGACCGTTTTTTAACAGACGCACACGCGCCTCAGCTGCGCTCAACCCATTATGCTGATCGGAGCCAAGCATTTCGATGATGTCAATGTATGATCGCTTTTCAAACATGATCTCACTCTCCTTGCTGCTAAGGCATTATATTTGCATTCTTTTGTGAGGCAATGAATCAATATCCTATAAAGCTGAACATACAGGGGCAGACATTCCGGGATTCTTTTGCTGATTTCACAGCATAGCAAGTCTTATATTATGAAATTATAAAATCAGTTTTTCGGTTATTCCATTTAATATTGTAAATTTATATTGCAATAATAAAAATATTTTAAGATTTTATATGCATTGATTCCGCTGTGTAAAAATCTGTCAGTAAATACTTAAAATATCTTTACATAATATTAAAGTATAAATAAAAATACTGCCCGGATATAAATCTGGGCATATATGAAAGGATATCTGAAATTATAGTGCTATAAAGTTGCAGGTTATTTGAATCAGGCTGTTTTCAGCTTAGATGATTATATCCCTTATGCATTCTGTGCTTATCTTTACAACTGAATCCATTTCCTCCCTTGTTATCGTTAACGGAGGGTTGAAATACAGAACATCCCCGAGAGGCCTTAGCAGTACTCCCTTACTGAGGGCTCTTTTATAAACATGATAACCGATCCTCAATTTTGGATCAAAAGCAAGTTTAGTTTCGCGTTCTTCTACCAGTTCTACTGCGTTAATAAGACCTATAGATCTGATTTCACCTACATTTTTATGGTTTTTCAGGCTTTCGGAAATCAATTGCGTGAAGTATCCGGCGTTTTCAGTTGCTTTTTCCAGAATTTGTTCCTCTTGCATAACTGAGAGCACCTCGTTGGCCGCTGAACATGCGAGGGGATTTCCACTGTAGGTATGGCTGTGCATGAAAGCCTTGCCCTCGTTGTAATCTGCATAAAATGCATCATAAATCTCCTGGGTGGTCACAGCGAGTGCCATTGGCAGATAACCTCCGGTAAGCCCCTTGGACAGACAGATAATATCCGGGGATATTCCCGCATGTTCGCATGCAAACATCTTACCTGTCCTGCCAAAGCCTGTAGCAATTTCATCGGCAATCAGATGAACATTATATCTGCTGCATGCCTGGCGGATCTTCTTTAAATACTTCGGAGGGTAGATACGCATTCCTCCAGCACATTGTACAAGCGGCTCGACTACAAACGCGCATATCTCATCGGCGTAGAGCTTAAAACACTTTTCCGCTTCTTTAAAACATTCCGCGTCACAATTATCGCGTTTTTGGCCGTACCTGCAGCGATAGCAGTCAGGCCCGCTGACACGGACAATGTCAAGCAGAATTGGCTTGTATATTTGTGAATAAAGATCTACTCCGCCAATAGACAGAGCGCCAATAGTCTCTCCGTGATATGCATCGCTTAAAGCCATAAATCGCTTTTTCTTCGGGTGCCCAGTCTGGTAATGGTACTGAAAACTCATTTTCATCGCAGCTTCAATAGCTGAGGATCCATTATCCGTGAAAAAGAACTTGCTTAATCCCTTGGGAAGAACCTGCGATAGACGGTCACATAGATTAATAGCCGGTATGTGAGAGAAATTAGCGAATATTACGTGTTCTGCCTTATCCAGCTGGTCCTTGACCGCATTGCTGATGCGCTTGTTGCAGTGTCCCAGGAGGTTGCACCACCATGAGCTGACGAGATCTGCGTAACGATTGCCGTAAATGTCATAAAGATATAATCCTTTGGCATGGTCGATAATGATCGGAGGCAGTTCTTCGTAATCCTTCATCTGCGAACAGGGATGCCAGATGTGCTCCAAATCTTTCTGTTCCATATTCATAATTTAAAGCTCCTTATAAAGCCTGCAAAGATCAGGCGTATCCATGTCTAAAGATGCGGCTCCGGCAGACACACATGCAACAACAGATATTTTAGTGATCAGTTCGATGGAGTTTTTGTTATCCCGATGTAAAAAGTTATTTGCGTCATAGTTATTGAGGATAATTCCTCTCACAGCGATACCCTGACTTTCAGCATAATGTACAGTAAGCGCTGTGCCGTTGATAGAACCGAGCCCTGACTCTGCTACAATAATTACATCCAGGTTAAGTAATCTGATTATATCCGTCTGCATAATAACAATGCCATCCAATCTCAAAGGGCATATTATTCCTCCGCAGCCTTCAACGGTTATATACTCATACCTGCATATGAATTTTTCAAAATCATTGAAAATTACATTAGGTTCTATTGGTCGGCCTTCAATCTGTGCAGCCAGATGAGGAGAAACTTCGGTTTTAAATATATAGGAGGCTAATTTTTGTGGAGTGATCTGTAATCCTGCAGTATCGGCAACATGTTTGCAATCTCCAGGCACAAGTTCGCCGTCTACAAATTCTGCACCGCTAAGCGCAGGCTTATAGTATCCCGCATTGATTCCGCCACTGCGGAATTTTTTTACAATAAGGCCGGTAACATAAGTCTTCCCGATATCGGTTCCGGTGCCTGTTACAAAAAGTCCTTTGCTCATATTTTTTTTACCTCGAATCCCAGTTCTTTCAGCATTGTTAAATCGTCATTGATGCTGATGCCCGAAGTTGTCAGCATGTCGCCTGATATTGCAGCATTGGCCCCTGATTGAAACGCAGCCCGTCCCTTGTCGATCAGCATACTGCGCCCGCCGGCCATGCGGATAGCGGCATCAGGCAGAATAAAACGGTATACGGCTATAATACGCAGTAGCTCGTCATAGGTAAGTTTGGGTATTTTTTCAAGAGGCGTGCCTTTAATAGGGTTTAGGATGTTGACGGGAACCGATTTAACGCCCAATGAACGTATGTCCATTGCCATGTCAACACGGTCCTCCATTGTTTCACCAAGCCCCATAATACCTCCGCTGCAGACTTCCAGGCCTGCCGCCATTGCATTTTTAATAGTTCTTACTTTGTCGTCATAAGTATGCGTGGTACAGACACATGGAAAGTAACGGCGCGATGTTTCAAGGTTATTATGGTATCTGGTCACACCCGCTGCTTTTAACTTCTGAAATTGTTCAAAAGACAGAAGTCCGTTGGATGCACAGATCTGGATCTTGGTACGTTCGCGCAGCAAGCAATAGCTTTTGCATATTGTATCAATTTCAGAGTCAGACAGCCTGGAGCCTGAAGTAACAACTGAAAATCTAAGAATTCCCTTCATTTCATTATAAGATGCCTCTTTTAACAAACATTCACCGGACAGCAGAGGATATTCTTCTATTTCAGTGCAGTAATGCGCTGATTGTGCGCAATATCTGCAGTTTTCTGTACATCTGCCGCTCTTCCCGTTTATTATCGTGCAAATATCAAAGGCTTTGCCGCAAAAATGCTCCCTTATTTCGTTGGCCGCTGCGCACAATTCATCAAGCCGGACGCTGCAAAGTATCATGGCTTCTTTTGAAGTCGCTTGTTTTCCATTAATAATGGAATTTTTCAGCTGTTGGATAAAATCCATTTCCTCAAGTCCTTATCTATTTTTTATTTAAAGATTGGAATCAGGCGTTTGCCTAAATGCGCGCTTAAATAGCATATTGCGAGATCACCGGGAAGAGGCAGCAGAAAGCAGTATAAAATAATTGAATAAAATCCAATCGGTTGATTTATATAAAATTTAGCAATGCCGTAGTAGTAGATCATGCCTATTGAATAGACGATCATCAGCCCGATAAAATTTGCAGCCAGAAGTTTTCTTAATGATGGAAGTGCGGATGTTGCTGCAATAGCGCCTGTAGCATATGTTCCGGCACAAAAGCCCAGAAGGTAGCCGAAGGTTGGCTGAATAATATAACTGATGCCTCCTCCGTTTGTAAACACGGGAATACCGACAAGACCAATGACGATATAAACTGCTACTGAGAGAGCTCCCCATCTTGGACCAAGAAGCAGACCGGCCAATGTTGTAAATAAAAATTGCAGGGTGAAAGGAACCACCGGAACCGGAATTTTAATAAAAGCCCCAATTGCAATCAAAGCCGAAAATAGTCCGCATATTATGAGCCTTGTCGTACGTTGTCTCAATTTTGTGACCGACATATGCTGTATGCCTCCAAAACTGTTTCGAACAACAGTATTTTATTTGCGCCAGCTCATTATATTATTTTGTTAATATATGTCAACCATTAATATATATATGGTTGACATATATTTTTATGATTTGCTCAGGTTGTGAAATATCGTAACTAAGAGCAGGATAAAAGCCAATGCATAAAAAAGCCCGGAATATCCGGGCGAAAATCAATCAGAAATTAAAACTTCCAGCAGTCATTTATTTATACTTTGCCTGCGCATCATACCTGTCCTGTTATCAGGCAGATAATCGAATCTATACTTGCAATACAATAAATCTGCAGGGCGGTTGGCTATCAGGCAAACAAAACTGTCGTCAAAAGTATTTTCTTCAAGGTATCGGTCAATATTTTTCATGATCTTATCTCCCAAGCCCTGCCTCTGGAAATTTTTATCGACCATTATATCGCTGACAATAAAGGTAATTCCCCTGTCTCCCGCTACTCTTCCGAACCCTATAAGCTTTTTCCCGTCGTAAACCGATACCGTGAAAAGAGAATTTTCAAGTGCTGTGCGGCTTCTTTGAATATCCTTGTCCCCCATACCCGAACGGATCCTCAGGTCCACATAATCTTCCGCAGAAGGTTTTTCAAATGATATATTCATTTTTATACTCCCGTATATTAAATTGCAATCCGTTTGCATCGCCTGAAACAGATACAGCTATGTTTATTTCTCAAGCAAGCTGGTAAGTGTTGCTATATCATTGGCAAAAGCCAGCTTTTCCAGATTCATGAATATTTTTTTTTCGTCCCAGTCCCACCATTGTAGTTTTAAAAGCAATTCAATCGTTCCATCGTCAAAGCGCTTTTTGATCATATTAGCCGGGTTGCCGCCGACAATTGAATATGGTTCTACATTTTTTACAACAGTTGAGTTGGCAGCTATTATCGCGCCGTCACCAATTTTTACGCCTGGCATAATCGTCACATATTGGCCTATCCATACGTCGTTGCCGATCACCGTGTCACCGCGCAATGGCAGCTGTTCAATTTTCGGGGCCGCTTTTTCCCAGCCGCCGCAAAAAATATTGAACGGGTATGCAGTAAAACCATTCATGCAGTGGTTGGCACCATTCATGATGAATTTGATCCCTTCTGCAATTGCACAGAATTTCCCGATTATAAGTTTGTCACCTAAAAATTCATAATGATGCTCGATATTGTCATAAAAATTTTCAGGTGACTTTTTGTTATCGCTGTAATATGTATAATCCCCGATTTCAACATTTTTTCTTTTCGGCAGATTGCTGATATAGCACACTGTCTTTATATTTTCATTTGGGTATAGCTTATTTTTATCAGCTCCCGGCATGATGACACATCCTTAATTTTCTCCTTTTACACACGCAAGAATAAGTAAAACACCTATTTGCTTCTTCATTATATGCAATAGAGGTGTTTTTTGCAATAGCAAAGTGTAACGAAACGCAATGAAAAGTGTAACACCTCCCCCTGGGCTACCGGGTGAAATAACCGGGTTACGTTATTTCTGCTGCATTAAAGAATGTTTAAATCTCCAGCTTTCCCTGTCAAAGATTATTAGGTGGCTATGATGAACTAGCCTGTCAATCAGTGATGTCGTGAGCTGGTCATCATAGAATATCCCGTTCCACCGGCTAAATTCAAGGTTTGTTGTAATGATAATGCTTCGTTTTTCATAACAGTCAGCTATAACCTGAAATAGAAGCTGCGAACCTTCTGCGTCAAACGGGATGTATCCCCACTCATCGCATATGAGAAGATCCAGTTTTTCAAGCTTCTTAAGGTACTGCAACAGCTTCCCATCCGCCTTTGCCGTAACAATCTCATTTACAAGAGTGGCGGTTTTATAAAACGCGACTTTCTTACCCTGCATACACGCTTCAACACCTATTGCTGTAGCCATGTGAGACTTACCTGTACCGTTTCTGCCGTATAGAATAAGGTTTTCTGTACGGTTAAGAAAATCTGCCTTAATTAACAGTTCACGGTCTATTGCTGCAGGAAGCTCTATGTCCTCAAAGTGGTAATTCTCAAAGGTTTTAATGTTGCCGAAGCCGGCTTTTTTAAGGTTCAGGTCCCTTCTTTTTAGTTCCCTGTATTCAACCTCGGCTGACAATACTTTTAACATATATTCCTGATGCGAATCACCAGTAAACGCAAGTGTGTTCTTTACAAAGTTCGCTCCCAGTTTGAGTAAGCGGCATGAGATTGCTATTTCTTCTTTACCCTGGTTACTCATATCCCAACCTCTGCTTTTATAAGCGCATCGTATTTCCCCATGTCGGGAAGCATTGCCGGTGTTATAAGTGTTCCTGAGGTGCTGCCATGTATTTCCATGGGCCTTGGTGCATTGTCATATGCAAGTGCTGTCCTGCATGCTGCAGTTACGCTTTGCGTGTCCTTCCTGCCGCTTGTAAGTGCAGTCTTGAGTGCGTCCGCTGCGTGCGCAATATCATTCTTTTCAAGTATCGAATGCAGCAGAAGCAATGCATTGCGTTTTTCTTTGCTGTCCAGCTCTTCAAGATAATCCTTCCATATTTCTGGCAGCTGGCTGTAAAATGCTGTATATTTCAGCGCAGCCGGACGTTTAGATATCAGGTCTATATAAGGCAGCCATTCCATGGATTCCTGTCCATGTCCATACAACCTGTTGTGAGATGCTATCTTTTTATATTCTTTATCCATTACTGTTACGGAATCACTTGTCACTTCAATGTACACTTGGGTCAATGCGTGCCTCGGAGATGATGAGTATCTGTTTGTTTCAAACATGACTTTGCCGTATTTATCGGTTTTCACTGTCTCAAATCTCAAAACGTTGTAAGGAATGGGATTGAGACGCAGCATCGCTTTTCTGTCGCTGGCAAAAAGCTCTTTTATGGGTATTTCCTTAATATAGTGTTTCCTGGACATATCCTTTTCTGAAGCACTGAAAAGCTGTCTGTTGAATTCCGCGAAGTCTGTTATATGCGGTACAGGAACAAACATGTTTCTTCTTTCATAGCCTACTTTGTTCTCAACATTTCCTTTTTCATTTCCGGATGAAGGATTGCAAAATACAGAGTCCATACCGTAATGTTCCATAAAACGCTTGAATCCCTCTGTCTGTTTTCGGTCGTGACCTTTCCCCAATGATGCTACTGCCGGTGAAAGATTGTCGAATAAGATCCTGTAAGGAACCTGGCCCATATACTCTATTATGTTCTTTATTCCCTGCAGCAGGCATTCTTGGTTTTCTCCTTTGAATATCTGGCAGTACGCCGCGTTGCTCTGTGGAAATGACAATGTAAGTTTGTATCCGGCACTCTGCCTGTCGCATTCATCATAGTATGCAAATTCGCAGAAATCAGCCTGTGCTTCTCCTGCCGGATGTTCCAGCGGCAGATAACCCTCGGATCTGTTTGAGTAAAGCTCTTTCTTCTTTTCGTTTACATAATATTGTACTGTCCTAAGTCTTACTCCAATATCTTCCGGATATTCCGAAACCAGGCGGTCATATACTCGTTTTGCCGTATGCCTCTGTTTGCGCGGAGCTTTCATGTCATCCTTGAGCCATTGGTCTATTACTGGCTTAAGTGGGTCAAGCCTGGAAGGCTTTTTGTCTGTCCTGTAGATAGGCAGGTTGAAATCTTCCATGTCCAGATATTTGGAGACAGTTTCATAGTGATAGCCGGTCCTCTTCATGATTTCACGAATACTGCATCCTTCTTTTTCGTACATTCTCCTGATATACTTAATATCGTCCATTGTGAGCATCCTTTCTTTCCTCCTCAGGTCGTCAGATAACCAGAGGATATAGGTTTGATGGGGGGTTCGCAATGGACTATTTTGTCTATGCCTACTGTTACACTTTTTGATTGCGTTTCGTTGCACTTCTATTATGCATTAAACAAATAGAGGCAAACAAGCAATCGTCTCAAAAGTCTTGTCTGCGTAAACATGCCCAGATGACATTGCCTCAATCCCAATGACGTGTCTATTAAGACAACAACTTGGATTCAAACAAAAAAACATCTCCAACCATGGAAAGTTAAAATATGGCATGAGATCATGGCTTCAATCGCCTTGTACTTTTTCGATATAAGCTTCGGAAGCCTATATTTTGATATTAGTGTCGGACGGGCAGTATGTATTTATAGATAAAAAGGAAAATGTTATGAGAGATGCTTAGACAAATGATCAACATCCTTAGTAAATCTACTGCTTTATTGAAAAAAAGAAAATTAATCTCAAAGTTTCAAAAAAACGTTAACACCGAGAAATTTGTACTTGTTTGATTCACCTCCTGCGGATGAGGCGTACTTGATAAATCGTAATTTAATTTAACAACCCGCTGGATATTTTCCATGGATTTCCTTTTTTGTAACTTTTATGAATCCAATTATTGAGGAAAAGATGATTTTATATTATAGTAAGGAAGTGAAATCATACTTGGAGATGCAGTAATTAATCAAAAAAGATTTGACAAAATCCATAAAATCAACTATTTGATTACTGAAATGGAAGAACTGTATAATCTGGCACCTTTAAAGCTATAGCATTTCTACTGTCTTGTATATTATCTACCACACAGGCAAAATATGTTTGTTCAGCGATATTTATAAGAAATCGGGAATCAGTGAACAGTCGGTAACTCGGATATCCGATGTTTTGAAGCTGGCGGCATTCTATCCTTGGAATGCCATACAGGCAGAACCAGAACAATAAAATTGTCATAACAGAAAAGGCAAGGAGTATTTGAATATCGCTGTGGAGTGGAAGGAGGGTGCCAATGAAAATTATTACCATCAGTCGTGAATTTGGCTCCGGAGGGCGTGAACTTGGAACGTGTCTTTCTGATATTATGAACATTGACTATTACGACAGAGAAATTATCACTGCTGTTGCTAAAAAAAGTGAGTTTGATGAGAATTATGTAGAGCACAGGCTGAACGATCAAGGTTTGCAAAATTTCCCTATTACTTTTCGAAGCACTATCGGTTCTGCGACATATATGCAATCAAGTAAGATATCTTTTCTGCTTGAGCAGAAAAAAGTGATCGAGGAAATTGCCGCATCAGGCAAGGATTGCGTCATTGTAGGCAGAAATGCCGATGTGATCTTAAGGAAATATAATCCATTCAATATTTTTGTCTGCGCCACCGTGGAGGCAAAGGTAAAACGTTGTATTGAGCGCGCTTCAGAAAATGAGCAACTTACAGAAAAAGATTTCATTAAAAAGATGAAGGAGATTGATAAGATTCGCTCCCAGACAAGGGACATCCTCTCAGGCATCGCCTGGGGACGGCGTGATGCGTACCATTTAACAATCAATACAAGCGATTGGGCTATTAAAGATTTGGCACCGGCTGTTGCAGATTTTGCTAACGGTTGGTTTGGGAAAAGATCATGACGATACAGCTTTCAGATCGTTTTACATATGGTAGACTGATAAAATTTACACTTCCATCCATTGCAATGATGATTTTTACATCCATTTACAGCGTAGTGGACGGTTTTTTCGTTTCAAATTTTGCAGGTAAAATAGCATTTTCCGCAATCAATCTGATCATGCCATTTTTAATGATCGTGGCAACCGTTGGCTTCATGTTTGGAACCGGGGGAACCGCCATTGTTGCCAGCACATTGGGTACCGGTGACAAGAAAAAGGCCAACAGATATTTTTCATTGTTTGTATATGCGGCTTTTGTTCTTGGTGTCCTGTTCGCTATATTGGGATTTGCATTTATTCGCCCAATTGCCACACTTCTCGGCGTAAAAGACGAACTTCTCGGGGATTGTATTGTTTACGGACGGATCATTCTTATGACATTACCGTTTTTTATATTACAGCTTTTGTTTCAGAGTTTTTTTGTGGCCGCTGAAAAACCCAGACTCGGTCTTTTAGTGACGGGTGCAGCCGGTGTGACCAATATGATTTTAGATGCAATTTTGGTAATTCTTCTGCCGCTGGAATATAAGTTGGCAGGTGCAGCTGTCGCAACAGCTTTCAGTCAGCTTATAGGCGGTGTTACCCCTCTTGTTTATTTTTCCCGAAGAAATAGCAGTATTCTTCGTATTGGCAAAACTTGCTTTGATGGCAAAGCGCTTCTCAAAGCCTGTACCAATGGTTCTTCCGAATTTATGAGCAATGTTTCCATGAGTATCGTGGGAATGCTTTATAACATGCAGCTTCTGAAGTTCGCCGGAGAAAACGGCGTAGCAGCCTTTGGTGTCATGATGTATGTCAGCATGATTTTTTCAGCTACCTTTATAGGCTACTCTATCGGAGCTGCTCCTATAATTGCTTATCACAATGGCGCAAAAAATCACGACGAATTAAGGGGCCTTTTGAAAAAAAGTTTCCATCTGCTTGGTGTAAGTGGAATTGTTATGGTAACTGCTGCACAGCTGTTTGCTTTCCCGTTGGCACAAATATTTGTTGGCTATGACAAAGAACTGGCACACCTAACTGTTTCAGGGTTTCGTATTTTTGCTCTTGCATTTCCATTCATGGGTTTTTCTATTTTTGTTTCAAGCTTTTTTACTGCTCTGAACGACGGACTAACCTCTGCCTTGATCTCTTTTTTACGTACGTTGGTATTTCAAGTCAGCGCGGTTTTGCTTTTCCCAATAGTTTGGGGAATTAATGGCATTTGGATTTCCATTGTTGCAGCGGAAGTGACGGCAGTTGTGTTTACACTAATATTCCTTACCGCAAAGCAAAAAAAATATCATTATTAAGTAAAAGGTGTGTAAGTATAAATTTTAAGCTATTGCCTGTCAGTCAAGAATATTGGCAAATTACAAAAAGTATATGCAAGAGGCTTTTTCCAAAAAGGAGCAGCAGCGGAGTTTTATGATTTTGATGCATGGATACTGCGGTATTTCAATACGCCAATGAACCCACCCTGAGAGCTGTTGGATTTCTTATGCATAACGTTGTTTTTTCTCCGAAAAACATGTCCTATCCAACTGTATGAACGGTATCATAAAATAATTGTGCCAACAAAGGGCAATCGTCAGGTTTATATTCTCTGATTATCAAAGTACCAGCCTCATGATCCGAAATCTCCCTTAACTTTAATAGCCATAATTTCCATCAATGAATATGACCTTAATTCGTTCCTTCTCAAATTGACCGGTTATCAGTACGAAATCATTGCAAATCCGCTGCGAATGATGACAATCAATACACCGGCCCAATGTTGTACACGGTGTTTCTTTTCCAAGTCGTTTTGCATCCAGCGGTGCGGCAATCTGGCGAGTACGCAGAATAGCGTCATCTACAAATTTTACAATCTTATTCGTTCCTACAACAGCAATCACCTGTTTTGGTCCATAAATAATCGGCGCAACACGACTGCCGTTTCCATCAATATTAAACAGTTTGCCGTCTGCGGTCACGGCATTGATTCCCGTTAGAAACGTGTCCGCATGGAAGTTTCGGAGGTAAATTTCCCGTTTTTCCTCGTGGCTCAAGCCTTCCTGGTGCTTATCCAGAAAATTGTAATGATGATTCCTGACATACTCATACACGCCGGTCTGCTCCAGCGTGACGGAATCACCGCAGCCCACGGTCTGCCCTTCGGGCATAAATTTTCGAATCAGCTCATGTAACTGAAAGATGGATTCCACATAGTATCCGCCCATGTGATTTTTGCCTAAATTGTCTATTGTCTCTTTGATGGTATCCTGCATATTTCTCTCCCAAGCGCTTATCAACATACTAATATCCCGACCTGTTCCCACGGATACGCCAAAGCCTCATAAAATATCTATCCTGTTCTCTAACCAAGCCCCAAAATGCCAAAACATCTATTCTGTCCTGTCGTGAAAGCCTGTTATCAAAACTGTTCTCTCTCCGACCCGATAGACTGATTCACATTCACAAACAAAATATATATCAAGAGTACAGTTTGAAAATCGCAAAACCACAGAAACGGCTTATTTACTGGGCTTTTTGTACATTCATTCTTTTTCCCTTGACATCAATACTACCGTCTCAACGTGTCCGGTCTGCGGGAACATGTCAAATGGTTGGGCAGTTATAAGCTTGTAATTATAAGCTGAAAATAATTTAATATCACGCGCCAGCGTCGCAGGGTTGCATGAAACATAGACGATCCTTTCAGGAGCGATTTTAATTATTGACCCTATTACCTCCTGTGAACAACCGCTGCGCGGAGGATCAAGAACAACGACGTCAAATTTCTTGCCTGAAAGGTCGTTTGCAACTTTCTCCGCTGTGCCGGTATATCCTTTGATGTTATTAAAACCGTTTATTTCAGCATTTTCCTCCATATATTTTGCCGCAGGCTCCCAGCTTTCCACTGCAGCAACATTTTTGGCTCCTGCCGCCAGAAAAGCAGTCATGCTTCCTATGCCTGAATAAAGTTCCAGGATGTTATTGGGAGAATTCTCAAGAGCCAGCTTTGATGCATAATTGTAAAGGTTCAGCGCCTGCTCCGAGTTTACCTGAAAAAAGGAAGAAATTTCAAATGCAAATTTATAAGGGGCAAGTGATTCATGCATCACAGATGCGCCGTGTAATGTCGTGAATTTATCACCCCATATAAAATTACCTGCGGATATATTTTTGTTGTAAATAAACCCGTTTATTGATGCCTTATTTTTTTCTGCTATTGAAATTAGTTTTTTTATTTCAGTGTCATTGAGTTTTCTGCTGCCTACTATTCCGCAGAGCGATTCCTCAAGAAATTTAGACGAACGAAATACAATATGTCTTATAATATCAATAACATTGTTTTTTATGCTGTATCCGGCAAAATTATTTTTCCTAATGTCACCTATTACAGAAAGAATATTTTTCTCTATTCCAGGCAGAAGGACCGGGCACCTTTCAAACTCTACGATATCGTGACTTCGAGGTTTATAAAATCCGGCCATGAATTTTTCACCAGCGGTTCTCTGCACAGGCAGAGACGCCTTGTTCCTGTATCCCCATTCAGAAGGAGATTTAACACAGCCGGCAACATCGGGGTTTTCCGCTCCGCCGATTCGTCTAAGTGCATCTGCTACGGTCTGTGTTTTCAGGGCCAGCTGACTGCCGTACGCAATGTGCTGAAGCTGGCAGCCGCCGCAGCGGCCGAACGATGGGCAGGCCGGCGGTATTCTCATTGGCGAAGCATTATATCTTTCAATGACTTTAAGCATACCGTAACTCTTTTTCAAACTTACTATGCGGCACATTATTTCTTCGCCCGGCAGTGCGTCAGGCACGAAGAATACAAAACCGTCTCCTGCGTTTCTGACGATCCCTTCTCCTTCATTGTTTATCCCTGTTACAGTAAATTTGTGCAGTTCGCCCTGTTTCATATTTCCTCCGTCTGCGTTCAAAAATCATAGAAAACGACAGTTTCCCATTTTTTATTCGCTATATGATAGCATAATGCCTGCAGCTATAAGTTTTGTGGAGTAAAATATTGCTTGAAATTCAATTATTCTCTCTCATTCAGCGCTGCAGATACTTTTTTATTAAAAAACGATTATGTATACGGACGGTGGTTTAGGATGGCTGATAATTCCGGAATACGGGCACAGGGGCCGGTCAGGCTTTATTACCTTGATAATTTGAGAGTTTTGATGGTATTTCTTGTCGTAGCTCTGCATGCAGCCCTTATATATATGAGTTATGCCCCTGATTGGTGGTATGTAAGAGATCCTGGCGGTAACACTGTTTGGCTTACAGTTTTTCAATCCTTTGCAGAGTCTTTCCCAATGACCGTGCTGTTTTTCCTGTCCGGTTATTTTGCGCCGCCGTCACGTATTCGCCGTGACAGGAAATCATTTATCAAAAACAAAGTTCTTCATATATTCATACCATGGCTGCTTGGTGTGGCTTTTTTCGCCCCGCTTATTGTAGCAAGAAAATGGGTGAATATGGGAAACGTTATGCCTGACTCGTTCGTAGCATTTTACACAAAAATTTTTATGGGACCATATTTTGAACAGGGTCCATATTGGTTTCTGATGCACCTTTTTGTTTTTTTCCTTTTATTTTCATTCATACCTACGGAAAATATACAGCGGCTCAAAAAGCCGGTGCCTTTAAGGCCGTTTTATATTATTTCGGTAATATTGATATGTTCTGCGTTTTCATTTTTTTCCGCAAAATATCTCATGCCGTTTGCGGCATGGGTAAATATACCGCCTGCGTTATCTTTCCATCCGGCAAGGATAGCAGGTTACGTCATGATGTTTGCACTTGGAATAAAAGCATGGAGGGAAGGATGGCTGCAGCCGGGCAACTGGCAGCCTGATATCAAAGTGTGGACTCCGATATGGATTATATCGGAAATAATTTTCAATCTGAGCCGTTTCTATGTCGAGCTGCCAGGACACTCTATAACTTGCCCGGATGCGGCAAAACTGCTGTATGCGGTCTCTTATAATACAGCAAGCATTACTGCCGTATTCTGCCTTATACCAATGGCCGGCAAAATTAAAAACGCAGGGTCCAAAACATGGCGTGCATTGAGTGAATCCTCGTTCGGGCTTTACTGGGTACACCTTGAGCTTCAGCTTCAAATAGCTGCACTCCTGGTCCCGCTGAATATAACTGCTTCACTTAAATTCATAATCGTAACGGCTGCAACCATTATTATCGGTCACTTCCTGGTAATTTACGGCATAAAGAAAATCCCCGGGGCGGATAAGATTTTCTGAGGTTTGCTAAATACGCTAAAATCCAATTTAATCATATAAATACCGCTAATTTATTTACAGTAAAACTATATAATTAGATTGATATTCATAAGACTAAGATAGCCAGGGAGGCATTTTAAATGTCTTTTACAATGAACAAAAGTGACAGGGACCTTTTTTACAGCAGAAACGACCCCAAAGACCGCAGATTAGGTGAGCTTGTGCAGCGCGGAAAGATAGAGGACATAAACAAGTCGGATATCATTATACTTGGCATACCCGAGGACCGTGGAATACTTTCCAACAAAGGAAGGCCGGGTGCATCGAAGGGACCTGATGAAATAAGACGCCGCCTATACCGCCTTACGCCAGGCTTTAATATGGATTTCAACCGCCTGAGGGTTTTGGATATCGGGAACCTGTCGACAAGCAAGCTTGCCGATCTTGAAGAGGTACATATTGCTGCCATGGAAGCTGTAGCGGCTGTCGTATCTGCAGGGGCTATACCTATAGTACTTGGCGGAGGACATGACCTCACTTACCCTGGCGTAGCCGGGCTTGTAGAAGGATCTGGGATAAAAAAAGACGGGCTGGGACTTATTAACGTTGATTCACATCTTGATGTGAGGACGGATGAAAACGGTATCAACAGCGGAACAGCCTTCTACCGTGCTCTGACACAGCTGCCTGACAAAGCTCTGCTCGGAAAGGCCTTTTTGGAATTTGGCATCCAAGAGCAATATAATTCACCGTATTACTATAATTGGGTACGCGAACAGGGAGGCACAGTATTTACATTGAGGGAAGTCTCCGAGCGTGTAATGGAATCATTCCTTCAGGCGCTCAGCATAGTTGGCAGAAATGGCCGTACTGTTGCACTTTCCCTGGATATAGACTCAGTTCGCAGTACAGAAGCGCCAGGCTGTTCTGCAAGCAACCCAAGCGGTCTTAAGGCTCCCGAGCTTGACAAAATAGCATATCTTGCCGGGCGCAGCACACAAATCCGTTATCTTGACATAATGGAAGTATCACCGCCTCTGGACAGCGATCACCGTACTGCCGCTTTAGCCGCATCCTCTATTTTCTGGTTCTTCAGGGGACTCTGTGAAAGATAAAAAATTAAGCACGCAAACAAAGACGCTGCAGTTCAATAGTTTGCAGCGTTTTCTTAATTTAATGGCTACCATGTGAATTGGGAGCAAACTAAAAATTTGATGCAAAAAATTCCGTAGATCTCCATGCGGACATATAATAATTGAAACTCAGTCAAAAATATCTCCTGACAGAATTTCATTTACTGAATCAAACGAAAGATAATGTCCCCCGCATTTCAGCAAATCAGCTGGAAATCCCAGCCAGCTTGTCAGCGGTTTTGTGTAAGCCAGTTCTATTGCCGCATATCCTGGCAGTATTCCCAGAAAACGTTTTTCACTGGTGATTGCCGATGAAAAACACTTGTATTTATCGCCGTCACCGCTATTCCAGAATCGCATCGGGCCGAATGAATTCCACAGGTTTACGATCCCCAGTTCCATAAAGTCGGGAGGTCCATCAAATAGTGATTCATGCGCCAAAATTGAGCCATCGGCATAGATCAGGTTTCCAAGCAAAAAATCCTCAGATGATTCGGTAAATAGATTTGCAACAGCACGGCAGAATACAATATTCTCTTTTGATGCAGGGATCCGGAATCCTATAAAAGCAGGAGACGTGTCAGCTTTTTTATTATAAAAAAATGCCTCCACACCTACAAATTCAGAGTTGAAGCCTTCAAAAAAGCTGTCTATTGCTGCGATATCCGTGAATTTATCGGCAATCAGGCATTTTTCCCACTCGGAATTACAGGCAAACTGAAATTTGACTACACGTTTATTTATCAAAGGCTTAAATTTCATTTTTGGCTTTACCTGCCTTGACGGGAATAAAATGTGTAAATTAATGTTTTAAATAAAAAGGCTGCAGGAATTTGAAACTTTCCAGCAGCCTTTTTATTTACAGTAATTATTATTGTGCAGGCAAACTACTTGTCCATTGCCTCGCACATCATGGCGTAGCCTGCCTCGAAAGCTTTTTCGTTAAGTTCCTCAGTGCCCTTCGGAACTCTTGAAAGTATAGCCTTCTTGACTGCTTCAGCCTTTAAAAGTCCTTTTGTTTCAAGGGCTTTTGCTGCTGTTCCCAAAGCAACCATATTTACAACTATTTCACGGCCGAGTTTTTCACGTGCAGTTCTTACGATCGGCAGCAGGTAAATTTTGGCATCAAGCTTCGGAGGTTCTGTAACGAAGAAATCATCAAGTATAACGATTGCATCCTTCGCTGTGTCATGGCTGTATGTGTCACACGCCTTCTGGGTAAGGATTATCTGAAGGTTGGGATGGGCTGCCTTCGGATAATCGATCTCATCGCGGTCATATACAACTTCCGACTTGGAAGCTCCGCCGCGGGCCTCAGGTCCGTAAGCCTGGCTCTGTACTGCATTGAGGCCTTCCGTATTAAGTGCGGCTGCCTCACCAAGGATCACTGCGGCAAGTATTACTCCCTGTCCGCCGGATCCAGCAACGCGTATTTCAAAACGATCGCTCATGATCCGCTACCCCCTATGCTTTCTGAGCGCGTTTGATTACTTCGTCATAGCGCTCAGTGTATTCGCGGGCATCTTCCACATTGACGAATTCACCAATGACGATTTTGCCTTTGAGTTCTTCCGGAGTCATGGTATCAGCTTTTGCCTTCATGACTGAATTGTCCTTGAGGAAATTGAAGTTATCCGTCGGACGGCTGCGTTTGTTTTTACGGCCGAACTGGGTGTGGCAGAAGCTGACTATTTCTACGACGGCAAATCCCTTCTTCTGATGCTCTATAGCCTTCTTGAGGATTTGCTCGCACATTGCAGGCTGTGCTACGGTGGCACGTGCTACATATGTGGCGCCGGCACCTTCTGCAAGTTTGCAGATGTCAAACGTCGGGTCGATTGCACCATAAGGTGCGGTTGCTGCAAAAGCGCCTTCCGGTGTGGTCGGGGAAGCCTGACCGCCGGTCATTCCGTAAATGTTGTTGTTCATTACTACCGCTGTGATACCTATGTTGCGGCGGCAGGCGTGGATGAAGTGGTTTCCGCCTATTGCAGTGCCGTCACCGTCACCCATTACGTTTACGATAGTCATTTCCGGATTTGCAAGTTTCACTCCTGTTGCAAAAGCGAGTGAACGGCCGTGGGCTGTGTGGAGGGTGCATGCATCAATATATCCGGGCATACGGCTTGAACAGCCTATACCTGACGAAATGCATATTTTTTCTTTAGGTATCTCAAGGTCTGCCAATGCACGGAGGATTGCATGCATGATAATGCCGTGACCGCATCCAGGACACCATATATGGGGCATAAACTTTGTACGGATAAGTTTCTTTACTTCTTCGCGTGGCATAGTTACGCCACCTCCTTGATAAAGGCCATAATCTCGGCCGGCTTGTAAAGTTCGCCGTTAATAAGGCTCTTTGCATGGACTTCGCATTTGCCTGCAACAGCTCTTTCGACTTCAAGAACCATCTGTCCTGCATTGAGTTCCGGAACGATTATATGCTTGACTTTCTTGGCAAGTTCTGCAATTTCTTTATCAGGGAACGGCCAGATTGTAATCGGGCGGAAATGTCCAACTTTTACACCCTGTTCGCGGAGTTCGCGAATGGCGCGAAGTGCGGAACGGGAAACGCTGCCGTATGAAATTACTGCAACTTCAGCATCTTCCATTTCAAATTCTTTATATTCTACGATATCGTCACGGAACCTATCCACTTTGCGGATTATACGGTTGGCCTTTTTGTCGATATCAGGTGCATCGTTTGTCGGGAATCCCCAGTCTGTGCTTGTAAGTCCGGTTACATGCCAGCGGTAGCCGTCACCGAAAGCTGCCATCGGCGGAACATCATCTGCATCAGCAAGGTAAGGGATATAATCATCCGGGCATACTGTCGGCTTCTTGCGGTTTATAATTTCAAATGAGCCCGGTTCTGGAATGACGATCTTTTCACGCATGTGGCCGATAACTTCGTCTGCCATAACAAGTACAGGCTGACGGAAGCGTTCCGCCATGTTGAATGCTTTTGCAGTGATCGTGTAGCATTCGGTTATTGATGACGGTGCATAAGCTATTGTTCCATGGTCTCCGTGGGTCCCCCATTTTGCCTGCATTACGTCAGCCTGGGATACCTTCGTGGGGAGCCCTGTTGAAGGGCCGCCGCGCTGAACATCTGCCAACACCATCGGTATTTCAGCGATATATGCATAGCCAAGCAGTTCCTGTTTAAGTGAAATTCCAGGGCCTGAGCTTGCCGTCATCGCTTTTTTGCCTGCGATAGAAGCTCCTATCGTTGCTGCTATGCCGCCAATTTCATCTTCCATCTGAACGAATTTTCCGCCGAGTCTTGGAAGCTCTTCGGACATAACTTCCATGATCTCTGTTGAAGGGGTAATCGGATACCCGCCGAAAAACCTGCATCCGGCAGCGATTGCGCCCATTGCTATGGCTTTATTACCCTGCCAGAATTCAACCTGAGCCATTTTTAGCCACGCTCCTTAATTGTTATTGCAAGATCCGGGCAGACGTTATCGCACTGGTGACAGCCAATACAATCGTCAGGGCGGACAGCTGTGCACTTAACCTGTTCGTTAAGTTCAAGAACCTTCTTAGGGCAAATAGCGATACAGAGGCCACATCCTTTGCACCATTTTTCATTTATTTCGATGTTGAACACCTTCGCCAAAAAACCCACCTTCCTTCCCACACACCTAATCAATTTAGTTTGTCAACCTATAAAATATTCGATTGGCACAACTCTTTGTATTATGACAAATATCTCTTATTTATTCAAGGAAAAGATTAAATTCTTTATATTCTGATAATAACCTATTAATATTGAACTGTTGGTCCTATATCCGGCTCACGAAGATACTCCCCTCTTATTTCTTCAGGCTGAACGGATATGTTTTTATAATATTCCCCCATTAATGCTGCCTGTCCTCCGGTTTTTGTATCTCTGGAAAGTTTCTTGTTGGTAAGTGTGAAAAATTCTTTTGCATATGTTTCGAGATCATTACCAACAATAACTGCCTCAGGATACTTGGCGAGATGTTTTGCGAACATTGCAGCGCTGCAGAAAGTCGGATATATTTGAAGTTTCATCCTCTCCCCGTCTGGAAAATACAGTGCACCGTATATAAAATTTTGCCTTGCTTTGATGACAGATGCGACAGGAATTATATTGCCGCGCATGTCATAAACTGACAATTCCAGCGAAGACAGCGGGATTACCTTAATTTTTAAAGCTCTTGCAAGTGCCGCCGCATAAGCTATCCCTGTCCGAATACCTGTATAGTATCCTGGCCCTTTCGCAACAGCAATAAACTCAATTTCAGAAATATCCATGGACAGCTCTGATAAGAGTCCTTCCACAAGCAAGGGCAGTTTGGATGACTGTTGCCTCCCAAGGTCAGCATTGATTTCATTAAGTATTATGCCATCAGCAGATATGCCGACATTTGTTGACCTTGACGTACAATCTATACCCAGCACAGGCATTATTCCACCACCCTGTCTTCATTTACGCTTGAATTTTTTTCGTATTGAGCCTGTTTTTTTTCTGCTTTAACAGCTTTTATCACTTTTTCCAATTCATTTCCTGCTGTTTCTCCGACTGCTTCTATAGTTATCTGCCTTGCACATGTATCTTCACTGCTGACTGGTTCGATACGCACATCCCATCTGTTTTCAGTCGGTGCTGATTTCCAGTGTTCAGCCCACTCGATAACAAGCAGCGAGCCCTGCTCCAAATAATTTTCCAGGTCAAGAGAGTCTGTGTCTGCAGGCGAGTCTAACCTGTACAGATCTGCATGTATCATCGGCAATCTGCCTTTGTGTTCTGCAAGAATTATGAACGTTGGGCTTTTTATCCTCCTGCAGCCAAGAGCGTCTCCTATTCCCTGCGTCAATAAGGTTTTGCCCATTCCAAGTGTGCCGTAAAGCATCAGTGTCAACCCGGGATAACAGTAATTGCCCAGCGCAAAGCCTAAAGACCTTGTGTCTTCAGGAGAAGTAGAGTGTATTACAGCCCTATTGTTTGAGAATGAAAGGCAATTCATCAGCTATATCCCTCGCTAAAGTACCGCGCAGGCCGTGCTTTTCCCCAAGCTTTGAACCTGCGGCTGCGTGCGCAATAACACCTGCTGTTGCAGCGTCAAAAACAGACAGTCCTGAGGCAAGAAATGCACCTATAGAACCGCTGAGTACATCGCCCGAGCCAGGAACAGCCAGAGCTGGTGAACCTTCTGTAGCTACTCTTGACATACCGTCACTGGCGGTTATGATCGTATCCCTGCCCTTAAGTACCGCTGCACCTGTTTTTTTGGTAAGTGCACGGCAGGACAAAAGCCTTTCCCAGTTGACTTCATCAGGTGTGATTTTAAGTATTGCTGCCGCTTCACCGCTGTGCGGAGTGATTACAACATCCTGTCTTTTTTCCAGATCATTATGCATATCAGCTATGAAATAAAGTGCATCAGCATCAAAAAGCATCGGGTTCGCGCAGTTTTTCCAGAACCATGCAGTTATTTGCTTCATTGTTGGATTTCTCCCTATGCCTGGTCCGAATACGACTGACTTACACTTAGGTATCCACTCTGATATCGCGTCTTTGAAATAATCAGGAGAAATGCAGCCATCAATCGTCTTTAAAGGAACGAATACCGCTTCCGGTATTATTGTTGATGCGCTGTCGGCAATATAATCAGGTACCGCAAGAACTACAAGACCTGCACCGGATCTCAGCGCACCCAGTGCTGCAAGCACAGGCGCTCCGCGATAATTCCAGCTTCCGCCGAAAATCATTACGGCACCGCGTTTACCCTTATGGATGTTGCTTTCAATAGCAGGAAGGATCGAAGGCAAATCGGTTTTGTCATACCCTGTTACATAATTCTTTGATCCAAGTACGGAATCAGTTTTGATCCCTATATCGCCCACTACTATACGGCCGCACATTTCTCTGGCGGGTGAAAAAAGCATTCCGGTTTTAGGGGCAAGAAACGTTACTGTCATATCTGCTTTCATACATGGCGAGTACACCAGACCGGTTCTGGGATTAATCCCGCTCGGAATATCTAAAGAAACGACCGGCCCCCTGTTTCTGCATAAATTTATTAGCCTCCCGGCCTCTTTTCTCGGTGCGCCTGACGTACCGGTTCCAAGAACTGCGTCAGTAATCAAATCGCTGTTATCGGCAAGTTCTGAAATTTCGTCATCACTAAGGCTTTCAGAAGTCTTTATTGTCAGTTTTGGATAATCGGCACACAAAAGCAGCTTCAGGTTATGCTGCGCATCTCCTTTATATTTGTCAGTACCTGATGATGTAATTATAAAGACTGTTTTGCCTGCAAGCAGGATATGGCGAGCAGCGACAAAACCATCTCCTCCGTTATTCCCGTTACCTGCAAGTATCAGTATTTTTTCACAGTATGGATACGCCTTTATAATTTCATCAGCTGCATTGCGTCCTGCATTCTCCATAAGGGTGAGCGACGGGATGCCATACTCTTCAACAGCAAGTTTATCTGCAGCTCTTACATCATCAGGGTCGAAATACATCATTTTTTTCATGAAATTACCTCCGTAACTACCATTGCAACTGCTATATCAGAATCATGGGAAAGGCTCAGGAAAACGTTACCTATACCTGCGGTTTTCAGTTTTTCCGTAAAAATATCAGTAAAAACAAAAACAGGGCCTTTTACGGTACGCTGTATACTGCATGAATTTAACCCCATCCTGGCAACTCCCAGACCTGTTGCTTTTGCAAGGGCTTCACGCGCCGCGAAAGCGCTGGCATAATGTTTTGCCGGGTCAGCTTTGGACTCAGCATAAGCTATTTCTTCCTCAGAAAAAACTTTTTCCCTGAACCCTTTTTGTTCAAGCGCTTTCCTCATCCTGCCTATATCGCATAGATCGACGCCTATTCCGCTAATCATAAAAACACCTTCTGGTTTTTACTGCTGTATTGAGCCAGCAGTTTTTAATTCTCTTTCAATTATTATTTTCTGCCATGATTTAAGTGAATTTCTGCTTATAGCTGAAAAATAATCATTTACCAGTTTTTCATACCACATACTGCCAAATATTTCCGGAGCAAGCTTTACAGCTTTAATAGTCAGTTTTTCATAATATTTATGGTCTGTCGCCCATTTCCCTATGCGGCCTTCATAAAGGCCGGCAAAATAACCCCATATATTATCCCTGTTTATTACGCAGCGCGGATAGTCTGCCCTTATTTTAGCTGCATAGTCTGAAAGAAATTGTGCAGGTGAAGCATATTGTCTGAATTTTGATGTGTTCTTATAGTATGAACCGTTTTTACTTTCAGGGCTTTCCACAACGATATACGGATACCCGCCAGATATCCAGGCTGAAGGGGCCTTGAGACCTGCTCCGTTGTTTGCATTTTTCCAGAGAAAACTGGTCCAGTAAGCCGTTTCATGGGCACTCTGGACAGTTACGGCAAAAGGATTGATGTTTTGCTGTTCCTGAGCAAGACAATAAAACTCCGAAACTGTCATTGACAATGCAGTTTGACTCCAAAGGCATATGATAAATAACGCCGAAGTAAAAATACCCAGCTTTTTTTGAACATACTGCATATAAAACATGCCTCCAAATATCCAATATAGCAGGTATTGAAATAATACCACATATTGAGACCCGCCGTACGGCTGTCCTGGCTCATGGCTGCCAATGATTAATGAAGAGCCTTTGGGTATAAAAAATAGCAGAAAAGTCGGCACTGAAACATGGTGCGAGAGAGGGGATTTGAACCCCTACGTCAAAGACACGGGATCCTAAGTCCCGCGCGTCTGCCAATTCCGCCACTCTCGCATTCAAGGAATTCAGAGACAGGCATGATTCTACCCTGCTTTTATTTAAAGTGCAAGTCGGTTTTCCGATTCATAAAAATAAATATATTCAAACCATATTATGTCAATAAGCGATTATGTTTAAATTTTACAGTCGGAACCATAAAGCACATCTTTATAATCGTCACTGCTAAGCATTTTTTGCTTTATATACGGACAGACCGGAACTATTTTAATATCCTTGTTTCTTGCCCAGTCTGCAAGTTCATCAAGTATCTGTACAGCGATATTATGCCCTCTCAGGGGGCCTGAAACAAAAGCACTGTCGATCTCTATTATTTTGTCACCGGTATAGTGAAATATTATCTCAGCCAGCGGTTTTTTTTCAGAATCGCCTACATAAAAACTATGGCTGCCTTTATTTATAGAAGTCAATATTCCTGCCTCCTTTACATCCGGATCCAGGCAAATGTACGGATTTGTCCCGTTTGATTAAACAAATGGAGTGCATTAATTGTCATATGCATATGTCATCTGCATAAAATTTATTGATATATCCTCACACGTTCCTCCAATGGCTTAAATTCTTTTTCATCCGGACGCTGCATTGGTTTTCCAAAAGGCATCTGGGCCCTGAGCTTCCAGTTTTCTGGTATATTCCATTCCGATCTGACTGAATTGTCAATTACTGGGTTGTAATGCTGCAGTGAAGCTCCGAGACCTTCCGATTCAAGTGCCGTCCATATGACATACTGGAGCATGCCTGAGGACTGGTCTGACCAAACCGGGAAATTATCTTTATATGATGGAAACTTCATCTGCAATTCACTTACAGTGTCCATGTCCTCAAAATAAAGCACCGTGCCGTATCCGCTTCGGAACGCGCCGTCTATTTTATCCTCAGTCGACTTGAATTTGTCTGCCGGAACTATTTTCTGCAGTTCGCATTTAACGATATCCCAAAGTCTAAGATGATGTTCCCCGAGAAGCAGGACCACCCTTGCGCTCTGTGAGTTGAACGCAGAGGGAGTGTGTTTGACAGATTCGTATATGATATTCTCCAATCGCTCATGTGGAACAACTTTTTCATTATTTATCGAGTAATATGTCCTTCTGTTTTTTACTGATTCAAAGAAATATTCACTGTTCTGCATGCTGTATTCCCCCTTGTTTAGTATTTTTTGTGCTGATCTGTTCCACGCTTCTGAATTTGCAGTAATTTTTGATCAAGAAAAACATACTGATCATGCGGCATACATACTTCGCTATCGTATTAATAATAGCAACGTTCACAGGCAAAGTAAAGATATTATAGTTTACTGAATTGTCTTTCTGAAACAAAGATATCCAACCTGTCGGTAAATCAATAACAAGTCTGAAATATACGAAAATATAAACTGTGCTAGAGATAAATCACTGAAATAGGGATGTCAAAACAGGCGGGTATTCAATTCTGCAATATGGTGGATCGTACAGGAATCGAACCTGTAACCCCCTGATTAAGAGTCAGGTGCTCTGCCAGTTGAGCTAACGATCCACTAGAAAAAAGCATAAAATTGGTGGATCGTACAGGAATCGAACCTGTAACCCCCTGATTAAGAGTCAGGTGCTCTGCCAGTTGAGCTAACGATCCACTTGGAAAAAAGTGGGGTGAGCGACGGGAATTGAACCCGCAACCTCTGGAGCCACAGTCCAGTGCTCTAACCAATTGAGCTACGCTCACCATGCGTATGATTATGTTTTCAAAGTTATGGCGCGCCTGAAGGGACTCGAACCCCCGGCCCACTGCTTAGAAGGCAGTTGCTCTATCCGGCTGAGCTACAGGCGCACGGCTCACACTGCCTCTGCCGAAGCACGAGAGACATTATAACTAATACACGGCAGGTGTCAAGTCAATAAAACTGCGACATAATAAAAATAAAAATCATCAGCCTGCGGTCCATGTTAAAAACCTGATAAATTACTCATGCCGCATGATAATCACGGATGTAGACTATTGGAATAATATAAAATATAATCATAAGATAAGGCAGCTACAAATAGAAAGGAGATTGATTATATGAGCTGTTTACAGATATTGGCAATACGAGTCGAGCAACGGGAAGAAGCAGCAGTCAATGTTCAAAAGATCCTTACTGAATATGGCTGTTCAATAATAACCAGACTTGGCCTTCATGACCAAACAAGTGACAATACATGCTCCCCTTCAGGTGTCCTTTTGCTGCAGCTGTGCTGCGATAAATGCACGGCCGGTGAGCTTGAAAGAAAACTGAACGCTGTAGCAGGAGCAAGGGCAAAACTTATCGACCTGTCCGACTGAGATGGCTGTAGAATAAAATAATAATAAGCAGGATGCCGCGCGTCATATTGCATCCTGCTTATTTGTTTTATTTAATGACAGGTACAGGCCGCGTGCTTATTTTGTTTTCTTCTGATAACTGTCCGGGCCATTTTTAAAACCGACCTGTTCAAGCCACCATGAAGGGTAGAAAACAGGTTTGGCTATCTCCTGCCCTGTGTTTATATATCCGTCGTTATATTTAACATAGAGTGATTCTGATAATTTCCACCATGTTTTCAGAACTTCGGAAGCGTTGTCACTGCAGTACGCTGTAAGCAGCCTGCGCGCTTCTTCATGTTTCCCTCCATTCCAAAGGCTTATTGCTTTTTTTTCTATATTCTGCTGATTTTCAAAAACCTTGTCCTCGAGACGTTTTTGTTCTGTGCATATATCATTAATCATAAAAGAATATTTCAGCGTTGAATAATTAGCAACATAATTGAATGCTGTCCACATGCTGTTTCTGTCCAGCCTTAATATCTCAGCCTTCTGAACAGATTCGGGAAGTCCCGTTGCCCCTGCATAAAACGGCATTAATACGCTTGTCGCTGGCCTGTCCTCACCAAGCCATAAAACCCCGCCTATCGCGTCCGGAAGCCACTTGCGCAGCTGGTTGACGTATGCGTAAACACAGCGGTATATATTGAGCGGCCTCTCAAATTCACCGCTGAGCGGAGTCAGTTTTCCCTCTTTATCCGCAACCGATTCAGCATTGCCCTCATAACGGGTAGGATTATTAAAAGGCCCTGCCGCAAGCCCTTTAGTAAGATCGAATTCAGTCCCTTCGTAATTATCACGGTGTATTGCGAATATATTTTGCACATTTACCTTCCTGTCCGGCTTTATTGCAAAAGGATAAGCCTTGCTAAACGGCCCGTTCACCCATGCAGGAAGGTTCATTGAAGGTGCAAGCAGTGACTGGGCTCGCCATACTCTTCTTAATGAATAATACGGATGGTGGAATTCACCGTCCCCGTATACGCTGGTAAAATCAAGAGCCCCCTGTTCAGGTTTCCACCAGCCTTTCTGCACTGCAATATCGAATATGTTTTTTGAGAACATCATGTCACTGCTGTCTTTCTTTATTTCCCTTATACGAAACTGGTTAGCCGCTACGAAGACCTCGTTGTCAGGAACACGTTGTGCGGCCCATACACCTCCTGTCCCGTCCATATCATATCCGGCCATTTCCATGACCCAGCCCTCATAAGGATCAGCGACAAGAAGAGTCTCTCCAGTCCCGTAGTATCCGTATTTTTCAATAAGATCCCCCATTAATTTAATTGCATCACGTGCTGTTTTAGTCCTTTCCAGTGCCACTCTTGAAAGTTCGGAAGAGTAGAAAATGCGTTTCTGCGGGTCAGGCTGAGGGTGTATTTTTGCCTTGTCCGTACATTCGCCTATCGAAAGCTGGAACTCATTCATTATGCCGTAGTTACCGTCAAAATAGGCATACGTATGCTGCACCTGCGGGATAAACCCAAGCGGTACACATTGCGGGACATCACTTCTTTCATATCCGCGCCCGCGGTCCTTTGCAACTATCCTATGGCTGATGCTTGCTCCCCACTCAGGTTTAAAATCAAGAGCAGCATGTGAATAATAAACAGGCCGTTTTGAGCCTTTTTCATGATCCATCGCAGGAACAAAGATAATACTAGGATCATTCAGCCCGTCGTCCGAATGTGAGACCAATACTGAACCGTCATATGAAGCATCCTTGCCCACAAGCATTGTTGTACATGCTGATGCAGGTAATGCAGCATAAGCCATGCACAAAAATAAAAATGCAAACATAACCACCAGTTTCATTAGAAAGCCCCCTCCTGCATTTTTAATTTAACAAACTTTAATTCACTAAGCGGATTATGCAGATAAATACTGCAAATACGTATTGCATAATTTATTTTAAAATGACAAAATATAAGCGTATAAAAATTATAGCGGCTCTGATTGGTTTTAAAAAAAACTGTCAGAATAAAGAACGTATTCATCTGCTGCATATTAACAATATATTTATCGGTAATAAAACTGCATAACAAATAAGTATTATTATATTCCAGTTATAGTTTAAAATTTAAGTATATATTATGCATACAAAGGCATTTTCTGGAGCTTATCCGTAAAATTTATTTTTTATTTATAAAACAGATATATTTTTGCAAATAAATATAATTTTAAAAACAGTAAATGTAACTGTGAGTATAATTGTAGCATAAGGAGGCCTGAATATGGCAGGAATATCACCGCGCACCGAAATTTCAATATCCTTTTGTGCCGCAGCGGGCTTAGGGCTTCAGACTGCGGAAGATTTGTCAAGACAGTTTTTGTCAAAGGCCGGGTTTTATGTTTTTTCAACAAGGGAATATATGTCGCGCGTACGTGGGGGCAATAATTCGACACAGATAAGGGTATCCGGGAAACCGGTAAGATCTTTCATAAGAAGAATAGACTGGCTGTTCGCGCTTTCACCCAATCTCAGGTCGAACATAACTGAAAATATTACGGATAAGACAAAAATACTTGGCGATGAATCCATCGTGGGAAAAGAAATCTCAGCCCTTGGATACAAGATGGTGAACCTTGATCTGGCAAAACGGGCGAAAGATTTAGGAAGCCTGTATTTTTCTGCGATTATTACCGCTGGTTTTATTGCCGGTATATTCGGTCTTTCGGACGAATGTGCGGATAGCCTTATAGAAAAACGTTTTAAGGATCCGGAAGTATCAGAAAAAAATAAAGAAGCCTTCAGGGAAGGTGTCAGACTTGGGCTGGAACATACATCGGGAGAAGCTGTTTTGGCACTTCCGGCCGATAACGTGAAAAAAGAGATTTTTATGGACGGCAATACTGCTGTTGCATTGGGAGCAGCGTCAGCAGGGTGTAATTATATAACGGCATATCCGATGTCTCCAGGAACCGGAGTTTTTACTTATTTTGCACAACACGCAAAAGATTTTTCCTGTATAGCAGAGCAGGCCGAGGATGAGATATCCGCCGTCAACATGGCAATCGGTGCTGCATATGCCGGTGCCAGATCCATGGTCTCAACGTCAGGCGGAGGTTTTGCCCTGATGGAGGAAGGAATAAGTCTGGCAGGAATAACCGAAACACCCCTTGTAATACATCTGGCACAGCGGCCTGGCCCGGCTACAGGGATGGCGACAAGGACTGAACAGGCGGATCTGGAAATGGCTCTTTATTCCGGACACGGAGAGTTTCCTAAAGCGCTGTATTCACCCATCAGTGTCGAAAGCGCCTTTAAAATAGCCGGGACCGCTTTTCATACGGCACAGAAATTTCAAACACCTGCAATAATACTTACAGATCAGTATTTCCTGGACAGCGGCTATGATGTTGAAGCACCTGAACCTGAAAAAACTCCGGCCCCGATGCCAGTCTTCAGAACTGATCCAGCATACATGCGATACGCATTCCCTGAAACTGGTAAATCAACTTCTGATTTTGCCGTGCCGGGCAACGGCAGCGGTTTTGTTTCCTTCGACAGCCACGAGCACACAGTGGATGCACATATAACGGAGGACAGAAGCATCCGTACGCAGATGGTGGATAAAAGACTGAAAAAAATGGATGGGATGATAGCTGAGTCCATACCTCCTGTAATAATTGCAGGAGGAGCTTATGACACGCTTGTTGTATGCTGGGGCTCAACATTTGAACCGCTGAAGGAAGCCATGTCCATCCTTGATTCTAAAACAACGGCACTTCTGGCCTGCGAGCAGGTATATCCATTATCACGTGAATATGTAAGACTTGTTTCAGCCCCGTCCAGAAAAATATTTGTCGAAGGCAATGCAACCGGGCAGTTTGCAAGGGTAACACGCTCGCTTACAGGTATCGGCGCCGATGCACTTGTTCTTAAATATGACGGATTTCAATTTACAGTCGAAGAACTGGTCGATAAGATCGGCAAATTATTGAGCAAAAATTGACACTGCAGAGGAGTTGAATCGGCATGACGGCAAAAAACGCGTTCGATTATGAAGGTGAAATATCATGGTGCCCTGGATGCGGTGATTTTAACATCCTGGAATCACTTAAAACTGCCCTGCATGAGCTTGGGATGAATCCTCTTGATGTAGTGGTTGTTTCCGGGATCGGGCAGGCTGCAAAAATGCCTCACTATCTGAAATGCAATTCTGTAAACGGACTTCACGGCAGAGCCCTGCCGGTTGCAACCGGCATAAAAGCGTCAAACAGGAACCTTACCGTTATCGCAGTCGGAGGGGACGGCGACATGTACGGGGAAGGCGGAAACCATTTTATGCATGCCATAAGGAGGAATCCCGACATTACAAATATCATATGCAATAATATGATATACGGGCTTACAAAGGGACAGGGCTCGCCCACCACTCCAATCGGCACTGTAACTCCCACACAGCCTTCAGGTGTTGCAAGCACGCCGCTTAACCCTTTGCTGATAGCGCTGTCATGCGGTGCAACATTTGTGGCCAGGGCTTCTGCTGCAGACGCAGGCCTTACAAAAGAGATAATCGTAAGGGCAATAAAACACAAGGGGTATTCTATGATAGATATTTTCCAGCCGTGTGTGTCGTTCAATAAAACAAAGAGCTGGCAATGGCTGCTGAAAAACACAAAATGGCTGGACTCGGCCAGGGATGCATCGGATATTCTGGAGGCAATGAGATTGTCGATGCAGACAGATCCCTACCCATTGGGTATAATATATGAAAAAACATCAAGAACAACGTTTGAGGAAAACTGTGCCCCATATCAGCAAGGTGACAGCACTCCCCTGTATTTAAGAACGCCAAAAACCGACAGTGTAAAAAAACTACTCATATAGCAGCTGAATTTTTAAAGATGAGGCAGAATATATCTATCTGTTTAAGCAAAAATAATTTTTTATGCTCCCTCAAAAACAGGCAGAATGGAAACATAAAAAGCTTGGCTATGAGGGAGCTGATTTTATAACGATGAAATACATACCATCCTCAGGACGCTGGGTGGAAAAATCATTTATGAGATGCTGACCTGCTCCGTAAATGCTGCTGACATAAAAAATAATTATATTGGATTTCGACGCTGATTTTTAAAATTTACAGAAATTATTAATTCATGCTGTTGGCTCTGCAACAAGTTTTTTTGTATTCATGATATGTATTTGCTTCTCATATGCCAAGAAATACAATCCAAATAGGAATCGTAAATGCAGAAAGCAGCGTTGTTATTACAGTTATTTCTGCCGCACGGCTTCCGTCGAGTCCAATGCCTTTCGCCAGGACAAACAATGTAACTGCAGTTGGCGTAGCTGTAACAAGCACTGCAACGTCAGTCAGTGCACGATCGATTCCGGCTGCAGTAAGACAGTAATATAGTATGGCCGGATGTATCAGCAGGCGCATGATTATCTCGCGCCAGCAGGTAAAAATTGCTTTTTTTGCATGTTTCAGATCGATAGAGGCCCCAAGTGTCAGCAGTGCAAGTCCTGTTGCTGCATTTCCCATCATCTGCAGAGACTTATCAATGCTTTGCGGCAGCATTTTCACACCTGCGCCGACAAGGATTATCCCGCACAAAGGCGCCATTACCATAGGATTTTTTAGAATCCCCTTTAGTAAATTTTTAATGAATACGTAAAAATCATCACGACGGGCAAGCACAAGCTCGCTTGAAAGAGGGGAAAGAAGGTTATAAAGCGGCATGGCAATTGCGATGTATAAAGAAAGCAAGGCGACCGCATCATTCCCAATTACTGTCTGCACAGTCGGCAATCCTACGTATATGCTGTTGGGGCGCATTGCTGCCGCAGTTGTAAGTGCGATCCTGCGCGTATCTTTAATTCTGAATATGTATCTTTCAAAAACATATGCAATAAGCATTGCAGCGATAGCTGAAACAACTATCGCACCCAAAAACAATTTCTGCCGGTGCAGATTTTCATTTATTTGAAATGCATTTCTGAAAAGCAGTGACGGTGATATTACCCAGAACAAAAGCTTTGAAAGAGTCGCAATGTCGGCTGAAGTTATAAAACCTTTTTTAAAAAGAAAATTTCCTCCGGCCAAAAGAAATGCCATCGGAAGAATCAACATGAAGCTTCTAAGTAATATTTCCATCTGTTATATTTCTCCTAAATTTAGCAGGAACCTTCGTATATGGCTAAACGAAGGTTCCTGCATTTGCTGCTGCATGCGCAGAATTTAAATATATGCTCCGCCGTTTACATCAAGGACCTCGCCTGTTGTCCATGCGGCTTCATCGCTTCCGAGATATAGGATTGCATAAGCTATTTCATCCATTTCCCCGACACGGCCAAGAGGAATATTCTGAATGAGTGCATCTATCAGATGCTGCTCCATTCCAAAAAACATTCTACCTTTAAGCGGACCTGGAGCTATAACATTTGCCGTGATGGTCCACGGGGCTAATTCTTTTGCAAGTGTCTGAGTCAAACCTACTATGCCGGCTTTGGCAGCTGCATAATTCACACCTACGCCGGGGCGGCCTGTGCGCCCGCCTATTGATGAAATATTGACGATACGTCCGTACCTTTTTTCCTTCATGCATGGGGTCACGGCCTTGCATGCGTTGAATATCCCGGTAAGGTTGATATCTATGACGTCCTGCCATTCTTTAACAGAAAGAACGTCTATCGGTTTATGTATAAGGATACCTGCGCAATTAACGAGAATGTCGATACCGCCAAATTCCTCAACGGCGGATTTAACTACTTCCCTGATTTTTTCATAATCACGCACATCAGCGACATACTTGCGGACCTTATCCTCACGGCCTGTGTATGCATCTGCAGTTCTTTCGAAAGCACTTGTATCATAATCAACAAGTATCACTGTCGCACCTTCGTCTAAGAATTTTACAGCTGCAGCGGTGGCAATGTCGGAACCTCCGCCTATAAACATCGCTATTTTATCTTTCACTCTCATTGCTTAAGCATCTCCTTAAATCCGTCTTTCAATTGAAGAAGTTACATACCAAGCAGGGCAAGGCTTAGTTTCGGCACATATACAATCACAAGCAGTGCAAATGTAAAGGCTACTATGAACGGTATCGCCGGCTTTGAAACAGCTATCGGCTTGTCCTTTATCAGTCCGCTTGCCACAAAAAGGTCAAGGCCGAACGGCGGCGTTGAAAGCCCTATTGCAAGGTTGGTTACCATGATTACCCCAAAGTGGACAGGGTTGACACCGACCTGCATAACAAGAGGGAGCAGTATCGGTGCCATTATCAATATTGCAGGTCCTGTATCCATAACCATTCCCAGGAAATAGAAAATCACAACTATAACAAGCAATACCTGCCACTGAGCAGTAAAGTATGTCAGGATAAAGTTTGAAAACATTGCAGGCGCCTTGATAAGGGCCAGCATGCGTCCGAAAGCGGTTGCAAAGGCAAGCAGGAAGCATAATGGAGCATATGTCCTTACAGCACTGCCGAAATATTTCCAAAGTTCATTGAATTTTATAGACTTATAAACAAAAAGCGATATAAAAAGCGCATAGAATATTGAAATGCACGCAGCCTCTGTAGGTGTTACTATACCGGTATAAATACCGCCCAAAATAATTATCGGCGATAAAAATGCCCAGAAGCTCTCTTTGAAAAGAGGCCAGAAACCATTTTTATGCAGCTTGTTGTAATTTGCCATTATCTTTTCTTTGTCTTCGCCGTGGATCGTGCAGTAAACTACGGCATATACCATCAGGCATATTCCTATAAAAATACCCGGAAGTACGCCGGCAAGAAAAAGCGCCCCCGTTGATACGCCTGTAGCGAGTGAATAAAGGACAAACGGTATGCTTGGCGGAATTATAACTCCAAGTCCGCCTGAAACCGCAACCATTGCAGCACAGAAGCGCTTCTCATAACCGAGTGAGATAAGAAGCGGGATCGTCATTCCGCCTACTGCTGCGGTCGTTGCAGGACCTGAGCCGGAAATAGCACCGTAAAACAGGCATGTCATTATTACCGCGATAGGCATTCCAGCCCTTCGTTTTCCCACAAAATAGGCAAACACATTGAACAGTTTTTCTGAAATTCCGCCTTCAGCCATAAGCACACCGCCAAGTATGAAAAGCGGAATGGCTATTATTGGCGTCGAATCAGCACCGCTGAACGTGTTCTGTATAAGGGTCTGTATGCTGCTGGCTCCGGGTGCACCGGCCAGAAGCGGTACGAGTGTGCTTACGATCATTGAGATTGCAATCGGCACGCTGAGGGCTAGAAAAACCAGAAATACCAAAAATACTATACCAGCCATGACTTTATATTCCTTCCTGCTTTAATATTTCCTGCATGTCATCAGTCATTTTCAAGTGCGCTGTCTTTTTCCCGCGCATTTCCATGAAAAGCTCTATTATCAGCTGAACAGTACGTATCATGCTGAGAATAAAACCGATGCAAAGGGCACTGTATATCATGTACATAGGTATCCTTAGTGCAGGTGAAACCCTTCCGCTGATTACCAGCGAGCGGTATACTATCAGTGAATAATAGGCAAAGACTGAATATATAGCGAGACTTAGAAATTGTATTCCTATCTCAAGTCCCTGTTTTACTTTTACAGGAAGGACCTCAGCAAGCACGTCAACACGAAGCATATTTCTCATGTAAATTGTGTAGCTCATGCTGAAAAATACGGTCCATATCCACATGTAACGGCTGAGCTCCTCCGGCCATGTTAGCGGCATATTGAAAACGTAACGCATTATGACCTGCAGGAACATCGTGCATGAAATCCCGATCATAAGCAGAATCAGGACTGTTTCTTCAAAATGTTTGTCTAGCCAACGTATAGCCTTCATCATCGCTGTCACCTCTTATTTCTTAAAGACTGCCGCGGAATGCCGTGAAATTACGGTTTCCGCGGACAATACGACATACTGCAAAGATTAAACGGATCTATAATTTTTGCTATTTCTTTTTAGAGTTGGCTTCCAGTTCTTTAACCATCAGATCCACTGCCTGATTTCCTGCTATCTTTCTTATACTGTCCCATGACGGTTTTACCGATGCGCGGAACTGAGCGAAAGCTTTTTTGTCATAGCTGATGTAAATCATCCCGCGTTTGATAAGTTCTTTTTTGGATTTTTCAGCAAGCTGCGGCATTGAATTACCGATCTCAGTCCTTGCCTTTTTCACTGCAAATTCAAGTGCTTCACGGTATTCTTTTGGCAGTGAATCGTAAAATTTCTTATTCATTACTATATGCATGACATAGAGATTGTGATGTGTTGCACAAAGATACTTCTGTACTTCGTTGAAATTGTTTGAAAGTATGATATCGTACGGGTTTTCCTGTGCCTCGACCAATTTCTGCTGCAGCGAAAGATAGAGTTCCCCTATGGTTATAGGCGTCGGTGATGTTCCCATTGCCTTCCAGCCTACTACGAAGTTATTGCTCGGCAATGTTCTTATTTTCATTCCTTTGAAGTCGGCAGGAGCGGTTAGTTTTCTGTTGGAAGTGGTTTCGCGGAACGTTCCTCCCTGCATGTAGCCAAGGAGCTGGAATCCGGCTTTATTATACTTTTCCTGGAAAAATTTATTGACCGGGCCTGAATTAAGTGTTTTATCTATTGTATTCCTGTCATAAGTTGAGAACATAAACAGCATGTCAAATACAGAAACTTCCGGAATGAAGTCCACCATTGAATAAACCTGCTCAGAACTTATATTTACGCTGCCGTCCTGAAGCTGCTGAGCGGTCTCCTGGGCAGTTCCGAGCTGTGCTGCTGGCATTACTTCAATTTTTAATTTGCCTCCGGTTTCTGCTTCGGCATATTTTTTTATAAGGTTTGCCATAAGTGCATTTGCCTCTGTTTTAGGGGAGGTATGCGGATACAGCAGTGTCATAGGCTTGAGCTTCGCATATTTTGCAGGATTAGCGTCCGCGGTTGAAACACTTGTGAAAAGAACTGCGGTAACCATTATTGCAAACACTGAGAGACATAACGCTTTAATTTTTTTCATAGTAAGTTATAACCTCCTTATATTTTTGTTGCGATATTAACCGTAAATAAAATTTTTATTACCGGATAAGCCACCCCCCTGCAATAAGGGTAGTCTCGCCTGTGATATATGAAGATCTGTCAGAAGCATAAAATACAAATAAATCAGCGACTTCCTCCGGTGTTCCGAAACGTTTTGCCGGTATGTCATTCATGTTGCGCTTGTTGTAATATTCATTATTTGCACTTGACATAGCAGTAGCAATTCTTCCTGGTGCCGCTGCATTTACAGTTATGTTATACTCGGCAAGCTCATAAGCCATTGAACGCGTAAGTGAAATTATTCCTGCCTTTGATGCTGAATAGCAGGCGGCTGCAGGACCGTGTTCGCTTCCAGTCAAACCCACTATCGATGACATATTTATTATCTTCCCGTATTTCTGCCTGATCATATAACGGCTTACAAGGCGTGATACATAAAATACAGAGCTTAAATTTACTTCCATTACCTCGTGCCATGTATCAATTTCGATCTCGTAAAACGGGATTTTGAAACCGCCCGCTTTTTTTGGTGATATTCCGGCAATATTGGCAAGTATATCAATTCTGCCCAGAAGTTCGGCTGATTTGCCAACTGCTGATGCTACTTCGTCCGGTTTTGAGACATCGCAGCATATGGAATATGCTTTTACTCCAATGCCTTCGATTTCGGATACGGCTGCGGCATTTTTCTCTTTGTTTCTGCCGTAAATTACTATATCCGCGCCATTCTTCGCATATGCAAGAGCGATTGCTTTTCCTATTCCAGCGTTCCCGCCGCTCACTACCGCTTTTTTACCTTCGAGCATCGTTTGTTTCACCTCCTGTCTGCAAGTTCCCTATTATTTAATCTATTCCGTTCCGTTTGAAATATTCCTTTGCAATTACCAATGAACGGCGTGCATGTTCAACAGGCCCGATCTGTTTTACTCTTTCCAAATTTGGCATTTCAACACATAAAATGACATCTTCATCAAGGTTTTTGACTATTTCTGCAATGTTAATTGCTCCTTCCCCTACATGAAGGCGTTCAGCCCTGCCTGTATGGACAAGGCTTTCCTTGTCCGACGGTATTTCCCTGCCTGCATCACAGACATGGACTATTTTTATCAGGTTTTTAGGAGTGCTGCGAAGTTCATCCATCGTCACCCTTGATCTGTAAAAGTGCAGTGTATCAAGTACAATGCGGGCGTTCTGTTTTTTTACTTCATTTATAAGTTCTTTTGCCGATTTGAGGTCGCAGACATTTGCCCATGTTACAAATTCAAGATTCACGGACATTTCGTACTTGGCTGCAAGATCGCAAAGCTCAGCGAATTTATCTGTATAGAACGCTTTATCAGGAGTCCATATATTTGTTACTACGTTTTTTACGCCAAGCTTTGCCGCCGCTTCAAGATGAGGCTCATATTTTTCAATATCAGTTGTGTTTTTATCAATCTTTGCAAGCTCAATATCGTTTATCTGCATTCCGGTATCTTTCAGTGCCTGCTGCGTAAGCCTGAAAAGTTCGTTGTTGTTGGATATATCGTGGTTGGCTTCTCCGGGCAGCCCCTGGCTTATAGTACGCAGGCTCACACAATCGTAGCCTATTAGATGAGTGTTGTAGATCATTTCCGGAGGGGTCCAGTTGATCCATGTTAAATGCGCGATAGAATATTTTCTTGTCATTTTCAAAGTATCCCCCTTATAGGATTGAGCAAGGCTGTTTTTACATTTATTTTGTTTTTGTACAAATATTTATACCATGGTTCCACATAATGGAAATAAATGCTAAACTTCGAAATTCATTTCAATAACAAGATAAATCCTGAATATAAGCCTGTCAAGGCAGTCAACTTTAAAAAAATATTCATAATGAAAAAAAAACAAAACGTGCTTTTGTATTTTTTTGCGCTAATTGTTTTATAAAAAAAACTATAAAGAGATACAAATTAATAACAGCTGTCAGTCGTATTTACACTGATTAAGATGACTTTCTGTATTGTTCTCATGTCTGTTTTACGATGCAATATGCTACCCGGCCTGTATTTGATTAATTTCAGGATCATCCATGCATACTTATTTTTATATGTGACTTTATAAGATGAAAAAGATAAGACCCGCCTGCAATTGCCTGACGGGTCTTATCTTAGAAATAAAAATATACAAATATGTTATTTTTATATTAGCTAATTTTTAATATCATCATGATATGTCTCGACTATCAGCCTGCAGTGTTTATTTATGCATTCCAATGCTTCATCCTGGTCCGCACGCCAAAAAGCATTTATCAGCTGCCAGTGTTCCTGAATGATTTCATCCGGTGGTCTGCGCTTTCTTACAGACTGTACGACAAGCCTGGTCATGTCATCGCATATTTTATCCCACAGCGGACCTAATTTTGTCAGTCCAAGGTAATTTATTATCGTTGTGTGGAACTGCATGTCTTTTTTCATGAATTCAACAGGATTATTTTTTACCTTCTCCATTTCGTCGGTCAATGATACAAGTTGGCCTGCCAGTACCTGCGGACGCTTTGTGGTTATTATCTTTTTTACTACAAAAGGTTCTATCATTTCGCGCAGCATAAAAAGCTGGTATTCATCGTCAGAGTTGACCTCAGATACTATTATGCCCTTGTGTTCACGCCACAGAACCCATCCTTCCTGTGAAAGCCGTTTAAGCGCATCCCGTATCGGCGTCCGGCTGACACCCATTTCAGACGCAAGCGTCCTGTCCATTAGAGGATTGCCTGGTGCAAGCTCTCCATTGATTATCTTCTTTTTTATTGCTTCATAGACATAATTTGAAAGACTCTCTGATTTTTTAGCGGACTCCGAGCTTTCCGGCCTGTACAAAAGATCAGCCTCCCGAACAGCATTATTCTGCTTATATTATACAGCACACATTTAGTATATTTGAGTTTGAAACAGGCAATTTATCAGCCTATGCGGCATGATAAGGTCCATCTGTGTCATATATCCTATAAAGAGATACTTTCATCAGTTGATATGCCGCATAAATATCTAGTGCATGAGAAAAAATTTAAGCCAAACAGCAGAAGAAAGCCTGAATGATGACCAGGCTTTCTTCTGCTGTAAAATATTTATATTTGATCTTACCTGTTAGCCTTTGGAATCAGCAGAACTGAAGATTGTGAGTTGCGGGCTATATTGTGGCTTACGCTGCCGAGAAAAAATTCTTTTACGTACCCCCTGCCCTGTGTGCCCATAATTACCAGATTAACATGTTTTTCACTTACCATGTTCATTATTTCTACTGCAGGGGAACCATATTTTATCAGGGTCTCAACGCTGACGTCACATTTTTCCTGAAGTGTTTTTTTCATACTGAGCAAGCGTCCGCTGTCTATCCCGTTAAATTCTTCTATGCGGCTGTCAAGATATGGACTTATCCGTGACTTGTCCTGCACATGCATCAACGTTATTTTATTTGCAATACATGCCGCAAATTCTATTACATATGTAAAAGCCAGGTCGGCATTTGCGGAAAAATCTGTAGGGAAGAGAATATTATCGCTAATTTTACAGTTTAATTTTTCGGTATCATGAATTAATCCTTTTACGGCATCTTCTTCAAGTCTTACTAAAAGAATAGGCTTGCGTGCGTTATGTATCAAATCATTCGCCAGGTCGCTGAAGAGTATCTCATCTTCTGCATGGGAATATTTTTGTGCGCCGGCCACTATCAGCGAATAATTTTCCTCTACTGCGATCCTGTTTATTTCGTTTGGTGAAAAACCTGTCAGTATCCGTGTCTCAACATTAAAACCAAGGCATTCAAGAGCATTTTTCTGTTTTTGAAGGGTTACTATATATTCAGCAAGGATCGCTTCATTGTATGCCTTGGCAATATCAACTATCTCGTCGACCGAACGAAACTGCACAAGGAGGCATTTCTTGGTGCCGTACTCTTTCAATCCGCCAAGGCTGTTTATAAAAATATTGGAATCTTTTGAAGTATCTGCAGCTATGATTATTTTTTCAAACATACATATATCCTCCTAAAATAGGATTTGGATAAATAGATAATGAATTATATATTCAAATAATTTATATCATTATTGCATAATTACTTCAATAGATAATTTAATTATTCAACCATGCATGTTATGACTTGCTTAAATAATATTTATCTCTTATTTACCAACGCTGCCAGTACATCTCGTATCTCCTGCACTTCTCTTCCAAGCTGGTTCATAATATCCTTGACAGGAACATTTAAATCAGTATGCGGATCTAAATTCAGTACTTTTAATAACTTATCCGAAGGCACTGAAAAAGCGGCGCTTATCTCGCTAAATGTCGCGCTGCCCTTAATTTCCTGCGGATTTGACATGTTTTTACTGCCTCCTGTATTTTCCTGCTGCAGATACTTTCTTATATCATCTTTAATTTTTTCGTCATCAACGCCGGGAAGTTTCTTCAGCGGTGTGTCAAGGGGAGTATTTTCCGGCAATCCTGAAGCCTTTAAAAATTTATCTGTATTAATCCCTGCTGTTTCTGCAGCCTCTTTGACACTCATCCATCCGAATATGTTATCCACAGGGTCTGCTCCGACAGTTTTTACCGGCACTGCAAATGACTGCCAATAACCGGTCTGAAAAGTAATAAATATGACAGCAGACAGTATCACAAGCCAAAGCACGCCTGCTGTCAGAAATGAAATATTCTTTCCGGCATGACCGATTTTTATCGCATCGGCAGCAGGCGGACATGCGGCTTCACATTTGCCGCAAACTATACATTCGCCGTTTTTCTGTATAATATCCTTATCGGGGTGCAATCCTACTGGACATGCAAGATGACATTGTCCGCAATTTATGCATGTCGTTTCGTTACGCCGCACTTTTATCGGTGAAAGGCGCGAAATAATTCCAAGGGCTGCCCCCAGGGGACACAAATACCTGCACCAGAAACGCTCAATGAATATACCGAGAAACAGCGTTGCAAAAAGCACTGCAGTTCCGTAACCTGCTTCGCTTATGCCTGCTGAAAGATGCATCCATGAGGCCCATGGATCAAATGCCCGAAACGTCAGGGTTCCCAATTTCCATGTAGTAAACAGAATAACCGCTAAAATTATGTATTTCAGAAAGCGAAGCGGCCGATCAATGTTTGAAGGCAGTTCCTTTCTTTTTATACCTAGTTTAAGCGCAATCATTGATATAAATTCATTTAATGCGCCGAGAGGACATATCCATCCGCAGAAAATCCTGCCCAGTAACAGCGAAGCAATGCCCACACCGGCAAACAAGATCAATGAGCTCGGTGCAGTGCGTCTTAGCCATGCTCCATCTCTGAACCATAAGTAAAAGGATTCCAGACCGCCGAACGGGCATAAAGCATCAACTGTAGGAGAGCCTGCAGGACCTCCGCCCAGTATCTGGTGGCGATAACCCATCCACGTCAGAAAAACAAGAAATAACATGAGGAGTGATAACCGTATCAGCTGTGTCGTTTTACTATGTGTTTTTTTATTCCTTTCAGAAATATCTGTCATAAGAATCAATCCTCTCTTATTTTTGATATCAGTCATTGAAGGATTAAGGTCCTTACAAGAGCATCGCTGATAGACCAGAAAATAATTTTAAATATCCGATAGATACATAAGGCTTGCAGCAAAACAAGCAAAGCGGCACGGACTCATAAAAAGTGCCGCATGCTTGTTCTTGTTTGCTCTATATTTTTAAAGTGTCTGTTTCACCACTGAATTGTATATAGTATAACCGCCGCTCAGACTGTAGCAGTCAAAGCCGTTAGCACTCAGTATCCGGCATGCAACATAGCTTTTCATGCCCGATTTGCAGTGGACATATACAGGTTTATTTTTATCCAGCTTATGCATTTCTTCCCTGAGTTTTTCCAGGGGCATACGGACAAATCCTTCGATCGATCCAGGAGCGGCCTCCATATCGTTTCTCACATCTATAAGCGAAACGCTTCCGTCCCTTGGCAGGGAATCAACTTCATGCCAGTGGAATTGCTTCACTTTTCCTGTTATCAGGTTTTCTATTGCGTATCCTGCATAATTAGCAGCTTCTTTTGCCGATCCGAAGGGCGGCGCGTAAGAGAGTTCCAGTTCTGTCAGATCTTCAGCACATGCGCCAAATCGGATTGCCGTGGCAAAAACGTCACATCTCTTATCTACTCCGATAGTGCCAGTGAGCTGTGCACCAAGGATTTTTCCGTCTGTCTTCCTGAATATTACTTTCGTGAGAATATCGGCCCACCCTGGATAATACCTGGCATTTGAGGGAATCAGCATATAAATTTTATCGTAGTCGATATTATTCTGTATTGCGTCCCTTTCGTTTATGCCTGTACATGCGGCCGTCATATCAAAGATTTTAAGTATCGCAGTGCCCTGTGTCCCCTTAAATTCACTTTGTATGCCGAATATATTGTCTGCAGCTATCCTTCCCTGTTTGTTCGCAGGTGATGCCATCGGTATGAAAGCAGGTGTTTTAAGAACAAAATTCTCCACCTGTACCGCATCACCGGCTGCATATATATCGGGATCTGATGTCTGCATCCCTTTATTCACTACGATGCTGCCGCGTTTATTTAATTCGAGACCGCAATTTCTAGCCAGGGCAGTATCAGGTCTTACGCCTACAGCTAATATTACTGTATCTGTTACTATTGATCCATTTTCTAAATTTACAGAAAGGTGCCCGCTCTTTTCTTCTATGCTGCGTACGCCGTTTCTTAAAATAAGATTTACTCCCTTGCTGACAAGATAGCTTTGCAATCCTGCTGCCATATCATAATCAAACGGCACGATAATATGATCCAATAATTCAACTATAGTTACGTCTACACCTGAGTTCTTAAGATTTTCAGCTATTTCGATGCCGATATAGCCGCCGCCGACAACAACAGCATTTTTAACATTATTCTCAGCAGCATAGTTCTTTATTTTTACAGCATCAGGTATACCTCTCAGTGTAAATACTCCGGGCAGGTCTACACCGTCCAGAGGCGGTTTTATCGGTTCAGCACCTGTTGAAAGCAAAAGCTTGTCATAAGTCTCTGTGTAAGTCGTTCCGTTTTTAGAATCATTCACTGTCAAAGTTTTTTTATCCCTGTCTATTGCAGTTACATTATTTTCAGTCCTTACGTCAACATTGAACCTTGAACGGAATATCTCAGGCGTCACGACGGTCAGGGATGATTCGTTCTTTATATGTCCGCCTACATAATATGGCAGTCCGCAGTTTGCAAACGAAATATGCGGGCCTCTTTCCAACATAACTATATCAATTTTTTCGTCAAGCCTCCGAAGCCTTGCAGCTGCGGTCGCTCCGCCGGCAACTCCTCCTACTATCACAACTTTCATGATCGTTCCTCCTTTTTTTATATAAATACATTCAGTAATATTGTATTGCTGTTGTAAATTGCAGTTTAAAACTGTATTATCATGACAGACCTTGATCATAAGGGGTGTTCATATATTGCCGTTATCGGGACATTTTGAAACGATATTGAAAAACAGCTTTCCTTTCTGGAATAAACTTTCCCAGCAGGAGAAAATGTCGCTGCTGAACAACACCTCTGATTTCAACTGTAAAAAGGGCACGCTTATAACCGGCAACGGCGGCTCGTGTGCAGGAGTCCTTCTTGTTCTGAAAGGGTCCCTGCGTACATATATCCTCTCAGAAGACGGCAAAGACCTGACTCTTTTCCGCTTATATCCTGGCGGGATATGCATACTTTCAGCTTCCTGCATTCTTAAGGCCATAAGGTTCGATGTTTTGATCGAAGCAGAAAGCGACTGCAGGCTCCTCGTTATTAACACTGATGTTTTCTCGCGGATCGCCGGCAATAACATCTGGGTCGAGAATTTTTCATATAAAATAGCATCGGAACGCTTCTCAGATGTAATCGAAGCCATTCAGAAAATATTTTTCTTAAGTGTCGATAAAAGGCTCGCTAATTTCCTCCTTGAAGAGATCAGTAAAAACCACAACTGCATCATCTTATTCACACATGAGCAAATAGCAAAATATATCGGCAGTGCAAGAGAGGTTGTAACGAGAACCCTTAAATCATTTTCAGAACTCGGTATACTTGAGATATCAAGAAAGGGCATTAAAATTACCGATGCCGCAAAACTTGCCGACATAGCTGAAAATTAGCTGTGTCATGCATTCATTTTTTTCTCTTCCAAGTGCAGATGTCCTAAATTTTTGCTGATATGGCATGCCTTTAAATACTTCCTTACCAACTCTGACTGCAGACAAAATACAAAAACACAGATATGTGTTCAGTAAAATTCAATAAAAAGTATCCATGCGCTTTGCTGCATTCATGCACGTTCTGTTTTTGTTTTTCAATGAATCAGTTTTAACAGAAAATACTATAATTGTCAGTGATAAAGTCACTGAGAAACATTAAATGGAAGGCCCAGGGTTAAACCAAGGGGCAATGCAGTCACAAAATGCAGTACCGGTAAGGAAGCTTCGTTATAATGGTAAAATAACATGACAGGCATCCAGGTAAAGCAATTTTTTTCAAAATACCATTAAGAATTGTAAAAACGTCAAAAATCTGCCGCTATTCTGCAGGCAGATAGCGTGCGCCAAATTCTTCCCGCGCTTTTTGAGTATATTTCACAATAAAATCCGATTTTGCATTAGTATACGCATCACGATTATATTCAAACCGCACTTTCAGATCAAGCTTCAGAGCTTCATATTGCCTGGCGGCATCATAATGCTTGCGCAGGTAGTCCCTGAAATACAGTTCGCCCCAATCGCCTGACGGTTTTATGTGAAGATGATAAACCCTCTCTGCAAATCCGCCGGGAGTGTAGCCTTTATTTAAATCAAGAGTTTTTTCAGTATTATTTCTGGACATTTCTATCCACCCATTGTTTTGGAGTAAGCATGAGATTCCATCAAAATCACAGGCCTCCGGCACTTCCAGCAGAATGTCAACAATAGGTTTTGCTGTAAGGCCTCTGACTGAAGTACTGCCAATATGGCTAATGCGGCAAATATTATATTTGCGCAAAATATTTAAAAGTTTTTCTTTTTCTTCATTATACCTAACAGCATAAACGGGGCTGTACGGTTTTAGAATGATTGGAAAAAGTTGCCATAATTCTTCCAGGCCCATATCTTTCAGATCTTTCAATTTACCATCTTCCTTCCCTCCTGTTATATCACACCGGATGCAATGCAGCCAGATATGTAGACTGGCTTATAGGCAGCCTGCCAGAAGTTACAGTTTAGCTCACCTGATAAATAAAATATAAAAAGGAATTTTTTATGCGGGAAATCAAAAAAACTGGCAGCCTTTCCACAAAATATCAGGATATATTAGGCAGCTGAATGCCAGGTATTGTACCGTTACTGATAGCACCGCATGCAGTAAGCTTATGCTGTGCTTTGTAGGATACTGCCCTGTGATATTTTTGCGTCAAAAAGATAACGCTGCCGTATATCAGAATGCCTGCTCGGTTTATTGGTGCGGTTATGCAATTATATGGCAGGGAAAAGTGTCGCCGAGCGTAATTTATAAAAATACAGCGCCTGGTTCATGCCGTAATAAATTCAATGCGGAAAATCATAAGATGTCTTCGCTGAATCTGTACCCTACCCCAACCTCAGTCAGAATAAGTCTGTGCCCGCATGTCTCGTTGTCTATCTTACGCCTTATATTAGCCATGAATACTCTAAGCGTCTGGTAATCATCATTTGTCACGCAGCCCCAGATTTCATTTTGGATATATCTGTGGGTCAATACCTTTCCTGAGTTTTCAACCAGCAGCGAAAGTATTTTATATTCAATAGGAGTCATGTGCACCTTCTCACCGTTTACATGAACCTGTCTCCGCCCGAAGTCTATCCTCAGTCGTCCTGATTCAAAAATATTTTCCTCCGTGCTTTTTGTCTTTTTATGTCTCATGGCAACACGTATTCTTGCCATCAGCTCATTTACATAAAACGGCTTGGTTATATAATCATCAGCGCCCATATCAAGAGCCGCAACTTTCTCACGTTCTTCACAGCGTGCAGATACGACCAGTATAGGTACATCGGCTGCATCTCTCATCTGCCTGAGTACTTCCATCCCGTCTATATCGGGCAGTCCAAGGTCCAGCAGCACAAGGGATGGTTTCTCAGCCAGAAACATCGAAATGCCGGATAACCCATTTGTGGCTACAGAATAATCATACCCGTTAGTTTTTAATGCTATTTTAAGAAAGTTTTGTATGCTTCTGTCATCTTCAATTATAAGTACACCATTCATTTTTTACTCTCTCCTGCCGGTATGGTGAACGTAAAAACAGCTCCTCCTGACGGTGCATTCCTGACAGTAATCTTACCGCCGTGGGCTTCAACTATGGATTTGGATATTGCAAGGCCCAGCCCTGTACCTCGTGAAGTATCACCGTAGTTGCCGCTCCCTGTGACAAAATTATCAAATATTTTCGCCTGAATATTTTTTGCAATTCCAGCACCGTTGTCAATGACCTCAAAGATGACTTCTTTCTTATCGTTTCTCACGCATAATTTTATTGAGCTGTCAGGCTGAGTATGTTTCACTGCGTTGTCCAACAGGTTTACCAGAACCTGTATTATAAGCTGTCCGTCCATAGGGGCTATAATTATATTTGACGGTTTATCCACTACCAGAGTATGCAAGCCGAGACGTTTGCTCACATGCTCAACTGCGGCCGCAATTATTTCATCAACAATTTCATTTTTCTTCTTTACAGGAACTCTTCCGTCCTGTATTTTTGTAAGGTTTAGCAGATTTGTTACCATATCGCTTAGCCACGAGGCATCCCTCTCTATGTCGCCAAGAAGTGCTTTTGTACTCTCTGTATCTACCGTGTCGATACTCTCAAGCAGAAAAGAAGCATTGCCGGCTATAGACGTCAAAGGAGTCCTTATGTCATGTGAAATACTTCTAAGAAGGCTGTTTTTGAATTTTTCTTTTTCCATCTCCAAAATGTTTTCTTCTTCAGCGGATCTCATAAGGCTGTGGTCGAGCGCAAGAGCAGCCTGGCTAATTACGGTTTCAAGGCAAAGAGACTCTTCTTTTGAAAATTCAGATCCGCCCATCTCAAGCTCCAGCACGCCTATTATCTTGTGACTGCTCTTGATAGGAAGCCAGCGTTTTTCATTTCTGCGAAACTGTACCTCACGAAATCCGCACGCAAGAGAGTTTGAATAACACCACCTCACCTCTTCTTCAGCAGATGTTCGTATTTCATCGGCCAGATATATTCTGCATTTTTTTGATATAAGGCCAAGAATGCACTTCTGGCTGTATTTTACAATCTCGTCTGTTTTTGAAAGATTGAGGTAACCGCTTGCCATTTTATAAAGGCTGAAGGTCATTTCTTCGTTCTTCTGTGATATCTGCACCTGTTTTTTTAGTTTGGTAGTTAATGTGCTTACTAAAAATGCTACGATCAAAAATATGGCAAGCGACGCATAATAGTTAGGGTCATTCATTATAAGCGTATAGCGCGGTTCGGTGAAGAAAAAATTGAAAAGAAGCATGCAGAATACTGCTGAGAGAACACCCCAGAATAGTTTTTGCGTTTCGTTTATTATTATCAGTATTGATACCGCATATATCATAAGTATATTCTCAACGCGAAGCCCAATATCATACAGGGCAGATGAGAGCAAGGTTGCAAGCATAATTATGAGCGCCGATTTCAATATATCATTCAGCACCGTATTTTTACTGAGCCTGATATCACATAGTTTCGTTGTACTCATCTCCTGCATAGAGTTTTTACATTATCTTTTACTTTTATAATCGACAGCAGTATCACATACATTTCAAGCCTGCCGAAAAACATCCCGGCCACGGCGGTCCATAACACCAGCGGCGATGCACCGGCGCATGTAATTCCAACTGAAAGCCCGACCGTACCAAGAGCCGACGCAAATTCAAACATTGAGTCACTTATGCTGTATCCGCAGAGCATAAATATAAATGAACCGCATAAAAAAATCATTATATATGCAAAAATAAAAATATTAACATTCTGTAAATATCCAAGATCAGCTATCTCTTTTTTCCCGAACCTTTCTACCTGATTCACACGGACTACTCTGCTGTCACCAAATCTAGCCACGAGATCCCACCACAGCTCTTTCAGCATTATCCAAACGCGAAACTGCTTTATGCCTCCTGCTGTTGAGCCTGCACCGCCGCCTATCAGCATCAGGATTATTAGCATAAAGCTCAAGGGTGAAGGCATATTTTTAAAAGACGGAACTGTCTGGAAACCTGTAGTAGTAAGTGCTGATACAACCTGGAAAAGAGCGTCCCTCGCTGCCCTTGACATGTTTGCTGCCCCATGTCCCGATATTATAAACAATGCGATTGGAGTACAAAGGGCCGTCAATAATAACATCAGCCTGACCTCGCAGTGACGGAAAACGCTTTTAAAATGCCCTTTCAGCAGGAGCAGGTGGACAAAAAAATTCGTGCAGCCCAGCAGCATAAGGATCTCTGTAACTAATTCTATACTTACACTGTCATAATATCCTATGCTTGCAGCTCTGGTAGAAAACCCCCCTGTCGACAGTGCGGCTATTGAATGGTTAAACGCATCAAAAAAATTCATTCCGCATATTATGTAAAGCACTATCCCTGCTATTATATATCCCGTGTAAATCGTTATAATAGTACGCGCTGAACGCAGCAGGTTAGGCGTCAGCCTGTCTGAGTGGCCTTCAGCCGAATATAGGCGCATACTGTAGACATCCGAAAGCACACTTGTCATAACCAGGACAAGACCTATACCTCCAAAAAAAAGCATCACACTGCGATATATCAGAAATATTTTCGGCGCATTCTCTACATCAACAACAGACAGCCCTGTAGTGCTGAAACCGCTTGTTGTTTCAAATACAGACTGGGAAAATGAATAATCGCCGGTAAGCATGAATGGTATAGAGCCTATAAGTATTGCTGATATCCATGTTATAACTACTATGACAGCATCATCGTTCTTTTTGAGCCTTGGTGGATTTATCTCGGACAGCATAAGCTTTTTCAATATATAGCCTATAAGTATCGTAGATACACCTGGAAAAATAAAGTATTTTGCACATTCACTCTCTTCAGGGAAAAAAACAATCGCAGGCAAAGGCATTAGTATCACTGTGCCAAGTATGATCCAAAGCACCCCAACGTATCCTATCATTGTTTTTACGGAATGATTTCCATTAAGTGCGCTGCTGTGCATTGTGTCACTTTTTCCCTGACAAGGCGAATTCTGCAGTTTCGCTTGCTTCACGTGACGAAACTATTACCAGCTTATCCCCCGGCAAAATTACTGTACTGCCGTTTGGTACTGTAATTCCGGAATTTCTTATCAGACAGGATATAATACTGTTCTTTGGAAAGCCTTCGATATCTTTTACGCACCGCTGTGCTGCCGGGCTGCCATAGTCAACAGTGAGCTCGGTAAGAACTATATTCCCTTCTTCTATCGGCAGCGTCTGTACAAGATTTTCAACTGTAGATACCTGTTCAAGCATGTTCGCTAAAGTATAGGCAGAGCTTATAACGTGATTTACACCGAGAGACTTGAATATTTCCACATTTTTGGGATTTTTTACGATGCACACATTTTTTTCAATGCCTAGCATAATTTTACCCATCTGGCAAATTGCAAGATTATCCGCGTCTTCCTCACAAAGCGAAATAATAATATCAAAACCGTTTATTTCAGCCGCTTTAAGTACGCTGAGCTTTCTTGGATCTCCCATAATGATTCTGGCTTTCTCAAACTTTGCGGCAATTGATTCACAGAAACGTGTGTCGCTGTTTATAAGCACAATAAAATAATTTTTTTTAAGAAGCATTTCAGCAAGGAAAACAGCCTCAGTCCTTCCGCCGGCTACAGCTATTCTCATTTTCCCGCCTCAGCATTTTTTAATCCGGTTTGAAGGCAAAATTCGTTAAGTGAAAGGCTGAATGGGCATATCGGAACCACATTGAATCCGTCTGTAAGTTCCAGTTTGTCGTTTTCACCGAAACGCGCGAAAATTTTTTTTACGCTGAAAATCCTGCTTGCTATCTGGGCAATAAGGCTGTTAACGTTATCACTGTTTGTGCTGGCAACCAACATATGCGCCTTATTTATACCTGCAGAAAGCAGAATATCTACATCTGTGGCATCACCAATAATTTCATATCCTCCAAAAGAAGGCGGAAGCCTCAGAAATGATTTTTCGTCCTTATCTATCACTGTAACGTCAAATCCGCTGAGTGAAAGCGAATTTGCTACACTGGAGCCGAACCTGCCAGAACCCACCACTATAACCAGATCATTATTTCTGAAAAACATGAATACAACCACCTTCCGTATTTTATCTTCCGATATTCTAAGAAATAACGGATAAAGATTGTATTATGAATTCCTTGTCCGATATAAATATTCAATAAATATGGAAGAAATACAAAATATCGCTGGCTGCTGTTGCAGTATATTTGCATGGTTTCAAGCATTCAATGTATTCCGCGGTCCGGCGGCAAAGAAATGATAAATTTATTCAGCGCACTATCTTATCCATACAAAAATGGGTTTCCGAAATACTTAGCCGAAAACCCAAGAACTCTTTGATTATCTTTCCTATGATATATATTTAAATTTACAGGTTGAGAGCAAATATTTGGCGTCCAGTAAAAAATCAGCTGTCACCGTATCCTTCATGAAGCTGAATATAGCCATTGTTAGTATTTATTTGTTTTATTAGGATTTCAATCGCCGCATCTTCATAAAGCGGCCTGCTGACAAGGTATCCCTGTATTTTTTCACATCCGTTATTCAATAAATATTGCTTTTGCTTTTCATGCTCTACGCCCTCTGCTATTACATAATGGCCCATTTTGTGCGCCATTGATATTATATCTGCAGTTATAGCATTGCAAGGCTGGATGTATAAAAGTTTGTCGATAAAATATTTATCGATTTTCACACAGTCAATATTTAATTCACGTTCTCTTGCAAGGGATGAATATCCTGTACCCAGATCATCTATTGCGACATGTATCCCGATTTTCCTGAGTTTTCCAAGGACACGGTTAATATCCTCGTATTCTGCGGAAAACGCTGACTCCGTGATCTCAATACATATATTTTCAGGATTAACATGCATTTTATTTATGATATCTAACAGGTTTTCTACAAAGTTATCGTACATTATCTGGATTGCGGATACGTTGATTGAAACGCTTACAGATGTAAATCCTTTTTCATTCAATTTATTGAGGAAAAGCAATGCATTCACAATAATTTTTTGACCCACCGGTATTATAAGCCTTGTTTTTTCTGCTATTGGAATAAACTCCAAAGGAGGAACAAGTCCAAGTTTTTTACTATTCAGTCTGGCCAATGCTTCAAAACCGCATATCCGGTCTGATTTCAAATCAAGGATCGGCTGGTACTGCAGGAATAATCCGCCGTCATTTTCATCTGCTGCCATACAGGAAAGTTCAAGCTTAATTTCCTGTTCCCTTATAATTTCTCTTTCCATATCCTTGTCAAAAAAGTTTACGTAAAAATTTTTATCGGCTATGCTAATCGCTTTTTCAGAAGCTATAAGAAGTTTTTTTAATAGCTTGTCCGCATCCAATCCGTCTTCATACTCTATTTCAACGATACCTATGCCTCCGCCCACTCTTTCGGCAGACAGCAAATGTTCAAGTTTATCTATGACAGCATCCGTAAATTCGAGCAGCTCTTTTTTATCCTTGTACTTTTTAATGTAGAACAGGAACCTATTGTCATATGTATAGAATAATAAACGATTTTTCATGCAGTAGCAGGCAAGCTCATCTGCAATAATTTTGACAAGTTTCTGTGTGTAATTAAATCCGTATGCTGTTGTCAATGATTGAATCGTTCTTAGATTGATACCCACAAGAGGCATTTTACATGTATTTTTCTCATATATCTCCCTGTTAAGCAGATTTTCAAAATAATACCTGTTAAAAAGTCCTGTCAGTCTGTCGTGGTTAATATTATATCTGAGCTCGTCCTCAATTTTCTTTCTTTCAGATATGTCTATTACAATGCCTTCTATTGTCTCGGCTTTACCGTGTTTGTCGAAATTGCCTTCCGCCAAATCAAGGACCCATTTCTTTTTACCGTCGGCCGTTATAATTTCATATTCATATTTCAACGCCATCCGGACAGGAAGGACTTTTTGCCATTCGTTCCATAACGGTCCGCGGTATTCAGGATTTATCAAATCGTTATATGAAATATCTTTATTATTCAAAAGGCTCTCCGGCGGATATCCTGTCAATTCAAGGCATCCGTCCGATACATACTCCATCGTCCATTCGCGGTCAAGCTTGCATCTGTAAGCCATTCCCGGAAGATGAGAGAGAAGGACTGATTTGCTTCTCTCACTTTCTTTCAGGTCTTCCTCTGCCGCTTTGCGCACAGATATATCTTCAAGCAGACAAAGATGAACTGGCATTTTATCATTGAACCCCAGAAGATGTGCAACTTTTTTATTTGTCCATATACTTGTTCCGTCAGGCCTTAAAAAACGCTTCTCTATAGAATAACTTTCTATTTCGCCGGCCTGGAACTGTTCAAATTTATCCAGATCAGCCTGCAGATCTTCATGGTGTGTGATGTCTGTCCATTTTACAGAGGTCAGTTCATTATTTTTTCTGCCGATAATTTGTTCGAACATAGGATTTATATTTATTTCACCGTATTCGGACTTGGAGAGTAAATTCCTGTCATTTAAAATTGCTATACCTATAGGGGCCTGTTCAAATACACTCCTGTAAAGAGCTTCTTTAAATGCAAGTTTTTCACTCAGTTCCTTTAATATCGAGTGCTGTCCGCATGCGCGGAACAAGGCCCAAAAAAGGAATAAAAGGGTTATTACGACTATAATATCCGGAATCATATGTCCGCGTATGCCTGCGTACCATTCAGACGCCGGATAATCAATTCCGAGAACCGCTATGATTTTTCCTGTCGACGGATTTTTTATAGGCACCAGAGCGCTCACCCAACGCCCCCATCTGTCGGTCGCGGCATTGGTAAGCACTGTGCTGCCGGACTTAAAGGGCAGCCAGTCAGTATCAGTAGCTTCGTAATATACCTCTCCCGGAGGGGAATATTCAGGGGTGCCTGGCTCTTCTGAATCCACCAGGAATATCATGCTGCCGTTGCGGTTTCCCATAAGATATGCAAAGCGGATCATATCATTAGTCTTGACCAGTTTCTGCAGACTGAGTTTTGTCATTATGTACTCAGGTTTTTGCAGATCTTTCTCTGTTCCTGTCAAAGCCGAGACGTGTTCGATATGCAGAAGGGAAGCAATTGAGTGTGCCAGCGAAATGGATTCCGATGATGCAATATCCTGGTATCTGTTCCATGCAAAACGAAGGTAGAGTCCGCCTGCAGACAGCAGCAGGCAAATAAAAACAGCAGCGTAAATGCGTGAACATCTGTTATTCAGATTACAGAAAGAAAAAAAATCTTTTTTGTCAGTATAGCCTGGAGTCATAAAGACACCTCCCTTTACCGAAGGCTTATACATATCTAAGATGTAAACAACTTTTCAGGATTTCTTCCTTTATGATTTCCGGTATTTTTAATCCAAAATACAAGTTTGTTGTTTGTGTATTTAAAAAAAAGGGGAGACTGCATTCATATTTGATATATTTCATCTGACTGCAATGGCCAGAAAATCTGGCGGAAATAAACAGCAAATATCCTTACGTCAGGCAGATATTTTGTTAACAATTTAGAATCTTTATATATATTTTAGCAGCAAAAGTCAAAGTACGTCTATAATCAATATATTATTTTATAATAATTGATTGGCATTTACTTTTTTAAACAGCATATTTAATATCGTACTTTGATTATTCAGTATTGATACTGCCTGGAATAAAAAATGCAGGCATGAAGCTATTCTTAAGCAGACTAATTATTATGCTTGTTTACGCAAAAAATAATTACAGCTTTATGAATATTACACAAGCATGATATTTTAAGAATTATAAAAAAACAGCACTGATTACGGATATTTTACCATTTATCATAAATGTGTTTCAGCGGAACCGTATGTAAAAGGCAGACTGTGATTAATAAAAAAATCCCATGTATGCCATTATATTGCATACACGGGATTTATATATTAATCCAACTGCTATGCAGCAGCTGTATCTGCCATAAATTGGTGGGCGATAGAAGAATTGAACTTCTGACCTCTTCCGTGTCAAGGAAGCGTTCTACCTCTGAACTAACCGCCCAACGAGAAAGAATTTTACTATCTATGCATCTTTATGTCAATATGGATTAGCTTTTTTTACTTTATTCGGCGCAGTAATTCGGCGCTTCTTTGGTTATGACAACATCATGAGGATGGCTTTCCTTCATGGATGCCGATGTAACCTGTACAAATCTTGAATCCTCCTGAAGCTTTTTGATGTTTCTGGCACCGACGTAACCCATACCCGAACGTATACCTCCGACCATTTGATATACAACGTTTGAAAGCGCACCTTTGTGCGCAACCATACCCTCGATTCCTTCAGGGACCAGTTTATCCTCCGATGTACCTTCCTGGAAATATCGGTCTTTGCTGCAGCCGCCCTTCATGGCTCCAAGTGATCCCATCCCCCTGTAGCTTTTGAATGAGCGTCCCCTGTATATTACCGGCTCACCTGGGCTCTCTTCTGTACCTGCAAACAATGAGCCGATCATTACCACATCAGCACCTGCAGCTATAGCTTTGACTATATCGCCGGAATATCTGACCCCGCCATCGGCAATTACTGTTTTTCCACGCCGGTGAGCCGCTTCGGAGACATTCATAACTGCGGCGACCTGAGGTACGCCTATTCCTGCCACTATCCTTGTCGTGCATATAGATCCAGGACCAATGCCCACCTTTACTCCGTCCGCGCCTGCGTCGATGATGGCATCTGCAGCTTCGGCCGTAGCTATATTTCCGCCTATCAAAGGAAGTTCTGGATAAATATTATGTATCTTTTTGATAACGTCAAGCACCATTTTTGAGTGGCCGTGCGCTGTATCGACAATTATCGTATCTACACCGGCTTTTACAAGAGCTTCCGCTCTTTCAAGGGAATCGGATCCGACACCTATAGCCGCACCTACCCGCAGACGACCATGCGAATCCTTTGTTGAATTAGGGAACGCTTCTGCCTTTAATATATCCTTTATAGTTATCAGCCCTTTAAGTTTACCGTCCTTGTCAACAATGGGCAGTTTTTCAACTTTTGTGCCCATCAGGATTTTCTTTGCATCCTCAAGAGTTGTGCCTATACAGGCCGTTATCAAATTTTCCTTTGTCATTATGTTTGAAATCGGCTGATCAAGATTTGTGACAAAACGCAGGTCCCGGTTGGTTATTATGCCTACCAGGCGCATATCATTATCAACCACAGGAACACCTGAAATATGGTAATGCTCCATAAGGGCAACAGCTTCTCTCACCATATCTTCAGGGTGACGGTAAAAAGGATCAACTATGACACCGGATTCGGAACGCTTAACTTTGTCTACCTCGCTTGCCTGCTTTTTTATAGACATGTTCCTGTGCAAAATCCCTATTCCGCCCTCTCTTGCCAGTGCAATTGCAAGCCTGGCCTCTGTAACAGTATCCATTGCCGCGCTGCATATCGGAATATTAAGAGGTATTTGCGGAGTAAGCGATGTTGAAACATCAACCTTTGAGGGCAATACTTCACTGTATCCGGGAACCAGTAATACATCATCGAAGGTAAAGCCCTGATATTCTACAAATTTTTCGCTAGTTTTTTTCCTCGCCATAATAAAATGCCTCCAAATTATATTTATTTCTTGTCAAAGTAGCTACACCATGACATACCATACATTCACCGCGTCCCACACTTCCGCATCCCTCACCGGATTTGACCTTCATATTAAAATTAGGTATCTCTCCGGGTTCTGCCAAATACCCTGAAAGGTTAGAAATAAAACTTTGGACCAGATGACCAAGTTTTGGTGTCTGGGCTTCCAAAGTAACATCAACCCACTTTATTTTCCACCCCTTGGAGCGAATTCTGTCAACAACACTTACAAGCATGTCTGTGCTTGCCGCATCCTTCCATCTTTCGTCACTGGCAGGGAAAATAGTTCCTATATCGGGTTCTCCCGCAGCGCCGAGTATCGCATCCATAACGGTGTGTGTCACGATGTCGGCATCAGAATGTCCCTGAAGCCCTGAATCTGAGGTGATTTCTTTTCCGGCCAAAATAAGTCTGCGCCCTGGAACAAGCCTGTGTATATCGTATCCGTGTCCCGTGCGGATTTCTTCTGCAGATGATACAAGCGCTTCTGCAGCTTTCCAGTCAAAAGGAGTTGTAATTTTCATATTGGAATCCTCCCCTTCGACCGTATAAAGATTATAACCAGCTGAAACCCATGCAGCGGCTTCATCCGTTCCGTTAAGGCCATACTTCTGCATCGCATAGCAAAGATGGTTTTTCTCAAATGCCTGCGGTGTCTGCGTCCTGAAATAATATTTTCTATCAGCACATACTATTTTTTTATTTTCAATTTTTTTAAGCGAATCTGCAGAAGGTATAACAGGAATGGCCGATCCAGACATATCCGCCTTGGCAATCAAATCCGAACAAAGCTTCTCTGTTAGAAAAGGGCGGGCCCCATCGTGCACAAGCACGTGTGACCCGCTGCAGATTCTTAAACCATTCATTACAGATTCAGAACGCGTTTTTCCTCCGCCGACGACATGCATCGGAATTTTAAAATCACTGTTGTTTTTTAAAACTTCACAATATTCTTCCGGGACCACAAGGACAAGCTCAGAAATTTTCCCAGCCGTCCATAGCTTCTCGGCGATACCGGCAGACCATTTCCAAAGAGGGTTATCGCCAAGTATGCGGAACTGCTTCGGTTTTCCTCCGATACGCGAGCCATAGCCCGCAGCAACTATTATAAACGACCATGAATGTATATTCATATCAGGATCGTATACGGCCGAATACCATTCTGCCGGCGGAGGTCTGGAGCATCGATGTCACTACTACTTTTACACGTTCGCCTATGTGTTTGTATCCATCTTCAACAACAAGCATCGTTCCGTCATCAAGGTAGCCTACTCCCTGATGGTTTTCTTTCCCTATCCGTATTATATCGATTTCAACATTTTCACCCGGCAGCAGCATAGGTTTAAGTGAATTCGCCAGATCATTTACGTTTAGTACCGAAACACCTTCTATCTGAGCAACCCTGTTAAGATTGTAATCAGTTGTTACAACCTTGCCGTTGATGCGGCGGGCAAGTACAACCAGCGCTTCATCAACCTTATCCCGTCCCAGATCCTTAAGGGTGGTTTCTGGTATTTCTATATTAAGTGTCGTTATCTTCTGCAATTCAGTGACGACCGTAAGTCCCCGTCTTCCGCGCGTGCGTCTGAGAGGATCGGTGGAATCTGCTACGCCCTGGAGTTCTGTAAGTATAAACCTTGGAAGGACTATCGCGCCTTCAAGGAATCCGCTCTGGGCTACATCAAGTATCCTTCCGTCAATGATAGCGCTTGTATCAAGTATTTTAGGCATTGAAAAATAATAATCCGGTGGCGAAATATCTTCATCTGCCTTATCTCCGGAAGAGAAACCCTTTTTTTTACGTTTAGGCAGATGGAGCCTTATATCACCTATGTTAGTTATCAGGCCCCATATATCATCTTTCCTTTTCGCAAAAAAACGAAGGCCGAGGTATCCAAGTGCTATGTTAAGCAGTACAGCAATATAAACGCCTATTCCTCCGGGAATCCTTGACATCGGCAGCGCAATCAGGTTCGCAAGCAGAAGTCCGAGTATTAAACCTACGAGGCTGACTATCAGATCAGAAAAACTTATACTCTGTAGCTTTGATTCTGAAAACTGCCCGAATTTTCTAAGTCCAAACCAAAAAAGAGGAGCGATAATAAAGCCAAGGCAGGCAGAAAATATTATTATCAATATAGTCGTAGCAATAGGATGAAGCAGAGTAACCGACGGCCACCAATTTTCTTCCAACATTACTTTTGATACCTGATAGCCCGCTGCCGCGCATATAAATACCATCACTGCACGGACAAGCTTTCTCATAACGCTTGAAAGGCTTGATTCAGAGGTCATTCAACATTCTCCTTTCTGTTTTTATTTTATAACTCTGTAAAATTCAGTGAATTTATTAAACCGTGCCGACAAAAAAGCATCAGTACGATTTTACTGTCCGTTCGGCATTTCCGTCCGCATTTCAAGTGCCATATGCAGTGTAACTCTGTCTGCAAAGCCAATACTTCCTCCTACCGGAAGCCCGTAGGAGAGCCTGGATATTTTAACATCAAAATCCTTAACTGCATCCTGTATAGCAAACGCAGTGAGATCCCCCTCTATTCTCGGGGCTGTAGCAAGGATAAGTTCCTGCACACCAAGATCGGCAATACGGCGTTTAAGACGTTTTATACTTTCTTCCGGGATATCCTGATCGTCAAGCGGCGAAATGCGTCCGCCCAGAATATGATAAAGACCATTGAATATTCCCGCCTGTTCAATTGCAACACAGTCCTCATCATTTTCGACGACACATATAATTTTTCTGTTTCTCATCTGGTCCCTGCAGATACTGCACGGATCTGTATCTGTTATGTTGCCGCATTCACTGCAGTGATGGATTTCTTCTGACATATGCTTTATAGCCGAAGAAAATTCTTTCACCCATTCAGGATCCTGCCTCAGAACATAAAAAACCATCCTTCTGGCTGATTTTTCGCCGACTCCAGGCAGTTTGCTCCAAAGCTTTATGAGTTTATGAACTGAATCAGGTAAAGCCACTTGCTGCCTTATCCTTTACATAAGACCCGGGAAACCGCCGAACCCGCCTGTAAGCGAATTCATTCTTTTGGCTGATGCTTCCCGGCTGAGTCTCATTGCTTCTTTTATAGCCGATATGATCATGTCTTCAAGCATTTCCACGTCATTCGGGTCAACAACCTCAGGCGAAACGGAGACGGCCAGCACATCGCCCTGTCCGTTTACTTTTGCTTTGACCATCCCGCCGCCTGATGCGCCTTCAAATACTGTCTTTTCAAGTTCTTCCTGTGCAAGCGTCAGTTCAGCCTGCATTCTCTGAGCTTGTTTATATAGCTTATCCATCTTCATAGTAAAGTATTCATCCTTTCAAATAGCTCCGCCGAATTGAATTAAATAACTGATGTTTAAGTCTACATCCATATTATGCATTATGCTAGATATATTTGCCGATAAATTTAGCGTTTTTCATAAATCAGGGATATTTTTCTTTATAAATAGTAAACATACTGCCGAAGCAACCGCTTTTTGTGCTGCAAATGCGGTAAACGCTTATTATAACAGTTTAATGGAATATATTGCCAAGCCTGCAAAAAATTTTATATAAGTACCGTAAAACTATCGCAAATACGTGCCTTCATTCATAACTATCAGATGAATCGCCAGGATCGAAATTATCGATATGCAGGGCTGTTAATAATACATAAAAAACAAAAAGCGGTAATTTTGCAATGCGTTTCCATCGCCATGGTTCCTGGATCGTCCGATAAAGCCATTCAAGGTATAATTTCTGCCATATTCTGGGAGCTCTTGCCAGATTGCCTGAAAGTACATCCATGCTCCCGCCGATGCCCATGCCTACTATCACACCTGTTTTCTTTAAATTTTCATCAAGCCAGTACTCCTGTTTCGGAACTCCGAGACCGGCAAACAATATCTTTGCACCGCTTGAAGCTATATCATTGCATATGCCGTCTGACTGATCCGCTGCAAAATATCCGTCATTGGTTCCGGCTATGATCAAACCCGGATATTTGGATTTTAAAACTTCAGCCGCTGTTTCCGCAACACCCGGTTTTCCGCCGATCAGCCAAATACTCCAGCCTTCATATGCTGCACGCTTGCATAGATGTTCAGTAAATTCAACTCCAGGGATTCTTTCCTGTATCGGTGTCTTCAGCAGCCTCAATGCACCTATAAGCCCTGCTCCGTCAGGCAGGACAAGGCCGGCGTTCTTAACTATTTTTCTGTATTTTCCGTCAGTTCTGCTTCTAAGGGCTGCAAGTGCGTCAGGGGTAACGATAATATGCGGTTTATTTTCTACGTTAATCCAATGCTGGACTTGTGTAACAGCATAATTGAGGGAAATATTATCCACACGTATACCCCATAATCCAGGCCTCCTTGAATCAGGTCTTATGTCTGCCGCGCCGTATCTGAAAAAAATCCACGCAACCCCGAAAATAAACAGGGTAGCAGCAATCAGGGCAAAAAAGCTTGCTGCACTTACCTGAATAAATGCAGCTATGCATCCGAAAAGCGCACATGCGAAAACAACAGTATACACTGCGCTGGCGTGGTCCATGCCATGTGCAATAAGTTTCCTGTAAACAATGAGATTGCCCGTAGGCTGCGGAGAAAAAGCCGCGCTTATAACGCTAACGGAAGTTTCTATCAAAGGCAGCATAAAAAGGCCAAGAGGCAGCACGGCAAGCGTATAAAATGCTATCCCCTTGCTTACGCCGAATATCGAAAGTCCGGCAAAAAGCGTTCCCCAAAGTGCCGTAAGCGGCTCGGTAAGCCTCCGGTAAGCGTGAATATGCCTGCTCCAGAAAACCATAAGCATAATTATCCCTGTTATGCAAAGTTGTGATGCTTCATGAAGATTCTGCGAAGAAGAAAGAATGACGACTGACACAAGTACCCAGCTTGCAGTGAGAAGCAGCCCGCACATTCCTGGAACTTCGTCTATTTCCTGAAAGAAAATCGGGAATATGCCCAGCCATAGCGTACTTATAGCGATTGATGCAAAATATGACAGATAATAATACTCGCCATGCGAGAATTCAATAAATGCTATTCTCGGGCCGAACAGTGAAAATCCCAGACCTACAAGAAAATATAAAAACCGCAGGTTTTTCCCTTTAGTCACCTTTTGGCAAAAACCTATTCCCGCAGCTACCACACCTGCCGCGATAGTGATACGCAGCGGACGGTCAGGGGCCCATATCCCGCATAAAGCCCATGCCGCAACCAGAGTTATATCCTTGAGATAGTAATACTGGTCACTTTCAAGGTATTTCTTAAAAAAATTCTGGATGAATATACACAAGACCGCAACAAACACTACGATAAGAGCTGTTGAGGTATATGTACCGTTTAGCATATGAAGCCGGACCCCCGTCTCTGCATGAAAAGCTTAGTTTCAATTTAACTATCCTACCATGTTTGATCGTATAAAAAAAGGAAGCCGATATGATATCGGCCTCCGTAATTTAGCTGCCTTTTTATGATTTTCTATCTTATTGCCTCTAACCCGCCGACGTAGGGACGCAGTGCTTCCGGCACGGTAATGCTTCCGTCCTCGTTCTGGTAATTTTCCATAAGGGCAATGAGGCAGCGCCCTATTGCTATTCCGGAACCGTTAAGTGTATGTATGAAACGCGGTTTCCCTCCGCCTGCAGGACGATATTTAGTCCCCATTCTACGGGCCTGGAAATCCTCGCAGTTGCTGCATGAGCTTATTTCACGGTAGCAGTCCTGACTCGGCAGCCAAACTTCTATGTCATAGGTCTTGGCTGCACTGAACCCCATATCTCCTGTGCAAAGACATATAACACGGTATGGAATGCCGAGAAGCTGAAGAACTTTTTCAGCACAGTTGGTCATATGTTCAAGCTCGTTATAGCTATTCTCTGGAGTACAGAGCTTTACCATTTCTACCTTGTCGAACTGGTGCTGGCGAAGCATCCCCCTCATATCACGTCCGTAACTCCCTGCTTCCCTTCGGAAACACGGTGTGAATGCGCAATAATATTTCGGGAGATCTGATTCATTAATTATCTCTCCGGCATGCAGGTTTGTAAGCGGGACTTCTGCAGTAGGAATCATCCACAGATCATCATTTACACAGCGGTAGAGATCTTCGGCAAATTTAGGGAGCTGTCCTGTGCCTTTCATTGTGTTCGTGTTTACAAGTATAGGCGGTGCCACCTCGGTAAAGCCATGCCCGACAGTATGAAGATCCAGCATAAAATTCATAAGACCGCGTTCAAGCCTTGCACCTGCCGCTTTTAATACCGTAAAACGGCTTTCTGCCAGCTGTACGCCTTTCTCAAAATCCATTATTCCGAGAGCTTCGCCAAGATCCCAGTGCGGTTTCGGCGCAAAATCAAATTCTTTGGGCGTTCCCCATTTCCTTATTTCAACATTCTCATTTTCATCTGCCCCTATCGGAACAGAATCATGAGGTTTGTTGGGAATGCTCATAGCAAGCTCATCAAGTTCATGCTGTATGGCATCGGCTTTTTCGTCAAGCTCCCTGACTTTTTCGCCGATACGCCGCATTTCATCCATAAGCTGCTCAGCGTCCTGCCCTGCTTTTTTCATATTTCCGACCTGTTTTGCACCGGCATTACGCTGCTCTTTAAGGGATTCGACCTCAAGAAGAGTCTCACGGCGCATAGCATCAAGCTGCATAAATCTTTCAAGAGGGAAATTATTGTTCCTGTTTGCAAGCATCGCAGCTACTTCGCCGCTATGCTCCCTTATCCATTTTGTATCAAGCATTATTGATCTGCTCCTCTGTCGCTGCGAACCTGTTTGAGAAGGTTTGCCGTCTCCAGTGCTGCAAGAGCCGCGTCAGCACCCTTGTTGCCCGCTTTGCTGCCTGCCCGCATAAGTGCCTGTTCCAGGTTATCGCACGTGAGTATGCCGAACGCAACAGGTACGCGGTGCTCAAGCCCCACCATGGCAAGTCCCTTAGCTGTCTCGCCTGCAACATATTCGTGGTGGGTCGTGTCCCCTCTTATTACGGCTCCCAGCGCTATTATTGCATCATACTTGCCGCTCATCGCTATTTCCTTTGCTATTACGGGCTGTTCCCACGCTCCCGGCGTCCAGTAAATATCTATATCCTGATGGCGCACATCATGACGTGAAAGCGCGTCTTTTGCCCCGTCTATCAGTTTCGACGTGATAAGCTCATTGAATCTTGATGCTATTACAGCAAAGCGGAGACCGCTTCCTATCATGTTCCCCTGAATTATCCTCATATACAAAATCCCCTTCCCTGTATATTTTTACTTATTGGAAGCCTTGCATTCCACACATTCGATTTCAGGCGCATTGTGCAGAACATGTCCCATTTTACATACCTTTGTGTTCAGATACTTTGCATTGTAAGGATTCGGCGGTATCTCTATAGGTACTCTTTCCGATATTTCGAGCCCGTAGCCTGCAAGTCCGGTTATTTTTACAGGATTGTTAGTCATTAGCCTGAACCTCTTAAGTCCCAGATCTACAAGTATCTGCGCCCCGACACCGTAATCCCTCAGATCGGCAGCATAACCCAGAGCTACATTTGCTTCAACCGTATCCAAGCCTTTTTCCTGAAGTTCGTAAGCCTTGAGTTTGGCCAGAAGTCCTATGCCGCGTCCTTCCTGCCTCATGTAAAGCAGCACGCCGCATCCTTCCTTCTCTATCATTTCCATTGCCTTGTGCAGCTGCGGCCCGCAGTCGCAGCGGAGCGAGCCTAAAAGATCTCCTGTAAAGCATTCGGAGTGTACTCTGACAAGAACATTATCAACACCCCTTATTTCGCCTTTTACAAGCGCAAGATGGACAGCCCCTGCATTGTCGCCGTAGGGGCTTGTATATGCATGGCAGGTGAAATCGCCCCATACTGTCGGAAGATGTATACTGGCCTCTCTCCTGACAAATTTCTCACGGATTATACGATAGCGGATAAGGTTCTCTACAGAAATGATCTTCATTCCGTGCTTTTGCGCAAATTCAAGGAGCTGAGGCAAACGAGCCATACTGCCGTCTTCATTCATGATCTCGCATATTACCCCGCCCTCGTTAAAACCGGCAAGACGCGACAGGTCAACAGCAGCTTCTGTATGTCCTGCGCGCTTAAGTACTCCTCCGTGGCGTGCTATAAGCGGGAAAATATGGCCAGGCCTGTGGAAATCATCGGCTCTTGAAAGCGGATCCGCAAGCGCTCTTGCGGTACCGGCCCTTTCTGCAGCTGAAATACCTGTTGTGGTATTGTTGTGGTCAACTGTAACAGTAAAAGCAGTCCCGTGAGAATCTGTATTATGCTCGACCATCGGAGCAAGTGAGAGCCGTTTTGCCTGCTCTGCGCCGATAGGTACGCAAACCAGGCCTCTAGCATTTTTTATCATGAAATTAAGGTCCTCAGTACGGCAGCATTCGGCAGCCATAACAAGATCCCCTTCATTCTCACGGTTCTCGTCGTCAACTACGATGATCATTTTGCCCTGTTTAATGTCTGCAATAGCCTCTTCAATTGTGTTGAACATCTCTAAACAGTCCCCCTAAGACCAGCCGTATTCTGCAAGTTTATCCCATGTCAGGGAATTTTTCACCCCACCTGGATTATCTTCTCCGGAAAATCTCGTTTCCAGAAATTTTAATATATATTTGCCTACCATATCTGTTTCAATATTGACTTTATCTCTTTTTTTAAGCTCATTTATAGTAGTATCAGCAAGGGTTGAAGGTATGACCCCGACTGAAAAGGATTTATCATCCGCACCTATCACTGTAAGGCTTACGCCGTCAATGGTAACGGAACCTTTCGGCACAATTCCTGAAAGTATATCCGGCGGGGCGGAGAAAACGTATTTTCTCGTGTTTGGCTGGAATTCAACATTTATTACTTCGGCAACACCATCAACATGACCGGCTACCATATGCCCGTCAAGTCTGGAATCAAGACGCATCGCACGTTCAAGGTTCACATGGGAGCCGTTTTTCAGGCTGCCGAGTTTCGTTCTGCTGCGAGTTTCCTCCATCATTTCCACGCTGAAAGAATCAGAGTTAAAGTCAACAACAGTATTGCAAGCACCGGAAATCGATACTGAATCGCCAAGGTGAAGTCCGGACGCTATTTTTTCAGCGCGTATATCGAGCTGCCATACATCCCCTCTTGGTATAACTGCGATAATGGTGCCTATAGTTTCTACAAGTCCTGTGAACAAGAAAACACACCTCTGATCCACAAATCCCCGCCGCAGAAAGAACTTTTCACATTTTCCACTGTGATGGAGCTATCCATATCAGGCAGGTCAATGTATTGCGTACAATGCAGCCCCGCCCCCATAAATTTAGGAGCTGTGAATAACGATAATTCATCAGCATACCCACAAGACAGGAAAGAGCTTGTAACTTTTGCTCCAGCCTCGACCATCAGATAGTTTACACCTTTTTGACACAATTTATCCAAAACAAATTCCAGCTGTTTTTCACGTGAAGCGTCAATAACTTCCACCTCGGCACCAAGATCGGTGAAACGCTTTATTTTACCATGCGGAGCACCTGGACTTACAAAAAATATTACATTGCCGTTTTTTAATATTTTAGAGCTTTCGGGTGTCTGCAGCATTGAATCCAAAACTGCCCTTATCGGAGTTTTCCCCGGTGCATTCCTCACTGTCAGCTCGGGGTCGTCGGCAAGTATAGTTCCTATACCTGTTAAAACAGCATCGCTGGAAGCTCTAAGCATATGTACCTTTTCCCTCGATTCGGCACCTGTTATCCATTTGCCGGAACCGTCTCCAAGCGCTATATCGCCGTCAAGTGACGCAGCAATTTTCAGCGTTACCCACGGACGATGGGATTTTATTCTGCGTATGAATCCGCGGTTGATCCATCTGCACTCATTTTCAAGAATCCCTGTAACAACTTCTATCCCTGAGCTTTTTAGCAGTTCCAGACCTTTGCAGTCAACGACAGGATTCGGATCAGTAATTCCAGCGACTACCCTGGAAATGCCGGATTGAATAAGCATGTCAGCGCAGGGTGGCGTCTTACCGTAATGACAGCACGGCTCAAGGCTGACATATGCTGTTGCGCCTGATACATCACCGCCCGCATCACGCACTGCATTGACCTCTGCATGAGGTCCGCCGTATATTCGGTGCCAGCCTTTTCCTAAAATGCGTCCGTCTCTGACAATTACGCACCCTACCCTTGGATTCGGACTGGTAAATCCGGTCCCGCGCATAGCAAGGCTGAGTGCCATTTTCATGTAATATTCGTCAGTTTTTAAGCGTGAAGCAGATTTCAATATTTTCTGCCCCCTTTATAATTATTGCATCTTTAAATATTAGCAGATTTTTCATTGCCATGTTCTGCAAAATGATCCAATATGCGTTTAGCCAGTACAGCCCCTATACCGGGAGTCGAAGCCAGTATCTCCTGAGGTGTTTCCAATACAGCCCTGGTGCTCCCGTATTTGGTTATCAGCTGCGCAGCCTTGGCTTTTCCTATCCCCGGTATGTCCTCAAGCTTGCTTCTTCTGAAATTTTTATCTCTGGCCGCCCTGTGCGATGTAATTGCATAGCGGTGCGCTTCATCTCTTATATGCTGCAGCAGCCGAAGCGCATGGTCAGTGTGATCAAGCCGTACAGGATCCTTACTATCTGACGTATAAACTTCTTCGAACTCCTTTGCAAGCGAAAGGACTGGAATATTTGTCAGATTCAGCTCTTCAAGCGCGGCAGATGCAAATTCAAGCTGAACAGGTCCTCCGTCTATCAGTATAAGCTGAGGAAGAGGCTCCTGTCCTTCTATGCACCGCTTATAACGCCTCAGCAAGGTTTCCTTCATAGAACGGAAGTCGTCGATCCCTTCCACTGTCCGTATCTTAAATCGTCTGTAGAGCGAGGTATTCGGATACCCCTGCTCAAAAACCACTACCACCCCGAAAGTATCGTTTCCAGCAGTATGCGAAATATCAAAACCGTCAATCCTCCAGGGCAGGACCGGCAGGTTAAAGGTTTTTTGGAGCAGGTTGAGGGTTTCCCAGAAATTATCCCCTCCTGCAGCGATTTCAGGTATATTGTTCCGCTGTCTGCTTACCCTCCATATGGCCCTTATAGTATCACGAAGCACGGCCGCTTCTTCAAAGGCCGTATTTGCTGCTGCCCTGTCCATTCTTCCGCGAAGTTTTTCAACCAGTTCAACACAGCGTCCCTGGAGAAGAAGTATTACATCTGCAACTCTGTCCTTGTACTCATTTTCAGTACAAAAACCTGCACACGGTGCTATACAGCGTCCTAAAGAGTATCTCATGCACGGACGCCGCCCCTTCTGCGGCTCATTTATTTCTGCGGTGCAGCAGCGCAGCGGCAGATAGCGCTCTATGAGACGCAGGAGTTCCCTGACTTCGGCTACCCTTACGTATGGACCTATATATACAGCACCGTCATTTTGTTTATTCCTTGTTACAACTATGCGGGGAAATTTTTCCGACGTAATTTTTATATATGCATAACGCTCGTTCATCTTGAGATCTATATTGAAAAATGGCTGGTAAAGTTTTATCAGCCTGTTTTCAAGAATAAGTGCTTCCATCTCGGTTGCAGTCCTTATTGTGGATATGTCGCATATAGTCTCTACAAGTTTCCTAAGTCTGGGAGAAGCGAAATTGCTGTGTCTGAAATAAGACAGCACCCTTTTTTTAAGGGATTTGGCTTTGCCGACATATATTATCTTGCCGTCCGGATCATGCATAAGATAGACACCGGGCTTGTCGGGAAATGATTTTATATGCAGCAGCAGTTCTTCTCTTTTCAAAAAAAATTTCCTCTCTGAGATTGCTCATGTTCTGTTCATGGTATAGGATATCATAGTATGCGACAAGAAGCATTCAGGAGGTGCCATTTTTATGTCTTTGGTAGTTTACAATGATCTGACAAGGAAAAAAGAGCCTTTCCGCACTATAGAAAAGGATAAAGTAAGTTTTTATGTTTGCGGGCCTACTGTATATGACTATTTCCACATAGGGAATGCAAGGCCATTCGTCCTTTTCGATGTATTCAGGAGGTATCTTGAAAGCTGCGGGTACGAAGTAACTTATGTCCAGAACTTTACAGATATCGATGACAAAATGATCAAAAGGGCAAATGAGATGGGAATAACCGTATCACAGCTTGCAGAACGTTTTATAGCTGAATATTATGACGATGCGGATGCTTTGGGCATTAAAAGGGCAACAGTGAATCCTCGTGCGACGCATGAAATCCCGGATATAATAAAAATGGTCGGCACACTGATCAAAAATGGAAATGCATATGAAGTTGACGGAGATGTTTACTTTGATGTGCTCAGTTTCCCCGAGTATGGTAAACTCTCAAAACAGAGCATAGACGAACTGCAGTCAGGTGCCCGCATAGACATTGATGAAAGAAAAAAACAGCCTCTTGATTTTGCTCTATGGAAAGCAAGCAAACCAGGTGAACCATCATGGGAAAGCCCCTGGGGACCAGGGCGTCCGGGCTGGCATATCGAATGCAGCGCGATGTCGACAAAATATCTTGGAAAAACCATAGACATCCACGGAGGAGGAAGCGACCTCATCTTTCCGCATCATGAAAATGAAATTGCACAATCGGAATGCGCATCGGGGTGCCAGTTTGTAAAATACTGGCTGCATAATGCATATCTGATGATAGACAAGGAAAAGATGTCAAAATCGCTTGGCAATTTTATGACTGTGCACGATGTACGTAAAAAATACAACCCTATCGTCGTACGTTTTTTCCTTCTGAGCGCACATTACCGCTCGCCGATCAATTTTTCGGATGAAAGCCTGGAACAGGCTCAAAATGCTCTGGAAAGGATTAACAATTGCTTCGCTGAACTTAACTTTGCCGCTGATAACCGTGCCGCCGGTAAATACGACGAAACCCTCAGGAATGAGATAGAAGAAGCACAGCGCGGCTTTACGGATTCCATGGATGACGACTTTAATACTGCAGGTGCGATAGGATCGGTATTTGACGTTGTAAGGGCAGTAAACGTCCACCTGTCGGAACATGCTGAACCTGACATGGAAGGACTGCAGAAGGCAAAAGAGTTCCTTGATAAGGCAAACGTTGTTATGGGTTTTTTTGCACAGGATTCTCCAGAATCCGACAGCAGTGAAATAGACGCTCTGATCGCTGAACGAAATGAAGCACGGAAAGCCAAAAATTTTAAACGCTCCGATGAGATAAGGGATATATTAAGCAGCCGCGGGATTATTATCGAGGATACGCCTCAGGGGACACGCATTAAAAAACAGATGTAGCGGACAGCATATATTTCACCTGTAAAATTTATAGAATGGCAGACAAAACCCGGTGTTCCATACGAACGCCGGGTTTTGCTGAGTGTTCACAAAAGACAGGAAAATGATCTAGCCTCCTGCGATAACAGGAAATATCCTTACGTCATCGCCGTCTTTCAGCTCGGTATCATCCTGGGCAAGGTGCAGCATGTGGTGTCCGTTGACAAGAATATTGACCCTGCGGGATATATGATCACCATCCATACATAAGTCTGTGAAAGACTTGCCATATTTCAGGCACAGATCATGCATCAGCAGGATCAATGAAGGTCTGGTGGGCATCATGATCTCCTTTGTCCCGACCATTGCTCTTATGTCGGCAAAAAAACCAACCTTAATCATATGGGAACCCCCTCATGCACGGACTGTGAACTTGTAGGGATGCACCTCTCACTGACCGGTACAGACTGTCACGGATAAAATTATGCTGCGGACAGACATTATTTTTTTATCAGATAACCTAGGGACAGCGATTCCAGTTTCTCCTGTTTCGGGATTCCGTTCTTGTCCCAGCCTCTAGCTTCATAATAATGCGGCATCATTTCAGGAACCCGGCTGACTTTGCCTTTCATAGGGCCTGCTTTCACAGGTTCGCTGAGCATCCTTTCAGGAAGGGTGTCATCAGCTGCAGTAAAGCCCACGTAAATATTATACATGCGCTCCATGTTATATATCCTCTCGCCCGCTGTAACTATATCATCAGCTGTGAAATCAATGCCAGAGGCCCCTGATATCTGCGCCGCAATAGGAGCTGCCCCAAGAGCGAACGTTGAGAAAAGACACATACCGGCTGAATCCACAGCTGCAGTAAGATCCTGGAAACCTTTAACCCATCCTGGCTTCTCTTCAATGGACTGCTGATCGAGCTTTTCAGGCAAACCCAGCACTTCCGGTGATATTGTATAGCCGCGTACATGGCAGCCTCCCCTGTTTGATGTCGCATAGTTCAGACCTATGCCCTGGATGCCTCTCGGGTCATATGCGGGCATCTCCTGTTTTTTGCATGTCATCGACACTTCAGGGTGGCCGTATTTGGTGCCGAGCCGGAAAGAACCTTCGGCAAGCTCGTTGCCGAATCCGCGGCGGTACGCTGTATCCTCGACAAGAGCAATTACGGCGTCTTCACTGCCGAATTTCAGCTCCATACCTGTTTCTTTCTTTGAAATTGCACCTTTCTCATATAGCTCCATAGCTGCGGCTATTGTTGCACCCATTGATATGGTATCTATGCCTAATTCATTGCACAGGAAATTTGCTTTGTTAACAAGGTCAAGATTATCTATACCGCAGTCTGAACCGAAACACCATGCCGTTTCATATTCAGGTCCCTCTCCCTCACCGGCAAATTTTCCCTCGCTCCATGCAACACGCCCGCATCCTATTACGCAGGAGGCGCATGCCTTGTTTCGGTGAAGCCTTGTTGCTGCAAGTGTTTCTCCTCCTATTTTGTCAGCATTTTCAAAGCAGGATTCGATGTAATTTTTAGTAGGCAGCGATCCAACCGAGTTTAAAATGTTGACAAGGACGTTTGTGCCGTAAGCCGGAAGTCCCCCGCTCGTTACCGCGTTTTCACTAAGGAGTCTGCGGCTTTCCCTTACCGCCTCCATAAATTTTTGTCTGTCGGCGATCCTGATTCCTTTTGTTCCCCTGACAACTACAGCCTTAAGGTTTTTAGAACCCATCACCGCACCAACGCCGCTTCTTCCTGCAGCCCTGTGCTCATCGTTCATTATGCTTGCTATCAGCACCTTGTTTTCCCCGGCCGGACCTATGCAGGCGACCTTGGCATCAGGGTCAGTCTCTGCAAGCAATCCGGCTGTAGATTCGGATACGTTCATGCCCCAGAAATGCGAAGCATCTCTCAGAACCGCCTTTTCATTGTAAATGTCAAGATAAACAGGTCTCGGCGAGTTTCCTTCAAATATTATCATGTCATATCCGGCATACTTCAGCTCCGGCCCCCAGTAGCCGCCTGAATTTGAAGCAGCCAGTGCCCCTGTGAGAGGTGACCTTGTAACAACCTCATAACGGCCTGAGTTGGTCGCCAAAGTTCCGGTGAGAACTCCGGTTGCGAATATAAGGTTATTTTTAGGGGAAAATGCGTCTATGCCGGGTTTGACTTCCTTCATATAATAGTAAACACCCAGTCCCCTGCAGCCCAGGTATTTCTTTGCAGCATCCATGTCCAGATCTTCTTTCCTGATCGAACCTTCCGTAAGATTGACCCGTAGTACGGTACCAGTCCAGCCGAACATGCTACTTCACCTCCTCAAGAGCCTGTTTCATTTTGGCCGAAAATGCTTTTTTCCTGTTAATGACAGCTGTGTCAGCGTGCAGATATTCTATTGCTTTAGTTGGACAAAACTCGGCACACAGCGGTTCTCCTTTGCAATGGTCACATTTTATTGCCGTTTTAGCCGTGCGGCTGAACGCAATGTTTCCGAAAGGACATGCCATAACGCACATTTTACAGCCGATGCATTTTTCGGGATCAATGTTCACTACGCCTGTATTTCCAGGCCTGTTGAGAGCTCCTGTCTTACAGACCGACATACATGCCGCATCTTCGCACTGGAAGCACAGCATCGGAATATTGCTCCCCTTCTCGAACCTGAAAACATTCACTCTCGCTGTAGCTGGCCTGCACTCCCCGTCATTGCCGAGTGAGCATGCCAGCTCGCATATTCCGCATCCCGTGCATTTTTCAGGAGATGTTATTAGTTCCATTTCCATAGCGCATTCCTCCCTGTATTATCTGAAGTGTCCCGGTACAATAAGCAACGGGGTGTTACAACGCAAAAGGAGACTCATCACGAGTCTCCTTCTTTGCAAAATGGCAGGCGGCAGAATCACTTCTGCTGCCCATTGCCCTGCGCATCTCAGTAAGACCCGCAGGGTCGAAGGCTTTATTCAGTTATAAATCTTTAACTGCGGCTGCTTTCAGTGTTCTGTTTTGAGTTTGTACAGAAATTTCGCACTTTCTCCGTATTTTGCGCAGTGGTCGCAGTAATCACGGTCGTCTTCCGCTCTTCCAGCCCAATCAAGCATCTCTTTTGTGGCAAAATATTCACCGCATCTTTTACAGCGAAGAACCTCAAAATCCCTGTTCCAGATTTTTCTTTTGCCAGGAGATTCCTCTGCAGTGATTTTACCTGTCGGACATACCTGCATGCATGAAAGACAGCCAATACACGTATCAGGTGCAAGTTCATACGGCGGTGCAACACGTCTCTCAAAACCACGTCCGACAAGCTCTATTGCTTTGGTTCCGTTAACTTCACACGCTCTGACACAAAGACCGCATCTGATGCACAGGTCAGGATCTGAGGCAAAGCGCGGTTCGTATGAGACCCCGTATTTTGAACATAACTGCTGAATTACAGGAGATTTCGGATTCCTGTTTATCAGAAGCTGCAGCACAGTCTTTCTTGCTCTTATTACGCGCTCGCTCCCGGTATTTACCGATAAATTACCTGTGACAAGAAACATACATGAAGCTACTATTTTTTTATGTCCCCTGTCTTCCACCTCAACGGAACACAGACGGCAGTTTCCATCAGCAACAAGGCCTTCATGGCTGCATAGCGTAGGGATATCGAAGCCGTTATCCTTAGCGGCTTTCAGTATTGTTATCCCTTTTTCAACATTAAACGTCTGACCGTCTATCGTTAATTCAACCATTGTGTGCAGCCTCCTTTACAGCCTCAATAGAAGCAAACGGGCAGGCTTCTATGCATATCCCGCATTTAATGCATTTATCAAGGATAATTTCAAATTTGCCGCTCTCAAGTTTGCTTACAGCATCAGCCGGGCATTTTTTTTCGCACAAACCGCAGCTGCGGCATTTATCTGGGATAATTTGATAATCAAACATTTCGGAACAAACCCCGGCCCTGCAAAAATGCTCCTTTTCGTGTTCTTCATACTCTTTAGGAAAATATTTAATTGTAGATAGTACTGGATTTGCAGAAGACTGCCCTAATGCACATAATGCCGTATCAGATACAGCTTCCGCAAGTTCTTTTAACGCTGCAGTATCCCCTTCTTTGCCTTTTCCGTTAGTAAGATCATGCAGCAGAACCTGCATTTTTTTAAGTCCTTCGCGGCACGGCGTGCATTTTCCGCAAGATTCTTCAGCAAGAAAATCGATAAAGTAACGGGCCACTTCAACCATGCATGTCCTGTCATCCATAACTATCATGCCGCCTGACCCCATCATTGACCCTGCGGAATCCAGGCTGTCAAAATCGACAGGCGTGTCGAGCATGCTCTCAGGCAGACATCCGCCGGACGGTCCTCCGGTCTGTACGGCTTTAAACGGACGTTTTTTTGCTATACCGCCGCCTATGTCATATATCATCTGTCTCAGTGTAAGCCCCATTGGTATTTCTACCAAACCGGTATTCATGACCTTGCCGACAAGTGCGAAAACTTTGGTCCCAGGGCTTTTTTCTGTGCCTATATTTTTGTACCATTCAACGCCGTTATTGATTATTACAGGTACGTTTGCCCATGTTTCAACATTATTCAGGACCGTAGGCGAATCCCATATCCCCTTTTCCGTGGAACGGATATATTTGACACGCGGAATTCCTGGACGCCCTTCGACAGATGCCATAAGCGCAGTGGATTCGCCGCAGACAAAAGCTCCGCCGCCCTGACAAATTTCAGCATTGAAAGAAAAGCCCGTACCAAGTATGTTCTCTCCGAGAAGACCTGCTTCGTATAGCTTATTTATTGCATTTTTAAGATTAACAACGGCCAGAGGATACTCATGGCGCACATATATGATCCCTGTATCTGAACCTATTGCATATCCGCCTATGGTCAGGCCTTCCAAAACCGAATAAGGGTCTCCCTCCATTAACGCCCTGTCCATAAATGCGCCTGGGTCGCCTTCATCCCCGTTTACAAGAACATATCTCTTTTTTGCACTGGATTTACGGCAGGCCTCCCATTTGCGTCCTGTAGGGAAACCGCCGCCGCCTCTTCCTCTAAGGCCAGAATCGGTTATCATTGAGCACACTACTTCAGGTGGAATATCTTCAAGTGCTTTTATAAGCGCAGAGTAGCCTCCATGTTTTATATAACCGTCGAGATCAAGCGGAGAAGTATTCTTCATACGACCAAGGATTATTTTCCGCTGTCCTGCAAGGAACGGGATATTTTTTTCTGTAGGCACAAGTACCGGCTTGCCGGTAATATCCTTCGGCAGTGTTTTTTCATACACTTCTCCATTACTCAAAGTCCTGAGGATCATCTCTGCATCATCTGGCGAAACATTCTGATAATACCAGCCTTCAGGCTCAATATATATCACCGGGCCATGTTCACATGGTCCCATACAGCCGGTGAGTCCTGTTTTGAATCCATTCGTATTTTTCTCATGTTCAGGCATCAAAGATGCCTTTATATTCTGCCAGAAATTATTTTTAGTATCATTTGCCTTCTTTGAAATAATGCTATTGAATAGTTCTAAGAGCTCAAGACTGCCGTTGGCAGCACAGCCAGGCCCTCCGCATACCCATATAGTACGGACATTGCAGTTTTCCGGCTTCAATTTCTCTTTATATAGTTTTAATTCAGCTACGGAATCAAATTTCAAAGCAATTCCTCCCCTGCCAGCAAATCGGCAACACCGGAGGGCATTACCCTGGTAAAAGTTTTTTGTTCGGTTGTTATTACAGGTGCAAGGGCACATGCTCCAACACAATTTACGGTTTCGAGTGTATATTTGCCGTCATCGGTCGTACCCTTGTTTTTGATTCCAAGCAGTCTTTCAAATTCAGAGAGCGCAGATGCCGAACCGCGGAGATGGCAGGCTGTGCCCATGCATACACGCACGATCACACGGCCTTTTTTCTTCAGGCTCAGCGTACTGTAAAACGTTGCAACAGCATAGACACGGCTGTCAGGCACACCAAGATACTCTGCAGTCATATGCATTGCACTCTTCGAAAGATATTTTTCCTGTTCCTGGATATCAAGAAGAATAGCTAGAAGATACCTTGGATTTTGCGGATAACCATGCAAAATCCCTGCGATAAGATCGATCTCCCCCAAAAAGATCGCCTCCTCGTGTAATTTATTTAATTGGTATTCAGAATACCATTTGTGATTTTGTTGTCAAGCGGCAATATTCTGAAAATATTATATTTTATTTATATTTAAAATTATATAAAAAGGCAAGTGTTATACATTAATGCTGCGGCAGAATATGACAGACTCAAAAATATAATCCGTTGCTGCACGTATTATTGATTTATACAGCTATATAGCTGCAGGCAAAAAAAAAATAGGGAGCATGCGCATTAAAAACTGCATAATGCCGCATCCTCCCTGATAATTATTTCAGTAAAAAAACTAAATTTTTAAAGGAATGAAACGGATGATGACTGTGCGCCGTATTTTATGCCGCTGATTTCATCAAGCTTATGGACATTGTGGATAGCATCAATATAGCGTATTGTCCCGCTTTTTGCCCGCATCACAAGCGAAGATGTATATATCCCTTCTCCTGAATAACGCACTCCCTTTAGCCAGTCGCCGTCCGTAACGCCGGTTGCGGCAAAGAAAACATTTTCACAGGCCACAAGGTCGTTCAGATGGAGGACTTTATTAACATCCATTCCCTTCTCCTTGCATTTCTCCCGCTCTTCGTCATTACGTGGCCAGAGCTTGCACTGCATATTACCGCCCACGCATTTAACTGCACAGGCAGTTATGACAGCTTCAGGCGATCCGCCTATACCCATTAGCAGGTCTATGCCTGAATGCGGTTTGCAGGTCGAAAGAGCACCTGCGACATCTCCGTCCGGTATAAGGCGTATGCGTGCGTGGATTTCACGTATTTCTTTAATAAGTTCCTCATGGCGGGGTCTGTCAAGGACTATCACCGTAACATCCTCTACGGATTTTCTGAGCGCTCTTGCCACAGCCCTGATATTATCGGTAGGCGTGGCTTCAATATTTATTGCATGCGCAGCATAAGGGCCTGCCGCTATTTTATTCATATAGAAAATATGCTGAGGGTCGAACATTGAGCCGCGATCCGCAAAAGCCACCACACTTACAGCGTTAGGGAGCCCCTGTGCCGTCAGGCGCGTTCCGTCGATAGGGTCAACAGCTATATCAACCTGCGGATCAGTCCCCATGCCCAGACGTTCACCGTTAAAAAGCATAGGCGCTTCGTCTTTTTCTCCCTCTCCGATGACAACTCTTCCATCCATGTTGACATTGTTAAGGATAAAGCGCATAGCATTTACTGCCGCTCCGTCAACTCCGTTCTTGTCGCCCCGTCCCATCCAGCGTCCTGCGGACATCGCCGCAGCTTCTGTTGCGCGAACCATTTCCAGCGCAATGTTTCTGTCTGGCGCAGCCATTTGCAACCCCTCCGTATTATATTTTAATTTTTCGGTGAGATATTCTCCAATTCAGGGAATCTGTTAAATATCTCATCTATATGCTTTAAATAATACCCTAAATCAAATAAAGAATCCAGTTCATTTGCTGTCATTTTTGTGATCCTGGCATCAGATTTAAGGAGATCCTTAAGCGGAACTTTCTCATTCCAGCATCTCATTGCATTGCTCTGTGCAATTGCATATGCGTCTTCCCTGCTCAAACCTTCTTTTTCAACAAGAGCCAGTAGCACTCTTCCTGAAAACATGAGTCCTTTTGTTATCTCAATATTCTCAAGCATTTTATCCTCGTCAACAGTTAGACCGCCTATGACGCGAATCATAATTTTTGTCATGTAGTGGATGAGGTGGAACATATCCGGCCATATCACACGTTCTACGGATGAGTGGCTGATATCGCGCTCATGCCATAAGGCGATATCTTCAAGCGCAGGTACGGTAAAACCGCGCAGCATTCGCGACATACCGCAGACCCGTTCGCAAAGTATGGGATTTTTCTTATGGGGCATTGCTGATGAACCCTTTTGACCTTTTTTGAAGGGTTCTAAAGCTTCAAGCACCTCAGTCCGCTGAAGGTGCCTTATTTCAAGTGCAAGGCGTTCAAGAGAAGCTCCGCATATAGCAATATCAGTTACTACCCTGGCATGCCTGTCTCTCTGGATAACCTGCGTGGATACAGGGTCAACCGCAAGACCAAGCAGCTCACATACCCTGGCTTCAATCACAGGCGGGCAGTTTGCATATGTACCCACAGCTCCTGAAAGGCCGCCAACCATCATTTCCTTCTTTGTCTGTGTCAGTCTTTCAATGTCGCGGCCTATTTCGGCATAATGGTTAAGAAGCTTCAGTCCGAAGCTTGTGGGTTCTGCATGTATACCATGGGTTCTTCCTGAGCAGGGGGTTCTGCGGTATTTCCATGCCATTGATCCTACTGTTTCACGCAATTGCTTCAGTGCAGCCAGAATGACATCCATGCTTTCCGACAGGAGCAGTGATGATGCCGTATCTATAACATCGCTGCTGGTTAGCCCAAGATGCACAAAACGGCCCGATTCTCCTATAGTCTCGGCAACGCTGGACACAAATGCTATAACATCATGCTGTGTGACTTCTTCGATCTCACGTATACGTTCAATATTAAAGCCGGCCTTATTGCATATGTTTGCGAAATCTTCATCAGGTATGACACCTGCCTCATTCCAAGCACGGCAGGCTGCAAGTTCTACATCAAGCCACTTTTGGAACCTGTTCTGGTCTGTCCATATTGATTTTATTTCCGGTGTTTCATAACGCTGTATCATCAGAATACCTCCTAAGAACAATTAGCTTTTATATTATCAAATCAGTTATCCTGTCATTTGAGCAACGATAAGCACTCTGACCGGGAAAACAACATTCATGGCATAAGCAGATAGCAGATATTAAGCTGCATTTAATTTATTATTGTCCTTTGTCCGTGATGCAGTGAATATCCTATACTACAGTCAATGTTTTATGTTCCTGCAATGCGGCCAGATTCAGTCACTGCCCAGTCTAAGCTTTTTCAGTGCATGCGTGCTCTTTCTTCCAGTCTTCCCTGACAGTTTCGAGCCATTTGTCATAAGCGCCGCTCTTAAAATCAGGGAAGGTATAAAAAAAGCTGGCCCATTTGCCCTTTCTTCTGCACAGCGTAACTTCTGCAAATATTCCTTCCTTCATGTAAATCCTGTGTGCCTGCCCCTTCGTAGATGCAAGCAGCAGTCTTGCCCCGTCAAGAGCGCCAGGATCAAGGTTCACCCTCCTTGAAGCGCCTGTAGATCTTTCTATTTCACATGTTTTCAGCTTCCAGTCAGGAAGGTCTGATGTCGGATACAGCCCGCCGTATGAGAAGAAGCACCTGTCAAGCTGCGGAGCTATATCCTCGTAGTAATTAGTCCACACGAACGGGATCAGAGGGCTTATACGTTCGGGCTCGCCCCACACCCCGGAAAGTTTTTTTCTGACATCTTCAAAAATTTCACGATTTCCATGCGGCAGCAACAGTGCAAGTATTTTTTTTACAAGCGGATCGCGCGGATGTATTACCCTGTTTTCATCTGTTGTGCAGTCTTTACTTATCATTTTCCCCAGTCTCAAGAAGAGTCTCAACAAATACAGAAGGGTCGAAAAGCTGGAGGTCGTCAACACCTTCCCCAAGTCCTACATAGCGTATGGGCATTTTGAGCTTTTCAGCAATGGCAAGAATTATCCCGCCCTTTGATGTGTTGTCGAACTTGGTGAGTATGACTCCTGTCACAGGCATTATTTTGCTGAAAGTTTCCGCCTGTACGAAACCATTCTGACCTGTAACTGCATCAAGTACTATAAAAACTTCAGCAGGTCCGTCAGGAATCTCCCGCTTAACGATACGGCTCACTTTCCCAAGTTCTTCCATCAGGTTTGATTTAGTGTGAAGCCTTCCGGCCGTATCTGCAATTACTATGTCACAGCCGGAAGCCTTGGCAGCAGTAATGGCATCGAACACAACAGCGGCCGGATCGCTGTCCTGGTTCTGTGCAACGACACGCACTCCGGTTTTCTCTCCCCATGCTTTGAGCTGTTCAATAGCTGCCGCCCTGAATGTATCAGCAGCAGCCAGTATTACTTTTTTCCCTTCGGCCTTAAACTGTGCTGCTAATTTGCCTGTAGTTGTAGTCTTGCCGCTTCCATTCACACCAATCATCAGTATTACGGCCGGTTTCTGTTCGAGCCTAACAGGCGTCCCCATTCCTGGTACAGATGCTAGAAGGTCTGTCAGCAGCGCTGCAAAAGCTACCCTCAGCTCCATTTTATTGGCAATGCGCTTCTCAACTGAAGTATTTCGAAGTTTTTCTATAAGTATTTCGGTAGTTTCTACACCTACGTCGCCTGCAATCAGGCATTCTTCCAGTTCTTCCCAGAATTCATCTGTTACAGGATCATCGGAAAAAAGATTGGATATGCCCTGGGTCCATTTATTACCCACTTTTTTCAGTTTATCAGCAAAATTTTTAAATAGCATTAATATTTGGTCTCCTATTCTTCTGCCGTAGTTCCTGATTCAGGCTTTTTAGCCTTATGCGCCCTTTTGAATTTATGTCTGTGCGGTCTTTGTTTAATTGCCTCTGCTTCTTTCGTTCCCTGTTCGAGCGGCTTTGTCTGCTGTGCTGAAGAGACAGGAAGTTTTTCTTTATCAGGCTGTGCTGAAGAGACAGTAAGTTTTTCTTTATCAGGCTGTGCTTCCGATTTTACTGAAGCAGGGAGCTTTCGGGGCCGCCGCCTTTTCTTTGCTGTTTTTTTATCCTGGCCCGAGGCGGCTTCTTTTTCTTCCGGTGGACGTTTTTCTTTTCCGTGTTCATCTTTTTTTATAAGAGTTTCTATATCAGGAGTCATCATATATTCCGGGAAAATACCCTTCTGTTTGACATTTCCCATGCCTATGGACTCCTCAGAGATTATCCATTCCTTGCCCGCTGATACCCATTCCTTAAATTCAGCAAACTGGTGGGCCGGTATTTTTATTTCTCCTCTTCCGGGTATAAAACATCTTACGCTGTTTGTATGTATTTCAACACCGGCAACTATAACGTTGCCGTTAGGTGTCTTTATTTTCGTCCCGGGATTGGGAAGCTTTGACCACATTTCGCGGTAAACATTGTGTTCAAAGCACATACAGCACATCAGGCGCCCGCAGATACCTGATATTTTTGCCGGGTTAAGCGCAAGATTCTGCTCCTTTACCATTTTTATGCATATAGGAGCGAACTGATTGAGCCAATAGCTGCAGCAGCACGGCAATCCGCACGGACCAATGCCGCGGATCACCTTTGCTTCATCACGAACTCCTATCTGCCTCAGTTCTATGCGTGTCTTAAATTCCCGTGCAAGATCACGCACGTATGCCCTGAAATCCACCCTTTGTTCCGATGAAAAATAAAAAAACAGTTTGCGTCTGTTGCGAAGGAATTCAACATCTATGAGTTTCATGTCCAGGTCATGCGGTTTGAGCAGTTCTTTTGCGTTTTTTAATATTCCGTCCTCTTCATGCCTGTATATTGTGCTGGCCTCAATATCCTCGTCAGTCACACCTGAAATATAAGCAAGATCAGTAACCACAGGCTCTCCGTTTTTTGAAGCGCCGTCACCGTGTTCTGAAGTATTTCGCAGCAGTCTGTACTCGGACTCCTGCTTTTCTGACAGCTCGCCGACAACAACAGCAAGTTCTTCACCGCGGTTAGATTCAACAACTACCGTCTCGCCCTTTTCTATTCTACTTTCATGATCTATTATTCCAAGATATCTCGGTTTACCATAAATCGCCAAATATTTGCTCACAGGGGACCCCCTCCTTGATAACAGCGAAAGCCAGATCCTGGATCATAGCTGCAGAAAGCCGTTTCTGCTCCATGATCCTTACCAGGGATTCCACATCGGCTGCTTTCACATAATTTCCTTTTTCTGATAAATATCTTACCCAGCCTTCCATCTCCATAAACAAAATTTCCGGCCCGCTTTTTTTGCCGTTCTCAAACCACTGCGCCCACTCTTCCGGCGAAAAAGGATGCGGCCGCGGCATCACAAGCTCTTCCGGAATATCAATATGCATCGGCCAGACACGGCTTTTTATTGTCGGTATAAGCCGGTCTTCATCTGATATAAAAATTACACTTCCGTGTGCAGGAGGTTCCTCTGTGAGTTTAAGCAGGCTGTTGGAAGCCTCCAGCGACAATTTGTCTGCAGCCCATATTACAGCCAGGCGCTTATCCGATACAAGCGGATACAACCCGAGCTCTCCGTGGAGCATCCTGCACTCATCTATCGATGGCGGGGTCATATACTTTCCGGCATTGATAAGATCAGGGTGTTCCCCGTCTTTCCACATCGGGCCGTCCCCAAGTATCATCTTCCCGTAGCGTTCAGCAAACATCTGCTGCATTGCTGACGGGACCACGGCAGCAACCGACTGCGGGCAGCGGTTATTCTGTATTGCGGATGCAATCTCTTTCCAGTCGTGCGAGTTTTCAAGTATTGCAGCAGCATCATCTGTCATAAAAAAAGCCTCTTGCTCTGACTGAATTTAAAACAGCATCAAATACGTCATTTACACTGAGCGACTCGCAATCCAATACAACCCAGCGTTTTGGTTCGCGCTTCGCCAGCGCGAGATATCCTTCCCTTATCCTGGTCATAAAACAGGCCCCCTCGCTCTCAAAAGCATCAAGGCTGCCGCGTACAGCCGCTCTCCTCATGGCTGTTTCAACAGGGAGGTCAAGCAGCAGGGTCACATCAGGAACCGGAAATGCAGAAAGCTCAGCAAGTCTGTCAAAAACATCTATAGGCAATCCTCTTCCCCATACCTGATATGCCAGTGTTGAATCATGATACCGCTCACAGACGACATCCGCACCTGACACAAGAGCCGGATTCAGAATCTGCGCAACATGCTCAGCTCTGTCAAGCATAAAAAGATATGCTTCGCTCCATGGGTGCTTGAGTTCGCCATTAATGACCATGCTCCGAAGTATGGATCCGCCGTCCCATCCGCCCGGTTCACGCGTCAGTAGAACTCTGCGCCCGCAGGAGCCCTTAAGCCATTCAGCAAAAAGCCTTGCCTGCGTAGACTTGCCGGAGCCATCAATTCCCTCAAAGGTAATAAACATTATGCACCATCCTTACAGATGCTTATCATAACACAAAATGAAAATCTTCACGCTGAAGTTATTCCTGCAATAAAAAAACAATTTATTGGCCGCGCAGGTAAAACCGGATTTTGTCGCCATGGTATTGCCGGCATACAGCTTCAATATACTTGCAGGTATTAATCGTTTGCATTTTTTGATACTGATTCCTGATGGATTTTAAATACAGCCAAGCCTAAATCCGGTAAAACAGTTTTCAACTTTTTTTTATAATCGGACAATAACCGGAAATAGTATAATTTGAATTCTGCAACTTTGAAAAACAGGGGCTTATTGCAGATACAACCAAGTTTTTTAATGACAGTAAATATTGTGGAATGAGTATACGGAATTTATGCGGCGCAGATTTATATGCAGTTAAAATTTCTTATAGTTGCAAATTTAATTTGTTGCACAGTACTTCACCTGTTTTGTATGTAACTTTTCATTTCATCCGGGGAAATGGGTTTGCTGAAATAATATCCCTGTATATAATCACAGTCAAAATCACGTAAAATATCGACTTGTTCCTGGTGTTCAACTCCCTCGGCTATTACTTTTTTTAAGCTTTTGTGTGAAAAATATATAATAGCCTCGATCAGTATCCTGTAAGATCTTTTATTTATGTTCTCTATGAAATTTTTGTCAATTTTGATATTGTCTACAGGCAGTTTTGTCAATTCGATCAAAGAATTATAGCCGGTCCCGAAATCGTCCAAAGAAATTTCTATGCCCTGTTCTTTTAGAATTTCAATACATTCCAGTGAATTCTTTTCATTATCAAGAATTCCGCTTTCAGTAAGCTCAACTTCAAAAAAGGAAGGATCAATTCCGTTTGTTTCAATCACTTCTTTAAGATAATTTACTACTGTGTTGTCCCTCAGGTCTTTTAATGACATATTGATAGCTATTTTGATCAAAATTCCTTCCTGCTGCCATTTTTTTACCTGATAAACAGCTTTTTGTATTACGAGCCTTGTTATTTCGCTTATAATACCAATTTCTTCTGCAATTTTAATTATTTCCACTATATTTATATTCTTTTCCAGCGCATAATTCCATCTCAAAAGGGCTTCAGCACCTGAAACGTCATTATTGTGCAAATTTATTTTCGGCTGATACACAAGGTAAAATTCATCATTTTTTATGGCATTGAAAAGAGCGCTTATTATTTCCTGTCTTTTCATGATTTTATTTTCGACTTCGGCATCATACACAAACAGACCTATTTCGTCAGATTTCTGAGAAAGGGCCACCCCCATTTTTCTGATCAGGCTGTCGGGTGTATCAGACAGATATTGATAGCTGACTATACCCCCTTTGATAATGAGCTGGATGTTGAATTTATCAATTTTGAGGGGAGACATGCACTTATATAAAAATGCATTTCCCTGCGACGTTATTTCCTTCATATCCGTTTCATGCAATACCAGCACAAATTCATTTGTAAATATTGAGTAAATATCGGTTTTAAAATTATCCTGAAGCATTTCGGCAGTCTTTTTTATTGTCTTAACGCCTACGTCGTAGTTGGTTATCCTGTTGATGTCATCGGTGTTCATGATTCTGAATCCGATCAGGCAGAATTCGCTCTCACAGGCCATTAACTCTTCAAGGTTAAGCCGCAGCTTACCGGCATTGTAGAGTCCTGTTATCGCGTTTTTATTCAGCCTGTCGATCTCTTTTTCTTTATATAAGCTTATCCGTTTTAATGTCAGGGCGCAGAATATTCCTACGACATTGAATATTACAAGCCTTAATATACAGGCAGACGGTTTCTGCATCAAACCTGCAGAGACATCTATCGGCATAAGCGGTCCGCATGCAATGCCGGCTAATGTAGCAGCTATCACAGCTCCTCTTGTTCCAAAATAAAACGCCGACAGGATGACCGGGATATACATAAGCTGAACAAATGCATTTTTAGTGCCGCCGGTTATAAGCACTATATAATATGCCGCCCATATTAATATTCCGATAATAATTATTTTTGTGATGTTGCTGTCATAAAGGCACCTGATACGTTTCAGCATTTTACAACCTTCTTTATAGTGTCTTTATTTCTATATATGATGTTATTATTAAGCGCTCAAATAAATATAAATATATGATTTTAACATTTGGGCAGTATTTGCTTTCCAGTCTGCATAAATTTAAAATCACAAATTAAAATTTAACATGTGAAATTATAAAATATACAATAATTATAATGATTTTATAACACATCGGCAGAGTTAAGTAACGGCATTGCGATTGTAAAGTATATACAGGACTAAAAAATACGGACTGACCGTAATATTTTATTGGCCTGATGTATTGAATCAGAAGTTTTTTAATCGAAATCTATACCTGATATTTATTATTTTTGATATGAATTTATATAAATTCAGCAGAAATATCATTATTTTTACCGATATTATTGAACCAACAGCATCTAAGAAGGCAAAGCGGACAGCAATCTTACAAAAACTTTTTCATCGGACCGCAATTTCATGATCCATTTAAAATCATTAAATTTAAATGTCCGATACGGTGAGGCAAACGAATATATCACTCAGGCAGTGTTAACATCACATATATATTATAGAATTATCGCTTCAAATTTACAAGAACGGCAGCAACACAGCATTATCATGCTGACCCTTCTCCGGCAAACTTCTCATATATACTTATGCGGCGCCTAAAAATCACTTAGATCGTATATTTAAAATAAAAAAGTTCCTGCCGAAAAAAACGACCTTCCCTCGTGCATGGAAAGGCCTGACCCTACAATAAAATCTGCCCAAACCTTATTATTTTATTACTCCTTTTTCTTCCGACATACCTTTAAATCTTGCTTTAAGAGCATCAGGGTCTTCGTAATTTTACAAACACAGAAAGGACCTTTGAATTATTTAGCACTATTGATTTTGTGTCACCAATTGCAGCATCAGTTTCAATCTGACATTTAGCCGGACAAGTAGATTTAAAACTCATGCGCCATTAATTTCCGTCAATCACCTTCTTCCCAAAAGACCTACTACTATGCTGCATACACCTCTCCAGGCATTCTGCCGTATTCAGGATTCATTAATCACCATCAACTTCCACCCGCGCAGCCTTTCCAAACCTCCCCTTATTAATTGCCTCAAACCCCCTACCTTTTCCGACTCAATATCCTTATACGCGATTCACCATAATGTGGCCCTCCATTTTGTTATTGATTCAGAAAATAACATGCACCCGGCTTGCAGCCTCGGCAGCATTGCCCTGGGCCTCGCCGGTCAATATTCTGCGACAAAACCATCTTACTGTTCCGTAAGCCCGTCAGCTTCCCTTTTAAGCCTGCCCATAGCAATACATCCTTGCTTAAAAATGCTTCTTCTTTTAACTCGCTACAAATACGGGAACAAGATATTAATAAAACCATTAAGGGCCACTATAGGAGAGACAACTCTAAAAACCAAAAAACAACCGAGAACATATATAAATACGCAGCAGAAAACGACCCACTGATTTTTTCAGGAGGGTCGTTTTTTTGTGTCCACATATTTTCGCTATGCACACTCGGAAATGCCTGTCTTCCAACAAAAAAATCCCCAAAAAACAAATTAATAAAAAAGGAGTCCGATAGCGATGAAAATCGATACTGCAACAGCGCTGTGCTGGATTATGCAATTTGCAGGTCTTGGAATAATTGTTTTTTATGACGTTGTACCTTGTAACATTAGTTGTGGATGCTCTATGGCTATATGGATATTAGAAACGCTTATTCTTCTCGACAAACTTAAAAATAATCCTGCAACTGTAACTGCACTGAATTGGACTATACAGTCCATGTCATTAATATTAATAGTATTTAACACCACTGTGCCCTGTAATGTTATTTATGTGTGCTCTATGACAATTTGTGTACTTGGAACATTGATGCTTCTCTCAGAATTCAAAGATAAATAAGGCAATAAAAAGACTGGGTTCGCACAGCAAGCTGAACTCCTGTATGATATACGACTTTATCCTGTGCTCCATGGTCTGGATATTCTTGGCATTTCGTAAAATATGCTTATGTCCGCTCCGCCATTCAAGTGCCAATGCGTCAAAAACGTACACAGAGTGGGCAGACTTTGCAAACTGGTCTATTCCATCAAGTAAAGACTTCCTAGCCTAGTCCCTGCGTTCTCTGGTCTCTTTCAGCGAGATCAAAGGATACGGGCCAAGTGTTTTTCTGCGTTCTCGTGATTTTTTGTCGTCAGGATGTTCTTTTTCCCAATACCTCAGCTGCCATGTCTTTTCGCCTGAAGGCCAGACAATCAAACTAAGTCCATCTTCATCCTTCATAAAGTAGGACTTTTCATGAGGAACAGCTTTCCGTACCGCCAGTTCTGTCAAACTCATATAAATCAGCCGCCCTGCTATCTGGATTTAAGCGACCGGATAGCGAAGCTTTTCGTTCTATAACTATCCGGTCAGCTATCCGGTAAAATCTTGAATTGTCCAAATATCAGCCAGAACATACCGGATTGTAAAGACACAAAAAGTCCTTGCTATCACCGACAGCAAGGACTTAACTGGAATCTTTGGAAACTACTTGGATCAGGTTATGGCGGAGGCGTGTGTGAATCGAACACACCGGGACCGGCGTTACCGACCCCCACCGGATTTGAAGTCCGGGCCCAGCACCAGCTGAAACTCGCCTCCGTATGTACTGATTTGGTAGATTAACAGAAAGGACTCATAATTTCAACGGTCAAATCAATGATTGATCCTTTCAAGTATAAGTTTTCTTCTGTCAGCATGGTCTGAAACGTCCCAGCATGAATTTATATACGGCATTGCAGATTTAAGCTGATCATCAGAGTTGTAATGTATTTCTATGACAGTATCACCTCTATTTAATGGATCGCCTGTTTTTGCGCATAATTTTACTGCAACCGCAGGATCTATGGTGTCCTCTTTTCTCAGGCGCCCTCCGCCAAGTGCCCTTAGCCCTTCACCAACCGACAGCGCATCAAGCTTTGAAAGATAGCCGGTCTTTTCTGCTTTAATTTTATATACAAATTTTGCCGACGGCAATATCTTTTCAGGCTCTTCGCAAACAAGGCCGTTTCCGCCCTGCGCCTCAACCAGCTCTCTGAATTTATTAAGGGCCGTGCCATTATCAAGCGATTTTTCACACACAGAGAAGCCCTCTTCGTAAGTTTTGCATAATCCGGACATAGCAAGCATATATCCGCCTAAATTGATACACAGCTCCCTTGTGTCCTCGGGGCCGCAGCCCTTAAGAACCTGTATTGCTTCCAGCACCTCGGCGGCATTGCCTACCCATTCACCAAGCGGCTGTTCCATGTCTGTAATGACGGCAGTACATATTTTTCCAAGTTTTTCTGATATCTGGACAAGTTTTCTGGCAAGTTTCTCTGCCTCATCCTTACTGCGCATAAAAGCGCCGCTGCCCGATTTAACATCAAACAGATACCCGTATGCTCCTCCTGCAAGTTTTTTACTTACAATGCTCGTCGTAATCAGCGGCACTGAGGGAACGGTACCGGTAACGTCACGCAGCTTATAGAACCTGCCCTCAGCCGGGGCCAGATTTGCCGAATGTCCAGATATTGCACAGCCTATGGCTGAAACCTGTGCCCTGAAACTTTCATTGTCGAGGCTTAGCTGCATCCCGGGTATGGATTTAAGCTTATCCACTGTCCCTCCAGTATATCCGAGGCCCGGACCGCTTAATTTTGATATTTTGGCTCCGCAGGAGGCCACGAGCGGTACAAGAACGAGTGTGGTCTTATCTCCCACACCGCCTGTGCTGTGTTTATCTATTATCTTGTGCTCAGCAGGGTAATGCAGCATCTCTCCTGAATGCGCAAGCGCTTCTGTCAGAAACATTATTTCATCGTCATCAAGGCCGTTGAGAAAAGCAGCCATAAGCCATGCTGAAAGCTGATAATCCGGCATACTGCCGTCCATTACCGCTTCCACGAGCCCGTTTATTTCCCCGCGGCTGTGAAACTTTCCGTCTCGCTTTTTCTCTATGAATTCTACAGCGTTGAACATCATTATTTGATCTCTTTGATAAATGCAGTAATAAGCCTGCATATAGAATCTGAAGCTTTATCCATCGTATCAAGCACTTCCTGGTGCGTAAGCTTGTTATTTGTTATACCGGCAGCATAATTTGCGACACAGGATATACCGCAGACTTTTATGCCCATATGGTTTGCCACGATAACTTCAGGCACAGTGGACATACCTACAAGGTCCGCTCCTAATATTCTTGCCATCCTTATTTCAGCCGGGGTTTCAAATGAAGGACCGCTGAAAGCTATATAAACGCCCTCGCCGATCCTTATGCATTCTTTTTCGGCAGCTGTCATTAACTTCTGACGCAGTTCCGGATCGTAGGCGGATGTCATATCAGGGAACCGCGGACCGAAGTCATCGCAGTTTTCACCTATAAGCGGGTTGGTTCCCATGTAATTTATGTGATCTGTTATCGCTACTATAGTGCCGGGTTTTATATCGGTGTTCACAGCTCCTGAAGCATTTGTGGCAACAACAGCCTTTATCCCCATAGCTCCGAGGACACGTAATGGAAATGTGACTTCCTTCATACCATATCCTTCATAATAATGAACTCGGCCCTGCATTATAGCAGTATACCGGCCCTGGATATTCCCGAATACAAGTTTCCCTGCATGTCCAGGTGCCGTAGATCTTGGCCAGTACGGTATATCTTCATATGGTATGACTATTTTATCCTCAGTTTTCTCCGCAAGCCTTCCAAGGCCTGAGCCAAGTATTACAGCAATATCAGGACTGGCTTTTATAATTTTTTCAATATAACCGACAGCTTCTGCAATTTTTTCCGAGTAAAGCATTCTTTCATTGCCTCCCGACAAGGGTATGTTATTGATCTGTTATTGTCTTTATCCACGTACCTGCATTTTTTGACATATCTGCAGCAATTCATATATATTGGCCGTTATTGTTTTTTCATATATGCACAGCATGCTATGCCCTGGGGTGGAATTTATCATATACATCGCGTATCTCAAGATCAAGATGCGTATATTTTTCAGTTGTCATGATTGAGGAATGTCCCAAAATTTCCTGCAGTGTCCTTTGGTCCATTCCGTTCCGCAGCAAATGGGTGGCAAATGTATGCCTGAGTATATGCGGATGGAGTCTTGAAACAGGTATGCCCGCAATTATGCCGCGCTTTCTCATTATATGCCACAGGAATTCCCTCTTCATCTGCCTGCCGGTCCTTGTCAAAAATAGCCAGGGCAGTCCCAGTTTATCCATTTGCGGCCTGTGATCTTCTATATATTCCCCCACGACCTTCCTGACTGCCCCAAGATAAGGTACGCTTCGCTGTTTACCGCCTTTTCCGCATACATATATCTGACCGCCGGTTTTGTTTATGTCCTTCAATTTTATGCTGCATAGTTCGGAAGCTCTCATTCCGGCACCGTAAGCGAGTTCGATTACAGCCCTGTCTCTTTTGCCTATGGGAGTCCCGTCCTCACATGCATTTATTATCCGCTGTATTTCATTCTCAGTCATTACCTGAGGCAGTTTGTCATCAACCTTTGGAAGCGGGTCAAGCTTAGGCATCGCCGGTAGCTCTCCGTCGTAAACAAGATAACCTGTAAAGGAACCCAGAACTGCCGCATTCCTCTGGACCGTGCTTTTAGACATCCCCTTTGCAGATTGTTCACATAAGAATCTGGAAATATTTTCTGCACACAGATTTCCGGGATCAAGATTCATTTTTGTACAATATGCATTCCATGATTTAATATCGGAAATATAAGCCTTTACAGTATTCTGACTGCAGTAGCGTTCAAGCTGCAGATAATCCCTGAATCTTTCAACAGCTTCATTAAAAGCAATATGGTTGGCATCATTTGCAGCTGACATTATTTTCAGCTCTTAAAGCCGCATACCAGCATGCTGCCGTAATCGTCTTTCCATCCGAAATTTCACCTGATTTTATCATCAGCTTTATCTTTTCAGGCGAAAATTTAAAAACCGTAATATCCTCATCTTCATCTTGGGGCAGTTTAGACGCAGTTAAATCAGTTGCATAGTAAATATATATTTTTTCTGTTGAATATCCTGGAGAGGGATAAAAATCAAGCACTTTTTCAATTCTGCCCGGCTTATAGCCTATTTCCTCCTGCAGTTCCCTTATTGCCGTATCAAGCGGTTCCTCACCCTGCTCCACTATGCCTGCAGGTATTTCATATAATTCATCATCGACTGCATGACGATACTGCGAGACAAGAAAAACGTTGCCTTCTACATCTACCGGAAGGACAGCAACGGCAGGTTTATGTATGACTACCTCCCTGATTTTTTCCTGACCTGATGAAAATTTTACACGGTCAACGCGCAGATCAAGGATTTTCCCGCTGTACAGATCCTGATGCGATACGATGTTCCCTGTCATATGGCTGTCCTTAACTGTTCCCATTTGCAAACATCTCCTCAAGCGAGGATATCGCCGATCTTAAGGCGGCTTCCGCAAAGCCACACTTCGGCACTTTGGATTTTTTTACCTTCAGGCTGTACCGTTATAAGCTTCAGTGCGCCGTTTCCGCAGGCGATTACCGGCATCCCTTGCTCCGTTCCTGTAAAGGAGCCTGGAACGCCGTTCTTGTTTACAGGAACTGACTTAAGTATCCTCATCCTTTTGCCCTTAAAAAAACAATATGACCCTGGAGAAACATTAAGTGCACGCACACGGTTGAAAATTTTCATGGAATCATCTTCCCAGTTTATTTTCCCCTCGGATTTATCTATTTTGGGTGCCATTGAAATATTTGAAGACGACTGAGGTGTAAAAATCCACTTATCTGTCTGTACGTCACAAATATAGTGCGTAAGTATGTCCATACCTATCTTTGAACATTTTTCCAGTAATGAAGCCGCATCGTCTTCCATATCTATACTGACTTTTTTCTGAGCAAGGACCGGACCTGAATCCATGCCTTCATCAAGCCTGAAGACAGTGACGCCTGTTTCTGAAAGCCCGTCCATTATAGCTCTTTGGACCGGTGCGGAACCGCGGTAAGCCGGCAGCATCGACGGATGGATATTCACACATCCAAGCGGAGGCATGCCTAAAAGAGGCTCTTTTATCATATGTCCGAAATCTATCACAAGAATAATGTCGGGAAGATTTTCAGATATCCATTGAAGCCGTTCAGAGTCTGAGGAAATTTTATCAGTGGTGAAGCATGGCAGTGAAAGATCCTCAGCTGTCTCATAAACAGGGGTCTGGCAGAGCTGCATACCTCTTCCTGATGGTTTGGGCGAATTAGTTATCACCCATTCAGGTCTTATTTTTTTTGCCAGCAGCTTAAGACACGAAGCGGCAAAACGGCCTGAGCCGCAAAACCCTACTTTCATAACTTTTCTCCTGCCCTCTTTGCAATCCGTTTTTTCATGAACTGCCTCTTCAGCGGGGATACTCTGTCTATAAGGAGCTTACCGTCAAGATGGTCTATTTCATGTGAAAATACACATGAAAGGAATCCTTCGACAGAATGTTCATGCTCAGTTCCGTTTTCATCGTAATACCTGACGGACATTGATTCAGGAGATTCTACTTTTTCATATATCCCGGGGAAACTGAGACATCCTTCCTCGTTTACGGCCATGCCTTTTTTTTCAAGTATTTCAGGGTTTACAAGCACAAATTTTTCACCATGGTAATCTATAACTATAATTTTTTTCGTTATGCCGACCTGAGGTCCTGCAAGACCTATGCCGTCAGAAGCATACATCGTATCCCACATATCTCTGATTACTTCCCTGAGCTCATTATCGAATATATCGATTTTCTCTGTAGGTTCTCTAAGTATAGGATCAGGGTATACACAAACTTTTCTTACCGCCATATCTGAATCGCCCCCGTAAAAACAGCTATTCCTGTTGCTTTATGCTCATGCTGACCTAACGATACATTATTATATCCTTGTATATTCTACCAGAAATCCCCGTGCCTGATTAAACATGCACGGGGATTTCAGCTAAACATTTAATTTTGTTCAGAAAGATTTATGCTTCGGTACTGCCGTTCTGTTTAAGGAAATCACCGATGGTCACATTAGCTTCTTCCTGTGGAAATGCATTGGCCTGTGAAGATGGCTTTCTCTTATCCCCGTCCTGGCGGCGGCGGCGCGGATGTTCATCTTTTTTCTGTCCGTCAGCCTGTGACGATTCCTCTCTGGAAGCGCGTTTTACAGGCTCTTCGTTCGCCGGGCGCAGGCTCAGGCGTATACGGCGCTCCTGGGGATTGACCTCAAGAACTCTTGCGGTCACTTCCTGGCCCTCTGAGAGGATTTCCTTGGGATTTTCAATTCTATGCTGACTAAGCTGCGATATATGTATGAGTCCCTCTATACCGTCCTCAAGTTCAACAAATGCACCAAAATCTGCAAGTCTTACCACTTTTACAGGAATCTCTGAATCCTTCTTGTATTTTTCCGCAGCATCTTTCCACGGATCATTAAGCTGTTTGTAACCAAGGCTTATACGCTTGCGGTTGGTATCGACTTCCAAAATGGAAACTTCGACTTTCTGTCCTTTTTTAAGTACTTCCTTGGGGTGCTTGATTCTTGTCCAGCTGAGGTCGCCTATATGGATAAGCCCCTCTATCCCTGGCTCTATCTCAACAAAAGCTCCGAAATCCGTCAGGTTGGTAACCGTACCGTCTGTCGTCATACCAGGCGTCCAGCGCTCGGCAACGGAGTTCCACGGATCATCAAGGGTCTGTCTGATGCTTAGGGATATCCTGTTATTTTCCTTGTCGATGCCGATGACCTTAACCTTTACGTGGTCACCCTTTGAAACGATATCCTTTGCTTTTGCGTTGCGCTGCCATGAAAGCTCGCTTACGTGCACCAGCCCCTCCATTGCTCCAAGGTTGACAAAAACACCGAACGATGTGATGCTGCTTACATCACCCTCAAGGATATCACCCTCATTGACATTCTCATAGAACGAATCACGCAGTCCGACCATTTCAGACTCAATAAGGCTGCGGCGCGAAAAAACAAGACGGCGTTTGCGGCGGTCCTTCTCTATAAGCTTGACCGGGAAATCCTGGCCGACAAGACGTCCGGGATTTACTCCGCGGCCCTCTTCGGCAAGGTGCGAAATAGGGATAAATCCTTCTATTCCATAGCAGCTGACTATGAGTCCGCCTTTTACTTTGCGGATACCTTTGACAATTATAGACTCATCTTTCGCTGCTTCTTCCTCAAGCTTGTTCCAGCGTTCGTCGAATTCGCAGCGCCAGCGGCTCAGACCAAGCTGCGCCTCTTCACCCTGTCCGATACTCGTTATCTGTACCTTGACTTTTGTACCGTTTTCAGGTTCAGGCATATCTTCGACCAGTACCCTGTGGGTCCATTCGCCGCGCGGGAGGAACCCCTCGCATTTGTAACCTACGTCTACAAGCCAGCCGTCTTCACGCGTGTCAACAATTGTACCCTCTACGATCTTGCCGCGGTGGAAATCTCCCATCACGTCAAACTGCTGCATCATTTCTTCCATCGTTTCTTCTTTTTCCGGTGCTGCCTGTGTTTTCATTTCATCTTCTGTACGAAGCTCGTCAACCATACCCAACATCCTCCTGCTTAGATCATGTTTAATTTTTGGATCAGATCTTTTATTAGCCAATCGGGTGTGCTTCCGCCCGCAGCTATTCCGATGTCATTCTTATTTATCAGCCACCCCCTGTCAAGTTCTCCGAAATGTTCAATCCAAATAGTCGGGACTCCTGAATATTTTGCTATTTCTGTAAGCTTCCTTGTATTTGCACTGTTGCGGCCACCAAGAACTATTATCCCGTCAACTTCAGATGCAAGACGGCATACTGATTCCTGACTGGCAAGAGTAGCTTTGCATATTGTATTATATACCTTAATCTCCGGTGAAACAGATACAAAAGAACTTACCAGACTCACAAACGATGCAACTTTCTGCGTGGTCTGGCTCAATATGCCGCATCTGCGTCCTTTTACATTATCGGGAATTTCATCACCGGATGAAAGGACTATAACCTCTCCGTCAACGTACCCTACAATTCCCTTTACTTCAGGATGCCTCTTATCGCCAGATATTACCACTACATAGCCCTCTTTGGAAAGGTCCTTTGCCCTTTCTTGCGCATTTTTTACAAAAGGACAAGTGCCGTCCACCATCAATGAGCTTCTTTTACGAAGTGCGCTGTATTCGGCAGGAGTAACACCATGTGCACGTACAAAAGACACCGCGCCCTGCGGGACCTGTTCAGGCGATTCGACGACTATAAGTCCGAGCCTTTCCAGACGCTCTATTTCCTGCGGATTATGGATCGGGCTGCCGAGTGAATATACATGGTCCGAACGTGACAGCTCATCCTCAAGTGTCGTTATAGCTCTTTTTACGCCGAAACATAATCCGGTGGGTTCGGCAATATGAATTTTCATAAATCTGCAACCTCCACTCCAATATGCCTTAAGCATATCGGAAGTACGTCTTCCAGTGCCTCGGCCGGCGTTTTAGAATCAAAGTCATACCATACGGCAGGAGTGAAATGCTTGAACCATGTCATCTGCCTGCGTGAAAATGCCTTGGTCGAGCGTACGTCACCTGCAAGAGCTTCTTCAAATGTGATTTCGCCTCTGACATATCTGACCAGCTCCCTGTATCCGAATCCCTGCAGAGCAGGCAGCTTGGGCGAAAATCCTTTAGCGAGGAGCCATTCAACTTCCTCTGCATATCCGTTTGCAAACTGAGACCTGACGCGATCCTCAATATTCCTGTATAAATTGGCCCTGCTGCGGGTAAGCCCTATATACAGCACATCATAATTTGAATCTATCCTTTTCTGGTTTTCATACCAGTATGTCGAAGGGCGTCCAGTTATCCTGTATATTTCAAGCGCACGCATTATCCTCACCGGGTCGTTGGGATGGATTTTCCTTGATGCGGCAGGATCGATCTGCTGCAGTTCACTGTGCAGCGCTGACAGTCCTTTTTCTTTTATTTCCGATTCAAGCTGAATTCTTACGTCATAATCTTTCGGAAGATTTTCAGAAAGCGAGCCGCAAAGGGCCTTGTAATAAAATGCGGTCCCGCCTATCATAAGCGGAATTTTCCCTCTTGCCTTTATCCTCCTTACAGCATCCGACGCCTGAGACGCAAAATCAGCAGCCGAAAATATCTGATCAGGATCTGCAACATCTATGATATGGTGCAGTATTTCTCTTCTTATCTGCTGCGATACTTTATCTGTTCCTACATCAAGATAACGGTATACCTGTCTTGAGTCTACGGATATTATTTCCGCCGACAGTTTTGCCGCAAGCTCAAGGCTGAACACGGTCTTACCTACCGCAGTAGGCCCGATTATAGCGATGAGCGGAATTTTAGATTCGTCAGCACATGTTATTTCTTTCATTATCTTTCAAACCACTCTTCAAGCTTTTTGTTGTCCAAAATAAATATAGTAGGCCTGCCGTGCGGGCAGGTATATGGAACACGGCAGTGTTCGAGCCTTTCAAGCAATGCTTCCGCCTCTTCCTTTTCGAATCTCTGTCCAAGTTTTACGGCATCCCTGCATGCAAGCCTGGCCAGCCTCCACCAGACTTCCCTGTCACGTTTTGAAGGATCGTGTTCAGTTTCTATGCCGCGAATTGCAGAACGCAGCATATCAAGCGGGGAAAGCCTACCTTTCCCCTGTAAAAGCGGCACTCCTGTAAGATGTGTCCCGTCATCCCTGAATCCCAGCCTGTTCAGGTCTTCCCTGTCCAGGGCAATCTCAGGGAGGAGCGCGCCGGGAATCTCAACAGGTACTGCCAGATTCTGTGTAACAACATTATCACTGAATGATTCCGATATTTCCTCAAAAAGTATCCTTTCATGCGCTGCATGAGGGTCTATTATTGCCACACCATCTGTAAAATCAAAAATTAGGAAGCCTTTGGACGTCTGTCCGATATAATTCTTCCTGTTTTCAAAACCATAGCCGGGTTCCTGGGTCTCTGAGGGGACAAATACATGCTCCTCCGAACTTGCAACACGGCTTTCGGATGTTCTGTCTTCCTTCTTCCAAGGGTATGGACTCAAAAGATATTGTGACCTGTCTGAAAAATTACTGCGGATATTCGGTTCCGTTCCTGCCTGGAATATATTTGGCTCAATATCAGCACCGGTTTTTTCGGATGAAAACCTCCGTGCAAAAATGCTCTGGCTGCTGTCGTAAACCAGCTTGAATACTTCCTGTGAACGCCTGAAACGTACTTCTTCCTTTGTAGGATGGATATTGACATCAAGCTGTTCAGGCGGCATATCGATAATAACGACCCATTCACCGTGCGCAGCGCAATCTCCGCTGCATATTGCAGCCTTGACAGTCGAGTCCTGTATCCTTCTTCCGTTTACAAAAATCGTCGTTATGACCCTCCTGCTGTCAGGTATAGGGTTCCACCATAACATCACTCTGCATGAAGATGCGGAAGTTTCTGAGAAATATTTTCTGGTCTCGTTTCCCCATCGTCTTGAAAGGACCTCATCCATTGAATCTGCGCTTATATGTTCAAGTATTTTTTTCCCGTCGGAGTGCACCCTGAATGTTATTTCATGATGTATAAGTGCATAATCATTGACTATCTGGATTATGCGCCTTAATTCTGCAGAAGCCGTCTTAAGAAATTTACGCCGTGCAGGAAGGTTGAAAAACAGGTCTTCAACCTGTACACGGGTTCCGGCCTGGCATGGGTTTTCTGTGCATATTGTGACAGTGCCGCCCTCGCAGCGGATCAGTCCGCCCGAGTCGGAATTTCCCTGTCTGCTTCTTATTTCCATCCTGCTGACTGCGGCAATGCTTGCAAGAGCCTCTCCACGGTATCCCAGAGTCGATATCTTCTCAAGATCATCAATTGAATCTATTTTACTGGTAGCATACCTTTCAAGTGCAAGATGCAGCTCGCCCTGAGCTATTCCTGTACCGTCATCTTCAACAACCAGCGAGGTCTTGCCTCCCTGCTCTATATACAGGGTTATGTTTGCCGCCGAAGCGTCTATCGAGTTCTCTATCAGTTCCTTTACTACAGACGACGGTTTTTCTATTACCTCGCCTGCAGCTATTCTCATAGCAATATCATGATCAAGTCTTTTTATCATGAGAAACCCAGCGCTTTCCGGCTTTCGTCCCTAAGCCTGTAAATAAGCTGAAGAGCCTCTATCGGCGTAATGTCATCAGGATTTACCGACGCGAGTTCTTCCAGGATGGCCTCCTGTTTTATATCAAAAAGTGTAAGCTGATTATTCACTTCTATGTTCTGTGCAGTGTTATTCTGTGAAGCAGTATCCTCAAAATGTTCAAGAAGCTCTTTTGAACGCCTCAATACAGAAGAAGGCAGCCCGGCCAGCCTTGCCACTTCTATCCCGTATGAACGGTCCGACGGGCATGAGAGTATTTTATGAAGGAAAATGACTCCGTCAGGCGTTTCTTCAACTGCCATGCTCAGATTCACAACTCCCGGAAGTATGCCCGGCAGCTGGGTAAGTTCGTGATAATGCGTTGCAAAAAGTACTCTGGCCTGCCTGCTTTCCTGCCCCTGAAGATATTCAACCACCGACCACGCAATACTCAGTCCGTCATAAGTCGATGTTCCCCGACCGACTTCGTCAAGTATGACAAGGCTTCTGTCCGTGGCATGCCTCAGTATATTCGCGGTTTCAACCATCTCCACCATAAAAGTGCTCTGACCTCTTGCAAGCTCGTCACGTGCGCCTATACGGGTGAATACCCTGTCGATCACACCGATTCTGGCCTCTTCGGCAGGTACATAGGAACCCATATGCGCCATTATTGCTATCAGGGCTGCCATCCGGAGATACGTAGATTTTCCTGCCATATTCGGACCGGTTATTATTGCTATTCTCTGTCCCGACTCCTCACTGAAATAAAAATCGTTCGGGGTGAAAGGGTGTCTTCCCAGAGCCACCTCAATCACAGGATGTCTGGCATTTTTAACAATAAAATCAGTGCTCATATCCATCGAAGGACGGACATAACGCTTTTCCGAAGCTACGTCGGCAAGTGACAGAAGAACATCCATCACGGCAATAATACCTGCCGCTTTCTGCACAGCCTCGCTCATTCCAAGTGTTTCCGATACAAGGTAAGAATAAATTTTTTCTTCGATCGAGAGTATCTCTTGTTCAGCAGCAAACATTTCCTTTTCAAAGGTCTTAAGGTCTTCCGTTATGAAACGCTCTGCATTTACCAGAGTCTGTTTCCTTATATAGTTATCAGGGACCTTATCCAGACTGCCCTTGGGCACTTCTATATAATACCCGAAGATCTTATTGACACCGGCTTTTATAGTTTTTATGCCGGTGCGAAAACGCTCGTTATCTTCAAAACGCTGAAGCCATTTTGCGGAATTTGAAGCTTTGTCACGCCATTCATCAAGAACTGGGTCATAACCCTTTTTTATAACGCCGCCGTCCCTTACGAAGCGCGGCAGTGTTTCTGATAAAGCCGAATCAAGAAGTTCTGAAAGAGCTGATAAGTCAGGAAGATCACCGAATGAAGCCAGATATTCAGATCCTGAAATAATGTTTTTTATTTCAGGAAGGCAGGCAAGCGTTTCTTTTATGGAGAGCAGATCTGCAGGCATTCCCATATGAAGCGTAAGACGGCCTATTGCTTTTGCCATATCATGACATCCGGACAGTACGGTTTTAAGCTTTGAGCTCAGAGGACGCTTGCCAATAAGTTCCCCTATTGAATTTTGTCTTTTTGTTATCTCGTCTATATCCTGGAGAGGTGAAAGTATCCACTCCTTGAGCATTCTTTTGCCCATAGGGGTATTACAGCGGTTGAGTACCGAATAAAGCGACGTTTTCTGCGGCTCTGTCAGTTCAAGATTCACTTGTGTGCTCTGATCCAGGACCATGTTCTCGGCAGGCACTATCGGAACAATCCCCAGCACATGACCAGCCTGTGAAAACTGCGTTTCTTCAAGATAATGCAAAGCGGCATATGCGGCGCCAGCAGATGGGTCACGGTCATCCATCCCCATGGAATTCAGCGTGGCAATGTTCCATTTTCTGCACAGCCATTCAGAACCGGTCTGTGCATTGAATTCGCCTTTTTCGCGTTCAACGATATTTAAATTGGCGATGTCAGGGACTATGGATGCGAGACGGTCTTTTTGTCCTTTACGTACAAGGATTTCATCAGGCTTGAAAGACGACACAAGTGCGGCAGCTTCGTTTTCAGAAAATGTGCCGGTACGCAGGGATCCGCTTCCGGCTTCCAGAAAAGCGACTGAGACATCATTTCCATCAAAAACGCACGCTGTTATATGTCCGTCCGATTCGGAGTTCTCAGGAAGCCATGTTCCCGGCGTGACGACACGTATTACCTCTCTTTGGACAAGAGTCCTGCCGTCAGGCTCTGTCATCTGCTCACATATGGCTACCCTGTACCCGGCAGCGACAAGACGCCCCAGATATGATTCAACGGAATGGAAAGGAACTCCTGCCATGGGTATTGCATTTTCTGAATCGCGTGAACGCGACGTGAGGACAATGTCGAGTACAGAAGACGCTGTCTGCGCATCGTCAAAAAACATTTCATAAAAATCGCCCATGCGGAAAAACAAAAGACAGTCGGGATACTGTTCTTTCCAGTATAAATATTGTTCCAGCATAGGGGTTAATTTTGTCCCCTGCGGAAGTTCCAAAATATCTAGGTCCTCCTTCTGTCCAGATAGCTCTGCAGCAGGAGGACCGCTGCAATTTTATCGACACGCGACTTTCTTCCGCTGCGCGAAACATCGCCTTCGATGAGTACCTGCTGAGCTATTGCCGTTGTAAAGCGTTCGTCCCAGAACTCTATTTCGATCCCGGGAAACCTGGCCCTTATAGTTTCAGCTGTTTCGCGCATCCGCACGGCTTCCGGCCCTTCGCTTCCATCAGTTCTTCGCGGAAGCCCGACTAAAATTTTAGGCCCATCGTATTCATTTACGATTTTAGCCAGGTCGTCAAGCCACTGCCCGTTCGCCTGCAGCACAGCGATCCCCTGGGCAAAAAAGCCCAGTGGATCGCTTACGGCAACTCCTATCCTTACAGTTCCTATATCAAGAGCAATTATCCGCTGCAAGGATCTTATCCCTTATTCTGCATTAGTGCGGAAAAAATTCCGGGGACTTCCGCAAAAGCTTCATCAAGTTTTGCAGCGCTTGGAGCTCTTCCCTGCGCCAGTGTCGGCTTACCGCCGCCGCGTCCGTCAATCAAAGTGATAACTTCTTTAAGCAGCTTATCTGCGTTCATGCCTTTTTTAACCGCATCTTCGCTTACCATTGATACGAGCGTTACGTGCTTTTCCTCGCCTATACCGGCAAGCAGTATTGCTGCAACAGGATATTTCTGTCTTATCCTGTCCCCTATCTGGCGGAGAAGATCCGGCGAGACATCGTCAAATTTTTCCGTTATAAGGTCTACGCCGTTTACTGCCGCACATGGCCTGACACTGTTTTCTATATCGGAAAGGGCTGCTTTTACCTGAAGTTCGCGGTTCTTTCTTACAAGGACTTTTCTTTCATCCATCAGCTCTTCAACTCTGCTGTTTATAGATTCCACATCTTCGCCGAGCATCGAAGCCATGGAAGATGTGAGATAGCCAAGCCTCTGGAAAAGTGTCAGAGCCTGCTGGCCCGTTATCGCATTGATACGGCGTATACCGGAACCTATGCCCTCTTCACGTATTATCTTGACGACACCGATCTCGCCCGTGTTCTTTACATGCGTTCCGCCGCAAAGTTCAGTTGAAAAACCATGTATGTCAAGTACCCTTACCTCGTTTCCGTACTTTTCCTCAAACAGCGCCCTGGCACCTGTTTTCTTTGCTTCCTCTATCGGCATCACGGTAGTTTTTACCGGTATATTGTTCAAAACCTGTTCATAAACGATCCTTTCGACTTCACGTATCTCATCTACAGAGACAGGAGCAAAATGGTTGAAGTCGAAACGGAGGAATGTCGGGGTGACTATTGAACCGGCTTGGCGGACGTGGTTGCCAAGCACTCTTGCAAGAGCCTCATGCAGAAGATGCGTAGCCGTATGATGGCGCTGTATATTTCCGCGGCGCTCTGCATTTACCGAAGCCTTGACTATGTCTCCGTGCCTGAACGTTCCTTTTTTGAGGGTGCCTCTGTGTACTATGAGGTCGGAAACAGGATAGACGGTATCTTCAACTTCAAAAACCGCAGTGCCGGATGAAATCAGTCCTGTATCGCCGACCTGTCCGCCCTTTTCGGCATAAAAGGGTGTATCGCTGAGTATTATGTCAGCTGTATCACCTTCATTAAGAGTGCTTATTTCTTTTCCGTCGGCAATTATCGACAGTATTTCAGCCTCGGCTTCCATTGTTTCATAGCCGCAGAATTTGCTTGCACCCAACTTATCGGCCAGTTCAGTATACACGTTCTTTGAGATCACGCTGCTTGTCTGCTTGCTTGAGGCCCTTGCGCGCTCACGCTGTTCCTCCATTGCAGTCTCAAATCCGTCTTTGTCGATTTTTATCCCGCGCTCTTCGCATATCTCCTCAGTGAGTTCAAGCGGGAAACCATATGTGTCATAAAGGACAAAAGCGACAGAACCAGGCAGTATCTTACCGCAGCCTTCATCAAGCTTTTCTATTTCGGATTCGAGAAGGTCGCTGCCCTGGGAAAGGGTTCTTGAGAAACGTTCTTCCTCCGTATTGATGACCTGCTCAATGGCAGATGCCTGCTCCGCAAGTTCCCTATACTGGTCTCCCATCGACTCGCGCACTGACGGCAGCAGTTCGGTAAGAAAAGGCTTGTCAATACCCAAAAGCCTTCCGAAACGGGCGCTCCTTCTTATGAGTCTTCTGAGGACATAACCTGTTCCATCGTTTGTGGGCAGTATTCCATCTGCAATCATAAACGCAGATGCCCTTAAATGGTCAGAAATAACCTTTACTGCCATATCCTTTTTACTGTCTGACCCATATTTTACCCCGCCAAGCTCACAAGCCTTGTCTATTATTGGACGGAACAGGTCCGTCTCAAAATCCGTAGGTACGTTCTGCACTACTGATGCAAGACGCTCAAGTCCCATGCCGGTGTCGATATTCTTATTTGGGAGGGGGGTGAGATTGCCTGCTTCATCCCTGTTATACTGCATGAAGACAAGATTCCATATTTCAAGATATCTGTCGCAGTCACATCCGACTCCGCAGGTAGGCTTCCCGCAGGAATATTCAGGTCCCTGGTCATATATTATTTCAGAGCACGGCCCGCACGGTCCGACAGGACCGGCAGCCCAGAAATTATCATCGGCCCCGAGCCTGACAATCCTGTTTTCAGGCAGTCCCACTTTATCTCTCCAAATGTCATGAGCCTCATCATCGTCAAGGTAAATTGTTGCATACAGTCTTTCGGGATCCAAACCTACTCGCTCTGTGAGGAATTCCCAGGCCCATGGGATTATTTCATTCTTGAAATAATCACCGAAACTGAAATTTCCCAGCATCTCGAAGAACGTGTGATGACGTGCAGTACGTCCTACATTTTCTATGTCGTTGGTGCGGATGCACTTCTGAGATGTTGTGGCCCTGGTGACTTCAGGGGTCTTAAGCCCCAGAAAATATGGCTTGAAAGGCACCATACCAGCTATCGTAAACAATAACGTCGGGTCATCAGGCACAAGAGAAAAGCTGTCGTAGCGCCTGCAGCCTTTTTCTTCAAAATACGAAAGAAACAGTTCCCTGAGTTCTTTTCCACTTCTCCGCTGCATATATCATTGCCCCCTGTTATTAATAATAAATTATTTTCCTGTTAGTTTTTTACGGGCTTCACGGCCGGCAGCCAATGCAGCGCGTTTGTCTATGGTTGTGAATTCACCGCAGTCATAAAGCATTTCACCGGCTACAACGGTAGCCTTAATATCTTTCGACGACCCGGCATATACTATATAACCAGGCAGGTTTTCACAATCCCAGCCGATATAATGCGGCTGGTCAAGATCGATCAGTATCATGTCGGCATTATAACCTTCTCTGATCAGTCCCGTGTTGCTGAATCCAAGGGCCCTCGCACCTGTAATTGTAGCCATTTTTAAGGCTTCCACAGAGGAAAGCAGCGTAGGATTGCTGTTGATCCCTTTCTGAAGCAATGCGGCAAAACGCAGTTCATCCCAGATATCAAGTCTGTTGTTGCTTGCCGCCCCGTCCGTGCCGATAGCTACGGAAACACCTTTTGAAAGCATCTCTGCGACCGCGGCCGTTCCGCTCCCAAGCTTAAGGTTGCTTTTCGGGTTATGTACAACTGTTATATTATCTTTTGCATAAAAATTCAGATTCGCCTGATCTATCCACACGCAATGGGCAAGGATCAGGCTGCGCACTTTTGTCATGCCTGTTTTTACCAGATATTCCTCCGGCGTTATTTTCCCGCTGAGCCCGCTAATATCCCATTCGGACGAAGTCTCAAGCCAATGGAGCTGGACTCCAAGGTCATTCTCCATGGCTGCATCAGCTATAGTTTCCATGAGGTCCTGCTGGACTGTATAAGGCGCATGCGGGCCGAGCTGGATATTTATCAGCCCGTTCATGCCGTTGTAATCTTTTGCCAGCTGAAGATTTTCTTTCAGGCGCAAACCGTCGCTGTCACCGACTATACCTCTTGACAGTCCGCATCTTATTCCGGCTTCAAGTGCGGCATCTGCAACCTTATCCATAAAAAAGTACATATCGGCAAAACACGTTGTGCCGGTCGACAGCATCTCCATAATGGCAAGTGTCGTGCCGGTCCTGACCAGTTCGGCGTCAAGGTTGTTCTCAACCGGCCATACCCGCTTTTCAAGCCATTCCATCAAAGGAAGCTCTTCGCCAAGTCCGCGCAGAAGAGTCATTGCGGCATGTCCGTGCGAATTTACGAATCCCGGTATCAGTGCAGTTTTGCCTCTGCCCTCATAAGCACAGCCGTTAACGCTTCCCTGCGGTAAAACTGACTTTATCCTGCCCCCGTCAGTTATCAGGTCGCATATTTCCGCCTTTGCGCGCGATGAATCCCATACCACGACGTCCCTGTATAAATGCTTCATTCTATTCCCTCCAGCTTGACAGGTATTCTTCCTGCTCGGACGTAAGTTTTTCAATTTTTAAACCAAGAGATTCCAGTTTGAGCTCGGCAACCTTCCTGTCAAGTTCGTAAGGAACATTATACAGTCCTGGGGCCATCCTGTTCGTATTTATGTAAATGCAGGAGAGCAGCTGCATTGCGAAACTCATATCCATTATCTCCACAGGGTGGCCGTCTCCCGCTGCGAGATTAACAAGCCTGCCTTCGCCTAGGAGATGGAGTCTGCGCCCGTCGGGCATGATATAGGTATCTATATTTTCTCTTGATGATTTTACTTCAGCTGCAATTTCCTTAAGGTCGGGGACATAAACTTCCACATCGAAATGTCCGGCATTGCAAAGAAGTACCCCGTCTTTCATATTGAGGAAATGTTCCTTGCGTATGACCTTAGTATTGCCTGTTACACTTATAAAAACGTCTCCTGCTTTGCTGGCTTCTTCCATGTCCATGACTTCGAATCCGTCCATGACAGCTTCAAGCGCCTTATGCGGATCTATTTCAACAACTATTACACGCGCTCCGAGCCCGGCGGCTCTTCTTGAGGCACCCTTGCCGCACCAGCCGTAGCCTGCAATTACAACGCGTTTCCCGGCTACAATAAGATTGGTGGTGCGAAGGATGGCATCCCATACGGACTGGCCTGTACCGTATCTGTTGTCGAATAAATGTTTGCTTTGGGCATCATTGACGGCAAGCATAGGAAACGGCAGCACGCCCTCACCGTTCATTGCCTGCAGCCGCTTGATTCCTGTTGTTGTTTCTTCACATCCGCCCATTATGCCTGGAATAAGATCCCTGCGTTCATTAATGATCATGGAAACAACGTCGCCGCCGTCATCTACTATTATCTGCGGGTCCCATTCAAGTATCTGTCTTATATTTTCACTGTATTCATCAGCGCTCATGCCGCGGCGGCTGAATACATGTATGCCGGATTCAACAAGTGCCGCGCATATCGCATCCTGGGTAGAAAGGGGATTGCTTCCTGCGGCCACAACGGTAGCGCCAAGTTCATGAAGGACTTTCAGCAGGCATGCCGTCTTAGCCTCAAGATGCAGGCAGGCTGCTATTACCGTACCTTTCAGAGGCTTGTTTGAAGATTCCTTTTCAGCAATAAGCCTTAGTACAGGCATATATTCCCATGCCCAATCTATCCTTCTGCACCCTTCAGGTGCCAGTTTCATGTCTGAAATCCTGAATTCGTTTTTCATTGTCCGTTATCTTCCTTTCCTTGGCGTTTAAATTAATAAAAATTTATTAAGAGCTTAACCGTAAAGTATGCTGTGCAGTCAGCCTGGATTTTCCATCCTGCCGCGTACATCGCGGAAACGGCTATCCTCAGCTGTACATTTTCTGCCTGATCTCTTCAGGTTTCCAAACCCCGGATTCGGTTATAAAACCGGAGATAAGGTCAGCGGGAGTAATATCAAAAGCCGGATTCCACACCCCGATCATTTCAGATAAAATGCGAATACCGCCCATGCACCTGATTTCTTCAGGGTCACGTTCCTCTATAGGTATTGCATTGCCGTTTGGGCAGTTTACATCTATAGTGCTGATAGGGGATGCTATATAAAACGGAACATTATGTCTTTTTGCAGCGATTGCAAGAGAATATGTGCCTATTTTATTTGCAGTATCCCCGTTGATTGCAACTCTGTCGGCCCCTGTAATGACAGCGCTTATATTTTCACGCGACATCAGAAAAGCTGCCATCGAATCACAAATTACAGTAACATCGAAACCGTCCTCGTACAGTTCAAATGCTGTAAGCCGCCCCCCCTGCAGACGGGGGCGGGTTTCATCCGCATAAATTTTAAGTTTTTTGCCATGTTCCCTTGCCGCTCTGAAAACCCCGAGCGCCGTTCCGTACCCTGCTGTAGCAAGAGCACCGGCATTGCAGTGGGTAATAACTGCCGCACTGTCCGGCAGAAGCATTTGACCGTTACAGCCAAGCTTTCTGTTTATGCATACATCATTTTCATGTATTGCATATGCTTCCGCTTTCAGAACATTGTATAAAGCCTTTTTTTCGGTACATCTTTCTGCCGCAGATTTCATTTTATCGAGGACCCAGAACAAATTAACTGCTGTCGGTCTGGTAGAGGCAAGTCTGCAAATGGCCGCATCGACTGAAAGCGGATCAGCATACGCTGCAAGTGCAACGCCATACGCTGCAGCAACCGCAATCGCAGGAGCCCCTCTAACTGTCATATCCTCTATGGAAGCCGCCACTTCTTCGTAAGTACTGCATTCACGGAATGATACGGACTGCGGTATATTTCTCTGGTCAAGCAGTCGCACCAGAGTTTTTTCATTGTCCCATTCTATAGTTGGCGGCAGCATTTTTTCACCTCAAAAACAACAGTAAACGATTATCATATACTGCTGATCAAAAATTGTTTGTTGACAAAACCTCTGTCATACGGCTGTTGTGTCTGGACTGCTATTCACCAGGACATGACCTGCCAAGATTATATCAGCATAATATCCTGCATCAACACCAGCCTTACTTAACTGTGCCGTCACCTTTTTTTGTTCCTATATAAGTCACAGCGGCTCCAGCAAAACCATCCTTCATCTGTATTTCTATATTATCATCAACAGATAGTGATGAAACCGATTTGATCATATTTCCTTCTTCATTTCTGCATATAGCATATCCCCTTGACATCACAGTCAGAGGAGACGACGCATTTAATCCGCCTGCAGCAGCTGACAACCTTGCCTCGGCCTCACTGATCCTGTAGCCTATATTGCTGACCATGCCAGAATATGCATTGCCGATATAATTTACAGCAGGATCATATATTCCCTTATTTATGCCGAATACCAGCCGCCGCATCATATCGTCCGTGCCGGAGCGCTTTCTTGCAATCATTTTGTCTGTATGGACGTATATTGACCTCATTGTATTGTTCAGCAGCATATTAAGCTCGCGGCAATCAGGGAAAACCCTTTCAGCCGCTCCTGACGGAGTCGGGGCTGTCTCATCGGCAGCCAGGTCAGACAGTGTTTTATCAATCTGATGGCCAAGCCCTGTAATTACCGGCACCGGACATGAACGTACAGCCCTGACAACCTGCTCGTTATCGAAAGTATCAAGATCATCACGGTTTCCTCCGCCGCGGACAAGCATAGCCAGAGAAAGCCCCCTGATTCCTGAACACAGCCCCAGGGCGGCTATTATCTCTGAAACAGCATCAATACCCTGCATCAGGCTGGGCACAACAATGAGCTCAGAGGCGGGATAACGCAGTGACGCTATTCGTATTACGTCCTGCAGGGCAGCACCTGTAGGCGATGTTACGACTGCTACTTTATCAGGAAATTTCGGAAGCGGCCTCTTGTGACGTAAATCAAAAAGGCCTTCATTTGTGAGCTTGGCTGACAGCAGCTCTTTTGCCCTGGATTTTGCGCCTTCCCCGAGCGGAAGTATCATCGATGCGTACATCTGATACGAGCCCCTGGCCCCGTACACATCGATCCTGCCGCGTACAAGCACTTCATCGCCGTCTTTTGGCCACATAAGCACGGATGAGGCGTTGGAACGGAAAAGGACACAGGCTATGCGGGTGTCCCTGCCAAGTATTGTAAAATAAGAATGACCGCTTGTATGGCGTTTAAATCCCAGCAGTTCACCGCGGACTGACACATTTTGCAGTTCCCTTGACGAACAGACAGCTTCACGGATTTTTTCCGTGACATCATCCACTGTTAAAATATTATTGCCTTCATGCAAAATCATATTAGAATTATTTTTTTGGCTCCTTGCGCACTATCCTGCCAAGCACCCCATTGACGAACCGTCCTGATTCCTCGGTGCCGAATGCTTTGGCTAGCTCCACAGCCTCTGATATTGCGACAGCTACAGGGACTTTTTTAGAAATGACACCCTCATAAAGCGCTATTGATATTGCGGCCTTATCGACTGCTACCATGCGCTCCGGGCGCCAGCCTATTATATTTTCCCTCAGAAGCTCTGAAATTTCATAATCATTTTCGTGTACGCCTTTAACCAGTTCGCAAGCATATGAGAAAACACCAGGCATCTCATTTTCTGACTGATACAGACTTATCGCTTCATCAATATCAGCATTTGGCCTGATATCCAACTGATAAATAAGCTGCAGGGCAATTTCCCGCGATCTGTGGCGCAACTGTGATCTGGCGGACATTCTCAAACAATCATCTCCTGAACTGCTCCAACAAAGCGGAGACCTGTTTTTGACCGTCCTCCGTAACAAATATCCATGATATCCCATAGCCGATTACGGCTGCAAAAAGCGACCATAAAATACCCTTTATCCCGAGGTAGACAAGCGCCGTAAGACCTGCAGCCAATCCGGCCCAGAAAAGCGGCATAGTCCACACCGGAGTCATCCTCGGATTATCCTGAGGCGCTATATGGACCCAGTTAAAGTTTGTTGATATGCCTGATCTGTCAAAAATATCTTCGAACTTTTTTTCCAACTTTAATTTTTCCTGCATATCCTCATTTTCAGGTAAATTAATGTGTATATTCAGAAGGTCCCTGTCTCCGATAAAAGTGACTTCGCGGCAGTAGTACCCTTCAGGCAGTCTTTTTGAAATAATCTGCCTAAGCCCGTCGCCGTCAACCCAGATTTTACCAAACTTGTTTGTAGTCCAAAGAAAAAGCATATCTTTCACCTCTCAATGGATGAGGCCGGTTTCTCTTTTCTGAAACCGGCCTCATCTGATAAGTTGAACTGAATCAGGCCTCTTGACCAAAAGAATTATAGGAAGTATCTTCCGACGATTCACGGCCATCCGGCATTTTATTCTCTGCAAAGGTAATACCCTGCACATAAATATTTACGCCTTTGATAGCATATCCTGTAAAACGCTCTATCTGTTCTTTGATGGCTTCCTGGACATCCCAGCATATATCAGGAATGCGCAGCCCGTATTTCACAGATATATACGCGTCAACAAGAATCTCAGGCACATCTCCGTCGGATATGGATATCCGGACACCGTTGATCGTCTTTCTTCCAAGACGCAGATTGGCCATGATCCCTGGATTTGCCGGAGAAACACCTTCTACGCTGTTCAATGCCTTGGTGGCAAGCTGAGCAATGACATCCTCTGAAATACGAATCTTACCTTCAAGGTTGGACTGATCAATAGTAGTACCGTTTTCCGGTATTTCCTTTTCATGTTCCCCGATTCCAGTTTCTTCCTTGTTGCTGACAACCATGCGGTGATTCCTCCTTACGATGAAAGATGCATTGTCACTCTGCAATCATATTGTTAGTCTTGATTCTTTATAATCGTGACTTATTCTTCGGGATGTTTAAATGTCTTTCCGCAATGCGGGCAAAGAAGGTCTTCATCTTCCTCATATGCCGCAGGTTCAAAGTAGAAATCCTTGCCGCATTCAGGGCATGTTACAGATTCATACTCTTCTTCATCAAAATCTTCGCAGCAACCGTCATCTTCATCCTCTTCGTCACCTAAGATATCATCAAGATCGTCTTCGAGCGCACTGACATCTTCATCAAGCTGTTCAAGGTAATCATTGAGCTCCTGATGGACCTCTTCGTGCTCCTCCATATCCTCCGCCAGTGAATCCAAGGCATCAACCAATGCCGAGTAGAATTTAGCTCTTTCCGGTGTGTCTGCAATATTCTGGCCGTCGATAAGCCCCCTGAGATACGCTATCTTTTCCCGTGCACTCATAAGAAAATCCCCCTCCCTTTCTATTTCTTTGCTCTTTCGAGGTACTCGCCGGTCCTCGTATCAACAAGGACCATTTCACCGTTCTCTACAAAGAACGGAACCGTAATAACAAGGCCTGTCTCAGTTGTGGCAGGCTTTCCGCCTCCTGAAGCAGTATCGCCTTTAAATCCGGGCGGAGTATCCGTTATCTGCATTGCAACAGAGTTCGGAAGCTCAATACCCATGACTCTTTCTTCATACATGTCAAAGCTTACTTCAAGGTCATCTATAAGGTACTTTGACGCATCGCCAAGAACATCGGCTGATAAGTATACCTGATCATAAGATTCCATGTCCATAAAAACAAAGTTATCCCCGTCTTTATATTGGTACTGCGCAGGTTTCTGCTCAAAAACTATCTTCTCAAACCGCTCCCCGGATTTAAAGGATTGATCAACGATCGAGCCGGTCTCAAGATTGCGAAGCTTTCCTCTTACTATCGCGCCGCCGCGTCCCATTTTGTGGTGCGAGCACTCAAGAATGACCCACATACCGTTTTCCCACTTGATTTTCAGTCCAGGACGGAAATCACTTGTATCAACAACTACCGCCATAAATAACCCTCCCTGTATCATTTCATGAAACATAAGCCCAATTCTGAACATACCGTGTAATCATAACATAAATAGAGCTTTTTTGTCTTTACCGTGTCATTGTTTTTTACTGTAAAGAGGAATGACGTGGTAATTATCACCGGAATCCTTAAGCACAAGCATCTGCTTGGATATTGTAAAAATTTTGCCGGAACCAGGATCAGGTATTTGCGAAACGACGGCAAAACGTCTTGCCGAGTATTTTTCACATGCGTTTTCATCATTTTCCATATAAATGTCCGATGGCCGGCATACAGGGATGCCGATTGCATCAGCTGTCTTTTCATAACCTGTCCCGTAGTTCTGATCAGTTACAAATGCTTTTATATCAGGATGGTTTGTAAGCCTTTTCAATTCTTCCTGCAGTTCCGCAGGTATCTGCAGGCATGGGTCGTCTTTTGGAGCCGCTGACAGATCAAATTCGGAAGGATCAAGCAACTTTCCTGATTTCACAGCTGAAATGAACCATTTTTCGGCAACCGCCAAGGCCTGGACCGCATTATTTTCGCGCCTCAAGAGAAATGCCTGCCATGTATGAGATTCAAATATTCTGTTGGCAACGGCCATTGCTGCACTTGAACAGCATATGGCAGCAACGCTCCAGATCATTGCCGCTGCAAGTGCTGCTCCACAATGTTTTTTCCGTCCATTATATTTTCGCATATGCAATTCTGCAGCCTCCATACAAATTTTGACGCATACATCTGATAACGTGAACCCTTTTCATCCCACGGCCTGATATATTCTTCAGGCCAGATCTCACGGCCTATGATCTGCCTGCACGCATCATGCACAATATCGCCGCGCGACAGTACATACATGGTTATCAGCTTATTTTCCATATCAACATCGAAGCGCATATCGACGACACCTTTTACCCTTGGCTGGTCACCGGCGGCACGGAAATCTTTTGTATAGATACAATCATTCCGGCAGTAAACGGACATAGCACGAAAAACAAAAGGCCTGTCGCCCTTTGGGATACTGAAATCGGATGAAAAATTATTTGCTAAAATAAGGTTTTTACCGCTTGCGCCGGTAATATAAAGCGGCATTGAGGGCGGAGTGATGCCGCAAAACAGAAGCCAGCGCCTGAGATCCTTTGAACCCGCTGAAAAACTGTCCGGCATTTCCGATGGATCCGGTGCTTCTGTAAGTTTGACACAACCTGTAAATGATGAACTTACAGAATGTTCAGCCAGTTTTGAACTGCCAGGCTGTGCATAAGCTATCCTAAGTTCGCTGTTTGGGTAATTGCTCGGACCTGATTTTGCTTCAATCGGGCCGTTCCATCTGAAAGGATCTGACTGCATGCCGCCAAATGCCTTATTATATTCTGCAGGCGAAACAGGCATACCGAAACCACAGTAAAAAACAGGAACCTTCAGGAGGGCAGCTGCCCTTAAAGTCCTGTTAAACGCTTTTCTGTAATCCATATAAACTGAAATCCTGTCTGCAGAAAGCCTTAGGGTGGTAATGAGCGGAACCGCTACTACCAATAACAATGCGGCGCCAATACAAATTTCCACAAGTGTGAAACCGTCATTTTTCCTGATCCTGAGGCCAGATAACAAAAGACTCACTCCTCTTTTTGAAGCCGTCCCGGCTTATTTTCAGCTTGACATAGCTATCTGAAGAAGAGACCAAAGTTACATTACACCCTCCTTTACCGGCAATATTTTCAGATAACGGACGCCCTCCCGCAAGCCCGGATAATATTTCTTCGCGTGCCCTTTCAAGCAGAAGGGTGTCCTTTGACGTTTCTATAAGAGCTGTGCTGCATAAAATTATCGAAACCACGGCAGGTACAATTATTGCAGTTATAAAGCAGACCGTTATCACCTCTGCAAATATACTGCCGTGTCTTGATTTCATTTTCTTATGTATCTTTCCAATTCCCTCACATCATTGGAATATGCAATAGCTATATTCTGGCTGATAAGACCCTCATTGACCATCCTTGCGAGATCCTGGTCCATCGAGTGCATGCCAGCAATAGCGCTTGTCTGTATCGTATTGCTTATTTGGGCAGTTTTAGATTCTCTTATATGATTTCGTATCGCGTTGTTTGCAATCATAAATTCAGTAGCAACCAGTCTTCCTGAACCTGATATGATCGGTACAAGCTGCTGAGAGAGCACCCCTATCAGTATTGAAGACAATTGTATGCGTATTTGCTGCTGCTGGTAAGGAGGGAATACATCTATTATCCTGTCTATGCTTTGCGGCGCATCAGGAGTGTGCAATGTGGCAAAGACAAGGTGTCCTGTTTCAGCTGCTGTTACAGCTGCCGATATAGTCTCAAGATCACGCATTTCACCTATCAGTATCACATCCGGATCCTGACGCATGGCCCTGCGAAGCGCTTCTGCAAAATTATGCGTATCGCTGCCTACTTCTCTCTGGTGGATCAGAGCCTTATCGGATGTATATATATATTCAACGGGATCTTCAACAGTTATTATGTGCACCTGGCGTGTCATGTTTATTTCATTTATCATCGCCGCGAGAGTTGTCGATTTTCCCGAACCGGTAGGCCCTGTAACAAGGAAAAGCCCGTTATTTTTTCCAGTGACACCCTTCACTCCTTCAGGAAGGCACAGCTGTTTAATTGTACGTATATTAGGCGATATCACCCTGAGGGCGAGGACAGGATTTCCTCTGCTGAAAGAAAAATTAGCCCTGAACCGCTGCGTTTCGGTGGTATCGTAATGCATGTCAAAGCTGAAATCACATTCCCTCTCACTGTTGAATTTCTTTATCTGCTCAGGAGACATCATTGTGCTTATAACTTCATCCATATCTTCTTTTGAAGGTGCATCTATCTGGTCACGGCTTATGAGCTTGCCGTTTATCCTGAGTATAGGATAAATGCCTATCCCGATATGGACATCGCTAGCTCCGCTTTTTATGCTGTCCATCAGTATTTCATGCAGCGAGAACATAATATATACAGCCCCTTTAATCAAACATCGTCGCCATAAGCATTTCTTCTATGCTTGTGACACCGTCTATTACCTTTTTATAAGCGGATTCCCTCATGGTAGTCATCCCGTGCTGTCTTGCATATTCACGCAGATCATGGGTCTGGCTTCCGCGGCTTATCATTTCCCTGAGCACCGGATCTATCATCATTACCTCTGAAATAACTGTTCTGCCGCTGTAGCCTGTAAAACGGCAGGCCGGACATCCGACAGGCAGATAAGTTTTGGTTCCGGCCGGTATACCTACATCTTTTGAAATTTCATCAGTCACTTCATTTTCCTTTTTACAGCTGCTGCAAAGCTTTCTTACAAGCCGCTGCCCGGCGATTGCTCTGATGGAAGAGGCAAGAAGGAAATTAGGGACGCCCATATCGACAAGCCGGTTTATGCTGCTCGGTGCATCATTGGTATGCAGGGTACTCAGTACAAGGTGTCCTGTTAGTGCGGCTCGTACGGCAAGATGTGCGGTTTCAGTGTCACGCATTTCTCCGACCATTATGATATCAGGGTCCTGACGCAGTATAGAACGCAGTGCGCTGCCGAATGTATATCCTATTTTTTCATTTATCTGAACCTGTGTAAGTCCCTTCATCGTATATTCGACCGGGTCCTCTATCGTAATTATGTTGTCCTCGGGCTTGTTGATTATTTCAAGAAGGGAGTAGAGCGTCGTGGACTTTCCGCTTCCTGTCGGGCCTGTTATGAGCAGTATGCCGTGCGCTGCGCTTATTGCCGTTCTCAGAAGCTTAAGCTGCTCTTCATCAAAGCCGAGCTTGTCTATGCCGACATGTTCGCTGTCCTGCACAAGAAGCCTCAGAACAGCCTTTTCACCGTTCACGGACGGTAAAGTTGAAACACGCAGGTCTATTTTTTTACCTGAGACCATTATCAGTATACGGCCGTCCTGCGGACGGCGTTTCTCCGATATGTCCATTTCAGAGAGTATTTTGATCCTTGCGATGAGCGGGGCATGGAGGTTTTTAGGTATATCGGTACTGTTGAACAGTGAACCGTCAATCCTCAGACGGACCTTAGTCTCAGCCTCCGAAGGCTCTATGTGAATATCCGATGCCTTTTCCCTTACAGCCTGCTCAAGTATAGTGTTCACAAGGCGTATTACCGGGGCGTCATTTGCCGAAACACTTGCCACATCCTGCGCCGTTGTGGGGGATATCGTTATTACATCGGCGCCGAGGCTGTTTTCGTGCTTCTGTATATCCGCCATGGCATCCTGGAGGCTGGTCTGCATTTTATAAAAACCGGTTATCGCCTTGCGTACTTCACTGGCAGTAGTTACTTTGATCTCTATTTCCCTGTTTGCAAGCATCCTCAGTTCATCTACAGCGAAAGCGTCAAGAGGGTCGGACATAGCCACAACAAGCTTGCCGTCAGGCGCTATTGAAATAGGCTGGACATTCAGCCGCTCGGCAACATTCTCCGGAACAAGCGAAATCGCCTCAGGCATCGGCCTTATGTTAAGAAGAGATGTAAACGGCAGTCCAAGCTGTTCTGAAAGAGCTTCGGCCAGATTGACCTCAGTCAGATATCCGTTTTTTATAAGTATCTCGCCAAGACGCATCTGGGATACTTTCTGCTCGTTCAAAGCCGCCTGCAGATTCCCGGGAGTGATAGCTCCCGCATTTATAAGGAGCTCTCCAAGAGGCACGTATCTTATCTGTTTAGCCATATAAATCCCTCCTCGTTTATCTATACAGCCGCATCACACAGCAAAACAACGGCAGCCCCAAATTTATCTATGCAAATACTCGAGTAAAAGTTACTGGATCAGGCTGGAGTTAGGCATTGTATATATTTCTGTAGCCCCAGTAGGAACATCCAATATATGCGGCACTACAATAAAAGCCATTTCCGATTTGGTGTGGGCATCGGATCTGCTGGTAAAAAGCTCTCCAATAAGGGGTATATAGCCAAGGATAGGAACCCTTGATACTGTTTTAGTTTTATTTTCACCATAAAGACCGCCGATTACAAACAGCTCCCCGTCCCTGACACGTATCTGGGTATCAACTTCGCGGTTTGTCGTTTCAGGTGCCTCTGATGTCCCGCTTTGTCTGAACTGGACTATTTCTCCGTTTGCTATCTTAAGCTTAAGCGTGACAAAACCATCACGCCCTACCGTTGGTGTAATTTCAAGTGTAGGACCGGTTTCCTGTTCTGAAAATTCAGGGTTCCCGTTATCATCGACACCTGACTGGTACAAATAATTATGCGTCAGTTTTATTGTTGACTTCTGCCCGTCCAGTGCAACAACGGACGGATTTGCCAGGACCTTCCCCTTGTTGTCGGTCTCCAGTGCGCGAAGCCCGGCATCAAGCATTTTCATAGTAGGATCGACCAGATTGACCGGGTTGTATACGTCACCAACGGAGTATCCCGGTATAGGGAACTTCCCCTGGGTAGAAGAATCCGTCGGTATAATGTTCGGTGAAAGTCCTCCTTGATTATTTCCGTATGTATATTCGGTACCAAGGCCGTTTGCACCGCTGTAGGAGAACAGCCATCCCTTATATACGGCATTGATCATAGTTTCGACATCCTGCTGGGCTCCGTCGGATATCTCTATCAGCCTTGCTTCAAGCATTACCTGCTTTCCGGGATGGTCGATGCGGTTCATCAAAGCCTCGATTTCCCTATGCTGTTCAGGCGTAGCCGTTATATATAAAGTCCTGAGCCTTTCATCCACAATAGGCGGATTGGAAAGCGGCACAAGTCCCATTATGATAGCAGGCATTTTCGCCGGATCACCGTATGCAAGCTTATAGCCCTTCGTCACATTTTTGCCGAGAGTTTTCCCTATGCTCTCAGCAGTGCCTACTACCAAAGTTTTGCCCATCAGTGAGTAAGTAAGGTTGTTCATCCTGAGTATATAGGCGAATACTTCACTGAAACTGGCTTTTTTAAAAGAAAAAGTCATATTTGTGTCGGGAACGGATGAGTCAAGTACCAGATTAAGTCCCCTCAGGTCGGCCAGCATCCTGAAAACTTCTCTTACCGAAACATCACGCAGTTCAAGGGTCACTGGCGAATACATCCCCATTGGATCTCCCTTAACCTTCGGGCGCGGCGGCTGCGGCTTCGGAGGTACGATATCAGGGATATCAGCGATTAACTGTATCTTGATAAGATCCGAACCCGGCATGCCAAATATTTTCTTTATTTTCAGAGGTTTTTCACCGGTGATCATCATTTTCAAACCGTTTTTATCATTCGATACAACCTGTACCCTCTGTACAAGCGGATAATCGTATTTCTGCCACCATTCATTGCTCTTTTTTTCGTCTATCTTAAGAATGCTCCATTCATATTCATCCCACCAGTCCTTTTTGTCAGTATCCCTTGGAAAACGGATATCCTTCCATTCAAGGACCGCTGCAGACGAAGAATCTTCTAACTGAACAGGATAACTCATTTTAGCTCCGCGCAGTTCAAGCAGTATCTCATAACTACCTATCTGGCTTATTTTTAGCCCTTCAATAACAGATTTGATTTCACCGGTCCTGGCCTCAGTTGTAACGGCATATGCGGAACCAGCAAGCATCTGCAGAATAAAAACTGCTATGCAGAAAAAAGTCACCAGAGTCAGTGCATATTTTCCTATAAATTCGTGCGATATTTTTTGTTTGCCCATTTCCAATCCACTCCTCCGGCATCTATGCTTGTGATTTTCCCCTTGCCTCCGCCAAAAACATAGCCGCTGCGTACGATTTGGCCTGAGCGCTCTCCTTCTATATCAAGCGTGGCGACACCTGTGCCTTCCATTATCACCAGCGCCTTTATCGCTATAACCGGCACAACCTCAGGAACTTCATATTTTTCCGGGGATGAGGACATTATTTTGCCGATCTGCGCGGAAGCATCGGTGATCGGGCAGCGTCCTACCGCCTCAGCCAATGTAACCATCTGCCCGCTGTATGTCCTTGACTTATTGTATGCATCGTATTTGGCAACAAGGTCTTCGATATTCGATGTTTTACCTGTTCCTGATATCTTGGGAACAGGGATGTCGCGTGTCACGGAAGTGTCGGTCGGGTTGTTGAGCCACATAAAATTCATCAGGCTGAAAACTGCTGAAAAGCTGAAAAACAGGAAAAGGGCAGCTGCCAGCATAAGCTCCTTTTTATCTTCCGGGGACATATCCTGCATATTCTGCATCATAGACGGCAGATTCATCTGGCACCCCCCCCTGCTGTATTATTTTCAGCTGCATGCTCGTTTATCCTGGCCTGGATGACAAAAGAATAATTGACGGTCCCTTCCTCGCGGCCTTCAACCGTTATTTCAGTCAGTTTCATCATATACGAGCTCTGCCTGAATGCGGCAAGCACCTCAAGAAGACTGAAATAAGCGGCTTCTCCTTTTACGGTAAAGCTTACAGAATCATTTGTTTCTGCAGTTTTTGTGACTTCGGCACCCCTGAGTTCTGTAGAGGACAAAATATTAATTATTGCAGCGTAAAACTGCGTCGGGGTCTCAACAGGAGACGGAAGCATGGCCTGGTTGAACCTCAGTGCTGATTTATAGCGTGAAACAGCCTCGGTACGTCGTCTGAGGACATTGTCCAGCGTTTCTTTCTCAAACTTCACAGCCTGTGTTTCATCATTCAGTGATCTGATTTCCTTTATGACAAAAAACTGCAGCAGCAGAAGAAACATTACTACTGCAATCATTATCATCGCCGTTTTTTTAGTAAAATCTTCAAAAAAGCTTGTCATAGACCTTCATCTCCCGAAACAGCCGTATTTTTTGTTTCAGGGAAGGGATCGGTTGCAAGTATCTCCCTCAACGGTTTTAATTTGCACTCAACAGAGAAAGTACATGCGCTCTGGTTTTTGGTCTGACTGTTTTTTATGTTCGGTACGCCGACAGACTGTACAAAAGCCGCCGCAGATAGTTTGTTGATAAACACCATCACATCTTCAGCGTTCAATGCCGCTCCGCCAAATAATGCCCTGTCATTTGTTATTGTCAGAGTTTTCACTGCCACGCCGTTAGGAATAATGGGGTCGAGCGCTGTCATTATTTCGACAGAAGGCACATCTCCAAGCATGTAGTCGAGCTTGGCATCAATTGCACCTGCTTCGGAGCTGAGCCTTGAGAATTCTTTTTCCATAATGGCAAGATTCTGTTCAGCAGTATTTTTTTCGGATATGAAGTCATTCTTTTCCCCGTTAAGGGAATAAAATTTCCATGCACTCAGCAGAAGCACAGCAACCACTGTTAACATGAACGCCGCAGCTGCTGAAAAAACAAAATAGTGACTCAGTTTTTTCTCTGACTCAAGCTTTAGCTTTATATGTTTGCCAGGAACCCTCAGATCAAGCTGTACTACCATCACTGATGCCTCATAGCCAGCCCTATCGGTATATCCCATCCGGCGGCCTGCTCATCATTTTTTCCGTAGAATTCTATCCCGTGTATGTTTATAGGATCAGTAACAATGACAGAAGAAATGTCTATCATTTCCTTCATATACTTGCTAAGCCTTTCATCGGCTCCGGGACCGAACAAAAACATTCCGGCAGGCTCGAAACCGCGTATCTGCGACAATGCAAACTGGAGCGACGAGCGCACTTCCTTTACAAAACCGTATTCAGGCCTGTCCTCCGACGTATCCTCGTATTCAAATGCAGGTGCGTTCTCCATTCCGTCAGAGATGGAACGGTAAAATATGCCGCTGCCCTTCCATGAAAGCAGTATAACTGAATTTTTCTTGCCCGCGTATACGTAAACCGCAGCATCGCAGCAGGGTATTTTAGGACAGACAGCCCTTTCGAGAGCTATCTGTGCCGGCTCGATACAGGCTACGTCTATCCCCTGAGATGACGCGGCATTCATTATTTCGGTAACAAGTGATTTACGGGTGGATGCGACTATAAAACGCTTTTCCTCGCCTCCGCCCTGCATCGGGTAAACGATCGGAGCCATATCAAAAACAGCTTCATCTACAGGGAACGGAAAGTACCTCTCATAGTCATACCGGAAGGCCATCTTGGCCTCATTAAGCGGCATGTCCGGCAACGGCACTATCCTAAGCAGGGAGTCGCTCGGAGGGATAGCCAGATTGACGGGTATTTTTATATCACCTATTGACTCGGATATATTCCTGAATATCTTCTCACGGCTGACTTCAGCAATATCCGAATCCTCTCCTCTTTCGGCGTTCATATATTCCGGCAGCTTTGCGGATACTGAATTTACAACTTCCATGTGGCCTTCATCGCCAACAAGGGAGATGTATCGGAAATTATCCCTGTCCACAAATAATCCTGCGCGTTCTTTCTTCTTTTTGCGAAATGAGAATTCCATGCGCCCTCCTTGGATTAATTTACCATTAATTGTAAACTGCCGGTAAACAATAGGTGAAAGTAACAGAAATCAGTAGTGATATACTAATCCATTGCTAATAGAATAACAGTAGAAATATTTTTTGCAATAGTTTATAAAGATAAAAAACGACAGAATTTAATTACTGTTGAATATACTCAGGCACATGCAATTTCCGCTTTATATGCGGCCACAGAAACCGTTAAAAAATACACGTCATAGTTACTTTGCAAGCCACTTGAACAATTCATTCTCAAGCGGGCAGGTGCAGCTGCTCGGGACATGCTGCAGACCGATTACACCGGCACCTTTATCATCATACCTGCTGCCGTTGCCGCCGCTTCCGTCTGACATCCCGGCTGTACTGAAAACAGCATAGTTATAATTTCTTGCAGGAGAATCAGCCCCATACCATGACGCAGCCGCAGTAGGCACTCTGCCGGAAGGCACGGTTTCGCTTATTTCATACAGTTTAGCCTTGTCAGGCAGTATGGAACGTATCTCATCAGCCGTAAAGCCCGGAACGATAGAAATATTGTATATATTTACATATGCAAGTTGTTGTTTATCTGTATAAACCTGCATTCCGATATATCTGTCCCTGTCCGGTGTCTTTAATTTATCAAGAGCCCCTCCCGCCAAAGATGTATCTTTAGTCAGATCCAAATTTTTGGCTTTAAATATATCTTTTACCGTTCCGGAATAGTTCAATCCGTAAAACATCATTTTATCAGCGTCGGCTAAATTGGAATCAGATGTAACCGTAGTTTCAGCAGGAGACGCATAACGCCTGACATTTACAGTCCTGCTGCCTGCCAGTTTACTGCCTACAAATTCACCGAACCACATAGGCTCTGATTCATAAAAATCAGGCCCTATGTACCACGGATCTTTTGGTTTTATTTCGTCCAGCCTGTCTCTGACAGATGAATCGCTCAATGGTTTAAGAAAACGTACGCGTATTATAAAATGCGGCAGACGATATATATCATCAGCGTAATAATATTCAATAATGGAGTATAGTATCCTGTGATTGGCCTGCCACCAGTAATCAGGGTTGTATGCAAATAAATTATTCTGGACGTGCACTGGGTTATAGCAGTTGCCGTCCGTTGAATTTGCAGGAAAAACATTATTTACGCCAACAAGCGAATATACATTCTGACCGCTGCTTGTTGATGATCCGTCATGGGGGAAGATTGAAACCCCCTGTTTATAGTCCCGTACTCCTATTGAATTCGATGACAATTCTTGTGCCGCACCCAAAACCACGGTATAGCCCAGGTCATTGAACGCTGTATCGTTATCTACTGTTGACGTGTTTGGCGTATCGCTCAGTGTAACGCCGAAAAGAGATACATTGTTCATGTTCAAGTAAACCAAAAGGGAATAATTGGTTACTGACATTATTGTGGGAATCGGGTCTGACGATTTATCTTCCCTGTTTTCCCATATACTGTAAACCCTGTCGTTATCCATGTATTTGTAATCAAGTCTTGCAACTGTGAAAGCTCCTGTGGTAGCTTTGATTTTGTTACCATTGGTTATCCCTAGTTTTAACTGTTCGGTTTCAGTATTGGCATCAAGAATAACTTTCTTGTCCTCCCCGGTACTTGTATTGTAAAACCCTTCTATATCTTCCCCTGCAATGGCATCTAGCCATGTTTCCCAGAAAGCCTTGCTTTTTATTTCCACGTATCCGCTCCACACGGGAGTGCCGGTTATCGTTTTACCCCTTGATGTAATGGCACCGGGAGTGAGTCTGTATCTTATAACCCCGTACCCTCCGTCTATCCACTTTGTTTTGGCAGAAGTGCCGGTCCTTATATAAAAATCCCCGGAGGCACCGTATCCCTTCGTATCAAAAGTTTTTGCTGTGATAGGATTGTTGTCTTCGTCGACCAGCCGGAACTGGTACTGGTTTTTGGTCGTACTGTCCGGCACAGCAGCTGATATCTCGCGCTGGCTCCCGGTTGTTCCTGATATGTACCAGTCGAGCGAGGATATATCGGTATATGAAACATCTATGTCATCCCTCGTAATATTGAGGTCATAGCTTGCAAGAAGCACTGTGCCCTTAGGCATAGTCGAATTATTTATTTTTATCTTTGAAGCATTGTCATAGATATCCAGGCTTACCGACATTTCATTTATTCCCGGCGTCTTGAAAAGGATAACGTTGCCCTCGTAATTAACTACGGCGATATTGTTTCCGTCTTTTGACGGAGTATTATAAAGCGTCTCCTTTGCATCTATGCTCAGCTTTGCAGTTTTATACGATCCGGTCACAGACATCTGCAGGATAAAATTATCGGGAGATTCCGCAGCAGACGCAGGCAGCGTGAAATTTATTGCGGTTATGTGCTCCGAACCATCCAGGAGATGGTCTCCTGAAGAATCACGATACACTACTGAATCACCTGAAAGATATACATAATTCATGTACTTCGGCACTGTCCCGGGTATTGTCGGATCCTGAAGCACCTCTATTTCTGTAGTTTCATTTATCATCGGAGATATCCTGCGGCTGAAGGAATCCATCGTAAAGCGCACACTGTTTGTCACAATGGCGTTGGCGTCAGTTTTAAAATAAAGGTCTATGCCCGTTTTAAAAGTCATATAAAGAGGGATGCTGATTATAAGCATCAGCATTATGCCTATTGCAAGCTCGATGATAGTAAAAGCTTCACGGGTGCGTGCTCCCACTACGATCAGTCCTCCCTTTGGAGAAGGTAATACGAACTTGGATTTCTTCCTTCCCGCTTATACCGGTAAACTGAATAATTGATTGACTTGCCGTTGACAAGCAGCTGCTGCCCGGAAGACAGCTTTGTCACCTGTGTTCCGGATGGTGACACGTCATGGGAAATCACCCTTTTTATCATATATGTGTTCACATCATTGACTAAGTTCCTGTCTTCGATAAGCTGTTCACGTGAACGTGTAACAGCCCTCAGGGTAAAAGTCATGGAACCTGCCAGTGCAAGCAGGCCGACAATAAATACAGCCATTGCTATTAATACCTCTGTAATTATTACTCCCCTGCGTTTCATTCTTCTTCTATCCATTCCACTATTTTTTCTTTCTCCGTATCATAGGTAGCTGATACAACAGACGATTTTGAGTCTGCACCGGTTGCTTTGCCGATTATGTACAGATACGGGACAGAATCCCCGCTTACTGTAAGCTCGAGGGTCGCACTGAAATCGGCATCATTTATAACGACGGAACCTGTATTCCTGTCATCAAACGGGTGGTCGCTGAAATAATTGAAAGCCTTTGCATTATCTTTCTGATACTGAATAAGCTGTTCGGCAGCAGCGTTGACCGCCGAACGGGCAAGATACGTGAGACGGTTCTTTTCAAAATGATCTGTCTGCCACTTTTCTATTAATACCGTGTGGATGCCTGCATTGAATGCGACAAGCGACAGTATGGAAAACAGGAGAAACATTACAAGGACGATCCCAATAAGTGCGATGCCTTTCCGTTTACTGTAAAAAAGCTTCACTGACATACCGCACCACCGCCTTGGTACTTTATGATTTGTTTTGATTATTCTTGAGTATATGGCAGATAATACACGATTACAATAGGACCTTACTTATTAAAAATAATTTACAATTTTACAAAAAAACAAATTAACGTTAATATCAATTAAATGATTTATATGCAAAACCCCGAGGAATAAATATTGTCCCCGGGGATAGACCATGATTAAGTAAATATTGTATACAGCAGTTAAACTACCGACTGATAGGCATAGTAGCAGTCGTCCCAGAGTACGTGAAATTCGATCCTTCCGCCATTTGTGCAAGTTTTTTGCTAATTCCATCATTTCCTGTATTTAGAACAAATTGAACTTTTACATCACTTGACGTACTTCCTTCTGCTATTGTATACTTCCCCTTTTGATCAGCACTAGCTGTTGTAAGCAATGCAGTATCCATGTACGAATCTACTGAAGGATAATCAGTTGTTGCAGTTGGCCATTTGTTTTCATCGGCATAATACATAACCGCCGCGGCTTTTATGTTGCGCATGTTGGATACGATCTTCGTTGCCTCTGCCTTGTCTGTTGCCGAGCCTGTCGCCAGCATCATCATTCCAGCAAGAATACCGATAATAATGATGACAATCAGAAGTTCGACCAGGGTGAATCCCTTTGCTTTGCGGTACTTCCTAAAAATTTTCTTCATCATGTTTCCTCCTTTGATTTAATTATTTTTATTTAAATATAATAAAAACGACCTTTTAAAACCGCCACTGTCACTTTGTTAATGCATAATGACCGATTATACTGAGCTAGTATATTATTACATTTCATATTTTTACGCAAGTACAGTTTTGACACAAGTTAAAAAATTATTATTTTTAATAAATAATTATGCCCTTAATGATTACCCCTTACATAAATGCCTGTATTGCCGAGATTATCGGCAGAAATATGGCCATGACCATAATGCCTACAATAAAACCGACAAAAACGACAAGTACAGGTTCAAGTGTGGAGCTCAGCCTTTTTATAGTCTCTGCAAGCTCCGCTTCATACCAGTCGGCAACTTTGGCAAGCATCACATCGGTGCGTCCTGTTTCTTCCCCTATGGCAACCATATTTGTAACCATGGGCGGGAAAAGTTTTTTCTCCTTCATTATTGCATTTATAGGCATTCCCATCGTCGCAGCGTCTCGCATCATATGGAAACCTTTTTTCACCTTTTCATTGCCTGCAACCTCACCGGCAAGTTCAAGCGCCTTAAGTACGGGAAGGCCTGACTCAAGAAGCGAGGACATCGTTCTGAAAGAGCGCGAGACTGATGATTTGTATATGACTCCGCCGAATACAGGGATCTTCAGCATCATTGAATCTATGGGATATTTAAGCGATTCAAGCTTTCTAAGAAAAATAGTAAGCATTACCAATGCAAAAATAACTGTTGGAATAAGTATCCAGTTTGCCCTGGCCCAGTTTCCCATGTCGAACAGCATGAGCGTAAGTTTCGGCATTTTTACATTCATGTTGGAAAACGCCTTCTGGAACTGCGGCACGACTACAACGAGCATAACACCTAGAACGAGCAGGGCTATCGTTACTACAACCGCAGGATAGGTTACAGCGGTTATTATTTTTTTCCTCAGGCTTTCCTGATCCTCCATGAACGTGGCAAGACGCACAAGATTAACATCAAGCGTTCCTGACTCTTCCCCTGAATTTACAAGGGCCAGGGTAAGTGCGTCAAAACAACGCGGATACTCCGCAAGCGATCTTGAAAGGGATACACCTGAGGTCACGCTTGAAAAAGCATTTGAAATAATGCGTTTGAATCTTTTATTGTTAGTCTGTTCTACAAGTATCTCCAGGGACCTTGAAATAGTAACGCCCGCTGACAGCATCGTGGACAACTGCTTGAAAAATACCAGCTTGTCTTTAAGCTTTATTCTGGGCGAAAGCGAAAAGAAATCCTCCCAGTCCACAGATGATTTTTTTGTTTTTTGGGCCTCTTTGGCTGCTCCGGCTAAAACTTTTGTTATATCAATAGGTATCCAGCCCTGGTCTTTTATCCAGTTTACAAGATCACCTTCACTCTCAGCAGATCTGCTTCCGCGGAATATCTCACCGCCGCGTGCTTTTGCCCTGTATTGAAAATCCATTGCTTCCACCTGCCAGATAGTGCATATTTTATAGCTGAATTTTATAACCAGGGTAATCAGGCTGCTAAAAAGGGCTGATTATAACTGAATTATCTCTCTTCAAACTTTATAGCAAATATAATTTATTTGCAAGTGTCGAAAAGAAAAGTCAGTGGTAAATATGCCGTATTTTACCGGCTATATTTTTCTTATAACTTATGCTGCGAATACACTGCAAGCACAAAAGAAGAGAGCCTTCAGTTTCTGCTGAAAGCTCTCTTAAGAAAATAATTCCGGCGGTGACCTGCTCTGGGTGGAAAAACTAAGTCAGATTACGAAAATCGGAGATTTTCTATCTCACTTATCCCACGGATACCCTTCGTAGTACCATCGGCGAAGGACTTGCGTGAAGCTGCAGATTTATGGATATGGGCGCATAACATGCAGGAGCGGCCTTTGTCGGCGTATGTTCGAATACGCCTAAAAGGACACTGCAAATGTTCTGCGCCCACAGACGTGAAGATGCGGCTTCACGGGGCTTAACTGCCGGGTTCGGCATTGCACCGGGTGTCTCCCCTCATCTTGCGATTGGTGCATATCGGGGCGCCGGCTTAGAAACATACAATGCCCCTTCATCTCGACGTATCGATATACGCCTCGGTTTGGAGCATCACATGCTGCGTCGCTGTCATCTCCGACCTGCCCCAGTTGCAGACTGCAAATTGTATGCTTAAAAACAAACAAAAAAAGAGCCTCCGGAAAACCGG